>Ga0209166_10000027_pt1 | contig 215683 bp, 174 predicted proteins | sample Coa_R1_3_FD_187151 | JGI IMG/M metagenome (GOLD analysis project Ga0209166, IMG submission 187151) | Surface soil microbial communities from Centralia Pennsylvania, which are recovering from an underground coalmine fire - Coalmine... | ecosystem: Environmental > Terrestrial > Soil >...
AGCAGGCGCTCCGGTCGCCTACGGCTCCCTGCGCGCCCGCTCTCGGCCCTTGTGCAGAGTCGGAAACTAGACGGTTAGGAGATTCGAGTGTCGTATGATGCTGCGCGCGGAGCCAGGGGGCACGTCAATCCGGACAACACAACCGTGCTCACCAATTACGCCGGCCGCGCCACCTAAGTTCAGGATGAAGGCAACGGCACGCAGCGCGTCACCCGCATCTCGCAAACCGATGCCCTCGGCCGCCTCACTTCCGTCTGCGAAGTCGCCAGTGCCCCCTTCGTCGGTTCCGGCGGCGCATCCTCTTCCAGCCTCATCGGCCAAAACGGTTCACCCACTACTTGCGGCCAAGACATCGCCGGCAACGGCTTCTTAACGTCGTATTCTTACGATGTCCTCGGCAATGTTCTCGGCGTAACCCAAGGCAACTTGACTCGTTCTTTCGCCTACGACTCGCTGTCCCGCCTCACCAGTTCCACGAACCCAGAATCGAACATGCAGTCCGTCAGCCCTTATACTCTTGTCCCCACCACCTACGCCTACGACGCCAACGGAAACCTCTCCAGCAAAACAGCACCGGCGCAGAACCAAACCGGCACGGCAACCGTCACCACGTCCTCTCAATACGATGCCCTCAACCGCCTCACGCAAAAGTCTTACAGCGACGGAACCACCACCACAGCCTCCTACTATTACGACTCCTATCCCAACTTCAACGCCACAAATCCTATCGGTCGCCTTCTACTGTCCAGCGTCCCATCCCAACTCGGCCCGTGCTGCATCTCCACGCTTCAGGAATACGACCCCGTCGGGCGCATTTCAGAACAGTGGCAGTATCTGCCGACCGGCTGCGCCTGCAATTACGCCCTGCCCTACACTTACGACCTCATGGGCAACATGGTTGCTTCCACCGATCCTTATGGAAACAGCTTCACCTACGGCTACAACGCCGCCGCGCGCATTACCAGCGTCACCGCCAGCTACTCCGACTCGCAGGATCCCGCGAATCTTCTCGGCGCCATGCATTACAATGCCGCCGGCCAGGTCACTTCGGATCAGCCCGGCGACGACGGCGAAGTGGAAACGTACACCTACACGAACCGCAACCAGTTGCAGGCCATGAGCGCCGTCATCGGCAGCACGCCCATTTACAACTACAGCCTGACCTTTGCACCCAACGGCAACGTCCTCGCCGCCAATGACAGCGTCAACGGCAACTGGAACTACTCCTACGATCAGTTCAATCGCCTCGTTTGCGCGAATCTCGCCAGCAACGGCACCTGCGCTACTCCGCCCACCGGCACGCCCACCTACAGCTACGTCTACGACAGTTTCGGCAATCGCTGGCAGCAGAACGGCTCCTACTCCATGCAGCTTTCTTTCACCGGCAACGCCACGACGAACAACAACCGCATGGACAGCCATTCCTACGATTCCGCTGGCAACCTCACGAACGACGGCACTCATCAATACTTCTACGACGCCGAAAACCGGTTGGTCCAGGTGGATGGCACGCTGGGCACGTGCGCCAGCGGCAGCACCACCGGCACCACCGCCTGCTACTATTACGACGCCCAAGGCCATCGCGTGTGGCGAACTGGCTTCACCAACGACACCTGCGACAATACTGGCAAGCGTGGCTATGTCTTCGATCTCGCCGGCCATGTCATTGTCGAAAACAATGCCAGCGGCACTAGTTGTGAAGGCCAGCTCTACGTCGGCGAGCGCCACTTTGGGCGCCAGAGCGGCGGCACTTTCTTCTATCACGCGGACTGGCTCGGCACGGTCCGCTTGATTAATTCCGACGGCCAACCGTACCCCTACCAGTCGCAAACTTGCACCAGCCTGCCCTTTGGCGACGGCCTTAACTGCAACTCCACCTGAGCTGCCCCCTGGCTCCGCGCAGGGAATCATACGACACCAAAATCTCCTGAACTCATGACTTTTGCCTCTGCCCGTTCTTCGAGTTGCGGCGCGCAGGGAGCCGTAGGCGAGCGCAGCGCCGCAACCCGCCGCGCAAACTCCCGCGGCGCCACGTACCCCAAGCTGCTGTGCGGCCGCTCTTCGTTGTACTCCTCTTTCCACGCTCCGATCTTCGCCCGCGCCTCGCACAAGCTCCCGAACCAGCTTGCATTCAAGCACTCATCCCGCAGCTTCCCGTGGAAACTTTCCACGTATCCGTTCTGCATCGGCCGTCCCGGTTCAATGTGCACCAACTCGATCTTGCGCGCTATCCCCCACGCCAGAAAATGCCGCGACGTAAACTCCGGTCCGTTGTCGCAGCGTATCGCCTCAGGTACTCCTCGCTCCGCCACAATCTTCTCCAACTCCCGTGTCACGCGCCGGCTCGCAAAACTCGTGTCCACCTCCAGCGCCAAACACTCCCGCGTGTACACGTCGATCACGCTCAACACGCGAAATTTCCTCCCGCTCTCCGCCGCATCGTGTACAAAATCCAAAGCCCACTCCTGGTTCGCTCCCGTCACCAGCGGCCGCACAAAACCCCCTCGCACCAAGCGTTTCCGTCTCTTCCGCCGGATCAGCAGCCCCGCTTCCCGGTACACCCGATACACCCGCTTGTGGTTCACGTGCATCCCCTTCGCTTCCAGCCGCACCTGCAACCGCCGATATCCCCACTTCGGCTTTTCCCGCGCCGCTTCCACCAACTTCTCTCGCAACACTTCGTCGTTCTTCCGGCGCGCATACCGCTGACTCGACTCCGCCACTTCCATCAGCTCGCAGATCCGCCGCTGGCTCACCAGAAATTTTCCCCACAGCCAGCGTACTTCTTCTTTGCGCTCTACGAGCTCCACCCGTTTTTTTCAATCACCGCTTTCAACATGTCCTTGTCCAGACTCAAATCCGCCACCAGCTTCTTCAGCCGCCCGTTCTCATCCTCCAACTGCCGCAGCCGCTGCGCCTCGCCCACCGTCATCCCGCCGTACTTCGCTTTCCACGCATACACGGTGTGCTTCGACACCCCTAGCTCCCGTCCGATTTCCGCCGCCGTGCGCCCCGCTTCCAGCTGCTTCAACGCTCCAATCATCTCCACTTCGCTATACTTCCTCTTCGCCATGCTCCCTCCTACCGACAAAATCCGAAAATCATATATCCTTGTGCGCGGATTTTGGGGGGAAGGTCACACCTACAGCAACGTCTACCACTTCACCGGCAAAGAACGCGACTATGAATCCAACCTCGATAACTTCGGCGCCCGCTATGACGCCTCCAACTTCGGCCGCTTCACGTCCCCCGACCCATTTGGTGGCCACCAAGAAGACCCGCAGGACCTGAATCGTTACACCTACGTTCGAAATAACCCGCTGAACCTAACGGACCCCACCGGCCTCGACTTCTACTTACAATGCAACAACTCCGATCATTCCGGTTGCGTTCAAGTTCAGATTGACCCGAACAACGATCACAAAACGTGGGTGCAGGCTGACATTGAGGGCAACGAGATAATTGTCACTAGCGATTCGATCCGCGCGGGCGATAACACGGCGACAGTAAGCGGGAGCGGGGTCACGATAAACGGGAACAGCCAGGGAATCTACTTCGACAATCCCGAGAGCCAAACTCGGGACGATAAAGGAAATATCATAGATGATCGAAATCCGATCACGCTCCCTGGAAGCGGTGCACTTCAAGATTTCTCCGTCACGATCAACGGGAACTGCAATGGAACCTGCCTAAGCTCCGGGACGTGGACCTATCCGGGAACGGACGCTCAGGCCCGACAACTGCTGTATGATCGGGGCTCGAGAGCGTTCCCTGGAGAGGACCTAAAAGCCAGGTTCGGTTTTGGGGACCATCCTCACACCACGCAGCATAGATTTGGAGGGCCGACATGCGGAGAGCTTTCATCCGTATCGTGTCCAAATTCCCCTCATATCTCGGTCCCTATCGATCCCAAGTTTGGCGTCCCGCGAGGTTTTCATGTTGACGCCCACGGCGACGCTAAGCACCACAGTCAAGACGTAGACAGAAAAGGCGTTGAATGATAGTTGGTTTCCGTTTTTCGACCGGCGATCTCACGTTTGCTCTTGCGTCGCTAGCGCCTCTCGGGGCGGTCGCCTACGGCTGGTGGCGATGGAAGACCGGCCTCCTGCCCTTCCCGCTCTGGAGGCGCATCGCTGCTTTAGTAGGAACTTGCCTGATCACGCTGCAAGCGGTGCTTTTTTTTCCCTTTTGGCTCGGCGTCAATAGTAACACCTCGACGATTGCATACAGAGCGTACCGACTGTACCCTTGGTTTCTACTTGCCGTGCCCTGTGCGCTCGCCGGCAAGGGACTATCTCGATGGGTGCTCGCAGCGACTGCTATCTGGCTATTTTGCGCATACCACTATTTGATATTCCTAATCTACTGAGCTGACCCTTGGCTCCGCGCACGAGGAAACCTGGGAAACCCGGTGCTCAAGAAGGACCAGAGGGCGCACCGCAGCACATATACGATCCGGAGACAGGAACATTTCCAGATCTCTCGCCTGCGAAAAACAACGAACTCCTTAACAAGCCAGAGGTACAGCGAGCCATACAAAAGGCCCGAAGATACCTTGGGGAGGACCAGTGAGAATGAACCAGAGAATGTCAGCCCTCCTAAGACAGGCAGACATTTCCGTGCCATTCGTCGACGACCCAACTGTGAACACACTCCCCATGCCAGCCCTCTCGGAGGTGGGTGAGTTTGTCTTGTTAAAGAGCCAATATGAAGCGAACAAACATGTCAATCCCGCAGATCTTCCGGATAAAACAGGCTTCGAATGCTTTATCAATCATGTCCACCACCCATTCGACGGGACCGGCTCCTCGCTCAGGTCCTGCCTTAGCTACGCAATTGCACTGAAGAAGAGTCTGTCTCGAATCGCGAAAAACCGCACCTTCCTGGTAATAGTCTCGTTCGATGACCAACAGTGTATAACCAGATTCCATCAACTTCGCCGAGGCGAGACTTGGATAGCAGATGAGCTTGAGGGGTACGCCGAGGAGGCGATTCTCCTACTTAGAACTGACGAGACAACGGCTGATTAGATGACGGCGTGGAAACCTGGAAACAAACGGGACGATTTCCTGACTAAATGGACATGTGGCCGCCGTTCAATCCTGCTAATAGCAGTTCAACCCCGATTTTCGACCGTTCGCTGTAAAGTACTTAGCTCTTCGCCACTTCCGTGCTATCCTTCCCCCAGTTCGATGGTTGTCCGGTCGCGCAGCAAGGATTCGCAGCTCTCTAGTCTTTCTGCAACCCCCGACTCCGCGGTCCTTAGGACCCCACCCCCTCCCCCTTTTTGCGAAGAATATCAAAACAAAGGACTTAACCCCCAAGGGTCTGCGAAGAATATCATTCTAAAGGACTTAATCCACGCAGATTCTTGGCTTGCCAAGCACGGAACACCGCCCACGGGTCACGCTGGCGCCCCGAGCGGAGTCGAGGTCGGCACCGCCGAACGCAGCTCCGACATTCAGTCAGCCGCAAAACCGAACTACCTTTGTCCTCCGCATCCGAGCGGCGCTTTCTGCAGCTCGCGTGCGGAGGCTCCCCCGAGCTTTGTGCTGTCGGCTGTCGGCTGGCGACTGTTAGCTTGCCTTTCCCGTTCACGGTCCACGGAGCACGGATGACCGGCCACGAGACACCAACCGCGCCTCGCGACGGTGTGCGCGCTGCGCACTGCCCATTGCCACGATTCAGTGTCGGTGGAAGGAACCCCGGGCCGCGCTGTCCGGCGCGGTTTGGGTGTACGCCGAACGGAGGGCCGTCGCGGCCAGGGTTCCTCTCTGGCGAGAAAAATTGTTTCCTGACTTACTGCACCTCAAACGACCAAACGCAATTGAAGATCAACCCGTCGCGCTGGTTCTGCCCGATGTTGCTGCCGGCAAACTTCTTATCCTTATTAATCGGTCGCAGTACCACGCCATACTCTCCTGCGCCAAGCGCGGCGCCCGTTTGCAGCGTGTACTGCCCCGCGCCGACTTTCGTCGCCTGCGCTGGAATTCGCTGCTCCACAAACGACGAGTACAAGTTCCAATCCGCTTGCGAATTCTGAAATTCGCCGGGATTCGTCGAAGTCGCACCGACCAACCGGAAGTTGCTCTGCGACGGAGTGAGCCGGATCAACACCGGTTCGTACTCTTCGGGATTTACTCCAGCTGCCGCCATTCCATCGAACTGAACTTCGAACGCCACCGCTCCGCCATGCGCCACGATTCCCGACTTCGCGCCCGGAATCGCCCAGACCGCCGTCATTCCGTTCGCGCCTGCCGCGCCGCCTTGTTGCCCAGCGGCTGCCGCTTGCGATGCTGCTTTGTGCTTCATAAGGAGGCTCCCTGCCATAAACGCCGGCCCGATCATCGGATTAGCCATCATTAGCGTGGACGCCATGCCAAGCTTCGAGCCCGACTTGCCGCCTAACCCCGGAAGGCCACCCAGCCCCGGTATTCCGCCCATTCCGGGCATACTCCCTGTGCCAGGCATCCCGCCTGATAGCATCATTTGGGACAAGCTGCTCAGGTTCTGGCCCAACCCATGGTCCGCCGCGAGGTTTTCCATAGAAGACGGCGCCGCGTTCGTCGGCACAATCTGCGTATGCGCGACGGCCAACGCCTGCTTCTGCCCGTTCTGCACCATCGTCACGGTCGGCATTCCGGGTATGGCAGGCATCATTCCTGCGGGATTAGCTGGAGAGGCGGTCATGGTCGCGGCGCGCTGCTGCCGCGCTGCCTCTGCTCTCGCCGCATCTGCTTTATCTTCTGCTTCTTCGGCGGCTACTTTGGCCTGAGCCGAAGAGATTACCGCCGCGGCTGCCTCTTTCTGGTCTTTGACAGCGCCAATCATCGCGTCAATAATCTTCTTCGATACGCCGCTCTTCTTCAGCGCGAGGACTGCTTTTGCCGAGACGTCGAAATCGGTCCCTTGCGTCTGGATGGCGTTGAGGATGGCGTCCTCACTCTGGGCACCCTTAACCATGGCCACAATGTCTTCGTTGGTCAGGAACTTAGGCGCGCCTTGCGCTGCTCCGATGGCCGCACAAAATGCCGCCAAAACCGTCGCCAAGATCAGCTTCCGCCACATTCCAATCCTCCTGCTGCTCCCACATGCATAATCGTGAACGGCGCGGAAAGTGGCTCACGGCGACGGAGAAACGTCGCAGATCATTTTTGAGCACCAGTTTGAGTACTAGTCCGCTTGGCCTGGCGTGGCTTGCTCCGCATGTATTGAATCTCGGTGTAGTTTTGTCTATTCTCCGTGCCACAGTCCCACTTGGTAGTGGTTACCGGCGGCGGCAACGCGTAGCAAGTTTTACGCACAACTCGTCTGTAAGGTCGGTTCTTAGTTTGGAGATGGTGGTCCGCGACGATGACGCCAGAAGAGTGGCAGCGCATTCGGCCGCTTCTTGAATCAGCCCTGGAGCTGAAACCGGAGGCCCGGTCCGGCTTTCTGGACGGGGCTTGCCAAGATGCATCCGTGCGGCACGAAGTGGAATCGCTCCTTGCGTCGCACGAGGAAGCTGGGACGGGCCTGTTGGAGTCCCCTCCAGCATCGGAAATCGCTTTAGAAGAAGAACTTCGACTGCGGCTGCCTCCCGGCAAGCGCGTCGGGGCGTATCAAATCGTCAGAGAGATTGCCCAGGGCGGAATGGGCGCGGTTTATCAGGCCGTGCGAGCGGACGGCCAGTACAAGCAGCGAGTGGCGCTAAAAATCGTGAGGTCGGAGTTTGGCGGCGAATTCACCGCGGCGCGCTTCCGCAACGAGCGCCAAATCCTCGCCAGCCTCGACCACGCGAACATCGCGAAAATCTTGGACGGCGGCACGACCGCCGACGGCGTTCCTTTTTTTGTGATGGAGTTTATTGACGGTCTGCCTATCACCGAATACTGTGACCAGCATAAGCTTACGGTCAACGCGCGACTCGAGCTGTTTCGAACGGTTTGCGCCGCAGTCCACTATGCGCACCAGCACCTCGTCGTGCACCGCGACATTAAACCATCCAACATTCTGGTGACTCCGGATGGAGTTCCCAAGCTGTTGGATTTTGGCATCGCCAAGCTGCTTAATCCGAATCTGCTTCCCGAACATCTGACACTGACTGCCGGCGGATTTTCGGTCATGACTCCGGAGTACGCCAGCCCGGAGCAACTCTCCGGCGGTTCCATCACTACGGCCACGGACGTTTATTCGCTCGGCTTGGTTTTGTACGAATTGCTTGCCGGCCGTCGCGCATTTCGATTTGCGAGTCCCGCCCCGCATGAAGTTGCAAAAGTTGTCCTTGAGACGGACCCCGAAAAGCCCAGCGCGGCAAGCGCGCGCGAAGAAAAAGAAGAAGAGACGATAATCGAGGGGCCGCGACACGCAGTGCCCGTTACTCCGCAACAGATCAGCAGCCTGCGTTCAGAAATTCCCGATAAGCTGCGGCGGCGATTGAGCGGGGATCTGGACAACATTGTTCTCAAGGCGCTGCGCAAGGAGGTCTCGAACCGCTATTCCTCCGCCGATCAGCTTTCCGAAGACATTCGGCGCCATCTTGAAGGATTGCCGATTCTCGCGCGCAAGAGCAGCGTTGCATACCGCTGCCGGAAATATGTGCAGCGGCACAAGGTCGTTGTGGCGGCAGCCGCGCTCATCTTCGCATCCTTGCTGACCGGGCTTTTTTTGACGCTGCGCGAAGCGCGGATCGCGCGCGCGAATGAGCTGCGCGCCGAAAAACGGTTCAACGACGTGCGCGCGCTAGCCAATTCCTTGATCTGGGAAGTGCACGACTCGATTCAAACGTTGCCGGGCGCGACCAAAGCACGGAAACTTATCATGCAGCGCGCCCAGGAATACCTCGATAGCCTGGCGGCGGAATCGAAGTCCGACCCTACCCTGCTGCGCGAGCTGGCGGCGGCATACCAAAAGCTGGGCAACGTGCTCGGTGATCCGCGCGACGCGAATGTCGGGAATTCGGAACTGGCGATGAAAAACTTCCACCGCAGCATCGAACTGCGCGAAGCGGTGGTGGCAGCGGCGCCAAACAACCAGGACTACCGCCGCGAGCTGGGCGAGAGTTACCTTGCCATCGCTGCCGTGACGGGCGCGCGTGAGGCCGGCAACCCAAAGGAAGTGTTGCTGGAAAAGGGACGAGCCATTCTCGAGCCGATGGCCGCCGCCAATCCCGAGGATCCGCGAATTCAGTACGACATAGCGAAGGCATTCGAACATACCGGCCAGGGACTGGCGGAAAACGGAAAATGGGATGCGGCAAAACCGTACTATGAAAAGTCGCTCGTAATTTACAAGAAGCTGGCCGATGCGGATCCGAAACGCGCGCTATATACGACCGAAGTAGGTTTCGCGCACAAGCATCTCGGAGGGATCCTCATCCAGCTGAACCAATTGCCGGCGGCACTCGCAGAATACCAAGCATCGCTGGCGATCGACGAAGCGCAACTAAATGCGGATCCGCAGAACGTGCTGCGGAGGTACACCATTACTTTCTCGTACAGCGATATCGGGTACATTCTGGGCAAGGAAGGCGACATTAATGGCGCGCTTGGTTACTACCGGAAAGTTTTGGCAATTCGCAGCGCGCTGGCCGCCGAAGATCCGCAGGATACCAAGGCGCGCGCGGGAATGGGCAAGACGTATACGTACATCGCTGCCTTGCTCGAGCAAAAAGGCGACCTGCAGGGCGCATTGGAAAACGACCAGAAGGCACTCGCGCTCCGCGAGGCGCTCTACAAAAGCGACACGTCGAACACTGGAAAGCGGGAGGAATACAGATTCTCTCAAGTGGGCATCGGCAGTAAATATACGGCAATGGCGTTTCAACCGAGAGTTCCGCGGGCGCGGAAAGTTGCGTTGTGCCGGCAGGCGGAATCATGGTTCGACAAGGGTTTGCCCGAATTTCGGCAGAACAAGAACGAGCTAGTAGGAGGGGACGCGAACTTCATCGCGCAAGCGGAACAGGAAGCCACGAAATGCAACGCGGTGCTAGCAAAGGCGGGCCAGCCCGCGCAGACTCCGGCCAAGCCGAACGCGCAATGAGTTGCGACGACGCCGTCTCAGCGCAGGGCTTCGGCGCGGCGCGGTGATGCGGCAAATGATGAAACGAATTGTCAGTCCAGGCCGTCCCACAGCATGCCTGACTTACCCTGTGGGGGCTTCCTGAAATTTGGAGCGTCTGATATTTTTGCGGAGGATGATGGTGCGAAAGCTATCGATAACGTTCGCCTTTTTAGTGCTTGCGGTGCTGGTGGTCCCGGTGCAATCGCAGGCTCCCGGCGTGAGCCAAGCGGACCTGGCGGCGATTCACCTGATCCGGGATGAAGGGCTGGGCCGAAATTCGCAAGTGATGGACACGATGAGCGAATTGACGGACGTGCACGGCCCGCGTCTGACGAATTCGCCAGACATCAAGGAAGCCGCGCAATGGACGACGGATAAGATGAAGGAATGGGGACTGTCGAACGTGCACCTCGAGCCGTGGGGACCGTTTGGGCGCGGCTGGTCTAACGAGCGGACGAACGTGCAGGTGATCGCTCCGCATCCGTTTCCGCTGATTGCATACGCGAAGGCTTGGACGCCCGGCACGGACGGCGCGGTGACGGCCGATGCGGTGTTCGCGCCAATCACGAAAGAAGAGGACTTCGCGAAATACAAAGGCCAGTTGAAGGGCAAATTCGTGTTGACCGCGGCGCTTCCGGAAGTGCCGGCGCGATTCGAACCGCAAACGAAGCGCTACACCGACGCGGACCTCGCGGAGCTCGCCAAAGTGGAAGTTTCCGGCGGAGGACCGAATATCGAGGAGCGCATCGCGCAGTTCCGGGCGCAGCGCGACTTTCAGAACAAAGTGCAAAAGTTTCTGGTGGACGAGGGAATTGCCTGCTGGATCGAAACGTCGCGCGGAGACGACGGCACGGTTTTCGTGCAGAGCGGCGGCGGACGCGACAAGGAAAAGGATCCTCCGGCGCCGTGCCGCGTCGCGGTCAGCAGCGAGAACTACGGGAGAATCGTGAGGATTCTCGAGAAGAAACCGGCGATTCCCGTGAAGATCTATGCCGATATCGAGAACAAGTTTTACGACGACGATGTGAATTCGTTCAACATCATTGGAGAAGTCCCTGGCGCGGAAAAAGCGAAGGCGGATCAGTTGGTGATGGTTGGAGCGCACTTTGATTCGTGGCAATCGGGAACCGGAGCAACGGACAATGGCGCGGGATCCGCCGTGATGTTGGAGGCGATGCGGATTCTCAAGGCGAGCGGCGTCAAACTGCGGCGCACCGTGCGGATCGGACTATGGACGGGCGAAGAGCAGGGGTTGCTCGGCTCGCAGGCATATATCAAGCAGCATTTCGGCGACCCGCATACCGAGGATCCGGCCACCAAGCTGATCAAAATTACGCCAGAGCACGCGAAGCTGGACGCCTACTACAACGTGGACAATGGCACGGGCAAGATCCGCGGCGTGTACCTGCAAGGAAATGAAATGATCGCGCCGATCTTCGAAGCGTGGATGGAACCATTCCACGATCTGGGAATGAACACGCTGACGATTCGCAACACGGGCGGGACGGACCATCTTTCGTACGAAGCCGTGGGTTTGCCGGGCTTCCAGTTCATCCAGGACCCGATGGACTACGACACGCGCACGCACCACTCGAACCAGGACGTGTACGAGCGCATCCAGGAACCGGACATGAAGCAGATGGCGGTGATCGTAGCGTCATTCGTCTATCTGACGGCGAATCGCGAGGAGATGATGCCGCGCAAGCCGCTGCCGAAAGCGACGCCGGCGCGCACGTTCTGAGTTGACGGCTGATTAGAGGTCGAGAGCCAGTTTCAGGGCGGCATTGAATTCGGCAAGTTTTCGTGCGGAGAGCGATCCGACGTAGTGCGTGAGATCGCTCTTGCGCAAACTCACCAGATTGTCGCACATGATCCAACTCGCGTGCGGGAACCCTTCATCCGGTCCCACACCCACTTGCGTGGAAAGACCTTCGGCGTTCGTAAATACCGGAGCGCAGACCACCGTTGAGAAGCGAGAATCGATTACGATCTGACGGCTGGCTACGACGAAGGTCCGAAATTGCTTAGGGTCGCCTGCGAACCGATACACTCGATAGAGTTCACCACGATTCACGCCGGTCCTCGTGTGAAACTCATGGTTCTGTGGACTGCGAATCCGCCGCCTGATACTGCAAGACTTCTTCTGCCTCGCGATTCAAACGTTCCGCAGAGCGATTGATGAGTTCGAGGTCGCGGGCGTTCATGGCGGCGCGCTGCCGCTGCCGTAAATAGCGCCGCAGCACGCGCTCGATGAAGGCGGAGCGCGATTGCTTAGAGCCAGCGATGCGATCGATGCGAGCGAGAACGTCCTTTGAAAGTGTGATAGAAGTCTTCTCTTTCATACTACTATCCTACTACCTGCAATGAGTTGAGACAACGTGATCCCTGCCGTATCTCGGCGGGCAGGGGCGGCGCACTATTCCTCGTAGACTTTGCTTCGGTGGCCGACAGCCACGACGAGGACGACGAGTTCCGCCTGCCGGAGTTGGCAGATGATGCGGTAGTCGCGAACCCCGTAGCGCCATAAACCGAATTTGCTGTGGGGCAGAGATTTGCCGAAAACGCGGGGATCATCGGCTTTACCGACGCGCTGGTCCAGGTAATCGAGAATCTCGCGCTGAATCTGGCGACCCAGCTTTTTGAGATCGGCGAGCGCTCCTTCGTCGTATTTAATCGTCCAAGCCAAGTTCGCTCCGGACCTGCGCGCTCGTGTAAGTCTTGCCACGCTTTTCCAGTCGCGCTTCGGCCAGATAGCGATCCTCGAGATCTTCGAGGTTCTCCTCGATGAGCTTGCTGGCATAGAAAGTCTTGGTTCGTCCGGTTTCTTTGGCCAAGCGGGAGAGGCGTCGTTCAATGTCGGGTTTGAGGCGGATGGATAACAATGGGTGCTCCTGTGCACGCGGAGGCGCGCAATACACGTATGATACGTCATACACATAGTTCTGGCAAGCCCGCGGAATCACGCAAGTCTTACGGCTGAATCATTCAGTTACATAAGTCTGGAGCGCTAGTCCTGGATGAAAAGAGCTTCTGCTGAGTTCGGAACCTTTTGGGGTTTTCATCGTCTCAAGCATCGGAGGGTCCATGGGAACACTTCTGCGCGACCTGCGGTACGGAGTTCGCCTGCTGCGACTCAGTCCCGGGTTCACGATGGTGGCCATTTTGACGCTGGCGCTGGGCATTGGCGCGAATACGGCGATGTTTCAGTTGATTGATGCCATCCGGCTGCGCGCCATTCCGGTAAAGAATCCGGAACAGCTCGGGATCATCCGCATTGCGAACTTCCACTGGGGCCAGGGACAGTTCTCGAGCAATTATTCGCAACTCACGTATCCGCTGTGGGAGCAGATTCGCGAGCACCAGCAAGGGTTTTCGGACCTCGCGGTGTGGAGCTCGCAGCCATTCAATCTGACGACGAGCGGAGAAGTGCACTTTGCGAAAGGCATCCGGGTGAGCGGCGATTTTTTCAAAGTGCTCGGGATTCAGCCGTTGCTCGGCCGGTTACTTGGCCCGCAGGACGATCAGCCGGGATGCCCGATAGGCGGCGCGGACATCAGCTATGCATTCTGGCAGCAAAATTTTGGGGGCGATCCGGCGATAGTGGGGAAGCGCTTTACGCTGGATGAGAATTCGTACGAAATCGTGGGAGTCACGCCGGCGGGGTTCAATGGGCTGGCAGTTGGGGAAACGTTTGAAGTGGCGGTGCCGGTGTGCATCGAGCCGATTGTCAGTCCGCGGAACAACCGCCTGACGATACGGCATGCGTGGTGGCTGGCGTCGATTGGGCGGCTGAAGCCGGGCTGGACGATAGAGAAGGCGAACGCGCAGATTCTGGCGGTGACGCCGGCGTTGCTGCAAGCGACGATTCCGCCGAGTTATGACGGCGAAGCGGTGAAGCACTACCTGGAGTACAAGTTTGGAGCGTTTCCGGGAGGCACGGGATTTTCGTCGCTGCGGCGCGACTCGGAAACTTCGCTGTGGCTGCTGCTGGGGATTTCGGGGTTGGTGTTGCTGATAGCGTGCGCGAATCTGGCGAACCTGATGCTGGCGCGAGCGACGGCGCGGGAAAGGCAACTCACGATTCGATTGGCGCTGGGAGCGTCGCGAGCGAGATTGATACGCGAACTGCTGGCGGAAGGCGTGCTGCTGGCGTTCACGGGATCGGTGTGCGGGCTGTTTTTGGCGTATGTCGTGAGCCGGGCGCTCGTGGCGTTCATCAGCACGTCGAACAATGAAATTGTTTTGGATCTGAGCATGGATTGGCGGCTGCTGGCGTTTACGACGGCACTGGCGGCGCTAACGACGCTGCTTTTCGGGCTGGCTCCGGCGGTGCGAGCGACACGCGCAGAACCGGCGACGCTGTTGCAATCGGGAAGCCGGGGAACGACGGGCGGACGGGAGCGGTTCAGCCTGCGGCGAGCGCTGGTGGTGTCGCAGGTGGCGATGTCAGTGGTGCTGCTGGTGGGAGCGTTGCTGTTCGCACGAAGCCTGCGCAATCTGACTACGCTTAATACAGGATTTCAGCAGACGGGAATTTTGATTACCGGGATTGACTTCGAGCACATTCACGTGCCAGAAGAGCGGTACGTGGAGTACCACCGCGAAATTTTGCGGCATGTGCAAGCAATCCCCGGAGTGGAGGCGGCCGCGGACGGAAAGATGGTGCCGTTCGGCGGAGAAAATTGGAACGACGGGATCATTCCGGAAGGGGCGGCGGAGGACAAAGGCGCGGCGTGGGAGAATTTTGTGACGCCGGGCTACTTCAAGGCCATTGGAACGCCGCTGCTGGAGGGGAGAGATTTTGACGAGCGCGACACGGCAAGTTCGGAGAAGGTGGCCATTGTAAACCGGGCGTTCGTAGACAGATTTTTCAAGGGGCAAGACGCGATTGGGAAGCGGTTTCAACTGCACGAGTCGCCGGGAAAGCCGCGGCCGTTCTACGAAATCATCGGCGTGACGGGAAACTATAAATTTCAGGACATGCACGAGGACTACCTGCCGTTTACGGTGACGCCGCTGACGCAGATGGAGCATGTCCAACCGGACGGGCAAATCGTGATTCGCTCGACGCTGCCGCTGGCGACGCTGATGAAGTCGATCGAGCAGGCGATCGCGGAAGTGAATCCGGGGATTAACCTGGAATTCAAAGTGTTCCGGAAGCAGGTACACGAATCGCTTTTGCCTGACGAACTGATGGCGACGCTTTCGGGATTCTTCGGGGCGCTGGCGGCGCTGCTGGCGGCGATTGGGTTGTACGGCGTGATTTCTTACATGGTGGTGCAGAGGACGAAAGAAATCGGAGTGCGCATGGCGATCGGCGCGAACCGCGGGAATGTGATCAGCATGATTTTGCGGGAAGCAGGCATGCTCACGGGAATCGGCGTGGTGATTGGGGCGGGGCTGGCGCTGGCGTCGGCGCAAGCGGCGAAGTCGTTGATATTTGGGTTGAAGCCGCGGGACCCGGTGACGCTGGTGCTGGCGGTGGGTACGCTCGCGGCGGTGGCGGCATTGGCGAGTATTCTGCCGGCGTATCGGGCTTCGCGATTGGACCCGCTGAAGGCGCTGCGATACGACTGAGTGAATGTCGCGGTTGCGAAGAGAGTTGATGGGTCGTTGCTAGCGCTTCAGCATTGGCTTCGAGCGTGTGCGCGTGGGCGCGCGAGTTCCGGACTTGGCGTTTTTCTGAATGCGCAGCTTCCAGGCGACTTGCAAAGCACCGCGCAAGAGGTCTTCGTTTGCCGCAGCCAGGCGGATGTGCGTGGCGCCGTTGCGGCCCCATCCGCCCGCGACGGGAAGAAAGACGTTCGGCAATTCCTGAACGAACGCGGCCTGCTCCTGCGGCGTAAGCATCAAGTTGCCGTAGCCCTGATCGATCGAGGCGAGCGTGGCGAAGATTCTTCCGCCGACGCGAAAATCGGCGTGGCCCATGTGCGAACCTTCTTCAGCACCTTCGAGGCTGAGGGCGATGCGGCGAAAATCTTTGGCGTTCATGCAACCTCCTTCAGCGAAGGCATGTGTTCAGCGTGTGACGAAGGGGTGATGCGAGGCACCACGCGATTTTACTAAGACATGGCGCGATGTTCGAAGTCGACTTCGATGGGATCGATCAAGGGCATCAGCCATGTTAAGAGTTTTTGATGAACGGGATGCGCGCCGTAGCGATCGCAGGCAGCGGCGTCCGCGAATTTCATGACGCCACCGAGTTCGTAACCTTGGCCGCGCGGAGAGGCGTTGCGTCCAACCCAGGTTTCCAGAATGCCCGGAATTTCCTTTTGGAGATTCTGGATGGCGGCGACGATTTCGTCTTTCTTCTGCTCGGTGACTCCGGGTTTGAAGCGAAATGCAAACATGTGAATGAACACGAATGGCCTCCGGTTCCGTGGCGCATCATTTTGCCCCAGTGTCGGCGCGTCTGCTACACTTCGCGGCGATTGATGGCAACGAATTCGCAGGAGTCCTCGGTATGAAATCCGTCCGCAGATTTGTTTTCACCAGCTTTTTCGTATTGTTCGTGATGCTGCCGCTTTCGACGATTTCCGCTTTCGCGCAGGCGCGAAGCGGCGCAGCGGGAACACGTCTCATCACGATTGACGACTACTTTCAAATTAAGGATGTGAGCCAGCCAGAAATCAGCCCGGACGGGCAATGGGTGGCGTACACCGTGCGGACCAAGATGTTGAAGGAAGACAAGAACGAGACGCGCATCTGGATGGTTTCGACGAAGGGCGGCGACGCGATTCCGATGACGGCGGACGGAATTTCCTCGGGACATCCACGGTGGAGCTCGGATGGGAAATTTCTTGCGTTCACTTCGTCGCGAAATGGCGGGAAGCCGCAAGTGTGGCTGCTGAACCGGCTCGGCGGAGAAGCGGTGCGGCTGACGGACGTTTCGCAAGGTGTGGACGACTTCGAATGGTCGCCGGACAGCACAAAACTTGTTCTGATTTTGCGAGACCCGAAGCCGGAGGATGCGGAAGGCGTGAAAGACGGTGACAAAGCCGCACCTGCGAAGCCCAAAACACCGCCGCCATACGTGATCGATCGGCTGCAATTCAAGAGAGACACGGTTGGTTACCTGGACCGCCGGCGCACGCATCTTCACGTTTTCGACGTAGCGAAAAAGACGTCTGCGCAGATTACATCGGGTGATTATGACGACGCACAGCCGGCGTGGTCGCCCGACGGCAAATTACTTGCGTTCACGAGCAATCGCAGCCAGCCGGATCCAGACGCGACGATCGATTCGAATATTTGGGTGGTGGCGGCAGACAACACGGACAAAGGCGAGCATCTCACGCAGGTCACGACGAATCCCGGACCGGACAGCCAGCCGGCGTGGTCTCCAGACGGGAAATCGATTGCCTATGTGACACAGTTGGATCCGCACCTCTTCTGGTACGCGACGCCGCACCTGGCTGTCGCGCCGGCCACGGGCGGGCCCGCGAAAGTCCTTACGATGTCGTTCGATCGCACCGTCCGGCGTCCGCATTTTTCCGCCGACGGCAAGTTCATTTATTTCGGGGCGGAAGACGATGGAACGGCGAATCTCTGCCGCATACCGGCAGCGGGCGGCGAAATCACGCGCCCGATTAGCGGACGGCTGACGGTTGGGGCGTTTAATCTTGGCAAGGACGATGAAATCGTGGCGCAAATCGGCACGCTCGACCGGCCCGACGAAATTTTCTTGCAAAAGGGCGGGGAGCTGACGCGGCTGACGAAAACCAACGACGCACTGATGGCGCAATTGCGGCTGGCGCCGGTCGAATACGTTCACTTCAAGAGCAAAGACGGGACGGCGGTAGCCGGCTACCTGTACAAGCCTGTGGATTACGACACGGCGAAAAAAGTGCCGACACTCTTGCAACCGCACGGCGGACCGGTCAGTCAGTACGGCGCATCCTTCAACCACATGTTCCAACTGTACGCGGCGCATGGCTACGCCGTGCTGCTACCGAATCCGCGCGGGTCTTCAGGCTACGGCGAGAAATTTTGCGCGGCGATTTACGCGGATTGGGGGAACAAGGATTTCCAGGACGATATGGCAATGGTGGATTACGCGGTGGAGCAGGGAATTGCGGATCCCGAGAAACTCGGCGTGGGCGGATGGTCATACGGCGGTATTTCGACGGACTTCATCATTGCGCAGACGACGCGGTTCAAGGGGGCGATTTCCGGAGCGGGCGTTGCGCTGCTGACGAGCTTTTACGGGCACGACCATTACCAGCGCGAGTATCAAATCGAGCTCGGTTATCCGTGGGAGCAGGAGGCGCTGTGGGACAAAATCTCGCCGTTTTACAAAGTGAAGAACATCACAACGCCGACGCTTTTCATGGGCGGCGAAATTGATGCGAACGTGCCGATTCTCGGAGGCGAGCAGATGTACCAGGCGATGAAAGCGCTGGGCCGGACGACGGAATTGGTGGTGTATCCCGGCGAATATCACGGGTTCACGACGCCGTCGCACATCAAGGATCGGCTGGAACGCAACCTTGCGTGGTATGCGCATTATGTGAAAGGAGAAAACACGCCGGCGAGGCCGGCGGAGCATACGCCGGCGGTGAAGGCGGGAGGTGAGTGATGCGAAAGCGATTGCTGGCATTGGGGCTCATGGTGATGTTGTGGCCCGCGAGTGTGTTTGCACAGCGCGCGTCATTCAGTGTTGGTACGGCCAGAGCAGCCGCGGGGCAAAAAGCGAATGGCTACATACAAGTTCCGGCGGGGTTGGATGCGGGAACGAACATTCCCGTGGTCGTTGTCAACGGAGCGAAGCCGGGACCCGTGCTGGCGCTGGTGACGGGAGCGCATGGAACGGAATACGTTTCGATTATCGCGGTCGAGAAACTGATCAACGAACTGGATCCGGCGGAGGTTTCCGGGACCGTGATTCTCGTGCCGCTGGTCAACTTGCTTTCGTTCGAACAGAAAGTGCCGCACGTGAATCCCCTCGACAACAAGAGCATGAACCGATTTTATCCGGGGAAAATCGACGGTACGCAAACGGATCGCGCGTCGTATTTCATCACGAAGGAAGTCGTGGAACGCTGCGACTACCTAATCGACTACCACGGCGGCGATCTCGATGAGAGCTTGCGGCCGTATGCGTATTGGGGAGCAGTGGGAAAGGAAGCGCAGGACCGCACGTCAAAACAGATGGTGCTGGCGTTCGGGCTGGACCACATCATTATCTGGAGCGACCGGCCGACGGACATCAATGCCACACGGTATCTCGACAACACCGCGTCAGTGCGCGGAAAACCGTCCATCGTGGTGGAAGCCGGCCATGCGGGAACTGTGGAGACGGACGATGTGGCGTTGCTGGTGAACGGCACGCTGAGCACGATGCGGTACCTGAAGATGATTCCCGGGGAGCCGCATTACATTGAGAATCCCGTGTGGCTGCAGAAAGTTGAAGATGTGCTCGCCGACGGGCCGGGCATCTGGTATCCGTACGTGAAGCGCGGGACGTATGTGATGGAAGGGATGAAGCTCGGGAAGATCACGGATTATTTTGGCAAAGTGATTCAGGAGCCGCGCGCGCCGGTGAGCGGCGTGGTGCTGCACGTGAATGCCGTGCCGTCGCTCTCGAAGGGAGTGAACATCGCGGACATCGGCGTGGTGGCGACGAAGGCGCCGTAAGTTCGGCGCGTTCGAAAGAGCCCACCTTGGCGTAAGCCCAACAGCAGATTTCATCGCACAAAGGACGCGCGATGGCGCAGAGGTCTCGCTTCGCTCGAAGTGACACGCGCAGCTAGTGAGGTACGGGTAAGGCGGCAATGCCGCGGTTCTCACATGTTGGCGACGAGTTTTCTGACGAGAGACGCAGCATCATCTTTCGCGCAGGGGCACATCATGTACATGACGACGACAGCGGTGTCGCCTTTGCGAGCCATGATCATGGCGCCGCCAATATCAAAGGCTTCATCACCAATTCCCTGAAACTCCGTGAAGGCCGGTCCCATGCGGCTGAAGGCCAGGCGGGTCATGCTCATTTGCGCCTTGGCGGCCGCGTTATTGACGCTAAACAGAAAGACGGGCGACTCGCCGGGATGCTCAGAAATGTTTCCTTGTTGCGCGTTCGCGGAGCGGAAAAATGACTTCGAGAGTTCGTCCATTTGCTGCTTTTGCGCGTCGGTCATCTGATTTTGCGTAAGATCCTTTTGCATCATCGTGAGGTGGCTGGCGACCATGTCGGGATAACTGCCCATGACGCTGTATTGGCAACCGTCGTTGTTGCCTCGCGTACGTTCGGCGCGAACGACTTCCATTTTGACGATCTGGCCGACATCCTCTTTCGAAAGCAAGCTGCACGGATCGGCGCCGCCGAGCACGGGACCCTTACCCTCCGTGGACATTTGATCCAGACCCATGTCGTGAGCCTTCTCTTTGGCCTTGTGAACGAGAAACCAAACGCCGGCGATGGCCATGGCTCCGAAAACGAACAGGACTACGACGAAGCCGAGCAGAACTTTAACCGCCGTGCTCATGCCTTTCTTGGGCGCGACAGCGGCAGCTTGAGGCGCGGGAGGGGCCGCCTGCGCGCGTGGTTGCGGAGGAGGCGGCGGAGTTGCGGCCTGCCCAGCGGGACGCGTCGGAGGACCGCTCGCAGAGGTTCCGCACTTGGTGCAAAAGACCTGAGCGTCCGCCAAAGGAGAGCCGCAATTTCTACAAAAGCCTGCCATGGTAACCTCCGAGGATGTGAGCGATGCGTTTTGCGAGTTTCGGTGCTCTGCATCGTGACAGAACCGCGGGGAGCGGGCAAGGGAGAGTTGCGCGGAAATTACGTGGAAGCGCAGATGGCCTGTGATGCGTAGAATGTGGAATGGCGACTTGCGAAGAAACGAGGATTTATGGCGAAAGATTATTTGTTGAAGACGGAGCCATCGGAATATTCGTTCGCGGACTTGCAGAAGGACGGCGAAACGATCTGGGATGGAGTGACAAACGCGACCGCGGTGATGCACATGCGCGCCATGAAAGCAGGCGATCGGGTGGTGATCTATGAAACGGGGAACCGCAAATGCACAGTCGGAACGGCGATGATAGTTTCCGTGGACGCCGGCGACCCAAAGAATCCGCGGGTGAGAATAAAAGCGGCTGAAGCGATCAGCAAGTCGATGACGCTGGAGCAAATCAAAGCGAACAAGCTATTCGCGGATTCGCCGCTGGTGCGTATCGGAAGGCTCTCGGTTGTACCGTTGACTGCGGCGCAGTACGCCGTACTCACGAAGAGATAGTCTGCGGACTGCCGGGAGCATTTTGCCGCGTGACGATTTGCGACGCGGGCGAGTATGATGCGGGCGCAAATCAGCGAGGTGGTGCGATGAAACGAACGATTCTTACGGTACTGGGCGGCGTTTTGTTGGTGGCGGGTGGTTCGCTGCGCGCGCAACAGCCGCCGGAAATTCGATACCAAGTCGTGCCGGATTTTCTGAAGCTGCCTGAAAACGTCTATTTCGGCGAGGTGGCGGGCGTGGCGGTCAATGCAAAAGGCCACGTGTTCGTATTTTCGCGAGGAAACGCGAAGGGGCCGGCGTATGGCGCAGCCGCGGCGCAACTGTTGGAGTTTGATGCGAGCGGAAAGTTTGTGCGGGAAATCGGACACAATTTGTACGCGTGGTCGTTCGCGCACACCGTGAAGGTGGACAAGCAGGACAACATCTGGGTGACGGACAAGGGATCGGACATGGTGATCAAGTTCAATCCCGAAGGGCGCGTGGTGATGGTGTTCGGGCGGAAGCAGGAAGCATCGGATGAAGGCACGGAGGCGCTGAAGCACGTGAAACCGCCGCTGCCGCCGGTGGACGGAATGTTTCGGCAGGTGACGGATGTGGCGTGGGACGCCGCGGGAAATGCGTACATCAGCGACGGATACATCAATTCGCGCGTTGCGAAAGTGGACAAGGACGGAAATTGGGTGAAGTCGTGGGGCGAGCCGGGAAGCGGCCCGGGGCAATTCAATGTGCCGCACAGCATTGCCGTGGATGACGCGGGAAATGTGTACGTGGCGGATCGCGGGAACCGAAGAATTCAAGTGTTTGACGGCGACGGGAAGTTCTTGCGGCAGATGACGATTGATGTGCCTGCGCCCTCAGATGCGCGGCCAGCGATTGGAGCCAGGCCGACTACGACGACCGGAACGATGTCGCCGGGAGCGCCGTGGACGGTTTGCATTACACCGGGACCGAAGCAAGTGCTGTTCACATCAGATGCGTATCCGGGACGAATTTACAAACTGAGCCTCGATGGAAAAGTGCTGGGGATGTTTGGGAAAGCGGGGAAGCAGCCGGGGCAGTTCGGATGGGTGCATGAAATTGCGTGCCCGGCGGAGAATGAGTTGTACGTGGCGGAGATTTTGAATTGGCGCGTGCAGAAGCTGGTGCTGGAGTCGGCGCACTAAGGAGCCGCGTTTGCTCCAAGCCGATTCCCAGCGGCTATATCCTTACCACCCCACAAGTTGGACAAGAGCACTGCGACGCAAGTATCAGTAATTGCGTGCCGCAGAAGGGACACGCCGTATCCGAGGCCGGCGGGATCATCGCCAGGCGCGAGGCGAGAGAGGGTTCCGGGCTGGTTCGGAGCAGATGCGTTAGCGTGAGAACAGCACCGACTGGCGCGGCGACACGAATGATCCATGTCATGGTGCCTATCTCAAGATCGAAAGGCATGACCCAAAACAGTGCAGTGAATAGCAAAAGAATGAACAGACCGACCCACCTAAAACCGCGCCTGGTCTTGCCGATTTTGTGCGGGTCGCGGCCGCAAACTGTGCAAGACCAATCCTTCCAGAAGCCAGCCGGAATGAGGGGGATCCAAAAAATGTGGCCCACGCGAAAGGTACGGATCTGGACCGCGCGGCGAGGGGCGTTGCACCTCAAGCAGTAGTCATTGCGGAATGCCCCGCGCTTGGGCTTCCAACGATAGACACCGTAGATGATAACCATATGGGCCAGTTCGACGGTTGCGAATCAGAGGATTTTACACCCGGCGCTCGCGTTTTGAATTGAATTGCTTTTGATCTCGTAGAGCGGTCACAGCGAATCGGCAAGGGTCCGGGTTAGGTTGACACCGAGGGCGCGATGAATCGCGCCCCTAGAACGACGTGATTCATCCCGCCGAGATGGGGCGCAGCGTGCTGCGCCCCTACAAGGCGTTCTGTCGGTCGGTTCTATTTCTGCTTCGCGAGCGTCGCAAAAGCCCCGCGAAGATGCGCGTCGAAGAAGTCGTCGACGCGGTGCCAGGCGTCGCGGAGAACGTGTTCGCGGCTGAAATAGTGGAACTCGCCCGGGTACATCATGAAAGAGACGAGGTCACCTTTGTGTTTTTTCAGAGCTTCGTCTATGAGCCAGACGGATTCGAGGTACGGAACGTTGACGTCGGAGGTGCCATGCAGGATGAGGAGCGGGCGCTCGAGGCGATCAATGTGTGAAATGGGCGAAGCGTTTTTGTAGACGTCAGGATGCTCTTCGGGTGTGCCGATGCGGCTGGCGGTCCAGTCGCCGTGATACGGATCGCTGTAGTACATGGCGTAGTCCACGACGCCGGCGACATCCACGCCGCAGCGGAAGAGCGTGGGCTGATCGGTCATGGCGATAAGCGTGAAAAAGCCGCCGTAGCTGAGGCCCCAGACGCCGATGCGATCTTTGTCCACGTAGGGAAGAGTTTTGAGATAGTTGGCGCCCATCCAGGCGTCTTTTGCGTCTTTTCCGCCGACATCCATGTACACGCCAGTGCGCCAATCGCGGCCGTAGCCGATACTGCCGCGATAGTCGGGAGCGAAAACGACGTAACCTTTTTGTAGAAAATACTGGTGGATGCTGTAGTACACGGCGTAGTTCCGCTGGACGTGCCAACCGTCGTAGTTCTGGTTCACGCCGTCGCCGTGGATCCAAAGTATCGCAGGATGCTTTTTTGATTTGTCGAGATTTTTGGGAACGAAGAGCCAGCCAGGAACCTGCTGTCCGTCAGGGCCAGGATAGTGAACGAACTGCGGCTGGATAAATTGCGAGTGATCGATACCCGCGGGCATGGAGTCGGTAAGGCGGAGAGGACGAACGTTCGGGTCGGGGTTAGTGACGTAAAGATCAGCGCTATTCTGCGGGTCGGTGTGCTGATAGACGAGACGGCCGTCGCCTTCAGACCAGTGCGGCTCGATGTTCGTGCCGGGGCCGGAAGGGAGATACATGACTTCGGCGTGCGAAGGATCGCCGGCGATTTTCGCGACGCCGAGGACGCGGTCGCCCGGGCGGTCTTCGACGTTGGCGTCGAAGGCGATGCGCGAGCTGTCGTGTGACCAAGCGGGGCGCCAGGCTTCGAATTTTCCTTTGGTGATTTGCACGGCGTCGCCGCCAGCGGAGGGCATTACGTAGAGGTGATCCCAGCCGTCCTGATCGCTGAGGAAGGCGATCCACTTGCCGTCGGGCGAGGGCCAGGGTTGCGCGCCGGCTTCGCCCCAATCGGGGATGCTCCAAAATTTTTCTTCGTCGATTTCGTGAATGCTGTTAACGGACCCGGAAGCTGCGTCGGCGGTATAGATGAAGTATTTTTTGAAGTCGGAGGATTGGCCATCGAAGACGAGGCGGTTGGCGTCAATCCAGGCCAGCCCGCCGTATTCCGCGGGCTTGGCGATGGCGACGGGTTTGCCCCCGTCAATCTTCAGAGCATAAATCTGGCCGGGGACGAATTCGGACACGCGGTAGATGAGCTTTGCGCCGGAGTATTGTGGAGATTCGTCATGGTGAATGATTTTCGAACCGCCAGTGTAGGCGAGAGATTTTCCGTCGGGCGACCAGACGATGCGACCGATATTGACGTCATCGTGAGCGATGGTGGATTCGGTGCCGTCGGAGAGCCAGCGAATCACGAGGTCGCTGCCGTGCGGACCGGAGCCGCTCGCAGAGGCGCTGTTGCGCGCGAAGGCGACGCGTTTGGAGTCGGGCGATACGACAAAGTCGCGGCCCGGATCCGCTTTGGCGAAGGCAGGCTTCGGCGTTCCTCCGGAAATGGGGACAACCCACAAATCGCCTTCATGCGGGAAATAAATATTTTCGCTGTCTTCGTTCCAGAAGAAATCGCGGACGTCCGCGTCGGGAAAGGATGTCAACTGAACTGGCTTGCTCTGGCCGTCGGCGCTTACGACGTACAGATTGCGAATGTCGGCGCGGTCCCAGATGAAGGCGATGTGTTTGCCGTCGGGGGACCACACGGGATCGGAGGGATGCTTGATTTCGATGAGATCTTCGATGGTGAGGCGGTGGGTTGCCGAAGCCGGTCTGACGGCACTCGGCTTGGCGGGAGTTTGCGCGCGCGCGGCGCCGGCGCAAGTGAGCAACGAAGCTGCGGCGAGGATTGAAATCGAGTTCGTGCAAGTGCGCATCGGCACCCTCCAGGAGCGTGCAAACTACACTTCAGGCCGTGCAAAAGAGACAGGCGGGTGAAGTGAAAATAACACTCTACCCGCTCGGTTGGAAATGATTCTTCAATGCGGTTTTTCGTGATCGCTTTCCAGTTAGAACGTAAAGCGCAAGCCGAAGCGTGTCACGAACGGATTGATAGCAAGGGACGGTTTCAAGAAGCTGCCGCCATTGGCAGCGCCAATGGTGTATTGGGTCACTTCTGAGATCACCGTCTGGGAGTTGGTTAGATTGAAGAAATCAACGGTTGGAGTGAGGTGCCAACGGTCATTCACAACAAACTCTCGCGAAAATCGCAGGTTCAGCTGGTTCACGCTCGGGAGGCGTTGGATGCCGGCGGGCTGTAAGATCACTGATTCACCGACGATGTCAGGGTTCGGATGGCTGGTGGTGATGTTGCCATCCGGAATCCCGAACGTTGCGGTAGGCTGTATGGGGAATCCGGTATAGTGCTGGAAATTCACGCTGGTTCCGAATTTCCAGGGAAACTCGTAGGTGCTATCGACTTTAAACACGTAGGTCGAATCAAGATTCAGGTAGTTGTTGTTGCGGTTGATGTCGTTGTTCGGGTCGTTGAAATTGTCGCCGGTGGCCTCGTCCGAAAAGCCGCGGCCGAAGGTGCCCTTCTGGCGCTGAACAGTGAATCCTGCAAGAAGCTGCCACTTATTGGACAGGCGCTTGACGCCGGTGAACTCGACGGCGTTGTAGGAGTTGTTGTCGAGTTGCGAGAAGTTCGTCACCACATTGTTGAATTCTCCATATTTTGTGGTGTCTTTTGGCTGAAAACTGAACAGAGTCATCGGTTGGTTCGTGATGGGATTGATGATCGGCTGTCCGTTTAGAGTACTGATCGGAACGTAGTCCGATTGCGCGACGGCGGCGTTTTCAATGCCAAAGAGATTTTTCTTGGTGCGGTAATAGTAGGTTGCGCCGACGCGAAGGTCGCGCCACAACTGCCGTTCGTAACCAGCACTGATTTCCTGCGAATAGGGGCGGCTCATGTTGCGATTTATCGTAGCGCCGCCGGAAGAGGCAACCGGCGTAGCCGTGGCTGGTAACCATTCACTGAGCTGCGGGATCTTGTCGCCGTTGGTGTCCGTCCACGGGAACGTCAATGTGAGCAAGCCATTCGGGTTCAAGGTCTCCGCCAGACCGGTGCCTTGCATGATGTAGTAAATCCCATAGCCGAAGCGGATAACCGACGTCCCGTTTCCGGAGGGAGCCCAGGCCACTCCGATGCGGGGCGATACGGTATTCCAATCCACCAGATTGCCCGAAGCCGGAAAGGTGTGGCCGGCCTGGAAGAGTTGAGGAAAGGTAATGTTCGTACTTGTCGTTTGCTGCGGGTAGTACGTCGTGAAGCGGTCGTAACGCAAGCCCAGGTTCAGCGTGACGTGGCGCTTGAGGGTCCAAGTATCTTGCAGATAGAAGCTGGTATCGCGGAAGTAGTTCTTCTGTGTCGCGGGCGTGTTGTAGGCCACTACTTCGAAGGGCACGCTGAACGAGACTTGCGGGCTGTTGAAGACGGCGTTAATTCCGCCATTCACGTTGTAAATATAAGAGTTGTAGTTGTCGCCCCATTCGAATCCAAATTGGAAATTGTGCGTGCCACCCAGATTGGTTTTGTACCAGGAACCGCTTGCGGACCACTTAAGCACCCAGGCTGGGTTTATAAATTGATAGGGTGCCGCGCCGGATTCCGTGGAGGTCCCAATATCCTGCAAATTAAGATTGGTGGCATTAGTCTGGTAGCTCAGCGGGAAAACAATTTTGTTCCAGCCAATGCGGAAATCCAGAAGAAGGTTGTTGGAAATCTGGCTGGTCCAGAGCCCTTCGAGAATATAGGCGGGCTCAATTTGTTTCCAACTCGCGTTTTCAGTGACGAACTGGTACGCCGTATCGCGCCGGAAGAAGCGATTCTGCTCATTGTACAGCCAGACGAAGCTGAATTTGTTTTTGGAGTTGATCTGCCAATCGCTGCGCAGATCAGTGTTGGTCTGGTGGTTTACGTCCACCACGGGATTGCCTGCCTGGTCCGTCACTGCAAGGATGCGCTGGCGAAGGTCGTAGCGGCGGTAGGACCCAAACAGCCACCATTTGTCTTTTAAGATGGCGCCACCAAGACTTGCGGATGTGTCTATGGTCATGTCAAACGGAGAGCCGGTGTTCACCACGGCATTGGGAGGCTGCTTTACGCCAGCCTGAAAGGCGGCACTGAGATAGTAGGCCGCTGCCTGTCCGTGAAGCTCGTTGGAGCCAGACTTGGTGACCATGTTCATGTAAATGCCGCCGATGGGGACGGCTGCGGGAGCGTTGTCGGCGACGACTTGAAATTCATCGAAGGAATCATGGTTCGTGTAGAACTGCGTATAGCCGCCGCTGGAACCCGGCCAATTCATATCCAAACCGTTGTAGCTGTAGACCTGCTCGGCCTGTGTGCTGCCATGCACTTGCATGGCGGACTGCTGATAGCTGTTGTTGCCCGCGACGTCGAACGTGCTGGAGGTAACACCCGGCATCTGCGCGACAGTCGACCAGGGATCGCGGCCGCTGGGAATGTCCTGGAGCAGCGTTTGGTCGAAGGTCGTGGAGGTCTGAACGTTTTGCAAATCTACGACAGGTTCGCCTTCGACCTGAATGGTCTGGGTGACTTCGCCGACGGTAAGTTTCGAATTTACGGTCGCCGTAAATCCCGCGGTGAGCACAACGCCGGTTTCATCAACTGTTCGGAAGCCTTTCGCGGAAATGTTGACCTCATACGTGCCGGGAGGCAGAAGGTCGAACAGATAGGCCCCGTCGGCGGCGGTGGTCATGGTGCGTGGAGTCATGAGCGCGGTGCTCTTGACGGTAACCGTGGCGTTCGGCACCGCGGCGCCGGAGGAATCCGTCACCACGCCTGTGATTTTGCCCGTAGTTGCGATTTGAGCTGAGATTAAACCGGGAAGTAATGCCAACAGCAGAACTACGAGAACACTGCGTTTGTTCATCGCCCCTCCTAGGTGAGAACGTCCGCTCTCCAGAACATACTTGGGCGTCCGACACGGGAAGACAAAGTCTCCCCCGACTGCACCGACGGAAGACCACGAGAAGCCGAGGGAACAGATGAGCCGATATAGTGCCAGCTTCAGCAGAGTGTCAAGTCAAGATTTTCGATACGCTGAATCACCCCACGCCCCGGTTTGTAAGGTTAGACGGTCAAACGGGCAAAATGTTCTCATCGAATGATTGGCTGAACTTGCGCCGAGAGCAGCCGGGAGATTTTGGAGCGAATGGCCATCACGCGCTGAATCAGGAGCTTGCACGTCCCGGACTTGTTGCGTTGTTCCGGGCCTAGGACGCGGGCAGCCGGTTAATGATGAAGTCGGAGATGCGGGTGGCCGTGGGCGGATCGAGATTTGAGAGGACCACGATGACGTAGCCGGTCTGTGGAAAAATCTGAAGTTCGCCGTTCATGCCGGGCGCGCCGCCGCCGTGGCCAAAGTGCCGGAGCGAGGTCCCGGCGTCAAAGTCCATAAATCCGAAGGCGTATTTTGCGTCGCGCGGAGTATCTACCTTGCCGGTGGTGAGGAGGTCGGTGAAGTGAGCGTTCAGCAGCTTGTGCGAGGTCAGCGCAGTGGCGAAGCGGAAAAAGTCTTCGACCGTCGAGTATCCGCCGCCCGCAGAAGTTCCGCGGTAGGGCAGTGTGTCGGTATTCGGACGCAGCTCGGGACTATCCATGCGCGTGTAGCCCATGGAGCGGCCAGCGACAACCTGGTCCTCGGAAAGCGACGCGGTCGAAGTCATGCCCGCTGGTTTATAAACATTTTCGGCGACGTAATCGTAGTAGCTCTTGCCGGTCACGCGCTCGATGACGACACCGAGCAAAAGAAAACCGTAGTTGCTGTACTCCCATTTGCTGCCGGGCGCGAATTCCGGAGCGCGCTGGCCGAAAAGTTTGATGTAGTCCTGCAGAGCTTTTAGTTCCAGGCGATGCACGTCGAATTCCGGGCCAAAAAAGTCTCCGGTGCCGCCCGTGTGCGTCAGTAATTGTTGGATCGTGACCTTGGTGGCGATGTCTTTGTTGGGGTAATCGGTGATAAATTTGCCGACAGGATCGTCCAGCGATATTTTGCCCGCTTGTACGAGTTGGAGAATCGAAACGGCGGTGAACATCTTGTTCATCGAGCCGATGCGGAACTTTGTGTCCAGCGTGTTGGGAATTTTCTTTTCGCGATCGGCGAGGCCGTAGGCACCAGTAAATACCGGCTTCCCGTCCTTGGCGAGCAGGACAGCGCCCGCGAACCGATCCGCGGCCGCGTCCTTCTCCAGCATGGAGCGAAGGGCGACGAGCAAATCCGCCTGGCTCATGCGGGGCACCGCAAACTCTGGAGGACGGCTAATCGCTTGCGTGCCCCACTTGGTAATTTTATGTGGCTCAGCCGGGTCTACTTCCATCGCAAAGCGCGCCATTTGGTCCGAGTTGCGCTCTTGCAGGAGTCCAGTGATTTTGGTAGCGGTGGACTCTTCAATCTTCTTGAGATCGAAGCCGCCGGTGCGCTGGCGAAAATCCAGCATACCTTCCGTGCTTCGGTCCACGGAATTGGCGAAATGGCCGGCGAGCGCTTCCATTTGCGCACGATCGCCGCTATTGAACGCCGTGAGCCAGGCGGCGAATTGCTTGCCAGCAGCCGTGTCGGGAATTATCGGCGCGGACGTTTGCGGCCGTGGCGACGGCGCGGCCGACACAAATAGGTTTGCCAAGAACAGCAAAAGGGATCCAAGGATAAACGCCATCCGATAACGCCGTGGTGCGGCCATTTTTCGAATCTCCTGATATATGCGCAGCAATCCAAGGATTATAGACGTCAGAGACGGGCGAATGTTGTTCAATGGTCTTCCGGCCTGCACGATTTCTTACTGGGGAAAATATCGCGGCGAAGACACGGCGGCCCAGACCACCGCACTACGTAACACCGCCCAAGCGAAAGTGGCGCTAATGAACGCGCGAGAAGCGGCCGAAACCAATGCGCAATTGCAGGGTGTTGATGCCAGGGTTCAAGTTGGCGATGCCGGCGTTCGAAATGTGCATGAATCGGAGTTCCGCGCTCCAATTGTATTTGCTCTGAGGTATATGGAGGCCCAGGGCCCCGCTGGTAGTGAAATTGACGTGAGACGTACCCGGTGGGACTTTGACGTTCGTGAACAGCGTGCCGCCGCCCAATTCGAAATACGGAACAACTTTTCTGAGCCTGGTGAAATTCCATTTCAGAGCGAAGGGGTTCAGGCCCATGCCAAACGCCGTGTCCGTTTTCTGGGTAACGACAAAAGCCGGCACGGCGTCTAGCGCGTACTCGAATTCGCCCTGCAAGAAACTTGGACCGTGGGGGGCAGTCAAGACCCAACCGTAGCGCACGCCCAGGTTCCAGACGCCGCTGCTGGCAGTGCTTCCGTTGAGCCCGTGGCCGCCGCCGGTCCAAACCTGCAATTCATTTCCGCCTGCCTCCGGACTTGCCTGTGCGCGCAACGTGGAAGAGCAAGCCAAGCCGACCAGAATGAACGCCGCCAGCAATCGCGCCACGAACGGGCCTCCCGCCGGGGTTGAACTCGCGCCGGCATAATCGGGGTGCACGCACGATACAAAAAAAACTGCGGAAAGGCGACAGAGAATTCGTTACTTGAGATAGGTGCGGACAATCTGGATTACGTCGTCGGCGGCTTCTTCAGAGGACCGGGAGTTTCGCGGCATGTGATTGCGAATGTGATCTTCCATTAACTCGGCCATGAGACTGTTAATGGCACCGCGCGCGGCGGCGAGCCGCTGCAAGACTTCGGCGCACTGCTCGTCTTCGTTCAGTCCCCGCAGCACGCTTTCGAGCTGGCCGATGACTTTCTTGGTGCGGTTAACGAGGTCTAATTTTTCCCGGGTGATATGTGACATTTCGCTTGTCTACCCTACTGGGGTATGGTATCAAAGTCAAGAACGTTATCCAAGAAGGCCGATGGCGAGGATTCTCGGGCCGCTGCGTCGGCGCTCTAAAAAAACGAGCAGTTCAGATAACCAGATGCGATGCTTTCTACCACAGTTCGTTCTCGCCGTGTGCGCCACCTTCGCGATTTTCGCGGGCTCGGAAGGCGTTGCGGCTGCGCAGGAGCAGCCCCCAGCGGATGCACATCCGCCCGCTGATGACGCATCGCCGGCGGCCAGTGACCCGCTGCCGGTGATGGTTCCGCATCAGGAGTGGGACCGGCTGTGGCTATCCGGCCAAGTGAATATCATTTCGCAATGGCATCCGACGTTTCGCTCACCGTATCAAGGCCCTAACAGCCTTAGCCCGCAGGCGCAGGATGCGAGTTCTCGAGTTCTGACGCTGTTCACCGGGCTCCGCTTGAGCAATTCCACGGAATTGCTGTGCGACGTCCAGGAAACCGGCGGGCACGGAATCGGAGAGGCACTGGGCCTCGCCGGCTTCACGAATCTGGATGTTGTGCGCAATCCGACGCTCAGCAAAGAGCCGTATGTTGCGCGACTGATGATTCACGAGATCATTCCGCTCGGCCATGCGAAGACGCCGTCAGATCAAAACCAATATTCGCTTTTTCGCGAACTCCCCGAACGCCGCCTCGAAGTGCGTTTCGGCAAGTTCAGCCTGGCAGACTTTTTCGATGTGAACACCTACGGCGCGGATTCCAATTTTCAGTTCTTGAATTGGACGGTCGACAATGCCGGGACCTATGACTACGCCGCGGACACCCGCGGCTATACATTCGCGGCGATGTTCGAATACCACGATCGCTGGTGGGCCGCACGGTTTGCGGAGGCGCTCATGCCCAAGGTCGCGAATGGCATTCACCTGGATGCGGACATGGCGCGCGCGCGGGCGGAAAATATCGAATTCGAGATCCATGCCAAAACGATTCGGAAGCAAACCGGGATCGTGCGATTTCTGACGTTCGTCAATCACGCCAACATGGGCGACTACCGGCAGGCGATTGACAATTTCCTCGCTGGTCAGACACCTACGCCAGAGATCACCGCGCATCCTCTGCAAACAACTATCAAATTTGGCTTCGGCGCGAATTTCGAGCAGCCGCTCAACGATTGGTTCGCAGTCTTCGGCCGCTGGGGTTGGAACGAAGGGCGGCACGAATCTTACGCTTACACGGAAGTGGACCAGACTGACCAATTCGGCGCCGGACTCAAGGGATCCCTATGGAAGCGGAAATGGGACCGCGCCGGAGTGGTTTTTGTGTCAAATGGAATTTCGCACGATCATCAGGAATATCTGGCACTCGGCGGAGACGGGTTTCTCCTGGGAGACGGCCGGCTGAATTACGGCCGCGAAAACATCGTGGAAACGTACTACACGCTGCACGCCTGGCGCGGCGTGTATCCAGCCTTTGGCTTGCAATACATCAACAACCCCGGCTACAACCGCGATCGGGGACCGGTGCTCGTCCCTTCGCTGCGTTTGCACGTTGAGTTTTAGAGATTCCAGCCATTTTCCGCGCTTTGCGCTGAGCCACTTTTCCTGCCTTTTCCGAACTACCAGATAAGGACGCTCCCTGTTCGCTTCGCGCCGCCGAGGCCTGCTTGATTCGCCGCGGCTTCGACGCAACGGCCGGAGCATAGCCGTTTCGAATAGCGAGGAACCTTTATGCGCGTCGTTCGCACGCAATTAGTCCGTCAGATTTCGGCGCTCCTGCTGGCGGTCTTGCTGCTGCCGCTGCGACCGGAAGCCAGTGACCTGCAAAAATCTCAGAAAAAGGAACTGGAATCCGCGGCGAAGGCGTTAAACGACGAAGCGAAATCTCTGGAAAAGTCCGGCAAACTCGTGGAAGCGCGATTAAAATTCGCGGAATCCCTCGGCTACATCGAATCGCACGATGCGCTCTCCGCGGTCTCCCGCATTGACGACAAATTGAAAGAGGAAGCCAAAGCGGCGATTGCCTCGTCGCAGAAGCTCTACGACGCAGGGAAATACAAGGAAGCCGCACAGGGCCTGGAGGAAGCTCTGAATCTCGACACCTTGCGGCCTCTCGTGGCGTTCAACCTGGCGCTTTGTTACCAGCAACTCGGAGATCGACAAAAGGCCAGGGACTATCTCGACCAGGCTATCGCGGGCGGAGCCACGCCAAAGTTGCGCGCGCGGCTGAATGAGATTCGCACCATTCTCACCACGGCGGAAGCGCCGGCGATGCAGAGCGACACGACGAAAAAGCAGGTTAAGCTTTTCAATCATCTTGCGGAAACTTTGGGGAACGGCTCGTCCACCGAAGACCAACTGGGTGACGAAGAGCTGCCGGCGGACGGCGAAGTTCCCGACTCCTCGGCGTCCATGCGGTTGACCGCTTCCCGATTTGCGGCGACAGATGCGGCCGCCGCGAAAAAAGCCGGGCGCTTTTCCAGCGCGTGCACCACGCTGGAGTCTGCCAAAGCGGTAGCCACAAGCAGTGCAGCGGCGGTTTACGACGCCGCGAACTGCGCCGAAGAGAACAACCGCCCCGACGAAGCCGCGCGACTCTTGCAGCACTACCTCGAAATTTCGCCTGAAGCGCTCGACGCACTGCGGGTGAAGCAACGCATCGTGGAGCTAGATTTGTTGAAGGAACTTCCGAGCCAGACGGGAGCGCAGGTCCGTGCGCTCTACGCATCGGCGAATCGCTTCGTCGAAGAGCATCAATACGATGGCGCCTTGCTGGCCTATACCAAGGCCGAAGAGGTTCTCCCGGATTTTGCGCTGACGCAGTGGAAGCTCGGCCTCCTGCAAGAAGCGATGGCCAACATCCAGGAAGCAAAACGCCACTACACCCGCTACCGGGACCTGTCCAGCGACCCGGAATTACAAAAACGCGCCGATTTTCGGCTCGGGATACTGGATGCTAAACGCGAAAAGTATGACGAAGAAGTCTCCGAAGCCGAAGATACGCTCGCCGATCTTTTGAACCGCGCCATGAATTTAACGTTTAACGGCTTGGAAAACCGCTCGGCGCTCCGCCCGCATCGGCCCCAGGCGAAAGGAAAGGGCAACGCGGCGAGGAAGCTCGGCGGCTTTACCGTACCGCTGCCTTACGCGCAGCAGCAGATTGCGGAAGCTTCGGAGCATGTGCAGGCGGCGCTCGCGTTGTTTCCGCTCGGGGCCGAAGCCAATGAACTGATGGCGTTGATTTACCTGCAAGCCCTCGACGGGCGCAGCGCGATATTGGCGTATGACGCCGTCGCGAGCCAATCGCTGCCGGTTTCGTTTTACGCCGAAGTCCGCGCCCATAATCTGGACCGCCCTGCGAAATGCGAGTTGAGCAGAGACCACATCCGCTTCATTTTTCTCGGCCGCTACGATTCGAAGGGAATCGCCAAGCTACCCGTACGAAAGGCCGGCCAGGATGGCTTGGGCGATTTGGTCATCGAGCCACGCGCTTCGCGAGCGCTCAGTTTCGAGGATTTCGCATTCCGTCTGTCCGATATCAAGAAAGTGGAAACGAAGGACGCACAAATCCTCTTCAAGCTGGAGCATGACACGTACGCTATTTCGCCATTAGCCGTTGCGTTCAGCGCGCCCAAAGAACCCGGCCCGTTCGCGCGGCGGTTTTCCAACGATTACACACGTCTCTTCGTCCGCTATCCCGGATTGGAAGACACGAAGCTCGGGGCGGACGGCCTGACGGGCTATGAAAAGTTCAAGCTCGGCTGGGATCTTGCGAACGCCGGCGCGAGCATGGCCATGGGAGGCGTCGGCGCGCTCGCGGCGGTGCAAGACGCGATGACGGTTTTCCAGAAAGTTCGCATGCTGCAACGCGTGATGGCCTCTTTGAAAATCAGCTATGCCACTTGGGAGACGAGCGTCGAGGAAGACGAAGTCGTCCTCGTAGGCAATCCTTTCAAGCCGATACCCACGGAATCTGCCCACCTTGCCTATATGCACGACTTCAAATAGCGGGGACGCCAACAACAGCATGAATGTCGAATTAAATTCCGTGCAGATGCGTGAAGCTGTTGCGCTGGGTGCTGACATCGTCGCCACGAAGCTCTCGCAGCGCGTATGTGACGAATTCTCCGGTCACCTTTTTGCGCCAGGTCATGTCGAAGTCGGTGTTGTCGAGCGGCTTGGCGACGCGCGCCGCGAGTGCCCCGGTTTCGGCGATGGTCTCCCGCGTTAGTTGACGCCCCGCTAAGAACGCCGACGCTTCCGCGGCTATTAGCGGACGCGACGCCGCGGAGCCAATCACGATGCGCGCGTCTTCGACTAGTCCGGATCTGGCGATTCGCGCGGCAGCCGCAACGGACAAAACCGGAAAATCGAACGAGCCGCGCCGGCGCAATTTCCAATATGTGCTCTTCCACTCGTGCCGTGAGTCGAGCACAACTTCCGCGAGAATCTCATCCGCGCGCCGCGTCAGATAGTATTGGCCGTCGGCGTTGTAGAGATCCGCCAGCGCAAGCTCGCGTTCTCCGGTATGCGATACGAGCCGCACTCGCGCAGCGAGCGCGATAAGTGCGGGCGCGGTATCGGTCGACGAAACCGCCATGCACTTCGGGCTCCCGGGAGCGACCCAGCACGTGTCGCCGTCCTTCTTCAGGCAAAAGTTGATGGCCTTCCGCCACTCGTAATTTTGGTCGTAGTAGTTGCAGCGCGTGTCGAGACACAAGTTGCCGCCCAGCGTCGCCATATTTCGGATCTGCGGCGTGGCAACGAACGAAGCGGCTTGCGCCAGCGCATTCAGTCCATTTCGCAGCCGAGCATCACCCGCAATGTCCGCGAGTGTCACGCACGCTCCGAAGCGCGCGCCCGATTCGTTCAGCCGAACGCGATGCAATTCTTCAATGTGCCGCAGACTCAGCAGCGTTTTCGGAACTTGCTGGCGGCGCTTCATGTTGGGGAGCAGATCTGTGCCGCCCGCCAGCGGCATGGCCTTTGGGCCCTCGCTCTCGAGGATGCGCGCCGCTTCGTCCAGCGTGCGCGGCGCGCGAAATTCGAAGAGCGGCAGCCGCATCATGGCGCGAGCACCGTCACTTTGTCTGCTGGATGCTTCGTCGTTCGCGACGGCTCATTCACTGCATTTCCGTCGCCGCCTTCCCACGGGGGCGGCACGCGCAACGGCTCCGGCCAGTCTACGTGCGGGAAATGACTTGGGCCGAACCGCGGCTCGCGTCCCGCTTTCTTTTCCGCAAGCGCCCTCAGGATTTTCTCCGGCGTGATGGGCACTTCGTCGATGCGCACACCCACCGCGTCGTACACCGCATTGGCAACCGCCGGCATGATCGGCAGCAGCGGACCTTGTCCAACTTCCTTCGCGCCAAAGGGCCCGCGCGGGTCCGGCTCCTCGACCAACTCCGTAACCACCTCCGGCATGTCCAACGAAGTCGGGCTCTTGTATTCGAGCATCGAAGGAGATTTGTGCACCAGCGCATGCGAAAGCTTTTTCGGCAGGCGGCGGAACTCCTGCTCCTCCATCAGCGCTTCGCCAAGTCCCATGTACACGCTGCCCTCGACTTGCCCGCGCACCAGCGTTGGATTCAGCGCGCGTCCGATATCATGCGCGATCCAAATCTTCGGCACGGTGATCCACCCGGTTGCGGGATTCACCTGCACTTCAACAACCGCCGCGGTGTAGGAATACGTCGGCGAAGGGCCCACGCCGCCGCCTTTGTACAGCGCCGGCGACTTCGGCGGCGTGTACGAGCCCATCGTTCCTATCGTGCCGAAACGCGCTTCGGCCAGGCATACCGCATCGGCAAAGGTCACGCCTCTTTCCGGCGATGCTGAATCGAACACGCGCTTATCCGCGAAGCGTAGCCGCTCTTTCGGCACGCCAAGTTTTTCCGCGACGGCTTCGGCGATGATGTCGCGACCGCGTTCCGCCGCTTGCAGCGCGGCGTTCCCCGCCATGATCGTCACGCGGCTGGAGTACGAACCCAGATCCACGGGACCCAAGTCCGTGTCGCCCGTATACAGGCGAATGTCAAAAGTCTCCAGTCCAAGAACTTCCGCGACAATCCCCGCGAGAATATCGTCCGAGCCCTGTCCGATTTCCGTTGCGCCACAAAAAACCGCCACGCCTCCGCCCCGATCGAATTTGATGTGCACGCCGGAGTGCGGCATCTTGTTCCAGTAAATCGGCAGTCCCGCGCCCGTGAGATACGCGGAGCACGCCAGGCCCACGCCGCGCCCCTCCGGCAGCTTCCGGAATTTTGCCGCCCAATCGGACGATTTCACCACTCGCCGGATGCATTCGCGCAAATTCACCGTGCTGAGCCGGAAAAAATTTGCCGTCACCGCGTTCGACGACTCCGCGATGCGCAACCGCAGCTCCGCGGGATCGACTTGCAGCCGCTCCGCGATTTTGTCGAGCTGGATTTCCTGCCCGAATCGCGGCTGAACGGTCCCGTGCCCGCGCTTTGGCCCGCACGGCGGCTTGTTGGTGAACGTTCTGCAGCCCTCGAAGCGATAACGCGGGACGTGATACGTCACCGTTTGCAGCGCACCGGTATAAAACGTGCTCGCCACGCCGTAGGATCCGTACGCGCCGCCGTCAATCAGCGTCTGAAGATGCATCCCGGTGATTGTGCCGTCCTTCTTCACGCCCGTTTTGAACTTCATGAGCACGGGATGCCGGCCGCGGTGGCAGTAGAACACCTCTTCGCGCGTTAGGCAGATTTTCACCGGCCGGTCGAGCATGAGCGCGGCCTTGGCCACTACGATTTCGTGATTGAATGGATCGCTCTTTCCGCCAAACCCGCCGCCGTTCGGCGTAGCGATTACGCGAATGTGCCCCGGCGGCATCTGCAACACTTTCGCAAGCGCGCGGTGCAGGTAGTGCGGCGTCTGTGTGCTGCTCCAGATGGTCAGCTTCCCATCCGGGTCCTTGATGGCCACGCACGCGTGCTGCTCGATGGGCAGGTGCGTGCTTCCCTGGTAGAAAAACGTGTCTTCGAAAACTTCATCTGCCTCCGCGAATCCTTTTTCCACGTCGCCAAATTCAAGCGCAACGCGCTTGTGCACATTTCCGATTTCGCCGTATTCGTGAATCCGTGGCTCCGGCGTCGCCAGAGCCTCTTCCGGGTCGGCGATGGTCGGCAAGATTTCATACTCCACTTCGATCAGGTCCAGCGCTTCAAACGCCGTGAGCTCTTCGCGCGCGACAACCGCCGCCACCGGATCGCCAACGTGCCGCACGTGGTTTACGCATAGCGCCTGCTCGTCCTGGCTCACCGGAAGGATTCCGTACTCGATGGGAACATCCTTGCCAGTAAGGACCACATAAACGCCCGGATGCGCTTGCGCGCGCGATGCGTCGATCCTGCGAATTCGCGCGTGGGGATGCGGAGACCGCAGCAGTTTGCAGTACGCCATGCGCGGCAGGAAGATGTCGTCCGCGAAGCGCGTCTGCCCGGTGACCTTCGCGCGCGCGTCAACTCTGCGCCGCGGCACGCCGATGACGCGCAAGTTTTTGCCGTCAGCCATTTTTCTCGCTCGCGATTCGCATTACCGCTGCTTCCACAGCTTCAAATATCTGTTGGTATCCCGTGCACCGGCACAAATTTCCTGAGAGTGCTTCGCGAATCTGGTCGCGTGTCGGATGCGCGTTTTCGTCCAACAGCGCTTTCGCCGTCACCAGAATCCCGGGAGTGCAGTAACCGCACTGCGCCGCGCCTAGATCCGCGAAGGCGTCCTGCAGCGGATGCAGCTTACCGTCTGCGCTGAGTCCTTCCACGGTCAAAACGTTTTTCCTGTCGCACTCCATCGCGAGCAGCAGGCAGGAGAGCACGGGTTTTCCCTGCACAAGCACCGCGCACGCACCGCACTCGCCCAATTCGCATCCGTGCTTCGTCCCGGTGTGGCCCAAATCTTCGCGCAGCACTTCGAGCAGCGTCTTGTATGGCGCGAAGTGCACTTCCGTCTCCTCGCCGTTCAGCGTTAGACGTATGTGCGCCGTTTTCTGCGATTCCGTTGGCAGCGTAATCAGATCGCTCATCCCGCCTCACACTGGAAACAGCCGCGCCGCGTTTTCGTACAAAATTTGTTTCTTCGCTTCCGCCGCGATTGGCAACGCGTTGAACTTCTCGATGTTTCCTTTGATCTCCGGAACGCCCGGGCCCGGCCAGTCCGTGCCCCAGAGCACTTTGTCTGCGATGTCTTCAATCCGCGGAAAATATTCCATCAGCTTCTGCGGCGGAATCCCCGAAATATCCATGTACATGTTTTTGTGCCGCCGCACCAGAAAGAACGCCTCGTTCATCCACAACGGCCTGCCGCCATGCGCCAGAATCACCACAAGGTTCGGATAGTCAATGCTCACGTCGTCGCACAACATCGGCTGCGCGTGCAGGTTTCTCGCTCCGGGGAAAATCGAAGTGCCGGTATGAATCATCACCGGCAGCCCGTTCGCCTGCGCGCGTTCGTAGACCGTGGCCAAATCCTTGTTGCCGTTCATGTACGAGTTCGGCGTAATCACCTGGTGCGACGGGTGGAGCTTGATCGCGCGAATTCCGATTTTCGCCATGCGATCCACTTCCTCGCCGACGTCGCGTACCGTGCCCGGCAGCACGCCGCCGAACGCAATCAGGCGCTTCGGCGCGGCGCTGCAATACTTGGCGCTCCAATCGTTTACTTCCGGCGTGAACCCGATCACTTTCGGCGCGACATAATTGATCAGTCCCGCGCGTTCGATTTCCAGGCTGTCGAGTAGCGCCAAAAACGCTTTCGGGTCCGCGCAGTAGCGCATCACATCGTCGTAGTCCTTCCGCCCTTTCTTCATCAACTCCATCGCCGAAGGCTTCATCATGTGATACGGCATGATGTGAATGTGAATGTCGATGATCGGCTGCACTCGTCTCCTCGTTGCTGCCCGTACGGTTTTCCTTCCGAGCGGGACTGCGCTTCGCGTTCCTTAGTTGAACCGTACGTACTCGAAATCGAGGGGCTTGCCGTTAATCCCGCGAATCGGCGGGGCAATCCAGTTCGCAAACTTTCCCGGCTCTACCACGCGTCCGCACATCAGCGACTCCACATATTTGTGATCTTCCGGGCTCGGCAGCCACTCGAACTCGTGTTTCTTCCATTCCTCTGCCGTCATCACCTCTCCGCTCACGCCGATGTGATGTCCGGCGAAATTGCCGATCGCGCGGTGAAATCCCTTGTGCGGCAGCGTCAGCTTGAAATTCACTCCGGATTTGTCAATCACGCTTTGCCAGCGCGCCACGCCGTCCTTGATTTCGTCGATGTAGTCGTCGCGCAACCGCTCATTCAGTGCCGTCAGTGCCGGAACACTTTTCTTCACGATTTTCTCTCCGACGACCTCGTAGACCGGATACTCTGCGTCGCTCAGCACGTGATCGTCGTTCAGCTTCGTCTCGCGGAAGCGTCCCTTCAATCCGCTGGTGAAATAGTTCGCCGCGTTCGACGAAACGTCCGAGCCGTACAGATCCAGCGTCACGCTGTAGTGAAAATTCAGGTAGCGTTGAATCGTTTGCAGATCAATCACGCCGAGCGCGCGCACGTGCTCCGGGTCTTCGACCTTGTTCTCCTGCATCACTTCGCAGGTGCGCTTGATGATCCGCGTGATTCCCGTCTCGCCGACGAACATGTGATGCGCTTCTTCCGTCAACATGAAGCGGCACGTGCGCGAAAGCGGATCGAAGCCCGATTCCGCCAGCGCGCAAAGCTGGAATTTGCCGTCCCGGTCCGTGAAAAACGTAAACATGTAGAACGCCAGCCAGTCCGGCGTTGGCTCGTTGAATGCGCCGAGAATGCGCGGATTGTCGGCGTCACCCGAGCGCCGCGCCAGCAGCGACTCCGCTTCTTCGCGGCCGTCACGGCCGAAGTAGCGGTGCAGCAAATACACCATCGCCCACAGGTGCCGCCCCTCTTCCACGTTCACTTGAAAAATATTTCGCAGGTCGTACATCGACGGGCACGACGCGCCGAGCAATCTCTGCTGCTCCACCGACGCCGGCTCCGTGTCGCCTTGCGTCACAATCACGCGCCGCAGCGTCGAACGATACTCTCCGGGAACTTCCTGCCAAGCCGGTTGCCCTTTATGCGTGCCGAAATTCACCTGGCGCTCCTCATCACGCGGCTGCAGGAAAACTCCCCAGCGGTAGTCCGGCATTTTCACGTAATCGAATTGTGCCCACCCATCGGGCTCTACGCTCACCGCGGTGCGCAGATACACGTCAAAATTATGGCTCTCGTTCGGCCCCATGTCGTACCACCAGCCCATGTACGCGGGTTGCCAGTGCTCCAGCGCGCGTTGCAGCGTGCGGTCGCGCCCCAGGTCCACATTGTTTGGAATCTTTTCGGTGTAGTCGATCATGGTCTCTCTCCGTGCCAGTTCATTCGTTTTTTTCTAAACTCTTTCCCAGTTGAACTTCACCGGTGCTCCGGTGCCGTAAACTTTCAGCGCACCGTTCGCTCCGACAGCATTCGGCCGGATGAAAATCCAGTTTTGCCACGCGGAAAGCCTTCCGAATACGCGCGTCTCCATCGTTTCCGCGCCGCCGAATCGCAGATTTGCTTCAAGGCCCGTCAACGCGTCCGGCGAAAGTGCCACGCGCGACTCCAGCGCCTGGCGCAATTCGTCGTCCCAGTCCAAATCGTCCGGCGCTGCCGTCACCAGCCCGGCGTCCATCGCTTCGCGAGCGGTCAATTTCTTTCCGATCAATTTCTTCAGGCCCGCGACCTGCGTCTCGTCGCCGCAGAACCGCGCTGCGAGCCGCGAAAGATGATTCACCATCGGTAGCGCGCCGAAGTTCACCTCCGACAGAACGATCGTGGCCGGCGCGCCTTCCTGCGAATCGCGCATGTAAATTCTGTCGGCCGCCAGCGCCAATTCGAACAGCGCTCCTGCGAAACACGATTCCGGCTCGACAAACGCAAATAACGACCGCGAGGACACATCAAGCCGCGCAAACGTGCGCCGCATCATTCCCAGCACTTCCCGCACAAACCAGTCGTCTTGGTGTCTCAACAGAAATTCATCAACTGCGAGAACGTTTCCCGCGCTGCCAGAGGTCTTCAGTATCCACAGTCCCAGCTCCAATTCATTCGTGCGCAGCGTTAAAATCGCATCGTCCAACTCGCGCGCCATTCGTAGCGGCCACCAATTTGCTCCCGCCGCACGCGCTTTATCGACGCTATCAATGCCAGTTGACTCCGGGGCACGCACGGTCAGTATTACCGTCCGCGCTTCGCGATTTAGTTCCGCGGCGACATATTTGTAGTGCAGCCCAGAGTCATCAATGGTGCGCTCCAGCTTCGTCAAAGCCACGCCCTTCGCGGCAGCCGGCCGATCGCTCAAATTGCCCAGCTCTAGCGCGCGCTGCTTCACCCGCTCTGCGAACTGCTGCGGCTTCACGATTTCGTCGACCAGGCGCCAGTCTTTCGCGCGCTGTCCGCGCACGCCGTCGGGATTTGTACAGAACATATCCGCGTAATCGCGCCGCACTTTTCTCTTGTCCGTTACCCGCGTTAGTCCGCCCGTGCCTGGCAACACGCCCAACAAGGGTAATTCCGGCAGGCTCACCGCCGACGATCGGTCGTCCACAAGAATAATTTCGTCGCACGCCAGCGCCAGCTCGTAGCCTCCGCCCGCCGTTGTGCCATTCAGCGCCGCGATGAACTTCAATCCCGAATGCTTGCTCGAATCTTCGATTCCGTTCCTCGTTTCATTCGTGAACTTGCAGAAATTCACTTTCCAGGCGTGCGATGACAGCCCGAGCATGTAAATGTTCGCGCCGGAACAAAAAATCCGGTTCTTCGCGCTAGTAATTACCACCGCGCGCACTTCCGGATGCTCGAACCGAATCCGCTGCAGCGCGTCATGCAATTCAATGTCGACGCCAAGGTCGTACGAATTAAGTTTCAGTTTGTAGCCCGGGCGCAGGCCGCCGTCCTCGGCCACGTCCATCGAAAGCGTCGCGACTGGCCCATCGAATGAGAGCTTCCAGTGCTTGTATTGGCTGGGATCCGTCCGGTAATCCGGCGGCTCCATTTTTGCCTGAAGCTGTTCCGTTGCTGCGGAGTCCACGTCGTCCTCCTAATCCCAAGCCGTTTCAAGATTCCGTTGCGGCTCGAGCGCTGCCTTCAATTTCGCGAAACTCTCGTCGACCGAGTCGCCGGTCGTATCGAGCCAAAAATCCGCTTTGCGATACAGCGGTTCGCGCGCTTCCAGAATTCCGCGCAAATCCTCCATCGCCTGCTTGCTGCCGCCCATTACGCGAAAGTCTCCCTGCGCGATCACGCGCGCCATGTACTCTTCCGGTTGCGCTTTGATCCACACCGTATAGCAGTGCGCCAGCAAATACTCGTACGTGTCTTTTTCTGAAACTACGCCGCCGCCCACGGAAATGACTCCGCGCTGGCATTTTTGCAGGACGCGTTCCAGGACGCGCTGCTCCATGGAACGAAATCCCGCTTGCCCGTACAGCGAAAAAATTTCGCCGAGTGGCATGCCCGCGTCTTCCTCGATTTCTGCGTCCAGTTCGATGAAGGGCATTTTCATTTCGAACGCGAGCTTCGATCCCAGTGTGGATTTTCCTGCTCCGCGGAGACCGATGAGGGCTATGCGCTGTCGCCGGGCTCGTTCTTCCGTGCCGAACTCGCGCGCCAGGCGGCGCATCGCGTCTTCCATGCGGTTCGCCGGGAGGCGTTCGAGGAACCTTTGAATCAAAAGTTTTTCGTGGCGTGTCTCCGTTTCCGGCGAAAACATTTCCGCAAGCGAAACATTCAGGGCGCTCGCAATCCGCCGCAGGAGCACTATCGAAACGTTTCCTTCGCCCGCCTCGAGCTGCGCCAGGTGCCGCTCCGAGACTTTGGCTTCGTGCGCCATCACTTTACGGGTGATGCCGCGGCGGGCACGCAGAGCACGTACACGTTTTCCGAGGAACGACAGGAACGTATCTTCGGCGCGGACTGGCAAGGTGCGCCTCGCCCGGGTGTTGTTGTCATTTCGATGCGCTACAGGCATGCCGTAAGCGGCCGCTCAAAGGCCACATGCAGTATACCGCATCATCCGCGTCGTACGTCAAGTCCGCCGTGAGCGCTTTAAGAGCATCACAAACAGCCTTGCTTCAGATTAAACGTTTTATTTTCAATAGAGTAGGGTGCGGCGCTTTAGCAGAAACCCTTAGAGGTCAGGTTCACGCTTCGGGCAAAATGCACTATTCTGCCGATAGTATTTTTGTGCGATGCGTCACTAAGAATACAGCACGGCCGCATCCGCCGACTGATTTGCGAGCGCGCCAGTAAGGCTAGGCGGCCCTTGTACGACAAATCGCCGGTGATAAAGCAGCAATCCGCGCAGCCCAGCGAGTTCCTCGCCGCCTCCTGCGCGGCCCGGCCCACCATGGAGGCAACTCGGCACAACATTTCCATGCCCGGTGTACTGGGTACCGACGCTGGAGTCCACCACCATGATGCGGCCATGCAGATCGCCGATTCCCAGCACAACCCGTTGGAGGAACTCCGCATCGTTCGCAAAAATCGAAGACACTAGCGAGCCCAGCCCACGCCTCGCCAACGCAATTACGTTTTCGGTCGCGTCATAGCCTATCAGCGTAGCCGCCGGGCCGAATACTTCCACGTCGTGAACAAATTTCGCATCGAGGCCGTTCTTGCACGCGAGCAGCGTAGGTTGCACGAACGCGGAATTCGCCAAGTCAGCGTCTATAGGCTGAAAATTTTCATCTCCGCCGTAAATCACGAAACATTCGCGCTTCAACTGCCGCAATCCATCGAGGCAGGCCGCTTGCTGCGCTTTGTTGACCACCGGCCCGACTTTCGCTTCCGCATTGCGCGGATTTCCAACTTTCAGCGCGCTCAATTTCGCAGCAATCGCATCGCCCGCTGCTTTCATGTGCGCGCGCGGCACAAACACGCGCCGAATTGCCGTGCATTTCTGTCCGGCCTTCAACGTCATTTCCCGCACGACTTCTTTCACCAGCAGTTCGAACAGTTCCGTGCCCGGCGCAACATCCGGCCCGAGAATCACGGAATTGATGCTGTCGGCTTCAATATTTATGCGGACAGATCTCCGCAAGACGTTTCCATGCGAACGAATTTTCACCGCAGTGTCCGCGGATCCCGTGAATGACACCACATCGGTTTCGGTGACATGGTCGAGGAGCTCTCGCCCCGAACCGCAAATGACGGAAATCGCGCCGCGCGGCAGGATGTTCGCCTTCACGACGTCTTCGACCATCCTTTGCGCCAACCACGCTGTTGCCGACGCCGGCTTGACTACGATGGGCACACCGGAAAGCAACGCCGGCGCGGCCTTCTCGCAAAATCCCCATGCCGGAAAATTAAACGCATTGATAAAAACCGCCACACCTTTCGTGGGCACAAGAAAATGCTGGCCAAAGAAAACTCCCGTTTTCGAAATCGAAACCGGCGCGCCCTCCTTCAACAGCTTTCCGTCGGCCAGCGCCTGGCCGATTTTCGCGAAATACTTCACGGTGTAAATGGCGCCGTCAACATCGAATGAAGCGTCGGCCTGATTCGCGCCTAGGTTTAGCAGCGAGATTCGGAAATACTCGTCGCGATTCGCGGCCAGCGTCTCCGCCATTTTTGCGAGCAACTCCGCGCGCTCACGGTAATTGCGTGCCCGCAGCGCGGTGCCCCCTTCTTTTCGCGCAAACTCTAGCGCGGCTTTCGCGTCGACGCCGTGCGAGGAGACACGCGCCAATTCATCGCCCGTCACCGGGTCTATCAGCGCCTCACCCGGCCCGCTGCCCTCCTTCCATTCTCCGCAGACGTAATTCGCAAGATTCATTTGGATGTGCCTTTCGTTTGGTCCTGTTCCTCGTGATGTTCCTGCATCTCTCGTAGTTTAAACCGTTGGAGTTTTCCGGTCGCGGTCTTGGGGATTTCCGCTACGAATTCAATCCAGCGCGGCCGCTTGTAGCCGCCAATTTTTTGCGCGACTAGATCACGCAACTCCTGCGCCAGTCCCTCGCTGGCACTTGAAAGATCGTTGAGCACAACATGGGCTGCAGGCTTCATTAAACCATCGCCATCTTCGCGCGCGACGACCGCGGCTTCGCGTACGAGCGCGTGCGAAATCAAAACGCTTTCCACTTCCGCGGGACTCAGCCACAAACCATTCACTTTGAAGAGATCGTTGGCACGACCGGCGTACCAGAAATAGCCGTCCGCATCTTGCGAGTATTTGTCGCCGCTGCGAAACCACTCGCCGACGAAAGTCTCTTTCGATTTTTCGTGTTTGTTCCAGTAGCCGGCGCAGGTCGAATCCGCTTTGATAAGCAAATCTCCAATTTCGTTGGGGCCAACGTCGTTGCCCTGTTCGTCGACGAGGCGCGCTTCGAAGCCCGGAATTAGCTTGCCGCTCGAGCCGGGCCGCGCCTCGCTCGGACGATTCGCGATGACCATCTGCAGCGTTTCCGTGGACCCGAGTGAATCGAGAATCTCCACTCCGAAACGTTCTTTGAAGCGGTGAAACAAGGGCGCCGGAAGCGGCTCGCCCGCGGAAATGGCGTTGCGAACACTCGAAAGATCGAATTCCGGACCATTCTCGCGATGGTACGCGAGCAAAGCCGCGAAATTTGTGGGCACGGAAAAAAAGAGCGTCGGTCGAAAGCGCTCGATGTCGGCGTAAATCGTTGCAGGAGTGGGCCGCTCCGGATTTAGGATCGTGGTGGCTCCGCAACCTAGCGGAAAATATCCTGCGTTTCCGAGGCCGTACGCAAAAAAAAGCCGCGCGACGCTGAAGCAGCGGTCACTCTCCTGCATTTTCAAAATGCCTTTCGCGTAAAGTTCCGTGCTCACGACCATGTCGTGATGCAGGTGCACGCAGCCCTTCGAAGGCCCGGTGCTGCCGGACGAGTACAGCCAAAACGCGGGCTCGTCCTTGCTTGTGGCCGCCGCGTCCAAGCGTCGTGACGCGGCTTCCATAATTTTCTTGAGGGAGTGAACGTTTTGCGATGCCAGGTTTTGCGGAGCGACAGTTTGCGAAGAAGCGGTTCGGAGGGTGGCGGATTCCGATGAACTCTCCGCCACCACGACATGTTGGAGATAGCGGAGTTTTTCTTGCGGAATGGAGCGCATTTGCGGCAGCAGCGCTTCGCTCACGATGGCTGTTCGCGCGCGCGAGTCGTCGAGCATGTACACGTAATCCTGCGGCTTCGCCAACGTGTTGACGGGAACTGCCACGGCGCCGATCTTGATCGCTCCGAAAAATGAGTACAGAAATTCCGGCGTGTCCAGAAGCAGTAGGAGGACGCGCTCCTCCGGTCGAACCCCGAGCTCAAGAAGTGCGTTGCCCGCGCGGTTGGTATTTTCAAGCAACTGTTGGTAGGTAATCCGCCCGTCGCCGCACACGATGGCAATTTTGTCGCCTCGGCCTTCCTGGACATTCCGGTCCACGAACCAAGTGGCGACGTTGAAAGTGTCCGGCAGGGGGATCAAGAGAAAGACAGCCTCCGGCGCGCGAAGCGCTCGAGTACCGCAGAATGTTGTGACCTTGATTTTGGAACGAGCCGGAGTATAGCACGAGCATTTTTTCAAGCTGCGCGCGGTGAGACCGTGGCGGTTCAGGAACCGTCGCGCCGACACCTCCCTCAAACCCAAGCAGTAAGCACGGTTCGGTTGGACTTGCTAGGCCAAGAATCCCGGCGGGTTAAGTCCTTTAGAATGATATTCTTCGCAGACCCCTGGGGGTTAAGTCCTTTGTTTTGATATTCTTCACAAAAATGGGGAGGGGGTGGGGTCCTAAGGACTGCGGAGTCGGGGATTGCAGGAAGAATAGAGAGCTGCGAATCCTTGCTACGCGACCGGGCAACCATCGAACTGAGGGCAAGGATAGCACGAAAGTGGCGAAGAGCTAAGTACTTTACAGCGAACGGTCGAAAATCGGGGTTGAACTGCTATTAGCAGCATTGAACGGCGGGCGGGTAGGGACATGGCCCGTGCTCCGTGTCCCGTGATTCGCGCGACGAGCGAGGAAAAGAGAGGCCGGCTCTTGGCAAAAACCGCAAAGGGCAAGCCACCAGGATTTTTCAGAGCATTAGGGGTGTCCCGCTCGCCCACCCGGCAAATCACTGCACTCTTTTCCCATCGACATAGACTGATTGCAGTGGAACAGTTAGGACGCGGTAAGTTACGTCAATTAGGTCGTCGCTCGAAACTTCATCCTTCTCTGTGACTTCAGTCCAGAAGCCAGGAGGAGAGCACTGGTCAGTTAGCTCGTCGGAGCTCTTGCTTGCGGCGTTTCTTGAGTAAACGTCATCCACCTTGAGAGAGATGTGTGCCTTGAAGTCAGATGGGCAGGCGTCTGGAGACCCGTACGGCTCGATCGAGATTTTTTGGACGCGCAGCGGCCTACCTTTGAGAGAGTAAGATACCTGTCTATGATTGGTATTGCCCGAGTACTCCACTACGGCACTTTTGAGAAACCCGAGGCCATCTAGAACTTCACGGTCATGTTTCACTGAGTCTTGCGTATAGCACGCGCCTACTGAATTTAGCCTGAGCAGCTTGCCGACCAGCTCGTAGGGTACATGGTCGTCAGTTTCATGCCAATCCACGCTGTGAATTCGATCCTTACAAGATGGCCGATACGGCACTTCACGCGATTCGAATAACTGTGTGGGTCCTTTAATAATCCCAAAATTCACGCGCGCAATGCCCTCTTTGAAGTTGAGATCGACTTTTGGCACAACCCCCACTAGAACTCCCCGCAGCAAATAGAATCGTCGAATATGCCCATAAGTCAGCGATTCTGCCAATCTCGAGAACGAGCCGCCAGGATGCAAGGCGTCAGGCATCGGCGCCAGCCACTCCTTGAGTTCTGCCTCGTCAGAGGAGGCGCCCTCGAAGGTCAGGTCCTCGATTTTCAACGAAGGTGCTTCGATGGCGAACGTAACCACTATGTTGCCGCTGTCACTATGAAACTCTCGGACGCGCGCTTTCAAAACGAAAGGTAGATCTCTAATCGTCTTTAGGCAAGCGTGTACGAGTGGAGCGGAATAGGGCTTCCCATTCAGTTCCGATACGCACCGAAACAGAGTTTGGCCGGGAGGGACAGAACCTACTGACTCGATGGATCCCAGCATCTTTGGCGCTTCCACCGAATCAGCGATCAGTTGGCAGCATGCCAGCATCAGCAAAGCGATTCTCATGGTCCCCCCAGTCATGGAACCCCGACGGGTAAACCCTCTTCGCCGGGACTTCCAACGAGGCCGGCTGGATTGTCATGCCCAAAAGAAGCGCCCGGTGAGAATTGGAAATGCACGTCGAGAAAACCTTCGAAATAATTTCCCGCCTCGTCGGCAATACGGAATCTTAGTGTGCCATCTCCTTCAAATCCGTGGAAGTTCTGCGTCAAGGAGATGGGAGTCACAATCATTGAGAGATTTGTCCCGCTGGCCGAATTGGTTTCCCCGGGTTTCCGGGTTTCGCAGACATGTTTGGTGGGTTGCACCACAACGATGAACGAACACGGACCCGAGCTATCCGGTGCGAGCAGAAAAGACAAGAACACTAACAGGTGAAAAGCACGCCGCAGACACCCTGCTGCGCCGGACGCACGGGTGTCGCTGCGTCAACCGAAAATCACTGCGAAGCGCTGTTGACACGGCCGACTTCGTTAGACATGTCCCCAGGTTTCCGATAGAACATGCCGTCCTCCTGCTCGAGTTGCCTGAGAATTCTTATGGCAAAATTACCCCTCGCGGAGAGCATACAGACTTCACCCGCGTCTGCGTCCCCGGAATATCAGGACCAGAGCGATGATCAGCACTACCCCAAATATCCACACCCAACCCATGTTCCAACCGTCCATACCGTATCCGTGCACGGGACCCCCCTCTCGAATTGGTGTTTGAGAATACGGGACACTCTCAGACTCAGTTCTTCTGGTCGTCCTTCATCCCTTTATCTTTCTTCATCGTAGTCCCGCTTTTCTTGTGCATGTCCATCTGATCCGGCATCATGGCCATGCGGTCGGCCATCGCCTTCATGTGATCGGTCATTGCTTGCAACTGGTTAATGATCGCCTGCTGCAGTTCCATCTGGCTCTTCATACTGGCTTGTTCCGTCTCCATGTGGCTCTTCATGGCGGCATCGGCGGCAGCCATTTTAGCCATATTGTCCTTCATCAGAGTCTGTATCTGGTCCATCTGCGTACGCATCTGCTCCACCTGAGCATGCATCTGCTCCATCTGCGATTTCATGTCCTTCGTGTCCGCGCCAGAGCCCTGCGAGGCGTTCTGGGCTTGCAGTGGTGCGCCGTAAAAGCCCATTAGCAATAATGAGAGAATCGATACGAACAGCAGTTTTGTCATTTTCATTGCTTCATCTCCTGGGTGTTCTCAATCAATCGCTGGTATAAACCGGATCAGCGCTACCGCAACATCAACTGCTCACTTCGACTTCACCGGGAAAGAGCCAAGCCGGCATCGTGGCTCACGGAGTCGGTGACCGCCGGTGGAGAAGGTGGTCGACCGAATATCCGACTCCCACTCGCAACACAAACGGATCGCTAACGTCAGAGAGTCCAAATGACGGCTCGAGGTGAACGGTCCAGTTTTTCGATACGGAATAAGTGAAAACGGGACCCACGTAATGCTGCTGGCGTTGCCAGTAGAAGCCGAATTGGTCGGTGTTACCGAGTGCACCTATCATTTCTAGCCCATAGCCCAGCCGCTGAAACGAGAGCGCCGGAGGCCTTTTCTTTTTCGGCATGGCCGCCATTCCGGCCATGTCTTTGCCTGCATCCATTGACATATACGATGCCTGCCGAAACACGCCCCAGGCATACCCGAAGTCGTTGCCGCCGCTCTCCAGACTGGTTTCGTTGATGAAGTTGAAGGTGAGATTAACCCGTCCCCAATCGTGATACATGATGGCTCGCTGCTCGAAAGTGCGGACGGGCGTGCGCCGCGCCACGGCCAGCAACTCGTTCAAATCTTCGCCGCCGAATCCGGCGACCTCCATCTTGTACAAAGCTGCGCCATTCAGCCCTTCGTACTCGCCGTACAGGGTGAAATTCAGCAGGTGGTCGCGCGGGAAAACGCGAAAGTAACTATTGATCCGCAAACCGCCGTAGGTGGTAGGCAAACCGAAGATTTTCTGTCCCTCTGCCATGAACCCGACCGACCAGCGGGGAGTGAGACCGTACTGCACCATCCCCATGCCGGTGAAGAAATCGTTGGTGGATCGTGCGGATTGGAAGTCTGAAAGCATCATAACCATCATCGTGTCCTGCGGAAGAGGATGACTGATGGTGGAGAAGTACGGGTCCATCTGCGCGTTAACAACGGTACCGCCAGCGAGCAAGCAGAGTAGAATCACAATAATCGGTTTTATCATCTTCGCGTTCGCAACTAGACCTTGTGCCTTCGACACTAAATCAAGTTGATTACAAAAATGGGCAAAGCGACGAGCAGACGGAGGTGGATGAATCCTCCGAGTGTGTGAGACGTGACCCAGGCCAGGAGCCGAAGGACAAACAACACGACAAGAATTGTCCCGAGTATGCCGTTCCGATCTCACAAGAGACCCGTGTTCACAGGACTTCTGCGCCACCCACAGACAATCCTAGTGATCTCGGATATGACCCATCGTAGACAAGTCCAAAAAACATGTCTGTTCACTTGAACACACTTCCAACAATGTAAGCGCTGTAAGACTTTTGCGTGAGGCGGTTGAGGCATCGTTGTGTTAGTTGCCCGACGTTGTGGATGTCAACGGGGGTGGAGCAAAGAAATTAGATTTTAGAGGCTTTCGTCAAGATTTCGCTCTCGACTTGCGCGCGGAGAACATTTTTCGTCAATACGAAAGAAAAAGGGCGCGACCGCGTACGTCGCGCCCCGCCATATCATTGCAGCTTGCCTGAACCCGACGACGCGTCCTTAGAAATGGATAACCGCACTGACGGAAACGCGCGTGCAGTTCGCCGTCGCTCCGGCACTGTAGCTGTGGATGCCGACGTAATCGAGCTGCGGCCGGATGGCGAGATGTGGCAGCACGCCGAGGTCGACGCCTCCCCCGACGCTGTAGGCAAAGTTGCTCGCCGACCCAGCGCCCGCGACGGTTATGTGTGCGCCACCCACCAGGAACTGCGCAAAAGGCGTTACTTTGGTCGGGTTCTTGAAGTTGACGCGCGGGCCGAACAGATAGGTATACGTGTTGACCGACGCTCCGCCCGGTGACGCGTGATACGCGCCAAAATCACCTACAACGCCCATGAACGGAATAGGGTTGTACGCGATGGAGCCACTGACGCCGTTTTGATTGAGTCCGCCGCTGCCGCCTAGGCGAAAGTAGGAATAACCGAACGATGCGTCGGCAGACGATTGCGCGCGCGACGGAAGAGCGAATAGCAGAAGCCCCAAGCTAAAAAGTAAGAGACGTTTCATGAGTCATGTTCCTTTCGAGCGTGAATTAGCTTGATGATTCGTGCCGGAAGAGACGAACGGGCAGAGTGATAGCCGTCCCCAAGCGGCTCGTTGCGTATTCCTTTATTTTGGCGCGCTTACGAGCGATTTGGTCGAAGCGACGGTGTGGGAGTTTCTATGCCCGCAACACTGGCCCGAGGGACAGCCAAGCGGCACGCCGTGTTGCGTGACCATCGCGTGCGAATTCGCGGCGTCGTCGGGAATTATCGCATCTAATTTGGTTTTTCGACGCGCCGGTCAAGAACCGCCCGAATTGCATCGCCCAGACTCGCCCTGCCGTAGGGCTTCTGAAGGATGATCGAACCGTCCACGGACGTCGCCGCGACGAGATTTTTTTCCGTGGCGTAGCCGGTGGCGAAAATCACCGGGATTCCCGGTCGTATCGCCGCCATTTTGGCGTACGCGTCGGGTCCGCTTAGCCGAGGCATGACGACGTCGAGCAGAACGAGGTCGATCGAGTCGTGCGCCTTTTCAAACACGCGAACCGCGGTGTCGCCGTCCGGCGCGGAAATCACGTGGTAGCCCAACCCTTCGAGAATCTCTTTCGCGGCGTCGCGAAGCGCGTCGTTGTCCTCAGCGACCAGGATTTTTTCCTTACCGCGACTGCTCCCGGCGGCCGTTGTGCCACCCGTTTGCGCGTCGGCGGCGCCCTCGCCTGCGGGGAAGTACACCTGAAACGATGCGCCTTGTCCGGACGAACTCTCCACATTCACGAAGCCTTTGTGTTGCTTGACGATGCCGTAGACCGTCGCCAATCCAAGGCCCGTGCCTTTACCCTGTTCCTTCGTGGTGAAAAATGGCTCGAAGATGTGTTCGAGTGTGGCCGCGTCCATACCATGGCCGGTATCCGCTACGCGCAACAAAACGTATTTTCCCGGTAACGCATACGCATGAACCTGATGGTAGTCTTCGCCGATCTGCACGTTGCGGGTTTCCACGCGGAGCCGTCCGCCGGTGGGCATCGCATCTTTGGCGTTCAGGCACAAGTTCATCAGCACTTGCTCCACTTGCCCCGGATCCGCCCACGCCACCCACAGATTCTTCTCCGCGGAAATTTCCACCTCGATAGTTTCCCCAATGACGTTTCGCAGCAGGCTCATTTCCTCCGCGACCAGCTGATTCAGGTCCGTGTTGCGTGGCTGGAGCACTTGCCGCCGGGCAAACGCGAGGAGCTGCCGAGTCAGCGCAGCGGCGCGCTCCGCTTGCGAGCGGATTTTGTGAAACGTTTCGCGCGTCTTCGTCCCGGCCGGAGCCTGGTCCATCCCGATATCGGCCCAGCCCATGATGGCGCCGATCATGTTGTTGAAGTCGTGCGCGACGCCGCCCGCGAGCCTTCCGATCGCCTCAAAGCGGCGCAGTTGGTGTACCTGGTGCTCCAGGATTTTGTGTTGCCTGCGTTGCTCGGCTTCGCGCAATTCGCGCTCAATCGCGGGCACCAGACGCCCGAGATTGGTCTTCATCAAGTAGTCTTGCGCCCCTACTTTGAGCGCGGCAACCGCCGCGTCCTCGCCGATGGTTCCCGATACGAAGATGAACGGAACATCGAAACCCAGCTCGCGCACGATGCGCAGAGCGTCGGTCCCCTTAAACCTCGGCATCGAATGGTCGGAGATAATCACGTCCCATTTGCGATCGAGCGCGGTGATGAGCGACTCGGGCGTCTGCACGCGCTCGGAACCCACTTGGTAGCCCGCTTTCTGCAGGAGACGGAGTTGCAGCGCGGCGTCGTCCTCGGAGTCTTCAATGAAAAGAACGCGGAGCGGAGTTGGCATTAGCCCTTCCTTTTGCTGGGAACGGGCTCGTTCAGAATGAGCCAGTACAGCCCAAGCTGGCGCACGGCTTCGATGAAGCGGTCGAACTCGACGGGCTTGCGCACGAAACTGTTGGCTCCCAGCCCGTAGCCGTTGATGCGGTCGCTTTCTTCATTGGACGTCGTCAGAATCACCACCGGAAGAAGTTTCGTGCGCTCGTTCGCGCGCAGCTGCCGCAGCACTTCGAAGCCATCAATTTTCGGCAGCTTCAAATCGAGCAAAACGACTTGCGGCATGATGTTCAGATTGCGGCCGGAGTACTTTCCCGTTCCAAACAAATAATCAAGCGCCTCAACGCCGTCGCGCGTCACAACAACGTCGTTGGTGATATTGTTTTTCTTCAGCGCGCGCAGCGTCAGCGCTTCGTCATCTGCATTGTCTTCCACCAGCAGGATGATCTTATCGTCCATCTGCATCTCCTCCGATGCCGAGTCGTTAGTTACAGCGTGAAATAAATCGTCGCGCCTTTGTTCACTTCGCCTTCCGCCCAGACGTGCCCGCCGTGCCGGTGGATAATTCGCTGCACCGTGGCCAGACCGACTCCTGTGCCGGGAAACTCGTTCATGCCGTGCAAACGCTGGAACGCGCCGAACAGGCGGCTGGCGTGGGCCTGGTTGAAACCGGCGCCATTGTCGCGTACGAAGAAGGCGCCATTACCGCGGCCGTTGCTGCGAGATCTTGCAAATTCGATCTTTGCGTGATCCAGCTTCGACGTGAACTTCCACGCGTTGCCCAACAGATTCTCCAGCGCGACCCGCACCAGCCGCGTGTCGCCTTCCGCAGAAAGGTTGGGAGCAACCAGGAACTCCGTTTTGCGGTTGGGTTCGCCCGCGCGAAGGTCGGATGCAATCGCCAATGCCATTCCGCTCAAGTCGATCCGCTCGCGGTGCATTTCCGCCCGGGTGACGCGCGAAAGATTCAGCAAGTCATCAATAAGCACCGCCATACGTTGTGTCGCGGCGCGCACACGGTTCAGATAGTCCTTGCCGGTCGCATCGAGTTGCAGCGCGTAATCCTCGAGCAGCGCCTGGCTGAAGCCGTCAATTCCGCGCAGCGGCGCGCGAAGGTCGTGCGAGACGGAATACGCGAATGCTTCCAATTCCTTGTTCGCCGCGTCCAATTCCGCGCTGCGGCGCAGCATCTCCTCCTCATATTTCTTGCGCTCGCTGACGTCGCGCGTCACTTTGGCGAAACCTCGCAGCTGTTCCGCTTCATCGTACAACGCGGTCACTACTACGTTGGCCCAGAACCGCGAACCGTCTTTGCGCACGCGCCAGCCTTCATTCTCGCAGCGCCCGCGCTTGGTGGCCTCTTCGAGGATTCTGGCGGGCGTGCCCCGCTCCACTTCTTCAGGTGGGTAGAAGCAGGAGAAATGCCGTCCAACGATTTCCTCGGACTTGTAGCCTTTGATGCGTTCCGCTCCTTCGTTCCAGCTCACCACGCGCCCTTCCGGATCGAGCATTAATATGGCGTAATCCCTTACGCTCGAAAGCATCAGGCGAAACCGCTCTTCGCTCCGCCGCACCGCCTCTTCGGCGCGCTTCCTTTCGGTGATGTCGGTAGCCGCAACGAACCGCGCGTCGCGGCCTCCGTACACCACCGGGTGCGACGTGATTTCTACGTCGAGGAGCGTTCCATCCTTCTTTAGGTGCCTCCAGATCCCGTGATCTTGTTCCGTGCGGCTTGCGTTCGCCGCGCTCTCGATAACTGCCGCTACATCCTCTGCCGGGCGAATATCCTTGATTGTCATAGCGAGAAATTCGTCTCGTGAATAACCGTAGTTCGCGATCGCCGCGGGATTAACGTCGAGAAACTTGAACGTTTCGATGTCATAGACCCAAACCGGCAGCGGATTCGCGTCGAAGAGAACTTGATAGCGGTCCTTGACGGCCTGCAGCGCTTCTTCCGCGTAGGAACGCCTGCGCATCTCGCGCAGAACGGCAATTGCCGCGGCTGAAAACAACAACATCGCCAGCAGGCTTCCGAACACGATCACCACTCGTGTCCGCGAAGCGGTTGCCAGTGCGGACTGTTTGCGCAGCGTCAACAGCCGCCGTTCCTCGGTGATCATCTCATCAGTCAACGCGAGAAGTTGCGGCAGGCCTTGCGTAAAACTGGATCCCGGACCTGCTTGCGGGGCGCGTTCCCTTAGTTTCATGTCTAGAGCTGTTTTTTGCGCGGCGACGAGCGGCGCGAGGCGGTCGAGATTCGCTTGCTGTGTGGCGTTGTCCGTTGTAAGCCCGTGCAGACCTCGGGCTTGCTCCTGGATTTGCTGGACGTCGGAAGCCGCGGCCATGAGGAATGATCTGTCGGTCATCGTGCGGTACGCGTGGTCCTGTGCATCCAGGTCGCGCAGCAGCCCGCGGACGGACGCCAACTGCTCCAGCACCAGGTGCGTATGCTCGACCCACTCCTGGTCGGCATCTTCTTGGGCCACGCGCCGGTAGGACAAAACGCCTACTGACGCGAGAAGGATCGTCGCCGAAAAGAAGGCGACTGCGAGTTTTCCGTATATAGGCCCCAGACTCATAACCTGCCACGCCAGTGCTTCCAGTGACCCTTGGGCTGAGAGTCCTCGTCAGGCTGCGGGTCCGAACGCTCCGTCGGAAATTCAGGTTACCTAGCTTCAATCATCTGCGAATCCTGGAAGCGAGTGAAGAAAGGAATCCAGAGCTACGCAAAACAGTAACTCCTAACCGCGAATCGCGGTCGTTCCCGTTCACTTTGCGGCACCCCCATTTCCTTCATGTGTTGCTTGCACGCCTCATCCGACGGGCTGGAAATCCGATCGGCCCTCGACTGGCGAGTGTAACGTGGTCGCGTCGCCACTTTGCCTCAGCGGATTTCGAGCAGCCTGTGCTCGAGCGCTTCTTTGGAGAACGGCTTCGCAAGCACCCTTCCTCGCGTCAGCTGCTCCCGCGCGTTCGTTGCGCTGGGGCTTCCGCCGGACATAAATACAACCATCGTCTCGGGCCGGACGGATTGCATGCGCAATGCGAGCTCCGGTCCCGTCATGCCCGGCATTTCAACGTCCGTGAGCAGCACGTCGATCGGCGTGCAGTAGTCGTGCGCTAAGTGCAGCGCCATGTTTCCACTCCCCGCGGCCGTGACCGCGCATCCGAGAGCGCGCAACTGTGCCGCAATCACTTCGCAAACGTCCGCATCGTCATCCACGAGAAGAACGTGCAGCGCGCGGGCAGTCGAGCTGTCGCTCGAAGCTCGCGCGCGTCGCAGCCGGGAACCTTCGGCGACTTCCAGCATAGTCATGCCCAACTCATAAGGGTGAATAAGTCAGTAAAAAATACCCCACTCCAACTTACTGAAAATAAGATATTTAGTTTGTCGTTCTGTCGCGCTTGCCCGTGAGCGGGGATCTTCTGACACACCGACGCAAAAAGATGCGTGGGCGCAGCGAACGGGGAAGCAGCCGAACCTCGATAGGAAGCCTTGGCGCCCCTCGCAACTGCGGCGGGGGGCACCACCTCCTCGTCGGATGTGGTGGAGGCGGGGGGAGTTGAACCCCCGTCCGAAAAGCGCTACGGACCGAAGCCTACATGCTTATCTCAATTCGGTGTGCGGCCCCACCCTTGCGGGCGTGTCGCGCGTTCGCCCGCTGCGCTTGGAATGAGCAAGATGCGCAACCAGCTAGTCCGATGAATCTCGCCCGAACCTTACGGACCGAAAGGCCCGGGCCAGCTCACTGTGTGACGCCTCTTGCCGGGCCCATGAGCAAAGCCCGGGGAAGCGTGCGCTTAATTAATTAAGCAGCAAGTGCCAAGTTGTTGTTGGCAGTTCTAGTTTCCACCAAGTTACGGGCAGGTGGGTCCCGGCATGCCTTCGGGCCGCGACAGCTTCCGTCGAAACCGTGTCGCCCCCTTAGGCTTCCATTTTACCATCTTCCGCAGGCGATGAAATCTCGGGATGAAAACTTCCATTGCATCATTACCCCGAATTTACTCGCCGTGCCCAGCGATCACGAATTGAGCGCGACGGCAGGAGACTTCAGCATTTATACACGTCTTCCTTATCTGCACGCCGGTGACTCGTCTTTTCCCCAATAGGCCTGCGGGCACCGGCGGATTCTTGTCCGTCGGGAGTTAAGCAACGATTGGGCACACCGGTACGTGCAGGTGGTTGACTGCAAACGAGTTGGCTTTCAGAATCGCAGGACGGGGTAGTTTGGGCAGATAGCCCAGCGGAGGCCGGCGAATAGCCTTGCCGAAGCGAGGCCAAACAGCACCCACGGGCCCGGAACACAAGAATGGCACAAGATCCAACCGCCATGGACCAGGCAGTATCGCGCGCGCTGCGGGAAAACCTCGAACGCATCCAGGCGAACGCGAATGAACTGCACCACGCAGTAGGCGATATCGTCGCCGCATGCGGCAGTTCGCGGCCGACCAATGCGCTTCCCGCTATGCTCCGCGCGCAAACGTGCGCGGCTTCGCTCTCTGCGGCCCTGGAAGTCCTGGCGCGATTCGTAGCCATGGCCGCGCAGCCCGGACGCTCTGGCTTTGAATCGCAAATTTCGCATCTAATCAGTACGACCGCGGCGGAGCCTGCGCCCGAGCCGGTACGTCCGCATCCCTCGGTTCCAACGCCGATGGCGCATTCAGCTGCGCCGGCGTCTGCGAAACCGGCTGCACAAATTGCGCCTCCTCCGCGGATTCCCGAGCCGGAGATCGTCGTGCAACGCGAGCCCGAGGTGTACGAGCTTGTCGAACCGCCCGCGGCCCCGGCGGAACCAGGAACTGCGGAAGAATTTGACGTTAACCAGTTGTCTCCAGAGGAACAAGAACTGCACCGCAGGGCAAATCGTGTGGCGAAAGTTTCGATGCAAGATATTAAAATGCTTAAGCCCGACCAGGTTCGGCTAGGCCGCGAACAGAAAGACATTTGCATCCGATTGAAAGATGATATTGAAAAAGCTCATCGAGAGTACGACCGGCGTTTCAAACCCATCATGGACCACCCAGTGGATTACTTTTATCGCTGGATGGTGGAAATCCTCGCGGAAGGCGACCCGCACGCGCTCGGCGAGTATCCCTACGCTACACCGGCACGGCAACGTTAAGATCGCAGCGAAGAATGTTGCAGTAATGCGAACTTGCGCCTCCGCGGTGCGCTGTGTTTGCGCGCTCACGCTAACGCTCGCAATGATCGCTGATCTCGGGCCGGTGGCGCTCGCGCAATCGTCGAAGCACAAAAAGAAAATCAAGAAGCCGACTCCTCCACCGTGCCTCTTGGGTTGCCGGCCGGACACTGCCGCTCCGGACCTCGTGGCCGGAGACACGCCGGAAGATCAGGCGCTCCAAAAAGACCTGACGGGCCTGGCGCGTGCTTTGCACAACGCTTTACCCGGCGCCTACGCTAATTTGGCCGCGTTCGCGGCCAAAAATTCCTCGAACGTCTGGGGCGCGCGCGCGGCTCTTGCGCTTGGTTTTGACGACCAGTCGAAAAAACACTCCCAGCAGGCGTTGGCCTGGTTTAACAAAGCGACGGGCGACACCATCTTGCGCGAATACGTTCTGTACTGGACGGCGCAAGCCAAGCAGAGCCTTGGCCGGTTGAAAGACGCGCTTCTGGACCTCGAGACGATCGAGCGCGACTATCCAAATACCGCGATGAAAGAGCAGTTGCTTACGAGCCTCGCGCCGCTGGCCCGCGAACTCGGCAAGCCGCAGGAAGCCATTGACGCCCTCAATTCGTATTCCGGCACGACCAGCAAGAACGCGCTGCTCCTCGAACGCGCCGAAGCCTATGAAGCCGCGCACCAGCTTTCGCGGGCTGCCAAAGACTTCCAGACGATTTATTACAAGAGTTCGCAAAGCGACGAAGCCAAAGTCGCGGACGCAGCGTTGCGAAAAATCATCCACGAGATGGGCAAGGAATACCCGTACGCCGGAGTCGAAGCGCAGCAGCAGCGCGCGCAGGCGTTCTTCGACGCGCACAAATGGCGCGAAGCCCGAGCGGAGTTCGAAAAGTTGCAAGGTATGTTGCACGATCCGGCGAACCCCAATCGTCAACTCGCGGATTTGCGCGTGGCTGAAGCGAAGGTGCAACTGAAAGGCTCACCGAAACTGGTTTCCACTCTGAAGACACCGGATTTTGACGTGGACGCCGAGCGTTTATACGAGCTTTCGCAAATCTACCGCACCGACAAAAAATCCGACGAGATGTTCGCGACGCTCAACGAGCTCACGCAAAAGTATCCGCTCAGCAAGTGGAATGAAGACGGATTCATGGCCGCGGGAAATTATTACTGGGTGGACCTCGATCGCACTCGCGCGGCCACGTATTACCAGCGCGTGCTGGATACGTTTCCTAGCGGGCGGAACGCCTACAACGCGGAGTGGCGCGTCGCTTGGGTCGCTTATTTGAACCGCCAGCCTGACGCCGAAGACAAGCTCAAGAATTTTCTGGCGAAATATCCAGCATCCGGAAACACATCGGACGCGGTCTATTGGCTCGGACGCGAAGCGGAGCGTAACGGCAAAACCGCGGAAGCGCGAAGTTACTTTGAGAAAGATGTGGATCGGTTTCCGCAAACTTATTTCGGACACGCCGCCGCCGAGCATCTGAGCAAGCTCCCGCAAACGGAACCCGATCCGCCGGCGCCTGAGATTCTGGAAAAAATTCCCCCCGCACCCGCGTTGCGGCCTTTCGATGAGCCGGTTCCTCCGGCCGCGCAGGATCGCTGGGCGCGCGCACAGGCGCTGCGGACCATCGCGTTTGACGCTTCCGCTGAACAAGAGCTGAAGGTTGCATACTACGCCACCTCTTCTCCGCGTTTCCTGTACGAAGCCGCGCAAGCCGCTTTCGACGAGGGGCATTTCGCCGTGGGCATGTCTTACGGCCGCACCATCGTTCCGAATTTCGAAGCTCGCAAGCTCAGTGATTTGCCGCTGAGCGTCTGGAAAGTTCTTTATCCGCTTCCGTATGAAGCAGTGATCCGGCGCGAAGCCGCAAGAAACAACTTCGATCCCATGCTGGCCGCGGGGCTCATGCGCCAGGAATCCACATTTCAGTCGGATGCGCTCTCGGCGCAGAACGCCATCGGCTTGATGCAAGTCATTCCGAAAACCGGCCGCCTTCTCGCGCGGCAATTGCGCGTGCGCTTCTCCAACGACCGTCTCTTCCAGCCGGAGTACAACATCCAGCTCGGCATGCTCTACATTTCCGGCCTGGTGAAGCTCACCGGCGCGCCGGAGTACGCTCTCGCGGCGTTCGACGCCGGCGAAGACCGCATCGCCGCGTGGAAAGCCGAACGCAATTATGAAGAAATCCCCGAGCTCGTCGAATCCATTCCTTTTTCCGAAACTCGCGACTACGTGCAAATCGTCTTGCGCAATTGCGAAGTCTACCGGATGATTTACGGGCAGCCTGCCGCGGGATCTTCTTCAGCGGCGGAGCGCGCCAAGGCCATAGGCGCAGAGCCCGGCCCGGCAAGACGATCGCACTAACATTCTCGATTCTCCGGCAGGTTTCATGACTCCCACTGACTCCGGCATGGCCCAGGCGGCCCGCCGCATGCTCTCGGCGAAAGCCGAACAGTTCACCGAATCCGTGATCCGTGAAATGACGCGGCTCGCGCTGAAACACGGCGCAGTGAATCTTTCGCAGGGCTTTCCAGACTTCGCGGCACCCGCGGAAATCAAGGAAGCCGCCCGTCAGGCCATTTCCGACGACATCAATCAGTACGCGATTACCTGGGGCGCGAAGGCGCTCCGTGACGCCATCGTCGAAAAATTCGACCGCACGCAAGGCGTAAAATTTGATCCAGAGCGCGAGATTACGATTTGTTGCGGCTCAACCGAAGCGATGATGTCCACGATGTTGGCGATCATCAATCCTGGCGACGAAATTGTGGTGTTCGAACCGTTCTACGAGAATTACGGCCCTGACGCGATTCTGAGCGGCGCGACTCCGCGGTTCGTCAAATTGCGTCCGCCGGACTGGACTTACGACGAAAAAGAGTTGGCCTCGGCATTCGGGCCGCACACCAAAGCCATCATTTTAAATACGCCCAACAATCCGACCGGGAAAGTGTTTTCGCGCGCGGAACTGGAATTCATCCGCGATCTTTGCGTGCGCTGGAATGCCTTCTGCATTACCGACGAAATTTATGAACACATTCTCTACGATGGAGCCGAACATATCTCCATGGCGCGCGTCGCTGGCATGCGCGACCGCACCGTGGTCATCAACGGCATGTCCAAAACCTATAGCGTCACGGGATGGCGCGTGGGATGGGCGCTCGCGCCGCCGGAAGCGACCGCGGCGATCCGCAAAGTGCACGATTTTCTGACCGTCGGCGCCGCCGCCCCTTTGCAACAAGCCGGCGCTACAGCGCTCAAGTCACCGCAGTCCTACTACGACAAAGTCGCCGCGGACTACTCCGTGCGTCGCGCGCGATTGTTGAAGATTCTTACAACGGCCGGGTTTACTGTTTTTAAGCCACGGGGCGCGTACTACATCATGACCGATATCGGACGCTTCGCCGATCCCGATCCCACCCGCTTTCCCGCGGGCACTCGGGACGTGCGCTTCGCCAAGTATCTGGTCCAGGAAATCGGCGTGGCCGTCGTTCCCGGCTCGAGCTTCTACAACGACCCGAACGACGGGGCAACGCAGGTCCGCTTCACCTTCTGCAAGAAAGAATCCACGCTGGCCGCCGCCGAAGACCGCCTTTCGCGGCTTTCAGCACAGGTTCCGGGGCACTGACGTGTCAATTCGGGACTTCCCCGAACGTTTTATGCTGAAAGTTTGTCTAAAATTAATCTAAAAACGTGGAATCTCGCCGCCAGGGTTTATTTTAGGGGTAGGAGACTGACGGTCGGTTGCCCTGTGGTGGTTAGCCCCCTACCCCGCGAGTGGTCTTATTGTTATAGACGAGGTCAGAGCCAAATAAGTTTCCTCGCGGAGCAAATATATTTTTCGCTCTCAATTTGCCAAATCCACCGTGTCGAGATAACGCGCCACCGCGACCTTCCACCGGAATTTTTCCTGTATCGCGGCTTGCAATGATTGCGCCGCCGCCGGTTCGCCGTGCGTGAGGTATGTCTGCTTTGGCGGCGATGGCAGGCCGCTCAGCCAGCGCAATAACTCGCTTCTCCCAGCGTGCGCCGAGAACTGGCCCAGTTCGATTATCTCCGCGCAAACCGGCACCTGTTCGCCAAACAAGCTCAGCATCTTCGCGCCTTCCTGCAGTGCGCGCCCGCGCGACCCCTCGGCCTGGAAGCCCGCCAGAATCACCGCGTTTTTCGCATCGGGTAGCCGCCGTGCCAGGTGATGCAGCACGCGCCCTCCGCTGGCCATCCCGCTCGCGGAAATGATGATGCACGGCGTTTTGACGTTGTTGATGGCCTTCGACTCTTCCACCGCGCGCGTCAAATGAAATTCGTGGACATTTAGCGGATCATGTTTGCCACCGGATTCCTCGCGCGAGAATTCCAGGTCGTGGTCTTCCTTGTATTTCAGGTAAAGATCCGTCGCGCTCAGCGCCATCGGGCTATCCACATACACCGGCACGCGTGGGATCCTTTGTTGGTCCTCCAATTGACGCAGGTAGTACATGAACGTCTGCGTCCGCCCGATAGCAAATGCCGGAATCACGATCGAGCCGCCGCGCTTTACCACGCGATTCACGATCGCGGCAAGTTGCTCCGCGGGGTCGCCGGCTGCATGTTCGCGGTCGCCGTACGTCGATTCGCAAAGCAGCACGTCCGCATTCGATTGCGGCGTCACCGGATCGTTCAAGATGGGCTGGTCGTACCTGCCGATATCTCCCGAAAACACGACAACAATCTTATTTCCGCCTTCGTTGATGGAAAGTTCCAGGCTGGTTGATCCCAGAATGTGCCCGGCATCCACCGCTTTGAATTGAAATTCCGGGCTCACGTCGAACGGGCCGCTCCGTGGAACCGGCTTCAGTTGGCGCAACACCGCGTCTACATCGTCAGGCCCGTACAGCGGCTCGCGCACTTCGTGATGATTGTGTTGGCTGTGCTTTTCCGCATGTGCGTGCCGCGCATCTTCTTCCTGCAAATGCGCCGAATCTTTCAGGAGAATCGTCGTAAGGTCAATCGTCGCGGGATTCGCGAAGATTGGCCCTCTATACCCGGCTTTTACCAGCACTGGCAGCCAGCCGGTGTGGTCGAGATGCGCGTGTGTCAGCACCGCATAGTCAATGCTCTTCGCATCGACGGGCAGCGGCTTGTAATTACGTTCGCTAAGCTCCGGCGTGCCTTGAAAGAGTCCGCAATCCAGCAGCAGCCGCTTTCCCGCCGCCTCCACCAGATACTTCGATCCCGTCACCGACCCTGCTGCCCCAAGAAACGTTAGTTTCGCCATAGGCATGACATTCTACAGAATTCGATTCACCGCGACACTTCGGAAGGAATGAATTCCAGCCGCGCTGTCAGCGGGTCGCGACTTCGATCGTCATGTCGTGAAAATCGAGCGTCAGCACCGCGTTATAAAACATTTCCAGCCCGACTGTCGCATCGAACAATCCGTCCGGCTCGTGAACGTCCGGGGTAGGGAAGTAAACCAACGGAATCCGCGGGCCGAGGTTCATACCGTGAAATCCTTCCTTGTTCGCCGTGGCCTCTTTCATCGTCACGCCGCCGTCGGTCAACGGAAAATCTCGCGATTTTGTGGTCTTCGCCGCGTCCACTAGTTGCAGTTTTTCGATCGACGCGGTGTACACCAGCAACGCACCGGTATACATCGTGTCCACCTGCGCCGAAATCGCGTGGCCGTTAATCTCGAATCCGTTTGCCACCACAATCGGCGGCCCGTCATTCCCAAACTTAATGAAAGAAATCTTGTCGCAAGCTCCCGCGCATTTTGCGGGCATAGTCAGAACTTCCGAGATCCTCAGTTTGCGCGCCGCGAAATCCAACTGCACGATGCGGTCCTTGAACGCGGTGTACGCCAGTGTCCCGTCCACAGCGGGCATCTGATTCTGCGAAATCATGTCCCCGAGCACCATCGCCATTGCCGGCACGTTTTCGAGATTCACTCCGCCCACCGCTATGGATGGAATCACTGTTCGAAACATTCCCGTCGGCGCTCCCGCCGGCAATTTTCCCGCTGGCTGCAACCCCGCGTCCTTCGCCAGCGCTGTCTCCAGCACCGAGTCAACGTTCCCCGTATCAATTACCATCTTCAACGTCCGCCCATTTCCGATTTTCGCCTCGACGCAGGGCGTGCCTCCGCATTCGAGCAGCGGCACCTCGGCTGCAAACTTCACTTCCACCGGGTTGGGAAAAGCCTGGGCAAAAGCGTTGGCGGAATCATGAAGAGAAACGACGGAGAGCAAAAGAACGGAGAAAGCCAGGTTTGCCGCGCGCATGAGATCCTTTAGCCGAACGAGTCCGGAGCAGTCCAGGTTGTGGACGAAAACTGGACGGCGATGTTAGCATTAAATCGTAATTCCTCCGGTGGGGCCGTGGCGCAGTTGGGAGCGCGCCTCGATGGCATCGAGGAGGTCGTGGGTTCGAATCCCATCGGCTCCACCAATATTCCCGCATGTTTTTCGTGTACATCCTGCAAAGTCAAACCACCTCGCGCTATTACATCGGACAAACGCAAGATCTCGATGCGCGTCTGGCCTATCACAATTCGAATTGGTCAAAGTCACTTCGTAACCGAGGCCCCTGGGGACTTGTCTACCATGAGACTTATGCAACGCGATCAGAAGCCGTTCGACGTGAGCGTCAACTCAAATCTTGGAAAGACCGCGACATGATCGAGCGGTTGGTAAGCGCGTCCCGGTGAAACCGGGAAGGTCGTGGGTTCGAATCCCATCGGCTCCACCAAATTCCGGAAGCTCGTCTTTCTCACTACCCTGCGCCTACGCCGAGGATTATCGGCGCTCATCGACTGTCGACTTCTTGACAATCGAAAGCCGGGACAGAAATGCCCGTGATTCGCTTGGCGTTATGTATGCGGCGATCGCGGTCACCACGCCCGAGCCTACCAACGCCAGCGGCGCCAATTGCAGCCACAGCGGGTCGCTCGTGCCGAGCAAAAGTACGAGCGCATCTCGGGCAGCCGAGAACAATAAGCTCAGCAGCCACGGCCCTTCCAGCCGGACTTGTACGCAGTTTAGCGCGGCAAGTTCCAGCACGACGCCGAGCGCCATCAGCACTCCGGACATCAAGCCCAGCACTACGGCGCGGTGCACTAGCGGCTTGGCAGCTCTCTGTGTAGGCATGTTCGATGGTGCGGCGATCTTTCTTTGATTTGTGCTCATTGTATTTCTCCAACTGAATTCCGTCTTGCTTGCAATTTCGTTTCTCTCCGGATTCGTGCCCTCCATCGGCTCCCTTTACGACTGATGCCCAATGCTCTCCTGTCTGAATTTCCGAAACTTGATTTCGCGAATTATGAACCCCACGAGATTCACAACCGTCACGATGGTCACGACGATGCCCGCCACGCCAAGCGCCATGAAAATACTCTGATTGATGAAGCTGGCTGCGACTTCGCCAGTTCCCGGTGTCTTCGCGACCACCAGGGCGCCGCCGCGGAGGAGAACCAGCAACATCCCTACGCTCGCGGAGTCCATTGCGATGCGGGCGAGATCGCGAAAGCGGATCCAGTCTGGCCGGCTGAGATTAACGAAAGCGCGAATCATGCCCACTATAGTGAGCGCGATAATCACTGGGTACGCTTCCGTCGCCCCTGGTCCCACCGCAAGGAAATGGGCGGCCGGACCAAAAATCAGAAAAGGATAGCTACGAATTGCGCCCAGCCATGCCAATGCCGCGACCGAAGCTACGATGATGGAAATGGATTCGAGCCGCGGCACCGGCTTGGGTCTCATCGACTCGCCGGCGCCCTTGATCACATCCCGTTCAATCTGCATCGCGAGATTAAACCCGAATTGCGCCGCGTCCGGTCGCGCCGCGCTCCACTTATCGGGGTGCTTTTCGATGTGCCGGTCGGCAAAAGCAAAAATCACCGTGATCACTGAGAATTGAATCAGGAACTGGTACAAGCACACCGAAAAGATGCCTGATACGCCCGGACGCTGCCCGGCAATGAAAAGTGAAACAAAAATGATGAGAATGATTCCAAACGTCAGCGTCAGATTGAACTTCAGCACCTTCCAGTACGCCGGAAATAGCACCGGGCTGATGAACACGCGTCCGAACGCAACAGAGCGCGTGTCATGACGGTAGCGGCTGGCCACCACCAGCGGATGGCCGACCTGCTTCAGAATCGCCTGCACTTCCGACTCATTTAGCCCGCGGCCCAGTTCGGCTTCCTTTTCCTCGACCTGCGACTGGATGTCCGCCGCGAGTTCGCGCAGTATGTCCTGCTTCTCATTGCTGGGCAGAAACGTTCCGACGGTTTTCAAATAACGTGCGAGCGCGTCCATGGCTTTACCCTTTCACGATCTCCGAGATTGAGGTATCGATGTTTTTCCATTCCGCGAGCAGCTGTTCCAGCATTTCCTCGCCGTCCGGAGAAAGTTTGTAAAAGCGTTTGTTCCGCTTCTCTTCTTCGCGCCATTCGCTGACCAGAAGTCCCTGGGCTTCCAGTCGCCGCAGGAGCGGATACAACGTGCCCTCGTCGATCGCCATGCCGTGGTCGGCTAGGCATTTCCGCAAGGTGTAGCCGTACTGCTCTGCGCGGAGCTGTGCCAGGACCGCTAGAACCAGGGATCCCCGCCGGAGCTCGTTGCGAAGGTTTTCGAAGAGATTTGGGTCGCTTTTCATATACGGTGCTTCACATAGTGTACGTCACATACTGTATTGCGCATACTGTATTGTACACAGTATTTGCTGTCAAGTCTTTTTTTGGAATTTTTCTTCGGCAACGGCCTGCCTGTGGAAAATTAGTGAATTCCAGAGCTGCGGATAGTGGTCGACAAGGTGTGAATGTTTGATCGCGGGAAAGCTGGGTCAAATGCCAGTCGAAGGTCGCGTGGGATGCTAGTCGATCATGCTGCGGCGGAGCAAACCGAAGTCAGAGTCTAATAGCAGCTTTAACTCCTTTAGAATGAACACATACGGAGCGTCCTGTAAGTGTTGATTCTAAAGAACTTACGGCGCTGCTAAATCCTTTAGATGCAACACTTACAAAATATGCAGGGGGGCCTTGACAGCTCCGTTCCCCGACTAGAAGAACCTCCACCGCGACGCCGCAAGCGTCAGGTTCCTGAGCAGCCAGGTCGCAGGTCTCTCGTAAAGCTATGGGGATTTAACGATGATGTTTGCGATGTTCTTTTCCCGCAGCATCGCGTTGAATGCATCCACGTCCTTGCTGATCACCTGCTGCATTTCCTGTTCGGAGTCGTCGCCGTCCTTTCGCAGCTCTTTCTGCACGTCTGCCTGCTGGGTCGTGGGTGCAAAATCCGCCGAGCCACCCACCTGGTCCGCCAGATAGCTCACTTTTTGCATCAGCATCGGCAAATAGCGCACGTCGTCCTGCCCGCGCCCGGTGGCTTTGAGCTGAATGACCTTTCCTTCCGCGGCGACCAGCTTCTCCAACAGATCATCCGCCGCTTTGCGGATGGCTTTCGACGCGTCATCGTTGCCCAACTGCTTTTCCAGCGCGCCGATCTGCGCCCGGATGGACTCAATCTTGTTCACGCTCTCCGCGAGCGTATTCATTTCGTCGCGCAGCTTTGAAACGAGCTCCAGCTGTGATCGTATGTCGTTCTCCGTTCCCGTTGAATGTGGATCCTTAAGCACGGTCAGCTTTTCGGTGGACTTCTCCTCACCCAAGGTAAGCGTCACGGTGTAAACGCCGGGCGGTTCCAGCAGCGCAACGCGATCCACCGCCGGCGCATCCCGCCAGCCTTCCGGTCCAAGGGGCACGTCCGGCGAATACGTCGGGGGAGTCCGCAGCTTCACTTCAGTAGCTTCTTCGCCCCGCAAGTTCCACCAGATGCGGTTGATTCCCGGCTTCGCCTCGCACGCCGGAGCGCCGCCGCCCTGTCTTCCGCCTCCACCACCTCCTCCGCCCGGTCCGCCGGGCGCCGCGCGGTGGGCGCCTTCTTCGCGGGCGGCGCGGCACTCGAATTCGCGCACAACTTTGCCGCTGGCATCGCTGATCGTGATTTTCGCGCGCTCCCGCTCGCCGAGCTTGGACTTCAGATAGAAGTTAATGTCCGCGCCGTACTGCGGATTGTGCCCGGCCGTCGGGTCGTAGGTCGGAGCCGCCGGCTGTGCGACTTGCCGGAAACGATACGCGTCGCGTAGCGGAAAAAGATGCGAATTTGCCGCGATGACTTCCGGCGTCAAATGCTCCAGCGGTGTGATGTCATCCAGAATCCAGAACCCGCGTCCGTATGTTGCCAACGCGAGGTCGTGGAAACGCTCCTGTACGGCAATCCAGTAGACTGGCGCGTGCGGCAATTCGGTTTGCAGCGGCTGCCAGTTCTTGCCGTCATCGAAAGAAACGTACAGCGCATTTTCCGTGCCGAGATAAAGCAAGCCCTTGCGCACAGGATCTTCGCGCACGCAATGCGCGTAGCTGAGCATGCTGTGCGGAATTCCGTTGGTGATGGACGTCCAAGTCTTCCCGTAGTCGGTGGTCTTGTAGACGAACGGATCGCGATTGTTTACCTGGTGTCCATCAACGGTGATGTATGCGGTGCCCGTATCGTAGCGCGACGGTTCGATGTTGCTGATCGTGCCCCACTCGAGCATGTTCGGAATGTTTTTCGTGACGTTGGTCCAATTCTTCCCGTCGTCGCGCGTAATCTGCACGTAACCGTCATTAGTGCCAGTCCAAATAACCCCGGCTTCCTTCGGCGACTCGGCAATCGCAAAGACCGTTCCGGCGTATTCCACGCCGATGTTGTCCGGAGTCAGGCCGCCGGAACTGCCCATGCGGGTTTTGTCGTCACGGGTTAGGTCCTTGCTGATCACGTGCCAGCTGTTTCCGCCGTCGGTCGTGACATGCACGAACTGGCTCCCGACATACACTTTGTTGTGATCATGCGGAGAAATGACGACGGGAAACTCCCAGTTGAAGCGGTATTTCACTTCCGCGGCGGTAGCTCCCGAAACGTCCACGGGCCACACTTCTACTTCACGCCACTGCCGATTGCGCTCGTCAAAGCGGGTCACGGCTCCGCTCACGCTGCCAGAGCCGGTGCCGCTCGACCAAATGATGTTGTTATCCACGGGATCGGGAACCGCGAACCCGCTTTCCCCGCCCGCAATCGGATGCCACACGCTGCGCGGAATCTGCCCGCCGCCAAAACCTCCTCCGCCGAATCCTCCAAATTGCAGGCTGTTGCTGGGGCCGCGATAGGACGAGCCGTCTTGTTTGTTGCCGTAGACGTTGTAGGGAATCTGGTCGTCCAGCGTCACGTGATAAATCTGAGCGATGGGCAGCTGCACGTGATCCCAGGTGTGCCCACGATTTACGGAAATGCTGACGCCGCCGTCGTTGACCACGGCCATGCGGTCGCCGTTCGTCGGATCGATCCACATTTCGTGGTTGTCGCCGCCGGGGCTGGACGGCATGTTCGTCAGCGTATGGCCGCCGTCAAGCGTGCGCGAAAACGCAGAGGTGAAGAAATACACTTCATTCTCGTTGTCCGGTGAGATTTCTTCGCGCGTGTAGTAGTGCGTGCGGCCGCGAATCTGCCGGTCGGAATTGACGAGTTGCCAGTTCTCGCCGCCATCATCGGAGCGCCACAGTTGCCCGCTTTGCGTCGGCTTGCCATCGAGCGGAACACCATCGCCCGTTTCAATCATCGCGTAAACGCGGTTCGAGTCTTTTTGCGCCACGCGCACGGCGATTCGCCCTACCGGAGAATGCGGAAGTCCATGGCCTTCGAGCCGCTTCCAGGACACGCCGCCATCCGCGGACTTGAACAGTCCGCTGCCCGGCCCACCGCTGTTGCGTCCCCACGTGTGAATCTCCATTTGCCACATTCCCGCAAACAGAATCCGCGAATTGTTCGGGTCCATGCCCATGTCTGAGCAGCCCGTGTTTTCATCCACAAATAAAGTTTTTTCCCAGGTCTTGCCGCCATCCGTCGTGCGAAACACGCCGCGATCGGGCTGCGGTCCGTAGGCATGACCCAGCGCGCAAGCCAGCACGATGTCGGCGTTGCGCGGATCTACGATTACGTTCGCGATGCGGCCGGTCTTCTCAAGGCCCATGCGCGTCCAAGTTTTGCCTGCGTCGGTGGATTTGAAAATTCCTTCGCCCATGGAAATGTGACTGCGAATAAACGGCTCGCCCGTTCCGGCCCACACGATATTCGGATCAGTCGCGGCAACCGCCAGCGCTCCAACAGAAGAAACCGGTTGCGAATCAAAAATGGGGTCCCAGTGGATGCCGCCGTCGGTGGACTTGAATATTCCGCCGGATGCCGTGCCGACGTAATAGACACTGGGATTGCCGGGAATTCCGGCGACCGCGGACGTGCGGTTGCCTACCGGACCGATGTAACGAAAATGGAGTTGCTGGTATACGTCAGGATTGATCTGTGGCTGCTGCGCCGTTGCGGAAGTTGCGGTTCCCAGTAGCAGGAGTCCGCCGGCCAAAAAAATCGAAAGCACTCGCAAACGCATAGCACACCTCGGTAACTAAGTTGTGCCTGGAATTGCGCGGATGATACTTGCAGACCGCGCGCGCGTCAACGCCATTGATGCCGAGTGAGCGGCGGACGCTGGACGCCAAGCAACCCCGGCGCTATCCTAAAACTCCTAACAAAAGAAGCATGTTTGGCCGAGGAAAGGAACGGGAAGGGAATGAAAGAAGTCCATTTTTCGCGGCCGCTAACGCCGCACCGGCGAATGAATTTCGCGGCGGCATGGCTGTGCGCGCTCCTGTTTTCGACGCTGCCGCTTTGTGCGCAGCAAACTGGCCCGCTGCCGCCTCCGCCCAATTATACGGCTCCGGCGCCGGTACCCATGCCGCCGGGTGCGGCGGCAAAATCCGCTCCGCACCAGACCACCACCACCTCCGAGCTGGACACATCGCCTCCAAAGATTCCGCCCGAGCAAATCATCCAAAGGTTTGCGGAGCGCGAAGCGGAGTTCAAGAAAGAGCGCGACAATTACACCTACACGCAGACGGTCGTGGTGCAGACGGTTGACGATTACAGCGGCCAGCCGGACGGCGAATACCGGCTGGTGACCGACGTCATCTTCAATCCCGACGGGAAGCGCATCGAGCACGACACCTACGCGCCGCCTTCGTCCTTGCAGCGCGTCTCGCTCGACGAGCAGGACAAGGAAGACCTCGAGCACGTCCAGCCCTTCGTGCTTACGACAGACGAATTGCCGAAGTATGATGTGAAGTACGCTGGCCAGCAGCAGCTCGACGACCTTGACACCTACGTTTTTGATGTCGCGCCGAAAAAAATTGAAAAGAATCAGCGCTACTTCCAGGGGCGCATCTGGGTCGAGCAGCAGGACATGGCCATCGTAAAATCGGACGGAAAAGCCGTGCCGGACATTAAGAAGAAAGGCTCGGAGCACTTGTACCCGCGCTTCGAAACCTTCCGCGAAAACATCGAAGGCCACTACTGGTTTCCGACGTACACACACTCCGACGACACGTTGCAATTCACCAACAATCCGGTGCACATGCGCATGACCGTGCGATACGAAAATTACAAGCGGTTCGGTTCGACGATTAAAATCGGCAAGCCTGTAGAAGTCCCGAAAGACAAGCCGCAGCCGTAGCCGGGCCGCGCTTGCGAAGAAAACTCTTGGCCGTTCGACGAATTCCCGGACTTGGCCCCACGCAATTTCCCGCACCTGAGGAATCGCGCTCTTGATGCTGCTGCGCAGACTGGCCGCACGCATCCTGATCGGAATGGTACTCGCGGTTGCGCTGGTTTACATCGGTGATTCCATATCCGTCCGCGTGCGCATGATGCACGCGACTCCGAGCAATCCCTACGAAACCATCACCGCGCTGCGTATCCTGGCCATCGCGGATAAGGGTAACAAAACCGAGTATGCGGTCGACCAGGTGCAACCGCAGCAGACCGCGGAATGCGTGCACGCGTTGTTTCCACACAACGGCGATCTGCCCTGCTGGTATCTGAAGCGAAAATTCGCGCAGCCGATTCCGATGACAATCGTCCCAGCTTATTCGTGGCGCAGCGCGACCATGGGATCCAGGCGCATGGCGCGCCGCGCGGGAAGGTAGCTTGCGAGCAGCACAATTACGGCGAGCAACGCCGTAATGAACGCCGTCGCGGTGAAGTCGAGTTCGTTCGAGCCAAAAAGAAATTCCGAGACCACGCTCGTCACTTCGGCAGAAATCAGAAGTCCAATCGCGGCGCCGACGCCGGCAAGCTGCCCTCCATGCGAGAGAACGAGGCGCAGCACGTCGCGCGGGTTTGCGCCCAGCGCCATGCGCACGCCGATCTCTCGCCTCCGCTGACCGGTCCAGTGTGCGACGACGGCGTAAAGCCCGATGCCGGCGAGCGCCAACGCGAGAAAACTGAAGCTGCCGAGCAAACCTGAAGCCATGCGCTGCTGCCAGAGCGAGTCCGCGATCTCATCGGCCATGGATTTCTCGCCAAAGATTGGCATGCTCGCGTCGAGAGACGAGACAGCCTCGTGCACGGCCGGCAAAACCGCGGCGGGATCCGCGGCGGTGCGGATAATGAGATTGTCCGACGAGCTGTAATTCTGAGAGATCGGCAAGTACAGGAGCAGCGGAGGCACCGTCAGAAGCGAACGATATTTCGCGTCCGCGGCGACGCCAATGATTTCGATCGGCGGGCGCGCGGGTCCGGAAGTCGTGGGCCACTCGATGCGTTTTCCGACCGCGCTTTCGCCGGGCCAGAGGCGCTTCGCCAATTTCTGACTCAGGATGGCTACGAGAGAAGTGTCGCGGTTGTCTCGCGCCGTGAAATCCCGCCCTTGCAGGATGGGTATTCCCAGCGTTTCAAAATACTTCGGCGCGATATTGTTCACGTCAACGCGAATGCCGACTTCAAATTCGTGCCCGGCCAGATATTCGCGCGGCGGGGCCTGGCCCTCATAGAAAATCGAGATGCGCATGCTGAAGTCAACGGGTGGAACGGTTGTCGCCAGGCTAGCGGATTTCACTCCCGGTATTTCGCCGACGCGCTGCAACAGCGCACTGTAAAACCGCTCGCCTTGAGCTTCCGAATAGCCTTGAATCGTCGGCGATAACGACAGCATCGCGATATTCGTCGTTGTGAAGCCGGGGTTTTGATTCACGACCGCCTGCATTTTGCGCAGCACGTCGCCCGCAGTAACGAGGAGCAGCAAAGTGATCGCGATTTGTGCCGCAACTAGCGAATTGCGGAGGTGCGAGCGCCGACCTCCGCCCGGCGTGTTTTCTTTCAACGACACGACCAAGTCCGGCTTGGAAGATTGCAACGCTGGCGCCAGTCCAAACAGAATTCCCGTAAGCACCGCGACGGCAATCGTGAACGCGAGGACGCGGCCATCCGGAGCCGTGGCGATGTTGTGCATGGCGTAGTGCGGCTGGCGGAAGGCCAGAATCAAATTCGCGGTCCACGGCGCGAGCAACAGTCCGATTCCCGCGGCGAGGAGAGACAAGAGCAGGCCCTCGGTAAGAAGCTGTTGCACGAGCCTGCCCCGCGTAGCTCCGAGCGTCAAACGCATGGCTATTTCGCGCCGCCGCGCGTCGCCGCGAGAAAGCAAGAGATTCGCGACGTTGCTGCAGGCGATCAAAAGCAAGAGTCCGACGGACGCCAGCAGCAGTGCGAAGAATTTCTCCAGAGCGCCGCGATCGTCGGGATCCATTCCAAAGCTTGGGATGACGTCCGCGCCGCGATGTTCATTCGACTGTGGATAGGCTGCCGCAAGGCGCGCCGCGATGGTTTGAATCACCGAGCGCGCCGCGTCGAGGCGCACGCCCGGCTTGAGGCGCCCGAAGATGCCGACCCATCCGGCGTTTCGGCTGGCAAGTACTCCGCTGGACATGCGCGGGATGGCCGCGGGCTGCATGGTCAGTGGCACCCACAAATCTGAGGGCGAACCGATTTCCGAGCCGAGAAAGTCTCGCGACGCAATTCCTACGACGGTGAACGAATGGTTATTGAGCTGGATGGATTTTCCAAGTATTCCGGTGTCTGCGCCGAAGGCTCTCTGCCAGAGCGAGTAGCTGAGCACCACGACGGGCGCTTCGCCCTCCACCTGCACGTCTGATGGGCCAATGACGCGGCCCTGCGCGGGCGGCACGCCGAGCACGGAAAAATAGTTGCCGGAGACCAGTTCGCCTATGACGAGTTCTGTCGCGCCATGATTCAGAGTCAGCCGCGCACGGCAGCGGCCGGCGAGGCCGGTAAACGAATGAGCTTGCTCGCGGTAATCGAGGTAATCGGGATATCCGAAGCCGAAGTCGGGATTATTCTTTTGCAGGCGCTCGAGTGTGACGAGTTCGCCGGGGTTGGCGATGCCGGGAACGGGCCGCAGCAGGACGCCGTTCACGACGGTAAAAATGGCGGTGTTTGCGCCGATCCCGAGAGCGAGCGTCAACACGCAAACCAGCGCGAATCCGGGATTCTTGCACATGCCGCGGATCGCGAACTTCAAGTCTTGCAGCAAGGATTCCATCACGCCATCCCGAAGGGCACGCGCCGTGCGAACCACATGCTGCGCTGGCGGAGCGGGCTTTCGCGCCTATTCGCTCCTGAGCGCCACCATCGGGTCCACACGCGTTGCGCGCCGTGCTGGGAGGAAAGACGCGCCGAGGGCCACGAGTGTTAACAGCGCCGCAACCGCAAGAAAGGTGAGCGGGTCGGTCGCGGTCACGCCGAAAAGCAGGCTGGCCATAAGCCGCGTCAGGGCCAGAGCCGCCAAAATCCCGGCCGCGATGCCGAGAATCGCGACTCTTGCACCTTGTCCCAACACCATTCGCAAGACGTCTCCCCTCGCGGCCCCCACGGCGATGCGAATGCCCATTTCGCGAATGCGCTGGCTGACGGAGTACGCCACCATGCCATAGACGCCGACGGCCGCAAGTATGAGCGCGGACGCAGCAAATACGCCGAGAAGAATCAAGTACAGCCGGCGGCGCGCCAGGGATTCGGAGAGCACATCCGCCATCGTTGCCATCTGCGAAATCGGCTGGTTTTTGTTCACCGACCAGATGGCAGCCTTGACGGCGGGGGTCAGGTGCTGCGGGTCGCCGCCGGTTCGCACGACAATACTGTTGAAGAGTTGCGGAAACTGAAAATACGACCAATAAATCATCGGCATGACCGCGGTGTCCAACCCATTGGCTTTCACGTCGCCCACGACGCCGATGATTTCGCCGCTGAGCGGCGGTCCCCAATCCTTCATGGTGACGTGCTGGCCGATGGGGCTCGCGTTCGGCCAGTAGAGTCGCGCCATAGTTTCGTTGATGACCATCACACGATTCGACGTGGCGGTGTCCGCGGCTGTAAATTCGCGGCCGGCGAGTAGCGGAATGCCCATGGTGCGGAAATAATCCGTATCGGCGCTGCGGATGTCCGCGGATGGCTCATCGTTCGCGGGCGGAAGTGGCCGCCCTTCGATGAAAAAGTCCGTATCGGCGCCGCCGGTGATGGGCAAGGCGGTGACTAGTCCCGCGGAACGCACGCCAGGAACGGCGCGAACGTGCTCGAGCATCTGCTGAAGCATCATGGCGCCGCGCACGTCGCGCTCGGGATACTCGGTCGGCGAGAGAAAAAGCTCCGCGGCAAGAACGCCGTCATAGCGAAAGCCGGGATTCACGCGCAGCAAGCGCACAAAGCTGTTGGCGACGAGGCCGGCGCCGACCAGCAGCAGCGCGGCGAGCGCGAACTGCGGAACGAGGAGCGCCTGGCTGGCTCCGCGCCGCCTGCCGCCAAGGGCAGCGGCTGCGCCTTCTTTGAGCGCGACGTTTAATTCCGTCTTCGCACCGGTGAGCGCCGGAGCCAAGCCGAAAAGCAGCCCGGACAAAGCTGCGATGACTATCGCGAATGCGAAAACGCGCCAATCTAGATGCAATTCGCCGAAGCGCGGAAGATCATGAGAATCGAGCGCGGAAATGAATTGCAGACTCCATGCGGCGATGGCGAAGCCGAGCGTCGAGCCCAATATCGCGACGACGAAACTTTCGGTGAGCAGTTGACGCACCAGGCGCACACGTCCGGCGCCGAGCGCGGATCGCAAAGCGAATTCTTTCGAACGGCTTGCGGCGCGCGCGAGCAGCAAGTTGGCAAGATTCGCACAAGCCATCAGCAAGAGCAGCGCGACAGCAAATAGCAAAACGAGAAGAGCCGGCTGCACTGGCGCGACGATGTTCTTCTTCAGCGAAACCGTGACTAGCGTCATGTCCGGATCTTCGGAGGCGTTTTGCTTTTCGATGCGTTGGCCGATTGCGGCAATTTCCGCTTGTGCGCTCGCGAGCGCTTGGTCGGAACGCACATCGGCGACGACAGTCAGCAAATGAGCGCGGCGATTATTGCGCGCTTCGCCGTGGGGAACGAGCGGGCACCAGACCTCAGATTTTTGCGGATAGTCGAAGCCGCGGGGCATCACGCCCACGACGCGGTAGTTCTCCGCGTTGATGCGCAGGGTTTTACCGATGATTCCGCGGTCGGCTGCGAAGCGTCTTTGCCAGAGCGAGTAACTGAGCACGGCGACGTGGTTGTCGCCGCGCGGGACATCGTCTTCTGGCAGCAGCACGCGGCCTAAGACTGGAGCGGTGCCGAGTGCGGCGAAGAAAGTTCCAGAAACCATCGCGCCGGGCGTTTGCTCGGGTGCGCCGTCGCCCGTGAAATTAAAGAGCCACTCGCGGAATGCCGAGAGATTTTCGACGCTGTGCGTAACGCGTTCGAGGTCGTTGAAATTCGCGTACGTGACGTTACCGAAATTGCCGCAAAGGCCGCAGCCGTTGCCGGAGTGCTGCTCACCGATGCGCACGAGGCGGTCGTGATTGGGGTAGGGAAGTGGGCGAAGGAGAACGCCGTTGACGACGCTGAAAATTGCGGTGCATGCGCCGACGCCCAATCCAAGCGTGAGAACGCAGATGGCGGTGAATCCCAGACTTTTTCGCAACGTGCGAAGCGCGTAACGGATGTCCTGAAGCAGTGTTTCCGCGGCACGCCAGCCGTGCTGTTCGCGATGCGTTTCGTGCAGTTGCGTCATTCCGCCGAGGCGGATTCGCGCCGCACGCCGGGCTTCTTCCTGCGGCATGCCACGCCGAATGTTTTCCTGGGCGAGCAGTTCTAGATGACCTCGCAATTCGCGCGAAAAATCTTCGCGCGCCGCGCGCCTGGCCGGCCATGCTCGGAGCCGCCACCACAATGTTTTTAACGATTCCCTCACGGAGTCACCCTTCTATTCGTGACGGATTGCCACCATTGGATCAAGGCTGAGAGTGCGGCGAGCGGGTAAGTAACAAGCGGCTGCCCCGACGCAGAGAACAACGGCCGCGACGCCGGTAAACGTCAGCGCGTCAAATGCGCCGACACCGAAAAGAAGCGATTGAATGAGACGCCCTGCAACTGCCGCGGCGGCGATTCCGCCAGCGAGGCCAAAGGCAACCGGAACCATTCCTTGATGCAGGATCAAACCAAGAAGCCGGCTCTGTTGGGCGCCCAGAACTACACGAATGCCCAGTTCAAAGCTGCGTTGCTCGACACTGTACGCGACGACGCCGTAAACGCCCAGGCAGGCAAGCAGTAACGCACATCCCCCGAACAGCAACGCGAGGATGGTCTGGAAGCGCCGCGCGTCCAGAGTTTGGGAAACTACCTGCGTCATGGGCCGAAGAGCAAGGATCGGCACGTTGGGATCGGTGCTATGAATCACGGAGCGAACAGAACCTGCAACGACATCGGGATTGCCCGATGTTCGAACGACGATCGAAGCTGAACCCGGTGCGCCGGGAATCTCCTGGCCGTAAGAGTCCGGAACATAAACCATCAGCGGCGGCGGTGCCTCGAGGTTGATAGTGCGAACATCCCCGACTACGCCGATCACTTCGCTGTTCTGCAATTGGCCCCATTGTGCTATGCACTCGCGGCCGACAGGACTCTGGCCCGGCCAGAGCCGATCGGCGAGCGCTTGCGAGACAACCACAACTTTCTTGCCGTGATCGCTCTCGTTGAAAAACCTTCCGGCGAGAATTGGAATTGCCATCGTCCGAAAGTAATCGGCACTGACGCCGCGGAAGTTGGCGTGCAGGGCCTCGTTCTGCGGATCCTGCGAGCCGGGAAGCGATATGCCTGTGACGCTACCTTGCCCCTCCAGCGGGAGAAGCGTGATCCATGCAGCCGACTCGACACCAGGGATAGTCTTAGCGCCTGCCAGCACGGTGTCATAGAAATGCGCTCGAGTTTGCACCTGCGAATATCCTTGCGGAGGCAAGTCCACATCGGCGGCCAGGACGCGCTCGACGGCGAAGCCCGGGTTGACTCGAATGACGTGAAAAAGACTCGAGGTAAGCAGGCCCGCGAGAACCAGTAGCGCGGTACACAGTCCAACTTCAAACCCGATCAATCCTTGCCGAATCCGACGCACGCGGCGGCCTTCCGTAGTCGTGGTCGCACCCGCCTTCAGAGTTTTGTGAGGATCGGTGGATGAAACTCGCCAGGCGGGTAGGATCCCGAAGAGACCCCCGACGAGGGCGGATAGCACGACAGCGAAGCAAAGCACTCGCGCGTCGATAGCGACTTCGTCGAGGCGAGGGATGCCAAGCGGAGCCGCATCTACAAGAGCGCGCACGCCAAAGTAGGCGAGGGCAATGCCGAACCCCCCACCGATAAGCGCGAGAAGGAGACTTTCCGTGAGCAACTGGCGCACCAGGCGTCCGGGGGCTGCGCCCAGCGCTATTCGAATGGCCGCTTCGCGCATGCGGCCCGGTGCCTGGGCGAGGAGAAGATTCGCCAGGTTGACACAAACAATCAACAGAACCGCGCCCACTGCAGCAAGGAGAAGCACCAGCCCTTTTCGCGCGGGGCCGACGATTTCCACCTCCAGGGGAAGCATTTGTGCGGTGAGGTCGAGTTTCTCGTTGGCTTGCTTTGCGATCCTGGCTTGAATTACGTTTAACTCCGCAAGAGCCTGCGCCGGTGTTACGCCCTGCTTGAGACGCGCAATCGCGGTGAAGTCAAATTCTCCGATGAGATCCTGCTCGTAGAATCGTGGTCCGCCCAGCGGTTTGAAGAAATCAATTCGCGCGCTGAACGTATCCGAAGCAATCGCTTTTGGAAAGTGAAACGAAGAAGGCAGTACTCCGACGACTACGTGGGGCTCGCCATCCAACGTGATCGTTTTCCCAATCACGTTCGCGTCGCCGTGAAACCGGCTGCGCCAGAAGGCATCCGTGAGAATCACCACATGATCGTGCCCGGCTTGATCTTCCTCGGGAAGGAACGAACGGCCGAGCGCCGGATATTGCCCGAGCAAGTCGAGCAGGTTAGCGGACGCTCGAACCCCGTGAAGCTCCTCGGCGTCACCGGCGCCGCTCAAGTCCATGTCAATGGCCTCGGCGATGGACATCTGGTCGAACGCGCGGCACTCTTTTTGCCAAATTTGAAAGTCCGGAAAGTTCGCCGCCAGCGAAGCCGTAGACTTCGTCCACTGCGGAACAACTTCCCGAATCACGAAGAGCTGTCCTGGGTCCTTGTATGACAGCGGGCGGAGGAGCACGCCGTCGACCATGGAAAAGATCGCGGTGTTGGCTCCTATGCCGACCGCGAGCGTCAAAACCGCAACTGCCGTGAAGCCGGCGTTTTTGCGGAGCATGCGGAAAGTGTAGCGGATGTCTTGCAGCAGCGTTTCCAGCAATGGCAGTCCGCGCAATTCGCGGTTAGCATCGCGGAGCTGTTCGACTCCACCCAGCCGGACTCTTGCGGCGCGCCGCGCGTCTTCGCGACTCATGCCCCGCCGCATGTTTTCTTCCGTCAGCATCTCGAGATGGCTTCCGAGCTCAGCCGTAAACTCCTCGTCTGCGCGCGTCATTCCCAGCCATCCGCGAACTCGCGAAACCAGAGCATTCATCCATTCGGACATGGCATCACCCTCGCTCGGTGCGCAGCACGCGCCCGATCACGCCGCTGATGCGCTCCCAGTTTTCAGCTTCCGCGGCCAGGCGCTTTTTGCCGCTTTTCGTGATCGAATAGTACTTGGCCTTGCGGTTGTTTTCGGACGCGCCCCACGATCCCGAAATCCACCCGCGCTGCATGAGCCGCACCAGCGACGCGTAAATCGTGCCCTGATTGATGAGCAGCGCTTCTTCGCTGATCTGCTCGATGCGCCGCGCGATGCCGTAGCCGTGCAGCGGTCCCATGGCCTCCAGCGTTTTCAGGACCATAAGGTCCAGCGTGCCTTGCAGAATCTCCGATTTGCTTTCACCCATGCGTTCTCCTGTGGTACGGCCACAGGAGCATGGCATAGCTCCTGTGGGATGTCCACACGAAAGCGGTTACCCATATGACGAACGAACGGGCAAAAGGTTTTGCGGAGAAACGCGGCTTTGCGAAGTTGGCACACGCGCCAATTCCTGTTGGGCTGAATAAGGGATGGTGGATCGGGGAAAAAGGTTAGCAGTGACGGAGCAACCTACGCGGCATTCGCGGGCGTCTCCGGCGCCGCGGCCGGGTATTCGCCCTCCCAGCGCGCGACAACCACGCACGCGAGGCAGTTCCCAAGTACGTTCACCGCCGTCCGCCCCATGTCCATCAGTTGGTCGATGCCAAACAGCAAAAATAATGGCTCGGTCGGCAAACGAAACTGCGCCGCGGCCGCCAGCACGATTACGAGCGACGCGCGCGCCACCCCCGCCGTGCCTTTGCTGCTGACGAGCAGCGTCAGGAGCATGATGGCCTGCTGCCCAAGCGAGAGGTGAATTCCCGAAGCCTGTGCGATGAACACCAGCGCGAGCGCCTGGTACAAACTCGACCCGCCCAGGTTAAAGCTGTATCCGGTCGGCAGGACAAACGCCACCGTTTCGCGCCGCACGCCAAACGTTTCCATTTCTTCCATCGCGCGCGGCAGCGCCGCTTCGGAGCTCGCCGTGGCAAAGGCAATCGTCACCGGCTCCGTGACGGCGCGCACAAATTCTTTCAACGGCGTCTTTACCAGCAGCGCGATGGGCAGCAGCACGCCAAAAATAAAAATCAGCAGCGCCAAGTACATCGTCGCCAGCAATTTCAGCAGCGGCAGCAGCACGCCCAGCCCCAGATGCCCGACGGTATACGCAATCGCGCCGAAAACGCCGATGGGCGCCGCGTACATCACGATGTTCGTGAACTTGAACATTGTTTCCGACAAGCTTTCGGCGAACGCCACCATCGGCCGCCGTTTCGCCTCCGGCACCAGCGCCAGCGCCATCGCGAAAAGTATGCTGAACACGACCACTTGCAACACTTGCCCTTCGGCCACCGACTTGGCGATGTTTTCCGGAAAAATGTCCGTAATAAGTTGCGCAGCGGTGTGCGGCGCGGCGTTCAATGGCGTTCCGCTCGCGGCGGGAGGCAGATGCACGCCTTCGCCCGCGCGGCTGATATCAATTGCCGCAAAACCGATGAGCAGCGTCAGCACGGAAACAATTTCGAAATAAACGAGAGACTTGATTCCCAGGCGGCCCACTTTCTTCAAGTCCGCGTGCCCGGCGATGCCGACGACCAGTGTGCCAAACAGCAGCGGCGCGATAATCACCTTGATCAATCGCAGGAAAATGGTTCCCAGAAATTGCACGTTCTCCGCCGCGGCGCGCCAATCGTGGCCCAACTCGGCTCCGCCGACGAGTCCCACCACAATCCACGCGGTCAGTGACTTGCGCGCCGTCGCGTAAGCCATCAGCGCCACAATTGACAGGCAGCGCAAAACCATCGGCACGACTGCCGGTAGCGGCGCCGCGCCCCAACTGTCGAGCAACGACACGCCAACCGCCAGCGTCGCCGTCACCAGCACCGCGCCCAGGAGTTTCTTGTTCATGGCCTCGAATTCGCTCGTTTCAGCGCCCGCGAACGCTATTCTGGATGCGCCTCCGTGTCAATGCCGAATCCGCGCTGCAAGCGCACTCGTGTTCATCCGGTGGCCTTTCGCGCTACCCATTGATGAAATTCGTTGGCGTGCTACCGAACGAGGCAACCCGCGCGCGCTTCCTTGATTCTGAGTGCAATAACAGGTGCCTGAAGCTCTGCGCGAGGGAGCCGTTTCCAGGTCGCTGCTCTATCGCCGCAACGCTTCGCTAGCGAGGTGTCCTTATGCGTCGTGTGTGTTGGCTCGGTTCTTCTCTGCTTTTTGCTTCGCTCGTGTTAATGGGTTTCGCCGCCGCGCAGGAGCAGCAGGAACCATCGAATTCGTCGGCGGCTCCCTCCACGCAAAAATCGCACAAAAAGCTTTCTTCCAAACTCGCGAAGGAAAACAATCCGTACCTCACGTGGGTCACAGAAGAAGTGCCGTACATCATCACCTCGGAAGAAAAGGCGGCATTCGACCGCCTGACTACCAATGAAGAGCGGGAGCAATTCATCGAAGAATTCTGGCGACGGCGCAATCCTGATCCGGACTCCGCGGAAAACGCCGCGCGCGAAGAGCATTATCGCCGCATCGCGTATGCCGATGAGCATTTCTCCTCAGGCGTGCCTGGATGGAAAACCGATCGCGGCCACATTTACATTCTATGGGGCCCGCCCGATGAAATCGAATCGCACGCTGCTGGCAGCACGTACGACCGCCCGCCGGAGCAAGGCGGCGGCTCCACGACCGTCTACGCCTTCGACGTCTGGCGCTATCGTCACATGGAAGACATTGGCGACAATATCGAAATCTGGTTCGCTGACCCGACCGGCTCCGGCGAGTATCACATCACCTTGGATCCCGGCGAAGTGGACGCTCTCGCGCACGTTCCCGGCGCTGGTCCCAGCCTCTCCGAACTTCTTGGCGCGCCGCGCTCGCAGCGCTTCTCGAATACCAATGGCACGACGCTCCCCGCGCCTCTCGGCGGCATCGGCATCGATGAATTCGACAATCTCGACAAATACTTCAAAGTCCAGCGTCCGCCGCAGCATTTGAAAGACCTCGAAGCCATCGTTGTGGCGCGCGTCGTACGCGATCAGATTCACGTGGACTACCGCTTCGACTACCTTCGCGTCACCGGTGATTCCGTCCTCGTGCCCATCACGCTGCAAGTTCCGAATCGCGAATTGCAGTTCAGCGGGAAGGACGGCGTGCAATCCGCCGTCTTGAATCTGTATGCGCGCATCACGACGCTGAGCGGCCGCGTCGTGCAAACGTTTGAAGATTTAATTTCCACCGACGTGCCTGATTCATTGTTCCGATCCTCGCTCAGCCTGTCCTCCATCTACCAGCGTTCCGTGCCGCTACGCTCCGGCCTGTACCGGCTCGATGTGGTCATCAAGGACTCGCGCAGCGGCAACGTCGGCGTGATTGACGCGCCGCTTCGCGTCCCGCTCTACGACGAAGATCAACTCGACGCCAGCTCGCTCATCCTCGCCGACCAGATTCATCCGGTCGCGACCCCGCAGGTTGGTCAGGGGCCTTTCGTGCTCGGCAACTACAAAGTCCGTCCGCGCATTCATCCCGAATTTACGCCGGCGGACAAAATGGGGATTTTTCTCCAGCTTTACAATCTGAAGGTCGCGCCGGACTCGCACAAAACCAACGTGTCTGTCTCATACCGAATCACGAAAGACCAGCAGGACGTTTGGAAGCAGGACGAATCTTCCGAGCAGTTGCATCAGCATGGCGAGCAAATCACCATCGAGCGCAACTTGCCGCTCTCTTCGCTCGCGCCGGGACGCTACAAGCTAGAGGTATTCGCGATCGACTTTCTCACCAATCGGACCGTCTCGCGCTCCGCCGACTTCAAAATCATCGCCCCGCCGGGCGCAGCGCCCAGCACATGAAGCGCGACGCGCAGAATTTGTAATTGGATTTCGCGCAGAAACTGCGACGGGCGAAAGTTTCTCGCTGCATCGCCCCGCGCTCGTCATCTCGCAGTGAGTTGCGTAGCGCTTGCGACTAGTGCGACGGGTCGACCGCCGTGAACCGCTCGCAAATCTCTTCCCAAATCGTCTAAAGTATTTCCGGAATTTCCACGGCCAAGGAACTTATGGATCGCCAACGCGCAGTTCGCTTGTCACTTTGTCTTTTCTTCGTGCTCTGCAACGTACGGAACGCGGACGCTCACCCGGCAAGAAATATCATTTACAAAGTCGGCCTCATGCGGCGAAGCTTCACTCCTCCCGAGCCGTACGACTGGCGTGGCGCGAAAACGCACGCCCTCATCACCGACATCTGGTATCCCGCCGAAGCGAACTCCGTCGAGCAGACGCAATGGATGGGATCGCCTGACAATCCATTCGCCAACGCGGGCAAAGCCGCTCCCGGCGCCGCTTTGATCCCCAAACCGGAAAAGCTTCCGCTCATACTTCTTTCGCATGGCACCGGAGCATCTTCGCTGATGCTGGGCTGGCTAGGTGCCGCGCTCGCTTCGCACGGTTTCATCGCCGCCGCTGTCAATCATCCCGGCAACAATTCGCTGGAGGCGGTCACGCTTCCGGGCTTCGCGCTGTGGTGGGAACGCGCCACAGATCTCACCGTCGTGCTCGATCAGTTGCTTGCTGACGCCACGTTCGGCAAACGCATTGACGCCCGGCGCGTCGGCGCGGCTGGATTTTCTCTTGGTGGCTTCACCGTCATTGAAATCGCCGGCGGCATCGGCGAGACGTCTCGGCAGCAGGAATTCTGCAAATCCCCGAAAGCCGACGGCATGTGCGTCGATCCCATCGAGTTTCCCGGACTGTCCGCGAAAGTTGCCGAGCTCGCCAAGACGGATGCCGCGTTCCAGGCGGCTCTCGCCGACGCAGCGAAATCGCATCGCGATCCTCGCGTGCGCGCCATTTTCGCGATGGCCCCCGCTCTGGGGCCCGCCTTTGACCCGCCATCGCTTGCGAAAATTGCCATTCCGGCGCAAATCGTCGCTGGTTCGGTCGACAAAATTGTACCCATCGAATCCAGCGCAAAATTTTTCGCCGCGCATATTCCGGACGCCCAGCTCACCATTTTCCAGGACGTCGGCCACTACACCTTCCTCGCTACCTGCGGCCAACTCGGCCGCACCAGCCGCCCGGACTTGTGCCTCGACAACGCCGGAATCTTGCGCGACGACATTCACGCGCAAACCGCCAATCTCGCGTGGCATTTTTTCGAGACTAATTTGAAGTGAAACTTAGGAAGGCTTTAGTCTGTAGCCGTCATTCTAAGCGAAATGAAGAATCGCGAGCGATGTTTGTTGGGCGTGGCGTTTGCGAGTGGGCTCGTTGAGATCAGCTTGGCAGCACGAATCTCTTCTTCGGCACGCCCTTTTCGCGGTACAAGTCCCGGTCCGCCGCTCCCAGAATCTCGTGAATCGTCTCTCCGTCGGTCGGATAAACGGCCATGCCGATGCTGACAGACAGCTTGGGTTCTTCGCCGTCTTCCGCGAGCTTTTTTGTAATTCTCTGCGCCACGAGCCGCGCTGCCTCGACATCAGTCTCCGGCAAAATCAAAACGAATTCGTCTCCGCCGTAGCGCGCCGCCGTGTCCATCTCTCGTGAGTACAGCCGCAACATGTCCGCCAGGCGGCACAACGCTCTGCTCCCGGCGAGGTGTCCGTGCGCGTCGTTAATCTTTTTCAGTCCATCCAGGTCGAGAAGCAACAGCACGAATGGCCGTTCGTTCCGCCCAAAACGCTTGATTTCCGTTTCGAGCGCTTCCACCATCTGGCGGTAATTTGCGAGGCCGGTCAGCGGGTCGCTCACGGAGAGATTTCTCGCGCGCTCCTCGGCTCTCTTCCGCTCGGAAGTCTCCGCCGCCAGCGCCAGAATGGTGACCGCCATGATTCCCATGAACGCCTGCAGCAGAAGCAGGGACGTGTGGCGCGAATCACGCGCAAAGGGGCCGTATCCGTTCAACGTTCCCCAGGTTGCGATTGCCGCCAGAAGGAACAACACCGTGGCTGCCTTGCGCCGCCCGAACCGGAAACCCGCCCAGATCAGGAACGGTACGCAAAAATACTCCAGCGGATAGTTCTTCAGCTCCTCGCGGAACGCTCCGCCGAATACTACCCAGCAGGCTGCGAGCAGTCCGAGAAAGAGCAACGCCAGCTCGATCGCTTTGTCCCTGCTCCACTTCAGCCGCGGGTTCTGCCACCACAGCAGCAGCAGCGGCGTAACCAGCACCGCGCCGACGGCGTCCCCCAACCACCACGTACTCCAGACTGACCAGTATTTCTGCCAATCCGCGAAGCCGTCCAGCGCGAGGGAGGTTACTCCAATCGTCGCGCTGACCGTGGTGCTGGCGACTCCCGCCAGAAGTGCGAACTTGAAGATGTCTCGCGCGCGTTCGAAGACATCGCTTCCCCGGGCGAAGCGCTTCACCAGGTAGGTTGCGACGAGGGCTTCCGCGGTGTTTCCGCCTGCGATGGCGAGCGAGGTCTCCACGTTCCCTGCAGTCGTTAAATTTGCAAGGAAAGCCCCGATGAAGATCCCCGGCCAGACGTCATAGCCGAAAATTAACGACGCCGCGATAGCGATTCCGGTACAGGGCCAGATCACCGTGGCGCTCGCGTTCAAATACGCAAGCTGCAGCCCGAGCTTTCCAGCAACGAAATACACGGCTGCCAGCCCCGCGATTTTCGCCACGCGGTGCAGCATCTCCTGGCGCTTCTTTTGGTCGTTGCTGGCCAAACCCGACGTCTCCGGTTGTGCGCTGTCGGCTATCTCTACACACTAACCGCATCTAATCTTGGGAGCGAGTACTATCCTAATCCGCTCGGCGGTTTTGCCTTCAATGCCTATGTTACTAGATATTTGCGCCGAACGCGCGCCGGAGCGATGGCGCATGTCTCAGTTTGCAACCCCGCACTCTTGGCAAATGGAGCTCACCGCTTTACCGTTCCCCGTTTGCGCGGCCGCAGTCCGCGCGCGAGAATCCGGGGCAGTGCACTCAGTGAACACGGACCGAAGAGCGTTCGGCGTCCCCAAGTAACTCCTTTAGAATCAACACTTACACGGTGTCCGTAAATACTTGAATTTAAAGAACTTAATTTTATACTAAGTCCTTTAAATGCAACACTTACACGATTCGCGGGGGGCTGTTCATTCCGCCAACGATCCGCGCACGCGATCCGGCGCCAACAATGGGCTGACGTTCTGCTCGTGTTGTCCGCGTTGAAGTGTCGCCGCAAAGAGCTCCCAGCCGTACCGTTGCGTCGCCGGCCACAAAGTGCCAGAATCGCACGAGTTGCCTTCTCGGTTGCGGTCGGGAAACATCTCCGCTCTCCTTGGTGTCTAACTATACGAGAGCGGACATTGGGTTCGGCGCGATCTTCTCATCGCCGTCCCGATCGCAAGGCGGTTTCGGCGCCACCGGAGCCGCACTCGCAAGAAGGCCTGGGTCCTGCGTTCCAGCATAGGGCCAAATCGCACGGAGGTCCGAGTTCCAGCTCGGGCCGGAAAGGCCGGCAGTGTCCGAATGGGCTGGCGCCCTATCCTGGGGCCGCGATGAAGCCGAACTCGTCTCTGAGCTGCAAGCCGGCTCGGAAACGGCATTCGACTGGCTGGTCACGCACTATCACGCGCCGGTCTATAACTTGATCTTGAGCATGCTGGGCGACACTTCGGATGCGGCTGACAGCTCACAGGAAGTTTTCTTGAAGGCCTTTCGCGGAATCCGCAAATTCCGGCAGGGCAGTTCGTTGAAGACGTGGCTGTACCGCATCGCCATTCGCGAGGCGCTCAATCACCGCCGCTGGTTCCGACGTCACCTCCAGAAAAACGTTTCCATCGACGTCGAACCCGACGAAGGGCACGCGGCGATAGAAATTGAAGATCTCGGCGTTACGCCGTTCGATCAACTGGCTTCGCGGGAAATTCAGCAAGCGGTGCAGCAGGCTTTGCAGCAGGTTCCGGCGGTATTTCGCACCGCGGTTATCTTGCGAGATTTGGAAGATTTGAGTTACGAGGAAGTTTCCGAAGTGCTGGAATGCAGCGTCGGGACGGTGAAGTCGCGAATTCTTCGCGGACGCCGCGCGTTGAAAGACGTGCTCGAGCCGCTGCTCGGCGAGCGAAACCGCGCATGTGACGCGGCATGCGAAAGAAACGTCGTGGCGAAATCGAATGCGCAGGCTTCCGCCTTTGCTGCTCCGCTTAGTGCGGCGCGCGAACTACAAGATTCGTCGATCGGAAGTTCCCTGCGGGCCAGCCCCGCTGGGGAGAGGGTCCCATGAAGTGCGACGCGGTTCGGAAAAAGCTAGCTGGATATCTCGATGGCGCGCTCGCTGGCCCAACGGTGGCCGCCGAACGCACGCTGATTGGCGAACATCTGAATGGCTGCGCTATTTGCCGCGAGGAACTTCAGGGTTTTCGAAAAATGGCCGTTCTTCTGTCGCGCGTTCCGAAGGCCGTGCCTCCAACCGATCTGGCCGTTCGCATTAAAGTTGCCGCCGCGCAAGCGCAACCCGCGCAAACTTTGGCCAGCCGCTTTCGCCGCTTCAAGGATCGCGCAGAACTTATTCTTGACCACGTTTTTCGTCCACTTACTGTGCCAGCGACAGGCGGAATCTTTTCCGCTGTGGTCGTGTTCGCATTGGTGCTGCAACTGATGGTGCCGGGAATCACCGTGCAGGCGGTACCGAATGATGTGCCGTTGAATATTTTGCGGCCCGCCGAGCTGGTTTCGCTGTCGGAGTATCCGCAGTCCTGGACGTCCGATCAACACGAGCGGGAGCTTTCGCTTCCACAAGGCCTGCAGGTGTACGTGACCGTGGATGCGCGCGGGCAGATGATGGATTACGAGATTCTGTCGGGACCAGCCAGCCCCGAGCTGCGCCATCAGCTGGATCAAATTCTGCTTTTCTCGCGGTTCAGCCCGATGAAGAGTTTTGGCCGCGCCATTCCCGGCGGCCATGTGATCCTCAACTTCAACACAGTACGCGTGAACGGCTGAAAACTCCGCAATTACGCGCGAATCCGTGCGAAAATAATCCGGTAGTTGATCTAAGGAATCGCACGAACCCGTATGCAAAATCAGCCGATTTTTGCCAGCGTCGAAGAAGCCGTCGAAGAAATACGCCAAGGCCGCATGATCGTCCTGGTGGACGATGAGGATCGCGAAAACGAAGGCGACCTCACCATGGCCGCCGAAAAAATATCGCCGGACGCAATCAACTTCATGGCGAAATACGGCCGCGGACTGATTTGCCTGCCGCTCACAGAAGATCGTTGCGACGAATTGAACCTGCCGCTGATGTCGCCCATCAATACTTCGACGCACGGAACGGCGTTCACAGAAGCGGTTGACGCGCGCGTTGGCGTGACGACGGGCATCAGCGCGTCGGACCGCGCGATTACGATCCTCACGGCCATCGATCCAAAAACGCGGCCGCAGGACCTGGCGCGGCCTGGCCACATTTTTCCGCTCCGCGCGCGCAATGGTGGCGTGCTCGTCCGCGCGGGACAAACCGAAGCGAGCGTGGACCTGGCGCGCATCGCGGGACTCAATCCAAGTGGCGTGATCTGCGAAATCATGAATGAAGACGGCACCATGTCGCGCGTGCCGCAGTTGCGCGAATTCTGCATGCAGCACAACCTGAAAATGCTGACAGTTGCGGATTTGATTCGCTACCGCATGCAGCACGAGCGGTACGTGCGGCGAGTTGCCGAGGCAATGCTGCCTACGCGCTACGGCGAATTCCGCATGGTGGCGTACGCGAGCGACGTGGATCACGACCAGCACGTGGCGCTGGTGCGCGGCAACCTCGAAGGCGCCACGCCCGCGCTGGTGCGCGTGCACTCGCACTGCCTGACCGGCGACGTGTTCGGCGCTACGACATGCGATTGCAGCGAACTGGTGGCGCGGTCGCTGCAAGCGATTGCCAAGGAAGATCGCGGCGTATTCCTGTATCTGCACCACACGGGCCGTGGCTTCAGCGTGGAAAGCGCGGGCGAGTCCGGCGGCCTGCCGCAGATTCACTTTCACAAGCGCGGGCAATTGGACCGCGAAGTGGCGCGGCAGCGGATGGTGCAGCATGAAAGCGGCATCGGCGCGCAAATTCTGATTGATCTTGGTTTAAGAGATATTCGCGTGCTCACGAACCATCCGAAGAAAGTCGTGGCCCTCGAAGGCTACGGCATCACTATTGCCGATCAGGTGCCGCTGCGCGTCGAGCAACCGAAGCTCAGCGAACAACGCCCGACTCACCAGGTCCTCTGAGCCGAGCGCAACTCCGGTGCCAAAACGCTGCGCGAATGTCGGGCAAGCTTTGCCCTTACAGCCAACGTCGCAATGGAATTTGCGGAAGCGGTGGGTTCGGCGGTGCCGCTGACTTCGCAGGAGCCGCGGGCTTGCTTGAGGATGTCGTCTTGCCCACGGTCAGATACTTTCGCATTTTTTCGATGCGCTTGGGGCCGAGGCCCTTGATGGCCAGCAAATCGTCCACGCTTTTGAACGCGCCGTAATTCTTGCGCATCAACAGGATTTTTTCCGCGGTAGCGGGGCCGATGCCCGGCACGGTCTGCAACTCTTCGGACGTCGCCGTATTCAGATTAACTGGCGCCGCAGGCGGCTTCTTGTTGGCCGTCGCGGCGATGGCGAAGCAACAGAACGCCAAAATTAAGACGGCACCCGTGCGCGCGGTCCGCAACATAATAGACAGATAATAGACAAAATGTGATTACATATCAATAATAATTGTCGGCCTTCGAAGGTGTAGGCGGGAAGGGCGCTCGGCGGCTGTAAGTTGTGCAAGGCGCGAGGCCGGCCCACCTCACATCACACGGACCGCAGCGCGTCTGGTAAATTAGCCAAGACGGAAGTCTATTAGCTGTGGGTGGCGTCTTGATACCTCGCGTGCAACTCGGTCGCGCCCGTCGCGCAAAACGATTTCTCATCTTGCCAGTCGTAAGGCAAGCTCCAGCGCTGATGCTTGCTGCGGTGCTGAGCCTCTCCGTTTCTGCGCAGCAACCCGCGCCACCTGCAAGTGCGCCCCAAGCACGGGGAAGTCAGGAGCCGGCACCGGCCACGAATCCGCAGGCAACGATCCGGGCGAAAGTGCGGCAAGTGCTGCTGGACGTCGTCGTGACGGATGGAAAAAACCAACCGGTGCGGGGGCTGCAGCAGGAAGAGTTCTCGCTGACGGAAGACGGTCAGCCGCAAAAGATTGTTTACTTTGAAGCGCACACGACGCCGGCCGCACCCGCGGCGAAGTCAGATCCTCCTCCGCCGCAACCCGCAAACACTTTTCGCAATGTCTCCACCGAGGGCAGCGCGCTGCCGCTTAACGTCCTGCTCTACGATTTGCTGAACACGCCGCTCACGGATCAGCCTTTCGCGCACTCGGAGATCGTCAAATTTCTACGCAATCGGCCGGCCGGGAGCCGCTTCGCGATTTTCGTACTGGGCGACACTCTGCATTTGCTGCAAGGATTCACCGACGATGAAAACCGGCTGGTGGCGGCGATGCAGAACAAGGAAGCCAAACCGCATGCGACGCTATTGATGCAGTCGACCGGTGGTGCTCCCAGCGCCACAGACCGGTTCGCGGGGCCAGCTTTCGCGGCGGATGCCTCCGCGCAGGCCATGCTGGGCCGCCTGCAGGGCATGGAAGCCCTCACGAAAAGGTTTTATCTGGAGCGCCGCGTGGAGCGGACCATCGGGGCGTTCGTGGAGATTGCAAAATTTCTCGACGGCTTGCCCGGGCGGAAAAATCTGATGTGGCTTTCCGGTTCTTTCCCGGCGAATTTTTTTCCGGGCACCGACCCTCTGGATGCCTTTGCGGGATCGGTGAACTTCAATCCGGCGTTGCGCGAGGCTGCGGACCTGCTCACCGTCGGGCAAGTAGCGGTTTATCCGGTGGACATCCGCGGGCTGACGGTCGATCCCTTTTTTGATGCCTCGAATCGCGTAACGTTTCGTAGGCCAGCCGAAATCTCGCAAGCCCACAGGGACTTCATGCTGGAGATTGAGGCCGAACAGGATGCCATGGACCAGATTGCGCAAGATACTGGCGGGCACGCGTTTTACAACACTAATGGATTGTCGGAGGCAATCGCGACCGGAACGGCGGACGGCGCGAACTATTACACGCTGAGCTACGCGCCGAGCAATACGAAATTTCACGGAGAATTGCGGAAAATCCGCGTGCAACTGGCGCGCCGCGGCTACCACCTGGCCTACCGGCACAGTTACCTAGCGGATGATAGCGTGCTGGACGTAGGAGCCGACGACGAGACGATGCGCTTGCAGGTGGCGCTGCGGCGGGGAGCACCGTTGGCACAGGAACTTTTTCTGCAGGCGCATATCGCGCCGCAGGGACGGGCGCGGCCGGCCACGAAGGACGAAATCGCGGAGCTCTCCGCGTTCCCAGCGTTCGCGTGGCGAAAAAAACACGGTGAGGTGAGCATCCAGCGCTACTTCGTGGACTATACGCTCGATGGATCCCAGATTTCGCTAGAGCCGGCGGAAGACGGGCGGTTGCACGCGCGCTTCGCGATCTTGATTGGGGCGTACGACGAAGAAAACCGCACGATGTTCGGGTACCGGTCGCCAGACGAAAAAATGTACGTCGTGAAGAATGCGGATGACGCGAAGAAAAAGCCAATTAAGTTGCGGCACGTGGTGGAAATTCCCGCGGACGCGGCGTGGCTGCGCGTAGCGGTAAGAGATGCAATCGGAGACCGGCTCGGTTCGGTCGAGATACCGCTGCCCGTACCCGTTAAATTGTCAGTGAAAGAAAAGGAACCCGCCCACTAGAATCTGACGAAAACTCCCCGAAGGTACCACAAGCCAGATCCTAAGGGCCGGAGGCGTACTCGGCGGCCCTAGCCCCACGCCTAAACGGCAAGCACTTGTTTGCGCGCGCTGGGAATAAGGCCGTTCTGCCGCGCTACCACTTCGGATAGTGGCCCTTGTACGCAGCGAGAAGCGCAACGGAGATGATTCCAGAAAGAAGGCCCGAAAATGCGAGGCTCATCAACAATTCCCAACGTGGGTCTTCGATTCGCTCACCGGTGAGTTTGCGTCGAGCGACCTGTCGAAGAGGAGAAAATTGCCAAAGGAACCAGAGAAATATCGGAACACCCACAAAGGAGAGATAAAGGGCGAGTAGGATGTTGCGGTGGAAACCCTCGAACACGGGAGTAGATCCAGCGCTGGAGATGATCGTCAGAACGAAGAGACAAAAGACCAACCCAAGGCTCCGAATATGGACGCGGTTCTCCGGTGTGTCCGGCTGCCAAGGATTCCGAAAATGTTGTAGAAAACGGGATGGCCAAAGTAGCAGTCCGAGACCAAATCCTGCGAACAGGAGCAAGACGATTAGAAATACTGGCTGGAACATAGTTCAGCTCGGTCTAGTCGAGGCGATTGCCTTGGGCGTCGTAGATTTCGAGGGGACCGAAGAGGGCGGTTTGGGATGCGATCTGCGAGCGGTCGCCGACGATTACAATTTGCATGTTGGCGGAGTCGAGATACTTGCGCGCGGTCTCGAGCAAATCAGCCGGCGTGAGCGCGCGAACTCTCTGGCGGTAGGTTTCGAGATAATCCTCGGGCAATTCATTTAGCGCGACGACGGCGATCTGGCCGAGCAAACCACTTTGCGTGGCGAGACCCATGGAGAAAATGCCGGTGAGGTAGTTCTGCGCGTCGGCCAATTCGAATTGGGGGACGAGAACGGACCGGAGCTTGTCCATCTCATAAAAAATTTCGGTGAGCGAAGCGGCGACCACATCGTTTCGAACGGCGGCGGAAACGGAAAAGTAGCCGTGCTGACGGAGCGGATTGACGCCGCTACGCGGGCTATAGGTGTAGCCCTTGTCTTCGCGGATGTTCATCACAAGGCGGGAATTGAACGCGCCGCCGTAAAGACTGTTGGTGAGGCCCAGACGCACCCAATCGGGGTGCTTGCGCGTGATGGCGGGGCAGCCGGCAAGGATTTGCGTTTGCACCGCGCCAGGCACATGCACGAGATAAACGCGGCGGCCGCTCGGAACGGGTGGGGCAGCGGAAGGCTTCGTTTCCGGTTTTTTCCCGCGCCACGCGCCAAAGACTTTTTCCGCGCTGGCCAACATGTCGTCCGGCGGAAAATCGCCGACGAGCAGGAGCATGCCGTTTTCCGGAGTGTAGAAGTCGCGATAAATGCCGAGCAAATCTTCGCGCTTATAGGCGGCGACTTGCTGTTCGGTGGGCGAGACAACGGAATACGGATGCGCACCGAACAAAACTTTGCGAAGGCGTTCTCCGGCAAGAAATCCCGGCTCCGTGCGGGAAAGTTTTACCTCTTCGAGTTTCTGGCGGCGTTCGCGTTCGAATTCGGCCTCGGGAAACGAAGCCTCGCGCGCGAGTTCGCTTACCAGCTGAAGCAACGGCTCGGCAAATTCGGAAAGACCCGCAAATGCGATCGCGCTGGTGTCGGAGCCCGCGCTGGAAGAGAGATCCGCGCCGCTGCGCCGCAAATCTTCTTCAATCTGGCGGCTGGTGCGTTTCGCGGTGCCGGTGCGAACAACATTAGCTGTCATTTCCGCAAGGCCCGGACCGCGGTCGATTGACGCGGCGTTTCCCGAGCGGAAGAAAAGCTCGCCATGGAATTTGGGGATGGCGTGGGATTCCAGAAGGATGACTTCGAGCCCGTTCGAAAGGCGAGCTTTCATGCGGCGCGGCCAAGTGACCTGGCGTTCGGGAGCGAGTGCCGGGGCGGAGCTGTTGGTTTCGATTGCGCGCGTGGCCATCAGGCGGCCTCCCTTGCACCGGACGTTACCGGACGGCGGAAGACGATCGCGCGTTTCTGCGGAAGAAGATATTTTTGCGCGGCGGCGTGAACATCCTCGCGCGTGACGGCGAGAAAGCCGTCGAGAACGGTGTTGACGAACTGCGGTTCGCCGTCGAAGAGCGTGAAGCACGCGAGCAGATGCATCAGGCCATAACGCGGCATGCCGCCGTGACCGCTTTCCAGCAGAGAGAAGTAGTCGGACTGCCATTTCACTTTGAGCTGCGCGAGTTCGTCTTCGGAAATGCCGTTTTGCTGAACTTCGCGGATCACCGCGTCGAAAGCGTCGAGCGTCTGCTGGCTGGAATATTCCGGCTTGTGCATGATGCGCGTGACCATTTGCGTGGGGCCGTTGTAGCCGAAAATGTCTTCGATGCCGCCGTCCAATTCGACCGCGACTTGCTTCTCGAGAACGAGGGAGCGGTACAGCTTTCCGGCGCGTCCGCCGTGGAGGGCCTGGTCGAGGAGGCCCATGGCGCACCAATCCTTGGTGCGACGCTTGGGCACGACGTATCCGATAGCCATAGCGGGAAGCGTGCCGAACTTTTCTTCGACTTCGCCGCGGCGCTCTTCGCGCTGCTCGGATTCCGTGGGATCTGCAAATTGTGGCGCGGGACCGGCGGGAATATCGGCGAAGAGTTTTTGCGCGAAGGTGAAGCCTTCCTGGGGATTGACGTCACCGATCATGAGCAAAACGGCGTTGTTGGGAACGTAGTAGGTCTTGAAAAAGGCTTGCACGTCCGAGAGATTCGCAGCGTCGAGGTCGGCGAAATCGCCGTAGAAATTGTGCGAATTGGCCCAATTGCGAAACGCGATGGGCGGAAGATCAAGCCAGGGGAATCCGCCGTACGGCTGATTCAAAACGTTGACGCGGACTTCTTCTTTGACGACATCGCGCTGATTGCGGAGATTTTCGTCATCAACTTTAAGGGCGCGCATGCGGTCGGCTTCGAGCCAGAGAACACGCTCGAGGGCGTTGGAAGGAACGGCTTCGTAATAATTGGTGATGTCGTAGTGCGTGGAACCGTTGAGAACTCCGCCACTGGAATTAATTAGCTTGATGTGCTGCATTTTCGGAGCGTTCGCGGAGCCCTGGAACATCATGTGTTCGAAGAGGTGAGCGAAGCCGCTGCGGCCGCGGGGCTCGAGGCGAAAACCGATTTTGTAATAGACGCCGACGGTGACGACAGGTGCGGTGGTGTCGGGAGCGATGACCACTCTAAGGCCGTTGGGCAGCGTCGTGCTTTCCACCGAAATTTGTAACCGTTTCACGCGTGTCCCCCTGATGATTTGGCTTTTGCGTATCTGCGCGACGAAACTCGTTCGAGAGCATCGAACATTTCCTGCGAATTGTGAGCGAGGACGCGCGCCGCTAGATGATTCACCGCCTCGTAGGCGCGAGCGAATTCCTCGGGAAAATGTTTAAGGGCGGCGAAATGCTCGCCGACGACGGCGAAATCGCCGCGCGACAAGGGACCGGTCCAAGCGGAGCGCGGTCCGAGCCGCTCAAAATTCTCCAGTACCTGACGGGTCAAAGGCAAGAGAGCGCGGACGGCGAGGCGGCGCTTCATGCCCACGGCGACGAGCATCCGTGTGGAGGATTCCACAAGAGCGAGCACGCTGCCGGCGGCCATGGCGCCCGCAGCGTGGTAGAGCGGTTTCGACGAACCGTCTATCGAGACGGGACAGGCGCCAAGGCTGCGCGCAATGCGGCGCGCGACGCGCACCGCGGCGGGATCACCCTCGATGGCGAAGACTTTTCCTTCGAGCGGGGGAATTCCCACGCCGCTGAACGACTGCAACGGATGCATCGAGCCAACAGCGGCTCCGCAATTTTTCAAGGGATCGAGCGCGCGCGAACTGACGGCGCCGCTCGTTTGCAAAACAACTTTGCCCTGAAGTTCTTCAGCGCCGATGCGCGCGAGTTCGGCGGCGATCTCTGCGAGGACGCGATCGGGCGTGGTGATCAGGATTACCTGCGTGGCGAGGATGTCGCGCGTGAGGCGAGCGTGCGCGCGGCCCGCGCCAATGGAACGAACGGCTTTGCGAGCGCTGGGTTCGCTGCGCGTGACGACGGCCCCGATTTTCCATCCTAATTCGCGTAAGCGCCGTCCGAGAGCGCGGCCGACCCGACCTGCGCCGACGATAACCAAAGTGCCAGTCATTGCATGCTAGGATACCTTGAGCGCAGCATTCGACACCAATCTTGATGCACAATTTCGGGCTCGCCATATTTTTCTTCATCGCGGCATTTTGGGTTTTCCACGGAATCCGGGTGGCGTTCGGAGCAGCAAAGCTTCCAAGAATCAAAGACACGACACCCGCGGAAGCGCAGGAGTGTCCGAATCTTTCCATGCTATTTGCGGCGCGGGACGAAGAAGAAAAGATGCCGGCAGCATTGGCGACGATGGCGGAGATAGATTATCCGGACCTGGAAATTGTGGGCGTGGACGACCGCTCGCAGGACGCGACGGGGCGAATTCTGGACGAGTTTGCGGCTGCGCATGCGAATTTTCGCGCGGTGCATGTCACGGAGCTTCCGAAAGGCTGGCTTGGAAAACCGCACGCGCTGCAAAAAGCGTATGAGGCATCAAGCGGGGAATGGCTGCTGTTCACGGACGCGGACGTGAAGTTTGAGCGGACGGCGTTGCGGCGGGCGTGGGCGATGGCAGAGCGGCTTGGTGTAGACCATTTGACGCTATTCGGCAACATCGAGATGCGCGGATTCTGGGAAAAAACGTTGCTCACATTTTTCGGACTGGCTTTTCACTTGTCGAGCGATCCCGCGCGCGTGAGCAATCCGAAATCGCGGATGTACGTGGGCGTCGGCGCGTTTCAATTACTGCGCAGGAGCGCTTACGAAGCGATTGGAACGCACCGGAAACTGGCGATGGAAGTGGTGGACGACATGAAGCTGGGGAAGTTGGTGAAAGCGGGTGGATTTCGGTCGGCGGTCGGGCTGGCGCAGGAATTCGTCGCGGTGCGATGGCAAGCGGGACTGGGAAATTTGATTTGCGGCGTCACGAAGAACTTTTTCGCGGCGTTCGGGTACAGCCTGGCTTTCGCGACAGCCGCGTTCTGCGCGATGCTGATCGTGAATGTCGCGCCGTTCGTCGGGGTGGTTCTCGCTCACGGATGGATCCGATTGTTTTGCGCGATCGCGATCGGGGTCGCGCTGTGCCTGCATGTCGGCGTGGACTTGGTGAATCGCGTGTCGCCGCTGTATGCGCTCACGCATCCGATCGGCGCAATTTTGTTTTGTTACATGATCGCGCGATCAGTGGTGGTCACGTTATGGCGAGGCGGCGTGACGTGGCGAGGGACGTTTTATCCCTTGGAGGAGTTGAAAAAAGGCGTGGTTTAGGAGGCGGTTTCGGCCGCGGGCGCCTTCTCGGGAGTGAAGAGGCCGGCGAGATCGTTTTGCTTAAGCGAGCGGATGCGATCGCGGAGCTGCGCGGCACGTTCGAATTCGAATTTCTTGGCGGCTTCGCGCATCTGGGATTCGAGTTGCGCGAGAATTTCGGCGAGCTGCTTTTCATTCTTGATTTTGGACGCGTCGGTCAGAGTGGCGTCGTCGAGAGGCACGCTGACGTAATCGGCTTCGATAATGCGCACCAGGTCCATGTCCACAGATTTGACGATGGACGCCGGGGTGATGTTGTTTTCCTTGTTGTAGGCGATCTGTTTGGCGCGGCGGCGATTGGTTTCCTCGATGGCTTGATTCATGGAGCCGGTGCGGCGGTCGGCGTAAAGAATGGCGCGGCCTTCGATGTGGCGCGCGCAGCGGCCGATGGTCTGAATGAGCGAGGTCGCGCTGCGAAGATAGCCTTCCTTGTCGGCGTCGAGAATGGCGACGAGTGAGACTTCGGGGAGATCGAGGCCTTCGCGAAGAAGATTGATGCCGATGAGGACGTCAAATTCCCCGCGGCGAAGATCGCGAAGAATCTTGATGCGATCGAGAGTTTCAATTTCGGAGTGCAGATAGCGGCAGCGCACGCCGACTTCAGAAAAATATTCGGCAAGATCTTCGGCCATGCGCTTGGTAAGCGTGGTGACGAGGACGCGTTCACTTTTTTCGGCGCGCACGCGAATTTCTTCCAGAAGGTCGTCAACCTGACCTTTCACCGGTCGAATTTCGACTTGCGGATCGACAAGTCCCGTGGGGCGAATCACTTGTTCAACGACGACACCACCCGCTTTGGTGAGTTCATACGGGCCGGGAGTTGCTGAGACGTAGATGACCTGGTTGAGGCGGTGCTCAAATTCCTCGAAAGTGAGAGGACGATTGTCGAGCGCGGAGGGGAGGCGGAAGCCGTAATCCACGAGAGTTTGTTTGCGGGCGCGGTCGCCGTTGAACATGCCGCGGACCTGGCCTACGGTCTGGTGCGACTCGTCAATGAACATGAGAAAGTCCTGCGGCACGTAGTCGAGCAGTGTCGGAGGAGCTTCGCCGGGCAGGCGGCCGCTGAGGTGGCGTGAATAATTTTCTATGCCGTGGCAGTAGCCGATGGTGCGCATCATTTCGATGTCGAACATAGTGCGCTGCACAACGCGCTGGGCTTCAACGAATTTTCCCTGCTTCTCGAGCTCTTTTTTCCACCAATCCAGCTCGTCCTGAATGTTGACAATGGCGCGGTCGCGCTGGTCCTGCGGCATAACGTAGTGCGTGGCGGGGTAAACGGGAACGCGCGAGAGATCTTCCTGCCCGGAGCGGACTTCGCCGGTAAGCGGATCAATCTGGCGGAGCTTATCTACCTGATCGCCCCACATTTCGATGCGATAGGCGAAGTCGTCGTAGGTGGGGTAGACCTCGATCATGTCGCCGCGCACGCGGAAGGAGCCGCGGCGAAGGTCTTCGGAGCGTTCGAACTGAATGTCCACGAGGCGGCGGAGCAGCGCTTCGCGCGAGGTTTGCTGGCCCTTTTCAATCATGACCAGCATGCCGTAGTAGGCGTCGGGAGAACCGAGGCCGTAAATGCACGAAACAGAAGCCACGATGACGACGTCACGGCGTTCGAAGAGGGAGCGCGTAGCGCTCATGCGCAGCTTGTCGAGTTCGTCGTTGATGGTGGCTTCTTTGTCGATGTAGATGTCGGCCGAGGGGACGTACGCCTCCGGCTGGTAGAAATCGTAGTAGCTGACGAAATATTCGACGGCGTTTTCCGGGAAGAACGATTTGAATTCGTGATAGAGCTGCGCGGCGAGCGTTTTATTGTGCGCCAGAACCAGCGCCGGGCGGTTCGATGCTTCGATGACCTTGGCCATGGCGAAGGTTTTGCCGGAGCCGGTGACGCCGAGAAGTACCTGGTGCTTGTCGCCGCCCTCGACGCCGCGATTCAACTGCGCGATAGCAGCGGGTTGGTCGCCACGAGGTTGATAGTTGCTGCGCAGCTTGAAATTCATGGTAGGGAACTCCGGCACGAATTTTAGGTCCTGCCGAAACGATCATTATACTCCGGGGCGCAGGTCGACGTTGCCGATTCCGACGAGCGGCCAACCGGGGTGAGGGCTCAGGTTTTGGGAGGAAGGAGCAGTACGCGCGCGTGGCTTTGCGCCTCGATGATGTACTGCACGCGATTCGAGCCGTCGGACTTCGCGACAATCACGTTCAGAGATTGGTTGGCGTCTTCCGTGGAGCGAACGACGAGGCCGGAGCTGCGGGAGATGTAGGTGATGACTTCATTTTTGCCCTTGGCGACGCCGTAAGTGCGAAGGTCGTGAAGCTTGAAGTCGTCAGGAGTGGCGTCTTTCTGCGGCGATTTCTGCTTGATAGTGGCGGTGGTGAGGATGACCGCGCAGGACTCAGCGGGTTGGGCGGAGCGTGGAAGCTCGGGCGGCTGACCGCTGGCAGGGGCGCGGCACGGCTCATCATTTACATACTGCAGTTCCTTGTCCCATGACAGGCCGGTGAGAAGAGCATTGGTGATTTGTTCGTCAGCTTTCCATTTGTCGCCGGGCTTGGGACCCTTTTGCGGCAGTGCCGCGCCGGCACCGAAGCGGCCGACCCATTCCTGCCAGGCTTCTCTTTCAGCAATGGGAAGCGCGTCGAAGCCAGTAAGCTCCGTGACGTGGCCGTCGGAGTGCAGCCAGAACTCGACAACGCGTGATGTTTGCGAGGTGTCGTGCGCTGACTTGTTGAGGGCAGAACCGGACGGCAACGGGGAGCTATCAGGGCTGAGAAATTGCGTGCGCAATTGCGCAGCCGGTTTTCCCGCATCGCTGGCGAGAGCCAGGACCTCCACCTTCAGCATTAAGCGAGTATTGGTTTGTCCGTTCGGCGCCGCCATCGGAGCAGCCACATTGCTCTCCGCGGTTGTGGTGGTTTCCGAGCGGTAGCTGATCTCATAGGTGAAGGATTGGCCTTCGGCGAGCTTTGGGAAAACCAGCACGTGTTCCGGCCGTTGCGCGGCGAGCGAAGCGGACGCCGATAAGCCGAGGCCGAGCGTAAGTAGCCGGAGAGCAATCTTCATCGCAGGAACGCCAGCAGCAATTCACTTGTCGTTAGGTTTGAAATGCTTGTCGAAGAAATCGCTCGAAGCGTGATACGCCGCGAGCCAGGAACGATGCAAGAGAAAATCGTGAATTTCGTCGGGGAAGACGAGGAGGTCAAAGGGCACTCCGTGCTTGCGAAGAGCTTCGGCAAGATCCACGGTTTCGGCAAAGGGCACGTTGCGGTCGTCGTCGCCTTGAATAAGCAGGACGGGGGAGTGCCACGTATCAATCGAAGCGAGCGGCGAGGATTCCCAGGCTTTGCGCGCGAAATCGGCGCGCTGGTCGGGCTTGTAATTTGCCGCGAAATTGGGGATTTCGGTGTTCCAGTCGTGAACGCCATGCATGTCAACCCCGGCCGCAAACAAGTCAGATGCGCGGGCGAGGCCAAGCGCTGTCAGGTAACCGCCGTAGCTGCCGCCCCAAAGACCGATGCGCGCAGGATCAACATCCGGGCGGGAGCGGAGATAGAGGCCAGCGCCTTCGACGTCGTTGAATTCGCTGGCGCCGGCGGCGCCATAATTGAGCGCTTCGCGGAAATTCAGGCCGTACCCGATGCCGCTACGATAGTTAACGGCAAGAACGATGTAGCCGCGGCTGGCGAGGTACTGATTCATGCCGTAGGCATTGCTGTAGTACATCATGTAGTGCCAGCCGAGGAGCATCTGCCGGCGTGAGCCGCCGTGGAAGAAGATGAGTGCGGGATGGCGTCCGCCATCACCGGCGTTGCGCGGAAGAAAGAGCTGCGCGTGAATCTGCATTCCGTCCGTCCCGGAAAGAACCATTTGCTGCGGCGTAACCATCGCGCTCGCGGCAAAATCGGCCGGCAGCGCTTCGGGAGCGATGTCGCGAAGTTCATTTTTACCACTAACCAGCGCGGGACGCATGGTGACGCGCGCGTCGGAACGAAGCACGAGGACCGTCTTGCCATCGCTGGACAAAACCGGTGAAGTTTCAATACCCGTGCCGCTAGTCAGCGCTTCAGGACGTTCGCCTGCGGGCGACAATTTCCAAACGTGGCGACGGTCAACGTCGTCCTGATTCGAGGAAAAAACGATTTCGTGAGCGCCAGGGTCGGCGGAAACGTATTCGACTTCGAAATTTCCCGGCGTAAGGAGTTTCGCCGAACCGCCGCTGACCGGAACGGAATACAGATGAATCCAGCCGGTGCTTTCCCACGGAAAGACGATGCGATCACCGCTCGCCCAGATAAGCTGATTTTCAGCGACCACCTCGTGAAAGACGCTTCCGGTTCCGGAGCCGGCGCGCCAGATTTGCTGACCTTTTCCGGTAAGCGCGTCGGCGATACCAATGGACCACGGCTCGCCTTCGCGGCGCGGGCTAAACGGAAGATTTCCTTTGGCAACCGGCAGGCGGACGAACGCAACTTTGCGGCTGTCGGGCGACCAGGCGGGCTCGCGATCGTTGTCCACGCCGGGGTCGAGATACGTCAGCGACTTCGCGGAGGCGTCATAAACGCCGATAAAGCTGTGGTCGCCGCGGTGGCTTACGAAGGCGAGCTTGGAACCGTCCGGTGACCAGCGCAACGAGCTGCAGTTGCCGTTGGCGTGTACGATTTGCTGCGGTTTGTCGCTGCCATCGAGATTGGCCTGCCAAATTTGACCTTTGAAGAGGTACGCGACGATTCCGCCCTTTGGCGAAATGGCAGCGGAGTAGCCTTCGGCGACCTTTTTCGGCTCGCCTCCGCTGATTGAGATGGCCCAGATATCCTGCTCGACACCCTGCGGATTATTTCCGGGATTAGGGTACGCGGCGTTGACGAATTCGAGATCGCCGCCACGCGTGAACACGATCGTTTGCGCATCGGCAGACCAGCTGAGCTGCCCGAGGTCCTGGCCGTCGTCTTCGCTATAGGTTGTGAGTTGGCGGGACTTGTAGCTACCGTCGCTGGTGGGTTCTGCGACCCACAAATTGCGAGCTCCGCGCGCGTTGAAAACCCAGGCGACGCGGCCTTTCGCGGGAGCGGCGGTCAGCTCGGTGGGAAAGGGTGCATTGAGGAATTGTTCCAGCGTGGGACCGCTCTGCGCAAACAGCGCAGGTGAAATGAACAGCGCGGCGAGACTCATGCGAACTACGAAGCGTTTCATTAACGACCTCCAGCGATCACCAAATGCGCGATACAAAAAATTTGTGCGCTCAGTCCGCCGGCTGGTGCGCGACGGCATTCACCACCGAGACGCGCGGAGTATCGAGCGGACCGGAGATTTTCAGTACGCGGCCCGCTCCGGTAAGGCTGAAACTGGGCGCCGCGCGTTTATTCGCGACTGACGTCTGCACCGTAAGGTCCGCGTCGCGCGCGAAATTGACCGTGCCCTGCAACGACGTTTGCTCGCTGCCCGATTCGAGCACAAGAGTATCGACCGAAACTTCGCGGTTGCGCATCGTAAACGTCCCACGACCTGTTGTCCACCGGGAAGTTCCGGGTTGGGGAGCGCCATCGGCGACGCTGGCGTGCACATCCCAGCCACGAAATTCGACATTTTTCAATTGAACGTCACCGCCGCCGGCGAGATTTTGCAGGAGGTCGCCGCGACCTACGCCGTTTGTCGCAAGATGAACGTCGCCGGAAACAAATCCGGCAATCCGCTCCGCGAACCGGCTTTGCGGTGGAATTTGCGAAAGGTTTACGCCGTCCAGGTGCGCCGTGATGTCGTAACTTGGCAACGGCGCGAAAGCGGCGCTAATCTGCACGCGCACAGCGCCGCCGGCCCATTTGGCCTCGGCGTCGCCGACGTCGAGATGAAGGTTGCGCAGCGAACCGGCGGCGCGGACTTGCGCAAGCTTAAGTTTCTCGATTGTGAGTTCACCAATGGTGAGCACTCCGTCGGCGTTCACCTGGCGCACAAGTTCGCTGGCAGCGGGGCTCGGTGACGAACTGCCGAGCAGGGAAGAGAGTAGTCGCGAAAGCCAACTTGGGCGCGCACGGGGACCGACCCAGCGGTCCAGATCGTCGGCGTTCATGCGATCCGTGGACAGGTTGAAATTCCAGGAGGACCGGATTGCGACTTCCGGTAACGCGCGTTCGTTGATGGTGCCGGTCCAGGAGCCACCGAACCCGTTCACTTTGGTGACGTCCACGGAGCGCAAACCGTCATTCCAATTCAGCGTGCCGGCTTGCACGTCAAGAGGTTGATTGAGTCCCGCAACGGAAACGTGCGACTTGCTCAAAAGAATTCTTCCGTTCCAGCGCGGGGATGCGAAGTTTTTCCAGCCCCAGTTCGTCACGGCGAGGACGTCGCCAGTTAGTTCCCACCCATGGTTGATGGGACGCCCAAAAGCGGCGGCGATTTTCAGGACCTCTTCCGCATGTTGAACCTGGCCCTCGATGCTGATGCTGCCGGAGTGGGATTCGAGGTCGTGCACAAAAGTGACATCGGCAGCGTTCTGCATCAGCGCGGCGATGCGTCGTTTCTTCGGCGCATTTACGTCGCGTGCGCTGCCATCAAAAGCTATGCGCACGGGTCCAAACACGAGCGTGCCGCGCTCGCGGCCACCGCGAACCGGCCCAATGCGAATCGGCGCTTTTAGGGCAGGGACTCTGACGATGCCGCCGTTGCTTGAGAAAGCGGCGTCCTGAAGCTGGAGGGGCCAGCCCCGAACGGTGGCTGCTCCGGTGAAATACTCTTCCGCGGTGATGCCGTCGTCGACGCCAGAGTTGAACGCGCGATACCACGTCAGTAAATCGGAAGCTTGTACGCCGGCCGAATCGAGGCGCAGATCGAAGGCCGGGTTTGGACCGGTTACGTAATTGGCGGATCCTCGAAGATTCGAGCGAGGAGATTCGACGGCGATTGAGTCCGCACTAACCGTGCCGGCAGAAACGTTCCAATGGCCATCCAGTTTCAGGTTTAGACGCGGATTGTCGTTGCGTTCGCCGAGGTCCCAGCGGTGAATCTGCGAAGCACGCATGGTCGCGGAGAAACTCCACACGCCGACGGCGGCCTGAGCCGAAGCCGCGTCAGCGGACGTTCCGCTGTTTAAAACGCCATCGAGTGATACCACGCCGCGCAGTCCGAAATCGCGGCCGCGGAGAAGGCGGAATAAATCTGCCAGTGAAAGTTCACCCCAATGCAATGTAAATCGTGCGGGTTGCAGCCGTGCTGAAGTTCCGGCGATGTCGCCTTGCACGCTTACCGTGCCGGCCGACTGCAACACGACGCCGCTCCGCCAGGGTTGCGCGCGAAGCTGAAGTTGCCAGCGGCCCGGCGATACCTGATCGACGTTACCGGAAACGTCGGTGAAGGCGAACGCAAGCTTGTCGTCCAGATTCTTGAAATCGACGCGGCCTTCGTCGAACTCGATTTTCAGGAGGCGATTCACGGGCGCAACCGGCGACGGCGGACCATATACGTTAACCAGAGACGCGGACTTGGCCGGCGGAAGCCAGCGTTCGAGATTCCACCGCCCCTGCGCATTGCGCACAAGAGTCAAGCTGGGCCGCGAAAACGACAGCGTGCCGAATTCGAAGTGGCCGCGGAGAATTCCGGACCAGCGCAGACTGGCGGACAAATTATCGGCGCGGAGAAAATACTCGTTGCCGAACGCGGGGTCTTCACCGACGGTGACTTGATGTGCTTCAAAGCGGGGCGTGGGAATTAGCACTAGCGAGAACGACCGGGCTTCGACGGGGCGGCCAAAAGCTTGTTGCAGCCGCGCGGTGAGGTACGCGTGCACGCGCCGGGTGTGCGCGAGCAAAGACACGCCAATCTGCGCGGCGAGAAGGACCGCCAAGATGGCCACGGCGAGCTTCCACCATTTGCGGAGCGTTTTCATGCCGCAGGAAAGTTTGGCAGAGCGAGGAAAAAATGGAAAGCGCCACTAGCGCGAGCAACAGCAATTCAGTTCTCTCGAGCGAGGAATTGCAGGAACATGCATACACTATGGGAAATCACATCAGGGCTAGTGAACCGTGCGCAACATGCGGCTCCAGCGCGTGCGTGCCGGAAGGTGCTCGATGGTGTCGAATACGCCCAGCAAGCGTTGCCAGAAAGTCGAGGCTGTGTAATCGCTGCTGGTGGCGTTCACCGACCAGTAGATAAGAAACGGGCGGCCCATTATGGCACTGCGGTCCACGAAGCCCCAGTAGCGGCTGTCCGAACTCCGGTCGCGATTGTCGCCCATGGCAAAAATCTTTCCCGGCGGGACCACCAGTTCGTCGCCTTGAACGTACTTGCGCAACTCCTGTCGCCAGCCGGATTCGAACACGACTTGCGGGGAAATCATCTGGTCGCGCATGGGAGGAAACGTGTAGTTGAACATGTCGTACGGCGCCGTCGGATCGTGCACGATGTATGGCTCGTTGAGCGGCTTGCCGTTGACGAACATTTGCTGGTCGACGAGTTTCAAGCGGTCTCCCGGTAATCCGAGAACGCGCTTCACGAAATGCTGGTGATCCGCGTAAGGATATTTGAAGACGATGATGTCGCCGCGCTCCAGTGGGCGGTACGGCAGAATTTTTTCGTACCAGGCGCCGCTGCCTCCGAAGATGAACTTGTTGACGAGCAGGTGGTCGCCAATGAGAAGCGTTCCTTCCATGGATGCCGAGGGAATCTTGAACGCCTGCACCACGAAGCTCGTGCCGAAAAGCGCCAGAAGTACGGTGACGAGAAGCGATTCGAGATACTCGGATAGAGTAGTGTGGTCCGCGGGGGACTCTTCTTTTGGCGTCTCGGCGTTGGCGGCCGGCTCCGCGGAGGGAGGATCCGGAGCGTGCTGTTCTGGTGTTATTACTGATTCTTCAGGCATTTCGCTTCACTTTTTCTCTGGCGATCAGTTTACCCTGCTTCAAGCAATTCCAAGGCTTTTTGTGCGGCGCGCTGTTCTGCTTCTTTTTTGGTTGAACCTTCGCCGTCGGCGAGCCGGTCGCCGTTAATCCAGACTTCGACGAGGAAGACTTTTTGGTGATCAGGGCCGGTTTCTCCTGTCAAACGATACTCCGCAGGAGGTCGCCCGCGGCCCTGGAGAAATTCTTGCAAGGCGGATTTCCGGTCGGAGTCCGCCATGCGTGTGCCGCGTTCTTCCAGCGCGTGGAGGAACAGCGTGCGCTCGAGCATGGCGCGCGCGGCTTCCAGGCCCGCGTCAAGATAGACAGCCGCAACCACGGCTTCGAAGGCGTCGGCCAGGATGGCGGGCTTGTCGCGCCCGCCGGTTTTTTCTTCTCCGCGCCCCAAATTCAGATGTTCACCGAGGCTCAAGCGCCGGGCTGCATCTTCCAGTGAGTGGGAATTGACGATGCGCGCGCGGCTCTTCGAAAGCTGGCCCTCGCTCCAGTCAGGGAAACTTTGCAAAAGGTATTCGCTGGCGAGCAACTGCAAAACGGAGTCGCCCAAGAATTCCAGGCGTTCGTTATTGTGTATGTCCTGATGCGAATTCTCGGGTTGCTCGGCGCGCAATTCAGGCACCACAGAGCTATGCGTCAAAGCGCGCTCAAGCAACTCCGGGTTCGCAAAGTGATGACCGAGCCTTGCTTCGAGTTGCTCTGCGTCACTCCGTTTCATTGCGCTTAGAAGGACCGGGGAGGAGCTCCATTTATTTCGGAGCGCTCAACTGCGTAGCGCCCAACTTTTTGGCTTCGTCAATCTTGCTCTTGCAAGTTGCTTGCAAGCTACCCGCAATCGTCGAGCACTTGGTGAAAGCAGCGACCGCGCCATCAAAGTGGGACGTTTTCTCGTCGGAAATTCCCAGAATGTAGAAGTTCACCGGGTCGGCTTCGGGGTTGGGGTCGACTTTCGCAGACTCTTCGAATTCCGGTATCGCGTCGGCGAACTTTCCGCGGCGAAAATAAACCAGTCCCAGCCCGGAGTGAGCCATCGCCAGCGTCTGGTTTTTGGCAAGGCTGAACTGCGCGTCGCTCATCCCGTCCGGCTTCGTGATCGTAGGAGTCAACTCGATCGCGGATTTGGAAAACTTTTCCGCTTTATCCAGTTGCAGTGCGGCGTTCGGCATGCTGGCATTCCATGCGCGCGGAAGTGTCTGTCCGAGGATGGCGAGAGTTTGCACGTCGTTCGGAGCGAGCGCGACGTCTTTCTCGCCGACTTCCTGCATCTTCTGGACTTCGTTCTCTTCGAGATAGAGCTTCACCAACATCGAGTAAACCGGCGGCAAGTAACGGCTCTGCGGATATTTCTGCGCGAAGTCTTCGCCGGCTTTAATCTTTTTGTCGCCATCGGTAAGCGGCATCGCCTCAAACGCTTTATAGGCCGTATCTTCTTCCGGATTCACCGGCGGCGCTGGAGTGTCAAGCGTGAGGGTATTCGCCTTATCCTTGTCGGGCAGTGGCTGCGCGGCAGGCGGGCTCTGCTGGCTGCCTTGCGTGCCCTGACTGCTGCCGCTCTGCGATGATTGCGCTGCCGCCACGCTGGCGCCGAGCAGCGCCACGCCGACGAGCGTCAGTAACTTCACCCCATTCCGTCGCTTGCTATCCATGTCTCCCTCCTCAACGGCTAAAAAGACCAGGCTCGCTCAAAATCCTCGAATTCGTAACTCTATTTTCCTCGAAATCCGTCAGATTGAAAGCCAAAAACTACGGGCGCTCTGCGGGCTTCTCCAAGTTTACGACTTCGAGCCCTTTTTGCGCCGCTTGCTTTGCCCGTTCCGGAGCGCCCTCCACGGAGAGCGCAGCCTGGAACTCCGACTTGGCGAGATCCTGCTGGCCTTCGTCGTCATAAATGCGCGCGAGATAGACGTGCGACCACGCCAGGACCATCGGATCCTTCGTCGCGGCATGCTCACCGGTCGTCAGCCGTCCAAACACTTCTTTGGCGCGCGGGCCGTCGTGATCCATCAACGCGACCAGTCCTAATCCGTACCACGCGCGACTCTGTTCCGGATATCGTGCCAGGACTTTTTGAAACGAAGCTTCCGCGGCGCGGGGATTTTTTTCTGCGATGCGGCGTTCGCCGTCGGTGAGCGCGGCGATAGCCTCAGCGTCGTTGGGCACAGTCGTGGGACGAGCCGCCCTGTGTTTTACGATGTCTTCACTCGCGGTGTCCCCTTCACTCGCTGCGCTCTCGGCGAACGCGAACGTAAGCGTGCCGATCCGCCTGGTTTCGGCATTTACATCGATGCCACGAACCAGATCGGGGAAATACAGTGCCATCGAAGGCTCGGACGCTTCGTATTTTGCCAGGCCGGTGCACAGAGGCCGCACTAGGACGTATCCGTCGGCGTCATCGCGTTCCATGGCGGCGTCGCGCTCACTGGGAGAAAGACGCTTCAACCGCAACTCGACCGCGCGAACGAGGCACTCGGCAAAGTAAGATGCGAAGTCGTCTTTCAAGTCCGGCGCCAATCGCGGCGCCTGCGCGGCCTTTTCGTACAGCGCGCGCTTGGCCGCGAGAATATGCGGATACTGCTGGGGCAGTGGGTCCAACAGGAAATGCAGAAAGGCATGTCGAACGATATCCGGAGGGACGTCGTCCCCGCCGCTCAAGACGATGGAATAGTGCTCTCCGGAGTTCCGAACGTTGGAAATTCGGCCCACTAATGGTTCGAGAATAATGGTGAACGTGCGCTCGGTGGAGTTGTCCTGGAGTTGCCGAAGATATCCCGTAGCCACGAAAACGATTTGCGAGACCGTGTCGTGCGCGCGCTCGATCTCGGCGTTGTAAATCGGCTGCAAGTCGCGCCACAACTTGCCAATTTTCTGCTCTTTGTAATAGTTCGAAAGAATTTCGCTGAAACCCTCGAGCGCCAGGACTTCCGCGGGCTGGTCGTCGCGCTTGAGGGTGATGCGGAAATCCGGAGCCGGCCCGGACAACAGACCGAACCAGATGTAACGCGAAAGCGTCGCGCCGGAATCCCGGAGCTCGTGCTCTTTGTAGAACTGCCGGACCGCGTCCACCGCGGGGCCGTTCTGATGCTGCATGTCGTCCCGCAGGCGCGCGCGCAGCGGACGCCAGGTTTCCGCGCTCACATTCGCTTCAAATCCGGCGGCGAGAAGCGCGCACATCGTCGTGAACATAGCCTCGCTGCCGTCCACGGTTATATTGGTTTGTGGCGCGGGATGCGGACGAGGCGGTGGAGCAGCAACTTGCGCGGTGCTCGTTTGCGGCACCATCCCCGCCATCAACGTGGCGGAGGCCACCGCAATCCATATTCGTCTCGATAAATTCTTCATGAATTTTGCCGAAGCTTTTGCGTGCGACTTCTTCGATTTCAACGGCACCGTGAAAGCCTGAAGTGAGGCGAATCCCGATTTCAGCAACAAAACAGTCTTAAAACGTCTCCTGCGGTGCACACGCGGACCTGCTTCGCTACGGCATTGTGCCAATGTACAGTCGAGTCCCGCTCCCGTCAAGGAAGTGGGGCAGCATGCCTGGCCGACAATCCGAGCAACGCTTGAAACGTGGAAATACATCTGGTAACAGTGAAGATGCGCCCACAACTCTCTTGGGATGGCCGGACCGCATGCGCTCCCCGTTGAATCGAGCCCCCGAAATTGCCTTAGTTTTGGGCGTTGCTTTGACTCTTGCGGTTGGGACATATGGCGCGCAGGATTCCACACCCGCTCCTGTGGCCGGAAAGCTCCGCGTCTCGCAGGAAGTGCAACTCACGGGTGATCAGACCTGGGTTGACGCGGGAATCGACGTGCAAGCGGGTGAGCACGTGGTCGCGACCGCGACGGGAACCCTTCGCTATTCGGATCAACAGACCGATACAACCCCGGCTGGCATCGCGCGGGGATTTCGCGACTTGCTGCGCAATTTGCCGATGAATTCCGCGGGCCGCGGTGCCGTAATCGGACGCATCGGCGACAAGGATACGTCGCAACCGTTTTTAATCGGAGCGAACTGCGATGTCATCGCGCCGCTCGCCGGTCGGCTTGCGGTCGGCATTAATCAGATCAGCAGCGATAGCGGCGCTGGCACATACGTGGTACGCATTGAGATTCATGCGGCGTCGGCGGGTGAAAAACTTTTTGCAGCAAAAGTTGTGGAGTCGATGCCTGGTGTGGATAACCACCTTTTCTCGAAAGTCCCTCGGCGCATTCAGGACAAAGCCGGCGACCCCGGCGACATGGTCAACTTCCTGATTATCGGGTCACAGGATGCCATGGAAAAGGTCTTCATCACAGCGGGCTGGGTAAAGGTGGATGCGGACATTAAAGACACGATTCTACACGGATTTCTCGAGAGCATTTCCAAAGAGTCATACCTGACCATGCCTATGAGCCCGCTCTATTTGTTCGGGCGGCCGCAGGACTATGGTTGGGCGCACGCGGAGCCGATCTCGGTGGTGGCTTCGCGCAATCACTTACGAATTTGGAAAGCGCCGTTCGATGTCCGCGGCCGAACTTTATGGATCGGAGCGGCAACCCACGACGTGGGATTCGAGCGCGACCAGCGCAACAACGGCGTCACGCACAAGATTGATCCGGACATCGATTTAGAGCGGGACTACGTCGAGAAAACGCTCAGTTCGACAGGGCTTGTTGAAGTGGTCATGCACATCACGCCCGACAATCCCATGAAAGAAGCGAAGACCGCGACCGGAGGAGGCTTCCACTCCAACGGCCAAGTCTTAGTTTTGAAATTGGGAATTGCCGCACAGAAGTAGTCAGGACTCAGCCCGCGCTTCAAACGCAGTCATTCCAGTTCCCGATGCTTGAGTTCACTTCGCCGCTTGACCGCCATCAAGATGGCTATGAGCGTGCACCAAGCCAGGATCGCCCACACCACATGCACCAGGGACGCGCCGACTTGCTCCTGGCTCTTGGCGACCACGTAAGAGCGGTCGGCGACGATCTCGTCGTATTTCTTTTCGGGACATCCCCTATAGCTAACGGAAATGAAGCCAAGGAGCGCGGGAAACAATAGACCGATCGGAAATAGTCGCTTTAAAAGGCTCGGGAAACCCTTCCAAGGCAGTGCCGTCACGGTTTCAGCAAAGGATTCCCGAAGCCATACGTATGCTCCGAGACCGATTATCAGTGAGAAAGCGGCGATGAGAAAATACGAGACGACGAGGAATTGCTCATTTGTCATTTATCGGCTTTAGCGTCGCGACGAGAATGGTCATCACAACGAGGTAAATCGCCAGGGTTAGGAAGATGTACCCGAGTACTTCTCCAAACCCTCCGGCGATCGACCATACGTATTCCATGAAATGTTCCCCGGGCTTCACGTCCAAGTTATGGGAGAAGGCGCTGCCTAGGGCTCCGAAAACGAGCAACATCAGAAAGGCACGCTCGTAGAAGACAACTCCGCCGGCGATAACAACAGTTCGGGTAAGCAAGTCATCAAGAGCCCTGCGGGCAAGGACGTACGCTAGCATGGCTGCCCCGAGAGCAACGGCCAGTAATGTTAGGTGGGCAGAATTAACTGACAACATAAACCACTCCTCTGAGTCCACAGAACCTATCACAGCTTTGACACGCGTGGCCTTCCGACATTTGCGATTTTTTTCCGGGACTTGCGTCCGTCAGAGCTTGCCGCGTTTGGGATCTCCGTATTGTGCTGAAAACAATAGCCTTAGGTATTCGTTGCATTTGTTAATGAACATGTTCAAAATAGAGCTTGACTTTTCGGGGCGGCGTCTCTATTATTTGAACATGTTCAGGAAAGTCGCCCTAACTCCTAAAGCCGAGTCCACACGCACGCACCTTCTCGAGACCGCCCTGGCCAAGTTTCGCGAGCGCGGCGTGGAATCTACCACCATGCGTGAACTCGCTGCATCCGCAGGCATGTCCCTCGGAGCGGCCTACTACTACTTTCCAAGCAAGGAAGCCATCATCCAGGCCTACTACGGCGACGTCCAAGCCGAGCATGCGCGGCGCCTCGCGGCCGCCCTCGCGAATCATCGGCTCGGCCTCCAGGAGCGTTTGCGGGCGGCTTTTCATTCCAAGTTGGACATCCTGCAGGGAGATCGCAAACTCATGGGAGCGCTGTTTCGTTACTCCGGCGATCCCGGGCATCCGCTTTCTGTGTTTGGGGAAGGTACCGATCAGACTCGCCGTCTGAGCGTTTCCATTTTTCAGACCGCGCTCGGCGACGAGCGTTTGCCGGAAGATATCCGCGCGATTTTGCCGACGGCGCTCTGGTCGCTTCACCTGGCCATTCTTCTCTACTTCATTTATGACAACTCTCCGGAGCAGCAGCGCACGCGCCGCCTCGTGGATGGAGTCATCACACTGCTGGTTCGTGTTCTCGCACTCGCCAAACTGCGCATCCTGAAACCGGTACGCGGCAGCCTCATCGCTTTGCTGCGAGAGGCTGCCCTCCTTCCAAAAACGGATTCCCCGCAGATGGTTTCTTTAGAGAGGTCGCCGTCATGACCACAAATGCTCCAAATTCGCCGCACCGTCCCGCACAGCAAACTGGCTATCGCCCGATCACGTTGGACGACCTGCAAAGGTCGGCATCGGCATCCTCGCAGCAGCTTGCCGCCTCCCTTCTGGGGCCGGCGCCGCGTTGGGTGGCTGCACCGTTCTTTGGGTTCATTTGGTTTTATACGCAGAAATTGCCGTTTCTGGCGCCGCTGCTCATTCTGGTTCTCCTGAGCTGCCTGCTTGCGCGCATGGAGGAGCACGCGCGCAAAATCGCGGCGGTGCCACTGGCGCTATCGGCAATCAAGCTGTCCTTCGCGATGGCCAACGAAGCCGCCTACGCTTTTTGGATTCCCAGTGGAGCGATACAACGTTCGAATGACGGGTGCTTTTATTGGCTGCCGATATTTTTTTCGATATGCCTCGTTTTTATTCCACGCCGTGACAGCGCGACGTTCAAAATCGTTCTCGTGGCGTCTTGCCTGCTGCTGGCCTCGGGACTTCTGCCCGGTTCGGGTTTCATCGCTATCTTTTACATGCTGGATTACATGCTTTTTATCGCCATTGTCGTGGGCATTTTCGTGGATCTGAAATCGTATGCCTCGACTGAACCTCAACCGAGTCCGCGTCCTGCGCTTTAGTCGGGCGCGGTCAAGTTAAGGAATGAGGTCGACAGCGTGCTTCAGCACGTCGCGAGAAATGTTTGCGCCACTGACGATGAGCGCTACGTGTTCGCCGTAGTTCGCTCTGGCCTTTAGTAACGCGGCCGTGCTCGCCGCTCCCGCCGGTTCGGCCAAAACATGTTCTTCAAAGAGGAGAGTCGCGATCGCGCGCAGCATTTCGTCCTCCGTCACAAGAACGACGTCGTCGACGAGGTTGCGGATATCGTGAACGTTGGCAGCATCCGGCGTGCGCGTCGCCAGTCCGTCGGCGATCGTGTCGCACGTTTCGGTGCCGACGACTCTGTTTTCTTTCCAGGACAGATAGTAGGACGGCGCGCGTTCTGCCTGCACACCAACGACTTTCACGCGCGGCGCGAGTTGCTTCGTTGCGGCGGCAATGCCTCGAATGAGCGCGGTGTCGCCCATGGGTACGATAATCGAATTTACTCGGGGCAGCTGTTCGAGAATTTCCACGCCTATCGTTGCAGGGCCCGCGGGCAGATTCGGATCCGTGGCGTCATTCAAAAAATAGACACCTGGCCGCGTGGCGTATTCGCTGGCTAGTGCGAACGCCGCGGCGAGATCCGATCCGCCGCTTTCGACAATCTCCGCGCGCAACGCGGCGATTCGCGCGCGCTTTACCGGATTGCAATTCGCCGGCAGAAAAACTCGTGCCTTTAGTCCAAGCAGTTTTGCGGCGAATGCGACAGCCGCCCCGTGGTTTCCCGTGCTCGAAGCGATGACCTCTCTGACGCGCGGCTTCTTCAACTGGTTCGCAAGCGCCCACAACGCACCCCGCACTTTGAAGGAGCCTGTCGGAAGCTCCGATTCCAGCTTCAAATAAATGTGCTTGCCGGATTCTTTCGCGAGAAACGGCGCGGGCACGAGACGCGTCATCGGAAAGTGGCGTGCCAGAAGCTTTCGAGCCGCGCGAACAGCGGCCACGCTCGGAGCGATTGAGAGTTTTTTGCGTGGCGTGCGCGGTTTCATCGCATTTCTGGCGGAGGCTCCGAGTGCGCGCTCCATCTTCGGGTTGCGGCCGATGCAGGATGATGCCATTTCAGAGCGGTGAACGCCAAGCGCCGTAGCGGCTGTTACACGCGGAAATCAGCGAGGACAGCCGGAGCCAGCCGGCCTTTTAATATTTGGCTTTCATTGAAATCAGCGCGTGAAGAACTGCTCAGGCCTTATTTTTTTTGTAGCAGCACGTTGAGCAAACCGGCGAGCTGTGCTTCGTGCTGTAAAGCCGCTTCTTGGTGCTGTGCTGCGCCATCGCTCGCCGCGATTTGTGCCAACTGCGTGGCGAAATTCTTCACCGCAACGTCGTGTGAAAGGTAGATGCGATCCGCAGGCGGAGTGAGTTCCCATCCGGAGTCTGTGCGCCGAGCTTCCCAGCGAATTTTTTCATGCCGCCGCTTCGTTTGAACGACTCCTTGTGCGATCGACACCCGCGAATCGATGGCCAAGCGCGCCGAACCTCGATTGTGCTTGATTTCTATTTTCTCGACCCTAAATTGGTCGACAATCACCACCGGCAACGCCGACTTGAACGGATCATCGTCCCGCGAGGCGTTTCCAAAGGAGTCGGACCAATCCGAAATGCTCTGCGCGACTTCGTCCCGCGTGGGGATCACGTTCGAGGTCGAGACGATCACACTTCCCGGCACGACCATCGGCGCGGGAATCTTTTCGGCCGGCAAATCATCATGTGGTGCCGGCGGCCCATACACATTAGACGCGCTTCGGACATTCGTTGCGGGAGGCCTGTCGGAATCGGGATTTGACGCGCTCGATGGTTCATCGTCTTCCCCGGCGGCGGAGTTACCAGTTCTCGGTCCGGAAGACTGCTGTTGCGCTATACGATTCGTCGTACTCCTCGTTGAAGCGACACGTGGGGGCCGATCCGAAGAGTGATCGTAAATGGATGCGCGCTGTGCCGGTATCGGACCGACAAATGGCTTGCTCGAACTGCTTCCGTCGTTCGAGGGTTCGGCGGCATTGGTGGCGGCCAACTCGCGCGAGAGGCTTACTCTAAATCGATAAAACCTCGCCACTCCGCGGGACCGCCAATACGGCGACCGGTAGTTCTGTTCGTCCAGCCCCGTTCGAACGAGGCTATAGAAAGTGTGTTGCAGCGGATCCACCACAATACCGACGTGGCCGGGCCACGCAATCAAATCTCCGGCGCGAGGGAATTTTACGCGCGCGAAATATTCGTTCCCCGAATAAATCGCAAACGAACTCGCGTACGGATATTCAAATCCAGCGTTGGAATAAATTTGGTGAACAAGGTGAGAGCAGTCTTGCGTGCCATGGGCGGGCAAATCTTGCTGCCAGGCGACATTCAATATAGATCGGCCCTCTTCCGACGTCAGCAATCGCGACGGGGATTCGACATTGCGCACCGGCGTCGGTCGTTGCGCGCCTTGCGTCGCGATGCTGGCAAAGCCAAACCACAGCACAAGTAGACACGACGGCACGGCACCGCCAAAGCATCGAGCGGCGCGGGAATTGACTGCCATCCTTACTGCGGGTTTCCCCATGCGATCTCCGGCGCGGCCGCGCTCCCGAAAAGGAAGCGAAAAACCGCAGAAACGGGGAGGGCTGTCCCCTCATTCCAAGAAAACATTCACGACTGGGGTGGGCAATGGGACTTGCCGTAGGTGTACTTGTCCCTAAGGACAGCCGTCGAGGGCAGGTCAGAACGGTCCGCAGAAGGCGCCGTGGAAAGCTAGACAAGCTTCGTCCGACGGCCGCTCTGCGAGGCACAAACGCTACAAAATTCTACCATCTTCGAGGGCGCTGAGGATTCGGGAACGTTCCTGACTCTTGCGTCGGGTAACGACTCGACGTCGGTCCGGCATGTACGCGATGTATTGAAACAAATTGTTGAATTCAAATGACTTAGCGAAATTTTCCGCGACTTCTGTTGCGTCCGCGTGTTTTTCAAAATGGGATGCGGTTCGCCGCGCCGAATACCCGCCACGTTGGCGTCAGGCTGCTAGGTCGTCCGAAAGGTCCGCAAGTCCTGGCAGGCCGCGAGACCGCTAAAGTTTGCCTCACAGGAGACGTATCCGACCCAAGAAGCCGCCCTGGGCGCGGCCGAAAATGCTACTCCCATTTATTCTCGTCGCGTGAGGGGTTCACGCAGGGAACTGGGGTCAACGTGTCAACTACATCCCCCCGCGAATTTTGTAAGTGATGCATCTAAAGGGTTTACGGGCGCCGTAAGTCTTTTAGAATCAACACTTACGTGGTAGTCGCGTAAGTGTTGATTCTAAAGGGGTTAAGTTCACTGTGAGGCGTCACTCCTCGAGTACGCACGCCGTTCGACGTTGCTCCCCGATCGGGTCGCGCTAATCCGCGGGCGCAACTTCCTCTTCCCGGCTGGGCCCGTGTGTTTTGATAATGCTGCCGTGACGGCCGGCACCACCAGTCTGTCGTAGCGGCCGATAGACTCGTGCTCTCAAACGACCGCGAGAGGCGAGATCAGAAGTATGCGCGCAAGGAGAGCTGGAGATTGCGCTCGCCGCTGCCGCTGGAACCGCCGCCTTTGGTCAGCACTTTGCCGAAGGTCTTGAGGTTGGTCGGGTTGAATTGAATGCCGCCACCGCTGGCGCCGCCCCAATTGGGATGGTTCCACACGTTGAAAGCCTCGGCGCGGAACTCGAAGCCGCGCTTCTCGGTCAGCGGGAACTTCTTGAACAGCGACATGTTCCAGTTCTCAAATCCCGGCTGATAGACGAGGTCGCGGACTAGTTGGCCGTTAAACGTGCCGGCCGGTGGCTGGGTAAAGATCGCCGAGCCGTCAGGATTGGTAGTGGAGAACCACGTCCCGGTTGGGCCAAATGTTTTAACGAGGTTGGGGTGCCCATTCACGACCCAGTATTGGCCGTTCACGCCGCAGCCAAAGTTGGAGTCGAGGCCTACACCCGCGTAATCGTTGGGGCCGGCAATGCTGCAGGGCAGGCCGCTCTGGTATTGGGTGATGCCGCTAATCTGCCAGCCTCCCAGTGCCTTGCCCAGCATGTCCGAGCGGTGGCGAAGGAAAGGCAAGTCGTAAAGGTAATTGATAGTCAGGATCTGACGGGCGTCGAATTCGGAAGGTCCCCACAGCAGCGCGGGATTATATGTGTCGGGGACCACGTCACGCTGATTCGAGCCATTGTCCATGCTCTTGGAGAGTGTGTATGACGCGCCAAACTGGAGGTTGCTCGCAAAGCGGCGGCTGACGGCAATTTGAAGCGAGTTGTAGATAGAATTCGCCACGTTATCGGTCTCGCGGATGGAACCGAAACCTTTGAAAGGCCGTAAAGCGTTGATGTTAATGCCGACATTGGCGGGGTTCGTGACGGTAGCAGTCGTAGGCTGGTTGATATCTGCTTCCCTTTGCAAGTGTAAGCCGCGTCGAGCGATGTAACCGACACTAAACTGAGTTTTCCAAGGCAGTTGGCGCTCGACAGCAGCGTTCCAGGCCCAGGCTTCCGGACTCTTGAAGGCCTTGCTTTGTGTGGTTACCACGAGCGGAACCTGGTTCGTGCCATTGCCGCCGGGATTGTCAACGGAACCGAAAGACACGCTGGCGTTCGGTTGGAAGGGTGGATTCCCTCCGAGGAAGATGGAGTCGCTAACACCAAGACGCGTAAAGTAGCGGCCGCCGCCAATACGCACGACGGTCTTGTCATTGAACTGATAGGCGATTCCCAAGCGGGGCGCTACATCTCCCCATTGAATGTCGGAATAATGGTTGGTAGTCCCGCGGAACAGGCCGTTGTAGAGACTCGAACTGGCTTCCGGGACGCGGCCGATGGCGGAGGTCGGAAAGCCACTGCCGGGAATGACCATTCCATTGTAGAGCTGCGCGATCGTCGGGTTGCCGGTAATGAGACCAGTCTTGGGATCAATGGTCACGGCATTGTTTGGGTCGTAGAGGCTGGGGTCGAAGGCAATCATGTTGTTCCAAATGGTGTGATAGGGAACATTGACCGTATAGCGGACCCCATAAGTGATTGTGAGGTTTTGCCGAGCCTTCCAGCCGTCTTGCGCGAATCCTTCATACATACTCGAACGGAACACCGTGTATGCGCGATGACCAATCTCGGAGTAGGTATCGAACAGGCCTAGCGCGGCGTTTGCGACGGCGGCCCCGGTCGAGGCGAGAACGTATCCAGGCCGAACGAAGTTTCCGCCATTGTTGCTGAAGAGGAATTGGCCATTCTGGTTGTTCGTGCAAGTCGCGCACGCCTGGACGTTGATTTCGTCATTGTCGTTTTCGCCGGAGTATTCGAAGGCCGCACCAAACTTGAAGGTATGATTTCGCTTGATCCAAGTTAGGGTTTCGGTTGCGTCGTAAATGGGACCGGCGGAATGGGAGGGATATGGCCCGCCACTCAGACCCGAGAAGTTGGACATGTTGACAGTCGGGATGCGATTCGGGAGCAGCTTGCCAGTGGGGAATATATAAGGATAGTTCAGCCCGAAGAACCCCGTTCCTTGGACGGCACCTTTGGTGCGATCCAGGAAGCCCGCTGCGTTCACCGGGATGTGGACGATGTCTTGGCTGTAGGAGACAAGAACTTCGTTTACCATGGTTGGACTAACAGTCCACACGTAGTCGATCGAGTTGGTCTGATTGGGGCGATCAAAGTATTTCGGAGTTTCGTTCGTACCGCCGTCAAGCGGTTGATACTCCCAGAAAGAGAAATAGACGCGGCGCAAGCGCAGGTGCTGGTTTTCGTTGAGGTTGACGTCAATGGCTAGCGTGTCCTTACGCTGGTACTGAGGGTGCTTGGCGGCAAGAAACAAGTTCTGATTTCCGTTAATCGCCGTCGTGAGATTCGGCGCCGGATAGGCGTTCAGGATGCCGAGACCATTAGGGGTAGCGCAGGATCCCGTGGTTTGTGGACAGAGCGGAATGATATTGCCGGGAAACGGCAAGCCAGTCTTTGGGTCCATGAGCTGAACAGCTTTGCCATAGAAGATGTTGTTGGGATCCAGCAGCTCGCTAAAGTCTCCTTTACGCATGGCCAGGGTTGGTACCGTGGTCGTAGAGTTCGTGTCCGTGAAGATGTAGCGCACCCATTCTTCGCCCCAGTACCAGAAAATCTTGGTTTTGTCCGTGTTGAAGTGGTTGGGAATATAAAGCGGGCCGCCAATGTCGTAGCCGAACTGGTTATAGTGAATTGGGGCGGTAATGTGCTCAGTTGCAGGCACCGCGTTACGCTGCCAGGGATTTGCATTGAATGCCGTATTCCGCACATATTCGTAGGCGGCGCCATGGAAGTCTTGGCCACCGGCCTTGGATGTGATGCGGATTTGCCCGCCGGACGACCGGCCGTATTCAGGAGCGTAATCCGCGGTAAGGATTTGGATTTCTTGCGTGGAGTCCACATCGGCCGCGCCGAGGCTGGTGCCGTTGGAGCGCGTGCGGACGGCGGGGGCGCCATCATACGTAATCAAGCTCTCCGGAGTGCGCGCGCCGTTGATATTCGAGGGGCCCTGAGTGAAATTGAAACTGAGGGTCGCGAGGCTACCCCCACGCGTGCCAGGTACCAAATTCGCCATGAAAATGGGATTCCGGCCATTGAGCTCGAGAGCGTCAATCTGCTCGCGCGTGACCAGTTTTTCGACGGTCGCGGATTCTGTCTGTAGCGTTACCGCCGAGGCTGAAACTTCTACGGTCTGGTTCGACGAACCCACGGTCAGCGTCACATCAACGACGAGATCGCCGCTGGGGTCCAGCTTGTTATCTCGCGACTCGAATTTTTGAAAACCGGTGGCTTCGGCGGTGAGCGTATACAAGCCTGGGGGCACGTTGGTGATGACGTAGTAGCCCGATTCATTCGTGGTGACTTGCCGTTCGAGGGCCGTGTTGTTGCGAACGGTGATTTTCGCGTTCGCTACCGTCGCACCCGAAGGATCTTTGACGAAGCCGGATATCCGGCCGAGGTCGGATTGCGCGAGCAAACTTCCCGCGGCAAAGCTTAAACAAAGAGCCACTACAAAGACACGCCATGAATTTCTCATGCGGAGTTCCCCCATCTTGAGATGTTCAAGCTGCGTTCTGCTTCGACCCCCCGGGCTGGTGACCGACAGACTCGCCGAACTTGTAGTAAAGCGATTGACTACTGATTGGAAATGGCTGGCCGCTCCTCCCACGACCGGTTTTCGCGCAAGAGTCTCCACCTGTCTCGCGAAGTAGTCAAGGATTTGTTTCGAGACTAAGCGCACCGGGTCGCGCCGGTTTAGTAAAGTAGTGCCGGACTTTTTTCTATCAGGTGAACTCCGGATTTAAACATAGAGAATAAAGCCGAGAAGAACTGGCAATGCCCCTCTCAGCGTGCGGAAGCGGCGGCTGCAGCGGTTTCACTGCTGCGCGATGCTTTCCAGAGCGCGATGTACGGGCGCAAATCGTTCATCATTTTTTGAAACTGGGCGAGATCGAGCGACTGCGCGCCGTCACTGATCGCTTTTTCCGGCGCGGGATGCACCTCGACGATCAAACCGTCGGCGCCAATCGCGACTCCCGCGCGCGACACAGCGGGCACCAGGCTGCGCTTGCCCGTGGCGTGGCTCGGGTCGAGAATCACCGGCAAGTGCGTCAATTCATTCAGCGCGGGGATAGCTGCAATGTCGCACGTATTGCGCGTCTCCGTTTCAAACGTGCGAATTCCGCGCTCGCACAAGATGACCTCGGAGTTTCCGTGCGCGACGATATACTCCGCGGACATCAGCAGCTCTTTGATCGTTCCGCTCATTCCGCGCTTCAGCAGCACCGGCCGCCCGCATTTTCCGAGCGCTTTCAGAAGGATGAAGTTCTGCATGTTGCGCGCACCTACTTGCATGATGTCGGCGTATTGCGCGATCAAGTCCACGTCGCGGTCGCTCATGACCTCCGTGATGATGGCCAGTCCCGTGGCCTTCTTCGCTTTCTGCAAAAGCTTGAGGCCTTCTTCTTCCATGCCCTGAAAATCGTATGGCGAAGTGCGCGGCTTAAAGGCGCCGCCACGGAGAATCCTGGCGCCCGCGGCCGCGACACCCTCCGCGGCGCGCATGATTTGCGTTTCTGACTCCACCGAGCACGGCCCAGCCATGACGACGAATTCGTCTCCGCCAATCTCCGTGCCGTTGACGCGCACGCGAGTTTTCGCGGATCGGAACTGCCTGCTGACGAATTTGTACGGCGCGGAAATGCGCACGACTTTCTCGACCTGGGGCATCGATTCGACGGACTCCAGGCAAGCAGTGACGTCACCCACTCCGACGACGCCAATCACGACGCGCTCTTCTCCTTCGATCGAATGCACTTTGTAGCCGAAATGCTCGACTTGTTTCCGCACGTCAGCGATCTCCTCTCGCGTGGCATGCAGCTTCATGGAAATAATCATGGCTTCTTCCCTTCGTGGTTGTTTTGCTGATCCGGTCTTTCATGAAAACTCTTTCCAAACCGTGCCGTGCGGAAACGCTCGAACTCTTTCGCCAAAAATAAAAAACCCACTCGGTGCGAGTGGGTCGAAACGCCGCTTTGTTGCCGGAAACTACAGAATCGCCCCTCGCTCCCTATGTGGGTGGGTACCAAAATCGAAACCAATACGAGTAGCCGGCGCGATGCATGAGCGAATTGTAATGCGAGAGCGGCGTCCTCGCAACGAAAAACTTCTGCGGCGCGTCTGACGATATGTCCGGCTCGAGCGGCCGGGCACCCGGCAGCTGCCAAGGAGTAAATCCGGAGCAAGTGGAGTAGTGGGAGGTGAATGTGGCCAATCGTGTTCGCGTGGTCGCAGCCGCGCTTCTAGTGGCGACTTGTGTGGCCGGGGCCAAGGAAAAGAAGAAGCCCACGCTGCCCCCGTTCGTCCTGGATGCGCAAACCGTGTTCGTCTTGATTGACCCTGATGCCGGAATTGCGGTGACCGACCCGCAAGCCAACAGAACCGCGCAGGACGAAGTGGAGAAGGCGTTTATGCGATGGGGGCGACTGAAGCCCGTGATGACCATGACACAGGCGGACCTCGTCGTGGTGATTCGCACGGGAAGCAAACAGCCGATGCAGCCGACGGTCGGCGGCGAGCCAACCAACGACCGGCCCGTGATAGTTCAAGGAACGGACAATTCAATACGAATTGGCGCGCAGCAGGGCCGGAATCCGGATGCTGCGCAAAACGGAGGGCCATTGCCGCAACAGCCCGGGATGGGCGGCGAAGTGGCCTCTCCAGAGGACACGTTTCTCGTTTACCAGGGGCAAACGAGTGCGAGCTTGGAGCGTGCTCCGATTTGGCGTTACGTGGAGAAGAACGCACTGAAGGCGCCGGAAGTCCGCGCAGTCGCCGAATTCAAAAAGGCCGTAGACGAAGCGGTCAAACAACAGCAACAACAAAAGAAAAAAGGGCAGCCGCAAAAATCCAACCCGTAGCGGTTGGCGTCAACTGCTACAGATTTTGGAGCGCGGCGGGAAGGACTCTGCTCATGGAAAACTTCCCCGCACCTGCGAACAACAATCCCAGGGAAAGCAGCAATTCTGTAAGCGCGTATTCCATGCCGCCGCGGCCAATGTCATAGCCGCGTGGCAGATGCACCATAAAAACCGCGCCGAGCATTACGATGATGGTGCAAATCGTGCCAACGCGAATAAGAGCTCCCGTCAGGATGGCGATGCCGCCGGCAAATTGCGCGAGGCCGACGAGGTAGCCGACGATCGCCGGGGCGTTCATCCCCGCGGCGAACTTCACGGGGCCAGGACCGCCAAACGTGCCAAAAAGAATGCCGCTGCCGTGATAAATGAACGGCAGAGCACAGGCCACGCGCATGATCAGGAGTTCAAAATTTAATTCGCGGTTCACGTTTGATGTGAACGAGCTGTTCGTGCCCATGGACACCCACCTTTCATTTGCAAGTTAACCGCAAGAACCGGACGAGCCAGTGAAGCAAAGCGGCCATTCTCCGATTCTTGGATTTGCGATTCCGCAGAAAGTTTTATTCGTGCTCGAGTACGACTCCGCTGGATGCGCTGGCGCACTGACGTTACCGAACAACCGGCACGATGAAGTGGAGTAAGCGGAATATGTGAATTACGCCCGCTCCGACGATGGCCGCTCCAGGAATGGTGAGAATCCACGCCCAAAGGATTCGTCGCGTCACGCCCCAACGCACGGCGGAAAGTCGTCGCGTGGCGCCCACCCCGACAATCGCGCCGGTGATCGTGTGCGTGGTGCTGACCGGAATGCCAAACGCGGCGTTCATCACAAGTGTGATACCGCCTGCCGTCTCCGCAGCGAAGCCTCCAAACGGAGTCAGTTTGGTGACGCGTTGCCCCATCGTTTTGATGATGCGCCAACCTCCGGCCATGGTGCCGCCGCCCATCGCGAGATAACAACAAATTACCACCCACCCCGGAGGAGCAAACGACTTCAGCAATCCTCCTGCGACGAGAGATGTGGTGATGATGCCCATGCCTTTTTGCGCGTCGTTCCCGCCATGGCCCAGGCTGAACAACGCAGCCGATACCAACTGCAGGCGGCGGAACCACGTATCAACTTTCCGTGGGCGCTGGCGGCGGACAATCCAGCTCAGGAGAATGCTTAACGCGATGGAGAGAACCATGCCGACGACCGGCGAAAGAAAAATGAATGTCACCGGTTTGACCCAGCCACTCAAAATAAGAGCCTGCAATCCGGAATTGGCGACAGCGGCTCCCCCGTACCCGCCAATCAGAGCGTGCGAAGAACTGGTAGGAAAGCCGAGAATCAGCGTGATGAGGTTCCAGGTGATGGCGCCAATCAATCCCGCGAGCAGGACGCGCTGATTGACCATTTCGATGTGTACCATACCTTTGCCGATGGTCGCCGCCACGGCGGTCCCGAAAAAGAAGTACGCAGTCGCATTCCAGAAGGACGCCCAGATGACGGCACGAAACGGAGTCAGCACGCGGGTCGAGACCACCGTTGCGATGGAATTCGCAGCGTCGTGCCAGCCGTTCGAGAATTCGAACGCTAGCGTCAATGCCACCACCAGGATGAGGAGCGAGAAGCTAGTCAAACGGAGGTACCTCCGAGGCACGAAAGGGCGGCAGTCCAACTTCACGAGCTTCCGCAAATAGACTCGCCGATGAAATAACGCGGCGCGGGTAAACGCGCTGGACGGGATTTTGGGCAAGCGGCGGGCGAATCATGTAAGAGTCAGGCAGTTTTGATGATGACGCCTTCAATCACATTGGCAACGTCTTCGCACTTATCTACGGCGGTTTCGATCACTTCGAAGATTTCTTTCCATTTGATGATTTGTACAGAATCCCTTTCCTCGTCGAAAAGCTGGGCGATGAGCGTGCGGCAGATGCGGTCGGATTCGTTTTCGTAGCGGTTGATTTCGATACAGTGCTTGAGCGCTTTTTCGGGTGTTGTAAGCTCGCGAATTGCGCCTTCAACTTCCACGGTCGCAGAGACTAGAATTTTGACGAGGTCGATCGTGCCTGCGCGGATCGAATTCACGCGGTAAAGGACGAAGCGACTGGCGGCAGCGTCAATGAGGTCAATGACGTCGTCGAGCTGGCTGCACAGCTCATGGATATCTTCACGATCGAACGGAGTGATGAAGGTTTGGTTGAGCTTGGTGAAGATGGCGTGCGTGATTTCATCGCCTTCGTGCTCAATGGCCTTGACGATTTGCACCTGCTCGGGGACGCCGGTGTAATGCGAGAGCATTTTCAAGAGAGCGTCGGCGCCGGCGTGGATGTTGGCGGCTTGTTTGGCAAAGAGGTCGAAGAAACCCGTCTCATGCGGCAGGAGCCGTTGCAAAAATCCGTTCATGGGTGTGACTCTCCCCTGAAGAGCCGCTGCGGTGAAGCCTGAAGAGTGTAGCGGAGGGAGGAGCGTGAGGCAAGAAAAGGGGCTTCAGGACGGCGAGAATAGAAAAAAGGCGCCGGACAATTCGTGCCGGCGCCCTTTTGTTTGGATTGAGGATTTTGGGCTAGCTGGTAAAACTTAGTACATGCCGCCCATGCCGCCCGCGCCAGGAGCGCCGGCAGCAGCAGCCTTCTTGTCTTCTTCCTTGATTTCAGCAACGAGCGCTTCCGTCGTGAGCATGAGACCCGCGATGGAGGCAGCGTTCTGAAGGGCCAGTCTCGTAACCTTGGCCGGATCGATGACGCCCATCTTCACCATGTCGCCGAATTCGCCGGTGTCCGCGTTGAAGCCGTAGTTCTCTTCCTTGGACTCGCGGATTTTGCCGATGATGACGGCGCCTTCGTGACCGGCGTTGTGGGCAATCTGGCGGGCGGGCTCTTCGAGGGCGCGCTTCACGATGTTGAGGCCGACGGCTTCGTCATCATGCAGCTTGAGTTTCTCGATGGCGCCGAGGCAACGGATGAGCGCCGTGCCGCCGCCGGCAACGATGCCCTCTTCCACTGCTGCACGGGTCGCGTGCATAGCGTCTTCGACGCGCGCTTTCTTTTCCTTGAGTTCGGTCTCCGTCGCTGCGCCGACCTTGATGACGGCAACGCCGCCAACGAGCTTGGCAAGGCGCTCCTGGAGCTTTTCCTTGTCGTAGTCGCTGGTGGTGTTTTCGATCTGCGAGCGAATCTGCTTGACGCGGCCTTCGATGTCCCCGGACTTGCCGGCGCCCTCGATGATCGTGCAGTTGTCTTTGTCAATGGTGATTTTCTTGGCGCGACCGAGGTCCTCAAGCTTCACGTTTTCGAGCTTGATGCCGAGGTCTTCGGTGATGGCCTTGCCGCCGGTGAGCGTAGCGATATCTTCGAGCATCGCTTTGCGGCGATCGCCAAAGCCAGGGGCCTTGACGGCGGCGCACTGCAGCGTGCCGCGGAGCTTGTTGACCACCAGAGTGGCCAGCGCTTCGCCCTCGATGTCCTCAGCAACGATCAAGAGGGGCTTGCCCATCTTGGCGGTCTGCTCGAGAAGGGGAAGGAGATCCTTCATCGAAGAGATTTTCTTTTCGTGGATGAGGATGCGCACGTCCTCGAGCACGCATTCCATGCGCTCGGGGTCGGTGATGAAGTACGGAGAAAGGTAGCCGCGGTCGAACTGCATGCCTTCGACGACTTCGAGAGTCGTCTCCATGGTTCGCGACTCTTCCACCGTGATGACGCCATCCTTGCCGACCTTCTTCATCGCTTCGGCGATGATGCCGCCGATCTGCTTGTCATTGTTGGCAGAGATGGTGCCGACCTGGGCGATCATGTCGCCCTTCACGTCCTTGTGCAGCTTTTTGATTTCTTCAACCGCCACTTCGACGGCCTTCTCGATGCCGCGCTTGAGCGCGGTCGGGCTGGCGCCGGCGGCGACAGTCTTGACGCCCTCGCGGAAAATGGCTTGTGCGAGAACGGTTGCGGTGGTGGTGCCGTCGCCCGCGACATCGGACGTCTTCGAGGCGACTTCCCGAACCATCTGCGCGCCCATGTTCTCAAGGGGATCCTGAAGCTCGATCTCCTTGGCTACGGTGACGCCGTCCTTGGTGATGATCGGCGCGCCGAACTTCTTTTCGATCACTGCATTGCGGCCTTTGGGGCCGAGCGTAATCTTCACTGCGTCGGCGAGGATGTTCACGCCACGAAGAATGCTTTGGCGGGAATTCTCACCTGTAACAATCTGCTTCGCCATACTGGTATTTCCTCCTGATGATTTCTGCGAACTGAGATTTTCTAATTCATCCGCCGACCTAACCTAGGCTCGGCCACTTCAGGCCGGGCTGAAGCCGGCAGCTACATCTCCGACAAAGCGCCGGCTGGAAGCCAGCGCCGCAAGTTACTTCTTGGCGGCTTTGGCGGCGCCGCTGAGCTTGGCCAGGATTTCCTCTTCGCGAAGGATGAGGTACTCCACGTCTTCGATCTTGATTTCCGTGCCACTGTACTTGCCAAAGAGAACGCGGTCGCCCGGCTTCACGTCGAGAGGGATCAATTCGCCCTTTTCGCGCTTGCCGCCACCGACGGCGATGATTTCGCCCTCCATAGGCTTTTCTTTTGCGGAATCAGGGATGATGATGCCGCCCCTGATGGTTTCCTTCTCTTCAATGCGCTTCACGATCACGCGGTCGTGGAGCGGGGTCAGGTTCACTGCCATCTTGAAAGCTCCTCCATAGGTTGATTGCGGTTAGCGGCTGAGTCGGAAGGGATTAGCACTCCTCTCGGCCGACTGCTAATATAGCAGAAAAGCCCTGCAAGTCAAGCGTTTCTCGGGCAGCGAGCGCCGCCAACCAAGATTTAATCCCTACAACAAGTCGTTTATTGTCAGTTAGTTAGATAGTGCCAGAAAAATGTGACACTTGGTCATTGTAGTGCCTTAGCCCCAAGCGTAGAATTCGCCGCTAGAGAATACTGGAATTAGGGGTTCTGCGGGTCGCATCGCAATGAGATCACTGGTTTATGTCCGGCTCATCGGATTCACCGCAGGGACGCTCCTGCAATTGTTTTGGATGGTGGTCATCCTCGGATACCGCCGGCAGCGCAACTTCGAGCGCGTTTTCTTCTTTTTGTGTCTAGCGCTGTTTTTGTTTTACGGTGGTTCGTTGCTAGCGCTGAATGCGCAGATTTACTACGTGCAACCTCCAGCGGCGGTGGCAGCATTCGCGCGGACGATTTTATGTCTTGGGCTGATTTTTGTTGCCCCCGTCCTTGTGCATCTGCATTTCGAGTACGCGGAGACGCGTGGATTATTGGCAAGCGTTGGACGGAAGCGGTTCTGGCTCGCAGCGATGTATGCGCCGGTGCTGTATTTCACGCTGCTAGAATATCCGAGTCTGTTGTCCGGACAGGGGTTTGATCTTGCGGCACCCTCGCAATCACTGGGAAGGACTTTTGCGATTTGGCTCGGCATCGCTCTATTTGTGTCGGCGTATTGGGAGCGGCGATTTGCCAAGGCGACTCATGATGAACGGCAAGAATTCTTTCATCGGCTAACGGGGTTCGTGTTGTATGGTGCTGGGCTGGTTTTTCTGACGCGGGTGCCGTGGCCTGTAGAAGATCCGTGGATCAGTGTTTTCCTCCTTCTGTTACCGATTGTGCCTTTCGCGGCATTGATTTACTACGTCCAGCGATTCAATTTCCTGAACATCGCGCGGCAACAAAACCTGCTGTATGCGATCTCGGTGACTTTCTTTGCGCTGTTGTACTTGAGTCTGGTGCGGCGGCTGAGCCTGTGGTTGGAGCCCGTTCTTCCGCCGGAGGCTTCGGCGGCCATTTTGCTCTTCGTACTTGTGGTGTTCATCGAACCGCTGCAACGAGCGCTGGCCAAACGGCTGAAGGAAACGGCCCAGCAAGAGATGGATCAAGCACAGAGAATCGCCGCGACCATTCAGGAAGTAGCGCGGCAAGGAAATGAAGGAAAGCTGCGATCGTTCACGGAGCAGTGGCTCAAAGAGAGACTGGAGTTAGCCGCGGTAAGGCTGGAGATTGGAATTGAGCGCACAGGCCCGGAGGCAGGGGGCATAAAGGGAAGCTCGTGGGAGTTCGCGATTGAACGAGCGGGAGAGCGAGTCGGGCGGCTAAGTGTGAAGTCGCATGGAGCCATGCTGTCGGGGGAGACGCGGGCGGCATTGCAGTTTTTGTGCGAACAGTTGCCTGGTGCGCTGGATTTGTGCCGGCTCATTGAAGAGAAGTTGCGACTCGAGAGGGAATTGGCGGAACGGGAGCGGCTCGCGGTGCTGGGACAGATGGCAGCGAGTATCTCGCACAATCTCAAGAACCCGCTTGGTTCGATCAAAACTATCTTGCAAGTGCAACTCGAGAGTCCGGAGTTACCGGATGCCATGCGAGCAGAGACGCGCATGGTGCTGGAGGAAATTTCGCGGCTGGCAACGAAGCTGAATCAGTTGCTGCAATTCAGCCGGCCAACGGTGCGCGGCGGAGCCATAACAGCGAGCTGTGATGCGCGCGAGGTCGCCGAGCAGGTCAGCGGGGTATTGCGGCATGAAGCGGAGCGGCGAGGCGTGGCGCTGGCGGTTGAAGTTGGAGCAGAACGCGCAAAACTGGCGGCCAGTGCCGAGGCGGTGAGCGAGATTCTGTCGAATCTGGTCGTAAACGCTCTGGAAGCTACGCCACGAGGCGGGCATGTTTCGCTCTACGGAACAGCCAATGGGAGCGGATATTTGTTTGCGGTTGAAGACGATGGGCCGGGTGTGCCGGACAGCCTGCAAGAAAAGATTTTGCAGCCGTTCTTTACGACGAAAACGCAAGGAACGGGGTTGGGCTTGGCAATAGTGGCGCGGCGCGTAGCAGAGTTCGGAGGCAATTTGGAGTGGAGGAGTCCGGCGAGGGATGGCAAGGGAACACGATTTGAAATCACGATGCCGATCAGCGAAGTGAAGAAGTAATGACATAAAGAGGTAAAGGAACAACGGCAGACGGAACCGGGCTGAAGCCCGGCGTCTACAAGAGCGAGGCGCGATGAAAACCATACTGATTGTGGATGACGAACCGGCGGCACGCTACGGACTTGGGCGCGCGCTTGATGCGAAATACCGCATCGCGGAAGCGGAGTCCGCGGAAGCGGCTCGCGAAGCGCTGACCACAGAGCAGCCGGATCTGGTTTTGTTGGACGTCGTGCTGCCTGGCCAAAGCGGGCTGGACTTTTTGCGCTGGATGCGCGACCAGGGTAGCGAAGTACCGGTGCTGATGATTTCCGCTCTTGATACGGCGAAGACTGCAGTGGAGGCGTTGCAATTGGGCGCCGCGGATTACCTGGTGAAAGGATTCGAGTTGGAAGAGTTACGGCAGCGCGTCGCGAATCTTCTGAAGTTGGCGACACTCGAAAAAGAAAATGATTCGCTGCGGCGCCGCATGGCGACGGAGGGGCAGTTCGGCCAGATGATCGGCCGCACTTCGGAGATGCGTCGCTCGTTCGAAATGGCGGATCGCGTCGCTCGGACCGATTCCACGGTGCTGATCCTCGGCGAGAGCGGCACGGGTAAAGACCTCATGGCTCAGGAAATTCACGCGCGCTCGCCCCGCGCCGGAAAGCCCTATGTGGCCGTAAACTGTGCGGCACTGCCGGAAACCCTCATCGAATCGGAACTTTTCGGATACGAGCGCGGAGCATTCACGGGCGCGGCGCAGCAAAAGAAGGGGAAGTTCGAGCTGGCGTCCGGAGGGACGCTTTTTCTCGATGAGATCGGCGACATGAATTCCGTGACCCAGGCAAAAGTGCTGCGCGCCCTGGAGAATCGCGTGATTGAGCGTCTCGGCGGTGCGCAGCCGATTCCCGTGGACGTGCGCGTGATCAGCGCGACCCATCGAAACCTGCCCGTCGAAATTCGGGCCGGGAAATTTCGCGAGGACTTATTTTACCGCTTGCGCGTGGTGACCATCGAATTGCCGCCGCTGCGTGCGCACAAGGAGGATTTGCCGATTTTGGCAGAAGCGTTCCTGCAGATGCACGGCGCGCGGCTCGGGCGAAAAGCAGGGCTGACGCGAGAAGCAGCATCCGCGATCGAACGCTACGACTGGCCGGGGAACGTGCGCGAACTGAAAAATGCGCTGGAACGAAGCTTGGTGCTGTGCCGCGGCGAAGAGATCGGCGTCGCGGACTTGCCGGAAGAAGTCGCGAGCGGCGAACCGATGTGGCACAAGAATTCGAATGGTGCGGGCGAGCATGGTTTAAGCGAAAAGGACTTTCGCGAAGCCAAGCGCAAGTTTGAGGTGGCGTACCTGACGAAACAATTGAGCGATCACCGGTGGAACGTCTCGAAAACGGCGGCTACCATCGGCCTGCATCGTCAGAGTTTGCAAGAGAAACTTCGCGAACTTGGCATCCGCCGGCCAGGGCGAGAGCTGCCGGGGGAAGAAAGTGCCGAGTGACCCGCCGCGGGAAGCGCGGGAACAGCCAGCGACGACTGGGGGCTCAGGGCCAATTGCGGGTTACGTTCTAGCGGGCGGTGCGAGCAGCCGTTTTGGGCGAGACAAAGCGCTTGTCGAGTTCGGCGGGAAGCCGATGTTGATGCGAACGCGCGACGTGCTCATGGGCGTGATTTCGGAAGTCGCGATCATCGGGGACCCGGAATGTTACGGCTCGTTCGGCTCGTCGTGTGTGGCCGACTGCTGGCCCGGCGAAGGACCGCTCGGCGGAATCGTGTCCGCGCTATTGCAGACGCGAAAGACGAAGCCGGAATGCGCGTGGAATTTAATTGTGAGTTGCGACATGCCGTTTCTGACGGCGGAGTGGCTGCGGTTTTTGTGCGAGTCAGCGCGCAAAAGCGAGGCGGAAGTCGTTTTCGCGCACTCCGCGCAAGGACCGGAACCGCTCTGCGCGTGCTGGCGGACGGCTGCGCTGCCGGTGCTGGAGTCTGCGATTGGCCGCGGCGTGCGAAAAGTGACCGACGGCATCGCCTTGCTGCGCTCGGAAGTGCTTGACGCGCGGGAGTGGAAACGTTTTGATAACGCGGGGCGGCTTTTCTGGAACATGAACACACCCGCAGACTTTGAAGAAGCACGCCGGATCCTTGAGGCCGCGCAATCGTGAACGACGAACTTGACGTACGCCACCTTGGCAGCGCAAAACGCGCGGACCAAGAGGCGGAAAATTACTTCGAGTTTCGCAACGTCTGCAAAGCCTTCGACGACAACGAAGTCCTGAAAGATGTCAGCTTCCACGTCAAGCGCGGCGAAACGTGCGTCATCATGGGACGCAGCGGCGTGGGAAAATCCGTCTCGCTCAAGCATATCCTCGGCTTCTTGAAAGCGGACTCGGGACGGATCTTCGTCGACGGCGAAGACATCACCGATTTCGCCGAGCAGGATTTTGAAGAGGTGCGCCGCAAAGTGACGATGGTGTTTCAGTCCGGCGCCCTCTTCGATTCGCTGACCGTGGCGGAGAACATCGCGTTTCCGCTTGAAAAACAGCCCGGACTCGCCGATGAGGACGTGGATGCCTATGTGGATAAACTAGCGAAAACGCTCGAAGTGCAGGAAGTGCTTGAAAAGTTGCCGGGCGAACTCTCCACCGGAATGCGCCGCGCCGTAGCCATGGCACGTGCGTTTGCGCAGAATCCCGACGCCATTCTGTACGACGAGCCGACAACGATGGTTGATCCCATTATGGCGGGGCACATGGGCGACCTGATTCTGCGCCTCAAAGAAACCTTTCGCCGCACCTCGATCGTCGTTACGCACGACACGCATCTCGCAAAGAAGCTGGCCGATAGCGTCGTGTTTCTTCAGGAAGGCCGCGTCGCGTTCTTCGGGCCGTGGGCCGACTTCGAAAACTCCAAAGATCCGTTCCTCCACAACTTCCGCTTACAAGACGCGCTGATTCCGGCTTTGGACGTGACTCTGTGAGCCGAGCGGCCGCCGGCGCTTCCGACGCCGTGCAGCAGTTGCCCAAGGCCATGGGCTTTTGGGATGTGCTGTTTTTCAACATTGCGACGGTCCTCGGGCCGCGCTGGGTGGCCGCCGCCGCGCACAATGGTCCTTCGTCCATCAGTTTGTGGGTGATTGCTGCAAGTCTTTTTTTCGTTCCGACCGCGCTGGTGATCAACGAATTGTCCTCCCGTTTTCCGCATGAGGGCGGGTTGTACGTGTGGTCCAAAGAGGCCTTCGGAGATTTCCACGGGTTCGTGGCGGGTTGGACGTACTGGATCTACACGATTTTTTATTTTCCCGGATTGCTGCTGGCGAGCGCGGCCATGAGCGCGTACGTCGTTGGTTCCCGCGGCGTCGCTTTGGCGCAGAACACACCGTTCCTTCTGGTGGGCTCGGTGATTTTGCTGGCCGTGGCGGTAGTGATGAACATCGTCGGGCTGAATGTCGGCAAGTGGTTGCAGAACGCCGGCGGCGTCTCAACCTATCTTCCGCTTCTCATGCTGGCCGCAGTGGCGGCGATTGTTTGGATGCGACACGGTTCGGCGACGCAATTCACGTGGGCTGGCATGATGCCGCACTGGAGCTGGGACACGGTGAATTTCTGGTCGCAGATCGCGTTCGCCTTCACCGGGCTCGAGTTGGTTTCTGCGATGAGTGATGAGATCAAAAATCCGCGAAAGACCCTGCCACGCGCCGTGCTGACCAGCGGTGCATTGGTCACGGCGATCTACATTGTCGGGACGTTTGCGGTGCTGGCGCTCGTGCCTGCAGCCGACGCCGACCCGAAGAGCGGCGTGTTCCAGGCGCTGACGCTTGGCTCGATGGCGCTGCGCATAGGATTTGTCGGCGTGCTGGCGGCGATGCTGGTTTCTGTTGGCAATGCCGGTGGCGTCGGCAGCACGGTGGCCGGCATTGCGCGCGTGCCGTTCGTTGTGGGCATCGACCGCTATTTGCCTCAGGCCTTCGGGAAAATCCATCCGAAGTGGAAAACGCCGTACATTTCGATCCTCGTGCAGGCCATTGCTTCACTCGTCGTGCTGATGCTGAGCCAGATAAAAGAAGAAAAGATGGCCGGCGTCTATCAGATCCTCGTGGACGCAGCGATTATTCTGTATTTCATTCCATTTCTTTATATGTACGCGGCCGCGATCAAGCTGGCCGGGCGCAGCGACCGCAAAGAAAATCCGCATGCCGTGCTCATTCCCGGGGGAACGCTGGGCGTGTGGATTGCGGGCGGCTTGGGTTTTGTTTCGGTGCTCTGTGGAATTGCGTTTTCACTGATCCCTCCAGGAGAGGAATCCAACAAGGTTTTGTTTGAGTGCAAACTGGTTGGCGGAACCGTCGCTTCGGTTGCGCTGGGCCTGTTCCTATATTTTCGCGGGGCACGCACGAAGTCGCGCGAGAGTATTCCGTAATCTCCAGACCCGCGTCTTTACATGATTCGTCGCCGGACGCCTTGAATCAGCACATCTCGCCGGACCGTTTAGTAGATGGGCCACATGCCCGGCGTGGCCAACTCCACCAGGTGGCGGTCCGGATCGCGAAAGTAGATGCTCGTTCCGCCGAGAGGCCAGTGCACGCGCCTCTCGATCCCAACGCTGTGCTTTTCCAGATGCATCTCCCACGCGGGTAACTCGGTGGCCGGAATCGCCAGCGCGAAGTGATTCTGCCCTGCACCGTCATGCCCAGGAATCATCCCGATGGGCGTTTGAATGGGCTGCGCCGTCGCTCCACGCTTAAAAAGCAGCAGCACACCGCGGTCGGCAACGCTGTACGCATGTAAACGATCAGCGTCTCCTCCGATGCGCCGCAGGCCGAGAACCTCTTCGTAGAATGTTGACGCGCGGTCGATGTCGTCGACGTAGAGCGCGGTTTCAATCACGCCGCTCAGAGCGGGCATCAGCGCCTCTCAAGATTAGAATCCTTCTTCGAGCAACCTCGCCATAGTGATGCTCCCACGCGGAGCACCGTTGCGCGCCTCGAGATATCGCTCGACGTATTTGCCGAGAACGTCGCCTTCGAGATTGACTGCATCGCCCGGTTTGCGATCGCGGATATTCGTGTGTTCGTACGTATACGGAATGACCGCGATTTCCACGATCCGTCTACGCGGATTCCACTTCGCCACGGTCAAACTGATTCCGTCTATAGTGACGGAGCCCTTCGGAACGATGTAGCGCGCAAAATCGTCCGGAACTTCGACGCCGTAAATCCAACTTCCCGAGTTGCCGTTCTCCGCGGCGATGCTCGCTACGCGACCCGTCGCGTCCACGTGGCCGAGTACAAAGTGGCCGCCCAATTCTTTTCCGGCGGTAAGCGGTTGCTCAAGATTCACGCGCACACCAGGTCTCAGGCTGCCGTTCTTCGCGCCGAAAGAAGTTTTTGCCATTGTCTCGGCGGAAAGGTCGGCGCTAAAGCGGTCTTTCTCGATGGAGATGATCGTTAGGCAGCACCCATTAACGGCGATGCTATTCGCGATAGCGAGATTCGAAGCGAGGCTGGGCGCATGAATTGTTACGCGGCCGCCGCTGCGCACGCGGTCGAGAGTTTCGAGAGTGCCCTGATGTTCGACAATGCCCGTGAACACGATTTCCTCGTTCTTCGGTGAAATCGAGTGTACAGCATTTCGCCGCGCGGCCCGAAAGCACTAGACTGAAGAATCGCCGATCAACGGATCGCCATCGGCGCGAAGAAGGATGGCCCATGAAGGCGTGCGTTCTGAACGCTCCTGCCCGCATCGAGACGAATCCCCTTCGTTTTATGGATGTGGAGAAGCCGATTCCCCGCGGGGGCGACGTTCTCCTGCGCATTCGCGCCTGCGGCGTCTGCCACACGGACCTGCACGTGATCGAAGGCGAACTCCCACCGCGCAAGTCGCCCGTAATTCCCGGCCACCAGGTCGTTGGCATCGTGGAGGAACGAGGGCCCGCGGCGCAGCGGTTCCCCCTGGGAGCTCGCGTCGGAATTGCCTGGCTGCACAAAACGGATAGCACATGCCCTTACTGTCAGAGCGGCCGGGAAAATCTTTGCGACAACCCCACGTTCACCGGATACACCGTGGACGGGGGCTACGCGGAATATATTGTGGCGCCGGAAGATTTTGTGTATGCAATTCCGGAGGGCTTTCCCGATGAACAGGCCGCGCCGCTCTTATGCGCTGGGATTATCGGCTTTCGGTGTTTGCGGCTATCCGGTATCAAGCCCGGCGGAAGACTTGGCTTTTACGGCTTTGGCGCGGCCGCGCATGTGGCAATTCAAGTCGCGCGTCATTGGAACGTTACTGTGTACGCCTCCACCCGGGACGCCCGGCACCGCAAACTGGCGCTCGAGCTCGGTGCTGCCTGGGCCGGCGGGACGTTCGACGCGCCACCGGAAAAACTCGACGCGGCAATCGTGCTTGCTCCGGCCGGCGAAATCGTTCCCGCCGCGCTCGCCGCATTGCGCAAGGGTGGCGTGCTGGTGCTCGGCGGCATTCACATGAGCGCGATTCCTTCTTTTAGCTACGACCTGCTGTATCAGGAGCGCGTCATTCGCAGCGTAGCGAACAATACGCGGCAAGACGGCGAGGATTTCCTTCGCATCGCCGCCGATATTCCCATTCGAACGCACGTGCACACTTATCCCCTGGCCGAAGCCAATCGCGCTCTCAATGCGTTGAAAAATGACGCGATCGAGGGCGCTGCGGTCCTACGCGTAGGTAGGTAGTTGTTCGCCGCGAAAATTTTTAGCGGATTTTATTCTTCGTAGACGTCGCGCAGATTCGCCTCCAGCGCGACGTCCGGGCCAAACGTGTGAGTGCGGAGCGCGCGCACTGCCGGAAGGTGTAGATGGGGAGCGAGCGCAAAGGGCACGCGCGTGTCACCGGAAATTTTGGGTGCGTAGAACAAAAACAATTTCTGCACGACGCCTGCAGCGAGCGCGGAGCCGTTGAGCGTGGGGCCCGCTTCAAGCAAAACGCTCAGAATTTCGCGCTTGCCCAGCTCGCATAAAATTGCTTCCAGGTCCACTCGTTTCGAGCGGGTCCGGACCGGGATGACTTCGACGCCTCGTTCTTCTAGTGCGTGCACGCGACGTGCAACGGGATTTCGGCCGGTGAACACAATTAAATCGTTTTCTGCGGTTTGCACAATGCGTGCAAACGGAGACAAGTTCAACCGGGAATCAAGAATGACACGCAGCAGAGGACGGCGTCGTGGGAGTCCACTGCGATCGCTAAGAAGCGGGTCGTCCACATTTATCGTGCCGATTCCGGTGACTAGAGCATCGGACGCGTGCCGCATCCGTTGCACTTCGGCGCGGGACTCCTCCGAGGTGATCCAGTTTCGCTGCGGCCTCTTTCGGAGGTTTGAGGCAAATCTTGAATTTTGGCGGGGAAGCGCCAACTGGCCGTCAAGCGTCAACGCGGATTTTAGCGTGACGAGCGGTTTCTTTGTTCGAATCCAGAATGCAAATGCTTCGTTGAGCCGCCGGGCGTCTTCCTGACAAATTCCCGATTCGACGGCAATGCCCGCTGCGCGCAGCCGATCGAATCCGCAGCCAGAATTGAGAGGATTCGGGTCTTCCATCGCGGCAACCACGCGAGCAACTCCCGCGGCGATTGTTGCTTCCGTGCAAGGGCCAGTGCGTCCTTTGTGACTGCACGGTTCGAGCGTGACGTACATCGTCGCGCCACGCGCTCTTTCACCGGCCGTTTTCAGCGCGACGATTTCGGCATGATCGCGCAAATCGAATTCGTGAAAACCTTCTCCAACGATTTCTCCTTCGCGGACGATCACGCAGCCAACCATGGGATTTGGGCTCGCGAGGCCACACCCCTTCCGCGCGAGCGTCAAAGCGTGCTGCATGAAGCGGATGGCGTGTTCGTCCACGATTTAATCGAAAAGGGAGTTTGCGTACGTTTCCGCGTCGAAAGGAACCAGATCGTTAATTTGTTCGCCGGTGCCGACAAACCGGATGGGCAGGCCCAGCTCGCGCGCGATGGCCACAACGATACCGCCTTTCGCGGTGCCGTCGAGCTTCGTCAGAATGATTCCGGTCACGCCGACGCTGGAAGTGAACTCGCGCGCCTGCGCCAGCCCGTTTTGTCCGGTGGTTGCGTCGAGCACAAGCAGTACGTCGTGCGGCGCTCCGGGAATCATCTTCGCGGCCGTGCGCTTCATTTTTTCGAGCTCGGCCATGAGATTCGATTTCGTGTGCAGCCGCCCGGCGGTGTCCACGATCACCGCGTTGGCGTTGCGAGCTTTTGCGGCGGCCATCGCGTCATAAACAACCGCTGCGGGATCCGAGCCCGATTTTTGCTTGATGACTTCGATTCCGTTGCGGTGCGCCCAGATTTCCAGTTGCTCGACGGCGGCGGCGCGAAACGTATCCGCGGCGCACAGCACCACGCTCAGGCCTTCCTGACGCAGACGATTGGCGAGCTTGCCGATGCTGGTGGTTTTTCCGGCACCGTTCACGCCTACGATGAAGATAACGCGCGGGCCCGTCCCGTTCGAAGTCGTAGTTTGTTGATGCTGGAACGCTGGACTCGTCGCGCCAGGAGTTCCAGTCTTGCCAGCATGATTCTCGCTGGAAGCGAGGATGCGAATGATGTGCTCTTTTATTTCGCGCTTGAGCTGCCCGGCATCGGAAAGGGCGTTACGATCCAGTTTTTCGCGAACCGCGTCAAGGATTTCGCGCGTCGGTTTCACGCCAAGATCCGCGGAGAGCAACGCCGTTTCCAACTGCTTCAGCAGGGCCGGATCAATTTTTCGCTCCCCCAGAAAGATGTTGTCGACCGTCTCGGAGAGCGCGGCCTTGGTCTTGCTGACGGAGGTTTTCAACCTCTCCAGCAGTGATGGCTCAGTTTTTTCTGGTTTGCCGAAAAGCGAAATCATTCGGTGGCGCGCCTCACGTTCAGCGCATGTGGGAATTGTAGCAGAAGCGCTTCGTTAGACCGTGACTTCGACGGCGCTCAGGCGGAGTTTTCCGGAGATGATGGCGGAATCGAGCGCATTCACGACGACGGCGTCAAATTTCGAGCCGGTGAGCGACTTGATGCGGTTCAACGCAAACTCTATATCCATGGCCGATTGGTATGGGCGGTTGGTGGTCATGGCATCAAGCGTATCGGCCACGCCAATAATGCGGGCCATGAGCGGAATCTGATTGCCCTGCAACCCGTACGGGTAGCCGCGGCCATCCATGTGCTCGTGGTGCAGTTCGATTCCCGGGAGCATTTCCTTCAGCTGCGAAACCGGGCGCATGATATTCGCGCCCTTGACGGTATGCTGCTTCATCAAATCAAATTCTTCTTTCGTCAGCGATCCGGGCTTCTTCAAGACGCGGTCTTCCACGCCGATTTTTCCAACGTCGTGGAGCAAAGCAGCGACGCGGAGCTTGTCCAGCTCTTCCGCCGAAAGTCCCAATTCACGCGCGATGATCATCGAGTACTTAGCCACGCGCCCGGAGTGACCACGGGTATACGGATCCTTTTCGTCGATCGCGGCCGCGAGCATGCGAATCGAGCCGATGAACAGCTCGCGGTTTTCTTCCGCGGCTTCTTTCAGCTTCTCGATGTATTCCTCGATGTCGCTGGCCATCTTGTTGAAGTTTTCGGCCAGTTCGCTGATTTCAGCCGCGCCGCGCACGGGAGAGCGTTGGTGAAATTCGCCGCGGCTGATGGCGCGCGAGGACGCTGCCAAGCCGCGAATCGGCTTGCTGATGCCCACGGCAAAAAAGTATCCGAAGAGTATCGCAGTCAGGATTACGACGACGAGGAACGCAAACGCCTGGCGATTCAAATCCGAAACGCCGGCGTCGGCGCGCGCTTCATCCAGACTCCGCTGCGCCACGACCGCCCAGTTGACTTCGGGGAACGTGCTGAACGTTCCCATCATCTCCACCGGGTGTTTCCGGTCCCCGCCGGTGAATCGCACGGTTTGCGTCGTGCGCAATTCCGGTGGCAATTCGCGGATCAGATCGACAAGCTTTCCGCTGGCTTCCGCTCCGGGAACGAAATCCTTGGTGTCCTGGTGCGCGACAATGTGTCCGGAATGATCCACCACGAAGACGGTCCGCCCGCGCACGCTCGCGTCCCGCAGCCGGCGCGAAATTGGCTCGAGCGAGACCACCGCCGCCAGCATGCCCGTAAAATTGTTTTGCGAATCCATGAGCGGCACAGCCAGAACAAACGCCGGCTGGTTGTTCGGCGCGAGCGCCAGAGGATCGCTCCGGAATTTCACGGAATGCAGCTGCTCCGATTGCATGCAGCTAACGAACGCCCGCTTCAGCGCCTTGTCCACGAACAAATCCTGGTCCGCGCGAAAATTTCCTTGTGAAGCGCTGGTGCCTTTGCCGGTCTTGTCCACGGCGGTGAGATAGAGAAATGTCTCCCGGTTGGTGTTGACCAATTCCTCGAGCAGACGCGTCACTTTCGGTTCGGCGGCCGGGTCTTCGACGTTGTCAATGAGCCCCATCAGCGTGAGGATCTGCCGCTCGCTGTAGAGCTGCTGCGTCTGGTTCGCCTCGAACAGCTGAATTTCCTGCGCCAGCGAACGCGTCAAATCGGTCTGCTGCACGCCTTCGTTGCCTACCAGCTTGTCCTGGCTGAGTTGCAGTACCTGGCGATGGTAGAGGCCCACCGGCAGCGCGCTGACGAGCAAAAGCGCGCCCAGCACGAGCCACAGAATGCGCACACGTCCTTGGCGCAGCCGCTCAATCAGGGATTGGGCTGGTTCGGGCATCTCAACTCATAATTTTAGGGGATTAGCGAGGTGTACGGGGTGCGCCGGTGGCCGGGCGACGCGCATCTGCAACTGGAACCTTAGTACTACCAGCGGATTGGAAGGCGAGATCCCACGTGACCTGGACTTGGGGACCTGGGCCGCTTACTCACGCTTCAGCGACCTTTCCATAATGTTGCGGATGGCTTTTTGGGGCGATTTGCCACCGCGCAGAATAGCCGTGACTTGTTCAGTTATCGGGAGTTCCACGCCAGCCGAGTATGCCAGCGCCAGCAACGCCGCAGCCGTACCGACCCCTTCCGCGACCATTTTCATTCCGGCGAGAACTTCCGCAAGCGCGTGACCCTTGCCAAGTTCGATTCCGACGTGGCGATTGCGGCTTAGCGCACCGGTGCACGTCAGCACGAGATCTCCAAGCCCCGCCAGTCCGCTGAGCGTGTTGCGTTTCGCCCCGAGCGCTTGCGCGAGCCGCTTCATTTCCGCCAGGCCTCGCGTGATGAGCGCGGCCAACGAGTTCGCGCCGAGGCCGAGCCCCTGGCACGCCCCTGCAGCGATTGCAATCACGTTCTTCATCGCTCCGGCCAATTCGACGCCCAAAACATCGTCGTTGGTATATAGCCGAAACGATGGGCCCGCGAAAGCCTTTTGCAATTCCCGGGCGAGTTGGTAATCGGTTGACGCGATCACGACCGCGGTTGGCTGTCCCGCGGCTGCCTCTGCTGCGAACGACGGGCCTGACAGCACAGCAAAATGTGGAGAGCGTTCTGCCGAGAGGACTTGCGCCACGACTTCGCTCATCCGGGCGTGCGATTCCGGCTCCAGCCCCTTGGTCGCGCTGACAATCGCCGCATTGCGAGGCGCGTGCGGAAGCACGGCGCTGTAGACAGAACGCGCGTACGCTGCAGGTATTGCGCCGATGACGACGGCGGCGCGCTCGACTGCCTCGCGCACGTCGTGCGTGACGTTCACACCCTCGGGTATTTCGTGTCCCGGCAAATAAATTTCATTCACGCGGCGCTCGCGAATCGCGGCTGCCAGACTCTCATCGCGGACCCATAGCGATATGTCGTGCCGTTCGTGCGTGCGCGACAGAACAATCGCCAGCGCCGTCCCCCAGCTTCCTCCGCCAACAATCGCGATCCGCGTCACGGGTCGTCCTTCTTCCTGCCAAACGAGAAACGTGGCTCGTCACCCCGCACCAGGCGCTGGATGTTTCCGTCGTGTTTGTAAACGATGAGCAGTGCTGCTGCGAGCGAACCAAAGGTAATCGCGTAGGGTGGCGCATGCCGCGGCGCCCAGAAAAAATAAACCAGCAGCGGCATCGCTGCCGCCGCCGAAATCGAACCCAGCGAAACGAAACGCCAAAAAATCACGACCAGTAAGAATAAGAGAGTGGCGCCCAGCATGGCGATGGGGCACAGCACGAGGAACGCACCAGCCGCCGTCGCTACGCCTTTGCCTCCGCGAAACCGCAGCCACGCGGGGAAACAATGCCCGGCCAGCACGCAAAGCGTCGCCACCATCAACCAGACGGCGCTCTCGTTGGAAAATCGTCCGGCGAGCCAAACGGCGGCGGCACCCTTTCCCGCGTCCAGGAGCAACGTCAAAACGCCGGCGACCGGTCCGACGACGCGAGCCACGTTCGTCGCGCCAATATTCCCGCTGCCCGCTTTTCGAACGTCCTCCCCACCAAAAATTTCTCCAAGCAACAATCCAAAGGGAATCGAGCCTAAGAGGTAAGCGCCCAAGGGAATGAGCGCGAGCCAAATGCCTGCCAATTTTGCGGTCATGCTGAGTTATGCCTCGGCCGCGAAAGTGAAAGATTGCAGCACAGTGTACTCCGCGCCGGATGCCTTTGTTTTGCTTTCGATGACGTGAAACTCGCGCGTCTGGAAAGAACCAAACTCGCGGGACTGCGCTGCCTGAATCGCTCCGAGCAAGGATTCGTGCATGCCGGCGGGCCCAAACCTCGCCAGCGTCAGGTGCGGCGCGAATTCGCGCGTTTCTCGCCCAACGCCCTGTGCGGAAAGGGCAGCATCGATGTCAGCGGCCAGCGTCGCCAGATTTCCGGTGGCTCGGATTCCAGCCCAGAAAACCTTCGGCTGCTTGTCGTTTGGAAAAAATCCCAGTCCACCGAACTTCATTTCTACCGGCGAGTCCGAACGAATTGAGGTGAGCGCGGCGCGAATCCCCTGCGATTTGTCCAGCGTCACTTCGCCGATGAATTTCAGAGTGACGTGCAAGTTCTCGGCGCGCACCCAGCGCGGATGTTTGTCGGACACGCGCGACGCGGTCTCGCGGAGTTCTGTGATCAACGCCCCGAGACTCTCCCGCACCGATGCCGGTATCTCCAGCGCAACGAAGAGGCGCACCGTCAGCTTCTCTTTGGGGGCTCGTTGCCGTTGTACAGAAAATGGATGCGCACCATGTCCAGGGCGACTTGCGACGCCTGCCAGCGAATGCCTTCGCGATCTCCTGGAAAGCGCACGCCGCGTTCTTTCACTCCGCCCGCGTGGGACAAAGCGATATGCACCGTACCGACTGGCTTCTCTTCAGAGCCGCCGCCGGGACCCGCGATTCCGGTAATGCCCACGCCGAACGTGCTGCCCACACGCCTGCGGATTCCGTCCGCCAGCGCAATTGCGACTTCGCCGCTTACCGCGCCTTTCGTCTGGATGAGTTCCGCCGGTACACCCGCCCACGCGGTCTTCAATTCGTTGCTGTAACAAACGACGCCGCCAAGAAAGTACGATGAGCTTCCCGAGATGCTCGTCAATCGCTGCGCGAGCAGCCCGCCGGTGCAGCTTTCCGCCGCCGAAATCGTGGCGTTGTGCATCGTCAACTCGCGCGCGATGACTTCCTCCATTGACGCGCCGTCTTGGCTGAAGATACGGTCCGCCAGCGCAATCTCGAAGCCCTTCACGATTTCGTCCAGCGTTTTTTTGGCACGGTCCGCGTCGTTGGTCCACATCCGCAGGTGAACTTGCGTTTCGCCGGGCGCGGCCAGGACCGTCGTATTCACCTCGGGAAAACGCTTATAGATTCCGACGATGCGCTGCTCCACCTGCGATTCGCCGAGGCCGGTCACGCGAATTTCCCGGTGAAACATGCGCACATCGGAAACCAGCCGGCGCAATCGCGGAAGCACCTGCTCGCGGAACAGGGGCTTCAATTCGCGCGGCGGGCCCGGAAGCAGCACGATCGACCGGCCTCCGTCGTCCAGCCATAAGCCCGGCGCCGTCCCTCGCGGGTTTTCAAGAATGTCCGCGCCCTCCGGTACCATGGCTTGCCGCACGTTTACTGGCGGCATTTCCCGGCCAAGAGCACGAAATCTGTCTTCGATGTTCCGCAAAACCGCGTCATTTTTTCTAAGTTTCCGCCCCAGCAGGTCTGCCAGCGTCTCTCGGGTCAGGTCGTCTTCCGTGGGGCCGAGCCCGCCGGAAGTAATGATGAGCGGCACGCGGTTCAACGCATCGCGAAACGCTTCGCTCAAGAGTTCGCGGTTGTCGCCCACGATAGTCTTGCGCAGCACCTCGATGCCGATCGCGTTCAACTCTTCCGTTAGATACAGCGAATTGGTGTCGAGCCGGTCCGGCGTGAGCAGCTCCGAACCCACCGCGATAATTTCTGCTTTCATCGTTTCGATTAGCCCACAAGCGGCAGGCCGCGGATTTCCCAGTCGAGCGTAAAAAGTGCACCCGATGGCGGCGCGCCGGGGACGATCGTCGCCACCATCGCGCGCCCGGATGGTTGCAGCGCCAAACCCACGATTCCTGCGCCACTCAACACCACTTCCGCGCGTCCTTGCGGTGTGATGCGCACGATCCCCCGCCTTCCGCCGTACGAGGCCGCGACGTACAAATTTGTCTCGCGGTCAAACGCCAATCCTTGCGGCCGGCCCAGTCCTCGGAAAAACGTGCTGACATCTCCGCCCGAACTTATCCGGTACACGCGGTCGAAGCTTGAAGTCGTCGGCCCTGTCACGTACAGGTCGCCGTCCGGGTGAAACGCCAGATGGTACGCGGCGATGGACGGCTCGATGGTCGCAAACACAAATATTTCGCGGCCGGGGTTGATCTTGAAAATCGTGCCGCTGCGATCGCCAACGTACAGGTTTTCGTTGCGGTCAAATGCAATGCCCGTCGCGATGCCCATGCCTTCGATCCACGGTTCGGCGCGTCCGTCCGGCGAGATGCGATGAATGGTGCCGTCGTTACGGCAAGACACATAGAGATTGCCCACGCGGTCCAGCGCCAGCCCGCTCGGATTCATCAGCGACGTTACGAACGGCTTCACGCTGTAATTTGCAGTGATCTTGTAGAGCGATACCGGGACACGTTGTCCGCGCTCTCCGGAAAACGTGACGTAGGTATTTCCGAACGCATCCACCGCCGGATTGGCCACCGGATGCAAGTTGTCGGCAATCTGCACGCCGATGGAAACGGGATGCGGCTGGCTCTCGTTCGACGCGCTGCACACGCGGACCATCCCGCCGCTGGCGCCGTCAGGTACTCGCGCCACCAGGCGGTTTTCACTCGCCAGCGAGAGCGCCGCTTCGGCATCTCCAAAGCGCACCGAGGGGCGGGGATGGGTCCGCGAAGAGAACCCGCTCCCATGAATTGTGATTTCGCCGCCGGGAAGCGCGGCGCTGGGCGCGATTCGGTCAATTCGTGGGATGCCGTTTTTCTCCGCCGATGACCCGAACCCAAATTTCATAATCAGCCAAGCAGACTGAAGTGTAGCGCTGCTCGCAACAGGATAGCAGCGTAAATGCCGGCCATCCAGTCGTCGGCCATGATGCCCCAGCCGCGGGGAAGCGCTTCGAGCCGCCGAATCGGATACGGTTTCCAGATGTCGAACAACCGGAACAGCACGAATCCGAGCAGCAGGTACTTCCAGTTGAGCAGGCTGAAAGCCGAGTACAGCCCAAACACGGAGGCTTCGTCGCCGGCCGCGAAATGCGCGGGTAGCCAGAACGGCATAATTCCCAATACTAACGTGAGGTGCATGCCGGACACTTCATCCACCACAACGTATTGCGGATCTTCGCTGCCGGAATAGCTGGAAGCGCGCGAACTGCTCCACACTCCGAGCGCTGCGACCACAAGCACTGCGACAATCGGCGGCACCAGGATGAGCCATGGAACGGTATGGCCGTTTATCGCCGGTAGATCAATACCCATGCTGCCCTTGAAGAATATCGCGCCAATAATGGTGAACAAACTGATGGGATGCGTCAGCACCGCGACGACGATTCCGGCGAGCGAGCCAAACGTTCCGGGAGCTTTCGGAATGTAACCGACACCTAGCGCGGTCGCAATGGCCAGCGCGAACTGCGGTTTCTTCTCGCTCGCCTCACCGGTGATTTCAGTGGATTGTGTCATCAGGTTTGCGGAAGCCTTTGAAGTCTTCGTCCTCGTCTTCACTTCTGCGTGCGTCGGGATCTGCGGCCGCTTCGCTCATGTCAAACACCGGCTCGGACACAACGTATTTTTCGCTCGCCCAGTTGCCTAGATCCCGCAGGCGGCAGCGTTCACTGCAGAACGGGAATTCCGCACTGGTCGCCGAATCCGTCGGAGCCTTGCAGATTGGGCAGAGACGCTTCACGGCGAGAGCGAGTATATCTCAGCCAAGCACGCGCAGCGGCGCGCCCGTTGTTATGCGCGTTAGTTGTTCCGTGGGCGGTAGACTCGCGGCCCTCGCTTGTGCATCATTGCGCGCGGTTCGGCGCGGCAAGATTTCCACGATGCGTCCGATTAGGTCATACGCGTCGGTCTTTTCAATTTCCACGCGAACAAAGTCGCCCGCCACGGCAGCATCGCCCGTGGGCAACTCGATATCTGTGAGATAGAGCTTGCCGTCAATGTCCGGCGCCATGCCTTCGAGGCGAGCTTCCCACACCAGCGGATTGTCTTTCGACGGCCCTTCGACAAGCGCTTCGGCCGTCCGTCCCTTCCATGCGCGCAGCTTCTCGCGAGAAATTTTCTTCTGGATCGCCATCAACCGGTTGCGGCGTTCGGTGATCGTTTCCGCGTCCACTTTTCCTTCGAGCGTATGGCTACCGGCATTGTCGACATCCGAATACTCAAACACGCCCATCCAGTCGAGCTTCGCCGCGCGCACAAAATCGCAAAGTTCCGCGAAGTCCGCTTCGGTTTCTCCAGGAAATCCCACGATGAACGAAGTGCGCAGCGAGACTCCGGGAATGGTTGTCCTCATCCGCTCGAGAAGCTTCTGAAATGCTTCTCCATGCGAGCCGCGCTTCATTCGCGCCAGGACATTGCGGCTGGCGTGCTGCAACGGCATGTCCACATATTTGGCGAGCCGAGGGTGCGCTGCAAGAGCATCGAGCAATTTTTGCGTGACGCGATTCGGATACGCGTACAGAAAACGCACCCAGGTCAAGTCCTCGATCTGCGCCAGCCGTTCCAATAGTGTTGCGAGTCCGTCGCGCAAACCAAGATCTTCGCCGTACGAAGTTGTGTCTTGCCCGATGAGCGTAATCTCTCGTGCACCCGCGGCAGCCAGATTTTCCGCCTCGCGCACCACGGATTCGAATCTCCGGCTGCGAAACACGCCACGCAATTGCGGGATGATGCAGAAGGTGCAGGGATGGTCGCAGCCTTCGGCAATCTTCACATAGGCCGCATGCCGCGGCGTCGTAATCACGCGCGGCGTCAGATCGTGATACAGAAATTCCGGTGGCCTCGCCGGCAAAACACGCAAGTGTCCGTCAACAGCTTCGAGAATGCGTTCCACTTCTCCAGTGCCAACTACGGCATCCACTTCCGGCACTTGCTCGAGAATTTGCTCGCGAAAGCGTTCGACCAGGCATCCTGCGACGATCAACTTTTTCGCCGCGCCGGACTTTTTATGCTCCGCCATCTCGAGAATCGTGTCCACCGACTCTTTCTGCGCGGACTCAATGAAACTGCACGTATTTACGACCAATACCTCCGCCTCTTCCGCGTGCGACGTGAGTTCGTATCCTTCTCGCGTAAGAATGCCCATCATCACCTCGCTATCTACGAGGTTCTTCGGGCATCCCAGGCTGATAAATCCAAGCTTGGTCATAGGCGATAGATCAGAGGCGAATCGTAAACTTCAATTGTACCAGCGCGGTGCGGCGCGACCAAACATGGCGCCATCCGGCTCACCTGGCGGGGAAGTCGCAATGTGTTTGGAAATTAACTCGTGCTAGCGGGTTCGCAGCGACGCACGGATTTCGTTGAGCAGCGTTCGCAGCCGCGACGTGTCGCAAGCCGTGCTCCCGAACCGCGCGCACGAGTAGTGCCATGTAAATTCCTGCACTGCTGGCGCCAACCGTGGCTGCGACAGCGCGGCTGCAAATTCCAAAGGCGTTTGCGAATCCTCGCGCGCGATGCCGCGTTTGGCGAGCAGAAACTGCAGCTCTTCGTACAGCCTCGAAGCCAGTTGCGGATTTGATCGCGCGGCACCCGGAGTGCGCAATTGCCAGGTCAGCCGCAACCGGCGCGCCAACCCGACCACCATATCGAAGCGCACCACTACAAAAAATAAAAGTACGGCCGCAATCATTAACAGTCGCAACCCGCCTGCCCACGACTTCATCCAGCGCCGCCCGCGGTCCTCCTGCCTCTCGAACCACCGGCGACCTGCCTCGGTCCAGTTGCGTGTGCTGTGCTGCAAGTTCTGCGCCAGTTGAATTTGGTGCACGAAATCGTAGTTGATAATCCATTCGTTCCAGGAGAGCTCGAACCAGTCGATGTACTGCCCAAGCCTCGCGAATACTCCGCCTTGCGCTTCCGCTCCCGGCGGTGTCGGGTCGAAGGTAAGCCAGCCGGTTCCCGGAAAATACACTTCCACCCAGCTGTGTGCGTCGCTCGCACGCACAATGTAGTCTTCCCCGAGATCGTTGTATTCGCCGGGCAGGAACCCATTCACTTCGCGCGTCGGGATTCCGATAGTTCGCAGCATGATAGCCATCGCCGAAGCAAAATATTCGCAGTGTCCCGCGCGCGTCTCGAACAAAAAATGTGCAATGGCGTCGTTGCCGGGCTTGCCGGTCAAATTCAGAGTGTACGCGTAGCGTGTCCGCAGGTAACTTTCGACCGCAATCGCTTTATCAATTGGCGTCTGCTCGCTCGCTGTAATCTGCTCTGCCAAATCCTTGACGCGCGGATCAAGCGAGGGCAGTTGCAGGTACAAATCCTTTACATCGTCGGGGTAATCCGTGGTCGCCAGTCGCAATTTCGCTACATTCATCGCCGGCAGGACGGAAAATCCCTCATAACGGACGGTGCTGAAATTGTGAAACGGGTTGTACAGCGAATCAGTGACATCCCGCAGCACATAACTTCTTCGCGCGCCCGCCTCCTGGTTCGAACCTTCGCCGGACAAATTTCCGCGCAGGGAGACCACATTGGCCGGCGCGAACATGGTGTCCGTCGCGACCGGCTCCAGCAGCACCGTATAACGGATGACGGTCGCCCTGGGGTCCGGTTCCGGCGGGCGGTCCATCAGGGGAATCCAGCCATTGATGCCCGCGGGAATCGTTACCGACTCACGCTCCGGCGTGTACCACCGCTTACCGTCAAATGTTGCCAGCGCGATGCCGCGCCATCGCAATTTCCCGTAGCCGACCGGCTTTCCCGTGCGCACCCGCATTACCACGCTCGTATTTCTTTTGATTTCGCCAATTTGTCCGAGCTCTACATCGTCGCTGAATCCGGACATCAGCGTTGGTTGCAAGCTCGTGCGCCCCAGATATCCCGCGCTAAACCGCGGAAAGAAAAAGAACAGCGCGCCACCAATTACAATCGCGCCGAGCGCCACGCTCAGCGCCGCCAACACCAGCGCTCGCGCTAGCTTGCGTTCCTGCGGGGATCTCTCATCCACGTCGGGCGTTACCGTGCCTCGGGAGCCGCGCCGCAACTCTAGCCCCACAAACGTCGCTACCCCAAACAGCAAAAACAGGAAGAACAAGCCGAGAAACGTCGTGTCAATGGTCAGGACCGCAGACGCAAGAATCGCTGCGAACGCCAGCATCGTAAGAAACAACGCATCGCGATCTGTCGTCGCGCTGTACAGCCGGATGAGCATCACGAAAATCAGAAAGTGTACTGAGCCGAGCAGCGCGCCGTAGAGCGCCGGATTCGAAGAAGCCGCAGCGAACGCGCGCGAAAGGAAGAACGCGTCAATCGGAAAAATGGGAAGGTACGCCACGACGAGGAGCGTCGCGAGCCGCTGCGGGATTTCCGCGGGACGGTGCCGCCACCAGCGCACGCCTTTATACAGCACCGCGGAAGGCGCCACGATCATCGTCACAAGATCGAGCTTACCGGTGCTGACGAGCGTTGCGACGCACGTGGCGATAAGCAGAAAAAGAGACGTGCGGAAGAAGCGTTCGGCGGGCAGAATCACGCCAACAGGGGCTGTCGCGGAGGCGGCCATGGCAAAGTTCCATCGTAGCACCCCGGCGCCGCCCGAGGACGATGGCCGCGCGAAACAATAACGTCACGCGTTCGCGACAAACGTTGGCAACGGCGGCATTTCAGCTGCCACGCGCTCGCCGGAAGTCGCCGTCCGCGCTATTTTCCTCGTCAAATTCGATATCGGGACGGTCGAAATCTCATCCAGTCTTAACAACTTCGCCCCGGGGACGGCTGGCACTCTTGAAACTGCGACGCGATACGGCAGTACCGTTATTTTGCGATGTGTCACCGCATGGCGCACTTTAGTCAGCGGTTCCAAAGAAAACATTCCGCCGCCATCACGAAATAATTTAGCGAGAAAAGTCCGCAGCTCCACGACGGAATCTTGCACGACAGCCACGGTAGGGAAGTGCCACATGCCTGAAACGAGCGTTGCTACGTCATTCGCGGCGCGTGTTCGACGCGCTGGCGGCAACAAAAGCGTTCGTCCTCGCGCATCGTAAATCACCGCTGCTGCAAGGACAATTTCCACCGTCTCCCGTTTTTTTCTTTTTTCCGGGAATCTCTGGGGGTCTCCTTGTTGCCGCGCCCGGCAGAATTTCGCCACCGGGCAAAGCAGGCATTGCGGTTGGCGGGGTGTGCACACCGTCGCGCCAAGCTCCATCATTGCCTGATTCCAGTCTCCTGGACACTTTCCATCCAGCAGCTGCACCGCGGTTTTTTGCAGCGCGCTCCATCGCCTCGACTCCCGCAAATCCCCGCGAATGCCACCGAGTCGCGCGAGCACGCGTGCCACATTTCCATCGAGCACCGCGCGCTTCGCTCCGAACGCGATGCTCAGGATCGCCGCTTCGGTGTACTCGCCAATTCCGCACAACGCGCGCACGGACTCCGCATCGCGCGGGAATTCGCCCCCATGCAGCTCGACCATCTGCTGCGCAGCCTTTTGCAAGTTGCGTGCCCGGCTGTAATAACCAAGCCCGGACCAAAGCCGCAACACCTCTTCCTGCGGAGCCGCAGCAAGTGAATGTATGTCGGGGAAACGCTCCAAAAATCGCTCGTAGTACGGAATCACGGCGGCCACCCGTGTCTGCTGCAGCATGATTTCCGAAACCCAGATTGCGTACGGATCTTTGGTTCGTCGCCACGGCAAATCGCGGCGAAACTGTCGAAACCACCCGAAAAGGTTCTTGCGGAAACCGCTCAGCGCCGCGCCTTTTAGCATCGCTGCCCGCATTCTCTCACGAATACAAATCCCCGCGCGCCGATTGTCGTAAGCAACCGACTCCGCGTGCGAAATTTTCGATCGCCCTGGTTCAGCGGCTCGTCAGGCGGGCCTGTCCGGGACCGGACATCCAATCCCGGAAGCGGACATGCCTTCGCGCAAATCGCTCACAATTCCCTAACAACCGGCGAAAAATCAAGCCAATACGGTGGCCCCACTGGAAAACGTCTTGCTATCATATTTTCTGGCCGGGAAGGCATGGCGTCCTGAACCCGGCTTTGCTTGCGCGGAGGCGCGATGAGTGAATTGCAGCAAGATCTGAAGTACGCCGCCCGGATGCTCATGAAATCGTGGGGCATGACGGCGGTCGCCGTCGCGACGCTGGCGCTCGGCATCGGCGCGAACACCGCAATCTTTTCCGTTGTGAACAGCGTCCTTCTGCGCCCCCTGCCTTTCGCGGAATCCACCCGCCTCGTTTACATCCAGGAAAAACTTCCCGGCTTCAGCACCAGCATTCCGATGAACGCTCCGGACTTTAACGCTTTCCGCGAACGCCAACGCGCCTTCGAGGAACTCGGTATTTACAGCAACAAACATTTCGATATTTCCGGCAACGGCGATCCGGAGCGCATCGAGGGCGCGCGCGCCTCCGCCTCGGTCTTTCGGTTACTCGGCATCGCTCCCTTAATGGGCCGAACCTACACCGACGAAGAAGATCTGAGCGGTCACGCTGTTGTCATCATGAGTTACGGCTTGTGGCAACGCCGTTTTGGCGCGGACCCGGCAATTCTCGGCAAGACCATCGAACTCGGACGCGAGCCGTGCACCGTGCTCGGCGTCATGCCGGCATCGTTTGAATTTCCGCTTCGCGGTGAAACATGGAGCAACGACCCAGCGGATGTTTGGGTGCCGATGTCTTTCACAAAAGAAGAGCGCGAAGGCTGGGGCAATATGTACAACCATAGCGTGATCGCACGGCTCAAGCCCGGCGTCACTCTCGCGCAAGCGCAAGCGGATTCTTCGCGCGCCATCTCCGAAGTGGAAGCACTTTATCCGGCGCAGATGCTGGCGTTCTTCAAAGGAACCCACGTCGGCATCGCCGTCGCGCCGTACAGTCAAGTCATCACGGGTGATGTCCGCGTCCCGTTGCTGCTTCTGCTTGTAGCTGTGGGGATCGTCCTGCTGGTTGCGTGCGCGAACGTCGCGAATCTTCTGCTCGCACGATCCACCGCGCGCCGGAAAGAAATGGCCGTACGCGCGGCCATGGGCGCCGATGGTTGGCGCCTTGCGCGGCAAATGATTACCGAAAGCGTCGTCCTCGGCGTGATTTCGGGCGTAACCGCCATCTTCCTGGGCGGCTGGGGCATGGAAGTGATCCTCTCTCTTGCGCCTTCCGATCTCCCGCGCATGCAGGAAGTTCACATGGATTGGCGCGTGCTGCTCTTCGCGCTCGCCCTCTCGGTGGGGACCGCCATCCTCTTTGGTATTACGCCCGCAATCGAAGCCGCGCACGTTGACCCACACGACGCGCTTAAGGAAGGTGGCCGTGGCGGTGGCGCTTCGCGCAGCCGTCGTAAACTGCAGAGCCTCCTCATCGTCTCGCAGACTGCCCTTGCGGTCATGCTTCTGATCGGCGGCGGCCTGCTCACGCGCAGCTTCAGTCTGCTTCTGAGGAGCGATCCTGGCTTCCGGCCTGACCACGTCGTTACCGGAACGATTGCCCTGCCGCTCCGCGCCTACTCCAAAGCGGATAACGTTCGAAACTTCTGGAAGTCCTTACTCGCGAAGTCGGACGCCATGCCGGGTGTCAGCGCCGCGGGATTTTCGACAGATCTGCCTCTGACTGCCGAGGAGCGCGACGCCGTCACCGTCGAGGGATTCGAGGGCTCTCCCAACACGCTTCCGAATATCACGCAGAGCTGGATCATGGGCGACTACTTCGGCGCGATGGGCATTGCGCTCAAGCGTGGCCGCTATTTCACCTCTGCGGAAATCGTCGGCCCGCGCGATGTCGTTATAGTGAGTGAAGCAGCGGCGCGCACGTATTGGCCGGGTCAGGATCCTCTAGGCAAGCGCATCAAGTTCGACGGCGACATCTGGCGCACCGTGATCGGCATCGTTGGCGACGTGAAAGATTCTTCAATGCAGGCGCCCGCCGGCCCCCACTCCTACACGCCTTATCTCGAAGAATCGAACGATATGCTTGAAAACCGGAACGCCGACGAATTGCGAACTCTCCACCTCGCGTTGCGCACTCCCGTCGACGCTGCGGTGATGTTTTCCTCCGTACGCTCCGCCGTCGCCTCCATCGATCCGCAGATCGCCGTGGACGACCTCAAGACCATGGACTCGGCGATCGAAAAATCCGTCGCGCCGCAAAAATTCAATCTCGCTCTTGTGGCGCTCTTCGCGGTCATGGCTGTTTTTCTCGCCGCCGTCGGAGTGTACGGCGCTCTTTCATACTCCATCAGCCAGCGCACGCGCGAGATTGGCGTGCGTATCGCACTCGGCGCACAGCCCCGTCGCGTACTTGGCACGGCCGTCAGCGAAGGGATGAGGTTGGCGATTCTCGGCACGGCCATTGGCATGGCGTGCGGTCTCGTGCTGACGCGCTTCATGGCCAGCATGCTCTTTGGGGTCACCGCCCACGATCCGCTTACGTTTGTCGCCGTCGCGGCTGTGGTGGTGTTCGTATCCTTCGCGGCCTGTTACATTCCGGCGCGCCGCGCCATGCGCGTGGATCCGATCGTGGCTTTGCGCTACGAATGACGCTCCGCGCCAGACTCCCCGCGCCTACGAAACCAGGTCTTCCAGGAAAATAATCCACGATTGGTTCCAGACATTTGCAGGAATCGAGCCGCGCGTCTGGCTCGTCACGATGACCCGGAAAACGTCTTGCGGGCTCGCCAGTTCCGCCAGGAAAGTGCGTTTCGGATCGGGAACAAGCGGCGTCGCCGTCGCCAGGTATCGGAGAATCCCGAAAATATTCTCGCCTGCTTCAATGAACGGCGTTTCAAAATCCACCGTCCGAAATTGCATCATCGCGTTTCGTTCGTAGAAATGCCACGAAAGCGCCGCACAAATCGAAACCGCGCGCTCAAATCGCTCCGAAACCTCGGCCGGAGAAAGCCCCTCGGAGGAATGCGGATCCAGCACCACAACCACGCGGCAATCCTCCTCCTGGGTGAACTCCCGCACCATCAGCGAGCCGAGCCTGGCCGTCGCCTTCCAGTGCACGTGGCGCGAACTGTCGTGTGGGAGATAATTTCGCAGTGCGTAGAGGTCCTGCCCGCGCCCTTTGGTAAGACTTTCTAGCGCGCCCTGCATTCCAGGAAGTACTTCGAAAAAATCTTCGGTCGGCTCGACGGACGGATAAACCAGCGCTTCGGATTTCAGGTCCACGCGGCGTCCTTTTTGCAGGAAGCCGAAGGGAAACCGCGTGATGATGCGGAACGCTTCTTGCCGGTAGACTCCGCGTCGCAGGAATGTCATTGGCACGCTCTGCCGAACCGTGTCGTGCTTCGGCAGATATGGAAAGTAAACCGGCGTCTCCAGCATCGCGGTCGTTGCGGTGTTTTTACCGCGCACACCTTCGACGCGCAATGAAAACGACGGCAGCGAATATTTTTCGTTTTGCAGTTCCACTACCGAGCGCACCGGTTGGCCCGCGAAAATGTGTTCCGGCAATTCCAGGCGCATTTCCACGCCTGACAGCGTGATGGACGAGAGGATTCCCGACATCAGGATGATGCCGATCAAGCTCGCCAGAACCAGAAACAGCAGGTTGTTTCCGGTGTTCAGCGCCGCCATGGCTACCAAAAAAATTCCGAGGATGTAAATCCAGCCCTCGCGCGTGACCTTGTACTCCATCTTGTAGCTGATCCAGCGCAGCGGAGTGCGCTTGGCTAGGATCGGCACCAGCGTCACCGCGACCCACGCGGCCACTAGCAGCGCGCCCAGCGCTGCGGCCGCAGCTACGGCGACTTGGCCCATTTCCGCCGCGGCTCCGGAATAAAGTGCCAGCAGCATGGCTATGCTGAGAGCAATGATGGAGAGGAAGAATGCGCGCACTCCGGGCCGGTCGGCTTTCGCCCAGAGTTCCGACGCTGCTGTTGCCAGGCTCACAGGGGTACGCGAACGGAAGCGACGATCTCCCGCAGAACGGATTCCGTCGTTTCTGCTTTTCTTTGCAGCGAAGCGTGCCGCGCGCTCGCGATCACGCGATGCGCAAACACCGCCACCGCCAACTGCTTGAAGTCGTCCGGCAAGCAGAAATCGCGGCCGTCCAGAAACGCGCGGGCTTGTGCCGCGCGCTGCAGCATCAGCGTTCCGCGGGGCGATACGCCCAGCGCGAGTTGATCCGTCTTGCGCGTGCGATTCACGATTTCCAGGGCGTAATCGTGCAGGCTTGCGTCCACTTTCACGCGCGTTACCGCTTCCTGCATTTCCAGCACGTCACTCACATCCGCAACTGGTTCCAGCGCCTCCAGCGCGTCGTTATGCGCGCGCTTGCGCAGAATCTCGCGCTCCGTCTCCGGCGAGGGATAACCCATTTTGATGCGCATGAAGAAGCGGTCCAGTTGCGACTCTGGCAATGGATAGGTGCCATGGTGTTCGACTGGGTTCTGCGTCGCGATGACCAGAAACGGATGCGGCAGCTTCATGGTCTTGCCATCCACCGTCACTTGCGCTTCATTCATCGCTTCGAGCAGCGCCGACTGCGTGCGCGGTGTGGTGCGGTTGATTTCATCCGCGAGAACGACGTTCGCGAAAATCGGCCCGGACCGGAATTCAAATTCGCGCGACTCGGGATTGTAAACGCTCACTCCGATCACGTCGTTCGGCAGCAGGTCCGATGTGAACTGAATACGCTGGAACGAACAGTGAAACGACTTGGCGAGCGCTTGCGCCAGCGTCGTCTTTCCGACTCCCGGAACATCTTCGATCAGCAAATGGCCGCGCGAGAGTAGCGTGATCAGCGCCAGTTGAATCGCATCTTCTTTGCCGTAAATGGCGCGCGCGATCGAGCGCTGCAATTGCGAAACGATTTGCGATGTGGCCGTGGTCATCGGTTGAAAACCGGGTTCCTTCCTGTTACAACTAGATGAAGCTTCGCACTGAAGCGGCGGTATTCCGGGCGACTAGCTCAGTTGGTTAGAGCGCTCCCCTCACACGGGAGAGGTCAAAGGTTCAAGTCCTTTGTCGCCCACCATTCTTTCCTTGCCTTTTCATTTTGGCATTAATCGGACCCTTCCCACAAAATCTGCAAATGACTGTGCTCAATCGGTGGTTGCTTGAATCGGTTAAACGCCCGTCGTGGGCGTTGCGCTGCACGAAGTTCCGCGGTATTTACGTAGCTATTAGAGTACTTCTTTCCGCGTTTTTCGACTCCTGACGACTTCATTTCATGGAGGACTGTATGACCACGATGACTCCAGCGAACGCTGCAATGGCTACGAACCCCATCGGTGCGGTCGGCCGCTGCCAGCTATGCGGAAACATGCGCCAGACTGCCCTCGTGCAGTTTCAACGAAATATCGGAATGGTGGTTTTGCGTCAGACCCGCTCGATCCACGGATACATGTGCAAAACCTGCGTCGGCAAGACCTTCTGGAAATTCGAGGGCTTGAACCTCCTGCTGGGACCCTGGGGCGTTATCTCGCTCATCGTGACGCCGATCTACCTAATCAAAAATATCGTCGCCTACGTCGGCGCTTCCAAAAAACTGAGCGGAGCCGTAGAGTAGAGCAGCACGCTTCCGTAGAATAAGCGTGGCCTTATGAGGCAGTTGCAAGGGCGCTCGGCCAAATCCCGCGCGCTCCGGCGTCTGCCCCCGGTGCGGAGCGTTCCGTGGCGTCGTTTCTCCGAACAATCGAATTCTTGGCACTGAGTCTGTGGCTCGGCAGTGATGTTTTCCTGAGCTTTGTCGTCGCGCCGGGTGCGTTTCAGGTTTTGCCCAGTCGCGATGCGGCGGGTACCGTAGTCGGCTACTCGTTGACGCGGATGCACTTGGGCGGCATCGCGCTGGGACTCATTCTGCTGGTCACGCGCTGCATTCGCACCGGGAAATCGTCAGCGCTATTCGCTGCCTCTGCGGTTTGCGTCCTCTTGATGGTAGCTCTGACGGCGATCTCGCAGTTCACCGTAAGCGCCAGGATGGCCGCGCTTCGTGTCCAGATGGGATCCATCCAAGCCACTGCCGCCGGTAACCCGGTGCTGGAGCAATTCGGCAGGCTGCACCTTGTCTCCGTCCTCCTCGAGAGCGGAGTGCTTCTCGCGGGCTTTGCTGCCATGTTCCTCATGGTGCGGGAGTTAGGCTCTCCGCGTTGACCTGCGAGTCTTCTGCAGCGGTCCAAACGAGCTCCAGGGCGCTGGTGAATTTACTTACCTATTAATGCCCTGCACTGCATTCCTTAACCCCGGCGTCCTAACGCTCCTTTTGTCAGAGACTTGGCCCAACTCTTGCATAGTAACTAATGAATTATCTTGACAGATAAAGAAAGAAGTGCTATCCTATTCTGTGTTTGTCTCGTGCAAACGATCGAGCTTGCGGTCGCGCCTGTTTTTTGCCTGCGCACCACACGTAACCCCTACCGGTCCCGCCCAGCTTCCTCGAAGTCCTTTTCTTTCAGACTCTTGCGCACTCTTGCGCACTACGCAAAAAGTTATCTCCTTTCCTTTCAATCGGTTCCGCACTCTTTCCCCAAAAACACCCGGGGTGGGGGGTAGCCTCACAGCCTCCAGCTCACCTTCTTCCGCTTTCAATCATCAGCCCGTCGCCTACCCAGCTAACGCTCGGCTAAATCTTTTACATGCAACACATACAAAAATAGAGGGGGGAGGCCGGTGAAACGATCCTTGGCGATTTCTTTGTGTACGGCTTTGTTTTCTCTAGTGAGCGCGAGTGTGGGCCAGGCGGAATCACTAAAAGTGACCTGGACCAAGGAACTCGCCAAGCCGGTTTCGTGGATCGCGAGGACTTCTCCGGGAATTATTATCGCGAGAACAGGGAAGAGCCTCATCGCTCTGAATGAAGTGCAAGGGCAGCAACTGTGGATGCTGCCGACAGTGGAATTCGGGTACGGGTTGATGGAAGGCGGGGGCGCGGATCAGCAACGGGGACGGAACATGTTGGAAGTGCCTGGCATGGGCGTGCTGATTCTGAACCGAGTGAAATTCGCGAGCGACGCGAAGTGGAGGATGGTCGCGTTGAACCTGATAACAGGAAAGGAGCTTTGGACTCAGGAGCCGGTGGACGACCTGATGACGGTTGTACCGCTCTATCAGAGCGGTCAGATCGTGGCGGTTTCCCGAAGAGTACAAAAGAAGGTGCTGACGGCCGAGATCGTCGCGTCCTCGATTTCGCGCGTCCCGTTCGTAATGTACCCATACCGATTTGAAATAGCGCGATTGGACCTTGCTACGGGAAAAGTGCTGTGGAGCACGGAATATGAGCGGACGTTCACGCCGGGAACGGGCAGCGTGCAGGCAATCGACGATCACCTTTTCATCTACTTCGGCAACCGCTTGATGGGATGCATGAGACTGCAGGACGGAAAGTTTCTTTGGGAAGAAGGTGCAAAGCATTTCGGAAGCGTGAGCCTCGTCCTTCCGGTTGAGGTAGCGGATGGCAAACTGATTTATGGCTCCGAATACGTGCGGGCAGTGGATCCGGAGACGCAAAAGGAAGATTGGTCGATCGAGGAGTTGGGGAAAGTAACAGGGATTTTGGTGCGCCGTGGGCTGGCCGTGGCGCTCGGAGAAAACAACATTGCTGCGGTGGAGACCGCCACCGGGAAAGAAGTTTGGCGGCGAAAAACGCACGGACACACGACGAATCTGCTTTGGGACAGAGCAACCGACACTGTGCTGTATACCGACGGGAAGGGACTACACAGCATTGAACGGCCGCGCGGTAAACCACTGCTGGACACCCAATTACATGTGGAATCTTTACCCATGTACATCCTCCTGGCGAGCCCAGAAGTATTAGTGACAATATCGGAGGCGGAGGTGTGTGCCTACAACTTCAAGACGGGGAAGAAGCTGTTCGCGATGGGAAAACTGACTGGGTTTTTCCGTTCGGACGCGGTTCTGGATGCGTGGCCCTTGCCAGACCACGGTGAGGACTTCGTGGGGATGAGCAGGCCGCCCGAAACCGATGCGGAGTGGGAGGCTGTTCGGAAAGCGACATTACTGGCGCCGGAAGCGTTAAAGGGTTACGAAGATTTGTCTCGCGCCGCCGACGACCTGGAGGCGTATGAGACTACCGTAGAGGGAAGGATAGCCAAGACCTGGTGGATCGATCCAAAGACCAACGAAAAAGTGGAGCTTTCCTTGGCGGGAAGCCAAACCGACGTCGACAGGCGAGCGGGGATGGTGATCGAGGTTGACGGAATCACAATCAGAGGAGCAAGCATCGTTGCGAAGTGAGTTAGAGAGTGGATGGACACCACGCGTGAACGGCTGTTTGCCTTGGATTATTTTGCGCTCCATGGCTCGGCGTTCACCGACAAATGACACGACACGTCCCGCATCGAATGGCGGACCAAAAAAGAGCCGCTTCAACTGCGGCCGCCACTCTTCTTGCGTTCGCGGGATTTTGTTTTCGCGGGGCGGATTTTGCGCATCGCGGCGTCGCCGGCGCGTTGGCAGGCGCGCCACATGTACCAGCTCGCGACGGTACGGTACGGGCGCCAGCGTTCGCCAAACGCGAGGAGTTCTTTCGGTTTCGGCATGTGTTTTTTGCCGTATGTAATGGACCAGCCTTTCTTGACTCCGAGGTCGTGAATCGGGAGAACGTCGGGTCGGCCCAGCCGAAAGATTAAGAACATTTCTACCGTCCACACGCCAATGCCGCGAACGGAAGTGAGGCGCGCGATAAGCTCTTCGTCCGAAAGCGCGCGCGAGTCCTCCAGCGTAGGAACCACACCAGAAATGGTCTTCGCGGCGAGGTCCTTGAATGCAAGAATTTTCGCGCCGGAAAGGCCTGCCTTGCGAAGCGCCGGCTTACGCAGTTTGAGGATTTCGTCCGGCGTCGGCACTCGGCCGTTCGAGCCGAGCGCTTTCACGCGGCCAAAGATGGTAGCGGCAGCTTTGCCGGATATGGATTGATGCACGATGGCTTCGAGCAGCGCCTCGTAGGGGCTTTGCAGTTCGTCGTCATCCAGCTTGAACGGCGCGGTCTCCGCGATCAGACTCTTTAGCTTTTCATCGGATGCGCTTAGATGCTTGATGGCTTCCGCGAGGTCGAATTGCGGCGCAAGGGCTGTTGCAGGCAAGTTGGCTCCAATCCGGAAACGGGAGAATAGACTAACAAGAGGCGCCGTGGTCACAAAGCGGCGGCGTCGGCAACGGCGAATCGCGTTAGGCCTGCTTCGCCGGTAGAGGTTTTTTGCCGGAGACACAGATCCATCCCTTTTTCGGTTCCTCGAAAATTTGAATTTCCGAGTAGCCCGCCGCGGAAAACAGATTCCGCTGGTCATCAGCGCTGAGGCTTGAAGAACCGAGTAACTTCATGATCGGCGCAGCCAATTTATGGCCCGCGCCGCCGCGGTACACTTCGGCGATGATCAGCAACGCGCCGCCGGGCTTGAGGACGCGAAGGATTTCCAGCATGTCGTTCGGCAGGTCCGGCCAGTAGTATTGCGTTTCGATCGCGGTGATCAGATCGAATTTGTTGTCCGCGAAGGGCAATTGCGAGACGGACGCTTGCTTGATTTTGACGCGGCCCGTGGCGATGGCTTCCGCATTTTTGTTGCGCGAAACGGCCACACTGCCCGACGCGTAATCCACGCCGTAAACTTTTCCCTCCGCAGCGATGGCCGCCAGCTTCTCGATCGTTCTGCCGCCGCCGCACCCGACGTCCAGGGCGACACAACATTTTTCGATCGTGACGTGCTGTAAGCCCCAATCCGTGAGGCTCGAATGCGAGCGGTTCATGATCCGTGCGAATGGTTGGCCGATCCATTTAGAAGGCCTGCGGACCTGCCTCACCAAATAGAAGCCGATAACCAACCCGACGGAAATACGCACGAACGGCCACAATGCGTCGAGGATTTGCATAGCGCCGAAAAAGAGAAGCCTTCTCCAAATCGCCTGAACTTCGCGGAATGGGACCCAGGCCTATATACGACTTGGACGCTCGAAAATATCCCTGGTTTGACGATCTCCCGGAAAGATTTTGATGCGAGCGGACGCGATCCGTTCTGGCAGGGCGGTGCGCTTAGCCTTGCGAGACTTGTTTTAGGGGCCTAGCTGGCAGCTGGTTCGCGCGAGGGATACGTGAGCGCGCGCGCTTTTTGGCGGGAGTGACGGTAACGGAGCAGGGAGGCGATGAAAATGATGACCATGCAAGAAATGACGAAAAGTTTGCCGCCGTCGAGCCAGTCCACCGGCGAGCCATTTAGATTGGGATCAGTGAAGAGCGAGTGCCAGAACAGGGCGATGGCTCCGATGTAAATCGAGTAATGAAAAGCTTTCCAGACGTGGCGTCCCAGCCGGATGCGCAGGTAAGAAGTGACGACCAGAATCGCGACGACATATAAGCCGATGGCGCCAAGCGTATTTTCGAGCGGCTGCTGCGGAGAGCGAATAGGTAAGACGACATCCATCATTCGGAAGTGAGGGGATTTGATGAGCAACAAGACCAGCGGGTGAACGGCGGCGAAGATGAGCGCGATATAGCCAGTCCAGTTGTGCAGGCGGAAGTAATTGAAACGGTGATGCGGCCAGGAGCGGACCGGACTGTAGCGAAAGGCCATCATGATGCCGAGGAGCATGTTGAGCGTGACGGCGCCAACGGCAATCAGGCCGAGATAGGCGCACAGATCGAGGAGGGTGATGGTCATTCGCAGAAGCAACCTGGCATAGCCCTTGAGACGGTCCGAATCCCAGTAAAGTTTCAGGCGAAAAAGACGTGGCAAAGGTGCCCTTAGAAAGCGGACCCTGCCAAGGACAGGGCAACGGGTGTGCTAGGATTGTGAGTTTCCGTTGAGACAATTCAGGCGATAGAGGAAGGGTGAGGCTTGCAGACGGGGATTATTGGGCTGCCGCAGGTGGGGAAAACGACGCTGTTCCGGATTTTGACGAAGGCGAATCTGGATGCGAAAGCCGGGGCGTCAACCACGCACGTTGGCGTGGCGAAAGTGCCGGAGCCGCGGCTGATTGGGCTTGCGAAGCTGTACAACCCCAAGAAAATTACGTATGCGACGGTGCAGTACGTGGATTTGGGCGGAATGCAGAAGGAGCGCGTGCGCGACTCGCTGGCGTCGCTGCGGGAAGTGGACGCGATTATGCATGTGATTCGCGTGTTCGAGGATCCGAGTGTGCCGCACGCGGCGGGAAGTATTGATCCCCTGCGGGATGCAACAAATCTCGAGCTCGAACTGATTCTTTCCGACCACGATCAGATTACGCGGCGACTGGAGCGGCTCGAAAAGGACCTGAAGAAAAAGAGCGATCCCGTTCTGCAGGTGGAAAAAAATGTTCTGGATAAGTGCAAAGCGCACCTTGAGGCAGAAAAGTCGCTGCGCGAGCTGGAGTTGACGGCGGAAGAAAAGAAGCCGATCGGGGGATTTTTGTTTTTGTCGGCGCGGCCGGTGTTGTACGTGCTGAATCTCGGTGACGAGGAAGCCGACAAGCTGGATAGCGCCGTCGAGCGCCACAAGCTGAGCGCGCTGCAAGGGCGGCCGAACGCGGCCGTCGTAGCGGTGTGCGGGCGGCTGGAGGCCGAGCTCGCGGAAATGGAAGAAGCCGAAGCCGCGGAGTTGCTTGCATCGTACGGGTTGAAAGAGCCGGGGCTGAACCGCTTGATTCGCGCGACGTACGACTTGATGGGGCTGATCCAGTTTTTTACGGCGGGCGAGCCGGAAGTGCGCGCGTGGACGATTCGCAAGGGTTCGAACGCGCAGAAGGCGGCGGGAGCGATTCATAGCGACATCGAGAAAGGCTTCATTCGCGCGGAAGTGGTGAAGTGGAGCGACCTGCTGGCGTCGGGAAGCGTCGCGGCGGCGAAAGAAAAGGCGCAAGTGCGGCTGGAAGGGAAGGAGTACATCGTGCAGGAAGGCGATGTGATTTTGTTTCGGCATTCGGGATGAAGAAGTGGCAGATCACGAGTGATTAGCCGCGATCAAAAACTAAAAAGCGGCACGGAAAATTAACGCAGAGGACGCAGAGATCGCGCGGACAGCCCGGAGAGAACCGAAAATCAGAGTCATCACGAGGAGAACGCGCCATGCTGAGGAGATCCTCGCTGCGGTCGGAATGAGTATCTTGCGCCTCGACGGAGAAGGTATGGTTAGCGTTTGCGCGGGCTGAAGTCTGTGCCACTTCGAAATGGAACACGATCTCGCATATCGGACGGGATTGGCGGCGATGCTGGGGCTGGTGGCCGCGGCGGGGAATCTAATTGGTGGATACTTTGTGGTGCGGCGGGAGTGGCCGCGGATTTGGCTGCAATATTTCCTGGCGCTCGGCGCCGGGTACATGCTGGCGGTGGCGTTCGTCGACATAATTCCCGCGTCGATTCGGCTGGGCGGCGAGCACGCGTTGGTTTTCGTGCTCCTGGGATTCTTCCTAGTACATCTGTTCGAGCACACCATCGCGCCGCACTTTCACTTTGGCGAAGAAACGCACCTCGACGAGATGAGTCACCACGGAGCGCGAAACACCGTGCTGCTCGGGCTGGTGATTCACACTTTTTTTGATGGTGTGGCCATCGCGGCGGGGTTCCTGGTTTCGACGTGGCTTGGAGTAATGATTTTCGTCGCCGTCTTTCTACATAAGCTGCCGGAAGGATTCACTGTCGCATCGGTTGTGCTCGCCAGCGGGCAGGGCAGGCGCAACGCGATTCTCGCGGCCGGGTTACTAGGAGCGGCGACGCTATTCGGCGTGTTGCTGACCAGCGTTTTGCAGAGCCAATTAAAATATGCATTGCCGATTTCTGGAGGCGTGACCGTCTACGTTGCCGCAACAGATTTGCTGCCGGAAGTGAACCGCGAGCCGAACTGGAAAATGGCGCTACTGGTGTTTGCAGGGGTCGCCAGCGTATTGATAATACAGCATTTACTCCCCGTCTAGATTCGCCCCACCTTCGCTTAAACAGCACATTAACAAATGCAACTTTATGAGCCCGTTGGGGTTCGATATGATGTGGCGGCTATGGCCAGGTCGGACGTCCAACTGATGCTGGACGTGAAGGCGGGCGACGAGCAGTCGTTCGCACTTCTCCTCCAGCGCTACCGGACACCTCTTGTCAACTTCCTCTACCGCATGGTTCGGGTGCGGGAAGAGGCGGAAGACTTGGCGCAGGAAGTTTTTTTGCGGGTGTACCGGGCGCGGCAGGACTACGTGCCGAGCGCCAAATTCACGACTTGGCTCTTCCGCATCGCCACGAATCTGGCGCTGAACTCGGTGCGAGACAACCGTTATCAAAAGATGGAAGTCTCACTGGATGCGCCGGTAACGGTGGATGCGGAAGAAGGCGAAGAAAAGGCACTCGATGTGGCCGAGAAGAGTCCAAACATCGAGCAGTATCTGCTGGAAGAAGCGCGCAAGAAAATGATCCGGCACGCCATCGACAAGTTGCCGGAAAAGCAGCGTGCCGCGGTGCTGCTGCACAAGTACCAGGAGCTGGATTACGGCGATATCGCCAAGATTCTGGAATGCTCGGAGAGCGCGTTGAAGTCGCTGCTCTTCCGGGCATACGAAACGCTGCGCGTGGAACTAGCCCCGCTCGTGGCGCGAGGTGGGAAGTAGGGAACGGGAAGCTGGTAGAGAAGGAAGGAAGTTATGAGCTGTAGACGAATGGAAAACAAAATTCTGCCCTACGTGGACGGTCGCGTGAAAGAGAGCGAGCGGCTGGAGATGGAAAAGCATCTCGCGTCTTGCTCGGCGTGCCAACTGCGGGTGAATGAATTCCGGCAGGTGTCGGGATTCCTGGACGAGTTGCCGCAGATCGAACCGTCGGCGGCGTTTGACGTGAGAGTGCGCGCGCGCGTGGCGGCGGAGCCGAGGAAGCAAAGCTGGTGGGCATGGTTTTCGCCGTCGCCGCGAGTGGCGTTTGCGGCAACGCTGTTGCTGCTGGCGACCGTGTGGATCGCCAAGCGGCCTCCAGAGTTTGGCCCGCTTACGGCACAGGACGAAGCGAATATCAACGAGAATTTGCCCGTGCTTGAGAATTATGACGTGATTTCGGATTTCGGCGCTCTGACCGAGTTGCCGCCACCGGTGCAGCAGGACGATGGCGGAGATGTGAACCAGCAGCAGAATCAGAATCCGGACGAAGATCAGAATCAAGGACAGAGCCAGACGAAGTAGGCGATGAGAGCACGATTCCAACTCGCGGCGTGCGCGCTCGCGCTGAGCTTCGGCACGGTGATGCCTGTGCCATCTTTCGCGCAGCGCGGACGGCCAAATCCTGGGCCGCAAGCGAGACCGCCGCGCGCGCAGGAACGCCGGCAGGACCGGCCGCCGCAGCGCCCGCAAGGGAATAGAGGCGCGCAACCGAGCCGCGGGCAAAGTGGCAACGCAGTTAATCCGCGGGGCAACGGTGGAAACCGTCCGAATACGGTGATGCCGCCGAATAACAATCCGAATCGGCCGCCCTCCGCGTACACGCCTCCGGCCGCGTCGCAGAGAAAATTTAATGAGTTGAGTCCTGCGGATCAGAAGCGAGTTCTGGAGAATAGCCGGAAATACCAGAATCTCACTCCGGCGCAAAAGCAGGACATGCAGGACCGCGTAAACGCGTGGAATAGGCTGACTCCCGCACAACAGAGTCACATTAAAACTGATGTGATGCCAAAGTGGCGGGAAATGCCCACGGAGCGCCGCCAGGCGATCCGGCAAAGACTGCGCGTGTTGCAAAACATGCCAGAGTCGGCGCGCAATCAGCGGTTGAACGATCCGGAATTCACTCGCGGCATGAGTGAAGAAGACAAAACCACGCTGCGGGACTTGAGCCACATGCACGTGGGTGCGCCGGATCCACCGGGCGAGTGACGCAAGTCCAGCGTCTCATCAACTGAAGCTCGGATTCACCGAATTTGATCGACGCTTCCGCTTTTACTTCCTGTATGTCATCTACGTCCTTTGCCTCGCCGTTCAATTTGGCGCGTTGACAAGCAAGCCCACCTCACGTCATCGTGACTAGTTCGCGCCGCGCGCATCCAACGAGTGGGAGGTCGTTATTCCGGTTTCGCCGCGTTTCCGCGCCCTGCAGCATCGCAACTTTCAACTCTTCATCGCGGGACAACTTACTTCACTAATTGGCACGTGGATGCAGACCGCCGCGCAGCTGTGGCTGGTCTACGAATTAACGAAATCCGCGGCGCTGCTCGGCGTGTTTGGCTTCGCGAATCAGGTGCCGATTCTGTTTTTGGCGTCCATCGGCGGCTACGTCGGAGACCGCTACAACCGGCACCTCGGAGTCATCTGGACGCAAACGGCGTCCATGATCCTGGCGTTTATTCTCGCCGCGCTGACGTTCACAAAAATAATCAACGCGTGGGAACTCATCTTCATCGCGTTTCTGGTGGGAGTGGTGAACGCTTTCGACGTGCCCATCCGCCAGGCATTCCTGGTGCAAATGGTGGTGAAGGAGGATTTGCCGAACGCGATCGCGCTGAATTCCTCGATATTTAATGCAGCGCGAGTGGTTGGGCCGGCGATCGCGGCGTTCATGCTGGCGTGGAAGGGCGCGGGATGGTGCTTCCTGCTCAATGGCGCGAGCTTTTTGGCGGTGATCGGCGCGCTGCTGGCGATGCGCATCGAAAAACGGGAAATCAAACCGCAAGATGGCTCGCCGCTGCAAAGCCTGATTCAGGGATTCCGTTACGCCATGAACGACTTGCCGATGCGCTCAGCGCTTTTGCTTTTGAGTATGCTGAGCCTGCTCGGACTGCAATACTCCGTCTTTCTGCCGATTTTTGCCGATGAAGTTTTGCATCGCGGGCCGCGCGGATTCGGATTTTTGATGAGCGCCGCGGGCGTGGGCGCGGTGTTCGGCGCGCTGCACTTCGCGGCGCGAACGAGCTACAAAGGATTGGCGCGGTGGATTGCGGCGACTTCGGCGATTTGCGCTGTGGGACTCGTCGTGTTCTCGCAGTCGCGGATCTTTTGGCTTTCGATGGCGGTGCTGCTCGTAGTGGGATTTTGCGCCACGGTGCAGATGGCGGCGACCAATACCACACTGCAAAATCGCGTGCCGGACCATCTGCGCGGCCGGATCATGGCGGTGTACGCAACGATGTTCATGGGCGTCCAGCCGATCGGGTCTTTGCTGGCGGGAGGCGTTGCGAAACGCATCGGCGCGCCGTACACGTTGGCCGCATTCGGGACACTGTGCCTGGTCGGGAGCATGATTTTTATCTTTCTTGTGGTGATACGGCTGGACCGCGGGCGGCAAGCGCCAGAAGCAATTCAGGCGGGATTGGGGCGGTAGAGCCAGTCGGGTTTGGTTAGTGGAGAAGCGGCACCGCTAGTGTTCGGGGACACCCTGCTCTGATCGGCTGTCGCGGCGATCGCGCGGTTTGCGTGCGGCGGAGCACAGGCTAAAGCCTTTGCCACTTGGGCGAGGATGGCGTCAACTTTCGGTCGCTCCGGCGCGAGCGAGCAAACCGGATCCGTTGCGGCGGCGTCGCCTGCGAGAAGAAACGCTTGGCAGCGGCAACCGCCGAGATCCTGCGTGCGGCGGTCGCAGGATTTGCACGGCTCCTGCATCCAGGATTCGCCGCGGAATTTTTGAAACGCGCCGGATGACTCCCAGATTTCGCGCAGGGTGCGCGAATTCACATTTTCAAAAGACAAGCCCGGAATCACGCGAGCGGCGTGGCAGGGTAACGCATCTCCGTTCGGCGTTATGAGCATGAGTTTGCGTCCCCACCCGCCCATGCATGGCTTGGGATATTTCGCGTAATAGTCAGGAACGACGTATTCGACGCGGATTTTTCCTTCGAGGCGCGCCTGCGCGGCTTTCAGAAAATCGATGGATTGCGTGAGCTGCTCGCGCGTAGGCAGCAGGGAATCGCGATTGGCGAAAGCCCAGCCGTAATACTGGACATTTGCGAATTCGACACGCGTGGCCGACGAGGATTCGGCGAGCGCGAGCATTTCCGGAAGCTGCTCGATATTGCGGCGGTGAATCACGAAATTTAGCGTAACCGCGACGCGGTGCTGCTTGAGCCAATCGAGAACGCGGAGTTTTTGCGGATGCGCTTTGGTGCCGGAGATTTCCTGCGCGATTTCATCGCGAGCGCCCTGAAAGCTGAGTTGGAAATGGTCGAGGCCGGCTTCGACAAGGGAAGCGAGCTTGGCTTCATCGAGCGGCAGGCCGGACGTGATGAGATTTACGTAAAGGCCTGCGGCACGCGCGGAGCGGACGAGATCGAGGATGTCCGGGCGAGTGAGTGGTTCGCCTCCAGTAAAGTCGATTTGCAAGATGCCGAGGTCGGCGGCTTCGCGGAAAACGCGCGACCAAACTTCCGTCGAAAGTTCAGAGACGCGCGTTTGGAGTTCGAGAGGATTTGAGCAGTACACGCAGTGCAGCGGGCAGCGGTGCGTAAGTTCCGCGATGAGTGCGAGCGGATTGGAGAAAATTGCCATGGACAAGAAGTCAGCGCCGCGCGAATCAACGCCGAGTTCAGAAGAGTGCGGCGCCAGACTAAAGTTTACTCGAAGTCGAGGGCGCGCTCCTTTTGCAGGAGCGCCAGGTAATCGAGGATGTCGCCTTCGACTTTGTGAGGATCGGCCTTGGAGTAGAGTTGCTGCAGTTCGCCGATGATTTGTTCGACGGAATGCTGGGCATCGCATCGCGAAACGATTTCGAGGCTCGGGCCGTTGAGGCGAAGGGCACGCTCCGGCATGAGCAGAACGCGTTGGCCCTGATTTTCGCCGAGGCGCACGCCCGCGGCGAGGCGCGGCTTGCTGGTTAATTCGATGCTCATGCGGAAATGGCCTCGGTGCTTGGCTGAAACGCGCCCGGCGGCGGCCAGCCGGGCTCGACGTACGCGAAGTACAGCGCGTCGAGTTGCGCCCAGAGGATATCGCACTTGGCGCGGAGCGCGGCGTGTGCCTGGTCTTGCGCTTCCCGCGTGCGCGCGTGCTTCACGACCCAGGCCAAAGCAAACTCGGCATCTTCCGGAGCCTGCGTCAGCCGGCCTGTGAAATAGTCGAGGCCGCTCGAAAGCCACGGATAATGTTGGCGAAGCCGGTCCATGCGCAGGGTGATGAGTTTTCTGGAGAACATTTCCGTAAGCGAAGAAGCGACGGCTTCGAGATGCGAGCGCGTGGAAACGAAATCCACATAAGCCTGAACCGCGAAACGCGTTGCCGGAAGAATGCCGTCACCATCGATTGCTTGCTGACGCGAGAGGCCCGTCGCTTCGACTAACCGGAGCCACTTTTCGATGCCGCCAGGTTTTGTACCGTCGCCATCGTGGTCGAGGATGCGTTTGCGCCAAGCGAGGCGGAAGGCCGGATCTTCGCTGCGTGCCAGAATCGCCGCGTCTTTAATGGGGATACGACTCTGGTAGTAATAGCGATTGAGGGCCCACGCCTGAAGTTGGCCGCGCGTGAGCTTGCCCTCGTGCATGCGCGTATGGAAAGGATGTTTGTGATGGTAGCGTTCCCCGCCGATAGCGTGAAAGCCGGCAATGAACTCAGCTTCCGACAGGAGCGGGCCATCCGGCGATCGCGGCGGAGTCATAGCGTGATTTCCATACCATCATAGGCGATTTCCCATCCGGCTTCGCGCACAAAGCGGGATTCCTGACTCGACTCGTTCAGGATAGGGTTGGTGTTGTTGACGTGGATCAGGATGCGGCGAGTCCTCGAGGGGCGGAAAGGCTGCCGAAGCAGGCCGCGTTCTCCCCACAGTGGTAGATGCCCCATTTCCCGAGCCGACTTGGTTCCTTTTTGGATGGCAGAGAGTTCGTCGTCTTTCCAAAACGTGCCATCGAGGATCGCCAGGTCGCTTTCTTCCACATTGCGATGCCACTGGTCGCCGTTGCCGGGCAAATTCGGGGCATAGAAAACGCGCTTTTCGTTGGAGACGAGAGACAGGCCGACCACGGCATCCGCTGAGGACAGGCTTTGACGCAAAGTATCGCTAACGTAATCCGGAAAATTGCCGCCGAGAGGCACCGCTTTGCAGAAGAGCCCGCTCTTCTTGTCGCTAGGAGATGCGGGCAGAAGTGGCACCAGTCGATCCAACGGCAGCACTTCCCAACGCACCGGGGGGTGCGACCGCGTGAGTACGCGGAACAGACTGTTCTCTTCTGACAGCGCGCGCCGCACTCCAAGTGTCGCGAAAACCTGAAAGGGTTGAAACTCGCGCACGTGAAGCAGCCCCATCACGGCGTCGACATCGGAGCTGGTTAGTACGACAGCGGAAATCGGAGAGTTTCGCGCACCGGAGTGCGGAGCAAGATCGGGAGTCGAGAGAATTTGCTGGCGAAGATCCGGAGAGGCGTTCAGCAGAAACCAGCGCGAGCCGTCAGGGGAAACTGCGAGTTGCGCTTGCGTGCGCGCTCGGCCCTCCAGCGTGCCCGCACGTATCCCGGAGCATTGCGGACACGTGCAATTCCATTGTGGAAAGCCGCCCCCGGCGGCGGAGCCGAGGACTATAATGCGCATGGTTGCGCGCCGAGTAAGGACCGCATGGCGCGGTCACCAAACTAGAGTTCGGCGTTGGCGTACGAGCTGATTTCGCAGTTCAGGTCGATCTCTTCGTGCTGCGGAGTGGTCCATTCCATTTTTCGAGCTCCTGAGAGGATACGAATTTGCGATCAGCGTTGAGCATACCACAACGACGGCGAACTGGGAATACGCGCTCCGACGAGGTGTTGAAATAGTCTACGAATTCTATCCACGAACGGTAGGGCTAGCTACGCTTGCAAACCACAATAGGTGGTAGCAAAAAATGCTCGCTCTCTGCACCAGCTGAAGGCACTTTTTTTTCGAAAATCCGTACGTTTTCCCTTGACAAAGGCCGGAAGTCGCTTATGATGTGGCCAAAAGTGGAATGTTGTGGGGCAAAGTAGAACAAAGTAGCGGGATGCTAGGGCAACGCAGGCGTTCTCGAGGGCAATCGCGAACGTGATCGGGCTCAAACACAGAAATCAGGTACACGGCTGGAGTTATGAAGCTCAGGGGAAACTGTCCGGCGAAGGTCGACGACAAGGGGCGGCTCAAAATACCCTCGGTGTATCTGGACGAGCTCAAGGAGTACGGCACACAGTTTTATATCACGAGTCAGACGGGCGAGAGTGCAAAGATTTTTCCTATGAAAGTGTGGTCCGAGATCGAGGACAAATTGGCGCAACTGCCGAGCACCAGTGTGGCAAAGCGCAAATTTTTAATGCGGACGAGTTACTACGGACAAGTTGCGGAATTGGATGGGCAGGGGAGATTGCTCTTACCGGCCGTGCTTCGCGAGGCGGCGCAGACGATTGGTGACGTGGACATTTTCGGTGCTTTGAACCACCTGGAAGTGATGAATCACACCAGGGTGTTGGACAAGCTGAAGAACGAGCCGTACACGGATGAGGACGACACGGCGCTGGGAATTTGAAGTAACACTGAGCAGTGAATGGCGAGCAGTGAGTAGCCGGTAGAGCCGGGAATCACGAAACAAGCCTGCTGACAGGGCAAGTCAGCGGTTTGGGGCATGGGGTATACGAGAAGTGAATGAGTACGGCGCATACGCCGGTGATGTTGCGCGAGGTGCTGGAATGGCTGCGGGTAAAGCCGGAAGGAATTTACGCGGACGCCACGCTCGGCGCGGGCGGACATTCGGCTGCCATAGCGGAGCGGCTAACGTCGGGAAGGGTGATCAGCCTGGACCGGGACGCACGGGCGTTGGAAGTGGCGTGGGAGCGGCTGAAGAGTTTCGCAGGGAAGGTGACGCTGGTGCAGTCGCCGTTCTCGAGGATTGTGGAGGCCGTACGCGAGTCGGGGACTCCAACGGTGGACGGGGTCTTGGCCGACTTGGGGGTTTCGAGCATGCAGCTTGATGAGGCGGCGCGCGGCTTTTCGTTCCGCGAAGCGGCCGAGCTGGATATGAGGATGGACGCCGTGCACGATGAGTTGACGGCCGAAGAGATTGTGAATCGCTGGCCGGAGAGAGAGCTGGCCGATTTGCTCTACCGCGAGGCGGATGAGCACGATTCCAGAAGGATCGCCAGGGCGATCATGAAGGCGCGACCGATACGAGACACCGCGCACCTGGCCACGGTTGTAGCAGGGGCCCGTAAGCATTGGGGAAGGCAGAGACTGCATCCCGCGACAAAAACGTTTCTGGCGCTGCGGATAGCGGTGAATCGAGAGATGGAGGAACTCGGGCAGTTTCTTTCGCGGACCCCTGCTGCAATGAATTCGGGCGGTCGTTGGGTGGTGCTGAGTTACCACTCGACGGAAGACCGCATGGTGAAGCACTCGTTCCAGGAGGGAGAGCGTCAAGGGACGCTCAGGGTGCTCACGCGACACGTAATCCAGCCGACCGAGGAAGAGAAGGCGGCCAACCCGCGTTCGCGAAGCGCGAAACTGCGGTGTGCAGAAAGAGTGTAGTTATGACGAGCAAGAAGAAAAAAACGTCGGTGGCGGAGTTTCATACCGTAAAGCGGATCGACAATTCGCGGCTGGTGCGAAACGTCGAACCGGCAAGACTGCGTAAACTGTGGAGGCCGGTGCTTCTGGGATCCGTGGTCGCGGCATTTCTGCTGCTGTACGTTTTTCAGCACTTCCGCTGCATTGACCTGAGCTTCGAGCTGGAGGCGATGAAAGCGCAAGAAGCAAAAGCCGCCGCGCTCAACTCGGAACTGAAACTGGAAATCGCGGGACTGCGCAATCCCATGCGCATTGACATTATTGCGCGAAGACAGTTGGGCCTGACGGCGCCGCTGCCGACGCAAGTGCAGGAATACGAGGCGCCCGCAGGCGCCGAAGTAGCGGCGGCGCGCTACGTACGTCCGAACCGCACGCCGTGATCCAGCTGGCGGTTGCGCCTCAATCCAAAGAATTTGTGTTCGCCTTAAACCTCCGTTCGGAGCCTTTACCGATTTGAATTGACCATGCGAGAAGAGCGCACCCACGTCCGCTTGCTGATACTCGCCGGCATAGCATCCTTGTGGATGGGCGCGGTATGCGTGCGGCTGGCATACGTGCAGTTGATCCGGCACTCCGATTATTTGTTGCGGGCGCAGCGGCAGCAGCAGCGCACGATTGAGATCACTCCTAGACGCGGCGCCATCTTCGACCGCAACAAGACACCACTTGCCATGAGCGTTCCCGTGGATTCGGCGTTCGCAGTGCCGGCGGAGATTCCGGATGAAAATCTGGCGGCCCGCCTGCTGTCCGGAATCGTAAACGTTCCGCAAGAAGTTCTGGAAACGCGTTTTGCATCTTCCAGGTCGTTTGCCTGGGTTGCACGCAAGCTGCCGCCAGAAAAAGTGGATGCGATCAACGCGCTGAATCTGAAGGGCGTTTATTTTCAGAAAGAGAACCAACGCTTCTATCCGAAGCGCGACTTGGCTGCGCACGTCCTCGGCTTTGTGGATTTAGACGAAAAAGGTCTCGCGGGAATCGAATACGAACTCGACGGGCAGATTCGCGGCCAGAGCGAAAAAATCGTGGTAATGGCGGACGCGAAGCAGCGCTGGTTTGACGGTGGAGATGCCCAACGAGATCGCGGGGCGGATGTTTATCTCTCGCTCGATCAACAAATCCAGTACATCGCCGAGCGGGAGCTGCACGACGCGGTGCTCAAGACGCATGCCCTCGCGGGGACCGTCGTGGTGATGAATCCGAACACGGGGGAAATCCTGGCGATGGCTAACTGGCCGCGGTTCAATCCGAACAAGGCCGGCGAATCGTCCAGCGACGCGCGGCTGAATCGCGCGGTGAGCGCGATTTACGAGCCGGGTTCCACGTTCAAATTATTCACGATTGCTGCGGCTATGGACGAAGGAGTGACGCGGCCGGATGAAGTGTTCGACTGCGAGAACGGACGTGTTTACGTAGCCGGCCGACGCATCCGCGACCACGAGCCTTTCGGATTGCTAAATGTGCGGCAAATCCTGGCGAAGTCCAGCAACGTCGGAGCCATCAAGATCGCGCTGCGGCTGGGCGCACCGAAGTTCTACGACTACATCCGTGCGTTCGGCTTTGGGGAGCACACAGGCTTGGCGCTGCCTTGGGAGAGCGGCGGAATGCTCGAGCAGGTCGGAGCCTGGCGGTCGTACATGATTGCGCCGATCGCGATGGGACAAGGCATCGGCGTCACGCCATTGCAACTGGTGACGGCAGTTTCGGCAATCGCCAACGGTGGGACGCGGTATCAGCCGAAGATCGTGGAGGAGTTGCGGCGGGGCGATCGTGTGGTGCCGATGAAGAGGAAATCCGAGCCGGAAGCGCCGCGGCGGGTCATTCGGCCGGATACGGCAGCCACGATGCGACAACTGATGGAGGGCGTCGTTCTGACCGGAACGGGTAAGCAAGCTCGCCTCGATGGCTGGACGTCAGCCGGCAAAACCGGCTCCGCCCAAAAGATTGATCCGAATACCGGGAGATATTCTCCGACACAATTCATCGCGTCCTTTACAGGTTTTGCGCCGATCAACGATCCGGCGGTCACCATCCTGGTATCTCTCGATTCGCCAGTCGGACTGCACGAAGGCGGAGAGGTGGCCGCGCCGGTTTTCAAGCGTATTGCGGAAGATGTGCTGGCGTACCTTGATGTGCCGCGCGATGTGCCAGTCTCGCCGAAACTCGTTGAGACCGCTTACATGAAACGGCTAAGCGCCGATCCCGTGGCGCTCGAGGACTTGGCCGCCGTGGATTTCTCGGGGCAGCCCGATCCCGCGCCTGCCGAATCTCAAATTGCAGACGTCCGCACACGGCCACCTACGGCAAAAGCGCCGGCCGTCACGGTTGCGGTGGACCAGGGCGGACCAATCGAGGTTCCGGACTTCAGCGGCAAAACGATGCGTGACGTGACGACCACTTGTCTGCAGTTAGGACTCGACCCGGCACTGGTTGGCAGCGGTCTTGCTACGGACCAGTCGCCGCCGGCGGGAGCCAAGCTGAGACGTGGAGCGAAAGTTACCGTGCGCTTCGGAACACCGACGGAGAAGAAAGGGAAAGCGGCAGCGGCGGGCAGGAATTAGGATGACTATTGGATTGAGTCAAGCAGAGAAGGACGAGAATGCGGTCGCGACTGAGCGCGGTGGCCGATTGGCAAGCGAACGTTTGGCGCCGCAGTTGCGGAAGGCGATGAAACTGACTGAAGTGTTTGCGGGATTAGAAGCCCAGGTTCCGGCGTCGGCCGCGGAGCTCGATGTTCGTTCCGTAGCGTGCGACTCGAGAAAAGTGCAGCCGCGCGCGCTGTTTTTTGCATTGCACGGAGCCAAAGCGGATGGCAACGCGTTCATCCGCGACGCGGTTTCGCGTGGTGCCGCGGCGATTGCCAGTGAGGAAGCGCCGCCGGCCGGACTTCCGAGTACCGTCGCGTGGATTCGCGTGGGAGATGCGCGCAAGGCGTTGGCGGCGGCCGCGGCAAATTTTTTCGCTCATCCGGCCAACGCGCTGCAACTTGTGGCCGTGACAGGAACGAACGGCAAGACCACCACGACTTCGCTGGTCGATTCGATTGTCAAGGCCTCCGGAGCAAAGACCGGTCTCTTCGGCACGATTGCCTACCACACGCCGCTTCGGGATTACCCCGCGCCAAACACGACTCCTGAATCCGTGGATTTGCAAAGATTTTTCGCGGAGATTCGCGATGCTGGCGGCAAATTCGCGGTGCTTGAAGCGAGCTCACATTCGCTCATGATGGACCGCCTCTGGGGCTGCCACTTTATCGCGGCGGTGTTCACCAATCTGACGCGCGAGCACATGGATTATCACAAAACGTTTGAGGACTATTTCGCGGCGAAGAAGCGGCTGTTTGAAGGCACAGGCGCGGGCGCGCCGGAAGTTGCCGTCGTCAATACCGATGACGAGTACGGAAAAAAGTTGGGCGGGCTCGCCAAACAGACCGTGAGTTACGGTCTGGCTTCCGGCGCGGACATCACGACGAAGAAGTTCCAACTTACCTTTGGCGGATTGGCGTTCACTGCGAACACGCCCAACGGAAAGCTGGACGTGACTTCACCGCTCGTCGGACGCATTAACGTCTACAACATTTTGGGCGCGATCGGTGCGGCGCAGGCTCTGGGCCTTTCGAACGAAGTCATTCACGCGGGAATTCGCGACCTGAAGCACGTTGCTGGCCGGTTCGAGCGCGTGGATGGCGGCCAACCGTTTCTCGTGATTGTGGACTACGCGCACACCGACGATGCGCTGGAAAATCTGATTCGCACGGCACGCGAGCTTACGCCGAAAGGCCGCGTCATCACGCTCTTCGGCTGCGGCGGAGAGAAAGATCGCACCAAGCGCCCGGTGATGGGTGAAGTCAGCGGTCGGCTCAGCGATTTGACAATTCTCACGAATGACAATCCGCGCGGCGAAGATCCCCTAAAAATCATCAACGACGTCACCGTGGGTCTGCAGAAGACCAGCGGCAAATACATGATCGAGCCGGACCGCGAAAAAGCGATTGGCATGGCCATTGACGAAGCGCAGGCCGGAGACATCGTGCTTCTGGCGGGGAAGGGGCACGAAACGTCGCAGATTTTGGCATCCAACACCTTGGAGTGGAGCGATAAGGATGTGGCAGCCCGCGCCCTGCTGGAACGGGGCTACGGACATCCGGCTGCGGTTGCCGGGAATCCAGACACGGGGTTTGGCACGTAGCGCGCTTGTCCTGATGCAGAGGCGAGGGCGCGCGAGCCAGCAGTTAACTCGCGAAAGGAGGAGCCCTCAAACCAGGTGAGAAGCAACCAAGGTGCGGTGTGTCTGCGTAAGGCAAACCTTTTGAGGTATTTATGCGGTGGACGATTGCACAGGTGGCTGGCGCATTGGGTGTTGCGGCGGGGCGGGGACTCGACCCCGTGGCCCGGCTGGCCGGCGTGTCGATTGATTCTCGCACGGTACGTGCCGGAGAACTGTTCGTGGCCATCCACGGACCGAGTCACGATGGACACGATTACGTGGCCGCCGCAATGGAGCGCGGCGCGCTCGCCGCGGTGGTTGCGGAACAGCAAATCGGCCGCTACCCGGATGCGGTTCGCGACCGCTGCATCCTCGTGGCGGATACCTTCGAGGCACTCAAACAGCTTGCGCGAGCCGTACGCGAAGCCTGGGGCGGAAAAATCGCCGGGATCACCGGCTCCGTGGGCAAGACCACCACGAAAGAGATCCTGGCGGCACTGCTGGGCGCGAAACTACGGGTCCTGAAATCGGAAGGGAACTTTAACAACGAGTACGGCCTGCCGTTGACGATGTTTCGTCTGGAAGATACGCACGAGGCTGCTGTGCTCGAGATGGGCATGTCGCGTCGCGGGGAACTTTCGAGGCTCGCGGCGATTGCCAAGCCGGATGTCGGCGTCGTTACACGCGTCGCGCCGGCGCACCTCGAGTTTTTCTCTTCGGTGGACGAGATCGCGCTGGCCAAGCGCGAATTGATCGAAGGATTGAACGGCAAGAATTCCACCGCCGTGCTGAATGCCGACGACTCGAGGGTTGCGGCGTTCGGGCCGTTTGCTCCCGGCCGGGTCGTGACGTACGGGATTGATTCGCCGGCTTTTTTCACGGCTACAGCGATCGAAGACCACGGCGCGGCAGGAAGCGCGTTCGATTATGTCAGCCCTGAAGGGCGCGTGCGGCTGGAGTTGCCCGTGCCTGGGCGGCACGCGATTTACAACGCGTTGGCCTCGCTTGCTGCGGCAAGCGTGTGGAATATCGGCGCGGCAGAGGCGCAAAACGTGTTTGCGACGCTGCGCGTGCCTTCGATGCGCGGCGAATTGCTGCGATTCTCGAATGGAGCGGCGTTGATCAACGACAGCTACAACTCCAGTCCAGCGGCGCTGCAGGCGATGATTGGTGTGCTGGCTTCTACGGCAAATTTTCGCCGGCGCATCCTGGCGGCCGGCGAGATGCGCGAACTTGGCGCGTCGTCCCCTGCGCTGCATCGCGAAGCCGGCGTGTTCGCCGCGAACACGAGAAAATTGGATTGGGTCATCGGCGTGGCAGGCGACGCGGAACAAATCGTCGAAGGCGCGGTCGCGGCCGGAGTTCCGCGCGCGAACACCAGATTTTTCGCGTCGTCCGACGAAGCCGCGCAGTTTTTGCAGGAGTTTTTGGCTCCGGGAGATGTGCTGCTCGTGAAAGGATCGCGCGGCGTAAAAATGGAGCGCATCGTCGAAGCGCTGTTGGCGCGCTACGCGTCGCGCGATGAAGCTCCGTATCAGGGGGCTCGGCACTGAGATGCTCTACTACCTCCTCTACCACGTCCTGCAGCGCTACTTCAGCCCGCTTAACGTTTTCCGCTACATCACCGTGCGCACGGTGTACGCCAGCTTGACGGCGATGTTTCTTGGGCTGGTGTTCGGCCCGTGGCTGATCCGGCGGCTGCGCGAAATGCAAATCGGGCAGTACATCCGCGAGGAAGGTCCGCAAGATCACCAGAAGAAAGCTGGCACGCCAACGATGGGCGGCGTGTTGATCGTATTGTCCACCGCAGTTCCGACGCTGCTCTGGGCGGACTTGTCGAACCCGTTCATTCTTCTTTCGCTCTTCGCGTTGATCGGCTTCGCCATCATCGGATTCATTGACGACTACGCGAAAGTTTCGAAGCAGCGAAATCTTGGCCTGACCGCCAAAAAGAAAATCTATTTTCAGGTGGTGATGAGCCTCGTCGTCGGCATCTCTCTTCTTGTTCTTGTCACGCGCTATGCGTACTCGACGCAGTTGGTCATTCCATTCTTGAAGCGCCTACATCCTGACCTGGTTTTCCATTCCCTTGTGAATTCACGCCATTTCTGGCCCTTGGCATTTCTTCCGTTTCTCGTCTTTGTATGCCTGGTCATCGTGGGCTCTTCGAACGCCGTGAATCTCACGGATGGATTGGACGGGCTGGCCATCGGTTGCACGGTAATCGCCGCCAGCGCGCTGACCGTGCTTACGTACGTCAGCAGCAACTCGCGTTGGGCGACGTACCTCGAAATCCAATATATTCCGCGAGTCGGCGAACTCACTGTATTTTGTGGCGCGCTCGTCGGAGCCTCGCTCGGTTTTCTCTGGTACAACGCGCATCCCGCGGAAATCTTTATGGGCGATGTTGGCTCGCTTTCGCTCGGCGGAACGCTTGGCACTGTGGCCGTGGTCATCAAACAAGAAATTCTTCTGTTCTTCGTGGGCGGAATTTTTGTCATTGAAGCGCTGTCCGTGATTTTGCAGGTCGGTTCATTCAAGTTGCGCGGAAAACGAATTTTCAAGATGGCGCCGATTCACCACCACTTTGAGCTTTTGGGCTGGAGCGAATCCAAGGTGATTGTGCGCTTTTGGATTGCCGCGCTGGTCTTTGCGCTGTTTGCGCTGACGACATTGAAGTTGCGGTAGGAAAGTTGGGCGGCGAGTTAGGTTTGGACGCGAGAGATGCCAGGCGAAATCGATTTGCAAGAAAAGCGCGTGCTGGTTGTTGGCCTAGCGCGCACGGGCGTGGCCACGGCCTTGTTCTGCGCGGCGCGTGGAGCGAGAGTGACCGCGACGGATTCGCGAAGTGAATGCGAAATCGGAGAATCCGTTGCAAAGCTTCGCGAAGCCGGCGTTGCGCTCGAACTAGGCGGCCATCGCGAGCAGACCTTTCTCGCACAGGATTTGATTATTCCCAGCCCTGGTGTTCCCGCGGACGAAGTTCATCTAAAGAACGCGCGTTCACACGGCGTAAAAATTTGGAGCGAAATCGAGCTGGCCTACCGATTCATGAAAGGGCGATTGATTGGCATCACCGGTTCGAACGGCAAAACGACCACCACGTCGCTCGTGCACCACATCCTGGCCACCGCCGGAATGCACACGGTACTCGCGGGAAATATCGGGACGCCGCTTATCGCCTGTATTGACGCGATGAAGGAGATTTCCTGGACCGTCGCCGAGCTCAGCAGCTTTCAACTGGAACTCATCGAAGCGTTTCGGCCGAACATCGGAGTCTTGCTGAACTTGACCCCTGATCACCTGGACCGCCATCACACCATGGAAGCCTACGGCGCGGCCAAGGCACGCTTGTTCGAAAACCAGGCCAGCGATGATGCAGCAATCGTGAACGCGGACGATCCCGTCGCGGCCAAGTACGCTCCGGCTCATCTGCGCGTCTATTGGTTCAGCCGGAAGCGTGATCTTACGCAAGGCGCATTCGTCCGCGGCGAGGACATCGTGTTTCATCGCGACGGCGCGAACCAGCACCTGCTGAAAGTTGCGGACATTCCGCTGGTCGGCGCGCATAACCTCGAAAATGTTCTGGCCGCTGCCGCTGCTGCCAGACTCGCCGGAGCATCCGCCGCGCAAATTGCCGCTGGCGTGCGTTCATTTGCGGGCGTCGAACATCGCATCGAGTTCGTCGCCGAAATCGGCGGCGTACGCTACTACAACGATTCCAAAGCAACGAATGTTGACGCCACATTGAAAGCGCTGGATTCATTTCCTGGGCGCATCCTCATCATTCTGGGTGGAAAAGACAAAGACAGCGATTACACCGTCTTGCAAAAGCCGCTGCGCGAAAAAGCCATCCTGGCGCTGCTCATCGGCGCCGCAGCGGACAAAATCGAGCGCCACATCTCCGGCAGCGTGGCCATCGAACGCGCAGAAACTCTCGAGCGCGCTGTCGAAACGGCGTCGCACGCCGCGCAACCCGGGGATGTCGTGTTGCTCGCGCCGGCCTGCGCCAGCTTTGACCAGTTTCAGAACTACGAGCACCGCGGCAGAACGTTCAAGGAATTGGTGCGCAAGCTGAAAGCGCAAGCCGCCGGCGCGCTTTCCGGGAAACGGTGAACAGACATGCCAAGACGCCTTGAAACCGACCAGTGGCTGTTTGGAGTGACCATCGCGCTGTGCCTGCTTGGCGCGGTCATGATCTTCAGCGCGTCGGCGGTGACAGCGGAAAACGGTTACGGGCACTCGTACTACTTCTTGATCCGGCAAGTGGCCTGGCTGGCGATTGGCCTCATCGGATTGGTTGCACTGATGCGCACGGATTACCGGCGATTGCGCGAGCCTGCCGTCGTGTACACCGCATCGTGCCTGATCATTCTTCTGCTCATCGGGACGCTATTCCTCGACAAGGCGCATGCGACCCATCGCTGGATTCGCTATGGACCGGTCGGTATCCAACCCGCGGAACTCGCCAAGCTCGGCGTAATCCTTTATTTGGCCTGGTTCCTGGATCAAAAGCGTCGCGGCAAAGCCACCATGGAGTTTTGCAAGGACGACTTGCTGCGCACAATACTTCCGGCCGCGGGACCTGTGCTGATTTGCGTGTTGCTGATTTTGGCGCAGCCAGACTTGGGGACAGCCGTCGACATCGTCCTCGTAGCCACCGCCATACTTTTTGCCGCGGGAATGTCCTGGAAATGGATTGCCGCGGGCGCGATGACCGCGTTGCCCGCACTCTATTTCCTAATCACCCACGTGGCATTCCGCGAGGCTCGGTGGAAAGCGTTTCTCGATCCAAATTCCGATCCGCAAGGTGCGGGGTTTCAACTGATGCAGTCGCTCATCGCCATCGGCTCCGGAGGATTTACCGGCGTCGGCTTGATGGAAAGCAAGCAAAAACTTTTCTACTTGCCGGAAGCGCACACTGATTTCATCTACGCGGTAATTTGCGAGGAACTCGGCTACCTGGGCGCGATGCTCATCATCGCGCTGTTCTTTGTATATGGATGGCGCGGGTTGCGGGCAGCGCTGGCGGCGCGCGACGGTTTTGGTCGGCTTCTCGCGCTGGGCATCACCGCTCTGGTGCTTATCCAGGCGCTGATCAATCTTGCGGTCGTGCTCGGCATGGTCCCGACAAAGGGCATCCCACTGCCGTTCGTAAGTTATGGCGGTTCGAGTTTGCTGGTGATGATGCTCGCCACAGGCGTGCTCCTGAACATCAGCCAGCAGGCTTCGGAAACATGAAGCTGCTGATCGCGGGCGGAGGCACCGGCGGTCACGTGTTTCCTGCCATCGCGATTGCCCGCGAGTGGTTGTCGCGGGGCAGCGAGCGGGAAGTTGTGCTCGTCGGCACGGAACGGGGTCTCGAGATGAAATTGGTTCCGCAAGCGGGGCTTCCGCTGGAAACCTTGCGCGTTGCAGGACTCAAAGGAAAGGGTGGCGCCACGCTGCTCAAGAATCTGGCCATGCTGCTGCCGGCTATGTCAGACGCGCGGCGTGTCTTGCGGAAACACCAGCCCATCGTTGCGTTTGGTGTCGGCGGCTACGCGGCCGGGCCGATGCTGCTCGCTACGTGGTTTAGCCGTGTGCCAAACGTCATTTTTGAACCCAACGCGGAACCCGGGCTCACAAACAAGCTGCTCGCCAAACTCTCCAAGCGGATCGCGACGGGCTATGAAATTTCTGCGCAGCGCTGGGGAAAAAAAGCCATCGTTACGGGTTGCCCCGTACGTTCTGAATTTTTTTCCATCGCACCGCGAAAACTCCAGAAGCCGTACCGCCTGCTCGTCACCGGCGGAAGTCAGGGCGCTCTGCCCATCAACCGTACTTTTGTGGATGCGATGGATCGCCTCGCCGAGCGAAAAAGTGAACTGGATATTCTGCATCAGACCGGTGAACGCGACTACAACGCCGTGCGTACCGCATATGCACGGCGTGAAATCAAAGCCGAGGTCGTGCCGTTCCTGAACAACATGGCGGAGCGCTTTGCGTGGGCCGACATTATCGTCTGCCGGGCCGGAGCGATTACCGCAGCGGAAATCGCCGCATCGGGCCGCGCCGCCGTGTTTATCCCGTTTGGGGCCGCCACGGACAGCCACCAACTGCGCAATGCGCAGGAAATGGAGCGCGCCGGAGCCGGTCGCGTCATCACGGAAGGGGAGCTCTCTGCGGAACGGCTCACGCGCGAGATTTTTTCGTATGTAGATGAGCCCGAGCAGATCGAAAAGCAATCCACTGCCGCGCGCGCGCTGGCTCGCCCGAACGCCACGCGCGACATCGTCAACTTAATCGAAGAGGCCGCCAACGTGCAGGGAAAATCCCAGAGGGCAATTTCATGATGGTCTCTTTTCGAAACTTTCAGCGCATCCACCTGGTCGGCATCGGCGGCATCGGCATGAGCGGCATAGCCGAAGTTCTGTTGACCCTGGGATATTCCGTGTCCGGCTCCGATACCAAACCGTCGGGCATCACGGAACGGCTCCAGAACCTCGGCGCCACGATTTACGAAGGACACAAAGCGACGAACGTCGAAGGTGCGCACGTGGTGGTCACCTCCTCCGCGATCAAGTCCGACAACCCGGAGGTTGCCGAAGCGCATAAACGGAAAATCCCGGTAATCCCTCGCGCGGAGATGCTCGCGGAACTGATGCGTTTGAAGTACGGAATTGCAGTAGCCGGGGCTCACGGCAAGACCACCACAACTTCCATGGTTGCTTCGGTGCTTGCTGCTGCCCACCTCGACCCGACTTTCGTTGTCGGCGGCCGCGTCAATCAGGCCGGCACCACCGCGCGGCTCGGCAAAGGCGAATACTTCGTCGTCGAAGCGGATGAAAGTGACCGCAGCTTTCTGATGCTCGCGCCCGTCGTTGCTGTCGTGACGACCATTGATCGCGAGCATCTCGACCAGTACAGCTCGCTCGCCGATATTCAGGATGCCTTCGTGCAATTCGTCAATCGCGTGCCATTTTATGGCGCGGCGATCCTCTGTCTCGACGAGCCCAACGTTCAGGCCATCATTCCCAGCGTGAAACGCCCCATCATCACTTATGGAACATCCAGCCAGGCGGATCTCGTCATTAGCGACGTAAAGCTCGAAGGCTTGAACAGCGAATTCCGCCTCATCTTCAAAGGCGATGACCTCGGCGTATTCCGCCTTATCCATCCCCCGGGGATGCACAACGTGCTCAATGCCGCCGCTGCCGCCGCCGTCGCGCTCTATCTGAACGTGCCAAGTGACCTCATTCGCGACGGCCTCGCCAATTTCACCGGCGTCGGTCGCCGCTTCGACATCAAAGGCGTCGTGAATGACGTCACCGTGATTGATGACTACGGCCATCATCCCGCGGAAATTCGCGCTACGCTGGACGCCGCGCGCGGCTGCAAGTTCAATCGCATCCTGGCGCTTTTCCAGCCGCATCGCTACACGCGCACAAAACATCTCTGGGACGATTTTTGCCGCGCCTTCAACCAGGCGGATGTGCTCGTGCTTACGGACATTTACGCCGCAAGTGAAACCGCAATCCCCGGCATTACCAGTGAAGCGCTGGCCAACGCCATTCGCGAGGCCGGCCACAAGAACGTTCATTACTTTCGTTCTATGCAGGCGGCTATCGAGTTCCTCCTTCACGAAGCGCAGCCGGGCGACGCCATGATGACCATCGGCGCCGGAAACGTCAGCCGCGCCAGCAACGAATTGATGCTTCTTCTCGGAACGGAGTACCCGACGCATCGTGCGACTTAAGGACCCCAAAATCGTCGCGGCCCTCCCGGAGCTAGGCGTCAAGCTTCAGGAGAGTGCCTTGCTCTCCGAGCTCACTTCTCTCGGCATCGGGGGAACGACCGATGTACTGCGCCTCTCCCGTCACGAATCGATTCCACAATTGTTGCGGCTCCTCGATTCGCACGGCCTGCCGCACCGATTCCTGGGCGGCGGTTCCAATCTTCTGGTGACGGACGGCGAACTCCCTTGGGTCGTGCTGCAGCTCGCCTCCCCGCAGCCGGATATCGTGTTGGAAGGCAACCTCGCCCGCGTTGATGCCGCGGCCGACCTGGGACGCACCGTGACGTTTTGCGCGAAGCACGATCTTGGCGGCATGGAGGGTCTCATCGGTGTTCCGGGAACCGTTGGCGGCGCCTTGCGGATGAACGCGGGCGCGTACGGCATGCAAATCGGTTCTTATGTGCGGGAAGTGAAGCTCTACCGGGCGGCGAACCGGATCATCGAAACTCTTCGCGGCGATCAAATTTCTTTTGAATATCGCCACACTTCTTTTGCGCCTGATGATATGATGCTCGCAGTGAACTTGGAACTACCCTCCAAGCCGTACAAAGAAATCCTACAAGGTATTCGTATCTGCAATGAGAAGCGGCGTTCGAGCCAGCCGCTCGGGCAAAAGAGCGCCGGTTGCATCTTCAAAAATCCTCCTGGTGCGTCTGCGGGTCGCATGATTGATGAGCTGGGGCTCAAGGGGCTGCGCGTTGGCGATGCGCAGGTCAGCGACCGCCACGCAAACTTTTTCGTCAACTCCGGAAAAGCTACCGCAAAAGACATGCTCGAGCTTATTGCGCGTGTGCGCGAGCGCGTCGAAAAGGCTTTTGATGTAGTCCTGGAATACGAGGTAGTGGTTTGGAACGCGTAAAAGCCATGCCACGCGGCTCTGCTGCCGCAGCCGACGCTTACCAGCCGGAGTTGCTGGCGGACGACGAGCCGCGCTACTTGCGGCGTCAGAAGCCGCTCGAGATTCGCCGCAAGAAGTTTGGCGCGCGAGGCTGGGCATTCTATCGCCGCGTCCTGGTTTGGACCGTCGTCGGCGCTGCGGGCACGACCGTCGCCATCGCCGGCGGGCGCTTTCTTCTCTACTCGCCGCAGGTCCTGCTCCTCAAGCCCGACCAGATCGAACTCCGCGGTAACCACATCGTGAGTCGCGAAGCGGTGCTGCTAGCCTTTGCCCGCGACCGCAATCGCAGCGTTCTACGCATTCCGCTCGACGCGCGGCGCGCGGAAATCGAAAAGCTGGACTGGGTCGAATCGGCCAGCGTCGAACGCATTCTTCCCAATCGCGTCCGCGTCGAGCTAACCGAGCGCACACCCATTGCTTTCTTCCGCAGCGGCACGGAATTGGCTCTGATTGATGCCTACGGCGTCATCCTCGATCGCCCGGATGCCGAGGACTTGCGCTTCCCGATCGTCACTGGACTTTCGGACACCATGCCTCGCGAAGAGCGCGAGAAGCGCATGCAGACGTATCAGGACTTCCTGCGAAATATAGATGTAGTTCGTTCCGGTTCTTCCGAATGTGTCAGCGAAGTTGATCTCTCCAACGCCAAGGACCTGCGCGTCGTCATGACCGGCCTGGCCTCGCCGACTGACACGCAGGCCGTCACCGTTCACTTCGGCACTGGAGATTTTGCCGGCAAGTTCCGCATGCTCGTCGAGAATTTCACGCAGTGGCAGGCGAACGCCGGCCACGTGCAATCCATTGATTTGCAGTACGCGCGGCAGGTGGTGGTGAACTCCGATAGCGCGATGGCTTCATCGAAGTTGAAACGATAAACGATCCAAGGTGGGGGCGGCGGCTTGGCGAAGAAAGACCGGTACATCGTAGGGCTGGATGTTGGAAGCACGAAGACCTGCGCATTGATCGCGGAAGTGGATGAAGAGCAGGTGAAATTTTTGGCTCTTGGCGCGGCCGAATCGAAAGGCTTGCGCAAGGGCCTCATCGTCAATCTCGATTCCACGGTCAGCTCGATTCGCCGCGCTGTGGAAGAAGCCGAAGGCGTGGCCAATGTTCCGGTCGAATCCGCCGTGATCGGCGTCGCCGGCAGCCACGTTCGCGGCGTCAATAGCCGCGGCGGCATCACGCTTGGCAATCGCTCGCGCGACATCGGACGCGAAGACATTCGCCGCGCCATAGACGCCGCGCGCAACATCACGCTCCCCGAAGATCGCGAAGTTCTGCACGTCCTCCCGCATGAATTCATCGTGGACGCCCAGGACGGCATTCGCGATGCGCTCGGCATGGTCGGTCAACACCTCGAAGCTAACGTTCACCTCGTCACGTCTTCGATCGCCGCGACGCAAAATCTCGTTACTGCCGCCAATCGCGCCGGAATTTTGGTGAACGACACGGTTCTCGAGCCGCTCGCTTCCGCCGAATCGTGCGTCACGCAAGATGAACGCGAGTTGGGCTGCTGCCTGCTCGATATCGGCGGCGGCACCACCGAACTTTTGGTTTATGTAGGCGGAGTCGTCTGCCACACCAGCGCCGTGCCCATCGGCGGCGACCATTTCACCAACGATCTCGCCGTCGGCCTCCGCACGCCCATTCCGGAAGCGGAAAGGATCAAGCGTCATCGCGGATGTGCCGCCTCTTCGTTTTTGCAAGACGACACGTCCATTGAAATCGTCAGCGTCGGCGACCGTCCCCCGCGCACCATTTTCGCGCGCATGTTGACGGACATCCTGGAACCGCGCGCCAACGAGTTGCTTGCGCTCGTCCGCGAAGACCTCCGCCGCACTGGTCTCGAGCGCCAGATTCCCGCGGGATTCATCTTGACGGGCGGCGGCTCGCGCCTGACCGGCATCGTCGAGCTGGCCGAACAAGTCTTCCACTTGCCTGTGCGCATCGCGGAGCCCAAAGGCCTGGCTGATTTGCCGGAACAAGTGGCGCAGCCAGAATACGCAACCGCCGTCGGTCTCGTGATGTACGGCGCGAAGATGCGGCGCACCGCGGCGCATCGCTCCGGAAATTTTGTTTCAAAATTGAAGGCCATGTTCGCCGGCGCCTCGTGAACCCACCCGAGCGCAGTGCCGCGAATCTGGAGAAGGCTGAGGGACGCATGACAGGAAAAGACCCGGGTATCCGCATGAGTTTTAGCGAGGAACTGCAGCCCGCGAAGATTAAAGTCATCGGCGTGGGCGGCGGAGGCTGCAACGCCATCAACCGCATGATTCGCGCCAAGGTCGAGGGCGTCGAATTCATCACCGCGAACACCGACCTTCAGGCGCTGAAGCTTTCGCAGGCTCCCGTAAAGCTTCAGCTCGGCGCCAAACTCACCAAGGGTCTCGGCGCGGGGGCGAATCCCGAGATCGGCCGCAAAGCCGCGCTCGAAGACACTGACAAAATCATCGAAGCGCTCGAAGGCGCGGACATGATTTTCATCACTTCCGGCCTCGGTGGAGGCACCGGCAGCGGCGCCGCGCCCGTAGTGGCTTCGCTCGCCAGCGAACTCGGCGCGTTAAGCGTTGCCGTCGTCACCAAGCCTTTTGCCTTTGAAGGCAAGCGCCGCATGTTGCAGGCCGAGCAAGCCCTTCAGGAATTGATCACCGCCGTGGACACCGTCATCGTCATTCCCAATGAACGGCTCATGGATACTGTCGAACGTGGCACCAGCTTCTTCGACGCCTTCCGCATCGCCGACGACATTCTCCGTCAGGCCGTTCAGGGCATCTCGGACATCATCACCGTTCCCGGCATCATCAACCGCGACTTCGCCGACGTGAAAGCCATCATGCACGGCCAGGGCTACGCGGTCATGGGCACCGCCATCGCCACTGGCACGAATCGCGCCATTGACGCCGCCAACCGCGCCATTTCCAGTCCGCTTCTCGAAGACAATTCCATTCAGGGTGCGCAGGGCATTCTCATCAACATTTCCGGCAGCTCCAGCCTGACGCTCCACGAAGTCCACGAAGCGTCTTCCGTCATTCAAAAGGCTGCGCACGAGAACGCCAACATCATTTTCGGCGCCGTCATGGATGACTCCATGAAAGACGCCGTAAAAATCACGGTGATCGCCGCAGGCTTCAAGGAAGCCAACAAGAAAACCGTTCAGCAAAAGCCGTCCGTCCTTCCGAAGACCTGGAAAGCGGGTCGCGAGATGGAAGAGCCTGTGCCCCACCAGCAACAGCTTCCCAACGTCGTCCATCAGGCCCAGCAGCGGGGCTCGGGGTTTGTACGTACAAACCCTGAGTCGAATAACGTGCGCGACGTCAGCCGCGAAGTTCCCGCGGACGATCTCGACGTTCCGACGTTCCTCCGCCGCCAGGCGCAAAAAGCCTGAGCTTTTTTCTAGCTGCTGTTACTCGCACTCCGAAAGCGCACGCCGAAGCTCGCGCACTGCACCTTCAAACGCCTCGGGGTCTTGCGCTGGGTCTGCCACCACGGAACTAAGCGCCGCATGATACTCGCTGGCTCGCACCGTCTGCGCCAACCCTCGCACGTTTCCCGCGTGAATTCCCGCGCCCGGCAAAATCACCACTCTCCCGCGCTCCCGCGCCACCATTTTCGCAATCGTCTCCGCTCCCTCCAGCGCCGTCCGTTTTCCTCCTGACGTCAGAATTCGTTCCGCTCCCGTTTCCACAATCTGCTCGAGTGCCGCGAGCAAGTCCGTGGTTTCGTCGATCGCGCGGTGAAACGTCACCTCCATTTTCTCCGCCATCTCCACCAGCTCTCTTGTTCGCGCCACGTCTACTCGTCGCTCCTTCGTCAAAATCCCAAGCACCACTCCATCCATCTCCAGCCGCTGCGCCAGCAAAATCTCCTCGCGCATCGCCGCAAACTCCTCTGTCGAATACACGAAATCGCCCGCGCGCGGCCGAATCATCGCGTAAATCGGAATCCGCAGCCTCTTGCGGGCTTCCGTCATCACCTCGGTGCTTGGTGTGAGGCCTCCGACGTTTTGTTCACGGCACAGCTCGATGCGGTCCGCCCCGCCGCGCTCCGCCGCCATCGCAGCCTCTACACTCCCAACGCTAATTTCGAGCAGATACCGCTTCGCTTCGCTCATTCTCCGTAGTCTCCGCGCCCGTGCGCGAGTTCCATTCCTGCTTTCACCATCGATTCCCGGTTCGCGCTCGCCCTTCTCCGCCTCGCTTGTGGTAACCTCTTGCGCCAGAATCTCCGGGCCCAGTGCGTTCCGCCTGTTTGCCTGTCACCAGTTGGCATCTGCCGCGAAGGAGACCTTCCATGAGATTCCCAGCAAAATCCGCAGCATTCCTGGTCGCCGTTCTCGGCGTAACTCTCGCCGCCTGTCAGGAGCCCTACCACCAGAAGGACGAACAATACTATCTGATTTCCGCGAACATCAATTTGCCCTACTGGCAGGAAGCCGAAGCTGGCCTGCGCGATGCTGCCACCGGCATGGGCGTCAAAGCCGAAATGGACGGCCCGTCCGCTCTTTCGCCTCAAGACGAGCTGGAATCATTTCAGAAAGCCGTCGCCCTTCATCCCGCGGGCATTCTGATTTCCGTCACCAGCCAGGACATCTTCAAGTCCGCCATCGACTCCGCCGTTCTCCAGGGCATTCCTGTGATTTGCATTGATGCCGATGCGCCGGACTCTCATCGCATCATATTCGTCGGCACCGATAACTTCCGTGCCGGCCAGGAAAGTGGCAAACGCATGGCGGACATTCTCAAGGGACAAGGGCAAATCGTTCTCGTCTCCATCCCTGGCCAGCTCAACCTCGACGACCGCGTGCGCGGCGTCAACGACGCCCTGAAAAAGTATCCCGGAATCAAAGTCGTTCAGACCATTGACGACAAGGGCGATCCGCGCAACGCCAACGACGGCATTTCCGCCCTTCTCGCGAAAAAACAAAAAATCGACGGCGTCATTTGCCTCGAAGCTTCCGGCGGTTCGGGCACTGCCGAAGCTCTGCATCGCACGGACATGACCGGCAAGATTGCCATCGTCTCCTTCGATAAGGATCCCGAAACTCTCGACGACATCGAGAAGGGCTGGATCAACGCCACCATCGCGCAGAAGCCGTACATCATGGCCTACTACGGACTCAAATTCGCCGACGATCTCCACCACAACGCCGTTCACGAATTCAAGGATTGGCGCACCGCTCCCGCCGATCCATTGCCCGCCTGGGTGGACACCGGAACCGCGATCATCGACAAAGGAAATCTGGCCGCATTCCGCGAAGCCCTCGCCGCCCATCCCAAGCCGCTCTAATTAGCACGGCTCGCCCTGCCTGCCCTGAGGAACGAAGGGTTTACCCTGAGCTTCGAAGGGAGCCTCGAAGCGTGCCTTTGTAGCGGCACGATTCATCGTGCCATCTTGCCTGTTCACCCTGAGTCTCGAAGCGAAGCCGAAGGGAGCCTCGCAGGCCACTCCTGTTTTCCGTCGTAGGTGGCGAAGCGAGGAACCTTTTTTTTGTTCGGATGGCAACACGGTCATTTCGAGCGGAGCAGCCCGATGCTTTTTCTTCACGTTCGCTCCTGCGAACGTGTCGGGCTGCGAAGAGAGAAATCTCTCTTCGCTTTCTCCCTCCCCGCGTCAAGACCGCCCGCCACGCACTCGTCTGTGGCACAGGCATTCCTGCCTGTGCTGCTTACCCTGCTCGCCCTACGCGGAGTCGAAACGTGCCTTTGTAGCGGCACGATTCATCGTGCCATCTTGCCTATTTCCCCTGAACCCCGAAGGGGCGCGAAGCCGAAGGGAGCCTCGCAGGCCACTCCTGTTTTCCGCCGTAGGTGGCGAAGCGAGGAACCTTTTTTTTGTTCGGATGGCAACACGGTCATTTCGAGCGGAGCAGCCCGATGCCTTTTCTTCACGTTCGCTCCTGCGAACGTGTCGGGCTGCGAAGAGAGAAATCTCTCTTCGCTTTCTTCCTCCCCGCGTCAAGACCGCCCGCCACGCACTCTTCTGTGGCACAGGCATTCCTGCCTGTGCTGCTTGCCCTGCCCACCCTGACCGAAGTCGAAGGAAGTTTCGAAGCGTGCCCTTGTAGCGGCACGATTCATCGTGCCGTCTTGCCTTTTTACCCTGAGTCGCGAAGGGCATTCCTGCCCGTGCTGTGAAACCACGCGACAAAGAAGCATTGACAGATACATCTATCTATGTAGAGTTAAAGGGAGGAGCACGAGGCGCGATGCGCTACTTTGATTCCTTTTCTCAGGACCTCCGCTGCGCCCTTCGCATGATGCGAAGCAATCGCGGCCTTACCGCGGTTGCCATTCTGTCCCTTGCTTTGGGAATCGGCGCAACGATTGCCATCTTCTCAGTGATTTATGCGCTGGCGCTCAGAAGGTTGCCTGTCGAGCGGCCGGAGGAGTTGGTCGAGGTGGACCGGGGTGGTGTAGGGAACCTGCACTCCTACGCTGAGTGGAAACTTTTCCAGGACCGGCAGGACATCTTTTCCGGCGTTTTGGCCTACAACTATTCTTACAACGACTTCGGCGGCCAGTTCATAATCGCGGACTCAAAAGGACAGCAGGATGTGGCGGGGCTGTATGTTTCTGGAGGGTACTTCTCAACGCTTGGCGTCTCAGCCGTTTTAGGTCGAGTTCTGCAATCTTCGGACGACCAGTCTGGTGCGACACCTGTATGCGTGATTGGTTACAAATTATGGCGGCTATTGTACGGCCAATCCGCAGATGTACTCGGCCGGGCGATCCGGGTCAACGGAAACGAATTTGTGATCGTGGGAGTGGCCCCCGCTTCCTTTTTCGGTGTGGACGTTGGCGCCACACCTGAGATCTTCATGCCACTCGAGGCAGAAAGAACGTACAGGGATTATCCCCAAGTGTTCGGACCCCAGATGCCGTCCCTAGACGATCCGGCTACGACACTCAGCATCGTCGGGCGGCTGAAGCCGGAAGTCAGTGTGGCTAAAACCAACGCCGGCTTGCAGGTTCTAGGTGCGGAAATATTCAGCGCCCTGTCGTCAAGATCCGACGACAGCAGGTGGCGACGGGTAGCGCCTCGGTCTTTCTCGGCGCGTCCCATGCCCAACGGGACCTCGAATGAATGGCTTCAAGACATGAACGTAGTGCTGCTATTGATGGTAATGGCTGCTATCGCGCTGGCCATCGCCTGCGCGAATTTGGGCAATCTCCTGCTTGCGCGAGCCACAAAGCGGCGAAGCGAAATCGCTACTCGCCTCGCTCTGGGCGCATCGCGGTGGCGTCTGGTCCGGCAACTGTTAACAGAGAGTGTTGCCTTGTCGGTAGTCGGCGCTGGGGCTGGCGTTCTCATCGCACGCTGGGGCAGCCAAGCTTTGCTTTGGGCCCTTTCGTTTCCAGGTGGTGATCCAGTTCGATTGGATCTGTCATGGGATGCCAAGCTCGCCAGCTTTGCCGTCACCGTCACTCTAGGGTGCGCTCTGCTCTTTGGCCTGGCGCCGACGTTCGGGGCAACTCAGATTTCCCTTTCCTCGGCAATGAATAACGGCGTGGCGACCGGAAAACCCAGAAGCCGCCTTATGAATTCTGTCCTCGTTGTGATGCAAGTTGCCCTGTCCCTGGCCGTACTGGTCAGTGCCGGTCTGCTGGCGCGGACACTGCAAGCGCTGCGAGCGCAGGACCCGGGCTATGACCCTCAAGGCGTCGTCACGGCTCACGCTAACTGGCCGGGAGGCCGCGAGAATGCAATGCGCGAAGTCCTCGTCGGAGAGCAATTGCTGACAGCATTTCGGTCCTTACCTGGCGTCACGTCTGCGTCATGGAACCGTGCTCGTTCAAAGCCGAGGCTTTCACAGTTGGTCGTTTCCGGGCCAGCAGGCTTCGAGCGAAGGTCTGGCTCTTACCTCCAATTCGTCTCTTCTGACTTCTTCAGAACCTGGCGGACTCCGGTGCTAGCCGGCCGGGAATTTAGTGACACGGACACCGCCACGTCACTTCCGGTAGCTATTCTTAGTGCGGACCTCGCGAGAGTGCTCTTTGGAAAAGTGAGTCCTGTCGGGCTGAAATTTCGTGAGAACGATGGCGATGGCGACGGGCACGAGTACGCAGTTGAGGTTGTCGGGGTAGTTCGAGATATACAGTTTCGCCGGCCTAGTGATGGTCCTCTTCCCATCTTGTACCGGCCGGTTTCCCAATGCGGAGATTCGTGCTCAGGGGTCGGCAGCTACGAAATTCGAGCTGCCGGTGTATTCGTCGGAACCGCTAAACGTCTCGAAGACGCGGCAGCAGCGGTTGACCCCCGTATTGTTTTGAAATGCGCTCGGTTGAGTAACATGCTCAGCGACTCCGTACACCGCAATAGCGCCATGGCGTTGATTGCTTCTACGTTCGGTTTATTCGTCGGCCTGCTGGCCATGATCGGTGTTTACGGCGTGACCTCGCATGCCACAGCGGAAAGAACGCGCGAAATCGGCATCCGCATGGCGCTGGGCGCGAAACCAAGCGACGTGCTTCGCATGTTGTTCGGTGAAATGATGCGCATAGTGGCCCTGGGAATAGCGCTCGGCGTGGGCGCGATTTTTCCGGCAGTTCAGATCATTCGCGGGGTGATTTGGGGAGTAAAGCCAACGGATCCTGTGAGCATCGGGTCTGCGATTTGCTTGATGCTCGCAATCACTGCAACTGCCGCGTATCTCCCCGCGCGTCGCGCCATGCGTGTCGATCCTCTCGTCGCGCTGCGCTACGAATGATTGCTCCGCCCGGTGCCGCAGCCTTCGCTTTTTAAGGCTGCAGGCTTAGAGTCACACTCCTTCCCGCCCAATAATCACCAGTGAAGTTCCGAGATGAATCGAGGCCGTCAAACAAATCCTTGCGGGTCAAGGTCGTTCAAATTATCAGCACATGCTTGGGCTTCTTTCTGCGTCCAGAAGGTCAGTGGTCTGGCCTCAGCGGCAAGGGAAGCTACCGAATTCGGCTTCATCACCAGCAACCCCGCAATCGACGGGTGACGCATGCAGTTGGCGGCTGTTAGGCTGGAAAGGCTGGAAAGGTCTGCCACGCCTTTCATCGCGCAGTCGTTCACCGTGTCCCAAACCATCCACTTTTCGTCTTGCTGCCTGACTTCGTATCGCATCTTGACTTCCAGATAAGTGCAGTGCTGCCGTTATGTTATATCGCGCTCCGGTTTCGCATCGGTTTTATTTGCGTTCTCCTCGCGGGTGCCGACGACGCGTCTCGGTCTCTTCGAGGCCGTTTACGGCGCGGACGATCCCATCTTTCATGAGCGCCGCGCCGAAATTGAGCAGATAGCCGAGTTTAACTCCGGTGAGACGAAGATACGTCTGCAGCTGCTTTCGGTGGGCGTTGTTAAGTTGCTCTATGGATTTCAATTCGACAATCACTTTAGCGGCGACCCAAAGATCGGCCCGGAACGCTTCATCGAACGTCATGCCCTTGTATTGAATGGCGACCGGCGCCGGCCGACCTGCAAGCCGCGGAGCATGAGTTCGTGCGCCAGCACCACCTCGCAAACGGACTCCAGAAGGCCCGGGCCTAATTGACTGGACAAGGATCACCGGCCACGCTCGTGCACTTGCCAGTCGCCATTTGTCACTCGCCGCTACACCCAGCCCAGCGATGCAAACAGCGTAATGGACCCGCACCCCAGCGCCACGCCGAGAACCATCCCGGCCAGCACATCGCTCAAGAAGTGCATCCCCAGCACGATCCGCGAGATCGCGATGCTGATCGCCAAAAAGAAAAGCGGGCCTTCGAGTGACGGGTAAAAATAACTGACTACCAGCGCCGTCGAAAACGCCGTCATCGTATGTCCTGAAGGGAACGAAAACTTGTCCGGAGGCAACACCTTCGACCAGCAGTGTGGCTCGAGCTGGCACGGTCTGGGCCGCTGACTAAGTCTCTTCAACGCCATAAACACAATAATCCCCAGCACCGCCGCCGCACCCGCCGCCCCGATTGCGGAAAAGCGCTGCGCACCACCTGCCACAAGCAACATCACTCCCAGCCCGTACCACAGCCAGCCATCTCCCATCCGCGTTGCCAGGATCATCCACAGGCGCACCCATCGCGGAGCCCGCCAACGGTTCAACCGCCGCATCAAGCGGTGGTCTCGCCGTTCGATGAATCCCCACAATGTGCGCGCTACTGCCATATCGTTAGCCCATTTAGCCCCAGTTCTCCTGAAGCGTAGAATCCAGATCCCAAAGCATGCGCGGCCGCGCCGTGGTCTGCTCCAGCGCGCGCGTCCATTTCTTGCAGAAGCGTATTTCGTTTATCCAGTGTCCGGCCGTTACGAACGGAATGAGCAACGCAACTGGCGTGAGCGCCGCCGTCCACGGCTTTTCCGCCACCATCGCGCCCACAATGCGCAGAACGTCCGCAGTCAATCGCCAATAGCTGCCGTTCTCTCCATGGACGCGTCCATTCCCCGCCCGCAGCCCGCTGAGAAACTCATCCATGGATCTGGCGCCGCGAACTTCGGTAAACACCCGGCCGACCCCGGCAATTGTGTGCGAATCGCTTCCGGCAAGCGCTACCTTCCCGACCCGCGCGGCCAGACGCGCAGCGCTGGCGTTCGCCTCGGGCCACATTTGGCCGTTCCGCGTTTCGTACGCCGGAATGTAGGAGGCAAACCAGCTGAAGTCTTCGTCGCTTCGCCGCCCTGTGAGCCCGGAGAACACGTGGTTCCCGCTGAAGAAGAGCTTCTGCTCCGTCAGGTACATCATCAATGCAATGAAATCTTTACGACGCTTTTGAATCTCCAGGTGCTGCCGCTCCGTAATGGCATAAACGCCCAAATGCATCTCCGTGCCGGTGGGCATCTGTACCGTAACTTCCTCGCTCAAGAAGAAATCAGGATGGCGTCGGAGGGCTTCTCCGGAATCGATGGAGTCGTGGTCCGTCAGCGTAACCAGGCTCATGCCCAGTTGCTTCAGGCGGGAATACACCTCCGCAGGGTCGTTGTACGACTCGCGGCAAATCCGGTTCACGATGGGAGTGTTGCACATGCCGGATGCGATCGAATGAACGTGGAGGTCGCAGCGCATGAAGCTATTGTTTACTGTCGATATGAACAAGCCATGAAGAGGTGGCGAATTGTGGATGAATGTGTCCATGGAACTCCTTGAGCACATTGGACTTCCTGAGTTATCCACATGGCATGCAGAGTGCTCATGGACTTCTCCGCTCTTTCCGTGGCAGCATGATTGCCGTGAGAAAGATTCACGTGATTTTTCATGACGGCGGAGGCGGACACCGCAACGCGGCCGTAGCCCTGCAAACCATTTCCGCACAGCAAAATCGTCCTTGGGAAATTAACCTCGTCCAATTTCAGGATTTGACCGACCGGCTGGACGTGCTGCGGAAGCTCACTGGTATCCGCATTCAGCAGCAATACAACCTGATGCTGCAGAACGGCTGGACCCTCGGCAGCAAATATTTCCTGCGCCTGCTTCAAGTTACGATTCGGCTCTTCCACCGTCCGATGGTAAATCTCCTCACCGAGTTTTGGCGTGCGCACCCCGCCGATCTGCTCGTTTCCGTTATTCCGCACTTCAACCGGCAAATCTGCGAGAGCTGGAACGCCGTTTATCCCGGCCGGCCGTTCGTCACGCTCATTACCGACCTTGCAGACTTTCCGCCGCGCTTCTGGATCGAACCTATCCCAGAACAATACGTCATTGCCGGTACCGAAAAGGCTGCAGAGCAGGCGCGCGCGTTCGGTCATGACGAGTCGCACATTTTTCGGGCGTCAGGAATGATTTTGCGGCCGGATTTTTACGCCGCCGACCAGGTAGATCCCGCAAAGCTCCGCGAGGAGATGGGCTTACGCGCTGATCTACCAACCGCTATCGTTCTTTTTGGCGGCCATGGCTCCAAAGTGATGTTTGACATCACCGAACGCCTCGATGCCGCCGGCTTGCCCGTGCAATTGATTCTTATTTGCGGCAAAAACGAACAACTCGCGCAAAGGCTCCGCTCCCGGAAGTGGAAGATGCCGGTGCACGTTATCAGCTTCACGCGGGAAGTTCATCGCATCATGCGCGCAGCGGATTTTCTGATCGGCAAGCCCGGTCCGGGAAGTATCGCGGAGGCGATGGTGCGCAAACTACCTGTCCTTATTGAATGCAACGCGTGGACGCTGCCGCAAGAGCGCTACAACGCGGAATGGGTTACGGAAAAGCGCGTGGGGATCGTACTCAAGAGTTTTCGCGAAGTCGTGAGCGGCGTACGCCAGATGTGTGAACCGGCGCAGCGTGCCGAGTTTCGCGAAAACGTTGCTCGCCTCAATAACCGCGCCATCTTCGAGATTCCGGAAATGTTGGAGAGTTTGCTGCGCGGCAGCGCCCGAAACGAACCCTCGTCGGCTGACAATCCAATTCCTGCACGCGCAAACGCTTAATTTTGCTGTGGGTTGGAAGTGGGAGCCAAACGTTCGGCGCTTTCGGCGCGGCCGGGGCGGGGAAACCGCGGTCCAGCGTCCTTATTTTCCGCTGGGAAGCGCAGCCTTGGCTTTGCGCACCGCGCCACCCAGGTCCGCGCCTTATATTTCGGAGAATCGCAGAGCTTTACGCATGCGGCGTGGGCACTGGACGTTGAACAACGGCAGTAGCAAGTCCCAACATTCGGTTCCTGAAGCTCCGAGGGAGTATTTGCGAAGAGAATCGCGGAACTCCCAAGCGCGAACACGAGCAGAATCGTGCGGACGAGTGGGTTGACGTAGGGTCGCGGCAAAGCTTCCGGAGAACATCGCATATCACTGATTCTCTGAGTCTTGGCCATAAAAACCGATAGCGCAGAGTGGTAGGAGATTTTGTTACCGTAGTCCTGGAACTGGCTTCGCGCGTCCCGGCGTGCCGATTGGGCGGCGAAGAGGTCCGACGGCCGTCGAAGTTGGTTCGTATTTAACCGAGAGGTTAAATACGAGGGAGCGCCGGCGAACTTAAAGAGTTTTTTAAGTATATAACGTTAACTAACTAGCGTACGGCAATTATCGGGATTATAGGGCTGGGGGCGGTTCCCGTTTCAGATTCGTATTCGTTCCAAACTGAAATCGCAGGCCGATTTGGGGAGCCCACGCAGCCCCTGAGGATTGTGCAACTCCATAAGAAGAAAAGCCTTATATCAAACGGCGCAGTTCTCCAACATTGGCGCGGGCCGTGCAGGATGTCCCGCATGAGTGCGTTTCAATTGACGGGTTGTAAGGATACGCGAGCGAGGGGGAAGGGGCTTGCTCGTGGCTTTTTGCAATTCGTTCCCACCTGCCTCTGAGAGGGAAGCTAGGATGGATGACCCCACGCGCCGGTGTGAAAACGACACCGGCAATGAAACGCACTCTTCAGGGCCCCCGATCCCAAGCGGGGGCCCCTTTTTTTTGCTTCCCCGGTTTTTACACCAACAAGTCCGCGCGGTATCCTTCAATTCAGTCCATTGACCGATAACGCCTTAAGACTGTGACTCTCCACGTCGAGCAAGTAGGGCTCCGGGTCCTTAACACCCCTCAAATTCCGATGCCATCTCAAGAATGCGGCCGTCTTCCCGTCCGCAGAGACTTTTAGTTCCGTCGAGTAGCTATTCGCGTTCGTGAGCTTCTCGATTCCTCCGGTATCGGGATTCAGCCGGTACACGTCGTAGTCCACGTATTCGTTAGCAGCCATGAAGAGGATAGTTCCGTCCGGCAAGTAATTCGGGTAGGCAAAAATGGGGTGCTTGCGACTTATTTCTTTCGGAACGTGAGGCCGAAAAGTACGCACGGGTGGACCAAGAGAGGTTATCGAATAAATTGCAATCTGCGGCTCCGTTTCAAGACCCTCCGTTACGACGACCATGTTCTTGCCGTCTGCTGAGACGGCAGGGCGGGATACCATATAGAAATGCTCAGTCGTCAGCTGGCGTACGTTTGTCCCGTCCAAGTTCGCGGCGAAAAAATTCCAACCATGAGGATGTGGCTGCGCGATTGGCGAGTAACTGCCGTAGAATTCCGCTCGGGAAAAAACGATTGTTGCATTGTCGGGTGAGAGAACGGGCGACAAATCGGCCACATTTGATGGCGACCACTGGTGCTCGTCTGAGCCGTCAACGTTGACGATGACAATCCGATAGCCCCTATGATCGGCGGACTCGTAAGAGTATGCGATTCGCTTTCCATCGGGAGAGAACGACGGACTCGATTCCCATCCATCTTTTGCGTCTGTCAATCTCGTTGCGACGCCAGTATCTACGGGAACTGTGTAGATGAACGATGTGTTGCCCTTTTCGGCGGCCAAGGCGATCAGCCTGCCGTTGGGAGAGACGGCGACGGCGGTAATCTGCCAGCGGGGAGTCCGTCCATGGGTCGTGCGGGCAAGTGGAAATACGAGGAGCACTGCCATAAATAGCAAAATTCGCGGGTGGCGTAGCCACATCTTTAATCCTCCCCTAGCAGACATTCGCTCACATTATTGTGCTTCAGGTCCTTCGCCGACCTGGGAGCTGCGCTTCGCAAGCTGTTCTCAACGCCTTGATGCACACGCGATGCCTAGATTGTGAGTTCTTCAAAATCAAAAATATGCAGGTCAGAGTGTAAGTGTTTATATTGGAAGAACTTACGGGAATCGCGGCTCTTTTAGGTCCAACACTTGCAAGAGCTGGCGGAGGGCCCGGCAGGCTCTGTCAGCAGAATCCGCCCACTGTCAGGTGTCACCACGTCTGCGACTCGTTCGTTGGTCCTGCATGACTTGCGATCGCGCTCGGCTGTTTCTTGTTAATTTACTTTTCGAGTGACTGCGATCGAGGCTTGGCCGAGCACGTGAGCGACTTGCGTTTCGCGCAGGCGCGAGGCGTCGTACTCGAACGAAAGCTGCTTCTTGCCTTCGTCAAAGTGGAATCGGCGCAAACCGTAGGTATTGGAAAATTCTCCGAGGCGGCGCAACTGCGCTTCCGTGAGCGGATTCTGAAGTTCGTAAGTGATTTCGACGAGTGTCATGGCGGGATTATACCGCAACGGTCAAATCGCCACGCCTTCCGCTCGTAGCCACGGTCCTGATTTCGCGCGCCGCCATCCTGGCGCCCTTAGAGCAGGCACGGCGTCGTTCCGCGGCGATACCGGGCCACGCGGGGGAGCTTGACATTCATAGCCCCAGGGGGTATATATAGCCCCAGGGGGTATATTGCATGCCCACGAACAAGATGGCCGCGCGGGGCGCCGCGGCCACGAGCCAGCAGGCCGGCGCGCCGTGCGCATGTGACTCGGAGCTGCGCAAGGCCGTTGCCGTTGATCCGGCCATCAAAGAAGCCAATCGCAAACGCCTGCGCCGCATCGAAGGGCAAATTCGCGGCCTGCAAAAGATGGTCGAAGAGGACCGCTATTGCGCCGATGTGATTACCCAGGTCGCTAGCGTGCAAGAAGCGCTGCGCGGCGTCGCCCGCAACCTGATGAAGAATCATCTCCACCATTGCGCGGCCAAAGCACTGCAAAGCGGTAAGAAGGAAGAGAGCGAAGCGATGTACGACGAACTGCTCAACTTAATTTACGCGCACCTGCGTTAGCGTCCGCCCCGCGCAGGACGCAGCTAGAAAGGGAAGTACATGGAACGCGATCCAGTCTGTGGAATGACGGTAGACCCGGCGAAAGCCGCGGCCAAAGTCGAGCACTCCGGAAGAACCTATTCTTTCTGTTGCCCAGGCTGCGCCGCGAAATTTCAGAAGGAGCCGCAAAAATATTTGGCCTCTTCAAGCGTGATAGGGATCGTTGGAGCGGAGCACCGCGGCTCTCACGCCCACGCCCAAGCGGGCACCGCGCACGTCGCGCACCCTGCCTCGCACGCTGGCGCACCGGCTCAGGCCGCTCCAAAAGGGCAATCCGCGGCAAACGATAGCGCGGCGCAGGGAGCGCGCTACACGTGTCCGATGCACCCCGAAGTTATTCAGATCGGGCCCGGCTCGTGTCCGATTTGCGGGATGGCCCTCGAGCCGATGGACGTATTCGCGGAAGTCGAGGCCGACGCCGAATACGATTCGATGTTTCGCCGATTTTGGGTGAGCGCGGCGCTTTCGCTGCCGGTACTGATCATCGCGATGTTTGGCGATGCGCTGCGGCTGCCTTTTACTACGGCGGCGCGCAACTGGATTGAGCTCATTCTTGCGACGCCCGTGGTGCTCTGGGGCGGCTGGCCATTTTTCCAGCGCTTTTGGTCGTCCGTCGTGAACCGCAGTCCCAACATGTTCACGCTCATAGCGATCGGGACCGGCGCGGCGTATCTGGACAGCATTGTCGCGACGCTCCTGCCGCAAGTATTTCCTGCGTCGCTTCGCGACATGCACGGGGCGGTGCCAGCTTACTTTGAGGCCGCAGCGGTAATCACGACGCTGGTTCTGCTGGGCCAGGTGCTGGAACTCCGCGCGCGGCAACAAACCAGCGGCGCGATTCGCTCGCTGCTGAAGCTGGCTCCGCAGCAAGCGCATTTAGTCGGCGCAGACGGCTCCGAAAAAGATGTTGCGCTCGAAATCGTCAAGCGCGGCGACCATTTGCGGGTGCGCCCCGGCGAACGCGTTCCCGTGGACGGCATCGTGCGCGAAGGCGCGAGCGCCGTGGACGAGTCCATGATTAGCGGGGAGCCGATGCCAGTCGAAAAGCAAGCTGGCGACAGAGTCACCGGCGGCACGCTCAACGCCAGCGGCAGCTTCGTCGTGGAAGCGGTGCACGTCGGTAACGAGACGCTTCTCGCGCAAATCGTGAAGCTGGTCAGCGAAGCGCAGCGCAGCCGCGCGCCGATGCAGCGCCTAGCTGACAAGGTCGCGGCCTATTTTGTCCCCGCGGTCATCATCGCTGCCGTTGTCGCGTTTGTAGGCTGGATGGCGTTTGGGCCAGAGCCGCGATTCGCGCACGCGCTCGTTGCCGCTGTCGCCGTGCTCATCATTGCTTGTCCGTGTGCGCTGGGTCTCGCGACGCCGATGTCCATTATGGTTGCCGTTGGGCGCGGCGCGCACACGGGTGTTCTGGTGCGCAATGCGGAAGCTCTCGAAACGCTCGCCAAAGTGGATACTCTGGTGATCGACAAGACCGGCACGCTGACCGAAGGCCGGCCGCAACTCGCGAGCGCGGGAATCCTGAGTGGTACGAGCTTAACGGCGGAGCAGTTGATCTCGCTCGCCGCCAGTGTGGAGCGCTCCAGCGAACATCCGCTGGCTCGCGCCATTGTTCGCGCTGCCGAAGAAAAGAAACTTCCCATAGCGCCGGTTGCGGATTTCCTGGCCACGGCGGGCGGAGGCGCCGAAGCTACCATCGGCGGCAAGCGCGTACTCGTCGGCTCGGCTGCTTTTTTGCAGAAAAATCAAATCACGGCGCCATCGAATTTGCCGCCCGAATCGGGAATCCTCGCGTCAGGCGCGAACACTTTGGTGTTTATCGCCGTCGACGGCAAGCCCGCCGGCGTGATTTCGCTGAGCGACAAAATCAAGGCGTCTACACCCGACGCGATCCGCGCACTGGCCGCCGATGGCGTCCATGTCGTGATGCTTACCGGCGACCGTCGTGAATCCGCGACGAAAGTTGCCGAATCGCTCGGCATCAAGGAAGTGCATGCCGACATGCAGCCGCGACAAAAAGCCGAAGTTGTTCAGCATCTGCGCCAACAGGGCCGGATTGTGGCGATGGCCGGCGATGGAATTAACGACGCACCAGCGTTAGCCGCAGCGAACGTGGGCATTGCGATGGGAACGGGCACCGACGTGGCCATTGAAAGCGCGGGAATCACGCTGGTCAAAGGTGATTTGCGCGGCATCGTGCGCGCACGCAAGCTCAGCCGGGCGGCGGTCGGCAACATCAAGCAGAACCTGGCGTTTGCGTTTCTTTACAACGCGCTCGGAATTCCCATTGCGGCGGGAGTGTTCTTTCCTATTTTTGGCTGGTTGCTCAGTCCGATGCTGGCGAGCGCGGCGATGAGCTTTAGCTCCGTCTCCGTGATCGCCAACGCGTTACGACTGCGAAAAGTTTCGCTCTAGGGTGGAAGCGCGGTCAGCTCTTGCCGAGGATGGAATCGAAGTATTTCCGCATTTCGGGAGAGTCCCATTCCTGCATGCCGATAATCTTGCGCTCGATCTTGCCATCGGGTCCGATGATGTACGTTTCCGGCACCATCGTTGTGCCATACGATTCCGCAATCGGGGAGCGATTTTCCTTGGTGGCCGGGTCGCGGTAGGTTTCGAAAGTCACGCCGTGCTCGCGCAAGAAGTTTTCGTAGGCCGCCAGGTCTTCGTCGGCAGCGACGCCGAGCACCACGCCGTTCTTCGGCGCTATGTATTTTTCAAGCCGGTTGAGCGCCGGCGTCTCTTCCACGCAAGGCGGGCACCACGAGCCCCAGAAATTCAGCACCACGACTTTTCCGCGAAAGTCGGAAAGATGCATTGGTTTGCCGTGGAGATCAAACGCGAAGTCGCGGGCGCGCGTTCCGGCTACGGATGCTTCGCCGTGACGGTAGGTAGGCAGCGCAAAAACCACAATGATGCCGAGGAAGGCCACGAGCCCGCCCCAAGCCATGATTTTCAGGCCGATTCTCATCGAATGTTATACTAGCGTATCCACACGATGCGACGAAAGACCTTCGCAACGCGGAGTCCGCGCCAGCCGCTTTGCGACGGCATGTCCACGGTGAAAAATGAAGCCGGATTTTAGCGGTGTTTGGCGAGCAAATCTTGAAAACAGCACACTTCTGCGACCGAAGCCAAAAGCGATGTCGGCCAGCATCCATCACACTGACCCGGAACTTCGTGTCGAGATGGTCCTCACCAAACCTGACGGGACGGAGGTTCGCACCACCTCGCGATTTCTGACCACGGGGGAAGAGGTTAGCAATCCATTGTACGGCACAGGGATGCGGAGCCGCTGCCAGTGGATGGACAGGGAGTTGTTGGTTGAATCGTGGGTAACCTTGCGCGGCAGGGATTGGCATAGCCGGGATTTCTGGTCACTTTCCGAAGATGGCCAAACGCTGATCATGGAACACCGGGATGACGACCTGGCGGGACAAATCGCCCGGTTGGAAAGAACACACGAAGAAGTAGAATAGAGAGCACTCGCCCAGTGGCGCTCCGCATCGGCGAAATCTACTGTGACCGACGCATTGCATGACTCGAGATCGCCGCAAGAAGCTGTCTCGCCAAGCATTACCGCCATCGTTCCCGCACGCAATGAAGAAGCGGTCATCGCGGGATGCGTGGCGGCGCTCGCCGAGCAACCGGAGATCGGCGCGATTATCGTCGTGAATGATCAATCCACGGACAAGACCGCCGAAATCGTTCGCGGACTGATGGCCAAGATCCCGCAGTTGCGCCTGCTCGAGACACGCGAAGTTCCCGACGGTTGGGTTGGCAAAAACAACGCGGTCTTTCTTGGCGCGAACGCCGCAAAAACGCCGTGGCTGCTTTTCACCGATGCAGACGCGGAGTTGCTTCCGGGAGCGGCGAAGCGTGCGCTGCAGATTGCTCAGGAAAACGATGCGGCGCTGGTGTCATTTTCACCTGAGCAGATAACGCAATCCTGGTACGAAAAAGCGCTTATCCCATTCGTGTACACGCGGCTCGCGAAGCATTTTTCCTACGACGCGGTGAACAACCCGAAGTCCAAAGCGGCGGCGGCGAATGGCCAGTTTCTGCTCATTCGCCGCGATGCGTACGAAGCCATCGGTGGGCACGCCAGCGTCGCTGCGGACGTCCTCGAAGACGTAGCCCTCGCCCACCTCACAAAGGCTGCCGGTTTGCGCATCTGGTTTGGCGCGGGTAAGGGGATGGTCCGCGCGCGGATGTACCGCTCCTTCGGGGCGATGTGGGAAGGCTGGAAAAAGAATCTGTACCTGCTCGTGGGCGCTTCCAGATTCGCCGTTTTTCGCGAGATCGAGTCGGTCATTCCGTGGATTCCGCTGTTGTTGTTGGCCGTCGGCCTGCGCTTCCCAGCGGTGATGTTTCTGGCCGTGCTGTTTCTCCTGATGCGCCAGTTCATCTACGGGACCGAACTTTCCCGTAACGGATACCCCTTCAACCTCATCATCTATTATGTGCCCGCAGTGGCGATGTACGTGGCGGTGCTTTGCGCGTCTTACCGGGCGCATGCGAAGGGCAGAGTGGCCTGGAAAGGACGCGAAGTGGCGCTGAGCGTGCCGAGCGCGCCGAGATAAACTACAAATCATGGTCCTGCTCACGCGCAAAATTGAATTCTCGGCGTCGCACCGCTATCACAATCCGGCATTCTCGTCGGAAGAGAATCGCCGCGTCTTTGGCAAGTGCAACAACCCGCATGGCCACGGCCACAACTACACGCTGGAAGTCACCGTTGCGGGTGAGCCGGATCCCGTGACAGGGATGGTTCTGGACCTAAAAGAGTTGAAGGAGATCCTGGAGCGCGAAGTGATGCAGCGGATGGACCACCGGCATCTGAATTTCGAAGTTCCGGAGCTCGCCGGACAAATTCCCACGTGCGAAAACATCGCGCGCGTCATCTGGAATCTGCTGGATCCGAAGATCAAGCAGGGGCGTTTGCATCGCGTACGGTTGTACGAGTCGGCGGACCTGTTTGCGGATTGCTACCGAAATGGCGCGGGAGGAGCGGGGCCGTGACGGATCGCGTGCAAATTGGTGATACGGTCAGAGTCGAGCTAGGACGCCGCTATCGCTTTGCGGCCTCGCACCGGTTACACACCGCGCAGCTCAGCGAAGAAGAGAATTGCCGCGTGTTTGGCAAGTGCAACAACCCGTACGGCCACGGCCACAACTATGTGCTGGAAATTCGCCTGTCCGGAGAGATTGATCCGGCTACGGGGATGATTGCCAACCTCGCGGACATGGATAGCTTCGTGGCGCGTGAAGTTCTCGAGCCGTTCGACCACAAATCGCTGAACGAAGACGTGGCTGTGTTTCGCGACATCGTGCCGACAACGGAAAACCTGTGCATCGAAATCTACCGCCGCCTGAAAGAATTTCCGCACGCAAAACTCGAGCGCGTGCGCGTCGAAGAAACTTCCAACAACAGCTTTGAATACTCAGGAGACACGGTAAACTTGACGGGAAGGGAAAAGGCATGACCAAGCCGACGGAAAATTCCATCTGCCGAACCGAAGAAATCTCGCTCCAGGAGGAAAAACCGCTCGATGCGCACAGGATCGCCTGGCACGTTCGCGAGATCATCAAGTTGATTGGCGAAGACGCGAACCGCGAAGGATTGCGCAAGACGCCGGAGCGCTATGAAAAGGCGCTGAAATTTCTCACCGGCGGATATTTGCAAAACGCGGACAATGTGTTGAACGGCGCAACCTTCAGCGTGTCGTATGACGAGATGGTGGTCGTCAAGGACATCGAGTTTTTCAGCCTATGCGAGCACCACATCTTGCCGTTCTTCGGCAAATGCCACGTCGCGTATCTGCCGAACAAGCGGGTGATCGGACTGAGCAAGGTCGCGCGGCTCGTCAACATGTTTGCACGGCGCCTGCAGATTCAGGAGCGGCTCACCAGCCAGATTGCTTGCGCCATTCAGGAGAAAATCAGCCCGGAAGGCGTGGGCGTCATTATCGAAGCGCGCCACTTGTGCATGCAGATGCGCGGCGTCGAGAAACAGCACGGCCAAGCCGTGACGAGCGCCATGCTCGGCGGATTCCGGCACAACAAGCAGACCCGCGACGAATTTCTCGCGCTGATCCGGCCGAGGGAATAGCAGCTAATTACGCCGCTCGCGCTGCGCTAGCGGCGCTGCGATTTGGGAGCGGCAGTGCAGCGATTTATTTCTTCGCAATTTCCACGGACGCGCGGGTATTCTCCCAGTCCATGTGCAGGGTGCAGCCACTGCCGGACTTGTCGAACGCGATCGTGAAGTCCTCAACCACGGACGGTGTGGCGGAAACTCTCATATCAATGCGCGCCAGATCTTCCGATGGACCCGCATAGGCCAAGCCCCATTCGCCGGTTTTCTTGCTGATGATGAGCGTCCACTTGTCTTTTTCTGGAATCGTGAAAATCGTGTAGTTTCCTGCGGGAACGGAGGTGTTGCCGACTTTCAAATCCGTATCGGTGACGAAGGTAGTGGCTTCATTCGCGCCGGCGCGCCAGACTTTTCCGTACGGGACAAGCTCGCCCATGACTTTGCGGCCCTTGGCGCGCGGACTGGAGTAGTCCACCGTCAACGTTTTACCGCCGCCCAGATCGCACTCCGCCTTGGCTGGTGGACTCGGCCGCTTGCTTTTGTCCTGTTGACACGACGCTTGTGTGGCCAGCAGCGCCAGGCCCAGCGAAAACATTCCGATCAACGCTAACTTTTTTTGCATGTACAGTCTCCTCACGATCCTGTTTGCACTCGCGGCATTCATTGAACCGGATTTGCCGCCGGGACGCAATACTTGAGTCGCGTCCGCCGCAAATTCCGGCGCGGGAAGCGTTTGTACATTTCTTTACACTCAAAACATTTTTGTGTTAGCCTGAATAGGTCGAAGAGAAGAGGAAATAATTCAGGGGACGACGGAGAGGGGCACTTGAGCGCACCGAAAGCAGTGTTGATCGAACAGTTCCGCACGCATGTGAAGGACACGGGCTCGCCGGAAGTGCAAATCGCGCTTCTCAGCGAGCGGATCAACTACCTGACAACGCACCTCAAGTCCCACGTCAAAGACCATGCATCCCGGCGCGGCTTAATCATGATGGTAAATAAGCGACGCCGCCTGCTTGATTATCTGAACCGTCGCGACCCGGATCGGTACCGCGAGATTGTCGAACGCCTTAGTTTGCGCAAGTAGTCGTCCTTCATTATTTTCTAACGTCGGAACGACCACACAGCGTTTTCACGATGTGACAACTTCCCCCAGAAGTCTGTCTGCCCGCCCCAGTGTCCTCTGGGTCGCCAGTGAAATCCTCAGGCATGCGGCTCCATTTGAGCCGTTGACTCTCGTGGTGTAGCTCGATTCGGTTGAGTTCCTGTTGACGTTCAAACCTCTTTTCTTCCCGGGGTCATTGCTGACAAAGAGCAGTCGTTTCGCGGAAACTCCGCGCGCATTGCGCAATTCCCGGACGCCCCCGGCAGCACGTTTTGTACCCGCTCCGTTTGGAAACGGAGCCAAAGGAAATGAAAGCTATGTCTGAAAATACACACACACCAGCGCCGTACAAAGTCTCCGTGGAAGTTGGCGGCCGCAATCTGATTCTGGAAACCGGAAAAATCGCCAAGCAGGCGAACGGCGCAATTACCGCGCGCTACGGCGACACCATTGTTTTGGTCACGGCATGTATGGCGTCCACGGCGAACGACCGCGATTTTCTGCCGCTAACCGTTGACTATCGCGAGAATACCTACTCCGCCGGGAAAATTCCCGGCGGTTTTTTCAAGCGCGAGGGGCGGCCTTCGGAAAAGGAAATTCTCACTTCACGACTAATTGACCGCCCCATGCGGCCGCTCTTTCCGGAGGCCTGGCGGAATGAAACGCAAATTGTCGCCATGGTGCTATCGGCGGACAGCGACAACGATCCCGACGTCATCGCCGTGACCGCCGCGTCCGCGGCTTCGTACTGCTCGGACCTGCCATTTGAAAAGCCGATTGCCTGCGTTCGTGTGGGCCTGCTCGACGGTCAACTCGTCGCGAACCCCACGGTTGCGGAACAAAAGAAGAGCCTGCTGAACATCGTAGTGGCCGGAACGGAAGAAGCCATCGTCATGGTCGAATCCGGCGCGCTGGAAGTTTCCGAAGAAACCGTCGCGGACGCCCTGGAATTCGGCCACGCGCAAGTCAAGCGCATCGTCGCCGGCATCAAGGAGCTACACGGGAAGATCAAGCCCACCAAAGTCGTTGTCGAGCCGCTGCCCTTCGATGAAGCCATCTACAAGAGTCTCGAGAAAAAATACGGAGCGCGCCTCCACGACGCGGTTAACACGGAGAAGCATCCCAAGAAAGAAAGCTATCACCTGATTGATGCGCTTAAAGACGAAATCCTGGAGGCCATTCCCGAGGAGCCGAAAAAGGAAATGGACGAGAAGCGCGCGCTGACCAAGCGCGCGTTTGAAAGACTCCGCGAGGACATTTTCCGCGATGACGTTATCAACGCGAAGCGCCGTCCCGATGGGCGCGCCTTCGACCAGATTCGCCAGATTACCTGCGAAGTCGGGTTGCTTCCGCGCGTACACGGCTCCGCGCTCTTCACGCGCGGTGAAACGCAGGCGCTGGCAACGCTGACTCTTGGCACCAAGGAAGACATGCAGCGCCTCGATCTCTTGTTCGAGCAGGACCAGTTCAATCGCTTCATGCTGCATTACAACTTCCCCCCGTTCAGCGTCGGCGAAGTGAAGTTCCTCCGCGGCCCAGGCCGCCGTGAAATCGGCCACGGCGCCCTCGCGCAACGCGCGCTGGTCAACCTGCTTCCGCCGGAAGCGGATTTCCCGTATGCCATGCGCCTCGTTTCGGACATCCTGGAGTCGAACGGTTCTTCCTCGATGGCGACGGTTTGCGGCGGCTCACTCGCGCTTATGGATGCCGGAGTTCCCATGAAGGCGCCTTGCGCAGGCATCGCCATGGGCCTGGTCGTCGGCGAAGACCACAAGTACTCGATCCTCACCGACATCGCCGGCGCCGAGGACCATTACGGCGACATGGACTTCAAAGTTGCGGGAACGCGCGCCGGCATCACCGCGTTGCAGATGGACATCAAAGTCCTCGGCATCAGCATCCAGATGATGCGCGAAGCGCTGGCGCAAGCCAAAAAAGCGCGCCTCCAGATTCTCGACACCATGGAAGGTACGCTCTCGAAGGCGCGCACGGAAATTTCCGCTTACGCACCGCGCCTCTTCAAGCTCAAGATCCCTCAGGACAAGATCCGCGACCTGATCGGCCCGGGCGGCAAGAAAATCAGATCCATCATCGAAGCCACCGGCGTCAAAATCGACGTTCTCGAAGACGGCACCGTGCACATCTTCTCGACCAGCGGCGCCGGCGGCGATGCTGCGCTGGCGATGGTTCGCGATACCACCGCGTCCGCCGAAATCGGCAAGACGTATCTCGGCAAAGTGGTCCGCCTCGCGGAATTCGGCGCCTTCGTCGAACTCTTCCCGGGCACTGACGGCTTGCTCCATATCAGCGAGATCTCCGAGCATCGCATCCGCGACGTGCGCGACGAATTGAAGCTCGGCGACCAGGTCCTCGTGAAAGTTCTTTCCATTGAGGGCAACAAAGTGCGCCTCTCGCGCAAAGCGCTCATCAAGGAAGCGCGCGAGAAGCAGCAAAAAGCCGCAGCGGGCGGCGGCGGCCATTCCGGTTCGCAGGGCGGCGAAGGCGGCTCTGGCGACTCCGGCAGCCACGAATAGCAAGGTTTTAATAGATACGCGCGAGAGGCCGGCTACGCTGCCGGCCTTTCGTTTTTCAGTCGCGGAGGCAGTGCGGCTGGGGCGTTTCGTTGCACCGTAAGTACTGTAGAATCAACACTTACAGTCAGACTGTATCTGTTGATTCTAAAGGACTTGCGTCTATTCTAAGTCCTTTAGATACAACACTTGCAAGAAATCTGGGGGGGTGTCCTCAACGCTTCCGCGTCTCCGGCGTGTAGTGTTCTTGCAAATAACGCAGGATTTTAGACGCAGCCTCATCCGGAATCGTCGCGCCGAACGTCTTGCGCATCTTCGTGACTTCCGCCTCCCAGGTTGGCGCGGGCAGCGGTGGTTGCATCGTAATGTACCGCGTGCTGTGACACATGCTGCAGTAAGCCTCCGTTTCGGCTTTGCCGTCTCCCGCCTCGAGTTCCGGCGGATAAAGTGGATATTCCCCCACGCTGTATTCGGAATCGGGCGCACGATCGCTCCCGGCAGTCTGTGCAAGCTGCCCAAGTGTGGCGGGCTGGTAATTTCCTTTTTGGAGCTGAGCGAACACGCCAATCGCCGTCGTTGCCAGCAGCCCGGCCGAAAGCACCACGAGCGTACGAAATGTTGTTTTCATCGTTTTGCCTCGCCTCACTCCGCTTCGCCCACGACGATTTCCTGTTTTTCGATGCGGTTCCACAAATATCCGCCGGGATTCCACACCGGCTCGTCGGGTTGCGTGTTGCCTTTCTCGTCCGTGGCGCGCACAGCGAGCGAATATTTGCCGGGGCGCTGCGGCGTCCATGCGGTCTCCCAGGTGCGAAACGAATACGCTCCGAAATCTTCGCCGAGCTTCGCCGGCGACCACGAATTTCCGCTGTCGTCTGAAATTTCCACGTGCGTCACACGTCCGTAGCCGCTGAAGGCGATCCCCCGCAGCATCACGCGCATGCCCGCCGCGATTTTCGATGCACCATCGGGCGAAACGAGAAACGATCGCACGGGCATTCGCGCGATGGGAATCATGTTCACTTTTCCGGCTTTCACGTCGCCCGGACTCGTGTTGCCACGCGGCGTGTCCGGAACGCGGTAGCCGGGCTTCATCCAGAAGTTTTCGTCCGGCGCGTCGAGCACGCGAATCCACGTGAGGCACTTCATCCAGTACGTCGCAAAATATCCCGGCACGACCAGGCGCACGGGAAATCCATTGAGCATCGGCAAGGGCTCACCGTTCATCAGGTACGCGACGACGCATTCATCAAGCACCGGATTTGTGAGCTCGAGAGATTTCAGAAAACGGCTCGAGGCCAGCCCCTTTGGGCCCGAGCCGGTTTCGAGTCCTTGAAACTGCACGTGAACGGAACCTGGTTTCACGCCAGTGGCATCGAGCAGTTCCCGCAGACGAACTCCGGTCCACATGGCATTGCCCATCGCGCCGTTTCCCCACTGACCGCCCGGGACGCGCGGTTGAAGCCGGCTGCGACTGTTGCCGGAACATTGATTTGCCGCCGCAACCGAAACCGGTTTGAATTTTTTCATGAGCTCCGCGAGGCTGAGGGCAAGGGGTTTCGCCACGTTGCCCGCGATCTGCAATTTCCATTGTTTCAGGTCCACCGCGTTCGGAATTCCGTCGAGGTGCCAGCGGACGTAGAACGCATCGTTGGGCGTGAAGGCGGTGGAAAAATAGTGGCGCGGAGTTTCGAGTTGCACTGGCCGGTCTGTCAACAGCAGCAGCGGCGCCTTTTGTGGCTCGGTGACGTATGGTCCGACGGAGTTCCAATGCGGATTGGCGCCAGGCCCGGTGAACGATTCCATCAGACTTGAATGCTCTGCCGGCTGTTGCGGCGCGGCCCATCCTGTTTCCGGCCATCTGCTTACCGCCAGCGCGCCACCGACCGCGCCCATCATTTTCAGCCAACTGCGCCGGCTTCTACATCCACTTGCATCGCTCATCGGGCAAACCTCCGCAGTGCGGAATATTAGCTACCGTGCGCGAAGTGTCAACGCACTTTTGTTTTGAAGCGTGACGCGGGAAAAAAAGAAATGGCTGTGGAAAAGAATTTAGTATGCCAGCGCGTGAATGCGTGTGATGTCCGCGCCAACCGCACGCAGTTTTTCCACGATGTGCTCGTAGCCGCGATCAATGTGATAGACGCGTTCGATGATGGTTTCGCCGTTTGCGACGAGGGCCGCGAGTACGAGCCCGGCGCTGGCGCGCAGATCGGAAGCCTGCACGGTAGTTCCGGAGAGCTGCGCCGGGCCATGCACGGTCGCGCGCCGGCCATCGATCGAGATGTTGGCGCCCATGCGGATCATCTCGCTGGCGTGCAAATAGCGGTTTTCGAAAATCGTTTCCGTGATTACCGACGTGCCTTCTGCCTGCGTGGCCAGCGCCATGTACTGCGCCTGCATGTCCGTCGCGAAGCCGGGGTATTCTTCGGTGGTCATATCCGC
>Ga0209166_10000028_pt1 | contig 213943 bp, 154 predicted proteins | sample Coa_R1_3_FD_187151 | JGI IMG/M metagenome (GOLD analysis project Ga0209166, IMG submission 187151) | Surface soil microbial communities from Centralia Pennsylvania, which are recovering from an underground coalmine fire - Coalmine... | ecosystem: Environmental > Terrestrial > Soil >...
AACGGAAAAGATTAATTCGCATGTGCACGTTCTATGCGGAGCGCTTGCTCTACAAAAGCTGGACTCAGCCGCCAGCTGATTCCGAGCCACCAAGCAAGCTTCCTCCGCGTACTACGTATTACATCTGAAAAGATGCGCAGAAGCGGACTATGAGCTACTGAGTGAAAAATGGAAGTGGCACGTTTCGCGCCGACGGTACGATCCGCATACACGTTTTGAGCTGGACCGCTAGATGAAAGTATTGCCGCTGCCGCGCTCGCGAACGTCGTTGTTGAAATTGTTTGCTCCGATTCGCTACTGGACCTATTCCGTCTCGAACGCCACGTGAGCCGCGCCGCCAATGAGAAATTTAGCATTCGGCACGCGATGGGAGCTGGGCCGACGGCCGGCGATGATTTCATTCGCCATGCCTTCGTCGGTGGAACGGCGAACAGGCTCGTCGAAGCGCGAATTGAATTTCGGATTTTCGATTTCAACTCGTCGCGTTGGAGAACAGGAAGATCCCAATGTTTCACTACACCAGGGAACGAACCGGTTGAGCTTCGCACGGAGGCGGTGCGAGAGTCGAATTTCATAGCGAGAAGCATGAGGCGGAGCACAGGGATCCCTCATCCAGCTTCGGCGAGCTTTGAAATGCCGGGAGCAGCGCGCCGGCACACAGATTTGCACAGCTCTATGCCGAGAGTACTAGCGGCGTACCATTGAGGGGAGCGGCGCGAACTTGGTATTCTGAGGTCCCCGCTTCCCACCCTCAATAAACCGGCGTGTATCGAAGGGCTGCAAACCATGGATGCCGAAAAACTGCGCAGTAGCCGCGACAAATTGACACGTGTGTTCCGTTACCTGGAAGCGCTGAACCAGCACCGCAATCCCGCGAAACGGCAGATCGAAGAACAGCCGTGGAGCTTCTGGCTGCGCGAACTGCCGGAACATGCGTCGGTGCAGCGAGGTACGGCGCGCGCGACCGCCGGAAAAGAGAAAAACGGAGTCAGCCCAGGCGGCGAAGACCGGAGCGCGAGCTACGTCCTGAAAGTGCGCCGGCCGCGGTTGACGAACCCACCGGAACCGCCGGACGAAATTGCGGATTGGCTCGAGGAGTGCTGGGACGACCCGGCGAGAGCGGCGACGTGCAAAGAATTACGCGAACCGACGGAGAAAAACGCGGAGACGCGAAGCGAAAAGTTTGTGGACGATCCGGTGCGGGCAACGAGCTTCGAGCGCTGGAAGCTGCTGCGCAACGAGTGGGCGAAAACGGAGAAACCGGCGCGCGCGGCAATGAAGTTGTTCGAAGCGCTGTACGGGCTGTATGGAAGAATCGAGCGCGAGGGGGAGCGCGTGGAGTTGGTGCTGGGCGACGGAATCCTGAGCTGGTGTCGGGCGGAAGGCGCGGTTTTTCATCCGATACTGCTGCAACGGCTCCAATTGCAGTTTGACGCGGCCGTGCCGGAATTCACGATTGCGGAAGCCGATCACGCAGCGGAACTGTACTCGGCGTTGTTTCAGTCAATGAACGACGTGGACGGGAGACTGATCGGGCGTTCGCGGGAGGAGTTGGAAGAGCAGGGATTTCATCCGCTGCTGAACGGCGCGACTTCGGCATATTTGAAGCGACTCGTCGTCCAGCTCTCGCCACGCGGAGAATTTTTCGAGGAGCACGCGCCGAGCGGCGAAGCGAGCGATCCGTGCATTGGACGGGACGCGGTGCTGTTTCTGCGCGCGCGAACGCTGGGATTCGCGGCGGCGATCGAAGGGATTTTGTCGGATTTACGGACGAGAGAAGATTTGCCGTGGTCGCTATTGAATATCGTCGGCGAAGAGTTGCCGATAGCGCGTGCGGAAGATGGCGGCGCGGTGACCAATAATCCTGCGAAAGAGCAAGAGAATGGCGGAGTCCTGTTGAGCAAGCCGGCGAATCCCGAGCAGATTCGGATTGCGCAGCAACTCGATCAACACGGCGGCGTCCTGGTGCAAGGGCCTCCAGGAACTGGAAAGACGCACACAATCGGAAATCTGGTCGGTCACTTGCTGGCGCAAGGGAAAAGCGTGCTGGTGACGAGCCACACTACGAAAGCGCTGCGTATGGTGCGGCATCACATCGTTCCGGAGCTGCGGCCCCTGTGCGTGAGCGTGCTCGAAAGCGATCTCGACAGCCGGAAACAGCTCGAAAGCGCGGTGGGATCGATTGCGGAAAGATTGTCGCGAGCGGACGCGGGATCGCTGGAGCGCGAAGCGAAAAAGCTGGAGACCGAGCGGCTCGAGATTCTGAAGAAGATAGAGGAAGTGCGCTGCCAGCTGACGGAGGCTCGCGCGGACGAGTACCGGGACATTACGATCGGCGGGAAATCGTGGGCACCCGCGGACGCGGCGCGGCACGTTGTGCGCGATAAAGAGACGCACGGATGGATTCCTGGTCCGGTGGCGGCGGTGGCTCCGCTGCCACTTTCCGCGGGGGAACTCGCCGATCTTTACCGAACGAGCGCATCACTTTCGCGGGAAGACGAGACCGAGCTTTCCTTCCATCTTCCGGAGTTGCACGAACTTCCGCGAGCGGAAGAATTCGAAGCCAGTGTGAATGAGCGGAATCGGCTTGGCATCGAAGACCTCGACGTGCGGGCGGATTTGTGGGAGCAAGGGGCAGCCCGCTGCTCGACGGAAGAAATACAAGGAATCACTGACGCTCTGGCGCTAGCGGTGGAACCTCTCTCCGGCAAAGACGCATGGAAACTTGCTGCGGTGTACGCGGGCCGTTACGGCAGCGTACATCGCGAGCCCTGGGAGCAACTCATCAGCCTGGTGCGGCTGGTGCACCGCGAAGCGGCGAACGCGCAGGAAGCGTTGATGAAATATGGGCCGGAAGGTTTAGGTGAGTCCGGCGCTCACGAGCAGCAGCGCATCGCGGCGGAAATTCACGCGCACCTCGAAGGCGGCGGCAAACTTGGGTCGATCGTTTTATTCACGCACAAATCGTGGAGCCGGTTCCTTGATGAGACAAAAGTGAATGGGAAGCGCGCAAGCCTGCCGGAACATATTGACGCGCTGCGCCGATACTTCCGCCTGCGGGGACTTCGCGAAGAGCTGAGCTCGCGGTGGGATCGGCAAATGGCCGCGCTCGGCGCTCCCCATGCGAGCGAGATGGGAAAGGAAATCGAAAAAACACTGATGCAGTACTGCGACGGCCTGGAGGGTTGTCTGAGCTGGCAGGAGCGTACGTGGATTCCGCTGCAGAAGCGACTCGAAGAGAGCGGCTTGCGCTGGGACAAATTCCTAGCAGAACAGCCGGCGGTGGTCGGCGCCGACGGCGAGTTGCGGCGCATAGAAATCACAGTGACTAAGGCGCTGCCACCCATTCTCGACTCGCGATTCAAAAAGCTGCGGCTGGCCGAGCTCGACGAAGAATTCCGAGATCTCAAGAGCCGCTTGAAATTCGCGGGGCGCGCCGCGAAGGCGTCAAAAGTGATTGCGCGGCTCGTCACCGCGGTGAGCGACGAAAACTCCAGCGGCTATCGCGATGCGTACGAGCGGCTGCTCGAACTGAAAAGCAAACAAGCCGATCTGGAACTGCGCCGGACTTTGCTGGCGAAGCTCGAAACCGCGGCTCCTGCGTGGGCAGGAACAATTCGGAACCGCACCGGCGTGCACGGACGCGGCGAGCCGCCCCGCGACGCCGGATCGGCGTGGACGTGGCGGCAGCTCAACGACGAACTCGACCGGCGAGCCGGCGTTTCGCTCGAAGCGTTGCAGGCGAAGAGCGAAAAACTGGGCGAGCAATTGCGACGAGCAACTGTCGAGCTTATCGACAAGCGCGCCTGGGCGTCGCAGGCGCAACGAACATCTTCGCGGCAAAGACAAGCACTAGTGGGCTGGCTCGATACGATTCGCCGCATCGGAAAAGGGCACGGAGTACGCGTTCCGCTATTGCGCGCCGAGGCAGCTAGAAAGATGAGTGAATGCCGGGGCGCGGTCCCTGTGTGGGTCATGCCGCTTTCGCGCGTGGTCGAGAATTTTGATCCGCGCTCGACGCGTTTCGACGTTGTCATCATCGACGAAGCGAGCCAAAGCGACGTGATGGCACTAGTGGCGTTGTACTTGGGGCAGACCGTTCTCGTTGTGGGCGATCACGAGCAAGTCAGCCCGTCGGCGGTGGGGCAGGACCTCGGCGTCATCCAGAACCTCATTTTCCAGTACTTGCACGGGATTCCGAACGCTGACCTCTACGACGGACAAATCTCGATTTACGACCTTGCGCGCCAGTCGTTCGGCGGAACGACATGCCTGGTCGAGCACTTCCGATGCGTGCCGGAGATCATTCAGTTCAGCAACATGATTTCGTACGACGGGCGCATCAAGCCCCTGCGTGACGCGAGCCGTGTGCATTTGCGGCCGCACACGATTGCGCACCGCGTGTCGGGATCGAGCCGCGATGGCAAAATCAACCGCCAGGAAGCGCTCGCCGCAGCGTCGCTGCTCGCAGCGGCCATTGAGCAAGCCGAATACAAGAAGAATGACTCCGGTCAGCCCATGAGCTTCGGCGTTGTGTCGCTGGTTGGGGACGAGCAAGCCATCGAAATCGACAATCTGATTCGCGCACACGTTTCACCGGACCACTACGAATTGCATCGCGTACTGTGCGGAAATGCGGCGCAGTTCCAGGGCGATGAGCGCGATGTAATGTTCATCTCGCTAGTGGATACGGCCGAGCGGGGCGCGCTTTCGTTGCGCGACCAGGAACTTTTCAAGCAGCGATTCAACGTTGCGGCAAGCCGCGCGCGCGATCAGATGTGGATCGTCCACTCGTTGACTCCGCACGACGATTTGAAGGCAGACGATCTGCGTCGGCAACTGATTGAGCACGCCCAAGACCCGAGCCGCCTGATGCGCGCTTTGGATGAAAAGGAAAAGCGCGGGCAGTCGCCTTTCGAACGCGAAGTGATGAAGCGGCTTGCTTCGGAGGGATATCGCGTCACGTCAAACTGGAAGATTGGAACGTTTCGCCTCGACTTGGTCGTCGAGGGCGGCGGCAAGCGGCTGGCCATCGAATGCGACGGAGACCGTTACCATCCCGTCGAAAAACTGGCTGACGATATGGACCGCCAGTCGATACTTGAGCGAATGGGCTGGATTTTCTCGCGCATCCGCGGTTCGGAGTTTCTCCGCAATCCAAACCGGGCGATGAAGCCGGTGTTCGAAAAACTGGAAATGCTGGAGATTCCACCCGCAGGCGAGGCAAGCAATAGGGGAGAAGTTGACATCTCCGCAAGACAGGTCGTCGAGCGCGTGATTCGGCGCGCGGAAGAGCTTCGGAAAAGTTGGGCGAAAACCACCAGCGGCGGGGCTCGTTCGTCCGCACGAGCTTCCGCCGCGTCGATGTCAGCTTCGTAGCTGTGCAGTGCTCTCCCAGGAGAGATTGCACTCCATCCACACGTTTGAGGTGCGAGCGGAAACACATTACCCACAACTCGCGCCATCCCTTGGTTTTGTTAGAGCAGAACAATTCGACTAGAACGGGTATTGGCGCTGGCCGGTCTGGATGGTGACCCACTTCACTTCGGTCATTTCGTCAATAGACCAACGGCCGCCCTCGCGGCCGCTGCCGGAGTCTTTCACTCCGCCGAACGGCACCGTGGCTTCGTCGTGAATCGTGGGTCCGTTGAGATGAACCATGCCGGCTTCGAGTTCTAGCGCAAAGCGCATGGCGAGCTGAAGATCATTAGTGAGTACGGCGGACGACAATCCGTACGTGGAACTGTTGGCGAGCGCGAGCGCGTGGTCGGCGTCGTTGGCTCTGGTCACGGAGGCGACGGGGCCGAACAGTTCATCGCGGAAAGCCGCCATCCCGGGAGTAACGTCGGCGAGCACCGTGGGATGAAAAAAATTGCCTTCGTAATTTCCGCCAGTGACGAGCCGAGCTCCGCCGGCGACGGCGTCTTTGATTTTTTTGTCGATCATGGGGCACTGCGACGAACGAATCAACGGGCCGATCACCGTATGCGGATCGCGCGGGTCGCCGACCTGCATTTTCTGAGCCTTGGCTGCAAAGCGGCGGAGAAATTCTTCGTAAATCGGCGCTTCGACGATGATGCGCGAGCCGGCCATGCAGATTTGGCCCTGATGAATGAAGATGCCGAAGCACGCGGTGTTGACGGCGTAGTCGAGGTTTGCGTCTTTGAGGATGATGAGTGGACTCTTGCCGCCCATTTCGAGGACGAAACGCTTGCCGCGTTTGGCGCATTCCGTAGCGACGATGCGGCCGACGGCGGACGAACCCGTGAACGAGATGAGCTTCACGCGCGGATCGTCGAACAGAACACGCGCCATGGCGGGGCCGTCACCTGGAACGACGTTGAAGACGCCCGCGGGAACGCCGGCGCGCGCGAAGACTTCGGCAAGCTTCAATCCGATGAGAGAAGTTTCTTCGGATGGCTTTAAGACGATGGTATTTCCGCAGGCAAGTGCAAAGGCGACTTTTTTCAGTGACAGCACGACGGGAAAATTGAAGGGGGAAATTCCAGCGACAACGCCGAGGGGGCGGCGAATCGCGAGCGAGATCATCCCTGGAACGTCGGAAGGAAAAACGTCGCCGTGAATGCGACGCGCTTCGCCGGCGATGGAACGCACGAGGTTGGCGGCGAAGGGAATTTCGAAATGCGCTTTGCCAAACGTCGAGCCAGCCTCGTCGATGAGGAGCTCGATGAGTTCTTCCGAGGCTTTCTCGAGTTCGTCGGCGGCGCGCATGAGAATGCTTTCGCGTTGCGCAGGAACCGTGGCCATCCAGGATTTTTTCGCGGAATCGGCAGCGTCGACCGCGGCGCGCATGTGCTGTTCCTGAGCCATGAATATGCGCGCGAACGGTTTTTGATCCGCGGGGTTGACGACGTCTGAAAACCCGGTGGGCGGAACTTCTATGTTTTTTCCGCCGATGTAGGGAGTCGAAGACATGACGCCTCCTGGTGCGACAAGGCGAGATGGGCGAGGTTGACAGATATCCCAGACCGCCCGGCGCTAATCGCACTGAAGTTTTTTGACCGGGAACGCGTTCGATTTTTCTCCGCGCGCCGCGGAATGTCAAGCGAACCAGCGCGGCAGTCGCTAGGCGCACTTAGCGTTCCCCGGTTATGGAGATACCGCGCGACGCGACGCGATGCTCCGATACGACGGAAAAGAATTAGCTCCACAGCCGTCGGGCAGTATCGACAACCAGCTTGAGTTTGTCCCACTGACGATCTTCGGTGATGAGATTGCCTTCCGCTGTCGAAGCGAACCCGCATTGCGGACTGATCGCGAGATTTTCCATCGGAACAATTTTCGCGGCGTCATTTACGCGCTTCGCCAGATCGTCCGGGTCTTCCATTTGCGGCACTTTGGAACTGATAAGTCCGAGGACGACAGTTTTTCCCTCGGGAACGAAACGAAGCGGCTCAAACGTGCCGGAGCGCGCGTCGTCATATTCGAGCAGGAAGCGATCGACTTCCAGCGTGCTGAACATTTTTTCCGCGATCGCGTCATAGCCGCCTTCCGCGTACCAATGGCCGCGATTATTGCCGCGGCAAAGATGCATCCCAAGCGTCACGCCCGTGCTGCGAGCGGCCCGGAAGCATGCATTATCTGCTCTTATAGCTTCGTCGAGAGCCGCGTCGGGCTCGAGGCCGATTTCTTTTTTGATCCACTCGCGCCATTTGGGATCCATGTAGTAACTGTAACGCGGCGCGTCAATCTGGATGTAGCTGACGCCGCCGCCCGCGAGTTTGGCGATGTCGCTTTTCATGATTTCCACGACGGCCCACAGCAGTTCGGAATGATCTTTGTAGACGGCGTCCGTGATTCCGCGCTTGAAGGAAATCGCGGGAAATTGCGTGGCGCTGGGGAGCGTAATTTTTATCGGGCCGGGGCAATTGGCCTTCGTGAAGGGCAGTTCGTGACCGGTCAGCGGCTTCGTCTGCCGCAATCTCTTGTTCACGATTCCGGTCACACTGCTGACGGGCGCAGTTCCGGAGTCGCCCGCGTTCCACGCGCGGGCGACGGCATCGCCGAAATCGAAGCCTTCTACGGCGTCGGTGAAATCGCTCATAAAATTTCGCCGGCGCAATTCGCCGTCCGTGAAGATGTCGAAGCCGAGTTCCTTCTGCTTGGCGAAAATGCGCTTGATGTGCTGATCTTCGAGCGCGCGAAGCTGTTCCCCAGCCATGCGGGATTGCCGCGCCTGGAGTAATTCCGCCGGCCGCAGCAGACTTCCTATGTGATCAGCGCGATACGGTATCGCCATTCGAGATAATTCCTTCGGAAAACGCGCTGTGCGGATATCGATACGTCCAGCCGCGAATCTGATCGCGAAAGTCGCCAGCGAACGGAGAGGATTCTAGCAGCCACGCGCCGGGAGCGGATATCTTCCCTTATCGCTTAAGCGACTGGTTGGCGCGGAAAATCACATACGCTCTGACGGCTTCGGAATTCTCTTTCGAAAGCTCTTTCGAAAATGAAACCATCCCAAACTGTTTGAGCGAGCCACCGAGCACGACGTCGGACCATTGCGTCGGATTGCCCAGCAGAGCGGAGTAGCGAAGGTCGGGCAGAACGCCGCCGCTGACGGCGACATCTCCGTGACACGTCGAGCAGTAGCCCTGGAAGAGTGCTTCGCCTGTTTTTATCCTAGCGGGCGTTGCGGTTTGCTTTGGCGGATTCAGTTGCGGTGGAGCGCTCTGCGGAAGCGGAGCCAAATTCGCCGTGCCACCAAGCTTGAACGCGAGCAGCCGGTACACATTTTGTGTGCGTCCAGCTTTCAGCGCAACTTCACCGGTGGCCAGCGGAAATACGCCGCCCCAGCCCGCCAATACCGCGATGTATTGTTCGCCGTTCACTTCGTACGAAACCGGCGCTGCAATCACGCCGCTTTGCGTATCGGCAGACCATAGCTTTTCACCGCTCTTGGCACGAAACCCCTCAAGAGTACCCTGCGCGGTTCCTTGAAAAACCAGATCGCCGGCGGTTGAGAGTGTCCCGCCGTTGACCGGGCTGGGCCGGTCGACGCGCCACATTTCTTTTTGTTGCACGGGATCCCACGCGGCCAGATGGCCTTTAATGGCATCGAGGATGGATTTTTTGACCACGGGATCCTGGGGCATGCCGGCGGCGACGAAGTCAATGGCCACGTTGAACGCCAAGTTGTGCGTCTGAAAGTGCTCGTCAGACTTGTACAAGAAAGAAGACTCCTGCACCGGAATGTAGACAAGTCCAGTTTTCGGGCTGTAGGAAATCGCATGCCACGAGTGGCCACCGAGCGGCCCGGGCGCCAGCGGCGCGGGCTTGCCGGTCGCGTCGTAGCGCGCGGCGGCATTCTCAATAGGGCGGCCGCTCGCCGCGTCGATGCCTGTAGCCCAAGTGACTGGCGTGTATGGCTGCGCGGAAATCACCTTTCCGGTCGCGCGATCGAGAACGTAAAAGAAGCCGTCCTTCGGCGCCTGCATCAGGACTTTCCGCGGAGCGCCATTGATGTTCAAGTCCGCGAGAATCATCGGCGACGCCGCGTCGTAGTCCCACGCATCGCCCGGCACTTCCTGGTAGTGCCACACGTATTCCCCTGTGTCGGACTTCAGCGCGACAATCGAGCTTGTAAACAAATTGTCTTTGCCTTGCGGGCTGCGGGCGTGGCGGTCCCACGGCGTGCCATTGCCGGTACCGATGAAAACGAGGTCGAGTTCCGGATCGTACACGATGGCATCCCACACAGTGGCGCCGCCGCCCAGCTTCCACCATTCGCCGCTCCACGTTGCCGCGGCTTTTGCGAGAGCGGGCGATTCGGCTGGCTTTGATGGATCGCCGGGAACCGTGAAAAATCGCCACGCAAGTTTGCCGGTTTCCGCATCGTACGCCGACACATAGCCGCGCACGCCGAGTTCCGCGCCGCCATTTCCGATCAGGATTTTGCCTTTGACGACGCGCGGCGCGCCAGTGATCGTGTAGCGGATTCCCGGATCGACGGTAAGCGTCTCCCAAACGGGTGTGCCGGTGCCCGCATCTAACGCCACCAGACGACCGTCCAGCGTGCCGACATAAACCTTTCCGCGCCACACCGCCACGCCGCGATTAACGACGTCACAGCACGCGTTGATGGCGGTTTCGGGCGGAACTTTTGGATCGTACGACCATAGCTTCTCGCCAGTCGCGGCGTTTACGGCAAAAACCTTGCTCCACGCCGTAGAAAAGTACATCACGCCATCGACGACGATGGGAGTCGCCTCTTCGCCGCGGCGCGTGTCGAGATCGAAAGACCAGGCGAGCGCGAGTTTGCTCACGTTCTGATCGTTGATTTGGTCGAGCGGGCTAAATCGTTGCTCGGAATACGTGCGGCCATGGGTCAGCCAGTTTGCGGGGTCCTGATCGGCGTTCACTATTCGTGCGTCGTCAACAGCAGCAGGCAGCTTTTTTGGCGAAGTAGGACTGCTTGCGGATTTGTCCCCGCAGCCCATGGCGGTAACAAACGTAACGCCCAACAGACAATATTTTCGGAAAAGTCCGCGCATTAAGAATCTCCCTAAGCCAGAAGGCAGGAGCGCTCGCTTCTTATATATACTCGCTGCTTCCGATTCAAGGAAAGTCTGCGCGTCAGACGTTGCGTCGCTTGCCGCGGCGATGGCGCCCAAAGGAATGCTGATTCTCTACGGCAATCTAAGCGGGCAGGCGCAGAACACAGTTTTCCCGTTCGGGCCGTCCATGATGAAGGGCTTCAGCATGCGAGCATACGTCGTCTTCGAGATCATTCACGATCCCGCGCGATTCGAGCGCGCGCGGCGCTTCGTTGAAGACGGCCCGGCCCGCGGAATTCTGAAGCCAACAATCGCAAAGACCTTCCCGTTCGAACAGATTGTCGAGTCGCACCGCTACCTCGAAGCAAACGAGCAGGTTGGAAAAATTGTGGTGACTGTGCCGTAATACGCGGCCTGACCAGTTGCCAGAGTACATTTATTCACGCGCAGCTCTTAGCCGCGCAACCTATTCAAGCCCTGCTGGAAATTCCGCAAATAGGTCAGTCCGTTACGCGCGGTCTGACCTGCAAGCCCGGCACTGAGCGGCGGCGTTGACGTGTAAAAGAGTGCCCAGCCATCGGGCAAGCTGTCTCCAGGCGTGCTGAAGTTGGCGTAGTTCGTCGCGATGGCCGCTTCGTAGATGTTCGTCAAGCCGTCGCCATCGAAGTCGGCGTTCGGATCGGCAGAGAGCACGGTCAGAATGTTGTTCGGAGAGGAAACCTGCGACGAACTTCCGCTCGCGTTCGTTGCAACCACGGTGAACGACCCACTTGCATTTGAAGCGAGGGTCAACGTCATCGTGGCCGACGTGCCGTTTCCATTGATATTCACGTTGGAGGCGGTAATCGCGGCGGGAGTGAAAGCGGGCAACAGGGAAAAGGTAGCACCGCTAAGATTTGAACCGTTCACTTGGAAGCTGACTGTCGGCGTATTTAGCACGAGCGTTGGGCTCACCGAGGTGACGACAGGGCTGGTGAGCACGGTGAAATTGCCGCTCGAAGTCGCCGTCGAAGTTCCCACGGTGACGCTGATTGGGCCGGTAGTCGCGCCCGTCGGTACGCTGATGGTGAGCTGGTTCGTGGTCGCTGCGGTTACTATGGCGGTGGTGCCGTTGAACTTGACTGTGTTCGAGCCGGGAGTAGCGCTGAAGTTTTGGCCTTGGACGACGACCGTCTGGCCCACGCTTCCTTGGGCTGGTGTGAAACTGAAAATCGCCAGCGCGCTAGGAGAGGTCGTCGAGCGTGTGATCGAAAGCAGGTTGCCTACCGCGTCGTAGTTGTACGTCGCCACACTGCCGTTCGGATCAACGACTTGCGTCAACCGCCCCAAAGCGTCATAAACGTACTGGACGTTGCTCTGCGCAAAAAGAGAAGACGCAAAACCGAGCGCGGACAAGAAGATAAGGCCCGTCAGCATTCTCTTGCGCTTCATCAGTTACTCCGATTCTTACGTTTGGACTCTTAATTCTCCATTGCCTGCTCGTTAGCTAAAGAAAAACTCGCTCAGGCATTGATCATTCTGATCGCGTTATTCGATTCGAGAATTTGCCGGATACGATCTTGAATCTGCCCCATTACCTGCAGGTCGGGCTTGTGAAACAGGTGCTTGACTAAATTGGGTCCAGCGTCATACGCCACGGAGACGACCCATTGGGCTGGAGTTTCCTGTGGACCGTCTCCGACATAGGAAAGAGCGATCCAGAAGCGATCCTTGCCACGCGAAGCCCGGAGACCCCAGCCGTAGTCCTCTTGCATTGGATCGGAAAGCTCTACTCCCAGCTCTGGGAATCGCGAGAGCTCCTGCTTCAGCCACGCCGCAAAGTCCTCCCCGAAGCAGCACGGATTAATAAAGTTTGGTTTCACTTCCCGGTGTTCGAAGCGATCAGTCTCGATGATTATTGGCTCCTTCATCCTCGGATTTAGGTTCAAATGTTTATACCCCTTAATCAATTACACCTACAGTTTCTTCCGGCCATCAGAGAACCTGTTCCTCCCCCGCATCCCGATCACCGCTATGCTGGCGGCTACTGCACTCGGTACAGCCAAAACAAGGCCCACGATCCAGGCTTGGACCGCGGTCTTTTCAAAATAGCCATACGTCTCATTCATAAAACCCATAGAGACTCCAAGGAACGGAGGTATTATTAGTCCTATAAAAGAGGCGAACACGAAACGAAGCCGGGTCGGCAAGTTGCGGCAGAATAAAAATACACAGCCGACAGTGATTGTGCCCAGTACCAATATGGTGGGCACAATGCCCGAGAGCCACGGCATCCACAGATAGAGCTCGCCGGGCCTGAAAGTTAGCGCGCCTTTCGCCAAGGCCGCGACTAGATAAAAGGTCAACATAAGACAGCACCAGATGCTCAACCAGAGTAGGAACCCTTTCGTGCCAGGATGGTTTCCCCTGGTTTCGTCACCTAGTTGCAATGAAGTTTTCTCCCGGATAGTTGTTGAAAGTAGGATCGAATGGTGATGTTCATGGCTTGCTGTACCCCAGGAAGGCGGTTCAACTCATTAACGCCTTCCAACGTCAAAGGGTTAGAGTCGTCACCGTGTAATCGCCTGTCGCTGCACCACCCCCCTAGACCGCACCAGGCAAGCGCGTTACCGTTAGCATCGGTGTGGGCTGGGCTCGTTTGGTCCATTAGCGGGTGCATAGCCAGCCCGAAACTGAACATAGCCTGACTTCTCACACCAGCATTGAGTTGCTTCGCTGCGACTTGCAGATTCCCTGCCGTGAATGCTGCCGCCAAGTCCTGGACTTGCTGCGTTGTTTGGTTGGGGTCATCACCGTTCCTCATCATGTGCATATATGAGAAATTAGCCGCCTGAAAAGGCGAGGTGTCCGCGTATTGACTCCCCTGTTGAATCTGGTAGATGTCGCCGTTCGAGACACCACCACAGGAGTGCAAAGCATTCCAAATAATCTGGTTATGGGCCTGAGCACCCCAGAAACCCAACGGATCTGTGCCGTTCGTCGGCGAGTCGCCGACGTAACGATAGAGATTTGAATCGCCACCAGCAAAATCTATTGGATCTTCGTCAATGAACCGTTGAAGCGACGGACTGTAGTATCTCGCACGATAGAAATAGAGGCCGGTGGGATCGAATTCGCGGGCTGTGAACGCAAAGCTGTTGGTCGTAGCTGCGCCAGTCACAGTAGTGTTGCCGAAGGGCTCGAAAGTGTAGGAAGTCTGAACCGTACCCGTGGAATCGGCGAGGGCCAGCGTGCTACCCAAAGCGTCGGTCAAGAAGCCGCGTGCGCCGGCGGAATCCGTGCGCTGGAAATACTCGTCCACGCCGCCGGTAAGCAGATTCGCGGAAGCGGAAGTGCCGGAGATTTCCTGCACGGGATTCACGCCGTCGTAGAGAAATTGCGTGGTCCCGCGAATCGTCTTGCTGACGCGACGGCCAAAAGCATCGTACTGGAAGCTGGCCGCCACACCGCCACTGATGGAAACCAACTGGTTCCGCGCGTTCCATGTGTAAGTATTTGTTCCGTCGTTGGTCAGGTTACCGTTGGCGTCGCAGGTGAGACTCGCGCCTTTCCAATTCGTGAGCTGATTGTTGACGTTGTAGCTGGCGGAGGAAACCGCCTGCGGCACCCCCGTCCGCGCGAAGGTCCCACCCACATTCATGCGCCGCCCCGCCAAGTCGTAGACGTAGCTGAGGCTTTCCAGCGTATTCGCCCCCTGCGAATAAGTAATCCCCGCAAGCTGCGATGCGGCATCAAAGCTATACGCCATCTTCACGCCGTTCGGTAAATTCAGCGATTGGCGCCTGCCGTCACTGTCCAGAACGATCGTCACGTTCGCGTTTCGCCCGCAATCCACGATGGCAAAATGAAACTTCGCGCTTTGCCGTCACTGGTCATCATTCTTCTCCGTCATCTGCAATTCGTCTCGCGCCAACGCAATCGTTCGCTCGTCCGCAAGCGAATAATCCGTCTGGCCTCTCGCGTAATTCACAAAGAAATCCAGCGACTCCGGATTGGCCATCGCATTTCGGTTGGCGGCTTGCTCCGCGGGAATCCCCATCAGGATTTTTCGCACCGGCACTTCCATTTTCTTCCGCGTCAGCGTAACAGGTATCTCCGGCACTTGTATGACGCGGTCTGGAACATGCCGCGGAGAATACTCGCGTCGCAGTTTCTCGCGGATTTTGTGTTCGAGCGCGCCATCAAGTGTTATCGCATCCGCCAGCTTCACAAACAGCGGCATGAAGAATTTCCCGCCCGCTAAGTTCAAATTCACGATAAGTGCGTCTTCCACCTCCGCGATATTCGCAAGCGCGCGATAGATTTCCGCCGTTCCGATGCGCACTCCCATGCGGTTCAGCGTTGCGTCGGAACGCCCAAGTACAAAACAGCCGCCTCGCGAATTAATTCTGAAAAAATCTCCGTGCCTCCATACGCCCGGAAAATCATTGAAGTACGCTTCGTGATATCGCGCATGTCCCAGATCGTTCCAAAAGCAAATCGGCATCGAAGGCATCGGCTGCTTCAGGACCAGCTCCCCAACTTCGTCAACGACGCTTTCCCCTTTTTCGTTGAACGCATCCGCAGCCACGCCGAGCGAACGCGCCTGAATTTCCCCCGCGTAAACCGGCTGCGTCGGCACGCCGCCCACGAATCCTGTGCAGCAATCCGTTCCGCCACTTCCTGTAGCCACCCACAAATCTTCTTTCACATTGCGGTAGAACCACGCCGTGCACTCGGGCGACACCGGCGACCCCGCGGGCATAATCGCGCGCAGTTCCTTCAGATCATATCGCTCGCGCGGCACGATTCCCGCCTTGCTCATCAATTCGACGAACGCCGGGCTCGCTCCAAAGAAATTCGCGTGCGCATCCTGCACAACTTTCCATAGCGTCTCCCCTGCAGGATACGCTGGGTTTCCGTCGTAAAGTACGGGACACACTCCCGTCAGCGGCATACTCGCAAGAAAATTCCACATCATCCATCCGCTCGTCGTGTAGAAAAACGCGCGGTCCCCGGCGCGATAATCCATGTGAAAATACTGCAGTTTCAACTGCTCCAGCAGAATTCCGCCGTGGCTCTGCACGATTGCCTTGGGCAAGCCCGTCGTCCCGGATGAAAAAAGCACCCAGAGCGGGTGACTGAACGGCACCTGCTCGAACTCGAAATTCTCGCGCGGAGCGGGATCGCTCTCGACAAGATCGTTCCAAAGCAGCGAGCCTCTTCGCGGCCTTTCGTTACTCTGTGCATCCAAGTACGGCAACTGAATGACATGCTCGAGTCCGCCCAGCGCGCCTGTGATGTCGGCGAGCTCTGCCCTGCGGTCGAACGCTTTGCCGCCGTAACGGTAGCCGTCTACGCAGAACAACACACGCGGCGTAAGTTGTTGGAAGCGCTCAATCACGCCGCGCGAGCCAAAATCCGGCGAGCAGCAAGCCCAGATCGCCCCGATAGCGGTCGTCGCGAGCATGGCCACCATCGTTTCCGGGATGTTCGGCATGTACGCCACAACCCGGTCACCGGGGCGAATCCCCATCTCACGAAGCCGCGTCGCCAGATTGCGCACGCATGCTCCGAAGCTCCTCCACGGCACACCCGTTAGCGCCGCTGTCTCGTTCGCAAAAAGCACCGCATCGCCGCCGGCTTTCTCGCGCCGCATCACGTGCTGCGAGTAATTCAGTCGCGCGCCGGGAAACCACTCCGCTCCCGGCATCGTGCGCTTTCTCAGCACGCACGCCGGTGGTGCCGACGATGCAATTTCGAAGTAATCCCAGATCGCGCCCCAAAATGCGCCGAGATCATTCACCGACCATTGCCACAATTCTGCGTAGTTCTTAAACGTCAGCCCACGCTCTCGCACGAGCCAACCAATGAACTTGGTGACGTTCGCTTCCGCAATTCGCTCGGCGCTGGGCGTCCACAGCAGTTCGCCTTCGCGAACCGAGTTCGCAGCTCGCAAGCCATTGTCGGAACTTTTCGTCATTGAGACTTATGCCGCCGGAATGCGGATCAGTTCATTTCGTTCGGCGAGCGACAGGCTATTCACGTTCTTTGCGCGCGTCAACCTAACGCAGCGCGTATCGCGCCAGCGGCCGGTCCGATCGCCGCCCGCCAACACCTACATCAATAATCGAAGCGATCTAATCGTCAGGCACGTCCGCAGCGTAGCCGCCGATTCGGCACGGCCGCTCCCGTTCGGACGCAACTTATTTTTCCGGCGCGCGCTCCACAATCGTTTCCGTCGCGGCATCCCAGTATTGCTTTTTGCCACTCCAATAAGATTGCGTCGCCATCATGTTCGCCACGGAATGTGCGAAGCCCTCATGCACGGTGCAATGCGGCTGTTGTCGCGAACGCATGCACTCGAACCAGTTCGCCATGTGCTCGAGCGTGCGATCATCAATCCCCTCGGGCGGAATACCCGTTTGGCCCGGCGGCAAGATGTATTTCGACGCGCGCTTTCTATCAATGTCCGCGTCGTCCTCGTGCGTTCCCTTCTCCTCTACCCATTGATAACGCGGGCTGCCTTCGCCGCCGATGTTTGTCAGCGTCGCTTTTTTCCCCATATAGCGCGTGGAACTCGGCGCGTCATTTCCAAAGCTTGTCGCATAGCTCACGAGGAAGCCCTTCGGATACTCGAAGAGCGCCTGAAACGTATCTGCGTTTTCGCGCCCATCGTGCCACGCAAAGACGCCGCCGTGCGCCATCGCTGATTTCGGAAAGCTGTCGTTCATGAACCAGTGCACCAAATCAATCGCGTGGCTCATCCACTGATCGGGAATTCCGCTGGAAAACTCCTTGTACAACCGGAACTCGCAATACACCTTGGGATCAAACGGACGATACGGCTTCGTCAGCAGCCACTTCTTCCAATCCGTGTCCTCTGCCCGGATTAATTTTGTCTCTTCTCGCCCGCGCCACCTCGGGCCGTGATAATTCCACACAATCTCAATTTTGCTGATATCCCCGAGTGCGCCAGTTTCAATGAAATCGTGCGCCATCCTTTGGTAAGGCTCGCTGCGATGTTGCGTTCCGACTTGCACGATGCGATTGCCCTTCGCGACGGCGTCGCGCGCCGCTTTCACTTCCGCCAGCACATTGCCCATCGGCTTTTCCACGTACGCGTCTTTGCCGGCTTCCACCGCCATTTTGAGTATCGGCGAATGCGCATGTTCCGGCGTCGAAATCAGAACCGCATCCACATCCTTTAGCGCGAGCACGTCTTCCAGATACTGATAACTGCGCGGCGCACGCCCGTAATATTTCGCGTTTTTGGCCGCAGCCTTTTCCCGATTGTGTTTCCACAAGTCGCACACCACCGTGATTTCCGCGTTGTGGATCGATTTCAGTTGCGCGGCGATCCAGGCCAGGTCTCCACCGCGGTTGCCGGTTCCGATGTGCGCCAGCGAAATCCGATCGTTCGCTCCGGCGATTCTTGTGTAGGACAACGCCGACTTCGACAGCGCCGCGCTGCCCGCAAGCAACGCCGCGGATTTCTCTAAGAAATCCCTGCGATCCACTCGCGTTCCGTTCTTTCCTTCATCGCCCATAGCTCGCTCCCAAATCCGATTCGTCATCGGCTTTCCGTAGACCGTGCGAAAGCTTATCGTAGACTCGCCTCCCGCGCGTTGACAACACCCGTCTCCTGGTCTTAAATGGGGCGCCGTGAACGTTAACGCAACGCTCTTCCCTTCCGAGGAGGCCCCATTCCCGTCCTAGGCATTGATGTTGGAACCGGCGGAACTCGCGCCGTCATCCTCGACGATCACGGCACCGTTCTCGCCTCCGGCACCGAAGAGCACGCCAACTTTGCGAGCCCGCAACCTGGCTGGGCCGAGCAGGATCCTCGCGACTGGTGGCGTGCTGCTGCTCTTGCCGTCCGCAAAGCCCTGCAAGTCTCCGGACTCCATGGCGACTCCATCTCCTCGGTCGGCTTTTCCGGCCAAATGCACGGCGCGGTTCTTCTCGACGCGCAAGACGAAGTCATCCGCCCCGCGCTCATCTGGTGCGACCAGCGCACCGAAGCGCAATCCAAAGAGCTCGAGCGCACCATCGGCCTCGAACGCCTGATACAGCTGACTTGCAATCCCCCGCTCACCAACTTTACGCTCACGAAACTTCTCTGGGTTCGCGAACACGAGCCGCAAAACTGGCAGCGCGTTCGCAAAATCATGCTGCCCAAGGACTACGTTCGCCTGCGCCTGACGGGCGAGTCCGCTATCGACGTCGCCGATGCCTCGGGCACACTCCTCCTCGACGTCGCGAATCGCAAGTGGTCGAGTGAAGTCTTATCCAGAACCGGCATCGCGCTCGAGCTTCTGCCCAAGCTTTTCGAATCGCAGGAAGTCTGCGGTCACCTCACGCAAGCCGGCGCGGATGCCACGGGACTGCGCAAAGGCACGCCGGTCGTCGCGGGCGCTGGCGATCAAGCCGCAGGCGCCGTCGGCATTGGTATCACGCGCGCCGGAGTCGTCAGCGCAACGATTGGAACTTCCGGCGTCGTTTTTGCGGCAACCGACAAGCCTTCGCTCGACCCCCGGGGCCGTCTGCATACTTTCTGTCACGCGATTCCCGGCCGCTGGCACGTCATGGGCGTTACCCAATCCGCCGGATTATCGCTTCGCTGGTTTCGCGATCGCTTCGGCGCGGGCGCCGACGACGGTCGCGATCCGTACGACCGCCTCTCCGCCGAAGCCGCTTCTTCGCCGCCGGGCTGTGAAGGCGCGTTTTGGGCTCCGTATCTCATGGGCGAGCGCACGCCGCATCTCGATCCCTTCGCTCGCGCGGCTTTTGTTGGTCTTTCGGCTTCGCATACCCGCGCTCACATGATTCGCGCGATTCTCGAAGGAGTCGCCTACAGCTTGAAGGATACGTTTACCGTCTTCGACGAAATTCGTGTCCCCGTGGAACGCATTCGTCTCGGCGGCGGTGGCGCTCGCGGATCGCTGTGGCAGCAAATCCAGGCGGACGTCTACGGGCACGAAGTGGAAATTCTGAAAGCTGAAGAAGGCGCGGCGTACGGAGCAGCGATTCTGGCGGGAGTTGGTTCCGGTGCCTGGAAGAGCGTCGACGAAGCCTGTGACGCCACGGTGCGTGTCGCAAAAACGGTGCGGCCGGATAAAACATCTAGCGCCACGATGCAGCGCGGCTACCAAACCTACCGCCGCATCTATCCGGCGCTCCACTCGATCTTCGCTACCAACCGAGCCTCGTCGGCAATTTAATCCCGTCAGTCGCCCGTCGCTCTGGCCTTGTGGGGACGCGATTCATCGTGCCCTGTTTCTCAGATAGCAGCTTAGCTCCTAGCTTTAGCTGAACTTCCCAGTGGAGATTTCGCCTAACTTTTGTTTTTCTTCGGCGAAAAATGGTAGCAGTAGATGAACCCCACCACCGTCAACACCGCCCCCCACCAGGCGTTGGCGTGCAAATGAAATAGCGCCACCGTCGGGTGCGCAGGCGGATGAATGTATTCATAGATCCCCGCGCCCAGAATCAGCAGTCCGTTCACGAGCAGCGAAACTCCGATGAAAAACCAGATTGGAATCATGCTTCGCTCCTCCGCTCACCAAAAATAAAGATTCAGCGCCACGAACACAACGCCGACGACTCCGGCCCAGAACACCGGCTTCTGATAAATCGGAATATCTCCGACCTCAGGAATTTTCGTCAGGCCGTAGACCAATCCGTCCAACTCGGCGTCAGTTTTTGGCTTCGTCGCCAGACTCACGACCACGGTCACAATGACGCACACCAGGAACGACCACAGCGCCTGAAACATATCCTGCGCAAGTGTTTTGGCGTCAGGCGACAGCGCGACATAGCGCAACGCCGACGGATCGACTTTCACCCACGCCCACATACTCACGGAACTGATCGTTCCCAGCAACAATCCCCAGAAGCCCGCCGGCCCCGTAGCACGTTTCCAAAGCATTCCCAGAATCACCGTCCCGAAAAGGGGCGCGATGAAAAAGCTGAAGAGCGCCTGCACGTAATCCATGATGCTCGCGAATTGCATCACCAGGTAGGCCGTTCCGATGCTTACGAAAACTCCAATTACCGTCGTCCACCGGCCCATGTTTACGTAGTGATGGTCAGTCCCCTTGCTGTTGATGAGCGGCCGATAAATGTCGTACGTCCACACCGTCGTAAACGCGCTCACGTTTCCCGCCATGCCGGACATGAAGCCCGCAATCAACGCGGTGATCCCGAGTCCCAGCAGACCGGGACCGCAATAGTGCGCGAGCATGAGCGGCAACACATCGTTGTACGTATGCGCTCCTGTCGCCGTAGCCTCGAACTGTGGAACAAGCTTCTCCGGCAAAACGGCCCAGCCCAGCAACCCGGGAAGAATTACGATGAGCGGCACCATCATCTTGAAGCCTGCTCCGATGATCGGCGCCATTTCCGCGCTGCGGATATCTTTGGCGGCGAGAATTCGCTGCACCACCAGAAAGTCTGTCGTCCAATATCCCATCGAGATGACGGCCGCGAGTCCAAACACAATCCCTACCCAGTTGATGCCCATGGGATTGTTTGAGAACGAACCCAAGCCGGACCACAAGTGGACGTACTGATCCGAAGCTCTCTTCGCAATCTCCACTTTCAGATTGCTCCAACCACCCGCCTCGTAAAGCCCAAGAATGGGAATGAGCAACGCGCCCGCCCAGATTAAGAAAAACTGTAGCACTTCATTGAAAATCGCCGAGCGCAGACCCCCTAGAGCAACATATATGGCCACCGTTCCCGCGGAGAGCCAGATGCTGACGTTAATGTCCCAGCCCAAAACAATCTGCATCACCTTCGCCATCGCGAACATATTCACACCGCTCATCAGCACGGTCATGAACCCGAACGACACTGCCGACACCGCTCGCGCCGGTTCTCCGAATCGCAATTTCAAATAGCCCGGCACCGAATGCGTTTTCGAAATGTAATAAAACGGCATCATCACCAAAGCGAGAAACAGCATCGCGGGAATCGCGCCAATCCAGTACCAATGCGTCGCCAGAATTCCGTATTGATACGCCGAGCCTGCCCAGCCCATTAGTTCCAACGCGCCAAGATTTGCAGAAAGAAAACTCAGCCCGGCCACCCATGCCGTCATCTCGCGCCCGGCCATGAAAAAATCTTCGCCCGTATTCGCGCGACTGCGGAGGTAGAAGCCGATCGCCAGTACCAGCGCGAAATAGAAGACGATGATGAGCATGTCGACTACGGAGAGATGAACCAGTTGGGTCGGTGCAACTGCGGCGACGGGGAGAGTCATAGAATGGCGAATCGCTTCTCCTCTGTGAACTTTCTCAATCTAGATCAAATTCAAACGCGAGCGGCGGCGTGCAATACAGTACCGCAATATTCGCCCGCTCCTTACTTCGCCGAAAACTTGTAAATCGTCTCCGAATGAAAACGCTGACCTGGCTTCAGCTCAGTCGTCGGAAAATTCGGCTGGTTTGGCGAGTCGGGATAATGCTGCGTCTCCAGGCAGATGGCCCCGTACTTGCCGTACGCCACGCCGCCTTTTCCTTGGATGCTCCCGTTCAAGTGGATCGCTGAATAAAATTGCACGCCCGGCTCCGTCGTCCAAACTTCCATTTGCCGGCCCGAATCGGGATCTGTCACCCGCGCCGCGAGCCGCATCGTTCCCGCTTTTCCGTTCAACACGAAGTTGTGATCGTACCCCCCGATTTCTTTCAGTTCCGCGATGCGCGCTCCAACTGCCGTCGGCTTACGAAAATCCAGCGGCGTCCGCTCGACACTCGCAATCTCTCCGGTCGGAATCAGCGTCGAATCCACGGGCGTGTATTTGTCCGCGTTCAAATACAGCACGTATTTCAGAATGTCTCCGCTGTCCGTGCCGGACAAATTGAAGTAACTGTGATTCGTCAGATTCAGCACCGTGTCCTTGTCCGTTTCCGCGCTGTACTCGATCTTCAGTTCGTTCGTGTCCGTAAGAATGTATGTAACGCTCACTCGCAAGTTTCCGGGATAATTCTCTTCGCCGTCCTTGCTCAAATATGTGAACCGCACTCCCGCGCCATCGGCCTTTTTCACCTCTTCTGCTTTCCATACTCGCCGGTTAAATCCAACCGCCCCGCCGTGCAAACTGTTTGGCGCGTTGTTGATCGCCAGATCGTATTCTTTGCCGTTCAGCGTGAACTTCCCTTTCGCGATCCGGTTTGCGTAGCGGCCGATGGTGCCGCCAAAAAACGGGTGCTGGCTCAAGTAGCCCTGGATATCATCGAATCCCAACACCACATCGCCCATCTTCCCGCTGCGGTCCGGGACGTGCAGCTGCGTCAGCGTCGCGCCGTAGGTAATGAATTTGGCCGAGGCGCCCAGCTTGTTGAACGCCGTGTAGGATTCAATGTTCGTCCCGTCCGGCAGTTTCCCAAAATCGGCCTTTTCCACGTGCGCCGCCTGGTTCGCCGGGTTCTTTGGTGCAGTCCCCGACGAGACACCGGCCAGTTCTGGCCCCAAAGCCATCAGAATTGCCACCATCCAGACTCTCCCGCCGAGCGCCATCTACGCCTCCCCATCCTGCGAAATCCCCCTCGTTCCCCTCAGCCTGCCCCTGCCTTGTATCACAAAAAGCCCCGGAGGGGGAATCTTCTCCTTCCTTTTCTATGACTTGCCGCCACCTCCGCCCTTTTTCAAATTTGACAAATCCAGCTGGACTTTCTACCATTCGCGCGATTTCGCTTACGAAACCTTCCCCATGAAGCGCAGAAAAGCACTGCAAACATTGCTCGGAGCTGCTCCGTTTTTTCGGGCAGCGGGTACGTTAACGGTCCAGCCCACTCAGCAAGGCTCCGCGCCTGGTCCGTTTCAACCCACCCTCGAATCGCTTCGCACTTACGAAGTTCCCCTGTGGTTTCGTGACGCTAAGTTCGGCATCTGGGCGCATTGGGGTCCGCAATCTGCCGCCGAAGCCGGCGACTGGTACGCCCGCAACATGTATATGCAGGGCTCGCCGCAATACAAACATCACCTCGAACATTTCGGTCACCCGTCCAAATCCGGTTTCAAGGAAGTCATCGCGACTTGGAAAGCCGACGCTTTCGATCCCGACTACCTCGTCGGCCTCTATAAAAAAGCCGGCGCCAAATATTTCTGCAGCATGGCCGTGCATCACGACAACTTCGATTTGTGGAATTCGAAGCACACGCGCTGGAACGCCGTGAACATGGGTCCCAGAAAAAATGTCGTGGCGCTCTTCCGTGAAGCCGCGCACAAACATGGCCTTCGCTTCGGCGTCAGCGATCATCTTTGGATCAGCTACAAATGGTTCGCCGTCAGCCACATGAGCGACAAGGAAGGCCCCCTCGCCGGCGTCCCGTACGATGGGACCGATCCCGCCAACGCCGATCTCTATCACTCCTACGCGGATCCAAAATTAATTACCGCCAAGCTCGATTGGAATGAAGACGGCATTCCCGATTCCTGGAAGGACCACTGGCATCAACGCATCTCCGACCTCGTCGCTCAAGCGCAACCCGATTACCTTTACAATGACGGCGCGCTCCCTTTCGGCGACCGCTGGATGAAAATCGCCGCGCAGCTCTACAATCAAAGCGCCGCGCTTCACGGCGGCAAATGCGAAGCCGTCTACATGAGCAAGCGCGCGGAAGACTGCGCAGTCGGCACCTGCGTCCTCGATCACGAGCGCGGCGTCATTGACGAGATTTCCGCCCACCCGTGGCAAACCGATACCTGCGTCGGTGATTGGCACTACAAGCGCGGCATTGCCTACAAGTCGCCGAAATTCATCGTGGACATGCTCGTTGATGTCGTCAGCCGCAACGGCAACCTCATGCTCAATTTTCCGCTGCCGAACAGCGGCATGCTCGACGACCAGGAACTTCGCATCCTCGGCGAGATCACCGATTGGATGCGCGTAAACGGCGAAGCTATCTACGCTACGCGTCCGTGGAAAATCTCCGGCGCCGGTCCCGGCACAACAAAAACTGCAGTGAACGGAACAAATTTCAACGAAAATGCGCGAAAGGATCTCACGTTTGACGACGTCCGCTTCACCGCCAAGGGAAACGTTCTCTACGCCTTCGTGATGGGCATCCCCGAAAAGCGCGCAGTAATTCCCTCCCTCGCCTTCAAATTCCAGTCAACCGTTGGCAAAATCGCGCGCGTCGAACTCCTCGGCTATTCCGGCAAACTAAACTGGAACCAAAATGAGGCCGGCCTGTCGGTCGATCTGCCCGCGGAGAAGCCCTGCCGGCATGCGCTGGCGTTCAAAGTGTATGGGCTTGTCTGATGCCGAAGCTGGCTGCGCATGAGCTGGGGTGATTTCATATTAGAGATATATTCATACTTAAAAAACTCTTTAAGTACAGTGCGTTTTTTCTTGCTGCTTTCGAGGCCATGCGTTCTAGTACTGCTTCCAGGAGTGCACCGATGTGCTTTTCACGCTCGTTCCGTAACCCGCTGAAATACATAGCCTTAATCGTTTTCCTGGCGGGAGCGGTTTCCCCAGCGGCCGCACAGTGGGTTCCCCTCAATCCGGTCCAATCCATCGAGCCGCAGCCCGATGGGGTTCTAGTTGCGCTCAAGACTGGATTTCTTCGCTACCAGGTTTGCTCGGACTCCATCATTCATGTTTTCTATTCTCTGGAACGCACTCCCGCCGAGCACCCCGACTATCTCGTCACCAAAAAATCCTGGCCCAAGGCGGACTTCGCTCTCCACACCGACGATCCGAAAGTCATCACCCTCACAACTTCCCGACTCAAAATCGAAATCACGCGCTCCGATAGCTCCGTTATTTTCTATGACGCTTCCGGCCGCAAGCTGGCCCAGGAAAATTCGCGCACACTCACTCCCGTCGAAGTCAACGGCGAGAAAACCGTGCACTCCGAGCGTTTTGTCAACATGTGGGATACGCAGGAAGCCTTCTACGGCCTCGGCCAGCATCAGGCGGGCGTATGGAATTACCGCGGCGAGGTGCTCGATCTGTCTCAGGACAACACCAACATCTCCATCCCGCTGCTTCTCTCCAGCAACGGCTACGCCATCTTCTGGAACAACGGCTCACGCAGCCGCTTCAACAACCGGTTCGTTCACGCCATGTACTTGAGCTCGGAAGTTTCCGACGCCATGGACTACTACTTTTTCTATGGCCCTGATTTCGACCGTTTGATCGCCGATTACCGCGAACTTACCGGCGCCGCTCCGCTCTTCGGCAAATGGGCTTACGGCTATTGGCAATGCAAAAATCGCTACGATTCGCAGCAGGAGCTTCTCGCCATCGCGCAAAAATACCGCGACCTGCACATCCCTCTCGACAACATCGTTCAGGACTGGTTCTGGTGGAACACCATGGGCGAGCCAGTCTTCAACAAAAACTATCCCGATCCCAAAGCCATGATCGACGGCCTGCACAACAAAAACGTCCATCTCATGATTTCTGTCTGGCCCTACTTCCGTCCCGGTTCTCCGGTTTACGACGACATGGACAAGCGCGGCTTCTTCATCGCCAAGACCGTTGCTCCTAGTTTTCATCCCGTGGATCAGGCGCTTTACGACGCCTTTAATCCCGATGCCCGCAAATACTATTGGAATCTAATGAACAACGCGCTATTCAAAATCGGCGCCGACGCCTGGTGGCTGGACACCACGGAACCCGAAACCGAAGCGCGCGAAACCAACATCCTCGCCACCAACAAGGTCAATCACGGGCAGAACGGCGCGCGTTACGCCAACGAATTCCCGCTAATGACCACCGCCGCTGTTTACGATGGCCAGCGCGCCGCTTCCGAAAAAAAGCGCGTGTTCATCCTCTCGCGCTCCGCGTACGCGGGCGCGCAACGCAATGCCGCCGCAGTCTGGTCCGGCGACGTCGATCCCAACTGGGAAACTTTTCGCCGCCAGATTCCCGCCGGCCTCAACTATTCTGTCTCCGGTCTTCCCTACTGGACCACCGACATCGGTGGATTCGTCGTCGCCAATCCCAATGATCCCGCTTACCGCGAACTTTACATTCGCTGGTTTCAGTTCGGCACGTTCTGTCCGATCTTTCGCGCGCACGGCACTCGCACGACAAATCAAAATGAAATCTGGTCCTACGGTCCGGAAGCACAAAAGATTCTCGCCGCCTACGACAACCTTCGCTATCGCCTGATGCCTTACATTTATTCTTTAGCGTGGAAAACCACCAGCGAGGGCTACACCATCATGCGCCCGCTCGCCATGGATTTCCGCGAAGACGTCCGCGCACAAAATATCGGCGACCAATTCCTTTTTGGCCCCGCGATTCTCGTCAATCCGGTCACCGAGCCTGCCGCCACGGTTCGCCATCTCTATCTGCCCGACGCCAAGTGGTACGACTTCTGGACCGGCGCTTCCCTCGCAGGCGGTCGTTTCATCAGTGCGCCAACTACCATCGATCGCTTGCCGCTCTTCGTCCGCGCCGGCTCCATCCTGCCGCTCGGCCCCGACGTCGAATACGCCACCGAAAAATCCGCCGACCCCATCGAACTGCGCGTCTACCGCGGCGCCAACGGCTCCTTCACGCTCTACGAAGACGAAAACGATTCTTACAATTACGAACACGGCGCTTACGCCACAATTCCTTTCTCCTGGGACGATGCCTCCCACACGCTAACCATCGGCGACCGCTCCGGTTCTTTCCCCGGCATGCTTGGCACACGCACGTTCAACATCGTCTTCGTGGGCGAAAATCACGGCTTCAGCGGCGCCCTCACCGCCTCTCCCGACAAAACCGTACAATATTCGGGAACAAAAATTGTCGTGACGCCCTAGCGCATCACGAGACCACTTTTTTTTCTCGGGAGGAATCGTGCGCCAATTTACGCGGCCCTACAAATCGCTCCTGGCCATTCTTTTCGCGGCAGTATCCATTTCGTTTTCGTTGCCGCAGCTTCGCGCCAATCCTCCCGACGACAATCCCATCCCCACGCAAATCCCCGGCCACAACGCGCTCCTGATGGGCACCGACTGGTATCCCGAACAATGGCCCGAGTCGCGCTGGGACATCGAACTCAGCATGATGGAAGCCGCGCATCTCAACGTCATTCGCATCGCCGAATTCGCCTGGAGCCGCATGGAGCCTTCCGAAGGCCGCTTCGATTTCGACTGGCTCGATCGCGCCATCGCTCTCGCCGCCAAGCATCACATCGCCGTGGTCCTCGGCACGCCCACCGCCGCTCCGCCGGCCTGGCTCACTTCGAAATATCCCGACACGCTGCGCATGGAAACTGACGGCCGCCGCGTCACGCACGGCAATCGGGCGCAATTTTCCGTCACCTCGCAACGCTATCGCGAATTCTGCCGCCGCATCGCGACAGAAATGGCTCGCCGCTACGGCCACAATCCCGCCGTCATCGGCTGGCAAATTGACAACGAGTACGGCTACGCGCAGATGTCCTACGACGACGATGCCAAACGCCAATTCCAGGATTGGCTCAAAGCTCGCCATAAAACTCTCGACGCCCTCAATCAGGAATGGACCACTTCCTACTGGAGCGAAACTTACGACAATTGGTCCGAAATTCCGATTCCCTGGATTCCCCACAATCCCGGCCTCATGCTCGACTGGCGCCGCTTCGTCACCTACGCCTACACCACCTACCAGCAGAATCAGATTGACGCCATCCGCGCGCTCGCCGATCCCCGCCAATTCATCACCGGAAATTTCATGGGCTATGGCTTCAACAGCTTCGATCATTTCACCGTCGCCCACGCGCTCACGTTCGCCTCCTGGGACGACTACGTCGGCACCGGCCATCTCGATCCCGATATCAACGGCATGAGCCACGACGCCATGCGCGGCCTCAAGCGCGAGAATTTCTGGGTCATTGAAACGCAGCCCGGCTTCGTCAACTGGACGGGCCTCAACAATTCGCTCAATAAAGGTGAGGTTCGCGCCATGGCTTGGCACGACATCGGTCACGGCGCGGATGAAGTCGGCTACTGGCAATGGCGCAGCGCGCTAAATGGTCAGGAAGAAATGCACGGCACGCTAGTCGGCCCCGACGGCCAGCCGGAACCCGTCCTCTCCGAAGTTACGCAGACCGCAAAAGAATTCGAGGAAACGCAGGACGCCTTTCGCGGCACGCGCGTCGTGTCGGAAGTTGCACTGCTTCATGACTACGAAAGCCGCTGGGCGGTCAACTGGCAGGTGCACACGCAACGCTACGATGAAGACACCGTCCTGCGCGGCTACTATCACGCGGTTCGCAAGCTCGCGCAGTCCATTGACATCGTCAATCCAGACGTTCCTCTTGATCAATACAAGCTCGTCGTCGCGCCAAGTTTGAATCTCATTCCCAAAGATCGCGCCGCGCATCTCGCCGACTACGTTAAAAACGGCGGGCATCTCGTTCTCGGTCCGCGCTCCGGCCTGAAAGACGAATACAACGGTCTCCTTCCGCTGCGCCAGCCCGGTTATCTCATAGACGCGCTCGGCGGGCGCGTCGAACAGTTCTACGCGCTCGAGCGCAACGCTCCCGTCAGCGGCTCGCTCGGTTCCGGCGAGGCGCTCATCTGGGCCGAACAATTGCAATCCATTGCTCCCGATGCCGAAGTTCTTTTGCGTTATGCCGGCAGCAATGGCTGGCTCGACGGCCAACCGTGCATCATCACGCATCCCTTCGGCAAAGGCCGCATCACTTATGTCGGCGCGGTTCTCGACGCCAATCTCATGACCGCGCTCGCGCAATGGATGGTCACCACCAGCGGTGTCACTCCCGCGTTTGGTACCGTTCCTGATGGCATCGAAGTCAGCCGCCGCGTCGGTCCTCATTCCACGGTCTTCGTGCTCGTGAATTTCAATCCCGAAAAACAGACCGTCCGTCTTCCGCGCCCAATGACCTCCCTCTTGCCGCAACCCGATCCGCCCGAGTCGTCCCCTTCCACTTCTCCATCCGCGCAACCCGATCCGCCCGAGTCGTCCCCTTCCACTTCTCCATCCGCGCAACCCACTTCTGCACCAGCATCACTGCAATCCACGTCGCCGCTATCCACGCCCCCGTCAGCGCGACCCGTTTCTGTACCAGCATCAGTTCAATCCACGCCCGCTTCCGCGCTCGCAGCCAACTCCACCTCCAAGCTCGGCTCGGCATCCTCTCCCGCCCAGTCCACCGTCACTCAAGTCGAACTCCCCCGCTACGGCGTCGCCATCCTCCTCGACCCGCCAAAGCCCTAGCAACTAATCCCGTCGCTTCAGTCGCTTAGATTTCGCCTCAACTTCGAACGCTGCCTCACCAACTCTCCGCAGGGCAATGCAAGGGAGGCGGCGACGACTGCCCGACGGGTAAGGTTCTCGGTCCCGCAGATGCGAAGACACTTCTACAGGGTGCACCTTTTGTGATACAGTAGTACCATATTAGGTGCAGGATGGAAGAAGAAGATCGGCCGCCGCGAAAAATTCCGCTGATTTTCTATCGCGCGCGGCCGGGGAGCGAACCAGTGCGTGAGTGGCTCAAGAGCTTGCCAGAGACAGAGCGGCACGCTATTGGCAAAGACCTTTTGCGCGCGCAATGGCGATGGCCGGTCGGGATGCCATTATGCCGGCCGTTGGGACGAGGCTTGTGGGAGATCCGAACGGATTTGCCAACACGCCGCACGGCGCGCGTGCTCCTCTGCCTTCACGACGAGCACCTCGTGGCGCTGCACGGGTTCATCAAGAAAACACGCACGACCCCGGAGGACGATTTGGCATTGGCACGCAAGCGGCTGAAGGAGCTGCAACGATGAGCAAGAAACTCGGAACGCGCAAAAAGCACCTGGGTTCGAGCATCGATGATTTCCTTAAACATGAGGGCATCTTCGAAGATGCGCAAGCCCAGGCCATCAAAGAAGTCGTGGCATGGCAACTCGACGAAGCCATGAAAAAACGCAAAATCTCAAAAAATAGAATGGCCACCCTCCTAAAGACGAGCCGCACTCAGGTTGACCGCCTTCTCAATCCAAAGCGCGACATCACGCTTTCAAGCCTGCAACGCGCCGCCGCCATGGTCGGCCGGCGTGTAATGATTGAGCTGGTTTGAGTCGGGTCAAAGTTTTGCAAAACCAAAACTCAGAGCATGTACCACCCAGCTCAAAAGTAATCTTAGCCGTGGTGCCAATCTCAGTTTAATGAGTTCCGCCGGGCGGCACCGACACCCCGATTGGCGGCAGGGGTTTAGTATCGCGGATGCCCGAGCCTTCGACGACGGTGTAAATCGCGTCGGCGGCAACGTTCGTCAGCGTTTCGATTTTTCCGCTGGGCCAGCGAATTTCTACGGTCTCTATCTTTGTGGATTTGCCCAGCCCGAAATGCAGCCGCAAATCATTCTGCGAAAGATAACTTCCGCCGCCGCGTACTTCTCCCATCTGCCGCACGCCGCCCGCTTGAATCGTCACGCGCGCGCCAATCGCCGCGCGATTGCTTTTCGTTCCAATCAATTTGAAGAGCACGCGATGATTTCCGTCGTGGTTCAGATTCATGAGCAGCGACGGCGGCTCACCGACATTCAGAATCACCGCATCCACATTTCCGTTGTTGAAAATGTCGCCAAACGCCGCGCCGCGCCGCGATTTCAGCGGCAAGTCCGTCAGTCCCGCTTCTTTCGAAACTTCATCAAACGTACCATCGCGATTGCTGCGCTCCAGAAATATCGGCTGCTTGTAACGCGGCCCCTCGGGCAGCGAATCGATCTGCGGATATACATGTCCGCACGCGATAAGTAAATCCAGCCAACCGTCGTTGTCCATATCCAAGAAACTCGTGCCCCAGCAGACGTCCGGATAGCTTGGCCGGCCAAGTCCGGATGCCCAACTCACATCCTCAAATCCCTTCGCGCCCAAATTGCGCCACAAAACTTTCGGCTGCTCCTGAAACGTGGTGATGAACAAGCTGAAGCGCCCCGAATGATCGTGGTCGCCAAAATCCACTCCCATGTTTCCAAGCTGCGTTCCGTCGCCGCTAAGCGAAACGCCGGAGAGCATTCCCACTTCCGAGAATGTTCCGTTGTGATTGTTGTGGTAGAGATAATTCGGAACGGAATCGTTGGCCACCAGCAAATCCGGCCAACCATCGTTGTCGTAGTCCGACCACATCACGCCGAGTCCGTAATATCCGATGTCGTCGTGCACGCCCGCTTTCGCTGAAACTTCTTCAAACGTTCCGTCGCCGCGATTGTGATAAAGCAAATCACTTTCGCCCGGCAAGCCCCACGGACCGCACTGCACGAGCAATCCTTTGTAGCGGCAGTATTTGTTGCTGCCAAACTCCGGCATGTGTTCGACGTCTACGTGCACGTAGCGCGACACAAACAAATCCACGTTGCCGTCGCGGTCGTAATCGCCCCATGCGGCGCCGGTGCTGAAACCGCCGCCGCGCACTCCGGCTTTTTCCGTAACGTCTTCGAACTTGCATCCGCCGAGATTGTGGTACAGCACGTTTCCGCCATAGCCGGTGACAAACAAATCGAGTTTGCCGTCGTTGTCGTAGTCCGCGACGGCGACACCCATGCCCCAGCCGCGCCGCGTGAGTCCCGATTCCTTGGTGACGTCCTTGAACTTGCCGTCGGCTTCCTGGTGGTACAGCGTCACCATCGGATCGCCGCCTTTCAAGTAACGTTCGACCGTCGAGCCGTTGACGATGACGATGTCCACGCGGCCGTCATCGTCGCAATCGAAAAGGCCGGCGCCGCCACTTATGGATTCGACGATGTAGCGCTTGTCCGAGGTCGAAATGTGCGGAACAGTGAGCCCCAATTCCTGCGCGACATCGCGAAATTTGGGAATCGGCGGGAAACCGGGGCGGTCAATTTTTGCTGCGCGCGTTTTCGCGGAAGGAGGAATCGGCACCGCGGTGCTCTGCGGGCTCCCCGCGGGTGCCGCAAATCCGATGGCGCCGGCGAAAATCGCGAACGGCAAAACAAATCGCCCGGTGTAAATCCGCAGGAAGTTGCAAAGCATCCGCTGCATTCTAGCGCAAAGGAATTCGCCCTGCGAAAACCAGCCAAAAAACCGCTCCGCTTAGCAATGCCAGCTTCAGAACTCGCACTCCCGTCGCACCGGCGGAATCGAGAATTGGCTTTCGGAATTGGGGCGACAATCGGGCTATAATCTGGCGGCGAAATCGAGCGGGAAACCGTCCCACCGCCCGGTCCGCGCGAAGATTTGGATTTCGCGGCAAGCGGGAATGGCGCAGAGAAGCGTACGTAGCGCTGAACTTTTCCCGGAACCCGATCAAAATCGCAGGCGAAACATTTGAGGCCACAGACATGACGCCGCATCAGAAAAAAAGGGCCGACAACAACGGGAACGAAAAAAAAGTGACGTTGAAGGCAGTCGCTAGCCGGCTGGGACTGACGCCGGGGACGATTTCCGCGACGCTGAATAATTCTCCGGCGGCAAAATCTATCCCGCAGCACACCAAGAACAGAATTCTGGCGGCGGCGAAAGAACTGAATTACCGGCCCAATTTTTTTGCGCGGACGCTGCGCACGCAACGAACGTTCACCATCGGACTGATCGCGGAAGAGATCGGCGACGCCTACGGATCGCAAGTCATCAGCGGAATCGAAAAGTATCTTACCGAGAAAAATTATTTGTTCCTGACCGTGGTGCACCGGCACGACCGCAAGCAATTGCAGACCTACCTGCAAATGCTGGTGGAGCGCGGCGTCGAGGGCATTATTACGGTGGACACGGACATGCTCGACGAAGCGATCTTGCCCACAGTCGCGGTGGCGGGACATAGATCCGTCGCCGGCGTGACGAACATCGTGCTGGACCATAAGCGCGCGGCGCAACTCGCTCTGGAACATTTGAAGAATCTTGGCCACGAAGAAATTGCCTTCCTGAAAGGCCAGATATTCAGTTCGGACTCCGAGGATCGCTGGAAGGCCATCACAGAAGTTGCGGAGGAGCTGAACATAACGATCCGGCCGGAACTCGTGTTGCGCATCGCGAGCGCGGCGTCTACACCGGAAGTGGGTTTTCCGGTCACTAACGAATTGCTGGCTCGGAAGCAGCACTTTACGGCGCTCTTCGCATACAACGACATTTCGGCGATTGGCGCGATCTGGGCGCTGAAAGCAGCGGGCATGTGTGTGCCGGAAGATGTGTCCGTCGTCGGGTTCGACGACATACCCGTGGCGCAATTCGCGAACCCGGCGTTGACCACGGTGCGGCAGCCGCTCGTGCGCATGGGAGAGATTGCCGCGCAGACGCTGGTGCAACAGATCGAAGGGAAAGAAGAGTATGTTCCGGCAATTGCGATCGAGCCGGAGTTCGTAGTGCGCGATTCGACGACGCGAGTCGCAGTGGCGAAGGCGGCCGCGTCGGTCTGGGGCGCGTGACGAGAGGGCGTTGCGGACACCCTGAAAGATCCCCCCACGCACCGGGTGTTTTCGTACCCCGCGGCTCCACTTCCTTTGACTCGGCTCGGGGCAAGAGCGTGGCCCGTGGTCCGTGTCCCGCGATCCGTGGCGAGTAAGCCAGGAGTCTCCGTGGATCAAGTACTTGAGAATCACATCTTTTGCAGACCCAGCTGCGTAAGTCCTTGAGAATCACATCTTTTCGAAAAAATAGGGGGAGGGGGGCTAGGGGCTGCGGAGTCGGGAGTTGCAGGGAGGGTAGAGAGTTGCGAATCCTTGCTGCGCGAGCGGACAACCATCGAACTGGCGGAAGGATAGCACCGAAGTGGCGAAGAGCTAAGTACTTTGCAGCGAACGGTCGAAAATCGGGGTTGAACTTCTATTAGCGAGATTGAACGGCATAAGGCAATGGCGAATGGCCCTTGGAGTAGGAAATTGCCCGGTCGCGCCATCCGCCGTGGCAATTTGCTGAAAGCGTGTGTGGAAATCACGCCCTGTAATTAACATTGCTCCGCTCCTTTCTTCCGAGCCTCGATCGTTAGCGCAACCAAGTTTACTCGGAGCTAGGAGCCGACGCCTTCGTCCAATCAGCCCTGGACTCCCATTTGGATTGCGGGGAGTGTTCCGCAAGCGGAGGTTGAAATTGAAACGAGGGAAGAAGTAGAGTCACGAAACTGGTGGAGGTGGTTTCGATGGCGACGCAGCAAGAGGTCCTAAAACACATTACCGGCCATACAGGCGGAGTGCCGACGCAGCTTTCGTGGAATACGCATTTCTCGCAAGTGCGGCAGCCGCGCATCGCGGGGCGAGACGCGTTTACGAGTGCGACGTTTCGAGCGAGCATGGCGTTTACAACGAAAGCAGATTCGAAAGGGATGATCCGGTTCCAGAACGTGAGCGTTACGGTCAGCATGGACCGCGGAGCAAGCTGGGTGGTTAGCGGGAAGCAGACGGCAGCTCTGCTCAACCACGAGCAGGGGCATTTCAACATCACATGGCTGGCAGCGCGGGAGCTGTGCAGAAAGCTGCTGGAATACGAATTGGATACCAGCCTGCGCGTGCTAGATGCGGCCCATCCAGGAAGGATGACCCCGCCGACCGAGCGACTTCCCCAGGACTTCCGAGAGATGGAACGAGCGACGCAAAGGGATATCGACCGGCTGAATCTTCTGTACGACTCCAAGGGCCAAGCCTTTCACGGCGTAAACGCGCAACCTCAAACGCAGTGGGACCGGTTCCTGAAATACGTCGTCCAGAATTTCGACAGCGACATGAGCACGCTGTTGATGGTCGGCGGCGGGACGCCGAGCGGGTTCTGATACCGACGACTGTTTTGTGACAATCGATCGTACGGCGGCCATCATCAATGGGAAATGGTACATGTCATGTGGAGAGGGCGGACAGGAACCGATGGTGCAGGCTGGAGAATTCCGAATTGGTGCTGGCAGCTCCTGATGGCGCGTCGAGTTCACGGGTGAACTCTGCCGAGCGATCGTGGCGATGCGGGAATCGCGCCAAGCGAGAACGAAATCAATTGTGAATGCGCATGGTTGACCTCGAGACGGCTTAGTGGCGTGAGCGGGGCGGGACGAGATTGTTAGCGCGGTAGTAGACGACGAGCTGGCCGTAGTGCTCGGCGCTATGTTCGATGGCGGCGGTCCAGGCGTAAGAAATGTGGACCACGTGCCTGCCGGTTTCCCACGCAAATGGCGCGGATTTTTCGAGGCCCGCATCGCCCTGCTGTTGAATGACCTTGGCTCCTGCGGCGACGGCTTGTTCCAGGAGCTGCACGACGTCGGCTTTGGTCTTGTAAACGTCGCGGGAAGGATTATGCGCGTCCTGGCCGAAGTCGGGCCCGAGGTGCGAGCCGGAGACTCTGCCGGCAACGTCGAAATCCACGGCAGCGACGTGCAGCAGATTCTGAGCGAAGGTGCGTTCGTCAGGCTGCGCTTTGAAGTCGTATTTGTCTTCGGGGAAATCTTTGGCCATGGCGATCAATTTGTTGCCGATGTGATTCCACCACTCGAGGATTTCGTCTGAGCGGGAGCGCAAGGGGCCTGAGGCTTGATTCTGTGCCTGGCTTTGCGCGTCCACACGAATCTCGGAAACAAAAAGCAAGATCAGTACAACGAAAACAGCTCCAAGCCGGTTCGAAGATGGCTTCATCGTAAGTCTCTCCTTTGCATTAGCGACGGATCGCGCCACACGATAGCTACAGTGCGAAACGTTCTTATTTATTTCCCTCAGCGAGCTTCTTCAGCGTGTCCTATGTGCCTTGACGGATCTCGGCGCGGCGCGGGCAATGATCGCGAGGTGGCGGCTTCCTGAGCGAAGCTGACGACGCTGGCGCCTAGTGCGAGTGACAAGATGATGTGAAGTTTTCCCATTTGTATGACCGCACTAGCTTCACGAAAGCGTTCGAGCGACACGGAAACCCATAATGTCAGCGCGGAAGTCGGCGGGATTGCGCTCTCGGGTGGCCGGTCGCAGCAGCCACGCCGGAAACATCCAGGAGCCGCCGCGATCCACGCGGAGACACTTGCCGTGGCTGTCGTTCGCGTGGACATCGCTCGAGGGGGTTTCGTTCGCGCGCCCGTCGGCGGGAATGCCAGCGTAGCTGTTGTCGTAACAGTCCTCGGTCCACTGCCAAACGTTCCCTGCCATGTCGTAAAGGCCGAATGCGTTCGGCGGCTTCGCGCCCACCGGATGTGTCTGGCCATGGTCGCAAAAAAGACCGCTCACATTTTCGCAGCCGGAGTTGGCATTGAACCAGGCGTGGACAGGAGCGGCAGCGTCGTCATCGCCCCAGTAGAACTTAGTTGTCGTTCCGGCGCGTGCGGCATATTCCCACTCCGCTTCGCTGGGCAGCCGATAAGGCCCGTTTGCTGAGGCCGCGCCGCCGCGCTGCGCCTTGCGATTCAACCACGCGATATAGGCACGCGCATCCTGCCAGCTCACGCACACGACTGGATCACGGTCAGTCTGCGGGTGGCCGGGATTTTCCCAAGTCAACTTCGGATCCTTCTCCCATTTGAAGATGGCGCGGCCGCGGCCGCAACCATCACCGGGCGGGTATCCCGTCTCCCGAGCAAATGCCGCGTACTCGCCACGAGTGACGTCGTACTTGCCCAGCGCGAAAGACGGCAATGAGACCTGATGTTGCGGAGCTTCATCAGCAACCGCTTGCATACTGCCACCGCGACTCGCGGCCCAGGATTTTTCCTCGGCTGACGAGCCCATCGTGAAGCTGCCAGCCGGGAGAACGACCATCTCCGGGCAGGCTCGGCAATCGCGAAAGACGTTGCCGGCGGCGCGTGGCGCTGCTTTCGCCTGCGCCACAGCGTGCGTCGAATTAGTGAAGCTACAGGCGAGCGCCAGGATGATGTGCAGTTTTTTCATTTCAGTGCGCAGCGAAATCATTTTTGACAACCTCGCCATTCTTCATGACAAACCGGACACGCTCGAGCTCGGTGATGTCGGCGAGGGGGTCCCCCGAGACAGCAACGAGGTCGGCGAATTTGCCGGCCTCGATCGTGCCAATGCGGTCCTGCCAGCCGAGCATTTCGGCAGCGATGGTGGTGACGGCGCGAAGGATATCGAGCGGCGGCATTCCAGCGTCGTGCAAATGGGGAAACATTGTCGCCGAGGCTTGGCCCTTCGTTTTTCCGGGATAGAAAAAGCCCATGTCTGATCCAGCCGCGAACTTCACGCCGGACTTGAGGATCCGCTGAACGAGGTCGGCTGCCATTTTACTCCTGCGTTCATCGGCAGCTGCCAGCTGGGCCTTTATAGCGGGTGGAAACACAATGCTCGGCTCGGTGATCTTCATATAGAACCCGCTCCAAAATGTTGGCGTGATGTCGAAGAAGATGCCCTTGTCACGCATCATCTTCAACTGGTCGTCGGTTACGTTGTTGCCGTGCTCGATACTGTCCACGCCCGCGTCGATGGCAATTTGGATGGCACGTTGGCCGACGGCATGCGCGGCAATCTTTTTGTGTGCGCGATGAGTTTCTTCAACGATCGCGGACATCACTGGCGTGTCAATTCCGACGCCCTCGTCGTCGAGCGTGACTTTGATAACATCCACGTTATAGAAGAGGTTCGCATCTACGGCGCACCGCCCTTCTTCCACGCTCGAGACGTTGAGGAATTCTTGCCGCAGGATGGATTCGGCAAGCGCGGGATTGAGGCTTTGGACATAATTACCGAGCGCAGTGATTTTCCGGCCCGCAGCAAGGACCCTGGGTCCGGAGACCCGACCGGCGTTAATGGCGTCGCGCAGGGCGGCATCGCCATCGATTCCGGAGTGACCTAGATTGCGGACAGTCGTGAAGCCGCTCTCCAGGTCTTCGCGCGCCAGTTGAGCACCCAGAAAGGCGCGTTTACTGGGCGACTCGACGATGGCTAGCAGTTGGTCCGGAACAAAGTCCCCGTTGTAGCGGCGTTCGTACTCCTCTTCTGGAGGAACAATCACGTCGAGAAGCAAATGCGTATGACTGTCGATCAGCCCGGGCAGCAACGTAGCGCTGCCCAGATCGATGATCTTGGCTCCGGCCGGCGCGGCGGCCTGCACCTGCGAAGGCGGACCGACTTCCTTGATCTTGCCGTCTTCAATCAGCACGGCGGCGGGCGCGAGGATATTTCCGGTGCGTGGATCCAGCAATCGGCCAGCTTTGATCAGAGTCCCAGAAGAAGGCGATTGAGCCGCGAGCTGCGCGGTGATCAAAAGGAATGCCGCCCATAGCGTCAAGATTCGCGCGTTCCTCATTTCGATGACTCCGTTCCCGTTTCGTCCTCGCGTGAACATGGTTTCGACCTTCGGCTCCCACCCGCCTCCGCCTTAACTATTCGTGTCTCAACGCAACGATCGGATCGACGCGCAGCGCACGGCGCGCAGGGATATAACTCGCGCAGAGAGCGACGAAAATCAAAAGAATGGCGACGCCGGCGAAAGTGAGAGGGTCACACGGCGTGACGCCGTAAAGCAGGCCAGCCATGAAGCGCGAAACAACGAAGGCGCCGGCGAGTCCGACGACGGCGCCGGCAATGGCGAGGCTCAGTCCCTGGCGAAGAACAAGGCGAAGAATGTTTGCGCGCTGCGCGCCGAGGGCGCGGCGAATGCCAATTTCATGAATGCGGCCAGCAACGATGTAGGAAATGACGCCGTAGATGCCGAGAGCGGCGAGCAGCAAAGCGATGACGGCAAACGCGGCAAGCATTTGCATTGAGAAGCGGCGCTCGGCAAGAGACGCCGAAGCCGTGTCGCTGAGCATCTGCGCGCCGAAGACGGGAAGCGTGGGATCAACGGACTGCACGGCCTCGCGAGCGTTAACAGGAATGGCTGAAGGGTCCAGGTGGCCGCGCAGAACGATGGCAAGGTGGTGCGTTCCTTCCTGATAAAGGGCCAGATAGACCTGCGGGGCGGAAGCCTGGGCGAGAGAATCGGTGCGCGCGTTGGCAATCACGCCGATGACGGTGATCCAGGGAGACTCCGCTGCCGTTTCGCGGAAGCGTTTGCCAAGTGGATCCTGATTTGGCCAATACGTCTGCGCGAAAGATTCATTGACGACGGCCACGTGGGGAGCTTTGTCGGTGTCCAAATCATTGAAGGAGCGCCCGCGGAGAAGAGGAATGCGCATCAAATGGAAATACTCTGGCGTAACAGTGGTGCGTTCGGCGACGGAGGGCTGATCCGCTTGCGTGGCGCGACCCTCGAAGGTCAAGAGGAACGGGCCATCGGCAACCAGTTCGAGTTCGCGCTGGCTGGGATCCAGCGGAATTGCGGCGGTGTCTCCGAGGGCGGCTTCTTCAACACCGGGCAGCGATTCGGCGCGGCGAAGAATTTCGCGGAAGAATGCTGACTTTTGCGGAATGGTGCGGTAGAGGCTGGTCGTGGGATCGTTGGGATAAGGCAGCCTCGTGCGGACGGTCATGACGTTTTGGGGATCAAAACCGGGCGAAACATTCAGAAGATCCCAGAAGCTGCGAAGGAGAAGTCCGGCGGCGATCATGAGGACGAGAGAAAGGGCGAACTCCGTGACGACGAGGAGGCGGCGCGTGCGCGCCTGCGCGCCGGAGCCGGTCGAGCCACGCGCGGCGTCCTTGAGCGCGCCCGTCAAATCAAAGCGGCCGGCCTGAAGAGCCGGGGCCAGACCGAACGCTATTCCGGAAGCAAGCGAGGCGAGCAGAGCGAAAAGTAAAACGGTCCAGTTGATGGAAACCGCATTGAGGCGGGGGAGCGTGTTGGGAAGAATCCGGAGAAGAAACGCTTTCGTGATGAAGAGAACGATCACGCCGACGAACCCGCCAAGAAGCGAAAGCAGCAAACTTTCCGTGAGAAGTTGGGAAATGAGTCGGGAACGCGCGGCTCCCAAAGCCTGACGAACAGCAATTTCGCGGCGACGGGCGGTGGCGCGGGCGAGGAGAAGATTCGCGACGTTGACGCAGCCGATCATGAGAACGAGCGCGACGGCGCCGAGCAGGAACAGCAAAGATTCGCGAGTATTCCCGATGATGCGCTCTTTGAGCGGGAGGAGGCGCACGGTCCAGGCGTTTTGCAGAGGGTAGTCCGCGGGGAACTCTTTGCGCAACGAGGCAACGAGGGTGTCGAGTTGGCTTTGCGCCTGCGCGATGGTCAATCCGGGTTTGAGGCGGGCGATGGCCGTGGGAAGATTCCGGCCGGAGCGCCTCGGGTGATCGGCCAACGGCGCGCCGTAAAAGCTCGTGGCTGCCCACACTTCAATGTTGCGTTCGCTGGCGGAGCGACCGGGAGCGTCAAAGCCAGACGGCATCACGCCGACAATGTGATACAGGTCGGTGTCCATGCGGATGCTTTTGTCGAGGATGTGCGGGTCGGCGCCGAAGGAGCGCCGCCACAAACCATCGCTGATGACGACTTCGGGAAGGAGGCCAGGGCTGTGATCCGCGGGGTCGAAGACACGTCCCAGCTGCGGTTTCACTCCGAGCAACGCGAAGTAGTCCGGAGCAACGATCACAAGGCGTACGCGCGCGGGGTGCGACGCGCCGGTGAGATTGTTCTCGTCGAACCAGGTAGGCGATACGTACTCGAAAATTCCGGAACGCTGAAAGTCCTGCCACTCAGGCTGGGACATTCCGACATCGCGCGCGCCGAGACCGGGAAAATCCGCAGCGACGCTGACGAGTTGCTCGGAATGAGGGTATGGAAGAGGTTGCAGCAGCGCGGAGTCAACAACGGTGAAGATGGCGCTGGTCGCGCCGACGCCGATGGCGATGGTGAGGATGGCGATCGCCGTAAAGCCGGGCGATTTGCGCATCATGCGCAGGGCAAGACGGACATCGAGGCGGAAATGATCCCACCAAAGCATGCGGCCGGATTCGTAGACGTCTTCGCGGACGACGGTCACGTTGCCGAATGCGCGACGGGCGGCGTAACGGGCTTCGTCGGCGGACAAGCCGGAGTCCTGATTGTCTCTGGCGTCCTCGTCGAGATGCGATTGCAGTTCGCGATCGAAGTCGGCGACGCGAGCGCGGCCGCCGCGAAGCAACGCGAGCGTGGCGTCGAGCCAGTGCCGGATGCTCATGATTCATCCCCCGGGGAAGGCCACATCACGCGGGCCACGGCGGACGCGACTTGCTTCCACTTCGATTCTTTGGACGCAAGTTGCTTACGGCCGGCGGGCGTGAGCCGGTAGTACTTGAATTCGCGATTGCGATCGGGGGCCGTCTCCCACTTTGCGGAAATCCAGCCCTTGCGCTCCATGCGATGAAGAGCGGGATAGAGCGAGCCGTGTTCGACTTGCAGGACGTCATCGGTGGTGCGCTGGATGTGCTTGGCGATTTGATGGCCGTGGGCCGGGCCGAAGAGCAGCGTGCGGAGGATGAGCATGTCGAGCGTGCCTTGCACGAGTTCGGAGCGGGACGGCAAGTCTTTGGGTGTCATGATGGTAGGTAGTCTACCCTCATGGAGGTAGACGCGCTACCCTGGAAAACGTTTCGAGGTTTTTGCGGATTGCAGGCCGCGCTGGATGTGGGACCGCGAGGCGGCGGTCTGGACGCGCGGATGAAAGTCTAAGTCAGTGTCGCGTCAGGCGGAGCTATTTTTTTCCGCACGCGAGTCTGCTGTCACAAGAGCAATGAAAGCGTCGCGCCCTGCGTAGAGCCGTTGTACGAAGCTGAGATTTGCGCAGACGTTGCGATGAGCACGATCGAAGTTGTGACGGTAAAGGTCGCGCTGGTCGCGCCGGCCGGAACTGTTACGCTCGGAGGCACCTGCGCTGCGCCGTTGCTGCTGGACAGCTGGACGAGGGCGCCACCTGCGGGAGCCGGTCCAGTTAGTGTGACGGTGCCGGTAGCCGAACCGAGGCCGCCGACGACGGCGGATGGATCGAGGGTTAGCGAGGCCACGGTTGGAAGCGGTATGGGCACAACCGTAAGACTGAGTGTCGTGGCGTTTTGCAAGCCGCCGGAATCGCCGGTGATAGTGACTGTGAAAGAGCCGGTGGCTGCGGTGCTGCTGGCGGTAAGCGTGAGCGTGGAGATGGTGGCCGACGGATTCGGGCTAAACGCAGCGGTGACGCCGCTGGGGAGACCCGACGCGGAAAAGTTCACACTGCCGCTGAAACCATTTTGAGGAGTGATGGTAATGGTGTCGGCGCCGCTGGTTCCCTGCATGACGCTGAGACTACCCAGCGATGCAGAAATATTGAAACTGGGCGCGGGGATGACAGTGAGCGTGGCCGATTGCGTGGCACCTGCGCTTGACGCGGATATCATGACGGTTGTGGAAGAGGTCACGGCATTTGTCGCGACAGTGAAGGACGTAGCGGTAGATCCCGCGGGAACGGTTACGGCAGCGGGGACGGCAGCCACGTTTGTGTCGCTGCTCGAGAGCGCGACCTGCACGCCAGCACTCGGAGCGGGACCGCTGAGAGTCACGGTGCCGATAGAGGTTTGCGCGCCGCCGACGACATTTGTGGGGTTTAACGTCAAGGAGATGAGTGTTGGCGCGGGCACCGCGATAGGCGCCTGTTCAAAGGACATGACGGAGGGATGGGGGTCAGTCAACGAAATGCCGACGAACTGCGCCGGCGAGATCATGTAAACGACGGCGCTGCCTCCGATGCCGGAGGTAACGGTCATCATGCCGCGGCCATTTGTGGGTGGTGCGGACAGGGAGTAAGTGGCGTTAAAAGAGGCGCCGGGATCGGGGCCGCCGGAAGCGCTGACGTCCTCGGTGCCGGAAAGATTTCCAGCGCCGTCCGCGGCGAACTCGCCAGAAAATGTGGAAACATCGTACGTCGCGGGAGTGCGGGTGAAACCAGCGTAGGGGCCGCTCAGGAGGGCGGTACTGAACGACTGCGCGGCTTGCGGCAGGCCTGGACCGAACAAAACGTTGGAGTCAGCGACAAAAAGGAAGTACTGATTCTGCGCGACAAGATAAGCGACCAAATTGTAGCCGCCGAGCGAAAGCGCGGCGCGTCCATTACCGGCGACCGTGTAGGAGCCCGGAGCGCCGGTGACGGAATTGGGCGCGCTGCAATAATTCTCATCGTACGTCAGCGTGAACCCGCCATTTCCGTCGGCGGTTAGCAAACCGAGCACGGTCTTGGGAACTGGAGTGGTGCTGCCGCAAAGCGATTGCCCGGTAAGGAAGATGACGGAAGCAGCGCTGAGCGAAGAGTTGGAAAAACCACCAGAAGGAGTTTGCTGACGCAGCACGGCGCCGCTGAGGAGCGGCGTTGGGGTTGCGACCGGGTCGCGCTCCATTACAAACAATTTGTTGGCATTGACGACGTAGAAAACGAAATTTAGGTTTGCCTGGGTGCCTCCGAACGAGAAGTTGAAATTCATGGAGCCGCGGCCCGTGGTGGTGTCGGTGAGACTGTAGCTGGCGGTACTGAAAATCATGGAAGCGATGGTGCCGTAGGCGTCCAAGTCTCCAGCGAGATTGTTGAGCGTGCCCGCACCGTCGGAAGTAAACCGACCGATAATCGCGGCGCGATTGTTGAGATTGTCGAGACCTGCGAAACCGAACGCATAGTCGCCGGAAATACTGGATGCGTTGTACGCAGTGGTGTCCGCTGGTTCCAGGGTTCCGGAGCCAATGGTGCCAGAACCTCCTGAGGCGTCCATTTCGACAAACTGAGCGCCACCGGCGGCGGTCAAAGCGAAAGCAAAATTCAAGGAGTTGCCCGAAATATTCCAGGTCATCACGCCGCGATTGTCCGCACCGATGGAATATGTCCCGGCAAACGACTGGGCGCTGAGGGCGGTTCCGGAAATGACGCCATTAGAATCCAGCTCGCCACTGGTCAGGTTGCCCGCGCCATCGGCCGTGAACGTTCCGACGATGGCCAATGCGGAGGAGGCCCCGCCGACTCCGCGCATGCCGCTAAAGCTGAATGCGTAATGGCCGCTGAGTTGCGCGTTGCCCGAGGCGCTCGGCGGGTCAATCACAGAGATACTGAAAGACTGTGAGGCCGTCTGCGGGGGCGAGCTGGAGTCCGCGACTTGCACGGTAAACGAATAGGTGCCTGCAGCCGAGGGAGTGCCGGAAATCTGTCCGCTGGGGAAGAGGGCGAGACCTGGCGGCAAGGAGCCGGAAACCAGCGTCCAATGATCCGGCGCGGTGCCGCCAGAAGCAGCAAGATTCTGCAAGTACGGCGTGGAGAGGGCAGCGTTTGGTAGGGAGGACGTAGCGACTGAGACGGAGGAGTTGGCTGAAGCAGAGTTAACGAAGACCACGTCCACCCAGAAATTGGACGAGTTGTAGGTGTTCGCAGGGAAAGCGCTGCTCGCGGCGAACGCGTAGACGCCGTTCATGCTCGTCCCGTTATTCGGAAGGGCGTGCAACGGCGGATTGCTCACACCCGAACTGGCGAAGTAATTCTGGTCTTCTGCGAAGTGACCGCCGTTGGTGTGATAGGAGGCCACGTAGACAGTATTTGCCGCGATGGCAACGGGACTCGGGAAATTTACTTGCTGCCAGCCGGAGGCGGTTTCGGAGGTGAACGTAGCTGTCGCCAAAAGCGTTCCGGAACTGCTCCAGAGGTCGGCCACGTGAGTGCCGGTGTTCGCGGCACTTTTGTAAAAGCGAATTCCTGAAATGTAGCCACTGGAATCGGATTGGAACTGCACGCCGAGTTCGAGGGGAGAGTACGCGCCGGCGTCCGCGACGTTGGGCGTTGCCGTGACGGGCCAGATCGTGCAGGGACAAGCCGGCGCACTCACCGCAAGGGACTCCGGCGATTTAGGGACCTCAAGATTGCCGCTGTCGTCGACGGCGCGGCTCTGGATATTGATAGAGCCGGAGTTTCCCGGCACGAAGGTGTAGCTCCAATTTTCGCGGCCCTGCGCAGGATGCCAGGTGGCGCCTCCATCAGCCGATACTTCTACCGCCGCGACCACACCACCGCCCGAATCGGCTGCGGTGCCAGTAACGACGACGGAAGAATTCGACGAGACGCTAGTTCCTGGCGCGGGCGAAGAGATCGTGGAGGTGGGTGGAGCCGTATCGGTGGAAGCCGTGGCGGGGACCAGGCTACCCTGAAGTGACGCAGGCTGAGCGCCCATGTCGGCGAGGAGGTTGACGGTGGCTTGCTGCATGTTGGGATCGGTGGGAGTCGAAGTGGCGCCGTTGTTGTTGTCCAGACCCCACGACCATCGCTCCGTCCCTGCGCCGAACACCAACGCGCCGCTGGGAGCACGATACAGAGTGAGGTGATGCGTGGCGGTGCAAGCGCCAATCGTGGTGTAGCTGAGGATGCAAGTCGCAGCGGTCAACGTAGTTGTGGAAAGTGGAAAAAGCCCAGCCGGCCGGAATCCGTTGTCGGCATCAATGTCCCACTCATCGCCGAGCACTCCAGCCGGGAGCGTCGCCACCTGGCCCGACGAAAGCGCGGCGATACCGGTGTTGCGCCAAAACCGCATTCTGCCGTCGGCTTGCGACACGGTAATGGAATTGCTTTGCGGCGAACTTACCCAAGGCAGCGTGCCGCTGAGCCCGTTTTCCGGACGGCCGCCGTCGGCCGGCGGGCTGAAACGCGAATCCCGCCACATACCGGTCCAGGTGGGGGGATCGTCGGGATCGATGACCGCGCCGGCAAGGGATTCTTTGTAACAGACGAGCGTGCGGTACGGCGTGTTGGTGCCGTCAATGCTCGGTTCCCAGCGAGTCTTCCAGAAAATTTCGTTTCCGCTGAAGAACGCCAGGTTTACCCCGGCGGCGCGAGCCGCTTCGACGTTGGCGCGCTGGCCGCCCGACCAATATTCATCGTGGCCGACGGACATGAAGATTTTGTGCTGCGCGATCAGCGCACCGTTGCGATCCGCGTCGAGTCCGGTGAAATAAGTGACGTCGAAACCGTTCGCCTCGAGGAAGCGAATCATCGGATATTCGTCGCTGTAGAAATCTCCGTAGGTGGTGGGCCGGTTGTAACTGACTTTGTAAGCGCGGTCGCTGGCGTTAGCTTGTTCCACGCCACTGCTACCGTAGAGGCTGTTTCCGCCGTAGTTGTTATACGCCTGCCAGGTCGGATCGGACGTTTGCACCAGAATGTCGGAATGGCTAGCGTCATTGCGCACGATAAACACGATGGCGGACGACTCGCCAGTATCCGCACGAGAGAGCCGCGCAAAATAGACGCCCGATACGGCGGTAGCAGGAACGGCCCAGGAAGCGGAGACGCCCCAGTTGCCGCAATCGATCAGGCCGGTGGAACTGTCGGTGAGACAAGGTGGTTGAATTTGCGGCAGTGTGGCTGACGGAGAGATGGAAGCAACGAGGCGAGCACCCAGGCCTTGATAAAAGCCGAGACGGTAGATGTCTATGGCGTAGGAAGTCGCATTCGTCGAGATCTTGAAGGGGATGGTCTGGCCGACGTTGACGCTGATATCTGTCGCAAAGCCCTGAATGTCTGCAGCGCCTCCGCCGGGTACGAGCCATTGACTCTGCGGACTGCCGGGCTGGCAATTCTCCGCTTCAATCGGGTTTCCTGGCGACGCGCACGTCGCGAAGGCAGCGATGGAAAGACACAATTGTGCAACTGCGACGAGCGTGAAGCGCGTCAGCGCCGACGGCATTTGAATTTCCCTTCTGGGCCAGTGTGGGTGTGGAAGAGATTCAGTGGATTACCGCAGACAAGTTTCTGCGCAGACCGGCCTCGCGGGCCGCCTTTGGCATCGCGCAGACAGCACGTGAAGCCAAAGGTGTTTCGCCCGTGAGACGCATCAGCGAGCATATCGTCGTCCGCTCCGGGCGCGTGTGATTTGTAGCAATTGGCAACGCTGCGGACCAGCGGGTATGTACTGCAATTCGCGTACGGGTTATGTCCGTAGTTTTACCACTTGAGTGGAGTCCTCAGGAGGAGGCGTTTTCGTCATCTCAAACATGGGATGGCCGAACTTTTCGTGCGGAAACTCGCGGTGCACCTGCCATCCCTGGCTTTGATAGAAGTGAATGGCACGAGTGTTGGACTTGACTACACGAAGGCGAAGTGTGGCATGCCCACGACTGCGAATCTCGGCTTCCGCGCGCGCGAGCAGCTTTGCGCCGATGCCGAGTTTGCGGCTGCCCCGTCGAACCCACAAATCAGCCACCCATTCGTCGTGCGTCATGCTGACACCCACGATTTGGCCGCTGGAGACGGCCACCCAGGAGGAAAACCATTCCGCCTCTCCGATGGGAACGTGATGAGTAACAAACAAACCTTCGAATGTTTCGTCCGCGATGGTTTGGACCATGGCGTGGATGGAGTGGTTTTCGTCGGGGCTGGCGCGGCGGATGAGGATTTCTGCCGACATGCATTTCCGGTCGAGCGGGCGGATTCACGCGAGCTAAAATTTGCGGGTTTCCTGGCGGGACCAGCGCTCGACGACGATTTTGGATTCGGTGAAGAATTCGACCGCGTCGCGGCCCTGGCCGTGTTGCACGCCGAAGAAGCTTTCTTTCCAGCCGCTGAACGGGAAATAGGCCATGGGAGCGGCGACGCCGATGTTGATGCCGATGTTGCCAGCAGGCGCTTCGTAGCGGAATTTGCGCGCGGCGGAACCGGAAGTGGTGAAAAGCGAGGCTTGATTGCCGTAAGGGCTGCGACGGAGAAAATCGAGCGCCTCGTCGAGCGTATTAGCGTGAATGAGGCTGAGCACGGGGCCGAAAATTTCGGTGTTGGCAAGCTGGCTCGAGGAAGGCAGGCCGTCGAGAATTGTCGGCGTGAGAAAATTGCCGGACTCGTAGTGCGGGAGCTTCGTTTTGCGGCCGTCCACGATGGCTTGGGCGCCTTCGCCGACACCCGCGGAGATGAGCGACTCGATGCGGTCTTTGCTGGCGGGCGAGATGACAGGACCCATTTGCGTGGCGGATTCGAGGCCGTTCCCGACTTTGATGTGACTCGCAGCGTGGGCGATGGAATCGCGGAACGTTTTTTGCGCTTCGCCTATGGTGACAGCGACGGAGACGGCGAGGCAGCGCTGGCCCGCGCAGCCAAAGGCAGAGTCGGAAATGATCTGCGTGGCAAGTTCCATGTCGGCGTCGGGAAGAACGATGACGTGATTCTTTGCACCCCCCTGGCACTGCGCGCGTTTGCCGGCTGCCGCGGAACGTGCATAGACGTGCTTCGCCACTGGAGTGGAGCCGACAAAACTGATGGCGCGAATCTGCGGATGATCGCAGAGCGCGTTGACGACGTCCTTACCGCCGTTGACGAGATTGACGACGCCCTTCGGAAGACCAGTTTTTTCCAGAAGCTCGAACGCGCGACAAAGACTCAGCGGGACGCGCTCGGAGGGCTTGATGATGAACGTGTTGCCGCAGGCGATGGCGTACGGAAGGAACCAGTACGCGATCATCGCCGGAAAATTGAAGGGGACGATGGCAGCGACAACGCCAAGGGGCTGCCGAATCTGCATTTCGTCGACGCCGGGAGTGACGTCTTCTAGCACGTGGCCCTGCATCATCATGGGGATGCCGCAGGCGACTTCGACGTTTTCGATGCCGCGGCGAAGTTCAGCTTTGGCTTCGCCGAACGTCTTGCCATTTTCGATGGTGATGAGGCGAGAGAGTTCGTCGAGATGTTCTTCGAGGAGATTGCGGAAGGCGAAGAGATAGCGGATGCGTTCACCGGGAGGAGTGCGGCGCCACGCGGGAAAAGCGGCGGAAGCTGCTTGCACGGCCGCGTCGACATCGATGGCCGAGGACATCGGAGTGCGGGCGAGAAGTTCAGCAGTGGCGGGATTATGAACGTCGAAGAAATCGGTGGTCGCGGGGCGGCGCCACGCGCCGTTGATGTAGTTCTGTGGCTCGGTGACGGGAGTGGTGGCGGCGGTACTCATGGCGTGCTCCTTATCAAGCGCTGGCGGCGAGGAAATAGGACGCTTTCGTTTAAGGCGCGCGCTCAGCTGACACAATAGTTTACCAAGATTCTTTCGGAGCAGGAGCTCAGCGCGGCAGCGAGGCGAGAGCTTCGTAAGCGGCACCCAACAAGGGCGCAGATTCGTTTAAGACGACCGACAATGGAATGTTGTTGAGAAGATTTTCAAATTTCCATTTGTCTTTGAACGCGGCGAAGAACGTGCCGTCTTTGATTTTGTCAATGATTTTGACGGCGATCCCGCCGGCAACGTATACGCCGCCGAGCGCGAGGACCTTGAGCGCGAGATTGCCAGCCTCGGAGCCGTACACTTCCGTCCAGAGATCGAGAGTCTGGACGCAAATCGGACACTCTTTCGAAAGACCGAGCTTGGTGATTTCGGGAGCCGGATCCATACCGGGGTCTTCGAAGGAATGGTGCTTCACGTCGGGCGCGAGGAATTCGTGAATAGTGCGGAAGCCGCGTCCAGAAAGAATCAGCTCCCAACTCACTTGCGGATAGCGGCGGCGCATGAAGCGCAGCAGTTCGATTTGCTGTTCGGTGTGCGGGGCAAAGTCGGAGTGGCCGCCTTCGCTGGGCAAAACGCGGTAGCGGTTTCCGTCCCAAACGAGAATGGATTGCCCGAGGCCGGTGCCCGCGGCAAGAAGTGCGCGCGTCCCGCCGTACTCCGGCTTGCCGGGATTCAAAACGCAGTATTCCGAGGCAGCCAGATGCTCGATGCTGTGGCCGGTGGCGCCGAGATCGTTCATCAACACAACTTCCTTGAGATTGAGTTCGCTGGCGAGCGTCGCGGCGTCCACCATCCACGGAAGATTCGTGGCGCGCACGCGATTGTTAATGACCGGACCGGCGACACCAAAGCCGGCGGCGCGGACACCGTCGGTAGTGATGTGCGGAGTAGCCTGGCGCGAGAATTCGCGCACGATTAGATCGAATTGCGCAAAGTCCTTACTGGCGAACCGCTGCTTGTAGATAGGCGTGAGCACGCCGTCAGATTCGGAAAAGAGCGCCAGGTTGCACTTGGTTCCGCCAACGTCGCCGGCAATGATCACAGAGGTCTCCCGGTAAGCTGCATGGCATTGCCAATTCGCGCGTCGAAAATCACGGGTTGAACCACTCCCGGCCGTCGCGTTCGAGCAAAAGATCGGATTCGTGAGGACCCCAGGTTCCCGCGCGGTACTCGGGCACTTTGCCGGTTCGCGCGGCGCTCCAAACATCGAGGATCGGATCGACAAGCGTCCAGGCAGCTTCGACGTTGTCGCCGCGGTCGAAAAGCGTCGCGTCCCCGCGCAGACAATCGTTGACAAGCGTGGCGTAGGCGGAGCGCGAGACGTCCCCGAAGCCTTCCTTGTAGCTGAAATTCATCGTGACGTTGCCGATGCGCATTTCCGTGCCGGGACGCTTGGCTCCGAACGAAACAGAGATACCCTCTTCGGGTTGGATGTTGAGGACGAGGCGGTTGGGCTCAACATCGCGATCACGAAAGACCAGGTGAGGGGCGCACTTGAATTGAATCATGATTTCCGTGCTGCGTTTGGCGAGGCGCTTCCCGGTGCGCAAATAAAACGGAACGCCCGCCCAGCGCCAGTTATCAATGTACAGTCGCGCCGCGACGAACGTTTCCGTGCGCGAAGTTGCGCTCACGCCGGGTTCTTCCCGATAACCGGGCACTTTTGCGCCGTCGAGATTTCCCGGCGAATACTGGCCACGGACCACCGACTGGGCAACCATGCTGAGGTCAAACGGACGAATGCACTGCAGCACTTTAAGTTTCTCGTTGCGGACAGCGGTGGCGTCAAACGAAGCGGGCGGCTCGACCGCGACGAGAGAAGCAAGTTGAAGGACGTGGCTCTGAATCATGTCGCGGAGGGCGCCCGCCGTTTCGTAGAAGCCGCCGCGGCGTTCCACGCCCAGGGTCTCCGCTGCGGTGATTTGCACAGAGTCCACGTAATTGCGGTTCCACAGCGGTTCGAAAATGCCATTGCCAAAGCGAAGGACGAGCAGATTTTGCACCGTGTCTTTGCCGAGGTAGTGGTCAATACGGTAGACCTGCTGCTCTTCGAAGACATCCAGGACGATTTTGTTCAGCTCTTTCGCGGAAGCCAGGTCGCGCCCAATCGGCTTTTCAATGATAATGCGAACCCACGACTTGGGAGAAGAAGCGCGCGCGAGGCCGGCGCGGCCGAGCTGCTCGACGATGTGCGGATAAACCTCCGGCGGAGTGGAAAGATAAAAGAGGCGATTTCCGCCGAGCTTTTTTTCGGCGTCCAATTGTTCGAGCTTTTTGGCAAGCTGTTGGAAGGCTTGCGGATCGGCGTAATCGCCCGGCTGGTAGTACATGCAGGAAGCAAACGCGTTCCATTGTTTCGGATCAATGGGACCGATCTCGGACATAGTTTTCGCGGCTTCGGTAGTGGCGCTGCGAAAATTCTCGTCGCTCATGGCGGTACGCGCAAAGCCGACGATGGCGTAGCGTTCGCCGAGCGAATTGTGGATGGCCAGGTCGAACATCGCGGGCAGAACTTTGCGCTTGGCAAGGTCGCCAGAAGCGCCAAATAATACGATGGCGCACGGGTCGGCCGTACCGCTGTAGAGACTTCCTGAACGCGCGATGTCTTCAACCATGGACAACCTCAGCGCCGGAGCGCACCTTCTTGGCGCAAACGCAGCGCAGAAAACTATACCTCAACGCCGTGATTTCTTAACTCTGTCCGCAACTGCGCGGCGTCCTGGTGATGAATCACGTTCATGCCGAGACGGCGCGGACTATCCAGATTCAACGCCCGGTCGTCTATGAACAGGCATTGCTCCGCGGGCCGTTGCGTCACTTCGAGCGCGACGCGAAAGATATGGTCTTCCGGCTTGCGCGCATGCACGTAGCAAGAACTGAAGAACACCAGAAAATCCTGGCGCAAATGGAAGGCCTCGATGCGGAACTGGTTCAGCTCGAGCGGCTCGTTGTTAATGGAGCCGATAAAGTATTTTCCAGTGCGCGCAGCGGCCGAAAGCACCGCACGGGTGCCGGGATACTCTTTCGATTGGGCGAACATGAACGCCGTGAAATCCTCGCGAGAAAAAGCTCGCGGCCGATAAAAAAGTGTGCGGTCGAGGTATTCGTTGAGAGTTATTTGGCCATTGTCGAAAGCCGGAAAGCTGAGTTCGTGGCGATCCTGGAATTCTTCCCAGTCAAATTTGAAAGTGTCGGAAGCCAGGCGACGCGAATTACGATCCCAGCCGTTGGTGAGAATTACGCCGCCGATGTCCCAGAACAGCGTCGTGATTTGCGGCACCGGGCGGCTCCTTAAGTCGCGGCGAAACGCTTTGTAAAGCCAGTAATGATAATCGTTTCGCGCGAGAAAAACACGCAAATGGCCGAGTTCAAACGGTTCAATTTGCAGTGCGCAAACCGGCTCAAAAACACTGCCGCTCGGGAACCTGCCCACCTCAACGCAAGCATTAGAGGATTTGAAAAACGTGTCAGCGCTAGTTGAGCGCGGTGGGAGTCGGAGTTGGCGTCGGTACCGGCTTCGGCGTGGGAGTCGGCGCTGGGTTTGGGGTCGGTGGCGGGTTAGGAGACGGCGCTGAGTTCGGGTTGGCAGCAGGATTGGGACTCGTACCCGGATTTGCGCCCGGCGCGGGATTCGGAGTCGGGGCGGGCGGTTTCGGGCGAATGGAGAGAAGTTCGATTTCGAAAACCAGCGCGGCGTTGGGGCCAATGTTGGCGGCCGGCTGGCCGCGCATTCCGTACGCCAGGTCAGGAGGAATGAAGAGCTGCCACTTGGAGCCGACCGTCATTAGCTGCAATGCTTCGGTCCAGCCGCGCATGACTTGATTAACCGGGATGGTCAGCGGTTGGCCGTGTTTTGCCGAGCTGTCGAATTCGGTGTTGTCGAGCAGCGAGCCCTTGTAGTTGCAAACCACGGTGTCCGTGGCGGCCGGCTTGGGGCCGTCACCAGCCTGCAGGATTTTGTACTGGAGGCCGCTGGGGAGCGTAACGACTCCTTCTTTATTCTTGTTTTCCGCGAAAAAAGCGTCGGCAGCTTTTTTGTTGGCTTCGCCGAGCGCCTGCATACGTTCCTGCTGTTCCTTGCGAAGTGCGGTTTGAAATGCGGTAATTACGGCGCGAGCTTCGTCGTCCGTCAGGAGCGATTTTCCTCCGGCTAAGCCATCCTTCATGCCGCGATAGAATATGGAGGGGTCGAGGTCCACGGAATCACGCTTCATGCCTTTGCCCATGTTGAGACCATAGGCGTAGCTGGCCTTGTCTTTGTCGGTTTTGAGCACGAGCGGCGCCGGGGCCGGTTTTTTGGTGGATGTCGAACTTGTTCCCGGCTTCGTGGCTTGCGAGGCAGCGGGTTTCGCCGGTGGATTCTGCGCCGATTTGGGTGCAGGCGTAGCGGAAGTAGTTCCCTGCGCTGCGGGCGGCACCGTCTGCTGCGCGTGGGCCGCGCCAAGGACAAAGATCCCGGAAGCTAAAGCGGCTAATGTGTAAGCGGTTGTTTTTCGCATGACGCTATCTTCCCATTGGAACGCCTTGACCGCAAACAGGCATACGCCTGGGGCGTAATGCCAGGCGCAAAACCATGACGGACGCGACGACGCAGTCGTGGTTGGCCGCTGCGCAGCCGCTTGATTTCGCTCGCGCGCACTAGGCATTTCCACGAATATGAAGTATGGTGAGATTTGGAAATAAAAGAGGTGAAGGCAATGGCGAATGAGTCTTGCGATGCCACGCCGGCTGCGAGCGAACCGGTCAAGCCGGGCACACGAATGGTGCACTGCGTAAAATTCGACAAGGAACTTCCCGGGTTGGATCGTGTGCCGTGGAGCGGCGAACTTGGAAAAAGAGTTTATGAAAACGTTTCGAAAGACGCGTGGAAGCTGTGGATCGAATATTCGAAAATGGTCATGAACGAGTACCGGCTGAATCCCGTCGATCCGAATTCGCAGAAAATCATGAGCGAGCAGATGGAGCAATTTTTCTTCGGCGAAGGCGCGAAGCTGCCGGAAGGATACGTACCACCAAAAGCGAAAGGTTAGTTAGTGCCCTGCTGCGGGCATGCGGTGTGTGACGGGATGTTCGACGGGCAGGCGCGGCGCCAGTTGAAAGTGCAGCTTTGCGTGGGCTGCGCGGATGGCAGTCTCAACTTCCTCAGGTGAATTTCCTCTGGCAAATAGAAAGCCCAAGTAGCTCGAGCCTTCGGGCCAGGCAGCGATGTAATCGTGCAGCCGCGCGGTAATTTCGAGGCTGGTGATGCCGCGTACGGTGCGGGCTTGCTTCTCGCCTTCCACTTTTTCCAGGATTCCGCTCTTCGGAACGGGAATCATCATGACGGCAGACGCGCTTTTTTCGCGTGGCCAGTCGCTAAACGGCAATTGCAGCGCATGCCGGAGAAGCAATTCTTCGAGCGGGATGGGCGCCGTGGTGGAGTCTGGAGTGAATCGCAGGGAGCGCGAGCAGAGCCCACCGATCGGCCGGGGGGCAACTTCAAGCGGCCAAACGCCCGCGTCGTTGACGCGAAACTCGGCATGAATGGGACCGTGCGACAGGCCGAGAGCGCGAACGGCGTCCTCCGCGCACTTTTCAATTTCGCGTTGCTGTGCTGGCGAGAAGCGCGAAGGTGTCACGTAAATTGTCTCTTCGAAGTACGGTCCCTCCAGCGGATCGGGTTTATCGAAAACGGCCAAGACGCGAAGCTTTCCTTCGGTCAACAATCCTTCCACGGCCACTTCCTGGCCCGGAAGATAGCCCTCGACGAGAATTTCGCTGAGGTTGTCTTCGCGGGTAGCCCGGATTTCCGCGGATTCCAGCAAATGCCGAATGCGCCCCGCAGCGGCAAGGAATTCCTCGTGAGAATTAGCTCGGACCACTCCCTGGCTTGCGGACAGCGAGAGCGGCTTCAAGACGCACGGGTAATTTATGCCGAGCAGTGCCGGTTCAGGATCGGGCGCCGCCGGAATCGCGCGAAACCACGGAACGCGCAGGCCAGCGTCGCGAAAAACTTCGCGCGTGCGGAGCTTATTCCGGCAGGCTTCAACTGCGACGGGATGGTTGTAGAACAGACCGATTCCGCGCGCGACGTAAGCCGCAGCGGCCGCGGGGCGCTCACCGAGTGCAAGTACTCCGTCGACGCGCTGACCTCGAATCGCCTGCATGACGTCATGCGCCGCCGCGTCCGGAGTTTCAAAGTGCACCGGAATGGCGCGATCGCCCCACGGGTCATCAAGTTGGTGGCAACGGTCGGTAACAAATGAAAGCTCGACATTGAGCTTGCGCGCGGCGTGGTCAAAGCTGCGCGTTTGGTAACCAAGTTTCGCGGTGAAGAGCAAAAGGCGAGGCATTGGAATCGGCATCGAAAGCTTTTTCCGTGGCAGCCGCTACACGTAGCCGCCGGCGACGGAAACGGGCGCCTCTTTTTTCGTTGCAAGCTGGCCGATCGAGACGAACTGCTCGCGCGTTGGTTCGGCGCAGCAGTACCACGGCTCGCTGAGAAACGGCACGGCAGCAGGAGTAGCAGAAACATCTAGAAGTGGCGGGACTAATCCGGCCGCAGCGTGCGCCGCTTTCCAAATGCGCTCAAATGTTGTCGTGCGAGTTTCTTTTTTCCGGTCGCCATCGGCGGCGATGGCTTGCACAGTTTCCGCGAGCGCATCAATGCGCGGATCGGAATGTTTCCACGGATAAAAAAGCGATTCGGCGTCAAACGCGCCGATCTTTTGGCGGACTTCCTCCAACTCAAGCAGCCGCGAGCCTTCCGGAATCAGAAGACGGATGCCAAGCTGGACCGGCGCAACATTTTCAACGAGAGACTCTTCGTGCAGCGTGCGGAGAAGATCGAGGTAACTTTCCAGCGTGGTCCACTGGGTAAACGGAACGAACGTAGGATGCAGGGTCATGCCGAGGGAACGAAATGTACGCACGACCTGCAGAAAATCTTCGCGCGTATGGCCCTTGTCGAGATGTCGAAGAACCGCGTCGTCGAGCGATTCCACCGCACTGATGACGAAGAGACAGCCAGTTTCTTTGAGTCTAGGCAAATGCGATTCATACTTGAGGAGATGTTCGATCTTGATGGTGACGTCGTAGCTGACGGCGGGAAATTCGCAGTGAAACTCGTCTACGAGGTTCATCGCATGCCCGATGCCGTTGAAAAAATCAGGATCGCCGAAGGAAATGTGCTGCGCGCCCGCGGCAATTTGCTGGCGAATATCCTGAAGCACAACGTCGCGAGCAACGATGCGAAAGACTCCGTTGTAGACGGGCACGATGGGGCAGTGGCGGCAGAGATGCTTGCAGCCGCGGCTCGCTTCCGTCGAGCCGACGATGCGGTAGCCGCCGCCAGGAACGACCAGGTGGGCGTATTTTTCAATCGGCGGTAGATCGGACCGATCAGGAACGGCAAATGGGAGCCGCTCCAGCGAAATCGTGGGCTCCGGTTGCGTCTCGTCGCGCGCGATTTCCGCCGCTTGCAAACGTTTTGCGAGATGTACCAGACCGGCCTCAAATTCGCCTCCAAGAATGGTCGAGACGCCCAAGCTTCTCAGGTATTCGGCGTTCATCGGCGCGTAGAGGCCGAAGCAGCACAGATGAGCTTCCGAACTCAACTGCCGCAGCGACGGAAGCAATTTTGCCGCCAGCCGCGTAGCAGTATGCATGGGCAGGTAGATCGCGATAAGTTGCGCGGAGCGAACGGCGTTTTCATCGAGCGACTGCCGCGATAAATCGAGACACGTCACCGCGTGGTTGCGTTTGCGAAGCCAGGCTGCAGGCGACGCCACGCCAAACGGCTGGCGCCCGAGTTCGTACGTCGAAATCAACAGAATATTCACGCTGTCAACAGTATAACCGCACGTCCGCATGACGGAATCGTTTTCGGTTATCATAGAACTTGCTGATTTGACGGAAAGGACCGCGAGAATGGCCATCGGCGCAGGGAATTCCTTCGGCACGCGCGACAAGCTGAACGTTGGCGCACAAACGTTCGAGATCCACCGCCTGGAGCTGCTCGAGAAAAAGATTCATTGCACTCTCTCGAAGCTGCCGTTTTCCTTGCGCATCCTTCTGGAAAATCTGCTGCGTTGCGAAGATGGCCGGTTTGTAAAGCCGGATGACATTCGCGCTCTCGCTAATTGGACTCCCGGAGCGCCGGAAAAAGAAATTGCCTTCATGCCGGCGCGCGTCTTGCTGCAGGACTTTACAGGAGTTCCCGCGGTCGTGGATTTGGCCACGATGCGCGAGGCGATCAAGAGGATGGGCGGCAATCCGCGACTCATCAACCCACTTTTCCCTGCCGAACTGGTCATCGATCATTCGGTGCAAGTGGACAGCTTCGGAAATGCAAACTCTTTCGGCATCAACGCCGACCTCGAATTTCAGCGCAACGTGGAGCGCTATGCATTCTTGCGGTGGGGACAGGCCGCGTTTCAGAATTTCAAAGTCGTTCCGCCAGACACCGGAATTTGCCATCAGGTAAATCTCGAGTACCTCGCGCGCGTGGTTTGCTCGATGCGCTCGGGGAGCCGCGTGGAAGCGTACCCGGACTCGGTTGTCGGAACGGACTCGCACACCACCATGGTCAATGCGCTCGGCGTGTTTGGCTGGGGCGTCGGGGGAATCGAAGCAGAGGCAGCCATGCTCGGGCAGCCTTCTTCGATGCTCATTCCCGATGTTGTGGGCTTCCGCCTGCACGGAAAACTGCGCGAGGGCGCGACGGCAACCGACCTCGTTCTCACCGTGACGGAAATGCTGCGCAAGAAAGGCGTCGTCGGAAAATTTGTCGAATTCTGCGGCACCGGACTTTCCAGCTTGAGCGTGCCGGACCGCGCGACGATCGCGAACATGGCGCCGGAGTACGGCGCAACGATGGGTTTCTTCCCCGTGGATGCGGAGACACTCGAATATTTGCAGTTCACGGCGCGTTCGTCGGAACAAGTCGCGCTCGTCGAAGCCTACTGCAAGGAGCAAGCGCTTTTCCGGACGGACGAAATGGCGGATCCGATTTTCAGCGACAAGCTGGAACTGGACCTGGCCTCGGTGGAACCGACCGTGGCCGGGCCAAAGCGCCCGCAGGATCGCGTCGCGCTGAAAAACGCGAAGAGCTCCTTTACGAAAGTTGTTGCGGGAACCCCGGACACGCACGTCGCCGTGCGCAACAACGGCGACTCGTTTGATCTTTCCAGCGGCGCGGTGGTTATCGCGGCGATTACCAGCTGCACGAACACGTCGAACCCATCGCTGATGCTCGGCGCGGGTCTGCTGGCGAAAAAAGCCGTGGAACGCGGGCTGCACGTGAAACCGTGGGTGAAGACCAGCCTCGCGCCGGGCTCGAAAGTCGTTACCGACTATCTCGAGCACTCCGGCCTGACCAAATACCTCGAGAAATTGAATTTTCATCTCGTCGGCTATGGTTGTACGACGTGCATCGGGAACAGCGGCCCTTTGCCGGAAGCCATCGGCGCCGCAATCAAGGAAAACAATCTCGTTGCGGTCGCTGTCCTGAGCGGAAACCGCAATTTCGAAGGCCGCATTCATCCGCTGGTGCGCGCGAATTATCTGGCGTCGCCGCCGCTGGTGGTGGCCTACGCGCTCGCGGGTCGTATGGATTTGGATTTAACGACGGAAGCGCTCGGTCAAGACGCTGCGGGCAAGGCGGTTTTTCTGAGCGAAATCTGGCCGTCGCCGCAAGAAATCGAAAAAACCGTGCGCGATTCAGTAACCAGCGAGATGTACGCGAAAGAATACGCCAACGTGTTCGAAGGCGACGCGCACTGGAAATCAATGCCGGTTCCGCAGGGCGATCTGTACCAGTGGGACGCCAAGTCCACGTACATCAAGCTGCCTCCGTACTTTGAGAACATGCCGAAGATGCCGCCGGCGCTCGCGGATATTCACGGAGCGCGCGTGCTTGCGGTGCTCGGCGACAGCGTCACCACAGACCACATTTCTCCGGCGGGTTCCATTCCCGTGGACTCTCCCGCCGGAAAATACCTGATCGCGAATGGCGTGAAGCCCCACGAATTCAACTCCTACGGCGCGCGGCGCGGCAATCACGAAGTAATGATGCGCGGCACCTTCGCTAATATCCGGCTGAAAAATCAGCTCGCTCCCGGAACGGAAGGCTGTTGGACGCATTATCTGCCGGGGAACGAGAAAATGACGATTTACGATGCCGCGGTGAAATACCGCGAAGCAGGCGTGCCGCTCCTGGTCATCGCGGGCAAAGAATACGGTTCGGGATCCTCGCGCGACTGGGCGGCGAAAGGCACGCGGCTGCTTGGCGTGCGCGCGGTGCTTGCGGAAAGCTACGAGCGCATCCATCGCAGCAATCTCGTTGGAATGGGTGTGCTGCCGCTGGAATTCAAGCCCGGGGAAAATCGCGAATCGCTTGGGTTGACCGGTCAGGAAGTTTTTGAATTCGAAGGTGTGGCATCGCTTGCGCCAAAGAAAGCCATCACCGTTCGCGCGAAGTCAGAAAGCGGTGCGGGAAAAGTGTTCACGGCAACTGCGCGCGTGGACACCCCGGAAGAAGTTTCGTACTATCATCACGGCGGAATTTTGCAGTACGTTCTGCGCCAGATGCTCTGATTGGCTCGACTTGTTGCGCCAACTCGTGCGAGTTTCTATGCACTAACTACAGCCGGCCTTCCCGTTTTTGCGCCACCACCAGCCCGCGCGGCGTGGGCAAAAGCAACACGGAGAGCAATCCTTCGGCCTCCATACGAAGCGCGCCTTCGCGCACCGTTTTCATCGAGGAACTTGCATCGTGAAGAAGGATGAGTCCGTGCGGATTCATCTGCGGCAAAAACTTGCGCACTTCTTTTTCGCGAATCGGCGCGTCGCTATCGCAAAAAAGCAAATCAATGCGGCCCTCCACTTTTATTTCCAGGCTTGATTCATTGCGCGCCTCGATCCATGCAGCAAGCCTACTCGACGCGAAGCGCTGCTGCGCCGCAGCGAACACTTTTGCGTCGTATTCGCAAGTAATCACGCGGCCAAATCCGTTGGCTTGCAGGCCTTCGGCGATGCGCAGCGTGCTCAACCCGGAAAATGTTCCTGTCTCGACGACCAGTTCCGGCTTGATGGTGGTTACAATCACTTTCAGGAAATCGAGCACTTCCACTTCCGCGGTCATCGAGTCGTACATATGCCAGCGCTCCGGATGCGGGCACTCGGGGGTTGCACGGTGATACTCGGGCTGCAAAACGTCTCCGCTCGCAACAATGTGGTTTACGATGCGGTGCTCTTTTCTCTGGCCGTGGAATTGGCTTTTAAGGCGCCAAAGTAACACCGCGCCAAACACGATGGAGCCGACGCTCGCGGTCTGCGCGTTCGTCATGCCGAAAAACGAGCGGGGATTGATGCGGATAAATTCGATCAGGAAGCGGGCCATTCCGGTCAAAATCAAATAATTGCAGAAAATTTCGCCCTTCGCTTTGGGGCCGAGAAGCGATTTCGTTCCCATGTGCCAGAGAAACAGGCCGATCGCAAGGAAGATCAGCAATTCGTACATCGGAGTAGGATGAACCGCGCAGTTCTCCGGCAGTCCGTATTTCGCGCAGACCCCACTTCGATTTACGGGATCCCACGGACCCGTGGTAGGCACAAGACCGTGAGGAAAGCTCAAGCCCCAAGGCAACGAGGTGGGCACGCCGTAGTCGCCATCGCCGGAAAGCAGGCAGCCGATTCGTCCAAACGCGTAGCCCACACACGCCGCCGGCGAGCAGATGTCGAGAAACTCAAGAATAGGGATGCGCACCCAACGCGCGAGAAGTATCAGGGCGATGAACCCGCCTAAGAAGCCGCCGAACCACGCAAATCCGTAGCGGCTGAAGAGTTGCGGCCAGGGATTCGCGAAAAATTCACGCGGGCTTTCCAGGACGTGATAAAGCCGCGCGCCGATAATTCCCGCGGGCCCCGCGATTCCGATAATCAAGTACCCTTCGTCCCGTTCAATTCTCGCGGAAATGCTCTGCAGCTGCGAACGGCGGCGATTCAGATCCTCTTGCAGCACATAGGCCGAGAGAAACAAGCCGATGGCCAGCATCAGGCCAAACGTGGGAATGTCGAGCGGCCCGAGATGGAGAAATGGAATCATGAAAGTGCGCGGCGCACGGTCCTTCGAGAGTATACATGACCGCGCATTTCCGCCTTGCGCCGCGAGCAGCGTTTGCGAACTAGGATAGTCGTCACGACTGATTCGCGGTTTGCGTTTCCGCTCGCTGCTTGCGTCGCCGAAGGGCCGCGCCAAGCGCGAGCCACACAGCCAGCGCGACCCACTCCGCAAGCGTGAAGTGGCCACGGACTGTGGGGAGAAGTTTCATCAGCACGAAAAGCAGCGACACACAGATCCCGATTCCCGTGACCATTCTCATACGCGCGCGCGGCTCGACGCACCAGAACGAGACGCACGTCGCTAGCCATCCGAGCGCAGAAGCCATCGAGCCAACTTCCGTAACCGGCACCAGCAACGAATCGCCAAGGAATACGCAAACAAGCGTCCCTAAAGTGATTCCGATAACGGCCACGGACGGCGTTGAAAATCGCGGATGGATGAACGCAAATCGCGGAGCGACTGTGCCCCGGCGTGCGTAAGCGAACAGCAGTCGCGTTGAAGCCGCGAAGTTGCCGTTGAAGCATTGGAAGAGCCCAAACAGCGCCATCACCAGGATAAGTTGCACGATCCAATGCTTGCCGATCCCCTGCTCAAACGCCACGGCCGTCGCGAATCGCTTTCCGAGCAACGACTGCCACGGGGCGATGTACGCGACCGCGGCAATCGACAGCGCGTAAAATGCCGCACCCACGCCGAGAGCCAACCCGATCGCATGCATATAACCCCGCTCCAGAAAATCGGGATTTGCCTCTTCCGCGTATTTTGGCACGGATTCAAAACCCGTCATGAAATAAGGAACAATCTGCAACGACAACAAAATGGAAGCGAGAGGCGTCGTCACAAAAACCGGATGAAAATTTACCGGAGCGCCGCGAAATCCGCTAATTGCCACAAGGACGAGAAATATCAGCAGCACCATCGAGCTCATCACTTTCTGAAAGTTCGCGCTGAGCCGGATTCCCCGGTAGTTGATCGTCGCCAGCAGAAGCGTCAGTAGCACGCCGAGAACCAAGCGCGAAAGAAACACGGGTTGTCCGGCGACGCGGTAAAGCTCAATGGAATCGAGAGAAGGAAAAATGTACGCCGCGATTTTTCCGAGCGCCACCGCTTCCCATGGGCAAACAATGAAATACGCGAGCAGCATCATCCAGCCGGTGAAATAGCTGACGATCGGCGGGAACACTTGCGCCGTGTACGCAGCCTCGCCTGCCGCATCCGGAAGTCGCCGCACCCACCGCCCGTAAACGTAGCCCACGGGCAGCAGCACAACTCCGCCAATGGCGAACGCAATCGCGGCGCCCGCGGGACCGCCGCGGCCGAGCCAGTCGTCCATGACCACAAGCCAACCCGTGCCGATCATCGTGCCGAAGGCCAGCGCGAAGTAGTCGTGCAGGCGAAGTTTACGGGCCAGTGCAGGCATTTAGAGGACGCAGAGCAACTCGAACAACAGATTCGCCGCGAGGAGCGAGGTAATTTCGCTGGTATCGTAAGGCGGCGAAACTTCCACGAGGTCGCAGCCGACGATGTCGAGTCCACGCAACGCGCGCACTAACTCGAGGATTTGGAAGCTCGAGAAACCGCCTACTTGGGGAGTTCCGGTGCCGGGCGCGAACGCGGGGTCCACACAATCGATATCCAATGTGACGTAGACCGGCTTCCCACGAAATGCACGGATGTGCCGCTTAACCGCCGCGAGCCCTTTGCGATGCACTTCTTCGGCAGTGACCATTTTCACTTTGTGCGCGCGAGCAAACTCGAAATCGTCTTCTCCGTAGACCTGCCCGCGCAGTCCCACTTGCAGCACGCCGCCGTCAACGAGCAGCCCTTCTTCAAACGCGCGGCGAAACGGCGTGCCGTGCGAATACTTGCTGCCGAAATACTCATCCCACAAATCGTTGTGCGCATCGAACTGAATCAGCGAAACCGGCCCATGTTTTTTCGCCACCGTGCGCAAAATCGGCAAGCTGATCGAATGGTCTCCTCCCACGCAAACGCATCGCACACCGGCGCTGAGTAGCGGAGCAATTCCCTTCTCGATCCGCGCGAACGTATCTTCGATGGACAAAGGATTCACCGGCAAATCGCCATAATCGGCGATGCGATACTTTGCAAAGGGATTTACGTGCAACTCCGGATTCCACGGCCGGATGATTGCCGATTGCGCGCGAACGTGTCGCGGACCGAATCGCGGTCCCGGCCGGTATGTTGTTCCGCCATCAAACGGCACTCCGATCAAGGCGATTTCCAACTCTTCAGACTGTGCGATATGCGGCAGCCGCATGAACGTCGGCACTCCCGTGAACCGCGCGAACTGCAACGCGTCCAGCGGTTCGGGATGCGGCAAACGAAAGACGCGGCGGGATTTAGTCGAGGCGGACGGCACGGCCCGGCATCTTAGTTTCCAGAAGCAGCCGAAGTCAACGCAGCGAACTTTGACCGCCCGTTCACGCTGCGCTAACACAGCCAGCTTACAAATTACCGCGCGAGCGACGACGCTCGAGAGGACCGCGGACGCGGCTGTCCGTCGAGGCGTTCGTCCCGCGATGTCCCCACCACTGTGCTTGTCGAATTCCGAGGAGACAGACTATATGCATGATCGCATGAAGAAGGCGATGGCGATGGTGGCCGCGTTTGCCACCACGCTGTTGCCGGCGGGACCCGTTCTTGCTCACGATGCAGACGATTTTCCGACGACCACTCCAATTAAACACATCGTGGTCATTTTTCAGGAAAACGTTTCGTTCGACCATTACTTCGCGACTTACCCGCACGCGCAGCCGAATAAGGACGGTTCGCGCTTTTTCCACGGCGCGAAAGACGACACGCTGCGTGTAAACAATCTCGAGTCCGCCGGGCTCCTGACCAATAACCCCAACTCTGTAAGCCCGTTCCGCATCGATCGCAGCAATCCCAACACCTGCGACCAGGACCACAACTACAAGGACGAACAGAAGGCTTTCGACGCCGGGTTGATGGACAGGTTCGTCGAGTCCGTAAGCTGCACCGACGCCAATCTTGGCAAGGGCAGCACGATGGGCTACTACGATGGGAACACCGTCACGGCTCTGTGGAATTACGCGCAGAACTTCGCGCTCAGCGACAACCACTACGGCAGCACGTTCGGTCCGTCTACACCGGGTGCCCTGAATGTCATCTCCCAAAATTCCTTCGAAGCGACTCTCATCAACGGCAGCGCGAAGATTACGGGCGCGGGATTCATCGCCGCCGGCGCCAGCAGCGGAGCGGTAATCGGAGACGCGGATCCGTCCGGGGACAACTGCTCCAACCCGAATCGCGCACAAATCACGATGTCCGGGAAAAACATCGGCGACCTGCTGAACGAAGCCGGCGTCACCTGGGGCGCGTTTATGGGCGGCTTTGCCAACTGCACGCACATTTCAACCGGCAGCACCGGGCTTTCCACCGGCGACTACATCCCGCACCACGCGTGGTTCCAGTATTGGCAATCTACGTTGAACGCGAATCACGTTCCGCCGAGCTCGAACGCCATGATCGGCAAGTCCGATGCCGCAAATCACCAGTACGACTTGAGCCTCTTCTATACCGCGCTCAAGGAGCATCGTCTTCCGGCAGTGAGCTACCTCAAGGCGCTGGCCATCCAGGACGGCCACGCGGGGTACTCCGATCCGCTCGACGAACAGATTTTCCTCGTGAACACCATCAACGCCATCATGCAATCCGACGAGTGGAAAGAAACCGCCATCATCATCACGTGGGACGATTCCGATGGCTGGTATGACCACCAGATGGGTCCGATCGTGCGCCAGTCCAACGTCAGCGACGACCAACTCCTCGGCGCCGGAAATTGCGGCTCGCCGAAAGCGAACGACATCTCTGGCGGAACGCAGAACGGCCGCTGCGGATTCGGTCCGAGAATTCCAATCGTGGTCATTTCTCCCTACGCGCGACGTAACTACGTGGACCACCGCGTGCTCGATTTTGCGTCCGTGGTCCGCTTCATTGAGGACAACTTCAATCTCGGCAGAATCGGCAACGGTTCCGGCGATGCGGTGGCCGGCAGGTTGAACGGCATGTTCGACTTCGACGATCACGCCCGCGCCGGCCGTCTGATTCTCGATCCCAGTACGGGACAAATCGTCAGCCAGGGTAACGATCAATAACCATTCGCGGCAAGTCGAGTCGTTTTAGCGATCATCTTCAAAACCAGTCTCACCGGGCCTGCTGCATCGCGACCGCGGCAGGCCCTTTCATTTTTTGCGATGTTGGACAACCCCGCGCGATTTCTTGCCATCCCTTCATGCGTCCTCCTGGTGCAAGGAGGCCATCGTGCGCTGGCTCGTCGTTGCGTGTAGCGGAGTTGTGTTGTGTTTTGGAAGTAGCTTGCAGGCTCAGTGGAATTCTGGCACGGACTTCAACACTACATTTCCGACCGGCGCATCCCGGGAGCCCGCGCCGCTCGTAATTCACGACGTCGTGTTCGCCGGTCTGCGCCACATCTCTCCCGCTGCCGTGCAGGCGCAAATTTCTACTCACGCTGGCGAGTTGCTCGAGCTCCGGAAAATCCGGTCGGATGTGAAGGCTCTTGGCCGCCTGGGTTGGTTCGACCAAGTTCAAGTAGAGGAGCTTCCTCTCTCTGACCGTTCCTCGCCCCAGACGCTCCGCCAAGTCCGCATCGTCTTCCGCCTTCACGAACAGCCCGAACTCGCGCATGTCGAATACGCGGGCTCGCGCCTGCTATCGTCGGCACAAATCACAAAACTGCTCGACGAACAGCACGTCAGGCCGAAATTCAGCGAGCCTGCGGATAATGTTTCTCTCCATCGCGCTGCTCTCGCGATTCAGACGGCACTCGCAGAATTGGGCCATCCGCAATCGAGCGTTGAGATTCAGCGCGACGAATCGACGGATGGAACGCTCCGCATCCGATATGACATCCACGACGGCCCGCACCTCCCCGTCGGCCGAATCATGTTCGAGGGACACCCTCAAGTGCCCGAACGAACGTTGCTTCGCCAGATGCCTCGAACATCGCCGGGGGCGCTCTTTGCTTCGTGGCGCGGGAAAGGAGTTTTCACGCGGGCAGGATTCGCGGAAGATCGCTCCAAGCTGCTCATTTATTATCAGGACCACGGCTTCCCGGAAGCGCGCGTTGGCGATCCGCGGGGCTCGGTTTACGACGCCAAGTCGCGACGCTGGCTGCTTTCGCCATTTCATCACAGCCTGGGGCGACTTTCTGTCGCTGTGCCGATTGAAGCTGGACCGTTGTATCGCATCGACTCGGTGGCGGTAGACCCTGAGCTCGCCGCTGCGAGCGGCAAGCACGCGCGCAAGCTTCTTGCGATTTCGAACGCGCCAATCGGTTCCGCCTATTCCGCAAAAACGGCAGAAGATCTTCGCCATCTTTGGCTCGTCGCCACGCAACCGCGACGTCAGCAGAATGCGGCCCATCCTCAGCGAACCGTGGAAGCGGAGCGTGCCTTTGACATCGACAGCCATGCCGCCCGGCTGCGCATCGCATTCAGCGACACGCCTCCCGATACTGTTCGTCATGTCGAATTTCTCGGCAACCACCGCTTCAGCGATCGCTATCTCCGGCGTCGTATCGGTCTTGCGGAGGGCCAGCCTTTCGACGAACGCGGCCTCGAGCTGGGACTTGCCCGGCTCGCGAAAACGGGTTACTTCCATCAAATCCGCAAAGAAGACGTGCACGTCCGGCTCAATGAAATCGCGCACTCCGCCGACGTGACCATCCGTGTCGCAGAGGCGGGCCAGCAGCGCACATCGTTTTCCGGAGGCCACGGGCAATTCGGCAGCACGCTCGGCTTGGCCTATTCCCTGTTCGATGTCCTGCAGCGCGAGGAATTGCTTTCCGCGCAGTTCGACGCCGGGCCAGACAGCCTGCGGGTCGTTCTCGGTCTGGTCATGGAAGGGTTTCTCGGCTCGCGCAGCTCGCTGGCCATCTCGCTGTTCGACAATTTTTTGCGACCGCATTTCTCAAGCAGCGTTAAGGGGCCGTTCTACACTTCGCGAAGCGATGGGCTGAACACAAACTGGGGTTACGCGCTCACTCCTACTGATAGCGTGTCCGTGCAGTACGCTCTCTCGCATTCGAAAACGGATTATTCCGTCGCGCTTCCACCGTCGCTCGCTGGCATTCCTTCACCTGATCTAAACGCGCAAACGACCAGCAGCGCCGTGGGCGTCGCACTGAATCACGACGCCGGCAGCAATCGTTTCTTCCTGGCAAACTCCGTCTCGGGTGACTTCCTCGGCGGCACAGAAAATTTACTTCGTTCGAACGAAGACTTCGCGCGTATTTTCCCTGACCCGCTTTTTCACCGCCAAAACGCGTGGGCCTTTCGCACCACATTCAGCGGAGTCGGCAGCTATCAAGGCGATATACCAATTTCCACGCGCCTGTTCTCCGGCGACGCTCAGGTGCGCGGTCTCCGCCCCGGTGAGTTGGGTCCGTACGCCGTGATTCCTGTGGCGTCCGCAACCGGCAATCAGACGTATACCGCCATTCCTGCTGCCGCGAATCTCGTTTCCGCGGCGAATCTCGAGTACCGGATTCCGCTGCAAGGAAAAGTGCAGGCTGCGGGCTTTTTTGATTTGGGCGCCGGGTGGCTGCTTCCGAACTGGCTCGGAAAATCCCGGCCCACGCTGTTCGACTCGACGAACGGCATTCTGCACGGCTCCCTCGGGATCGAATTCCGCTGGACCATTCCCGAGCTGCAAGTCCCGGTGCGCGCCTACTATTCCGTCAACGTCCTGCGTCTGAATCGCTTTCTGCCGCTCCCCGACGGAACTCTGTTCCACGCGCACAACAAGCTGTTTGCCTTCGGCTGGGCGCTCGGGTATCTGTTCTGAATCGGCCGCGTTGTACTACACTCACTGCGCCATGAAATACAAAAAGCAACTCAAGGAATGCGCGCACCTCTGCGATTCCTATTGCATCACCGATGGAGAGAACTTCCGCCTCAAAGACTTTGACACCGCAGATACGGGCGAGGTCAAAGACAAGGAGCATGGTCAAAAAATCCTCGATGCGCGGAGCGGGCTTCTGAGCAACTTGCAAGAAAAGCTCTACGCGCAAGACCGCTGGGCGCTGCTCCTGATTTTTCAAGCCATGGATGCCGCGGGCAAAGACGGCGTGGTCAAGCACGTCATGACCGGCGTAAATCCGCAGGGCTGCGACGTCCATTCCTTCAAGACGCCCAGCGCCGAGGAACTGAATCACGATTACCTGTGGCGCGCGCACCTGCGCATTCCCGAACGCGGGAAAATCGGCATTTTCAATCGTTCCTACTACGAGGAAATTCTCGTCGTGCGCGTGCATCCTGCGATTCTCAAGGGCCAAAAACTGCCGGATGCGCTCGTCACGAAACACATCTGGGAGCAGCGCTACGACGATATCAACGCCTTCGAACGCTATCTGACCCACAACGGTGTGGTTGTCCGCAAATTCTTCCTGCACGTCTCAAAAAAGGAACAAAAGAAACGCTTTCTCGAGCGGCTCGAGGATTCGAAGAAAAACTGGAAATTCTCCATGGCCGATGTGCAGGAGCGCGGCTTCTGGAAGGACTATCAGGAAGCATACGAAGAAATGATCCAGAACACCGCCACAAAGCATGCGCCCTGGTATTGCGTCCCGGCGGATAACAAGTGGTATTCGCAGTTGATCGTCGGCTCCGCGGTCATCACCGCGCTCGATGAACTAAATCTGTCCTTCCCAGACGTGGATAAGGAAAAGAAAAAAGAATTGGAACGAGTTCGCGAATCCCTGCTGCAAAAGGGTAATTGACCACGCTCTTTGTGCAGCGCAAAACTCCCGAAAACAACGCAGTGAAACGCGCTGCGGAATTTTCGAGTCTAATTTGTGGGCGTACTCTCCGCGATAAACTGGTGGTAAGATGAAATCTCCAGCGGCTCGGCTTGCGGAATTTGCAGTACCCGAGGATACCATGTCGAAGCCGATCGAATTTGAAGTTAACGGCAGGCGGCGCCAAGTCTCCTGCGATCCCGAAACTCCTCTCTTAAGCGCTCTGCGCGACGATCTCGGACTCACCGGAACCAAATATGGTTGCGGCGAAGGCCAGTGCGGCGCGTGTACCGTCTTGCTCGACGGCGCTCCGCGGCGCTCCTGCCAGATTCCCGTCAGCGCCGCCGCATCGCGCTCCATCGTCACAATTGAAGGACTTGTAAAAGACGGCCGCCTCCATCCGGTGCAGCAGGCGTTTCTCGATGCCGGCGCATTTCAGTGCGCCTATTGCACTTCCGGAATGATTCTGAGCAGCGTCGGCCTGCTGACGACCAAACCTTCGCCGACTCCGGACGAAATCGTCCAGGCCTTGCAAGGAAACATTTGCCGCTGCGGCACGCATCCGCGCATCGTCGATGCAGTGCAACGCGCCGCCAAGGCGATGCAGGAGCACCGGTCATGAGTTCCACTCCTGTCAGATTCGAACCCGAGCCAGAGCGCTACGAATTTACCGCGGCGCCTTTTCATCATTTCGATCTCGCGCGCCGCGACTTCTTCAAGTTGCTTGGCGCAGGCATCGCCGTCTTCGCCGTCGCAAAGCAAACCATTGCTGCCACGCAGGAAACGGCGCCAACTCGCGGCTTCCATCCGGAAGAACTCCCCGACGCGATCACCGCCTGGTTGCACGTCGGCGAGGACGGCATCGTCACGGCGTTCACCGGCAAAGTCGAAATCGGCCAGAACATCCGCACTTCGCTCGCGCAAACCGTCGCCGACGAGTTGCACGTGCCGTTTGACAGCGTTCGCATGGTCACCGCGGATACCGCGTTGACTCCCTTCGATTTTGGCACCGTTGGCAGCCGCTCCATGCCAACCATGTCGCCGCAGCTTCGCCGCGTCGCCAACGCCGCGCGCGAACTTCTCGTCCAGGCTGCCGCAAAGCAGTGGAATCTCTCTCCCGACAAACTGACCGCCGCTGACGGTAAAGTCACGGATCCCGCCTCCGGACGCTCGCTGCGCTATTCCGAACTCGCTCGCGGCAGCACGCTCACGCGATCTTTGCCCGCCGATGATCCCGTCACTCCTCCGGATAAATGGACCATCGCTGGCCAGCCCATTCCCAAGAAAGACGCGCGCGCCTTTGTCACCGGCGAACATAAGTACACTCCGGACTTGATCCGCCCCGGAATGCTCTACGGAAAAATCCTTCGGCCTCCCTCTTTTGGCGCGACGGTCACCTCGTACGACGCTGCGAAGGCTCAGTCCATCACCGGCGTCACCGTCGTGCGCGATGGCGACTTCATCGCCGTTGCCGCCGCTAGCGAACTTGCTGCGCAGAAAGCCGCCGCAGCCATCCACGCGGAATGGAAAGAAGAGCCGCAAACTTCGAGCAAAGAACTCTTTGCGTATCTCAAGAAGAACGCCAAACCCGGCACCGAGGGCCGTTCGCTCCGCACCAAAGGTTCCATGGAGCAAGGCCTTGCCGCTGCCGCTCATAAGCTGGAATCCACGCACAACATTGCGTTCATCGCGCACTCCCCGCTCGAGCCGCGTGCGGCCCTCGCCGAGTGGTCGCCCGAAGGAAAACTCACCGTCTGGACAGGTTCGCAGCGCCCGTTTGCCATTCGCGACGAACTCGCCAGCGTGTTCCACCTTTCCGAAAAAGACGTCCGCGTCATCGTCCCCGACACGGGCGCCGCGTACGGCGGAAAACACACCGGCGATGCCGCGCTTGAGGCTGCTCGCCTCGCGCGCGCTGCCGGAAAGCCCGTAAAAGTCGTCTGGACGCGCGAAGAAGAATTCACCTGGGCGTACTTCCGCCCCGCCGGGGTCATCGAAATCAAGAGCGGCGTCGCCTCCGATGGTTCCCTCACCGCCTGGGAATTTCACAACTACAATTCCGGCATGTCTGCCATCGATACGCCGTACACCGTCGCGAACCAGCACATTGAATTTCATTCCACAACGTGCCCGCTCCGCAGCGGTTCGTATCGCGGACTCGCCGCCACGGCAAATTTTTTCGCGCGCGAGAGCCATATGGACGCGCTCGCGCGTGCCGCGCAATTGGACCCTCTCGAGTTTCGTCTCAAGAATCTTTCGGACGAGCGCCTGCGGGCCGTGTTTGAGGCCGCGGCGAAATCGTTTGGCTGGCCCGCGAAAAAAACCGGCGAGCGTCAGGGCTTCGGCATTGCCGGAGGCATGGAAAAGGGCGGTTACGTGGCCACGTGCGCTGAAGTCTCCGCCGACCGCTCCTCCGGCGCGGTTCGCGTCGTGCGCGTAACTACCGCGTTCGAATGCGGCGCCATTGTCAATCCCGACGGCCTCCGCAATCAGGTCGTCGGCGCAAACATTCAAGGACTCGGCGGCGCGCTCTTTGAAGCCATCGAATTCGAAAACGGCCGCATCACCAATCCGCGATTCTCTAGCTATCGCGTGCCGCGTTTTCGCGACGTTCCCGATGTCCAGGCGGTTCTCCTCGACCGGAAAGATCTCGCCTCCGCCGGCGCCGGTGAGACGCCCATCATGGCCGTAGCTCCGGCCGTCGGAAACGCAGTTTTCGACGCCACTGGAATCCGCGTCAACGATCTCCCCATGATTCCGAAGGGCTTGCCCACGGCAAAAGCCTGAACGTTTTGTCCGGAAACCCCTCAGAAAACAAATCGCGGAGTGTTCCGCTCTGAACCGTCAGCTCCGGTTTGTTCCAATCCGGGATTCTTGCTTCACCCGCGCTTAGTTCTCGCATCCTCTAACTCACGCCACTTCAGCCAGATAACAATCGCCAACCCTTGATCGTGTGGCCCCGATCGTGCCCAAACCTCTGAGGTGGAGACTGTGCGTGCAATCCGCATCCGCAACCGAGAGTGTTCACCGGCAAGGTGGGCAAAGGGCAATTCGCGTTCTCCGCTCTGCCTCGGATACGTCGCGCTTTTACTCGCGCTCCGTCTGCTCTTTCCGGCCCTGGCGTTTGCGCAGGATTCAGAGGCCGTGGAGTATCGTGTCAAAGCAAATTTTCTTGCGGCTTTTCCAAAATTCGTCGAGTGGCCGGATGCCGCATTCCCTTCCGCCAACTCTCCAATCCGCATCTGCGTCTACGGACACTTTTCGTTTGGGACTTCGCTCGCGTCTCGGACGCAGGCAACCCAAATTCACGGGCGGCCAATCGAGGTTCGCTGGGCTCGCAAAGAGCAGGAACTTCGTGGCTGTCAAATCCTGTTCGTGAGCCACTCTGAGGCCGGACGGTATCCAGCGGTGATTCGGGCCATGCGCGGCGAGAATGTTCTAACGGTGGGAGAAACTCCGGATTTCTTGCGTGACGGTGGCGCCATCGAGTTTCGATATACCGACAATCAGTTGCAGTTCGCCGTCAACTTGAATGCCGCAAGCGACAACCACCTGAGAATCAGTTCCAGCATGCTGGTCATGGCCAGTCATGTAGTCGGCCCGGTGGCCGTGCGCAGCACGGTTCCGCCGCAGCCGAATTGAGCAGCACGGCCGCGAAGTACTCAGGCACAGAGGACAAACAATGAGGAACAACGAGATACAAACTCCGAACTTAGTCTGGGACCGCGCCGGCGTATTCAACCGCGTAGACAACGATCGCGAACTGCTCCTCGAAATTCTCGGCTTGTTCAAAGAAGATTTTCCGCCGGCTCTAGCCGCGCTCAGGTCCGCCGTTCAGTCCGCGGACCTGCAAGCGTCCTCGGCCCTTAGCCACAAGCTCAAGGGCATGCTCTCCAATCTTGGTGGCGTGGCCGCAGCAGCAGCCGCTTCCAGGCTCGAATCGTTCGCCTCCGCGAAGGACGCCCATTCCCTTCCGGATGCTCTGGCCGCGCTCGAGCGCGAATCGCAGGACTTAGTTCACGAATTAGACGCCTATCTGGTTGAGGTGCACGGTTGAATATTCTGATCGCTGACGATGAAGCACTCTCTCGGCGCCTCCTCGAAAAAACTCTGGAGCGCGCCGGTTACGATGTCGTTGCCGTCGAAAACGGCAAGCAAGCGCTCGAGATTCTCACCGCGCAGGATGCCCCGCGGCTGGCCCTGCTCGATTGGGTCATGCCGGAAGTCGACGGCCCCAGCGTCTGCCGCGCCGTCCGCAAACGCACCGACCACACCTACATCTACATGTTGTTGCTCACATCGAAAGGCTCGAAAGAAGAAATCGTTCGCGGTCTCGAAGCCGGCGCCGACGATTACCTTACCAAGCCGTTCGACGCGGAAGAATTGCGCGCGCGTCTCCGTGTCGGTGAACGCATCCTGCTTCTCGAAGACCGCCTCGTCGAAGCCCGCGAGAACATGCGTTTTCGCGCCACCCACGACCCGCTTACTTCGCTTCTCAATCGCGGCGCCGTGCTGGATCTTCTGGGGCGCGAACTTCAGCGCTCGCGCCGCGAAAATACATCGACCGCCATCCTCCTCGGCGACATCGACCATTTCAAGCTCGTCAACGATACTTACGGCCACATCGTCGGCGACGAAGTGCTCGGAGAAATTGCCAATCGCTTGTTGAACTCCGTCCGTTCCTACGACTTTGTGGGCCGCTACGGCGGCGAAGAATTTCTCGTCGTGCTCAACAGCTGCGATCCGAATTATGGCTCTTCCCGCGCCGAAGAAATTCGCAAGTCGATTTCCATCACCCCGATTCAGACTGCCAAGGGGTCCATCACCGTAACTATGAGCTTTGGAATACTTCAGACTGCCGACTGGGGACCGCGCTCGCTGGAAGATCTGCTTCACGAAACCGATACCGCGCTGTACGAAGCCAAGGCCGCCGGCCGCGATTGCCTGCGCATCGCCCGGCCCGCCACGCGCCAGGAAGTTCTCGCACCTGTCGCGCCGGCGTTGTTGCGCCACAAACGCTGATCAATTTCGCCGAAGCTCGCCCTTGCTCAGCTCGCCAACTTGCTCAACGTGCCGTGGACTTCTGCCGCGCCTGTTCCATCACGTGCCGCATGGCTGCGCTGGAGCCGGGCGCTCGCTTTTCCCGCCACGCCTCCAGCCGTTGGCATGTCTCCTCGATATTCGAGAACAGCCTCGGATTCTTGTACGCGGCGCGCCATGTCGGAACGATCGCATGCATGCGGTCCCACACCACCCAGATCTCGCCGTTGCTCTCAAAAAACAGTTCATCGTTGATCATGCCGCGGTTCACGATGCTCGCCACCATGTCCCAATAGCTGATCACCATTCGAATGAATGTGTTTTCTTCCCCGCCCTGTGGAAACTTTTGAATCATGTCTTCGGGAGAAGTCGGATGAAAATTCTCGAGAAACCACGCGCGCGCCTGCCGCAGCCGCGGTTCGCGCCGCAAATCGTACAACCGCAGCATTAGGTTCACTTCCTCATACGAAATTTGGCTCATGGGGCTGTCTCCCGATTCCGTTTTGCGGTCACTGTAGGCCCGGCCTCTTGCGGAGACGGAGAGGCGCTTTCCAATTCAACGTGTTGTACCACCGAAAGCGGAAATCCATGCAACTGAAACTCAGTCTGGATGCGCCGGCGCAGCTCGCGGCACACTTCATCCTGGCGCGTCGGCGCCGTGCGAACTTGCAGCCGCACCGTGCAAGCCGAGCGGTCAAACGCCTGCACTCCCAGGATGCGCGGGCCGTCCACCAGCGCCTGCGACCACGATGGGTCGTTGCGCATTTGCGCGGACGCCGCTTCCAGTGCCTGCATCGTCTTATCCAGCGAAGTCTCCGGAGCTACGGCCACGTCCACGAACGCTTGCGACCAGTCCCGGCTCAAATTGCTGACGGTTCGAATCTCGCCATTGGCCATCGTGACCAGGGCTCCTCGCGCATCGCGCAGCACCGTGCGCCTTAAAGTTAGATGCTCCACGCGCCCGCTGGTATCGCCCACCTGAATCGTGTCGCCCACCACGTATTGGTCTTCCAGAACGATGTAGAAACCGGTGATGATGTCGCGCACGAGATTTTGCGCGCCGAAGCCGATCGCCACGCTGCCGAGCCCCGCGACCGTCAACGCGGGCATCGCATCGATGTTGAATTGCTTCATCGCCGTCAGCAGCGCAACGAACCACACCACCTTGCTGCCGGCGCTGTAAACCACTCCGGCCAGCGTGCGCGTTTGCTGCTCCCGCACCTGCGCCGCGCGGCTTTGCGTAGCCGCGGGTTTTACGATCACGCGCGTCAAAACTCGCAGAAAACGGTTAAAAATCAAGGCAATCAGAAATATCGCTACGAGGTCAACGATCTCAGTAAACGTGATTTCGGGCCAATGAATGGAAAGACCGGTCATCGTTTTTTCGGGAGGGAGAGTATAACATTGGAGATGGCGGTTGCGCGGTTGGAGTCCGCTCCACTTGGCGCTTTGCCGCACATCGAGGCCACTATGTTTGACACAAGGCGCGACTTTCTAAACTTCATCGCAGGCGCGGGAACTCTCGCCGCACTTGCCGCTTTTGCGCTCGATTCGGGCGCGCAAGCCAGGCCGCAAGGCGGTCAGCAGCCGCAGGAACCGCGGCCGGCCGTTGACGATCCCGACGCCGTGCCCATGAAGTCTCCAACCAAAGCCATGCTCGAAGCGAACGAAAAAGACATTAAGAAAAACATCGAGAAGCTCTATCAGTTGGCGACGGATCTGAAAGCCGAAGTTGAAAAAACGGACTCCTCGCAAGTTCTCTCGCTCGCTCTGGTCAAGAAAGCGGATGAAATCGAAAAACTCGCCCACGATATCAAGAACCGCGCGAAGGGATAGCCCAGCGCTACAAAGAGTCGCCCGCGGTATGCTGGCGTCTCGTCGCACCAAGCGTTAGACTAGTCGGAGAGTTTTTAGAAGCGGTACCGATTTTCATTCCGCGCCATTTTTCGCGGAATGCGCCGCGCGCTCGTAGCTCAGCGGATCAGAGCACCAGCCTCCGGAGCTGGGGGTCGTGAGTTCGAATCTCACCGAGCGCGCCACTTTCCTCGGGTCCGGCCCCGCACACATAGGCAACAGGACGTTCTGGCTACAGACGTAACACTTTCGAGCCGAACGGATTTTCTCCCAGCTCACGGACATCGCGACCCACCAACTTCAGCTTCCGCAACCCGACCATCCGTCGCTGCCTCTCTCAGCGGTGCTCAATGCGCTAAATTGTCGGATGACTCGGTACGGCGGCTCCCACTGCCGCTCCTCCAGCCAGACCCACCACTGCTCCGATTCCAATAGCGACGCTTCTGCCGAGCCCTCAGAAATGGAACGAGCCAGTAATGCTCGAACATCTCGATGCTGCTGCCCCGATTCCTGCTCCCGCTCGTGCCCCTATACCTCCCATGATGAAGGCGTTGCGAAGGCGGTGGCTTTTATCGAGCAAGGTCACGCGCATAACATTCTCTTTCCTGATCCCCACGTCGCTGCCGCCTTCTCGTAGTTGTATCGCTTCGTCTGTGACGGTAGCAAACGTTCCGTTATGCTTCTTGAGATTGGTCTCGATGATCTCGATTTTCTGGCCGGCATGCAAAGCGTTCAGCGCTTCCCACGAATTCTCGAGCTTTTGGGCGCGAGACACGATCGGCGTCACCAGCAACATCAGTGTGATCACGAGCTTGCGCATGGAATCTCCGTTCGGATCGCAGAGAAAAGATTGCGTGAATCTACCGCCGTTGGTATCTCTCAGTATCGGCCAGTCTTCCGGCGGCTGCTGAGAGAGTTCGCGGTCGTTACACCGTGAGTCAACACGCTTCATCGAACTCTTCCCGCAGCTGTTAACCAGGCAATGAGGTCCGCAGTAGCCGGTGCGGAAGCATGACTTACACATGAGAACTCCGCTGAATGAGAAACTGTTTGAGCCGAAAGGCGCTCAGCGTATGATTTACGAAGTATGCGTGAGCTCTCCTCGTTTCGGCGTCTGGCTGCTTTCTTCTGCCTGGCAGTTGTGTTGCTGGCGGCGCTGACACCGAGTGCAGCGAGCCTGCCTCTCGCCGTCCTTTTTATTCTGCGATTCTTAATTGCAATCGCGCTATTTGTTCTCCTGCCCCTCATCGAAGAGCAGAATCTCCCACAGCAAGCCGCAACACTTCCTGCTTTCTCGCCGCGACCTCCTCCGGCACGGTAACTCCTCGCAGCACTTTGCCGCCATGAGGCGGCCTCTGTCCCACACGACACTGCAACGCTTGCCGGGCGAATTGCGTCCACACGCAGCTTCACGCGATTCCCCACCGATGGTCGGAGGAATTTGTGTCGATGAATCGCAAATGGCTGAAGGTACTCGCGATGCTTATGATGGCGGTCGCGTCGTTTGGTAGTCCGATGAACCCGAAGGAAATCGAAGACCTCATGCACATCATGAACGAGACGAGAATTGAATTCACGATACCTGATGAAGACTCTAAAGGAGAGGGAGAGCCCAGGGGCTAAGCCGTGGTTTGTTTGAACGTTTAGGTCGACGGAGGAGCGCTTGCTCTACAAAAGCTTAACTCGACCGACGCAGCCGACCAGCCAACACGACGCGGTGACAGGCTGATACGAACTTTCCGGGCTGAGCTGGCAGCGTTTATCGGGAACTATCCGGCAGAATGCCTATTGGCTGCCATAAGCGCGCGCAGAAACTTTGTCCTAAGTACGCGGAGCATGAGCGCTAAGAGCACCGGATTCCCCGGCTAACGCGCTTCGATCTGCCGCATGCTCCGCTCCGCTTTGTGCTTGCGAAGTGTCCGGTTTCGAACAGAACGATAGAGCCCATTTCTGATTCAATGAACATGGAATCTCAAAGTCCGCGAATTTTCACGCAGGGGATGCGGGGTGCTCCGGCGCCATTCAGGAATACCATGAGTGGAAAAAACACTCGAACCGTGCAGGCCGACCAACGAACCAACGGCGAGGGAAAGCACGTAAGCAACAAGGTGTTGCTGGCCGCGCCCGACAATGAATACGACTTGATGCGTCCTGACTTGATCTACGTTGACCTGCCTCATCATCTCACCCTCCATGAGCCGACACAAAGTATTGAGTTCGTCTATTTCCCGAACCGAGGCATGGTTTCGCAGGTGGTTGTTACAAAAGACGGTCGAACGGTGGAAGTGGGTGTGGTGGGGAGTGAAGGTTACGTTGGAGCAGGATTGGCGGTCGGTTTAACGAGAAGTTCCGTGCGCGAAGTAATCCAGATCGCTGGCGATGGCTTCCGAATGATGGGAAACGCGCTGGAACGCATTTTGCGGTCCGCTCCCCGGCTGCAGATGATCTTGAGCAGACATAGCGGGCTTCAAGCGATGCAGATCGCGCAGACCGCGGCGTGCAATCGACTCCACGATTTGGAGCAGCGTCTCTCACGGTGGCTGCTAATGACTCAGGATAGGGTCAAGCTGGGAGAGCTTCCGATCACCCACGATTTCATTGCGACCATGATGGGTACCGACCGCTCGACGGTGAGCCTGGCAGCCGCGGTGCTGCACAAAAAGGGAATCATCGATTACGTGCGCGGCGCAGTTAAGATTGTGAGCCGCAGGAAACTCGAAAAATCCACTTGCGAGTGCTACGGTGTCATTCAACAGTTCGAGGATGACCTGGGTTTGCGATAACAATTCCCGCCAGTGTTGGATACCCCACAGACAGCGGCTCTTTACTACCGTTAATCTTCAGCCCGTTTGAATCCACTTCGGTTTTTGAGGTGTGTTCAAAAGTGGTGACTCGCGCAGGATCTCGCTCGGCGCAACGTAGAGAGCGGTTCTTGTCGTTGCCGTGTCGCCAAAGGCCAATGCTACACGGCCATTTTCCGGAAGAGCACGACACGGAATCGCAAGGTGGTCATGGGGCCGATGCGTCGCAGGTTGGTTTGGGTCGAAAATCCGAATTTTCAGGGATGGGCTTGCACGGAATGCGCATGGGTTTTTAAGGCTTCAACGCCGATTATTGGTAAAACTATTGACGAGATGAAGACTCAGTTTCAAGAGGAACGCGACAAGGAATTCGTCTCTCATGTCTGTGCCGAGCACCCGAGAGTCACAAAAAACCCCCATTAGCCGAATCGCTCGTGCACCAAATGCTGTGCGATTCTCTTGTTCATCCAACGCAACTAACCTCGACAAAATCCGCCTCGATTTGAATGTTGCGCGAAATCAAATAAGACAGAAAGCAGTAAGAGAACGCGTGGTCAGTGTGGAGCGCTCGAATCATCTCGTTTCTTTTAATGACTTGTAGAGCTGTGGGGATAATCGCGGTGGCGGTTCGCATGCGCATATTCTGACTTCCAAGGCACCCTTCCCCAAGAAATTCGCCGGGCCCTAGGATCTCGACAATGGCCTCTTCGTAGGTCTTGGAGGTCGCCGACACTCTCACGAAGCCTGTTCGAATGTACATAAGCGTCTCCGCGCTGTCGCCCGCGGAGAAAATAGTTTCTCCCTTTGCGAAGCTTTCATCTAGTGTGACCACTCCGGCGAAATTGAAGAAAATTCTGGGAGGCGCGTCTATGTTGGACCTCATGAGTTGAATGGGCCTCCGATTCTCATGCCGCGCGGATTGCGCCATTCGCAGCATCGCCATTTCCTTCTTGACCTTGAATAAGCTGGTTTCCTGCAACTCTTCTTGCTCAGTCTTTATAAATATTGCCCCTCACAGTTTGCATCGAAACCCGCCCGATTCAGTCCCATTTTGAACATATCCGCAAACGCGACCATTTGATCGTTTGCGGACAACCGTCGTGAATCCCCTGTCCACTCGTTGTCGGCCTCGGCAGAGTCGGGTAAGCGGACAAATGTCCTCAAATCATCTGTTTAAGCCACGGCCGAAGATAAGCACGAAACATGCTCGTTCATGAGAGGTGAAGCGAGAGACCTGCTTTTTCCCGCGCCTGCGTCGTTTGGTGAGTCGTGCAATGTGGCCAATATGGAACAGAAACGGTGTTGGGAAGCGCTCTAGGATTAGGCGTCCCGGGAAACAAAGACTGAGGTACTGAGGAGAACTTATGCGCGGATTGCGAGTTCTGGTGATGGCTGCGTTTGCGGTGGGCTGCTTCACGGCAATGCCGCCGAAAGCGTCGGCCCAGGTCACCGTGGAGGTGGGAGTAGCGCCTGAATGTCCGTACGGTTATTTCGATGTGGCTCCGTATGACTGTGCGCCTTCGGGGTACTACGGTCCGGAATGGTTTAACGAAAACCAGTTCGTTGGCGCAGGTCCGTGGTTTCACGGCAAAGACGAGTTCCGCGGGAAAGTAGACAACAGTTTCGATCCGCAGAAGGGCTACAAGGGCCCAAAGCCAGGCCGTGGCGAAAGAGCCGAGCCAACAAAGCGAGTCGATAACGCGCACTTCAAAGGAAATGAAGAGCGGGATGGACGCGGCCACGCGACTCAGAAGAATGAGAAACCTGAGAAGACTGAGAAGAAACAGTAATCCACAATTAGCCGACAGTATCAGGAAACAAAGCAGCGACGCGTTCAAGCGCTCGCGCGGATTCCTTGAATCGGCCATAACGTTTTCCTTCGCAGCGTAATCTAATGATTGCGAGCGTTCTGTCCCGCCCTTCAGAGGCGCAGGCGCGCCTCGCCTATCGCAGTCGCTCTGCAAAAAACTCAAGGAGGAACATCCGTGGAACCAAGAATCAGCTTTCCGAAAGTCACTCCCGAAGGCTTCGCGGCGATGCTGGCTCTCTCGAATTATCTTCACAAGAGCGGACTCGACGAGTCGCTCATCAATCTGATTTGTCTGCGCGCTTCGCAGATCAATGGTTGTGCATTTTGTCTGGACATGCACTGGAAAGACCTGCGGGCTGCCGGCGAATCTGAGCAGCGGCTTTACGGGCTTGATGCCTGGGAAGAATCTCCCTATTACTCGGAACGGGAACGCGCAGCTCTCGCCTGGACGGAGGCGGTGACCAACGTTCGCAATGGTCACGTGCCGGATGAAGTGTACGAACGGGTCCGCAAGGCCTTCACACCGAAAGAACTGGCGGAATTGACCTTGGCGGTTACGGTGATCAACAGCTGGAATCGCATCAACATCGCTTTGCGGACTCCCGCGGGAACCTACCAGCCTGCCAAAGCGCACGCCGCGAAATCTTGAGGACGCCGGCCAGCAGCAGTCTGACCGCGGAGCGATCCCGTGATCGTTCTGCTTGCCGTGGTCGTAGATCATCATCAGCGCGCCATAGCGGCCAGGTGTGAGGAATCGTTTCAGAAGCGCGGCTTGTGGTTGCTGCTGACTCAGCGCAATAAACGATTGAGCAGTTTTTCGAGGAGTTCGCGGCCATTCGGCCCGAGGTTCGTAAATTCCACGCCCATGCCTTCGTCCGGCCAAATACTTCGCACCACGCCTTCCGCCTGCACGACACCGCCGGGAACCTGAAATACCAGGTTGACGGTGGTGCCGATGGGGCGGACGCGCGACACTTCGAGCAGCGCGCCTCCCAGGCTCAGCGTCTTGACGCGGGAGACCTGAGAATCGCCGCCGCCGTACCAGGCCGCCATCATACCGTTCGGCAGCGAGATGCGCGGGTGGCGCCGGCATTCGTGAGCGGTTTGGGTAGTCATACTCCGCGGAAAGAGTACCGGGCCGAACCGCTCGGCGCCAATAGGACAGAAGTCCCCTGCCAACGGGACTTTTGATGGAGCATGCCGATGCTGCACCTTCTAGCACGCCTCGCTCCGCTCGATTCGGCAGGTGACAGCATGCGTTCCGCCGTGTGGAAAAGAAGTATGGAAGCAGACGAGTATAGAAACCAATCTCCGCGCGGCACCGCGTGTGTCGTGGCCCGGAAACGGGATCCGGACCTTGGCCCGCGGCGGGCGGCGGAAAGAGGTTGACGATCGAGGGTTGAAGATCGAAAGAAGCGGAGCGAGGAAGGGGGCGAGTTAAAGTAAAACTTGAAGAAATGGCGGAGATGTGCTCCCCCACCCCTATTGGTGATGGAAAGTGTCCGCAGAAGATTGATAGAGAAGGGTTTGCAGGCGAAGTGACCGTGGAAGAAATGTTGGGTTTGGGGATGGTTGGGGGGAGTAACGAGTTGACAAACTGCGAGGCTGGGAGAGGGGCCCTCCCCCCGGTTTTTGTGTAAGTGTTGATTCTAAAGGACTTTAAGTGCCGTAGAATCAACACTTGCGTAAACGCTGATTCTAAAGAACTTACGGAGCGGCTGGAGTTGTTAAATGGTAATTGGAGTGGGAAGGGATGCCTTGGGGGATCTTGCAGGACGACCGGGCGAACAACCATCGAACTGGGGGAAGGATAGCACGGAAGTGGCGAAGAGCTAAGTACTTTACAGCGAACGGTCGAAAATCGGGGTTGAACTGCTATTAGCGGGATTGAACTGCGGCCACATGTGAGTTCAATCAGGAAAACGACTCGCCTGGCCGGAGGTTTCTGATGGCAAATTTACGCGCTAGCCGTGTAATAAATCCGGGAGACGAAGGATGGATGCCCGACGGGGCTGAAACAATCGCTGCTTAAGGGCCTTTGGAGTGGTAAACAGGGACGGAGACGGAACCGACGGCGCCGGTCGCAAGGTCGCGGACGACTACGCGCAGCTTGTCTGCTTTTGGATCAATATCCAAAGTTTTTGGGTAGAACCACCCTTGCGTGGCGGCGTCCCGATAGGATTCCGGAAACAGCGCTAGATCCAGGTGGTCTTTGACGCCTTCCAGAACGCGGCCGTCATTGGCAAGTTGCACGAAGGCAACGTCGAGGTTAGCCCGCCAGCGACCGTCGGTATTTGCAAAATAGATCTCCTGAGTGTCGAGCTTCACCACGACCTCTTGCTCAAACCATTCCAGCGGATTGGAGGAAACGTTGAGCGTCACGGCAATCCCCGACCACTCCAGCATGCCCTTCGCGGCATCACGGAGGGCGGTGTCCGAGTCTTTCGGCTGCGGTTTATCCGCGGCGAAGTATCCCTTCCGGCAGAGTACGGAAAGTCCCTTGCGCCGCAGTCTGACTTCGACGTGGTGATACTTGCCGTCCCAGGCGCTGTCGCCGGGATAGTAGCCCAGCATGTATGCCACGCGGCCCTCTTCGACCACGTCCCGCAAATTTTCATGAAGACTGTTGGAGTCGTAGAAAGCGCGGCCTCCCGTCTCCGACGCCAGAAGGTCCATGAAGTTCCGCTCGCCTTGCCGGTTGACGACGGAGCCCCCCGTCACGAGGCCTTTCGCGTCCATGGGGTACACCGAAATATTCGCATTGCTCATCTGGCGCGCGAACGCACGCAAGTCATAATAATAGCTCTCCGGGTTGGCGAATTCCGGCACCGGCAGCATCGCCCTCGGAATCGGATTGATGGCGTCGCGCTCAGCAGCCATCAATGCAGGGTCTAAACCAGTCACTAGGGAAGGGAATATCGGAGAAATCCAAACAATGTTCTTCCGGGCCGGGTTGCCCTGCAAATGGCGAGCGATGCCTTGGAACGCTTCCTTCACAAGTTCCCTACGCAAATCCTCCGTGAGGCTCGTTTTCGGAGCGGGCAGAGGTTCTCCCCTTGCCAACCAGTCTTCCTTCGCCTTGGCAGTCTCTGCCATCAACTTAGCGCCGACTGGCGAGATCTTGGCTCTGAGTTGACCGGTCCCAATTGTCTTTGCCGCCGCAAGCAGTGCCGCCGAGTCATCCGTCAAGTCCTGCGTCACAACCACGCCTTCGGCCCTCAACGAGTACAGCGCCACTTGCTGACCGGGCCGCAACGTACCGAGAAACTTCAGCACCTGTAGCCGGGCAGACTGAAACACGGCGCGGTAATAGCTCGCTTGAATATCTTGGTTCATCGTTTCGTCCACCAGCACGATGATCACAGTGTCCGGTGTCTCGCCCGGTTGCCCGGATCGGTTGGTGACTACCAGGGGCGCTGCGGCGGGCCGGGTGCCCGCAGGGGAGGAGCTAACCGAGAAATGGGAGAGCTTCTGTTCGCGCCCGTTGTCGAACACTTCAAAATCGTTTTGCGATAGATTGCTCACCGGCCGCCTGTGGTCATCGAGAACCACTACGTTGAGTTGGACCAGCCGGGTGGTGGTGTTAATCGAGGGGACATCGCGGTTTTGCGCTGGCAGTGGAACAGCGAGCAGGGCGAGCAACAGGGACGCAATCCCTACGATACTCGGTGTGAGGCGAGCCACGGTGCTCATGGGGAGGCATTAATTCATCGAGAGTCTCTGTAATTGGGACGCAGTAAAAAGGGTCCCGGTTACGAGGACGGGTGGGCCGGACGCGGTGCTCGTTCTCTTACTCTTTTCTTGACGATGAACGATAGGAGAATACCACTCGGGGCAGTCCTGCGAGGAGTAGAGTCTGGTGAAACAACCGACGGACTGGCCGTAAAGCAGTTTTCTATTTTACGCGTTTTTGTCTATACGTTTTTATTTTACAGCAGGGAAGAACTGGGTCTTCTGTCCACCGACAATGTGGATTTGTGATTCGTGATCGGAATCAAAGAGACGCGAAAGAAAAAAGCTCCGCCCTCGAAGAGTCGAGGACTGGGCACCCACGAGTATTCGTCCGGGCCACCCAGCCATCTCCGTTGCAGGGGCGCGGGATAACGGTGTTGCGCGACGCGAGGATCCTGCCGTCCTTACGTTGTCCAGCGCCGGCCCGGTTTGTCCATCTAAATTAATAGTTTATGGTATATTACTATATATTAAAGTCTGCATGTATCATCCTTGGAACGAATTAAAGAAGTTGCGGTCATGGCTCTACCGGACAGCTACACGGTTACCCCTAGCGTTTACGCGCTGGGCTAGATTGTGGCAGGCTTACGGCCTTGCGAAGATAGAGCCGGGCTGAAGCCCGGCACCTACACCACCTACACGGGCGCGGATTGCGAAAACGCCGGCGCTGGGAGTGCCCTGCATCCCACGCGAGTGCGGAATCGCGGCTAGCACCCGGTCATGGTCTTGAAGGGCGGGACGCTTTCGCATTGCTGAGCATCATCTGGTGGAACCAGCGGGGATCGTGGCCGACCCACATTAACCCCAGCAACAGAAGAAACGTTGCAAAGAAGCAATAGAGCGCGACTTCAACCCAAAATTGAACCGGCTGCGCCGAGCGGAAGATCGTCCTCGCCGGCAGGAAGCGGCCCTTGGATAGCAATTGTCCGCGAACCACGGCGCGTATGGCGAGCACGAAGAGCAGCGCCGCTGCAGCGAACGGAATCGCGATGAGTGTAGCGAGAAGAGGTCTCGATAACGCGTCCATCCTATTTAGGTTACGGCGCAGAGCTTCAGGCGCAGGGGCACGATTTGAGGATGTGCCCTGATCTGCAACGGAACGGAGTCCGAGACATGTGCCGCGCCTCCGGCGCTCGGGAGGCGGCGGGATTTGAAAATGAGGAAAGATGAGAGCAATGTGCGATGGCAAGGCGAACCGGCACTAAGGAAGAGAAGCTTGCCGATGGCGATGGAGCGGGATACTCTTCGGCGAGGCAGTGGTGACCTGTGATGTCCAAAGCGACGGCGAAACGTATTTTTTTGTACGGGATAATCGGTGGAATTCTGATTGCGGCGCTCAGATGGAGCGAATACCGGTTCCTGGTCATAGACCATGCCATCGAAATCTACAGCGGGCTAGTCGCCGCGACGTTTGCCGCGGTGGGGATCTGGCTGGGGCTGAAGTTGACGCGGAAACAGGAAAGGATTGTGGTGAAGGAAGTGCCGGAAACGGTGCCGGCACGGACGCAGCGGAGAAATGCTTCACCCCTGCACGGGTGAGCTACAGTGCTGGTGAAGCGGAAGGAAAAGCACGGGTCTGAAGACCCGCCACTACAACGGGCGACGGGCGGTGCGGAGCGCGCCCGGAGGCAGGGCCGAAGAGACCTCAGCAGTTCTCAGCCCTGCCAAAACCGGATCATATGGCGAAGTCGCGAGCAACTGGAGCGAAACGCTAGAAAATGGAAAGAGTTGCTGAGCGAGTGGTGTTGTTGTACGCCGCAGTGATGGACGCCGAGGTTGAGAAGAGAACGCCCGATGTGGTGACGGTAAAGGTTGCGCTGGTAGCACCGGCCGGGACGGTCACGCGCGAAGGCACTTGAGCCGCCGAGGTATCGCTGTAAAGCGCGACTTGTGCGCCGCCTGCGAGGGCCGGCGAGCTCAGCGTGACGGTGCCCGTGGAAGATTGCACGCCGCCAATGACGCTAGTGGGGTTCAGGGTGAGCGAGGCAAGCGTCGGGGGCGGAGGCGTGACGGTCAGCGACGCCGAGCGGGCCGCACCGCCATAGGAGGCGGAGATGCTTGCGGCCGCCGATGCAGAAACGGTGCTAGTGCTGATGGCGAAAGTCGAGGTGGTAGCACCCGCGGCGACGGTCACGCTTGCGGGCACTTGCGCGACATTGGTATTGCTGCTGGAGAGAGCGACTTGCGCGCCGCCCGCAGGAGCCGGAGCGGTGAGAGTTACAGTGCCGGTTGACGACTGCGAGCCACCGACAACCGTTGTGGGATTGAGAGTGAGCGAAGAAAGCGAGGCAGCCGGAGGAGGCGGCGGTGTCACGCCGCCAGGGGATTGCTCGAAGATCCAAACCGAAGGATCGGGATCCTGTAGAGGCACGACCACGAACTTAGAAGTGGAGATCATGTAGATGACAGCGGTGCCTCCCGACCCGGACGTGATGGTCATCATGCCGCGGCCGTTTGTCGGCGACGCGGATACCGAGTAGCTGGCGCTGAACGTTGCGCCGGAGATGGGTCCGCTGGAGAGGCCCCGATCCTCTGTCCCCGCGAGCGTGCTGCCATCCGCGCTGAATTCGCCAGAGAAAACATTAACCGCAAAGTCCACGGGATTCGTGGCAGATCCCGCGTACGCGCCGTTCAGAGCGGCACTCGTGTAAGTGCCAGGCGCTTGCGGTTCGAGTAAGCCAAACAAAACGTTGGCGTCGGAAACGAACAGGAAGGCGTCGTTGGAGTTCACCAGGTAAGAAACCAGATGGTATCCGCCGAGGGTGAGGGTGGTTCGCCCATTGCCGGCTACGGCATAAGTTCCAGCAAAACCGGTAATTCCTCCGGGAGCCCGGCAGTAATTTTCATCGTACGTTAGAGACAAGCTTCCGTTGCCAGCGGCGGTGACCAAACCGGCGACGGCCTTGGGCACGCCGTTTCCACTGCCGCAGGCGGACATGCCGGTGAGATGCATCACCATGTTGCCATTCAGCGAGGCATTGGAGAATCCTCCAACGGGAGTTTGCTGCTGCAACAACGCACCGCTGAGAAGCGGGGTCGAGGGTGTTACCACGTCGCTTTCCATCACAAAGAGTTTTCCCGCGTTCACGACATAGAAGACGAAATTCAAGCTGGCAGGCGATCCACCGAAGGTGAACGTCAGGTTCATGGCGCCGCGCCCGTGCGCGGAATCGGAAACGGTGTAGGTTGCCGAGGTGAACGACATCGCATAGGCCGTGCCGTAGGCGTTGACGTCTCCCGAGGAGTTGGCGAGTGTGCCGGCGCCGTTGGAGGTGAAGCGACCGATAATCGCAGCACGATTGTTCACGTTGTCCTGGCCGGCGACGCCGATGGCGTAATCGCCTACGATCCTGGAGGTGCTGTAGGCCGTCGCGTCCGCCGGTTCGATCGTTCCCGAGCCGATGGTGCCCGAGCCTCCCGCGGCGTCGAACTTAATGAAGGCCGCGTTGCCGTTAGCCAACATCGCAAAGGCCAATCTTGCGGTGCTGCCGCCGATGTCCAGGGTCATCACGCCGCGATGGTCCGCACCAATCGCGTAAGTGCCGGTGAAAGCCTGGGCCGTGGAGCCGCCGCCTACACCGTTGGTGTCCAGCTCAGCATTTGTTAGATTTCCGGCACCGTCGGCAGTGAATCTTCCCACGGCTGCATAAACCGAGGAGAGGCTGGTATTACCGCTGACACCGCTGAAATCGAACGCATAGTTACCGTGCAATTCGGCGTTATTGACTCCGGAACTGCTCTGGCCTTGTACTGCGGCGACGAAGAGCAACATGCAACCCGCTAAGAACAGGGTCTTGAGACGCATCTTTCCTCCTTGCGATGGAACGCTGGAATTCGTAATGACCGTCGAGAACCTACGGCCCGTGACGCGCCTGGGAGGGAAGGCCTCCGTCATGCGATTAAGGGATTCAGAACGCTAGCCTAGTATTGGAGGAGGAACAGCAAAACTCAGTCAGTAAAAAACCTGAGCGTGGTCGCGTGTAAATCCGGCTGGGCTAGTTTGCTCGGGCGGAAAAGGCGAGGGCGGGAATTGGGAAAATTGGTGGGCGCGCTGGGCCGCCGGAGAGCAAAGCAGGTGTTAAGGATTGTCCCGAGTGGGCTGGCGGGTGCGTCATCCTTTGTTTGTGGTTGTTTTTTCACGCGGCTGAACAATTTCAAATAGTAGCGCCGCATGCTGCAGCCGGCCTTCCCGGGTGGCCCTCGATAAGAGAGAAGGCCACGCAAGCAGGTCCTCCCGATTGAAATAGCGTGACTCACGCGCCCGTTGCAACCTTCAACGCACTGGACTGTCACGCGCTCAAATTTGGGTTGTGCCAGGGAAGTAGCTGGACATGAAGCGAGCGGTTACGGCTCGAAGGTCATCATCGAGGATGGACATAACCCGGTCGACGATGGGCCCTGGCACGCCATAGTGCGCCTGGGAAATGCCGCCGGTAATGCAGGCAAGTGTGTCGCTGTCGCCTCCGAGGGAGATCGCGTTGCGGATGGCGTCTTCAAAAGATGTCGATTCGAGGAAGCACACGATCGCCTGAGGGACCGTCCCCTGGCATGACTCGTCAAACCGATACGTCGGTCTAATTTCGTCGACACTTGGGGATAAATCGTAGCCGCAGGTCGCCGCTATGTATTGCTTGATGTCGGCCTTCGTAGATCCTGTCCTGGCAAGAAAGATCGCGGCGGCAGTTGCTTGCGCGCCCTTGATACCCTCGGTGTGATTGTGGGTCACGGCGGTGTATTCAGCCGCCCTGAGCAGCACTTCGTCCAGCGTGTTAAACGCAAATCCAACCGCACTGATGCGCATAGCGGCGCCATTGCCCCAGCTGTTGTAAGGATGACTTTCCGAAGATTGCGCCCATTGATGAAAATAGCTTCCGTAGCCTGCGCCTGGATAGCGCCGATAGTAGGACTTCATCAGCGAAATATAGTCGGCGCCGGTCAAGATCGATTCCGCCAGGGCAACGGTCAGGACGGTGTCGTCGGTGAAGAAGCAATCGGGGCGGAAGAGATCGAACTGCTTGGTCTTGATGTTCTGCCACTCGTAAACCGAGCCGATAATGTCACCCGCAATCGCACCAATCATGTGAAGTCATCCTCGAGGCGACGTCGCATCAGGTGCGGCAATCCTTTCTGAGTCTGGGACAGCCGCCCTCGGTCCGGGCTACTCGAGGTCTTCGGAATCGTCGGCGGCGCCGGTCTTGGATTCCAATTTGACTGGCGGAAGATTGGCGGCGGCAAGCTGCTTGTTGAGCGCCGGGATGTCCGCGGACTTAATGGCTTTCCACTGAGTCCAAAGCGGAGCGAAACCCTGCGCGGCTTTTTCAATGGCGGCAGACTGCGACGCGGTTGGAGCGTAGTCGCCGCGGTCGAGCGCGGCGTACAGCGTGGCGACTTCGCCGCTGGAGCGGCCGAGCGTCGGCTTGGGAGACGGCACCGCGAAGAAACCTCCGCCGCCAGCGCCCGCGAGCGCGGCGATTTTCTTATCGAGCGCGGAAATGGAATCCGCCAGCGCGCCGCTGGCCTGGCCCGCGAGCTTCTGGAGCTGTTCCTGGGCGGAGCGGGCCTGCACGACGGCTTCGGAGCTTTGGCTCAGCATGGACGCGAGGCGCGATTGCGCCTGGAAAAGCTGCGAGAGGCCTTCCGGCGTGGTCTTGACGCGCGGATCCATTTTCACAGTCAAAGATTGCGAGTAGGCATGGCCGTTCACGGTGAGGCGGACGGTGTAGCGGCCGGGAAGCGCGCCGGGACCTTCGGGAAGGCGCGGAGTGTCGTGCGGAACGGCGGCGATGGGGTAGTCGGAGCGGGTGGAGTACGGCGTCGTGTAATGCAAATCCCAGACCCAGCGATGCATGCCCGCGTCGGTGGAAAGTTTTTTGGGCATGCGCGTCCAGTAGGGAGGAATGAGCTGGCGGGCGAGCTCTTCCTCGGTGATGGCAGGCTTGTCCGTGCTGGCGTAGCGGCGCACGAGTTTGTTCTGCGCGTCGAGAATTTCGAGAGTGACAGGCCCGGAGGCGGGCTGCGACAGGAAATAGTCGATGACGGCGCCGTCGGGAGGATTGAGAGCGGTGGGCTCATCGGGCGGAATGGGAGTGTCGGTGTTGGTGTCGCGCTTCACGCGATAGGCGGAGGCGGGCTTGAAGAGAAAAGCGTCGGCTTTCTGCATGGCTTCCGAGAGTTGGCGCAGTGGAGTGATGTCGTCGAGCACCCAGAAGGAACGGCCGTGCGTGCCAACGAGAAGATCGTCGTCGTGAATCCAGAGATCGCGCATGGAAGAGTGCGGAAGATTGAGCTGCAGGCTCTGCCAGTGGTCGCCATCGTCGAAGGAGACCCAAACGCTGGTTTCGGTTCCGGCGAAGAGCAGACCTTTGCGAACGGAATCTTCGCGCACGGCGTTGACGGGCGAATCGGGAAGACCGTTTGCGATGGACTGCCAGGACTTGCCGCCGTCATGCGTGCGGTAGATGTGCGGGTGAGAGTCGTCAATACGCAAGCCGCTGACGGAGACATACGCCGTGTCGTCGTCGAAGTGGGAAGCGGAAATCTGCGAGACCTTCATCCAGGAAGTGAAGTCCGGCGGGCTGATATTTTTCCAGTGCGTTCCGCCATCGCGGGTAATCCAGACTAGACCGTCATCCGTGCCCGCCCAAATGGTGTTGAGAGTTTTGAAGGAAGGCGCGAGGGAATAAATCACGCCGCGCTGTTTTTCGGCGTTCGGGTCTCTGGCGGCAGTATTGCCGAGGCTGGCGGGAACGGAGTTCTTCTCGCGTGCGAGATCCGGGCTGATAGTTTGCCAGGAGTGGCCGCCGTCGGAAGATTTGAAGAGGAAGTTCATCGTGGTGTAGAGGATGTGCGGATCCACCGGGGAAAACAGGATGGGCTGAGTGCGGTCGGCGCGATATTTGGGATCGCCGACGGGAACGGGCGTGACGTCCTGCATCTGGCCGGTCTTGAGGGAGTACTTCGAGACTTCGCGTCGGCCGGCGCCATAAATAATGTCGGGGTTCAGCGGGTCGGGCGCGGCGTAGCCGTACTCGATGACGCCGACGGGATGCCAGTCGCGATAGGTGATTTCGCCGTCGTTCCCGCGGCTGGAGACGCAGACCGAGCCGCTTTCCTGCTGGCCACCGCAAACGAGATACGGAAATGAATTGCTGGCGATGACGTGATAGAGCTGGGCAGTCGGCTGGTTGTACCAGGAGCTCCAGGTTTTGCCGCCGTTCACGGTGACTTGCGCGCCCTGATCGCTGACGAGAAGAATGGTGTCCGGATTGTTGGGATTAATCCACAGATTCTGATAGTCGTCGCCGCCGGGAGCGCCGTGAAAACTAGCCCAGGTCTTGCCGCCATCGGCGGACTTCATGGTGACGGTGCTGGCGACGTAGACGATATCGGGATTCTTGGGGTCGACCTTCGGCTCGGATAGATCGCCGCCGCCGATGCGGCCCGCGGGACGCGGATCGGTGGTGATGCGCTGCCAGGAAGCGCCGGAGTCATCGGAACGATAAACGCCAACTTCGGAACCCATGCCGGTTTCGCCGCGCGCGCTGGCGATGGTGGCGAAGAGGCGGCTGGTCTGGCTACGTGCGATGGTTAGATGCGCCTGAGTGATGCCCTTGGGCAGGCCGGTCGAGAGCTGCTGCCAATTTTTGCCGCCATCAGTGGACTTGAAGAGGCCACCGCCTGTGCCGTTGTACTGGTTGGCATCTTCCCAGGGGCCGAGGCGGAATTCCCAAAGCGTACCGTAGACGATATCGGAGTTGGAAGGATCGATTTCGACGTCATCGCCGCCGATGCTTTCGTTTTTGCCGAGAACCTTGCTCCAGGATTCGCCGCCGTCGGTGGAGAGGTAGATGCCGCGCTGTTCGTTCGCGCCGTAGGGATGGCCGGAAACTGCGGCGAACACGCGATTGGGATCGTGAGGATCGACGGCGAGCGAGGGAACGCCCTGACTATCGCGAAGCGCGGAGAGGTGCGTCCAGGTTTTGCCGGCGTCGGTGGATTTGTAGATGCCGTCGCCGACCGCGAGATCTGGACGCGCGAGGCCTTCGCCGCTTCCGACATAGATAATGTCCGGATTCGAGGGCGCGACGGCGATGGAGCCGACGGCCTGCGTGGGTTGATCATCGAAGATTGGCGTCCAGGTGCGGCCGTAGTCGTCGGATTTCCAGACGCCGCCATTCACCTGACCCATGTAGAAAACGTTTGGCTGGCTGGGCACGCCGCAGGAGGCGCGCGTGCGGCCGCCGCGCGTGGGACCGATCATGCGCCAGCGCATTTCCTGGTAGGTGCTTTCGGGATATTGCTGCGCGCGCGCGGGCATTGCGCAGGGGAGCGCGGACAAACAAACGAGCGCGAACATCGGAAGGCGATTCATGCGCATCACAAACACCTCAATGGCGGATTTTTTTTACCGAGCAAACGGCGGAGTATGAATCTGGAGCGCGAACAAGTTCTCCTCGACCATGTCCCGCGCAGAACTATGAACCGATTCGCGGGAAAACTCAATGCGGGGAAGCCGGAAATTCTCGCGTGCCAGAGGAAAGTTCGAAATCCTTGTCGGCATTTTGGCCGCGGGTTAAACTTTCGCCAGCTTTCCGAAGAGGTGCAAGATGCCCCGAATTGTGCGTTGCGGCCTGATTCAAACCACGTGCGATTGGTCGCCGGAGAAGTTTTCGCTCGCACAGATCAAGCAAGAAATGATCGCCAAGCACGAGCGGCTGATCGCTGACGCGGCGAAAAAGAAAGTGCAGATTCTCGGGCTGCAGGAACTTTTTTACGGCCCTTATTTTTGCGCGGAGCAACAGACGCGCTGGTACGAGTTGACGGAGCCGGTGCCGAACGGGCCGACCATCAAGCAAATGCAAAAGCTGGCGAAGCAGCACCAGATGGTGCTGGTGGTACCGATTTATGAAGTGGAGATGACCGGAGTGTATTTCAACACTGCGGCGGTGATCGATGCGGACGGAAAATATCTGGGGAAATACCGCAAGCACCACATTCCGCATTGCTTGCCCGGATTCTGGGAAAAGTTTTATTTCACGCCAGGAAATACGGGTTATCCCGTATTTCAGACGCGGCACGGACGCGTGGGTGTGTACATCTGCTACGACCGGCATTTTCCCGAAGGCGCGCGGATTCTGGGATTGAACGGGGCGGAGATCGTGTACAACCCGTCGGCGACGGTCGCGGGGCTATCGGAATATTTGTGGGAACTGGAACAGCCGGCGCACGCGGTGGCCAATGCGTATTTTGTGGCGGCGATAAATCGCGTGGGGACGGAACATCCGTGGCAGATCGGCGAGTTTTACGGGAAGAGCTACTTCTGCAATCCGCGAGGAAAAATTGTGGCACAAGCGAGCCGCGATAAAGACGAGCTGCTGGTGACAGACCTGGACCTCGACGAAATCCAGAAAGTGCGGGATACGTGGCAGTTCTACCGCGACCGCCGGCCGGAGTCGTACGGAGAAATCACGCGCACGCGCGCGGCGCAAACATCCGAAGCCGCCGACTAAATACTTAATGCGTTGGCGATCATGCTTGCGCGCTGGGCACGCGAAGCGACCCGAGGACGCGTGGGTCAGAAGGACAGTATCGCGATGAAATCGAAGATTGGCCTTTTAACACTCCTGCTCGTGTTGACCTTAATTGGGGGCTGCGGAATGAAGATGACTGCGCCAGCGCCGCCACCGCCTCCAGAGACAATTGTGGGGGACGTGGCGAATGAGGCCCCGCAGGCATCACTTTTCAAAGGCGACCAGGCCGTGCTGTCTGATCAGGACATCGCGCGGATCCTCGCCACACAACTCAATCTCGAAGATCGCCACAAACTCGCCATTCTGAACCTTAGCGCGACGAACCCTTGGTCTGCGGAGCTTGCCGAAACCGAAGCAAAAAATGTTGACAACCTAACGGCGGCACTCAAAGCCTCCCAACGGTTCACCGAGGTTCGTTTGCTCTCGTCTTTGTTGGTCCCGGAAAAGCGCACCATACCGTATCTCCGAGAGGCCGCCGCTCGGGTCCAGGCTGATCTGTTGTTCGTTTATACAACCCACATTCAATATTTTCGGCGGGATCGACTCCTCAAAGCCGACGAAGTTCATGCCCAGTGCGTAGCCGAGTCCGCTCTCCTCGACGTGCGCACGGGAATCGTCGTGCATACGGGTCATGCCAGCGAGAACATTTCGGCTCAAAAGGCTCCTGGCGATCTCAATTTAGACGAAACTGTTGCACGCGCACAGTCAGAAGCCAAAGGCAAGGCTATGGTCTCCTTGGCCAACACTCTGACCGCGTACTTGGCGGAGCAGAAAAAGCGGATGGCTAACTAACCCCGTCGCGCGGCACTACATGGACTGGAGAACTCAGGTTTCCTTTCTGCTAGGTTGAGGTGACCGTTTGCGATGACTGATGCCCCCTCCGCATTGCTAGGCGAAGAAACGATTCGCAGCAGCTCGCTTTACAACAAAGATTTGGCGCCGGTTCCGGCAGAGCGGCGCGATTGGCGCACGTACAACTACGCCGCGCTGTGGATTTCCATGAGCGTGAACATTCCGACGTATTTGCTGGCAAGCGGAATGATCGCGGGCGGAATGAGTTGGCGACAGGCGCTCTTTACGGTGTTTCTGGGAAACGTCCTGGTGCTGATTCCGATGCTGCTGAACGCACACGCCGGGGCGCGCTACGGAATTCCCTTCCCGGTGTTCGCGCGGGCTTCATTCGGTGTGCTGGGCGCAAACATTCCGGCCATTCTTCGCGCGCTTGTAGCCTGCGGATGGTTCGGGATTCAAACATGGATCGGCGGCGAAGCCATCAACGCGATGCTGGTCGCGCTGATTCCGAGTTGGCAGAATTTCCATTTCGGCCCGGCGCTGTGTTTCGGATTTTTCTGGTTGCTGAATGTGCTGGTGATATTGCGCGGGATTCAAACGATTCGATTCCTGCAAGGGATCTCCGCGCCGTTCTTGCTACTGATCGGCCTGGCGCTGCTGCTCTGGGCACGCGCGAAGGCCGGCGGATTCGGACCGATGCTCTCAACGCCATCGAAATTTCAGACGTTTGGAGAATTTTTCAAGTTTTTCATTCCATCGCTGACCGGCGTGGTCGGCTTTTGGGCGACGGTTTCGCTAAATATTCCGGACTTCACGCGATACGCGCGCAGCCAACGGGATCAGATCGTAGGGCAGGCGCTGGGGCTGCCGCCGACGATGACGTTTTATTCGTTCATTGGCATCGCGGTGACATCGGCCACGCTCATTATTTTTGGGCAGGCGATTTGGGATCCGGTCGTCGTGCTCTCGCGGCTAGGGCATCCGCTGGCCGTGGTCGTCGCGATGATCGCGTTGCTGATGGCAACGTTGAATGTGAATGTCGCGGCAAACGTGGTCTCGCCGGCAAATGATTTTTCGAATTTGTCGCCGCGACGAATCAGTTTTCGTACCGGCGGCCTCATTACGTGCGCGGTAGGAATTCTGATGCAACCATGGAAGCTGATGGCGGACTACGGCAGCTACATTTTCGGCTGGCTCGTAGGCTACTCAGGATTTCTTGGACCAATCGCCGGGGTGATGATTTGCGATTATTTTGTCGTGCGCCGCACAATTCTTTCTGCAGAGAGCCTTTACCGGCGCAGCGGAGAATATGAATATTCGGGCGGATTCCATTGGCAGGCCGTCGCTGCGCTGCTTGCGGGCGTAGGCGTTGCGTTTGTGGGACTGTTCGTGCCTTCGCTACGCGTTCTGTATAACTACGCGTGGTTTGTCGGGTTTGCGGTAAGCTTCGCGGCGTATTTCGCGTTGACGAGCAAAGTGGAAACGATTGCGGAAGCCGCAGACTGAGGAGGTGCGAGCGCCATGCAATTTGGCATCACCATCAAACCGGACATCCCGATCGACCGCATCGTCAGCCTGACGCAACAGGCGGAGGCGGGCGGCTTTGGCTATGGCTGGATTTTTGACTCGCACGTCATCTGGAAAGAGCCGTTTCCACTGCTTACGCTGATGGCAGCGGGAACGAAAACGCTGCGGCTCGGTACATGCGTGACGAATCCGGCGGTGCGCGACGTGACGGTTTCGGCGAGCTTGTTTGCAACACTGAACCTGGCATCGCGCGGGCGAATGCAATTGGGAATCGGACGGGGAGATAGTTCACGGCGCGTTTTGGGTAAAAAGCCGACGACGCTGGAGACGCTCGAAGAATTTGTGCGCGTATTTCGCAATTTGAACGCCGGCAAGACCGTTGATTTCGACGGCGTGGCAACGCATTTTCCGTGGGCGAGCGGCGAGATTCCTCCGGTTTGGGTGGCCGGCTACGGGCCGAAAGCGCTGCGAACCGCCGGGCGAATCGGCGATGGAGTGATTTTGCAATTCGCGGATCCCGACTTGATCGAATGGTGCCTGGGATTTGTGCGCGAAGGCGCGAAAGAGGCGGGGCGCGACTTCCGCAAAATTGAAGTAATGGCGGCGGCGCCCGTTTGGGCATCTGACGATTTGAATATGGCACGCGAACATGTGCGCTGGTTTCCGGCGCTGGTCTCGAATCACGTGCTTGACCTGATTTCGAAATACAAACCGGAAGAACTGCCGCCGGCACTGACGTCGTTCGTAAAAGACCGCGGAAAGTACGATTATCAACACCATTGCGAAGTGGGCAGCGACAATGCCGATTTTGTGAGCGACGAGGTCGTGGACCGGTTTTGCGTCATCGGCCCGGTGAAGGAGCATCGCAAAAAGCTGGACCGGCTGCGCAAAGTGGGCGTAACGCAGTTCAACATTTACCTGATGTGCGGGGAAGAAGAAGAGACGCTCGGGACGTATTCGCGGCATGTCCTTCCCGCGTATGCGACGTGAGCGATGGCGATGAACTGCGCCGCGAAAGAAAGTTGGCGAGATGCGATTTGATACGGTGATCCGAAACGGAACGGTGGTGACGGCGACGGATACGTATGCCGCGGACATCGGCATTAGCGGCGAAAAAATTTCGGCAATCGCCGCAGCGCTGCCGACGGAAAACGCAGGCCGAGTGGTGGATGCCGCAGGACACCTCGTCATGCCGGGCGGGATTGACGTGCACACGCACCTGGACATGCCGTTCGGCGGGACGACGAGCGCGGACGATTTTCAAACCGGCACCATCGCCGCGGCGTTCGGCGGAACGACAACGCTGATTGATTTCGCGATCCAGTACAAAGGTCAAAGCCTGCGCCAGGCGTTCGATACGTGGATGAAAAAGGCGAGCGACAAAGCCGTGGCGGACTATGCGTTCCACTGCATCATCACGGACCTGGGCGCGGCGCAGCTTGAAGAGATGGGAGAGTTGGTTCGCGAGGGCGTGCCGAGCTTCAAGCTATTCATGGCGTATCCCGGCGTGTTCATGCTCGACGATGCGACGATTTTTCGCGCCATGCGGCAAGCCGCGAAGTATGACGGACTGATTTGCATGCACGCGGAAAACGGCGGGGCGATTGACGTGATCGTGCAGCAGGCGCTGGCGGACGGGAAGCGCGCGCCGAAGTACCACGCGTTGACGCGGCCGACCACAGCCGAGGCGGAGGCAACATCACGTGCCATTGCGCTGGCGGAAATGGCTGGAGCACCCGTGTACATCGTGCATCTTTCCTGCAACGAAGCGCTCGAAAAAGTCCGCGAAGCGCGCGATCGCGGGCTACCGGCGTACGCAGAGACGTGTCCACAATATTTGTACCTGTCGCTCGAGAACATGGATGCGCCGGGATTCGAAGGCGCAAAATATGTTTTCACACCGCCGCTACGGGAAAAATGGCACCAGGAAAAGCTGTGGCAAGGGCTGGCAAAGGACACTTTGCAAGTGGTATCGACGGACCACTGCCCGTTCTGCTTTAAGGAGCAAAAGGAACTCGGCAAAGACGATTTCACGAAAATTCCGAACGGCGGACCGGGAATCGAGCACCGGCTCAGCTTGATTTACACGGGAGGCGTGCACGGCAAGCGATTCTCCGCGAATCGCTTTGTGGAACTCGTGTCAACGGCGCCCGCAAAATTATTTGGGCTTTATCCGCGGAAAGGAACCATCGCGGTCGGCTCGGACGCGGACCTGATCGTATTCGATCCGAACGAAGAGCAAGTCATCAGCGCTAAGACGCACCACATGCGCGTGGATTACTCGATGTTTGAGGGAACTCAGATTAAGGGCGCACCGAAGACAGTTTTTTCGCGCGGGAAAGCCGTGATTGAAAACGGAAAATTCGTGGGACGCCCGGGCGCCGGACAGTTTATAAGGCGGCAGACGCATACGTCTGTACATTGAACGAGAAGCGGCCGGCTTTTTTGGTTCGATTGCCGCCTACTCGAATCGTCGCAAATCCGGTTCGTCAATTCTATGGCTTTTCGGGCGAGATATTCGGGCCGCTCTCTGCGACGGGATCAGCTTCCTTGGGTGTCGAGATCTTCTGTTTCTCGTCCACTCCGAACAACAAATACTGGCTAAAGCTGTGACGGCGGTGAATGCGCCGGCCCCTCCAGTCGTAATACACGTCGGCGCTCTGCGGGAGCCACATACTTATTTTCCCGTCCTTGAACTTCACCGGGCCATATTCGATATCAGAATGGTCCGCAACGAGTTTTATTTGCGGGATCGGGTTCACCAAATCCGTTTCGAGCCGGACGATTTGAAAAGTGTCCGCGGAGATCCACGCGCGGCCTTTTAAAGCGACCGGATACGACGGACCGTCGGCGCCAATGCGATACCTTTTGATGGTGTTCGGCTTGTCGGAGCGTTGCTTGAAGTGAACCTGCCAGGCAAGACCGGAACTGGTCCGCGCGAGCCCTTCGCAGGTCATCTCAAAATTCGGGACGTTGACCGGATGGAAGATGAGAACCAGTGACGGAAGGCCGTTGGTTACAACTCCCCCCGGAAACTCCGCTGGAGCGCCACCCGCGCTGCGATATTCTTCCACGTTCAAGTATTTTCCTTGTAGAAGCTGAATCGACACTACGTAATCGAACTTACGTTTCTCTGCTGCGGACGGCGCGCCCCATTTGTCTATACTCTGGTGAGTGAGTGATTCGGTGGCGGTGAAACGATCTACGTCGTGGATTAACTCGCTTATTTGATCTCCGGCTTTGCGGACCACGTCGTCCAAGGCACATGAAGCGCCGGATTCAACGCGAGGAACGCTTTCGTCCACGTCCGCCGGCCGCCAGTTGGTGGCCATGGGCAGCGCGGCAGCATCTTCCGCGGCAGCATCAAGACCGGCGGCAGAGACCGATGTGATCGCCACCGCAGGATTCTTCAACGTTTCGAGGTCTTTCGCGGCGTCGGCATCCGCCGGATGGCTCTTGATGTAAACTTCGAGAGCCTGAATAGCTTCGTCGCGGTCGCCGCGCTGGGCCAAAGCGTGGGCCAAGACCAGCTGCGCGGTAGCCGCGCGCTCGTGTCCCAGATCTATGGCGCGCCGCGACTCCTTTATTGCGTCGTCATTGCGCTTCTCCATTAGCAGGGCCTCGGCCAGTAGCACGTGCGCGCGCCAAGAGGCGGGTTCGACTTCTACGGCGCGCGTAGCGTAGGGAATGGCCTCGGCCGACTTTTTTTGCTGTACCAAGTCACCACTAATGGAGAGGAGCGAGCCGAGATGCTTTGGGTTCGAGTCCAGGGCTTTCATCCAGTAGGCGCGAGCCTTAGCATCATCCTTAACCTGGGAGGAGTAAAGCCCGAACAAGTATGCGATCTCGGCGTTGTTTGGAACGTTCTTCTGGGCTGACTGCAGAGGGTGCAGCGCGTCATTGGGTTTATTGGCGCGCAGCGCCTGCAATGCCTTACCCACATCTTTTTGTATTTTCGGCGGGAGGGCGTAGAAGCCCGCGGCAGCCGCGGCATCCTCCGCCGAAAGGCGTGTGAGTTGGATCTCCACGGTGATTCCGCCGGTCGTGTTCGTAACGTCGACGCGCTTTTCCGCAGTCTCATAACCCGCTGCGATCACCTGAATGTTGAACTCGCTTGCCGGGACCCTATCAAACTTTACAAGACCCGCCTTCGAATCAGCCCGGTTAAAGAACTGTCCCGTGGCCCGAGTCAGCGTAACGATGGCTGGTTTTTCGATAGGGGCGCCGTTCGCTTCTTTCAGGTGGATCTCGATGACTGCAGAACCATACTGGAGCGCCGCTAAGTCCAGCACCTGGGTCGGATCCATCGCGCCGGGCGGGCCGAATTGAACCGTAGATGGGGTTTGCGGGCTCGCCAAGGCAGAAGAGGAAAAGAGTGGGGAAGACAAAAGCACAGCAAGAACAATCGAACACGAAACGACGCGCTTATGCACTGGGCACCACCGTCTTGGACCGAGGACCGCTGCTAACTTCGTATGATACTCCTAATAGACCTGCGCGGGTATACCGCAAGTCCCGGAGCCGTGGCATTCAGTCCGACAGATTCTATTGACGCAACCTTGGCCGATGGTAGAGTACCCGCCGCCTTTAGGCAAGGATCGGAGAAGGCTTCGGGCCCGAGTGGGTGCCCTCCTCACATGGAAGGTTCTTCAAATCAAGAAGAGTTGTCTGTAAGCAAGGCCGGTCTTGCGCGGCAGCTCGGGTTGTTTGGCGCGACGATGGCGGTGATGGGCGGGATCATCGGTTCGGGAATCTTCATCAATCCCTACTTGGTCGCGGAACGAGTTCACACGTCATCCATGATTCTCGGAGCGTGGATTGCTGGCGGAATCATCGCGCTGCTCGGCGGATTCATCTACGCGGAACTGGCGGCGCACATGCCCGTCGTCGGCGGGCAATACGCATACTTGCGCGAGGCTTTGCATCCTGGAGTAGCGTTTTTGTACGGATGGGTACTGCTGCTGGTGATTCAAACGGGTGGCATGGCCGCCGTGGCTGTCACGTTTGCGCGGTATTTCCTGGAAGTCACCGGCTGGTCAATAAACGCATCTCTCATTGCCGCCGTGGCGTTGGCTCTGCTCACTGCGGTGAATTGTCTCGGCGTGCGCGCGGGAAGTCGCGTGCAGTCGGCCATGACTCTGACGGCGATTGGAGCGATCGGTATTCTGGAGATCGCCAGCCTGGTGTTCGGCGGGCCATCGCAGATTACCTGGAAACCTTTTACCGACCAGCCACTGTCGGCAAATTTGATTGTCGCGTTTGGTTCGGCGATGACACCAGTGCTTTTCGCGTACGGAGGTTGGCAGACATCGAGCTTTCTGGGAGGCGAAGTTCGCGACCCGCAGAAAACGCTCCCGCGCGCGCTGGTGCTCGGCGTATTGGGAGTCATCGTCGTCTACACTTCCGTGAATTTTGCGTACGTGCGCGAGCTGGGCCCCGCTGGGCTGGCCGCGACAATGACGCCTGCATCTACCGTGATGCGAAATCTTCTGGGACCGCGCGGTGGATCGCTGATTGCCGCGGGAATCGCCTTTTCGGCGTTCGGCTTTCTTGGCCAGTCAATGCTGACGGCGCCTCGCGTGTACTTCGCGATGGCCAAGGACGGCGTTTTCTTCAAGGGCGTGGCGCGGATCAGCGCGCGCACGAGCGTGCCGGTGGTCGCCATCCTATTGCAGGGAGTGTGGGCCATCGTCATCGCACTGACGGGAACATACGCGCAGGTGGTGAACTACGTTGTGGCCATGGATTCGATTTTCTTCGGCTTGACGGCAATCTGCCTTTTCGTGCTGCGCAGCCGCGCGACACGCCACGGAGAGGCCGCGGTTCAGTATCGCGTTCCGGGACACCCTTGGAGCACGTTGCTGTTCGTCGCGGCGGAATGGATTGTAGTGGCGAGCACGTTCGCGCACGACCCGAAGCGTTCCTCGATTGGACTGGCGATCGCGCTAGCCGGTTTGCCCGCATACTATTTATGGCGGGCGAAAAACAAAGGAGTATCAGAGGCATGACTGGGGCGGCGCGAACCAAGCGTTCCATCTACATGGAGTGGGCCAAGACGCGATCCCACGCGCGATACAATCTGGCCACGAGTGGCGTGATGAGTGTGCCAATCGCCGAATTTCCCGTGGCAATGAAGGACCTGGAACTCACCGCGCCCGGCGCTTACGGGCATGCGCCGCTGCAGCAGCGGTTAGCCAAACACAACCACGTGCCTGAGGAATGCGTGGTCGCGGCCACGGGCACTTCCATGGCGAATCATCTCGCAATGGCGGCCGTGCTGGATCCCGGCGATGAAGTGTTGATCGAACAGCCGGTCTATGGGCCGTTGCTCGATGTCGCGGAATATCTTGGAGCGCGCGTCAAGCGCATCTCGCGGAAATTCGACGCCGGCTTCGCGCTCGATCTGGATGACCTGCGGCGGCTCATTTCCCCGCAGACCAGACTCATCGTGCTGAGTAATCTTCACAATCCAAGCGGCGCGTTGCTCTCGGCGGAAACGCTACGGCCAGTCTGGGAAATGGCGATGCGAGCCGGGGCGCACGTGCTTGTGGATGAAGTTTATCTCGAAATGCTTTTCGGGCGACAGATGCCGCTTAGCTTCAACATCGGCAGAACTCTGGCGGCTGATGCGGACAATCCGTTCATCGTAACGAGCAGCCTGACAAAAGTCTATGGGTTAAGCGGATTGCGCTGCGGGTGGATCCTCGCTTCGCCGGAGCTAGCGAAACGAATATGGCTGCTGAACGATTTGTACGGAGCCGTCGCGGCGCACGCGGCCGAGAGGATGTCGGTGATCGCGTTCGAACACATGGAACAATTTCGTTCGCGCTCGCGCGCGCTGTTGGCGACGAATCGGGCGTTGCTCGAGGCGTTTCTCGATTCGCGGCGCGATCTCGAATGTTTCCGGCCGCAAGCCGGAACGGTCGCGTTTCCGCGGCTCGCGCATGGTACTCCGGAGGATTTTTTTCGGCTGCTACGAGAGAAGTACCAAACGACCGTCGTCCCCGGAAGCTTTTTTGAAATGCCGCAACACTTTCGCATTGGCATCGGAGGCGACACGGTAAGCCTGCGCGCGGGCCTGGAGCGTCTGAGCGCGGCGTTGGACGAATTCGGCAAGCGGTAACAACGGATTCAGCAAAATGCACGCATCGCTCCGCGGAGTCTGCGGTAATGACAGGCAGGGCACGACGACACGCGGGCTCATTCGCTTTCTGTCTGCTTTATGATGGAATAAAGCCATCGAACACGAGAGCAGAATGAAAAAACTGAGATTTCTGATATCGCTCACGAACGACGACAACGACTACCAGATCGAGCAGCGCCAATCCGCGGAGCAAGCCGCGCAAAAAACCGGCGTGGAAGTGCAAATCATCCATGCCGCGAACGATCCCATCAGTCAAAGCACGCAACTTCTAAAGGCAGTGCAGTCACCGCAAGCGTTGCGGCCGGATGCAATTATCTTCGAACCGGTCGGCGCGACGGCGTTGCCGCAAGTGGCTCGCGCGGCCGCCGGCGCGAATATCGGATGGGTCGTGCTGAACCGCGACGCAAACTACATCGAAGAGTTGCGCCGGACGACGTCGGCGCCAATCTTCGCGATCAGTTCAGACCACGTAGAAATCGGTCGCATCCAGGGCAAGCAAATGGCTACTCTGCTGCGCGGCGGCGGTTCCGTACTGTATATCCAGGGGCCGTCGGAAAATTCTGCGGCCAAGGAACGCACCTCCGGGATGCAGCAAACAAAACCCGGGAATGTGCAGGTCACGGTGCTCAAGGGCCAGTGGACCCAGGAGAGCGCGCAAAAAGCGGTGCGCTCCTGGCTGAAACTATCCACGTCGCAGAAGTCGGCCATCGATTTGATTTCGGCGCAAGATGACTCGATGGCGTTGGGCGCGCGTGAAGCGTTCAAGGAATTGACAAACGACGACGAGCGCGAACGCTGGCTGAAGCTGCCGTTTACCGGCTGCGACGGCCTTCCGAAAACGGGTCAGGCCTGGGTTCGCGAAGGGTTGCTGGCGGCGACGGTGTTTGTTCCGCCGAACGCCGGGCAAGCCGTCGAAATGTTGTTCGACGCGTTTCAGAATCACCGGATGCCGCCGGAGCGGGTGATGACCGTTCCCGCGTCGATTCCCTCGCTGGAAACGTTGCGGCCAAAAAAGTCATAGTCGCGTGTGAATTCCACGGTAAATTTGGGTGTCACCACCAAAACAGAGTCGGCCAAATACTGCCGCGTCCGATTCCCAGCACTTCGTCCCAACCAAAACGATTTTCTAGCTTCCCGTTCCGCGTAAGCGTCGTATAATGCCGCCGACCAATTTAGGCAGCGGCAGCATCAGTCTTTGTCGGGGGACTGCATGGAGCGTTCAAAGCGAGGTAAATCGGTTGACCGGCGGCAATTTCTCACGGCGACCGGCGGCGGTTTGCTGGCCACGGCATTACCACGGGAGCCGCTCGCGAAAGATTCCGCGTCCGCTCGCGCTTTGAATAGCTCCGCCACGCGTTTACAAAATCCGCCCGCAAAAAAGATCAAAATCCCAATCGGTGTATTTGACCCCGTTTACGACAACCTATCTCTCGACCAAATGCTGGACAAAGTGTCCGCGCTCGGCCTCGAAGCGATGGAGATCGGCACCGGCGGTTATCCCGGAACGCGCCATTGCCCGGTGGCGGAGCTACTCGACGACCCCGCGAAAGCAAAGGCGTGGCAAAAGAAATTCGAGGATCGCGGAATTCGCGTGGCGACGCTGAGTTGCCATGGCAACCCGGTTCATCCCGATGCGGCGCACGCCGCGCGTGATGTGGAGTCGTTTCGCCGGACCGTTTTGCTCGCGGAGCGGCTTGGCGTGAAAGTTATCGTCGGCTTCTCAGGCTGCCCGGCAGGCACGCCGACAGACGCGCAACCGAATTGGATCACTTACCGCTGGCCGCCCGAGTATGCGCAGATGCAAGACTGGCAGTGGAAAGAAAAAGTGATTCCGTACTGGAAAGAAGCGGCGAAATTCGCGCGCGAGCACGGCATTCACCGGCTGGCGCTGGAAATGCACCCGAATTTCGTCGTTTACAATCCGCGGACGCTTCTGAAACTGCGTGAAGCTGTAGGCGAAGAGATTGGCGCGAATTGCGATTTGAGCCATCTCTTCTGGCAAGGCTGCGACCCGGTGGAAGTGATTCAGTTCCTCGGCAAACAGGGTGCCATATTTCACGCGCACATGAAGGACACGGTGCTTTTTCCCGAGAACGTGGCCAAATATGGCGTTCTGAATTTTGCGTTTGACACAAGCGATCTGCCGATGGCTTCGGAAACGTTCCGCGCGGTCGGCTATGGTCACAGCGCCAGCTTGTGGAAGTCGGTCCTACAGGCGTACATGGACGTCGGCTATGAAGGCATCCTGAGCATTGAAAACGAAGATCCCATCCTCGCCGGCGAAGTCGGCGTGGAACGCGCCGTATACGTCCTGAAAAACGTTCGACAGGAAATCCTCGAGAAATGATGAACCGGCGCGATTTCGCACGAAGCGTGGCGGGACTGGCCGCCGGAACCGCAGCGGCGGAGTGGCGTCCGCGGCTCGCCGCTGCCGACGAACTCCAGTCAGGCGCAGCGGGAAACGCACCGTTCAAGGTCTCACTCATGCTGTGGACGGTCTTTCGCGGGCAGCCATTGGAGCAGCGGCTTGAAAAGGTTGCCGAAGCCGGCTATCACGCCGTCGAATTCGTGGATGAGTTCAAAGGCTGGTCGAAGCAGGATTTTGCTGCATTGCGCAAGAAGAAGACGGAACTGGGGATTGAGATCGACGCCACCGCCGGCGTGTGGCACAGCCTGGCCGACGCGAACGATCGCGAGGCATTCCTCGCGGCGCTACGCGAATTCATGGGAGTGATGCACGACCTCGAGTGCACCCGGCTCGTCCTGCAAACGGGAAATGCCGTGCCAGGAATTGCGCGGCAGGCCATGCACGAAAACTGCATCGAAACGCTCAAACGCGGCGCTGACATCGCGGCCGAGAACAACATCGAACTTCTGCCCGAAAACATCGACCCGGAAGAGAATCCCAAATATTTTCTGACGTCGTGCGCGGAGGGTTTTGATATCGTTCGCGCCGTAGGAAATCCGCACGTAAAATTTCTTTGCGATTTTTTCCACGAACAGATTGCGGAAGGCAATTTGATCAAGAAGCTGGACAAGAACATGGACATCCTGGGGTTGGTGCACATCGCTGACGTGCCTGGCCGCCACGAACCTGGCACCGGAGAAATCTTTTACCCGAATATTTATCGCAAACTGGCGGAACTCAACTACAGCCGCTACGTCGCTATGGAGTTTCTGCCACTCGGGGAGCCGGTAGCCGCGCTCCGCGATGCCCGTGAAGCGGCGTTGAAATTTGGCGCGCCGCCACAGAAACATTCTTCGAGCGTAATTCCATCGGGGAGGTCTCATGCAACGGCGTGATGCACTTCGGCTGCTGATCGCGGGAGCGGCTATGCCGGCATTTACACCGGAGGTGTTTGCTCTATTTCGCGGGGCGCACCCGGCGGAGGGCTACGCGGTTCGCACGCTGAATCCGCACCAGAACGCGACGGTGATTGCCATGACCGACCTCATCATCCCGGCGACGGAAACTCCGGGCGCAAAAGGCGCTCGCGTCAACGAATTCATCGATCTGATTCTCACCGAGTGGGCCAACGCAGAGGAACGCGCGAACTTTCTGAAGGGACTTGCGGACGTCGACAAGCAAAGCAACGAACTCTTCGGCAAAGACTTCGTCAACGCTTCCCCGGAGCAACAAACGGCGCTCTTGCGCTCGATCGACGACGACGCTATGGCGCACCATGGCACGCCTCCCGCCGCCAACCCGGTGACAACGCACGACAGGCAGATGGAGGGAGACTTTTGGCACGTTTTCAAGCGCATTACGCTTTCCGGCTACTACACGTCGGAAATCGGCTTTACGCAGGAACTGAAACTCACCATCATTCCCGGCGCGCAGCACGGTTGCGCTCCTGTTGACAGGGCGTAGGAGGGCGCAGCGCAGACAAGATCATGGCCACACAAAACTACGACGCAATTGTGATCGGATCGGGAATCACCGGTGGATGGGCCGCGAAAGAGTTGACGGAGAAGGGGCTCAACGTCCTCGTGCTGGAAGCTGGGCGCACCATCGTTCCAGAAAAAGACTACGTCGAGCACGTGCCCGTGTGGGAGCTGAAGTACCGCGGCTGGGACAACCGCGGCGAGCGGCAGAAAACCCAGCCGGTGCAGCGCGAGGTTTACTACGCCTGCGACGAGTACTCCAGCAAGTTCTTCGTCAACGACGAAGAGAATCCCTATACCTGCGATCCCGGCAAACACTTTTCCTGGATTCGCGGCCGTCAGGTCGGCGGAAAATCGCTTACCTGGGGCCGCCAGAGCTATCGCTGGAGCGATCTGGATTTCGAAGCGAATTTGCGCGACGGCATCGCGGTGGACTGGCCGATTCGCTACGCGGACATTGCGCCGTGGTACGACTACGTCGAAGATTTCGCCGGAATCAGCGGCCAGCCTGAAGGCTTGGCGCAATTGCCCGACGGAAAATTCCTGCCGCCGATGGAGATGACGTGCGTCGAAATGGATCTCCGCGACGCTTTGGCAAAGCACTTCGACGATCGCATCCTGACCATCGGCCGAGCGGCCGTGCTCACACGCGTACATAAAGGCCGGGCGGCTTGCCATTACTGCGGCATTTGCCACCGCGGCTGCATCACCGGATCGTATTTCAGCAGCTTAAGCTCCACGCTCCCCGCTGCTCAAAAAACCGGACGCATGACCCTGCGCCCCTACAGCATCGCGCGCAATCTGATTTACGACAACAAGACGAACCGCATCAGCGGCGTTCATGTGATTGATGCGCAAACGAAGGATTCCCTGGAGTTCAAAGCGCGCGTCTTTTTCATTTGCTGCGCGACGCTCGAATCCGCGCGCCTCCTGCTGAATTCCGCCACGCCGGAATTTCCGAACGGGCTTGCTAATAGCAGCGGCGAACTGGGCCATAACCTGATGGATCATCACATGGGCGCAGGCGCCACCGGCACCATGCCGGGACACGAAGATAAAATGCCGTTTGGCAATCGCCCGAATGGAATCTATCTGCCGCGCTTCCGGAACCTGGACGCGAAAACCAAGCAGCGCGAATTTATCCGCGGGTACGGCTATCAGGGAAGCGGAAGCCGCGACGGATGGTCGCGCGGAATGTCCGAGGCGGGGTTCGGCGCGGACTTCAAGAATTCGCTAAGCAAGCCGGGACCGTGGCGCATGGGCATTCACGGATTCGGCGAATGCTTGCCCAACCACGATAACTGGGTAGAAATTGACACGGAAAAAGTAGATGCGTGGGGCGTGCCCACACTGAAAATTCACTGTTGGTGGGGTGAAAACGAATTGGCCATGCACAAGGACATCGCCGTGCAAGCCGCGGAAATGCTCGCGGCAGCGGGCGCGAAAAATATCACCGTGCAGCGGGAAATTTCCACGCCCGGCCTCGGCATTCACGAAATGGGCACGGCGCGCATGGGCCGCGATCCTAAGACGTCCGTACTGAACGCGCACAATCAGACGCATGACATCAAAAACCTGTTTATGACCGACGGTGCGTGCATGACGTCGAGCTCGTGTGTCAATCCGTCGCTCACGTACATGGCGCTGACCGCGCGCGCGTGTGATTTCGCAGTTTCGCTGATAAAAAGAAACGAACTGTAGCTCAACCAACTGTCTTTCGAGGTTCGCGAAATGGCTCAAGTCATCCGTTCACCGAAAACGTACGACGTGTGCATCATCGGCTCCGGAGCCGGCGGCGGCACCGCCGCGAAAATTCTCACGGAGGGTGGCCTCAATGTCGTTCTGCTCGAGGCCGGCCCGAATGTGAACCCGGAAAAAGATTTCAAAATGTTTTTGTGGCCGTACGATCTGCCGCATCGCGGTGTTGGCGTCGCCGGCCGCGCGGCCAAAGATTTTGGTGAATTTCTGGCGCCGAACGGCTCGTGGAACATCGAAGGTGAACCTTATACATCCGCCCCTGGAGCGAACTTTCAATGGTTCCGTTCGCGCATCGTGGGCGGCCGCACAAATCACTGGGGACGCATCGCACTGCGCTTCGCGCCGATCGATTTCCGATCGAAAACGCGCGACGGCCTTGGCGACGATTGGCCCATGAGCTACGAAGAGCTCGCTCCCTACTACGACAAAGTGGAGTCGTACATCGGCGTGTTCGGCACGCGCGAAAACGTCTCGAGCGCGCCCGACGGCGTCTTTCTCCCGCCTCCGAAGCCGCGTTGCTCCGACCTCGTCGTCAAAAGGGCTTGCGACAAGCTGGGCATCATCTGCATTCCGTCACGCCTCGCGATTCTAACGCGTTCCGTCAACGGCCGGCTTCCCTGCCACTACTGCGGCCAGTGCGGGCGCGGTTGCGTCACCGCATCCAATTTCAGCTCCAGCCAGGTCTTGATTCCGCCGGCAATGAAAACCGGCAAGCTCACCATGGTGACCGGCGCGATGGCCCGCGAAGTTCTCCTCGGCAAGGACGGCAAGGCCGAAGGGGTTTCGTACATTGATAAAGCCACGCGCGCCGAAAAACGCGTGAATGCTAAGGCCGTAGTTCTTGCCGCCAGCGCCTGCGAGTCCGCGCGACTTCTTCTGAACTCCAAGTCTTCGCAGTTTCCGGACGGTCTCGCAAATTCTTCCGGCACCGTCGGCAGGTACCTTACCGACTCTGTCGGCAGCGACGGTGGAGGCATCGTCCCGGTACTCGAAAAAATGCCTCCGCACAATCACGACGGCGTCGGCGGAATGCACATGTACATTCCGTGGTGGAAGTTTGATCGGAAAAATGATTTCCCCCGCGGCTATCACATCGAGTTCGGCGGCGGGCGCGATATGCCCGGGGTGGGCATGTTCAACGGCTTGTGCCACGACGAGGAGGGCTATGGCGCGCGCTTGAAGCAGCGCGCGCGAGAGACCTACGGCACGCACATCGGCCTCTCCGGGCGCGGCGAAATGGTTCCCAATCCCGACACCTATTGCGAGATTGATCCCAACGTTGTCGACAAATGGGGCATTCCCGTTCTTCGTTTCCACTTCAAGTGGAGCGACTACGAATTGCGCCAGGCGCAGGACATGCAGGAAACCTTTCGCGCCATCATCGAAGCAGCGGGTGGCGAGTACAAGACCAAAACCGCCATTGACGGCCAGTATCCCTTCGGAATTCGCGAAGGCGGCAAAATCATTCACGAAGTGGGCACGGCGCGCATGGGCGCGGACCCGAAGTCTTCCGTGCTGAATTCCTATTGTCAGGCGCACGACGTGAAAAATCTCTTCGTCATGGATGGCGCGCCGCTGGTCACCAACCCGGATAAAAATCCGACTTTGACGATCATGGCGCTCGCGTGGCGCGCTTCTGAGTATTTGCTCGATCAGGCGCAAAAAGGCAACTTAGCTTGACGGGCAAGCCGAAAGGATGATGCGATGAACCCACTCTCCGTATCTCGACGAGATATTTTGAAAACGCTCGCCGTCGGCGCGGCCAGCGGCTCCGTGCTGCAAATCATCCCGGCGAAAGCGGCGGAATTCGCGCACCAGGCCGTGCACAACGAAAAGTCCGCCTCGGCTACGGGCAAATACACTCCCAAATTCTTTTCCGCGCGGCAGTACGAATTGCTGACGAATCTCTGCGACACGATCATCCCCAAGGATGAAAAGTCCGGCGGAGCCGTCGAAGCCGGCGCACCAGAATTCATTGATTTACTCACGAGCGAGAACGAAGATTTCCAATTGATTCTCGGCGGCGGCCTGATGTGGCTCGATTCCACTTGCGTGGATCGCTATTCCGCCGCGTATCTTGACTGCAAGCCCGGGCAGCGCAAAGAAATCCTCGATTTAATTGCCTTTCGCAAAAACGCTAAAGCAGATCCCTCGCTCAGCCAGGGTGTCAATTTTTTTGCGTTTCTGCGCAGAGCCACCTGCGACGGCTTTTACACCAGCAAAATCGGCATCGCCGATCTGCAATACATCGGGAACACTTCTGTTCACGAATTCCCCGGTTGCCCGCCGCTTCCCGAAGCATAAAAAGCAGCGGCGCGGCTGGACCACGCCGCGCCGGAAGCCTGATTCAGTTTTAGATCTGGATTAACGCAGGTGCGGCTTTCCGCCTTCGTGCGGTTTGTTTTCTGGCTTGTTTTCCACGTGGGGCCTGCTCTCCCCGTGCGGCTGACTCTTCGGCGTCACGCTGTTCATGTGCGCATTGTTCACATGGGCGTTGTTCGCCTGCGATTTGTTCGGATGAAACGCATTGGAATTCCCGTTGTTACCGTGCGACGGCGGACGGTCCGCGCTGTGCATCGCTGCCGCGTTGTTCGGTGGACGATTCCCGTTCGACTCCGCCGAATGCGGTGCCCTCGCCGCGACTACGCCGTGCCCTTTGAACTCGCCGGGCTTTGCGGTTGCCGCGATGGACGGACGTCCATGATTTTCGGAGGCCAGCAGTGCCCGGTTCGAGCTCGCCGCGTGCTCGTGCTGCCTCTGCATCGAAGTCGCGGCGACATGGTGCTCGTGCTCGTAAGACCGTTCCTCGCGCGTCGGTTCCGCGCGCACGCCGCCGGCGCCCCCGTTAAAGGCCACGTGGCTGTTGTTGTTCACCACTACGGTCCTGTCGATGTACGTGTTATGAATCACCGTCGTGTTCACATTCATGACGGCCGTGTTGTACTCGAACACTCCGCGGTTCCAGCGCCCGCCAACAAATCCCACGCCGCCATACCCAAATCCGTAGTTTATGCCGCCATAGAAGCCGACGTGCGGGCCCCAATAACCGGCGTGCCATACGTACACGCCGCCGCCCCAGCCCCAATATCCTGGCGTCCAAAGGAAGCCTGGCGTGGGAGCAACAACCCACGTTCCGGGCACCCAGTAATACCCGTCGTCACCATACGCCCAATAGCCAGGCGTCCACAGATATCCCGGGCCAGGGCAGATCGGCTGCGCGTAAACGGGCAGCGCAGGCGGTCCGATGTGCACGGAAAGGCCGACCGCAATCTGCGCGGAAGCTCCAGAGGGCAAGGCCAAAACAGCTAAGGCCAGTAAAATCAGGCCAACAAGACTAAATTTTCGCATGTAAGACTCTCCTCGCAGCTACACCTGCAGTATAAAACCCTGCTCCGCTATGGAAGTTGCGCTGTTGCCCGCGAATCACTGGCCAAACGGACAGGCTAGAACCTGCGAGGAATTCTGCAAAGAAAAGTTCGCCGCGCTTCGCTGAATTAGTATGCGTCAGGCGTTATTGCGATGATTTTTGAGAATCGTTCGGCAGCGCGCGCAGCGATCTTGTTGCCGTCGCCTCTTCACAGCGCCTTGATCGTCCCCGATGCCGCGTCCCACATTACCGCGCTCTTCTGGAAATACGATTGATTCGCCATGTGACACGCCAGCGCGGCGTTATTTCCGAAGACTGCATCCTCCGTCACTGGCTGCCGGGTTTTGACCGCTTGGAAATATCGCCACATGTGTGGCCGTTCGTCGTCCCACGAGTCGCCATGAAAGCTGAGTCCGTCGAGCGTCGGCTCCTTGCCCGGAGCCGGGTCGTGCTCCTTGTGCCATTCCGCCACGTACTCCTCGCGCATTTTTTGCGGATAGCCCGAAGTGTAGTAACTCGGCGACGAGTCCTCTCCCGTCTGCGGGTAATAGTTAATCGCGAATTCCGTGACTTCCAGAATTCCCTTCGATCCCTGGAAGCGATAGATTTCCGGCGTATCGCACCCGAGGTTCAGCCGCAAATACACCGGTGCGCTTCCGTAGTCGAACAGCGTCGCGTGCACATCCGGCATGTCTCGCCCGTCCGGGAACCGCAGAATCGCTCCCAGCGCCATGGCTTTCTTTGGCGGAGCATTCCATCCCAGCATGAAATTCATGCCGCTCACGAGGTGTACGAGCAGGTCGCCAGCCAGGCCCGTTCCGTACTCCCTCCAGCAGCGCCATCGCGCAAAATACTTTGGAGACATGTCGGGATCCCAGGGCTTGTGTGGCGTGTCGCCTTGCCAGGTGTCCCAATCCAGATTCGACGGCGAAAGACCCGGCGGCGGCGGATATTCCCAGGCTCCTGTCGGATCGTTGCGGCCAAGCGACCCTTCCACCAGCGTCAGCGTCCCGATCGTGCCTTTCGCGATTAACTCCTTCGCTTTCGCGCAAATCACCGAACTCACGCGCTGCGAGCCAATTTGCACGATGCGCCCAGTCTTCTGCGCCGCGGCTACCATCGCGAGTCCATCCGCCGCAGAGTGCGACATCGGCTTTTCGCAATAGATGTCCTTGCCTGCGTTGACCGCATCCACGACCACCTGCTTGTGCCAGTGGTCCGGCACCGCGGCCACGATGCAGTCAATATCCTTGTTATCGAGCAGCTCGTGGTAGCGCCGCGTGACGGGAATCTGCTTCCCGACAATTTCCCGCGCCAGCTGGTGCCGGCCATCCCAGAGATCGCACGCGGCGACGCACTCCACGCCGGGGAGTTGCACCGCTGTGGTCAATAATCCCGATCCCTGCATGCCGATGCCGATCATTCCAAATCGCACGCGGTCGCTCGGCGCCACTCGTTCCAGCGCCGTAGGAATGTATTCGGGCTTCAGGAAGATGCCCGGCGCGGCAGCCAACGCGGTCGTTGCGCCTGCGGTCCTTTGCAAGAATTCACGGCGGGAAACAATGCTTTTTTTCATCGTGGGCTCCTCCGTTGACACCAATTTCGCGCGATAGAAATCTTTCGTCAGGCGGCGACACTCGCCGTCAGGCATTGCTCGTATTGTGTTCGCTGCCTGGTCGCGCGGCGGATCGGCTAAAAGCGAATCCTTTCCAGATAGTCGTAACTGATCTTGATGTCTTCGAACGGCTGCTTCGCGTCGTCGTTCTCCACGAAATAGTGCTTGATGCCGCCTTTGTCCGACGCCGCAAAAATCCTTTTGAAATCGATCGAGCCTTTCCCCACATCTTCCAGCCGTCCCTTGAACGACACGGAACCAGTCGCACCCGCGTAGCTGCTCGTCGCGTTGGGGTCGTTCACATAATCCTTGACGTGCACCATCGGGAAGCGTCCGGGATATTTCGCGAAGTAGCTCAGCGGATCCTTTCCCGCCACGCTGATCCAGCACAAATCCATTTCCATCTTCACGAACTTCGCGTCCGTCTGTTCCAGCAGGTAGTCATACGCCAGTTTCCCGCCGAGTCCCTCGACCGGCGCGAACTCGAACGAGTGATTGTGGTAGGCAAACTGAATTCCCGCCTTTTGGCTGGCCTCTCCCGCTTTATTGAAGAGCTCCGCAGCGCGCTTCCATCCGTCCGCGTTGCGCTGCTTTTCGTCGATCCATGGGCAGACGATGTATTTATGTCCGATCTCGTGCGCTTCGTCGAGCGTTTCCGGCCATTTGTTCTCGATCAGGTCGTAGCCGATGTGTGTCGAAGGCGCGGTCAGGCCGTTCTTCTCGAGAATGGCGCGCACTTCCTTCGGAGTGTGTTTGTAATATCCCGCGAACTCTACCTCTTTGTAACCCGTCGCGGCCACCTTGGCGATGGTTCCCTCGAAATCTTTCGGCATTTCCGAGCGCACGGTATACAGCTGTAACCCAATCGCTTTGAGACTGCGACCGCGGTTTTCCTGCGCTGCAAACAGGGACGCTGGCCCGGTTGCCAGCGCCGCTGCGGCGATCGAGCTCTCGATAAAGTTTCTGCGGTTCATGATTGTTTGTCTCCCTCTTTGGCAGGCGGAGGCGAGTATACAAAAAACTGTTCGCCATTATCAGGAAAAAAACGCCCGGCCAGCGCAAAAAAAAGGCGGCGCTCACGAAAAGAAGCGCCGCCCTGAACCGCTGGTTCTTGTTAGAAGAACACCCTCAGCCCAAATTGCATCTTGCGAGCGAAGTGCGTCGAGTTCGCATAGAGAAAACCGCTCGATCCGAGACTGCTGTCTATGCCGTTGAACTCCGAGTGGTTGAACAGGTTGAAATTCTCCCAGCGGAAATCAAGGCCGGTCTTTTCGGTGAACTTGAAGCTCTTGAAGAGTCCAAAATCAAAGTTGGTGCGCCGCGGCAGGTACAAGGTGTCGCGTCCCACGTTTCCAAAAGTAAGACCGGTGGGAATCGCAAACGCCGCCGGGTTGTAGAGCAGCGGCCCCGGTGCCGCGTTTGTGTTCACGGCTACGCCGTTAGGATTACCTACCAGATCTGGCCGGGAGCCGGTGCCGACGGGGACGTTCCCGACGCCCGCATTGTCTGCAAATGTCGTTCCGTTGGTCACGCTGACGGGGTTGCCGGTTTGCACCACGGTGATGCCTGAGAGCTGCCATCCGCCGAGGGCTACGTGCGCAAAGCCAGAGGCACCCTTAAAGAACGGCAAGGCGTAAACATAGCTCAGCGACAGCGCGTGGCGCTGATCGAAGGTGGAGCTCGCCCGGTTGGCTGCGAAATCGTACGTATTCACGAAGGCTGAGTCGCTACGGTCCGATGCGTCATCGATGGAATGGCTGTAGGTATATGCGAGGCTCAACGTCAGATCCCCGACGGTGCGGTTCGCGGAGACTTGCAGCGCGTGGTAGATGGAATTGGCCGCATCCCGAAGGAAGGTGAGGTTGCTTTCTCCTGGGAAAGCCGTGCGAAGTGGATCAGCGCTGGCGCCGCAAGCCGCCACCGCCAGATTCGTCGCGGCTCGCCCGGTTACGGGCACGCCGTTCACAGTCGAAGGTGATCCTGAATTGCAGACCGTGTTTCCGGTCGGATTGTTGACTGGGTCGAAGACCGATATAGCTTCGCCCGCGGCATAGGGATCTGCGACCGCTGCGCCGCAGGGGCCGCCGCCGCTAATCGGACAGAGCTGATTGCCGTTGCTGAGCTGTGTGAGATGCGTGCCTTTGCTGCCGACGTAGGCCACCGAAAGCACTAAGTGAGAAGGCAGCTCTCTCTGGACATTGAGGTTCCACTGCTGTACGTAAGGCCACTGCGCCTTGTCCGGGACGGAGACGAGAGACAACGGAGGGAGCGGCACGGAACCGGCGCCGGCCCCGATGTTTGTATAGCCCACGATGTTGGACTGCGTTGCCCTCAGGACCAGCGGCGCTGAACCTTCCAGTGATTCGGAGTTGCCCTCGTTGCCGTTGGTGTGTTCATAGAAAATGCCGTAGCCGCCGCGAATAGCCATCTTGCCATCGCCCTTGGGGTCGAAAGCAAAGCCGATGCGCGGCGCGGGGTTGAAAAGATGACCAGTCAAGCAGCCGGCGTTCGAGGATGATCCGATCGCCACGGTCGGAAATAGCGAACCCGGGAGGAGCGGCAGATTTCCGCCCTTTCCTCCGCACTGGATCACACCGTTCAGCGGATTAGCCGTATTCGTCCCGTTTTGCGCAAGATTGCCATTTCCGTCGAACGTCGGTTCATTTCTCGCCACGAATGCCGCCGGGTCAAAGTTGAAGGCTTGTTTGTAGCGCTCGCGGTAGGTTCCGAACAAGCTGACGCGCAGTCCTAGATTCAGCGTCAGTCGTTTCGTCACGCGCCAGTCGTCATTGAAATAGGGCTCGACGATCTTGTAACGATTGTAGTATTTGGTGATTTCGCTCCACTGCGAATAGCTTGCAATGTTTCCCAGCAGCATGTCGGCCAGAGCGTTGCCCGTGGAGATGCCGGTGTGCGAAGTGTCAAAAGTCAAAATGCCCTGTACGTTCGGAGAGTTGTCCTCGTTCTTCTGAGCGAAAACCACGTAAGCGCCCATCTGGAAGTTATGGTTGCCTAAAACCTTGGTTAGATTGTCGCGATAGGTGTAAGTTGGGTTGGCGTTGTTCCAGGGGAAGTAGCCCGTATCCTGACCCAAGCCTCCGTAGAGGGCGCTGTTGCCGTTGAGCTGGATGGCCGGCAATTTGCCGCCCAACCCGTTGTTGAAAATGGATCCCATGGCTCCCGCCGGAAGTGGCGGTGGATTATTCAGTGCGGTCAGGAAGATATGGTCCGCGGTGTAGCTGGCGACAAACTCATTAAGCAGCGTCGGAGTGAAGTTGGCATTCAGCCGGGCTACGAAGCTCGTGCCGGGACCGACGAAGTTCGTCTGGATGTTCTCAAAACTGGACGTACCGTTGCCCCAAAGAGGATTCGGAACGATCGTGCCCCAGGAGTCATGAATGTAGCGGAACGTTAGGCGGTATTTATCGCTGATGTTGTGATCGATGCGAACCAGCTCTTCCCGCCATGTGGTCGGGGTTGAGACGGTTTGTTCGAAGGCTGGAAAGCCGCCGAGTGTGAACCCCGGGGTTGCCTGGGGGATCAACCCAAGCAGCGCCTGCCCGACCGCTGTCGGCGTAACGGTGTTGCCGGGGAAGGGATTTCCGTTCGCCTGATGCGGACAATTTGCCCCAGGGCAAATATCACTGAAGTTGCCTGCGCGCTCGGCCGCCGACGGAACGTTTATCGGCGAAATCGTTGCTGGGTTCTTCTCGCGCCGCCATTCCTGCGACCAGAAAAAGAACGTCTTCTTCTTGTCCGAGTTGTAGTGGTTAGGAATATAAACCGGACCGCCCACGGTGTACCCGAAATCGTGTTTCTTGTATGGCGGGCGAGCAATGCCGGCGGCGTTGTTGAAATACTCGTTCGCATTGAACATGTCGTTGCGCAGATACTCGAAAGCGCTGCCGTGAAACGCGCTGCCCCCGCTCTTGGTCTCCACTTCAATCGTGCCCGAGCCGTTGCGCCCGTATTGCGCGCCGTAGTTGGACGTGAGCACCTTGAACTCGGCGATGGCTTCAATATTGGGGTAGACGTTTAGTGTGGCGTTCGACCCGTTGTCCATGTTGTCGCCGCCGTCCAACTCCCAGTTGTTGTATTCCGTCCGCCCGCCATTGATCGAGTACGCGACGTTTCCGTAGACACCGACCTTGCCCTCGTCTTGGCCCGTCTGGTTCACAACACCCGGCGTTAGCGTGGCAAGCTGCGTAAAGTTGCGTCCGTTGAGCTCCAGTTGCGCCACTTGCTTTCCGGAAATCGTATCGGAGAGTGACGACGATTCCGTCTCCACCTGCGCCACGCTTTCTCCCGTCACCACCACCTCTTCCGTAACGACTCCTACCGTCAGTTGCACGTCGATGCGCGCCTTTTCCGCCACATCGAGCTTGACCCGCTGCGCCGTGTACTTTTGAAAGCCCGTCGCCGTGATGCTCAAGTTGTACGTGTCTCCCGGCAGTCCGGCGATCACGTATGCGCCGTCGCCGTTGCTGGCTGTTGTTCGCGTGATGCTTCCTGCCTCATTTGTGAGCGTGACTTGTGCGCCCGCTACTGCCGCTCCCGATTTATCCGTCACCGTCCCGCTGATGTACCCCGTGTCCTGCGCTTTCGCGGCGAATGCCAGTACGAACGTAGCGATCAGCCCGAAGACCAAAGCACGCGCCGCCGTTGAAATGTTCTTCGAAGTAATGCGGACAGATTGAATCAACATACCCAGTCCTCCACTTTGCTCCGTCCCGAATTTTTTACTGGAAGCCAATCTAGTGTGGACACCACCGCGCCTGCCACAGCGGGCACCCCTGAATCTGCCGCTCGTAGTAGGCCACTCATCGCACACAGCCCCCACTACTCGACGATTGACGCGCACCCAATCTGACTTATTAAATCGGATTAATACGGCATTGCTGCAACACTGTCAAGCGCAAAATCCAATCTGCTTGCGTGTACGTTCCCGGCCCGGACACCCGTTTTACTCCGCCTCCGCGTCTCTCCTCGCTTGCTTTGCTCTTTCCCCTGCCTGACACTACCTGACCATGTACGTTTTCCCACATTGGAATTCGCGGACGCTCTGTTCCATCGCCTTTCGCGTTCTTGTCTCCCTCGTTTCGTCCTGCGCTTCCTTTTCAGCCTCGCCCTCCGCCACACAACAACAAACCGGCGCCTCGTCGCCTGCTCTCCGCCCCGATCCGCAAGCATGGTTCGCGCAAGGCCAGGCCGCTCTCCAATCCAACGATCTCGACGCCGCAGAAGCCGCTTTCCGGCGAGTTCTTTCGGTCGATCCGCAAGCCGGCGCGGCTTACGCCAATCTCGGCGTCGTGGCCATGCGCCGTCAACAGTGGGATCATGCGCTCGCGCTTCTGCACAAAGCGGAAAAGCTGGCGCCGAAAATGTCCGGCATCCGCCTCAACATCGGCCTCGTGAATTACCGCCGCGGCGACTACGCCTCCGCCGTCGCCCCACTCTCCAGTGTTGTCCGCGACCAGCCCGATTCCATACAGGCTCGCTATCTCCTCGGCCTCTGCGATGTCTTCATCGAACACTACGCCAGCGCCGTCGCTGCGCTCGAACCTCTCTGGCCGCAGAAGGCTGACGATTTCACGTACCTTTATGTCCTCAGCATTGCCGCTCACAACGCCAAAAACTCCGACCTCGACGAACGCGCCCTCGCTCGCCTGATTCAGATTGGCGCCGACACTCCCGAATTTCATCTCGTCCTCGGAAAGGCCTTCCTGAATCGCGACGAAGTGGACAAAGCCATCGCCGAACTGGAACTCGCCGCCGCCGCAAATTCCAATCTTCCTTACGTGCACTTTAGTCTGGGTGTGGCGTACGCGAAGAAACAGGCGAACGACCGCGCCGAATCCGAATTTCAAAGGGACATCACGATCGAGCCCGATCTCCCCGACAACTACGAGCAACTCGGCCTGCTCTATCTTCACCTCGACAAAGACGCCGCCGCCGAACGTGCTTTCCGCCAGGCGCTCCACTACAATCCGCGCTTACCTGCGTCGCTCCTCGCTCTTGGCCGTCTGTACCAACGGGAAGGAAAAAATCGCGAAGCGCTTACCGCCCTCGACGCCGCCGAAAAGCTCGTTCCCGACAATCAAAATGTCCACTACGTTCGCGGCCAGGCGCTTCTCCGCCTCGGCCGCCGCGACGAAGGGCAAGCCGAACTCGCCGCTTCGCAAAAACTCCTGAATGCCAATCTCAACAAGGAGCGCGAAAAATTGTCCGACAACCCCATACCAAATCCCGAGCTCAAGCAAGCGCCTCAGCCGTAAGTAGCACAGGCTTCAACTTCGCGTGGCACTGGCTTTAGCCTGCGCTCCGACAAATCCAAATCGTTCGCAAGCCCGAATCGCCGTCGTCGCAAAATCCATCTAAGCGCCGCTTACTCTCCGCAGAATTGATCCGTTCCTTACGTCTTCGGCGGCGCATGCCACGGGCCTCTCCCTCGTTCGATCGCCTCCGCAATCGCCAGCACCAGCTCATCTTCGTACGGTCTTCCAATTACCTGCACTCCAATCGGCAAGCCTTCGTTCGACATTCCCACCGGCACCGCCGCTCCGGGAAATCCCGTCAAATTCAGCCACTGCGAATGCCGCATCGTGTCGCGATAACATTCTTTCTCACCGCTCCGCCAATTCCCTTCTCCGTGTTTGAACGCGGGCCCCGTCGAAACCGATGAAATCAATATCGGCACGCTTTCCATCTGCCGCAGAATCTCCGCGCGCAACTGGTCCCGTTCCCCGCACGCGTGCAAAAACTCGTCGTAATTCATTTCCGTGTCCGCCGTCGCGACTGTCACAAATTCCTTTAGCATCGGGCTCATTAATTCCTCTCGCCCCACTGCTCCGTCTCGAATGATGTTCGCAATCGCCGGCCCGAAAAAATACCACCACAGTTCAATCGCGCGGTCCAACCCGTTCAATTTTTTCCGTTCAATTGCAAATCCCTGCTCGCCCAAAATCTTCGCAGCTTTCTCAACCGCCGCGACGGTTTCTGGCGTTGCCTTTCCCAGCGCGTCGCTCTCCAACACTCCAATCTTCATGCCACGCAATTCTTCATCTGCAATTTGTCGCACCGGCACTGGCGCCGAAAGCGCATCTCCCGCATCCGGCCCTGCCATCACTGCAAACAGCGTTCGCACATCCGTGATCGTTCTCGCCATCGGTCCCACCACGCCAATCCAGCCGAACGCTCCTCCGCCTCCCGGATAATGTCCCGTCGCGGGAATCCGCCCCGGCGTGGGCTTCAATCCACAAATCCCGCAGAAATGCGCCGGCACGCGAATCGATCCGCCGCCGTCACTTCCCACGCCTCCGGCCGAACATCCCGTTGCAATCGCCGCTGCCTCTCCTCCGCTCGATCCACCACTCGAGTGCGCAAGATTCCACGGATTGCTCGTCTTCCCGTTCAGCAGGTTGTCCGTCTCGTACGCCATCAGGAATTCCGGCGTGTTCGTAGTCCCCAGCAAAATCGCGCCCGCCGCGCGCAGCCGCGCGACCAGCGGTGCATCCGTTTGCGCGACATAATCTTTCCTCAGCAACGATCCCGCCGCCGCCGGCCATCCCACCACATCGATGCAACTTTTGATCGTCACCGGCACGCCGTGCAACGGACCAAGCGCCGCGCCACTCATCACTTTGTGTTCCGCCGCGCGAGCTTGTTCTCGGGGCTCGTCGGCATCCGCGTGGACAAACGCATTCAGCGCTGCTTCCGTCTCCGCTATCCGGTCCAGATATTCACCGACGACCTCCACCGGCGAAAACTTCTTCGCGCGCACGCCCTCCAGAATCTCCGCAATCGTCGCGTACAGAATCTTGTCTGCGCCCACGGCTTCGAGAGTATTTGCACTGCCCGGTCAGGTCAACCCGCCCCTCCCTGCAAATCCCATGAAACGAAATCGTCTCTGCATCGTCTCTCTCCTTGACGGTCTAGGAGAGCCTTCTTATACTCCTAATTCGTCCAGTATAAGTGCGCTAAATCTATGACCTTCCCGCATCGCTTCCGCTCCTGGCTGCGCTCTACGCTCCACCGCTCGCGCCTCGAAAGCGAGATGGACGCCGAATTGCACTTCCATATCCACGCTTACGCCGACGACCTCATCCGCTCCGGCGTCTCCGCCGAAGAAGCTCTCCGCCGCGCGCGCCTCGAATTCGGCGCCGTCGCTCGCGCTAAAGAAGAATGCCGCGAAGCTCGCGGCGTCAGCTTCACGGAAACTCTTTTTCAGGACATCCGCTTTGGCGCGCGCATGCTGCGCAAAAATCCCGGATTCACTCTGGTCGCCACATTGACTCTCGCGCTCGGCATTGGCGCGAACACTGCGATCTTCAGTCTCGTCAACGGCATCCTTCTCGTTGCACTTCCCTACTCCCATCCCGAACAGCTCGTCATCACCACCGGCACGTACCCTCGCGGCGTCTTTGTCGCACTCCGCCAACAGGCGCAAACCATGGATGTTGCGACCTACATCGAAGGTCACGATTTCAATCTCACCGGCCAGGGCGATCCCCTGCGCCTCACCGGAACTTACGTTTCCGCCGAACTTTTCACCTTGCTCGGCGCGCGCCCCGAGCTTGGCCGCACTTTTGCTCCCGGCGAAGATCTCGCCGAACAAGACAGCTACGTCATCCTGAGCCACGCGCTTTGGCGAGATCTTTTCCGTAGCGATCCCACAATCATCGGCCGCTCCATCTCTCTGGAAGGTACCAGCCGCGAAGTCGTCGGCATTATGCCGCCGGATTTCCGCTTCCCGTCTCCCAAAACGCAGATTTGGATTCCGCTGCACGACGATCCGCGCTCGATTCCCGACTTCTGGGCCACCGATTTCATGCCCATCCTCGGACGCCTTCGCCCAGGTTCATCTCTCGCGCAAGCGCGCGCGGAGATTCGTCTTTTTCAATCTCGCGTGCGCTCGTTATTTCCTTGGCCGATGCCGGCCACATGGAACGCCGACATCAGCGTCGTCCCGCTGCAAAATGGCATGGTCGCCGACGTTCGCCTTCGTCTACTTGTGCTGCTCGGCGCAGTCGCGCTCGTTCTCGTCATCGCTTGCACCAACCTCGCGAACCTTACGCTCTCGCGCGCCGCCACGCGCGAAAAAGAAGTCGCCATTCGCGCGGCCCTCGGCGCCGGACGCGCGCGCATCCTGCGCCAACTCCTCACCGAGAGCGTGGTTCTTGCATCCGTTGGTGCGTTGCTTGGCTTGTTCTTGGCGGCTGAAGGCCTCGTTCTGCTCAAGCGCCTGCTTCCATCTGATACGCCGCGCCTCGCCGCTGTTCACATGGACTGGCGCGTTCTTGCCTTCACCGCGATACTTGCAGTCGTCACCGGAATTGCGTTTGGTCTAGCACCTGCTCTTCACTCTTCACGCGCCGCGCTCAACGCATCGCTCAACTCCGCCAGCCGCGGCGCAGCCGCTTCCGTCTCGCAGCGCCTGCGCAGCGCGCTGGTCGTCAGCGAAGTGGCTTTGGCGGTTCTCCTGGTCGTCGGCGCGGGACTCATGATTCGCAGTTTCTGGGCGCTCTCGCACATCAATCCCGGCTTTCAGCCCGAACACATCCTCACCGCGCGCCTCACTCCGAATCAGTCGTTTTGCGATGACCCCAATCGCTGCCTCGCTTTTTATCGCAGCCTGCTTGGCGAGCTGCAATCTTCCCCGGGCATCTCCGGCGCGGCTCTGATCAACACGCTTCCTCTCGACGGCCGCGTCGCCAAGCGCTCCTTCAACATCGAAAATTTCGTCGCGCCTGCCGGCCAGGCTGAGCCGCTCTTGTGGATGAACATCGTCAGCCCGGCCTATTTCCGTGTGATGCGCATCCCTCTTCTGGCGGGAAGAGCCTTCGCCGATTCCGATCTGCAAGGCGCACCCGTCGCCATCGTGAGTGCCGAAACCGCTCGCCGCTTTTGGCCCAACCAAAACGCTGTCGGCAAGCACATCCGCCTTCTCGATGACAACGCTTGGCGCACCATCGTCGGCGTGATTCCCGACGTTCGTGCTTACGATCTTCAGCATCCCCACCCGGACTGGATGACCGGCGTCGTTTATGTCCTCTTCAATTCCGCCGCCACGCTCGAAACCCATCGCGTCCCCGCGGAAATGACCGTCGCCCTCCGCACCGCTTCCAGCGATCTGCAAGTCGCCGCCACGTTGCGCAAAACCGTGGCGGAACTGAATCACGAGGTTCCCGTCAGCGACGTGAAATCCATGGACGCGGTCATCTCTGACGCTGCCGCTGCGCCCGCCTCCACCACGTCCCTTTTCGTCATTTTCGCCGCCGTCGCGCTCGCTCTTGGGCTCATCGGGATCTACGGCGTTCTCTCCTATCTCGTTTCGCGCCGCACACGCGAAATTGGTATCCGCCTCGCCCTTGGCGCGCAACGTCGCGACGTGCTTTTTCTCATCATGAAAGAAGGCGCATCGTTTTCTCTCACGGGAATCGCCTTGGGTCTGGCGGGCGCTCTGGTCTTCACTCGCTTGCTCGCCGGCGAACTTTACGGCATCTCTTCGACCGACCCGCTCACCTACGCCCTCGTCTGCCTCCTCATGCTAGCCGTCACGCTCGCCGCCTGCTACGTCCCCACGCGCCGCGCCATGCGCACCGACCCCCTCTCCGCCCTCCGCCACGACTGACATCTCTTTGTGGCGAAGGCTTGGCTTGAGCTGCGAACGGCATTCCTGCTTGTGCGCTTTGCTCGCCGACCCCACGCCTGTCATTCGGAGTCGGCCTGCCGCACCGCCCCCACCGTGTCATTCCCCGCGAAGCCAGGATCGTTGCACCATCGCGCGTCTCTCCCCAGAAATCCCTTGCCGGGAGCAGCGAGGAATCGGCTTTTTCTTTCGTCCCTCCTACAACCCGCTCCGCCTCCCCGCCTTCAGATCCCCCAACAACTTCTCAGACGCCTTCTTGTACTTGCCACGCTTTTTCCAATCGCTGCTCATGCCGTGCTCCGACAGAATCGGCAGCACTTTCTCGAGCACCTGTGCCGCCTCATCAATCTGCTCGTGGCGCTTCTTCCCGCCCTGCACATCGTGCTGCGCAAACCAGCACCGCACATTCTTATTCTGCAAATCCTCATGCAGCCGCTCTGGCCAGCATTCGAATAGAACACTCCACATCCCTGTGCTAGAGTTTCGCCTCAGTTTAGGCCTGTGGAGAGGTGGTTTCGGGGCGCTATTTGAAATGCTCACAAAGCTCACAATTCGAAACTTCAAGCGGTTTAAAGACGTCGAAATTGAACTTGGCAACCCAGTGGTCTTCATAGGGCCGAACGACTCCGGAAAGACTACTGCCCTCCAAGCGCTCGCAATGTGGGCGATTGGCCTAACCCGTTGGATGGAAAAGCGCGGAGGAAAAGCTACACCGGAGAAGCGCCCTGGGGTCACGATAAACCGTCGGGATCTCATTTCCCTATCAGTTCCCGGAGCCAACCTCCTCTGGCGAAATCTTCGAGTCCGCGACGTAGAAAAGATAAACGGTAAACCGCATACTCAGAATATTCGGTTTGAGGTGATTGTAGAGGGGGTCACGAAGGGCGAAGCATGGACTTGTGGCTTGGAGTTTGATTACGCCAACGACGAGTCCTTTTATTGCCGCCCCCTTCGCTCCAATAGCGAAGCAGGCAATCGCCTTCCGATTCCTCCCGGTGCGACCGAAGTCCGCGTAGCTTTTCTACCTCCCATGTCAGGGCTCGCGGCGAACGAAACAAGACTGGATCCCGGAGCGATAAACGTTCGTCTGGGCGAGGGTCGTACTGCCGAGGTCCTGAGAAATCTTTGCCAAATGGTGTTGCTTGCCGATGACGGTGAGGAACGTTGGGAGCGTATCACCCGCCGCATTCGTGAGTATTTTGGAATCATTTTAGACGCTCCCGACTATATAGCGGAGCGCGGCGAAATCACCATGACGTACCGCACTCCCGGTGGCGTTCGCCTCGATTTGTCTTCGGCGGGGAGAGGACTGCAGCAGACGCTCCTCCTGCTCGCACACCTGAGCGTCAACCCAGGATCGGTGTTGCTTCTCGATGAGCCGGACGCGCATCTGGAAATTCTAAGACAGCGCCAGATCTACGGCGTCTTAACCGAGGCAGCTCGCGAACAGAAGAGCCAGGTGATAGCAGCCAGCCACTCTGAGGTAGTGCTGAATGAAGCGGCCGACCGAGACGTTGTTGTGGCCTTTCTTGGGAAACCACACCGCATTGACGACCGCGGAAGCCAGCTCCTCAAGTCGTTGAAGGAGATCGGCTTTGAGCAGTACTACCAAGCCGAACAAACCGGCTGGGTCCTCTATCTTGAGGGTTCGACTGACTTGGCAATCCTTCAGGCAATCGCAGAGAAGACGCAACATCCGGCTGCTCAGCCCCTCACAAAGCCATTTGTCCACTACGTCCAAAACCAGCCCAATAGGGCCCGAGATCACTTCTATGGACTTCGCGAGGCAAAGAAGGATCTCGTAGGATATGGATTATTTGATCGAATAGGACAACCAATGCAGAACAGGCCCGAACTTGTTGAGTACTCATGGCGGCGGCGCGAAATTGAAAACTATCTTATTTCCCCACAGACGCTGGAGAAGTTTGCGGAATTGTCCGCGGACGAAGCCGTCCCTGGCCCGTTATTCAACCAGCATGAGCGCGAAAGAAGATTGGCATCAATGAGGGAGTGTATCGAGGATTTTGTTCCGCGGGCCGCGCAGCGAGATCTCACGGATCGATGGTGGATTGATACAAAGGCGAGCGACGAATTCCTGGACAGGCTCTTCGAAGCCTTCTTTACGAAGCTGGGGCTGCCCAATCTCGTGAGTAAGACACACTATCATCGTCTCGCTCGTTGTGTTCCCCTCGAACAAATCGACCCTGAAATCGGCGCGGTCCTCGATGCGATCGCGAAAATCGCTAACCGCGCAACGCCCCTATCAGTCGACGAAGATTGAGCGGTGCGTGGCCCCCCCAAAATGCACCAATCAAGACGCTCGTGTCGAAGAACTCCCTCCATCGAGAAGCACCCACACCCGCTTTTCACGCTCTGCCTCGATCAATTCCAAAATCGAAATGCTCGAAGACTCTCCCTGGTACACCCGGATGCCAAGCTCCTTCTTTAGTACGGCTCCCTGGCAAATGGGACTTAAGGTGACGCGGTCGCCTTCGGCTTCGACCAGCAAGTCGTCGCCAGCCTCCACGCGCATCTTTTCCCGAAGCGCTTTGGAGAGTACGACCCGCCCCGCCTTGTCAATGGAAATCCTGGTAGCCATAAGTGGCATTACCTGATGGCTGGAGCCATTTGTAAATGGTATACAACATTGTGAAAGAACATCTAACCAGGTCCTCGCCCGTTCTGCGCACACCACCCACCAGACCTCTCCGCCACAGAGTGTTAGATACTTGACACTCAGTACTCGCTAGTTTTTCCTATCCTCTTGATTCCTCGTCACTTAAAGTTTTCCTTGATTTGTTTACCATTTCGTGCTATAAGCCTGTGTGAATCGCCCTCGCCAGCTCGGTCCCTTATGCTCCTTCCGGCACTCCTCACTCTGCAGCATCCACAATCCGTTGCCTCTAAGTCCTTTGTCTGCCACTCTTACAAGAAACTGCAGGGCTGCACAATTCTGGTGCATTCTAAGTCCTTTGTTTGCCACTCTTACAGGCGCCCTCTCCCGTAAGTCCTTTCCCTGCCACTCTTACGAAAACACCCGGGGTGGCGGTCCCCCTCTCCGAATCTCTTCGTCCTCCGCGCCTCTGCGCGGTCAATTGTCCCGTCCTTACGGCCCCAGGCGCGCACAAACGCGACAAACCTGCCACCGACACTTCGCCTGCAAACCCTTCTCTATCAATCGTCTCCGGACACTTTCCATCACCAATAGGGGTGGGGGGCGGATCCATCGCCATTTCTTCAAGTTTTACTTCAACTCCTCGCAGCTCCGCCGTTCCTGCGGCGGGCGCGCCTCGTATCCCCTTTCTTTTCACAAATTTCGCAGACCCCCTCTGCTAACTCCTTTGCCTGCACAAATTTCCGAAAACCACCCAGGGGGTGGGGGCACCTGTATCAAATCGAAGGCTCCTTTTCCCTCCACGCGTTTTATTCCCTCATCCTGTTATCCCGCGCGAAGTCGAGGCGTCGCTCGCCGCTTTATGTATAATCCCCCGCTTCAGCTTCCAAACAGGGGACGCTCGATGACCACCGCGACTCGCCGCACACGCATCTTCCTTATTCCCGCCGTCAACCGCGCACGCAACTTGTTTCTTACCGCCGCTGCCGCGGCGGCACAGACCTTATTATCAGCGGCGCTGACCGCCCTGTTTTGCGCGCTCTTCTGCGCCCCAACTGCCCGCGCGCAGGCCGCGCAATCTTTGCCTTCCGAAACTCCCGCGCAACTACACCCCGCCACTTCTACCTTCGACTACGCGCGCCGCGAAGTGATGATCCCGATGCGCGACGGCGTCCACCTGCACACCGTTATTCTTATTCCCAAAGGCGCGCACAACGCTCCCATCTTGCTCACGCGCACTCCATACAACGCCAGCGCCCTGACCACTAACGCGAACTCCGCGCATCTTGCCTCATCGCTCTACGGCTACGACAACGCCACCGACGTCATCGTCGAGGGCGGCTACATCCGCGTGGTGCAGGACGTGCGCGGCAAGTACGGGTCGGAAGGCGACTACGTCATGAACCGCCCGCTGCGCGGTCCTCTTAATCCCACCGACGTGGACCACGCCACCGACACCTACGACACCATCGACTGGCTGGTCAAAAACATTCCGGAGTGCAACGGCAAAGTCGGCATCATCGGCATTTCCTACGACGGCTTCACGCCGCTCATGGCGCTCGTCAATCCGCATCCCGCGCTGAAAGTTTCCGTGCCTATGAATCCCATGGTGGACGGCTGGATGGGCGACGACTGGTTCCACAACGGCGCGTTCCGCGAACAAAACATGCCGTACATCTACGAGCAGGTCGTGACGCGCGATAATTCCGCGAAATGGTGGACCGATCACTTCGATGACTACGACGTTTTCATGCAATCCGTCAGCGCAGGCGAATTAGGCAAGCTGCACGGCCTGGAGCAAAGCGGCTTCTGGCGCAAAATCCTCGAGCATCCCAGCTACGACACGTGGTGGCGAGAGCAAGCCATGGACAAGATTCTTGCCGAGCAGCCGCTAAAAATCCCCGTCATGCTCGTGCACAGCTTGTGGGATCAGGAAGACATTTACGGCGCGCAAGCGGTGTACAAAGCCATCAAGCCCAAGGACACCAGCAACGACAAAGTTTTTCTCGTGATGGGCCCGTGGCATCACGGCCAGGAAATTGCAGACGCAGATACTCTCGGCGCCATGCGTTGGGGCAGCGACACGGGCACGTACTTCCGCCAGCACATCCTGGCGCCCTTCCTCGCACAGTATCTAAAGGACGGCGCTCCGAAAGCCGACATCGCTCCCGTGATGGCCTACGAAACCGGCACGAATCATTGGCGCCGCCTGCCTGCGTGGCCGATTTCTTGCGCGAGCGGCTGCGCCGCGAAGTCCACTCCGCTGTATCTTGGCGCGAATCTCAAGCTCGGCTTCCACGCGCCCGCCGCGGCCGATGCGGCATTCGACGAATATATCTCCGATCCCGCCAAACCGGTTCCCTTCCGCGCGCGTCCGATTCAGCCAACTGGCTACACCGGCGAGTTTACCTGGTCGCAGTGGCTCGTGGACGATCAGCGCGAAGCCTCCGGACGCCCGGATGTCCTGGTTTTCACTTCCGATGTGCTTACCGCGCCGCTGAAAATCTCCGGCCAGCCCGTCGCGAATCTTATCGCCGCAACTTCCGGCACCGATTCCGATTGGGTCGTCAAGCTCATTGACGTCTACCCCGACGAAGTCGCCGATCATCCGCACCTGGGCGGCTACCAGCTCATGATCTCTGCGGACATTTTCCGCGGCCGCTATCGCGAATCCTTCGAAACGGCGAAACCCATCGCCGCCAATCAGCCGCTGCTCTACAAGTTCAATCTGCCCAACGCCAATCACGTTTTTCTGCCCGGCCATCGCATCATGGTGCAAATCCAGTCCAGTTGGTTCCCGCTCTACGACCGCAATCCGCAAACCTTCGTCCCCAATATTTTTTGGGCCAAGCCTTCCGACTATAAAAAAGCCACGCAGCGCATCTATCACGCGCCAGACCACGCCAGCTTTATCGATTTGCCGGTCGTCGCGGCTCCCTGAGCTATTCGCAACGCGCCGACGAGTTCATGACAATAAAAATCACACCAAAGAGAAAGGCGACGCCTGCTACGCGTCGCCTGTTAGCATTGGAGAACTTATTTTTTTAAAGCTTCAGTTTGAAACCGAATTTCCTATTGCTTCATTTGGTAGATTACCGGCTGCGGCTGCTCGATCACTTTGAAGTCCGCCGGCACTGTGAACAACGACGGGTCAGGTTCCGCGCGCACGATATTCGTCAATTGAAACGTCTGCTCGCCTATGCGCGGATCGCTGCGCTTGCTCATCACCACGGTTTTCAACTCCGGCGATGTCCACACCTCGGTCACGATGACGATCGGTTTTTCGTTGCCGATTTGTCCCGCCGCGATGGTCTTCGTCGTGCGTGTTCCGGTTACCAGCACGCCTTCCATCGTTTGCGAACCGAGGTCCTCGGTTTTCACTTCGGTGGCCTCGCCGAGCGTCTCCGCCTTCATTTTGTCCATCGCCGTGAGCTGCCGCTGCACGAAAACCTCTTGTCCGGGCGGCGGCAGCGCGTGCGATTCCGCGTCCAGCTTCATCTTCATCGCGGCCAGCTCACCGTTGCCCGGTCCCGGCATACTGAAGCTATGCGCGGTCTTTTCCGTCAGGTTCAACGTGTAATTTTTTTGTCCGACCGGATCGTTGATGAATACGAAGTGTGGCGCGTTCGCCGCCGCCATGTTTCCGATTGTCGGCAGCGGCGCATCCTGACGCGTGCGGCCTTGCGCATCGCGCGCGACAGTTCCCGTCGTGCTGCGCGCAATGCGGTTGCCGTCCGCCAGAACCTGCACGCTCGCATCCGTCACGGTCGCGGTATACGGCGCTCCGAGAACTGGCGTCAGCGAAACCCTGCCGGCGACGCCCGGCACCGCCGGGCCAGCGGTTTTGTAAAATACGTCGCCCTTCTCCTGCGCTGCCGCGAACGACGCAGCCGCGAGTCCCGCAAGCACTGCTACTGCAAGCTTAACTTTCATTGTTCGAGTCTCCTTTCAAATGGAACCGGTTGCGGCACCAGACGGAGCTGCTCCACTCTTCCATCCGCACCGATACTCAGGTCCGCAACAAAAATCATTCCGTCCGGCAACGCGCCCGGCGCGAAAATCGCGTCCGCGGGAATCGCAATCCGCAACGACGATGTATCTGAAGCTGAGCGCCAGCTCGGCGTTCGCGCGCGCGCTTGCAGCGTCGGCGCCGCGGGCGCGCTTCGACGATGATGCCGCGGCACGTCTCGTTTTTCGTGACTGCTTACACTCGCGACACTAGTTTGCACGGGCGGCGAAGTGGTACGAGCGGAAGCCGTCGCGCTAGGTGCTGGCATTGGCAGAGTTACCGGCCGCCGCCATTGCGTGAATACGAGCACCAGTACGATTGCTGCTGCCGCCGCCAACAGCGCTGGTTTCCGCCAACGCGCTTCGGACGGCGCGCTCGCATGCAAGAACGCTTCGCAATATTCTTCAAACGTTGCGCTTACCGTTCGCAATTCGGCCGCGCAAGTCCGGCACTCCGCGCATTCCGCCAAGTGCCGCGCGATTTCGGACGCTTCACCAACCGAAACCTCGCCGTCAATCCACGCTACTAATCTTCGCGAATACTCACACATTGCACTTCTCCGCTAATTTCCTAATCGCTCGCTCCACCGTCTCGCCCGCCGTAGATGTTCCGATCCCCAGCACTTCGCCAATCTCGCGGTAGCGCAGTCCGCCCGCGCGCAGCAGCAGGCATTCGCGCTCGCTTTCCGTCAAAAGCTTCATTGCTTTGCCGAGCCGCTGAAATTTTTCTTTCTTCAGCACCGCGCGCTCCGGCGTGTCCTTGTCCGCGATCGATTCAACGACGGTTGCATCCAGCGGCGCCGACAATCTCCGCGCATAACTTTTTTGCCGGTTCCGCGCCGCGTTGTGTGCGACCCGATACAGCCAGCTCCGAATGCTTTCCTGCGAACCGTTGCCCGCGAGATGCCGCTGCAGACTCACGAACGCATCCTGCACCACGTCCTGCGCTTCGTCTCGCGACAGCCCCAAACACACCAGGTATCGCAGCAACGGCTTCTGCAATTCCCGGTACAGTTTGGCAGCCTCGCCCACGTCCGCCCCAAAACGCGAGAGCGGCAAGGCCAACGGCACTGACTCGTCACTCATCAGGTCCCCGCATCGCCTCTCTGTGTATATAACAATCGACCATGCTCGTTTTCCGGCGCGGCCATGCATCTTTCCATTGGACGCCCAATAAGCGCGTTTCTCTCACGTTGTGTTTGTAGAGTTGACGGCACGCGTTTGAAATCCGAGAATCTGAAGCGGTCCGCTCGCCAGCGTTTTCTTGCCACACTTCGCGCGGACAGGACAAACAACCTTCATGCGCTCTCCCCTTCGGCGTGCTGCCATATTCCTGCTCGCTTGCGTGGGCCTGCTGGTCGCGGGCGCAGCTTTGGTGCAATCGCGACCGCCGCAGTTTCGTTTACTTGTAGCGAGCGATTCGGACAACGCGCAGGCACCGGCGCAGATGCAGCGTGCCGCTCCGCAATACAACACCTCCGAGGCCTATCGGCTCAACACCCTCGGCGTCGCCTACATGAATCAGCAGCGGCCCGCCGATGCGCAGAAATATTTCGAGCAGTCGCTCGCGACGGATCCCACATTCGAGGTCGCGCGGCTCAATCTCGGCATCTCGCTCCTTGCGCAACAGAAACTCGAGCCCGCACGCACGGCGCTAGCGGCGGCCACCGCGAAGCTACCGCAGGACGCGTACGCCTGGTACAACCTCGGCCTCACCTACAAGGATCTCGGCGACGCCGAAAAGGGCGTTGATGCGTTCGCGCGCGCCGCGCAAATCGCGAACGAAGCCGATCCGTGGTATTTCGTCGGCTATCTGCAATCGCAACTGCAACACAACGAAGAATCCATTGCGGCGTTTCAGAAAGCGCTTGCGCTGTTTCCCTATCACGCTTCCGCAGAATTTGGTCTCGCTCGCGCATACCAGCGCAGCGGCAACGCCGACGCTGCGCGCGAGCACCTCGCCAAATTCCAAAAAATCACCGCCGACCATCTTGGCTCGCCGTTTGGGGCTGGCTACGGCGACCAAGGCCGCCTCTCGCTCGCTGAACTTCCGCGCAGCGCCATGCAAAACGCGCCACCGGCGATTCCCGTTCGTTTCTCTCAGCAATACGTTACGTCCCTCGTTGCTCAACCGGTCGGTGCGGCGCGCGGAATGCCGCGATCCCCTACTCCCGTCGGCCCTAGCTACGGCGCGTGCTTTTTCGACTACGACGGCGACGGCAAACCCGATCTGTTCCTTGTTAGCGCCCTCGGCGGGAACGACAAACCCGGCGCTATCACGATTGGCGGTGGAGGAAGGGCGACGAGCCATCTCCTCCACAATCTCGGCGATGGTAAATTCGCGGATGTCACGGAACCTGCGGGCCTTGAAACTGCCGCCACAGGCTTGGGCTGCGCCGCGGGCGATTTCGATAACGATGGTCACACCGATCTGGCCGTCTGCTTTGCCGATGGTGTCCGCCTTTACCACAATGACGGCGCCGGAAAATTTGAAGACGTCACGGAAAAAGTTGGCATTCGCCACGAAGCCGGCTGCGTCGGCCTGACTTGGGTTGACTACGACCACGACGGCGACCTCGATCTGTACGTTACGATGCAGCCGACGGCAACGGCTTCGCCCGGCGGGAAAGCCCACAACGTTCTTTGGCGCAACAACGGTAACAGTACGTTTACTGATGTAAGCGCGGAAACCGCACTCGGTATCGAAGGCACTGGTGGAGGCGTTGTGACGACGGATTTTAACAACGACCGCGCCATCGACTTCGTTATACCCGGTGGCGACGACGGCGCGTCCATTCTCTTGAATCCGCGCGAAGGAAAATTCACTGCACTCCCCGCGATCGATTTCAAAAAAGAAAATCTTCCGCCCGCGGTGGGTGTGGTGGCGTTCGATTTCAACAAGGACGGTTGGATGGATCTCGCTTTCACGCACGCGGGCGCGCCGGGTATCAGTCTTTGGCGCAATGTTGACGGCAAACGTCTCGAGCGCGTCGCGCTGCCCGATTTCGGCTGGCAACGCGGCTGGGGAATTTCCGCGCTCGATTACGACAACGACGGCTGGCTCGATCTCATCGCGGTGGGCGAATCTGCCAGCGGCGGACAGATTCGCTTGCTGCGTAATCTTGGCGTGCGCGGCTGGGCGGACATGACCAGAGAGGCGAGGCTGGAATCCGTGAAACTCACACAACCCCGCGCCGTCGCTGTCGCGGATATCGCGGGGAATGGGGCCGCCGACCTGGTCGTCACGCAACTCGGCGGGCCTCCGATTTTTCTCAAGAATGAAGGAGCCGCCCAGCACAACTGGATGAGCGTTGATCTGAAAGCACTCGCGGACAACAAAAGCGCCATCGGCACGAAAGTGGAAATTTACGCCGGCGCGCTCTACCAGAAGTGGGAAGTGCAGGGCGCGTCCGGCTATCTCGGCCAAAATGCTCCAGGAATTCTTGCGGGGCTCGGCGACGAAAAAACCGCCGAAGTGGTTCGCCTGCTGTGGCCCACCGGCGTGCCGCAGGATGAGATCAATCTCGCCGCAAGAAAGATGCAGTCCGTAGCTGAGATCGATCGTCGCGGCAGTTCGTGCCCGGTCTTATTTTCCTGGAACGGCCACGAATACGAATTCATCGCCGACATGATTGGCCCCGGCGTAGTCGGACATTGGGTTGGCCCGGGCGAGCACGGCGTGGCGGAGCGCGACGTGCCCGATCCTGATGAATATCTGAAAGTCAGCGGCGCGAGCGTGCGCCCGCTGCACGGCATGCTGAGTTTCCGGTTCATGGAGCCGATGGAAGAGACGGTATATCTCGATCAACTCCGCCTCGTGGCTGTGGACCATCCATCAAGTTTCGAAGTGTTTCCCAATGAACGTTTCGTTTCCGCACCGCCATTTCCGGAATTCAAAGTCGTTGCCAGCCGCGACGCGCATCCTCCGGAGGGCGCGTGGGATGATCGCGGCAACGATGTGCTATCGCTGATTTCGCAGCGCGACAGAAAATACGTGACGGATTTCGAGAGCTTGCCGTTCGCGGGCTTCGCCAAACTTCACTGGCTCGAACTCGATCTCGGCGCGTGGGATGCAGCGGAGCCGCTGCGTCTGATCATGGACGGCTACACGGATTATTTCACGGCGACTTCAATGTACGCCGCGGACCAGGCGGACGTGAAAGCCATCGCACCGTACGTTGAAGCGCTCGGCGCGAATAGCAAGTGGACGCGCGTGGTGGACGATCTCGGATTTCCCGCCGGTCTCGAACGAACGATGATCGCCGACCTCACGGGAAAACTTCCGGCGGGCACGCGGCGCATCCGCGTCGTCACGAATCTGAAGATTTATTGGGACGCGATTCGGATTGATCAGACTCCCGATGCGAAGAGCCTGCGCGGCGCGGGTAAATCGTCCAGCGGCGCTCCAGATGCGCCGGAAGTTCGCGTGGCCGATGTTCCGTTGGCAAGAGCAGCATTGGAATTCTTCGGCTACCCGAAAGAAATTCGACTGACGCCGGCGAGCGACACGACATATTCTTTCAAAAACCGCAGCATGACGGGACCGTACGCGCGGGCCGCGGGAAATTACACGCGGTACGGCGACGTGCTCGATTTGCTCAGCGCGGTGGACGATCGCTTCGTGGTGTTCGGCTCCGGCGAAGGCGTGGCGCTCGATTTCGATCCAAGCAAGTTGCCCGCGTTGCCTGCAGGCTGGGCGCGCGACTACTTTTTCTATGCCAACGGGTTCGAGAAGGACCTCGACTTTTATGCTGCGCACGCGTTCAGCGTCGAACCGCTGCCGAAGCACGGAATGATTCCCTATCCGTATCCGCCGGGCAAAGAATATCCGACGGATGCGCAGCATCTCGGCTACGAACTGGAGTACAACACGCGGCAGCGCTCGGACAAGATGCCGCCGAGCCTAAGTTATCGGTACTCACAGCAGCCAAAGCAGCCCAATTAACCGCGCCGCATGCACCGGCAGGAGTGCCTGCTCTAGCGAGTCGACGCCGGGAAGGCCTCAATCCCACTCAACCGGTTGCCACGACCTCGTTTGCGAACTCTTTAAGACGGCGTCGCACAGCAACATCTCGTGGTGACCGGTTTCAAACGTCGGGAAAGTTCTCGGCGCTTTCAGATCGCCCGCCTCGATGTATTCATAGAAATCGCGGAAAAGCTGCATGAAGGTATCGGGATAGCCTTCGGCGTGCCCGCCGGGATACATGGCGTAGCGCCGCGCTTCGGGGGCCATTAACGAAGGATCCTTGATGAGCGAGCCGTTCGGCGACTCGCGGCGGCCGATAAACAGTTGGTTGGGATTCTCCCCTTCCCACCAAAGCGAGCCGTTCGACCCATCGATGCCGAAACCGAGGCCGCATTTGTGGCCTGCGCTGACTTGCGACACGGTGACCACGCCGCGCAGGCCCTCTTGAAAGTGCAGCAGGATGGTGGCGTAGTCGTCGGTGGACATTTCCATGTCGTCGAAGCCGGCGGCGTCGGCTTTCTTGAAAGTTTCCACGCGGCCACGCGGTTTGCGCCGCACGGGAACAACCGTTGCGAGATCGGCGCACACTTGCATAATTTTTTTACCGGTGAGAAACATCAGCAGGTCCATGGCGTGCGTGCCGATGTCGGAGACGGCGCGCAATTCGCCGCCGAGATTCTGTTCGAGCCGCCAGTTCCAGTCCGTCGGATGCAGAAGCCAGTCCTGCAAAAACTTTCCGTGCGCGGTGTGCGGCGCGCCGATATCGCCGCGGCGGATCATTGCGTGCGCTTCCTGACAGAGCGGGTAGTAGCGCAAATTGTAAGCGACGCCGCCGACGCGGTTCGCTTCGCGCGCAACTTGCACGAGCATGGCCGATTCGCGCGAATCCATGGCCAGCGGCTTTTCGCAGAGCACGTGTTTGCCCGCGCGCAGCAATTTGCCGGACTGCTCGAAATGCACGTGATTCGGCGTGCAGATGTGCACCGCGGTCACGGCGGAGTCCGCGGCGAGTTCGTCGAGCGACGCGTAGGAGCGCTCGAGGCCCAGCGCCTCGCGCGATTCCTCGCCGCGCTCTTTCGAGCTGCCGAGAATTCCGCGAATCGGAATGCCCAGCCGCCGGATGGCATCCACGTGCGCTCTTCCAACAAATCCAACGCCGATGACTGCCGCTACATGCTTCATTTCCCCGCTCCTCGAGTGCTGGCCGCGCCGGAAAAACATCGGGCAGACGGCCTGGGCGCCGTGCGCGGCGCCGGAGGGAAGGTATCAGGTTTTGGGTGCGGCACAAATAGCGTAGGCGCGGCGGCAAATCCGCGCTGTCGTGAGCCACGCAAGAAGGGGCAACGCTTGTTGCCGCCGGCACCCGGCCGGCCAAGGAAAAAACGCTTGACAGCCACAGTTTCTCTTCTTAGGCTCGCAGCAGTAGAATGCAACAAATGTTTCACTTGTTTCCCTCGCGCCCACCCAGCGGCCGGTGCCCCGCTGACCCGTGGCAGAGGATCGAAGGGGGTCTTCGATGATTAGAGAAGTGGTTCGGCGAACTGCATTCAAGCATGCGATTCTTTCTCCGGCGGCAGTCGGCACTTTGTTTCTGGCGGCGGCTGCGACGATTTGGGCGCCTGCAGCGCGCTCGCAAACGACTTCGACAATTCAAGGTACGGTGACGGACAAGCAGGGTTTGGCAGTCAGCGGCGCGGAGTTGAAGCTCTCGGGTGACATCATCGGCACAAGCCGGACTACTACGTCCGATGCGGGCGGCGGCTATGCTTTCGCCAATTTGCCGGCGGGGATTTACTCGCTCACGGTGACGCACGCGGGGTTCGCGACAAACGCGTTTAAAGATATTGATGTGACGCTGAACCGGACGCTGACGTTTAACGTGACGCTGCAAGTCGGGCAAGTGGACCAGGTGGTGAACGTCAGCGCGGAACTACCGTTGCTGGAGACTAACGCGTCTTCCACCGGCTCGACGATTCTGCCGCAGGACATCGGCAACATGCCGATTAACGGTCGCAACTATCTCGACCTTCTGCAGCTTGTCCCTGGTGTCGCCATCTACCGCCAGGCGGACGTGAACAGCGACAATGCCACACCGATTCTCGGCGAGCGCGCCAACAATACCGGGTTTCTGATCGACGGACTCCCTAACGAAAACGAACTCGCGGGAGGCGCGGCTTCGCAATTTAATCAGGACACCATTGCGGAATTCCAGGTGATTACGTCCGGTTACAAAGCGGAGTTCGGCCACTCGTCGGGCGGCGTGGTGAACGTCATCACGAAGTCTGGCGGAAACAATCTGCACGGACTCGCATCCGCCTACCACCGCAACAATGCATTCGACAGCTCCGATATTCCCTCACAAAGCGCCAGCGCTGCCACCAGCATCCCCGGGCAAAGGCAGCCGCCGTATCTGTTGCGCTGGGATTACGACGCGGCCGCCGGCGGTGCCATGGTGCGCGACAAGGCATTTTGGTTCGTGTCCGCAGAAGGCATACACGAAAACCGAGCGCTGAACTTCGTTCCTCCGCCCAATACGCCGCAATTCATCCTGAACAACGAGGAAACTTACAACGAACCAACCACGGACCGTGAAGTCCGTCTCTTCGGGAAATTTGATCAGGTGTTGCGCAATCACCACCTGACCGAGCAAGTGAACTACACCAACGTCCATGTGAACAGCAGCAATCCGTTGTCGGCTTCAACTGCTCTGCCCTCGACCCGCACCAACCTCGGCGATCGCAACCTGCTTCTGGGATTCAGCGACGTGATTACCTTCGGTGACTCCGGGAGTCCATTCATTCTGAATGTTCGCGGCCAGTATCGTGATGAGCCGACCCTTGCAAGCCCCTCTCATCCCCAGGCTGGACCGAATACCATTTTTAACGTGTTCAGCAGTTTCACGACCGGGGGCATTTTCGGAGACCTCGGCCAGCCGTCATACGGCGCGACGTTCACGCCTTCCACCATTGAGCAGAAATACGGAACCGCCGGCGTGAACCTGGCCAAGACCATCAATCGTCATACGGTGAAATTCGGCTGGGATTTTGAACACACGCACGTCGACGGCGTGGAAGCCAACGCTCAGCAGGACCAGTTGTTCGCGACGCAGGCCGACTATCAACAGTTCGGGCCGATCGATGCGGGGTTTTTCCTGCTCCTCACGATCGGCGGTCTGACTCCTCAAGCCAACGACATCAAGCTCCGCAACAACTATGACGGTCTGTGGATTCAGGACGACTGGAAGGTCATGCACAATCTCACACTTAACGGCGGCGTGCGATGGGACTATGACTCCGCTTTCCAGAAAGCCGACAACATCTCGCCGCGCATTGGTTTTGCATGGTCCGCGAACTCAAAGACGGTCGTACGCGGAAGCTTTGGCTACTTTTACGATCACTTCCGGCTGGGCCTGGTACGCGACATTCCCGGATTCGGCGGCGCGGATCTGCGCGAGACTCAGCCGCTTTCATTCCCGAGGCTGTTTTATGGTGTACCAACAATCGCGCCCGCGCTGTTCGGCCTGTGCCTGTCGCCGACGCAGACTGATGCCCAAATCGCCGGCCAAGCGTGTCCGTATCCATTCGATCCGCCCGGGACACCGTACTTTGGAGTCGACCACCTGAATAATGTGGTGGCCACCGGCCATGCGCCGATTCCCAGCAATGTCGCCGTGAATATGGGCAACGTCCAGCAGCTATCTGGCCTCAGTCCGTCTGCCTACTTAACTGCGGCCGATACGGCTACAGGTGTGCCGCCGAACTTCTGGCTCTGGGGCCCCTTTGGCGCGCTGTCGTTTCTAGTGATTCAGCCAAGCGCGTTTCCGGTGACCATCGATCCGAGTTTCGCAACGCCCTACACGCAGAGCTACACGCTCGGCGTGCAGCGCCAGCTCGGCAACGATTGGGCTATCACTCTCGATTATTACCACAAGGACATCAACAACATCCTTGGCGTGCGCCAGACCAATCTGGCGTTCGCTTCGCGCATCCACAACAACTCGACCGTGCCCTTCGTGAACGGATTCGGACCGTGGTACGCCGGAACGTATAACGGCGGAATCCTGTCGTTCGAGAAGCGCATCAGCAAGCTTTACTCTGTCGGGGGCAGCTATTCGTACGTCTCCGAAAACGATGACGCGCTCAATTCCAATCTTGGTACCAGCGCAGTTGGCGGAGGCAACGGCTTTCCGACCGACAGCTTCCGCGGGATAGTACCGGTAGTAACCGATCCCGGAACAGCCACGTGCCCGGCGAAGACCAACGCCACGGCGTCGTTCTTCGCGTGCAACGGAAACTTCGTACCGAAGGCGGGTATTTTTTATAATGGCGCGACGCTCGATAATGGCCCGTCCGATTTTGCCTTGCGTCACACGTTCGAAGCACACGGACAATTGCATTTGCCGTGGAAGATTGAGTTCAGCAGCCTCGTGCGCGCGCAGAGTGGCTTCCGCTACACGGCGTCGGCAGTCGCGCCGATCGATCAGGATGGGAACGGGAACTTCAACGGCCGGGACCTGAAGACGGGACGCAACGCCTTTACGGCGCCGATTTTCGTTAACATGGACTCACGGTTCGCAAGAGTCTGGACGATTCGCGAACGCTATCGCCTGGAAGGACTTTTCGAGTTCTTCAATCTTTTCAACAATGGAAATGCCGCAGCTATGCAAATCCAGCAAGCTCAGAAGACATTTGGCACGGTTTCCCAGTGGCTGCCGGGCCGCGAAGGGCAAGTCGGCCTGAAAGTGGAATTCTGATCCGGCGGTAAATTAAATCCCCACGGGCGGCGGACGGTTCGCCGCCCTTGCTTTTTCTGGCACGTATTTCCTCCGAGAAACCTTAAGAGAACTCCCACACTTCCGCGAATCGCTGCTCGCTCAACGAACCCGAAACCCGCGCCATCGAGCGGGCGCCTCGCAACAAATGTTGAAGTGCAGCCCCGCGGCGAAAGTCAACGTACCGGTGTGCTCCATCAATGCTCCCTGGTGGAGAGCGGAAACCGCCGTGCAAGAAACAAAGGGATACACGGGAAGAAACGCGGGAAAAGACCATAGAAACTGCAAAAAAAGGGCTGTGACGGCTGTCACTGAGTGCCGATTCGGAACTTGGGAGACTGTTAAGGAGCGACAAGAGAGCGCAGGGGCTGTCGGTTCGAGTGTGAGCAGGATGGGAGCCTGAGAAAACGCCATGTCCACCAAAAAAGTGATCGTGGACGGTAACGAAGCTGCCGCGGATGTTGCCTACCGGTTGAACGAAGTCATCGCCATATACCCGATAACGCCGTCTTCGCCGATGGGGGAGTGGTCCGACCAATGGGCGGAAGAGGGGCGGAAGAATCTCTGGGGAACGATTCCGAAAGTCATCGAGATGCAGTCGGAAGGCGGGGCGGCGGGAGCGTTGCACGGAGCGCTGCAGGCCGGGGCGCTGGGGACGACGTTTACGGCATCGCAGGGGCTGCTGCTGATGATCCCCAACATGTACAAGATCGCGGGGGAGCTAACGCCGGCGGTGATCCATGTAGCGGCGCGGACGGTGGCGGCGCACGCGCTTTCGATTTTCGGGGACCACAGCGACGTGATGGCGGCGCGAGCGACGGGGTTTGCGATGCTATGCGCGAACTCGGTACAGGAGGCGGGCGACTTTGCGTTGATTGCGCAGGCGGCTTCGCTGGAGTCGCGCATTCCGTTTATGCATTTCTTTGACGGATTCCGGACATCGCACGAACTGAATCAGATGATTCCGCTGACCGATGAGGATCTGGCGGCGCTGATTGACGGAAGTTTCGTGAGGAAGCACCGGGAGCGAGCGCTTTCGCCGGACAATCCGGTGCTGCGGGGGACGGCGCAGAATCCGGACGTGTTTTTCCAGGCGCGGGAGGCAAGCAATCCGTTCTACCGGGCTTGCCCGACGATTGTGCAAGACGTGATGGAGAGATTTGCGAAACGGACGGGGAGGAGTTACGGGCTATTCGACTATGTGGGAGCGCCGGACGCTGAGCGTGTGATCGTGATGATGGGCTCGGGCGCAGGCGCGGTGGAAGAGACGATCGAGGAGTTGCAAACGCGAGGGGAGAAAGTCGGATTGCTGAAAGTGAGGCTGTTCCGACCGTTCGAAGCAGGCGCGATGCTGGCGGCACTGCCGGCGACGGCAACGAGTATCGCGGTGCTGGATCGGACGAAAGAGGCAGGATCAGTGGGAGAGCCGCTGTACCTTGATGTGGTGACGGCGTTCAGCGAGGCGCGCGGGGCGCGGGCGTTCCCGAAAATTATCGGCGGGCGGTACGGACTTTCGTCGAAAGAGTTCACGCCGGCGATGGCGAAGTGCGTGTTCGATGAGCTGAAGAAAGCGAACGCGAAGAACCATTTCACGGTGGGAATTCGCGACGACGTTACGCATACCAGCCTGGAGTATGACGCGGAGTTTTCGACGGAAAATGCCGATACGGTACGGGCGGTATTTTACGGATTAGGGTCGGACGGAACGGTCGGGGCGAACAAAAATTCAATCAAGATTATCGGGAAGCGGACGGAGAAGCACGCGCAAGGATATTTCGTGTACGACTCGAAGAAATCGGGATCAATTACGGTATCGCATCTGCGTTTCGGACCGCGGCCGATTCGCTCGTCGTACTTGATCACGAAAGCAAGTTTCGTGGCGTGCCACCAGTTTCAGTTTTTGGAGCGGATGGATGTCTTGCAGGTGGCGGAGCGAGGAGCGACGTTCCTGCTGAATGCACCGTACGGGCCCGAAGAAGTGTGGAAGCATTTGCCGGAGCCGGTGCAGGAAGCGATTCTTCAGAAGGGGCTGGAGTTTTACGTAATTGACGCGTACAAGGTGGCGCGCGAAGCGGGCATGGCGAACCGCATCAACACGGTGATGCAGACGTGCTTTTTTGCGATCAGCAAAGTGCTGGAACGCGACGCGGCGATCGCGGCGATCAAGGATGCCATTCGCGAAACGTACGGAAAGCGGGGCGAAGCGGTAGTGGAGAAGAATTGCGCGGCGGTGGACCAGACCTTGGCGAATCTGTATCGCGTGACGCCGGAAAAGCAAGCGCAAAGCGGGTTGCGAGTGTTGCCACCGGTGGGCGAACAAGCGCCGGCGTTCGTACGCAACGTTTTGGGGACGATGATCGCGGGGCTGGGCGATTCCCTACCCGTCAGCGCCATGCCGATTGACGGAACGTTTCCGACGGGCACGGCAAGGTGGGAGAAGCGCAACATCGCGCAGGAAATTCCCGCGTGGGACGAAGAGCTGTGCATCCAGTGTGGGAAGTGCGTGCTGGTGTGTCCGCACGCGGTAATCCGCGCGAAGGTGTATGACGAGGCGGAGCTAGCCGGAGCGCCGGCGACGTTCAAAGCGACGAAGCCACGATGGCGGGAATTCGAATCGCTGCGGTACACGCTGCAGGTTTCGCCGGAAGACTGCACGGGCTGCGGACTGTGCGTGGACATTTGCCCAGCGAAGAGCAAGAGCGAAGCAAAACACAAAGCGATAAACATGGAGCAGCAGGCGCCGCTGCGAGAAACGGAGAGCGCCAATTGGAATTTCTTCAGCGCGCTGCCGGATATGGACCGCGAGCGACTGGCGCATGCGCACGTGAAGGACGTGCAATTGCTGGAGCCGCTCTTCGAGTTTTCGGGAGCGTGCGCGGGTTGCGGAGAGACCCCGTACATAAAGCTGCTTACGCAGCTGTTTGGCGACCGCTTGCTCATCGCGAACGCCACGGGATGCTCTTCGATTTACGGAGGAAACCTGCCGACGACGCCCTACACAACGAACGACTGCGGGCGAGGGCCGGCATGGTCGAATTCGTTGTTCGAAGACAATGCGGAGTTTGGATTGGGAATGCGGCTCGCCGCGGACAAGAAGGCGGACTTCGCGAGAATTCTTGTCGCTCGGAACGCACAGCAGATCGGCGAACAACTGGCGCAGGAGCTTCTGAACGCGGACCAGTCGAAAGAAGCCGGAATTGCGCAGCAGCGTGAGCGCGTGGCCACACTGAAGAAAAGGCTGGCCGCAATGGCTGGATCAGACGCTAAAGATCTGGCCGCGGTGGCGGACTCGCTGACGCGAAAGAGCGTGTGGCTCGTCGGCGGAGATGGCTGGGCGTACGACATCGGAGCGGGCGGGCTGGATCACGTGCTGGGATCGGGCGCGAACGTGAATGTGCTGGTGCTGGACACGGAAGTGTATTCGAACACGGGCGGGCAGATGTCCAAGGCGACGCCGCGGGCAGCAGTGGCGAAGTTCGCAAGCGGCGGCAAACAGACGGCAAAGAAAGACCTGGCACTGGAGGCCATCAGCTACGGATCGGTGTACGTGGCGCGCGTGGCGATGGGCGGAAACGATACGCATACGGTCAAAGCATTTCTGGAGGCGGAGGCGTACGATGGGCCGTCGCTCATCATTGCGTACAGCCACTGCATCGCGCACGGCTACGATATGGTTTTCGGAATGGAGCAGCAAAAAGCGGCGGTGCTATCGGGATACTGGCCGCTGGTGCGCTACAACCCGGAGTTGCGGCTGGAGGGCAAGAATCCGTTTCAACTGGACAGCCGGGCGCCGACGATGCCGCTGCAAAAGTACGCGTACCAAGAGGCGCGGTATTCGATGCTGGCGAGGAGCAATCCCGAAGCTGCGCGTGAATTGCTGAAGCTGGCACAAGAAGACGTCGACCGCCGCTGGAAGGTCTATTCGAATCACGCGCAAGGAACGGAAACGCCGGAAACTGCCGCAGAGAAAATACCGGTCGGGGCGCCGCCGGCGCAGGACGAGAAGCGATGATCGAGCTTACGACGACGTATCTGGGCCTGCCGCTGCGGTCGCCGATCGTGGCTTCGGCGTCGCCGTTATGCGATTCCCTCGAGAAGATCCAGCGATTCGAGGAAAACGGAGTGGGCGCGGTGGTGCTGCCGTCGCTCTTCGAGGAGCAACTCGACCTGGAGAGCCAGGCGGTGAACTCCGACCTGACCCGCGGAGCGGAGAGCTTCGCGGAGTCACTCAATTATTTTCCGGACTTGCACACCTACAACTTGGGACCGGATGCGTATCTGGAACTCATTCATAAAGCCCGGAAGAGCGTTGCAATTCCTGTGATCGGAAGCCTGAACGGATTTTCGCCGGGCGGCTGGACGCGGTATGCGAAGTTGATCGAGGAAGCGGGAGCGTCCGCGCTGGAGTTGAACATCTATGACGTCGTAATCGATCCTGGTCATGCAGGATCGAAAGTCGAGGACGAGTATTGCGAACTGGTGAAGCACATCAAGAAGAGCGTGCGGATTCCGGTAGCGGTGAAGCTCTCGCCATTTTTTACGTCAATTGCGAACGTGGCGAAGCGGCTGGATGAAGCAGGTGCGGACGGACTGGTGCTGTTCAACCGGTTCTATCAGCCGGACATTGACATCGACACGATGGAAATTGTGCCGAGCTTGAAGCTAAGCCAGCCACGAGAATTGTCGCTACGCCTGCACTGGGCTGGGATCTTGTATGGAAATGTGGCCGCGAGCATCGCGATTACTGGCGGCGTGCACTCCGGACGAGATGTCATCAAGGCCATGATGGCGGGAGCGGACGCGGCAATGATGACCTCGGCGTTCCTTGAAAACGGCATCCGGCACGCGCACGTAGTGCTGCACGAGATGACGCGTTGGATGGAAGAACACGAGTATGAATCGGTGGCGCAAATGCGCGGCAGCATGAGCCGGCGGTCGGTTCCGAATCCTTCGGGATTCGATCGCGCGAATTATGTAAAAGTACTCAGTTCGTTCACGTTGGAGCACCGGCGAGACAACCGGTAATCCAAGCCTGAAAGAACCTGAACTACGCTCAGACTCCTACTGAGCAGAAAAACTTGAAATAACTCGATCGAGGCGCGGCGCCGAACACAAAGCGGAAGGCGGCCGCCAGTACAATCTCGTGCGCTTCGCCGAGCCTCACATGGAGTCACTGCAAGAACGGTGAAACCTAGTTGCCGGTGGAGCTGGCGCTCAATGCGGACCCAGCGGATGACATCGTTTCCGCTTTTTTCACGGTGCGAAGGCTAGGCTCGGCGCGCTGCCAGAGCAGTCGGGCGTCCGCGACGTCGTTGGGATAGTCTTCGGTTGAGTGCACGCCGCGGGGCTCAAGAATGACATCCGCGCGGCGATTGTAGGCCAGCCAAGTGGTCTTGGTGTGCTTGGTCATCCACTTTTCCGGCTTCTCCGGATCCTTGGACTGTAGCGCGATGACCGCTTTCTCACCGAGTTGGTCCTGCTTGCCTTCCGCGCGGACTTCAACCTTGTCTGTCGGTACTCCATGCGCGACGAGGAAGGACTTGATGAGGTTGGCGCGGCGTTCGCTGAGCAATAGGTTGTAGTGCTTGGGGCCGCGAACGTCGGCGTGCGCCACGATGAGCAAAGTGCCCTGGTGATCGTACTGCGCGTAGTTGGTGAAGTGATTGGCGATGTTGGTGAGGGTCTTCATCTCGCTGGCAAGCAGGCCGTCCTTGGGGTGATGCTTCGTCGGGTAGGCTGTGGGATAGAAAAGGCTGGCGAGCGTGACTGCGGGCGGAGGATCAATGGAACCGACCACGTGGAGCCTGGCGGTCTTGGTAACGGAACCGCCGCAGGCGTTCGTCGAAGTGAGCGTGTAGGTCTGGTCCTCGTTGACAGGTCCGGTAGTCTGCTGTTTCGGATCTGCGTTGACGGTGCGGCTGCCGCTCATGGCTTCCGATTGCAAGGGCGAAACCATCGCGGAATTGGCGTTGGAAGTATTCCAGTTCAGGGTGGCCGAACCGTCTTCGACGACCTTGTCGCCGACCTTGTGGTAGCGGACTTCCGGCTGGCTGAGGGAAATGGAAGCGGTGGGCTCAACGTTGACGTCGATCGTGACGGACTGCGTGGCGTCGCCGCCAGGGCCCTTGGCAGTAAGCACATACGTGGTGTTTTTGGTGGGAGAAACGGAGCGATTGCCAGTCGAGGAAACATCGCCGACGCCGGAGATGGAAGTGTCCACGGCATTTGCGGAGTTCCAATTTAGATCTGTCGATTGACCGCACGAGAGATTAGAGGACTGCGCGGAAAGTTGTGTAGTTACGGGAGCAACGGGCACGGTGGCGCTGGCAATTCCGGCACGGAATCGCGGTTGCGGAGGCATGTTCAGGCCTTCCTTCCAGTCCTTGGTATCGATCTTGCCGTTCTGATCGAGATGAACCGTGATGTGCTGGCCGGCCTTGGCAGTGATCGGGCCAGACCAGATGGTGTTGCCTTCGCGAGTCACGGTGACTTGATACGTTCCCGGATGAACCAGCAGCCGCTGGTGCCAAACCCAATCCCAGTCGAACTCATCCACGTGGCCGACGAAGTAGGAGGGAGTCTGGCCGTTGAGAAGAACCGCCGCGCGAGGATCGCCTTTGAACTCGATGTCGGCGAAGGGGCCCGCGACTTTGTCGCCGGAGGGTTGCAGGGAGACGCTGAGATTGGTGGTTTTGCCGGAAGCAATCTGTACGTCTTGCGTGTTGGGTTGATAGCCGTAGTTGTAAACGCCGATTTTGTGATCGCCGGAAGAGAGGGAAATGGTTTGGCTGCCGTCGCGAATGGCTTTGCCGTCGACGAAGACGTAGGCCTGCTTGGGAACAACGTGGATTTTGAGTTTTCCCGTTTCGGAAGAAGATTGCGGGAAGGCGGAAACTGCGAAGAAAGCGAGGGCAGCGGCTAACGAAACCGCCGCGGCACACGAACGTCTAGAGAGCATCTGGGAATTCTCCTTATTGAAGTTTGCAATCAACATGGGGGCATGGCTGGGGGCGCAGAATCCACAGGGCGGCCCCGGTCGGAGAATGAAGAATGCTGGGGCCGCCCTGGCGCACCCCCAAGACCTGTAACGGTCTGCCCAGCCGCGAGGTGCGCAAGCCGGTTCAATATATCGTGATGCGATATGTTTTGCAGGCGTTGTATGACGGAATGTATCGTGTTACGATATTTTCCGAATACAACGAGCGATCAGATGGCGTTGCAGCGGGCCGGGGCTCCGCGCGGGAATGCGCGGCGAAAAGAGGAGGCCGGCAACGCGGTTGTGGTTTTCTATACTCGAAAACCGCCGGAGGTACTTCGCGCTTGGTTGACCAGTGCGTCTTCTTGGCAGTGATGGAGGACAAGTGATTCGGCGGCGAATCTACATCGAATCGCGCGCGAGGTCAGCCGTCTATCCGCGGAGCACAGGTTGATCGGAAAGATTGGTTCCGCAAAGCGGGAAAGTGAAATTGGAGGCGCGGGTGGGATTCGAACCCACGAATGGAGGTTTTGCAGACCTCTCCCTTGGGCCACTTGGGTACCGCGCCAAAGAAAATCAGTATAGCAAAAGTGGCGAGTGGCGAGTGGCGAGTGGCGAGTGGCGAGTGGCGAGCAAGAGCGGGAGCAAAGCGATCTCACCGCGGGAGAATCTGCATCGCTGGAGCCTGCGTCAAGTTCGGGGCGCCGTCCTAAATCGCAAGAACTGGCCGTTACGCTCCGCACTCCGATTTTTGTTTCGCGCGTTAGCGGGTTCGTTTTTCGTAGCAGCACAGGGTCAAGCCTGTGCCACCAGAGCTACTTCTTTGCGGCGACGAGAGGGGAGGCGATTTTGGCTTCGCGAAGGAAGCGCGCGGATTCCTCCGGCGGCGTCGGATTGATGTAGAAGCCGGTGCCCCATTCGAAACCCGCGACTTTAGTGAGTTTCGGAATGATTTCAAAATGCCAGTGGTAGTGGTCGTTGATCTCTTCGCCGACCGGGGAGGTGTGAATCATGAAATTGAAGGCGGGGCGATCGAGGACCGCGTCCACACGCATAAGCGTGTCCTTCAACATACGGGCAAGGCTGGCATACATGGTGCTTTGGTTGTTCTCATACGACGAGCCGTGAACCTTTGGCAGCAGCCACATTTCGAAAGGAAACCGTGAAGCGTAGGGAGCGAGCGTAATGAAGTGGTCGTTTTCGCTGACGATGCGCTCGCCGGTGTCGCGCTCCTGCCGAATGATGTCGCAGAAGATGCAGCGTTCCTTTTCATCGTAGTAGTGCCAGGAGCTGTCTACTTCTTCGCGTACACGGCGGGGAACGATGGGAAGCGCAATGAGCTGTGAATGGGTGTGTTCGACCGAAGCGCCGGCGGCTTCTCCGTGATTTTTGAAGATGAGTACGTAGCGGAAGCGCTTGTCGTTCTTGAGGTCGAGCATGCGGTCGCGGTAACACCAGAGGACGTCTTCCACCGCGCGCTCGCCGAGCGAGGCCAACGTGGCGGTGTGATCGGGCGTCTCGACGATCACTTCGTGCGCGCCGACGCCGTTCATCTTGTCGAAAAGACCTTCGCCCTCGCGCCCGAGATCGCCTTCGATGCCAAGCGCCGGAAATTTATTGGGAACCACGCGCACGCTCCAGCCGGACGTGTTGGCGCCGCCGTTCGTGCGGCCGTAGACAAGAATTTCCGGAGGCGTTTTTGCTTCGTGGCCCGGACAGAAGGGGCAATTCTTGCCATCGGGAGGGAGCGGGACGCTTTCGCGCAGGAAGTCGTTGGGGCGTTTTCCGCGCTCGGTGGAAATAATTACCCAGCGGCTGGTGATTGGGTCTTTACGAAGCTCCGGCAACGAACGCCTCCTTGATGGGCGCGCTTTTTCAACACCAAGCGCGCGACAAGAACAAGTGATTGTACCGTTTTTCGAGATTGCGGGCAGCCGTTAGCGTTACCGGCTGTGAAATTCACATTTGCGGGCTGAAGGCGTCTTTGTGGAGGCGCACTACGGGAGCGTGGCCAGGCGAGTTGTCAATGGCGAGGACGTCGAAGCGGAGAGGACATTCGGGAACGTGGCGCTCGGCAAGGAAGTGTTGAGCGGTGCGAACGAGGACGTGCTGCTTTCCTTCGGTAACGCTCAATTCCGGAAGCGCGGTGAGCGAATCGTCGCGGATGGTGCGCGTGCGGACTTCGACAAACGCGAGCGTCGAGCCGTCGTAACCGACGAGATCAAGTTCGCCTTTGGTCGAGCGCGGCATAAAGTTTCGGGCGATGAAGACATAGCCGTGTCGGCGAAGATACCAGTAGGCGTACGTTTCGCCGCGAATACCGGTGCGGCGGGCAAGCTGCTTGGTGTTCGCCGCAGATGGATCGTCGTCATCCTCGCGAAGGCCATTGCGAGAAGCCCAGTGGACGGCGTGGAAAATCAATCGGGAAACGATGGCCACAGCATATACCGATAAGTATTTCTGTTCAGGATATCCACGAAGTATAACAGAAACCCGCGGCGAGCACCGTAATTGGTGACGGCCGCGGGTTCGGGGTTGAGGCCTGGCTCGCAGCGCGTGGCCGCGAGCTCGGCGGAGCTGGTTAGAGCTTTTTCTCCACCTCGGAGATGCACTCTTCCAGAGTGCGAACCGCAAAATCAGCTTGTTCTTCGCCGATGAGCAAAGGAGGCGAGAGGCGAAGCGTGTTTTCGCCGGCACCGAGAATGCAAAGGCCTTTGTGGAAGGCCGAGTCGACGATGGCGTTGCGCAAGTCAGCTGCTTTTTCCTTGGTACGGCGATCGCGGACGATTTCCACTCCGATCATGAGGCCGCGGCCGCGAACGTCGCCGACGATCTTGAACTTATTCGTCCAGTTCACGATCCGGGCGAAAAGGAACTCTCCCATCCGGCTGGCGTTTTCGAGGTATTCGCTCTGGATGAGATTATGCGTGGCCAAAGCCGCGGCCAGGCAAACGGGATTGCCGCCGAACGTGGTGCCGTGCGAACCGGGCTTCCAGTTCATGATGCGCGCAGGCGCGATGAACGCGCCGAGAGGCATGCCGCTGGCGATGCCTTTCGCGGAGCAGACAATGTCCGGTTCGATGCCCGCATATTGGTGCGCCCACCATTTGCCGGTGCGCCCCATGCCAGACTGAACTTCGTCCGCAATGAGCAGGATGCCGTGCTTGCGACAGACGCGCTGAAGTTCCTGCAGGAAGAAATTCGGCGCGACGACGTAGCCGCCTTCGCCCTGGATGGGTTCGATGATGATGCCGGCGACTTCCTCGGGATCGAACAGACGCTTGAAGAGTTGCTGCTCGAGCAGTTCGAGGATTTCCGCGCCGCAGGTTTCTGCAGTGTGGCCGAGACCGCAGCGATAGGCATAGGGATAGGGGATGTGCTCGACGCCGGAGAGCAGATCGCCGAAGCCTTTGCGCTGCGTGGACTTCGAGGCGGTCAGAGAAAGCGCGCCCATGGTTCTCCCGTGGAAACAGCCATAAAACGCAATGAATTTGGTGCGGCGGGTAGCGTAACGAGCGAGCTTGATGGCTCCTTCGATGGCTTCGGTGCCGGAGTTCGTGAAGAAAACTTTTTTGGGTTCATCGCCGAATAGGGTGCCGACGAGGCGTTCGGCAAGCAGCGGCATGCTTTCGTAGTAGAAATCCGTGCCGGACATGTGAATCAGTTCGGCGGCCTGTTGTTGAATGGCCGCGACGACTTTCGGATGGCAGTGCCCGGTGGAGCAAACGGCGATTCCCGCGGCGAAATCGAGGAAAGAGTTTCCGTCAACATCCTCGACGATGGCGCCGTGGCCGCGTTTGGCGACCAGCGGATAGTCGCGGGTGTAGGACGGCGACATGAACTTCGAATCATTTTCAACAACGCGCTTGCCGATGGGTCCGGGCAGGGCGGTTATCAGCCGCGGAAGCCTGGTTTCGACCGTAGTAATCATTTCTTCCTCCTTAGCGAAGAATGAGCAGGAGTTAATGTGGATGGGCTGCCACAGGGCAGGTTTGCGTGCGCACACCCGGACAGACTACGAGAGAGTGAGCGCCCTGCCGGGAAGGAGGAAGTTAGTCGACGCCGAAGAGGTTTGGACGCAGCTCTGCCGGAGAAAAATGGCAGGGGAAACGATCGAGATTTGCGTGTTTCATTTACGTTTCCAACGGACGCTGCCGTCTCGCGCGTCTTCAATGATTATACCACGATCCGCGAGTTCCTTGCGGATGCGGTCGGAAGCGGCAAAGTCGCGGCGCTGGCGGGCAGCCTGGCGTTCCGCGATGAGCTTTTCGACGTCGGCGTCGCTTGGGCCGCTGTCGCCACCGAAGCCGATGGCGCGAAGTTTTTCGGCGTCGTTGTCTTCCATTACGGCGAAGACGCGGTCGAAGACATTGAGGAATTCCTGGACGGGAATTACCTCCGCCTGACGAAAATCGCCTTTGTCCATGGCGATGTTCACTTCGCGGACCAGATCAAACGCCGCGGCGAGGGCGCGCGCGGTGTTCAAGTCATCGGAGAGGCCGGCGTCAAATTCATCGGTGGCTTCGGCGATGCGACCCGCAAGCGCGGGTTGCCGGCCCGTAGGAAACTTTCCCTGCGCGAGGCGCGCAGCGAAATTGCGAAGCCGTTCGACGGAACTGGCGGCCTGGTGCAAGCCGTCGAAAGTGAAATTGAGCTGCTTGCGATACGGAACGCTGGCGAGCGCGAAGCGCAGCGCGGAAGGTCTGTAGCCTTTCGCGAAGAGATCGCGGAGCGTAAAGAAATTTCCAAGAGACTTGGACATCTTCTCGCCTTCCACGAGGAGATGTTCAGCGTGGAGCCAGTAGCGGACGAAGGGCTTTCCGGTGGCGCCTTCGCTTTGCGCAATTTCATTCTCGTGGTGCGGGAAAGCGAGGTCGATGCCGCCGGTGTGGATGTCGAGCGTCTCGCCGAGATACTTCATGGCCATCGCAGAGCATTCAATGTGCCACCCAGGACGGCCCTTGCCGATGGGCGTCTCCCAGAAATGCTCGCCGGGTTTCGGAGCTTTCCAGAGAGCGAAGTCGCGCGCGCTCTCCTTTTCGTAGCGATCATTGTCCACGCGAGCGCCGGCCTGGATACCGGCGACGTCGATATTGGAAAGTTTTCCGTAATTCGGAAATTTGGAAATGCGGTAGTAGATGGAGCCTTCGCTGGGATAAGTGAACGCCTTCTCCTGCAAGCGTTGGATGAGCCGAACCATGTCGTCGATGTGATCCGTGGCGCGAATCCAGTGTTCGGGAGCTTCAATGCTGAGCGTTTTGCAGTCGTCGAAGAAGGCTTGCGCGAACTTTTCCGTGTAATCGCGCAGGCTGAGGCCGGCCGCCGCGGAGTTGGCGATGATGCGGTCGTCCACGTCGGTGAGATTCATGACGTGGTCGAGTTTGTAGCCGCGGAGTTTCAGAAAGCGCCGCAGAATGTCCTGGAAGACGAATGTGCGGAAATTGCCGATGTGCGCGAAGTCGTAGACGGTCGGACCGCAGGTGTACATGCGGACGGCGTCGCTTTTTTGCGGAGTGAATGCTTCCAGCTTGCCGCCGAGCGTGTTGTAGAAACGAATTTCGTGCATCGTCCCTCAGGGACCTTTTGCGTCAAAAAGAAACGTTCGATTGTAGCCGAGCGTTCGCGGGAGCCGCAACGAAGTTTGCCGCACGGTGTTCCCGCTGCCGATGGGCGATTAGACGCGTGAGTGAGCAAAATTGACGCTTGAGTCGCCGACGGCTAGAGTCCTAACTTCTGCACGGGGGTGAGGGGATGAAGCGCGAGATTCTGGGTTTCGGCTTTGCACTGGCGCTGGCTTTGGCGGTAGCGACGAATGCTCAAGAAAGGATAGATGCCCGCTCGGCGAAGCCTTTGGCGGCGGAAACCGCCATCCATCTGCGCACGATCTCGGATTTGCAGTTTTCGCCGGACGGTGAACGTCTCGCGTTCGTGGTGACTGAGCCACCGCAGGGCGACCGCCGCGCGCGGCATATCTGGCTGTATGAGAAAAAATCTGGCGTGATCCGGCAGCTGACCTTCTCGGAAAAGGACGAATCGTGGCCGCGCTGGTCTCCGAACGGCGAGCAACTCGCGTTTCTCTCGAATCGCGACGGCGAGCAGCAGATTTATCTACTTCGATTGAGCGGTGGCGAAGGCGCGGCGGTAACGAAAGGCAAGCGCGGCGTGCGCGCTTTCGCCTGGGCGCCCGACGGAAAGCGCATCGCGTTTCTGGCTCCAGATCCGAAAACAGACGCAGAAGAAAAGCGCGCGAAAGACAAAGATGACGCGCGCGTGGTGGACAAGGAGACGAAACACGCGCGACTGTGGGTCCTGACGACAGCGGCAGGTGCGCCGAAAGCCCTTACCGAGCCCACTTGGGAAGTCAGCGACCTTACGTGGGAAACAGCCGAAGACCGGATCATCGTGAGTGCGACCGACCAGCCGGCCTCCGACGCAGAAATTCACCGCATTTTTTCAATTGGAGCTTCAGACGGCACTCGTAGATTGATACTCGCGCCGCACGGACCGTTTCGTGAGCTACAGCTTTCGCCGAGCGGGAAGACCGTTAGTTACATCGGATCCCGAGTCGACGGGCCGCAACCGCACGACTTGATGCTTCTGAACATTGGAAGCGAAGCAGCGCGCAACCTGACCGGAGCGAGCCTGGACCGCAATATTACCGAGCATCGCTGGACCAAGGACCGTTCCGTGCTTGCTCTGTACACGGACGGATTCCGCAACAAATTCGCGGAATTCTCGTCGGAAGGAGTGCTGAAAGAAGAGGAAAATCCTCCAGCCGCCAACGCGAGCAGCTTCGCCGTGTCGCCGACGGGCGAAATCGCGTTTGTGGGCCATTCGGCCACCACGCCGCCGGAGGTATGGACGTGGGACCAAAAAAGCCCAGCGAAACAGATTTCGCATATTAACGACGCGTGGAAACAGATTTCGTTAATTAGTCCCGAGATTTACAAATACAAATCCTTCGACGGCATGGAAATCGAAGCCGCGCTGCTGAAACCCGCCGGCGCCACTGCGAGCGCCAAGTTGCCGCTGATCGCCTTGATTCATGGCGGCCCGACAGGCGCGTGGCAAGATTCCATCGAAGTTTGGGGGCAACTGCTCGCGGCGCACGGTTACGCGGTGTTCTACCCGAATATTCGCGGCTCGACGGGCTACGGAGAAAAATTCATCGAAATGAATCGCGCCGATTGGGGAGGCGCCGACTTCAAGGACGTCATGGCCGGCGTCAAGGATTTAATCGACCGCGGAATCGTGGATCCCAAAAAGCTCGGCATCGGCGGATGGTCGTACGGCGGATACATGTCGGAATGGGCCGTGACGCAAACGACGGACTTCAAGGCGGCGGTCTCTGGCGCGGGCTTGTCCGATTTGATAGCGGAGTTCGGAACGGAAGAACATCCCGCCTATGACGAGTGGTTCTACGGCGTGCCGTACGAGCCGGAGAAACTGGCGAATTACTTGAACAGCTCGCCGTTCGTGCACTTGAAAAACGTGAAGACACCGGTACTCATTTTGCAGGGCGACGTCGACACCACGGATCCTCCCGGACAAAGCGAGGAACTATTCCGCGGACTCAAGCACTATGGCGTGGAATGCGAACTGGTCATGTATCCGCGAGAGCCGCATGGACTCCGCGAAGAAAAACATCTCGTGGATCGGTTGAACCGGATTCTCGCGTGGTACGAGAAATACGTGAAGTAATACAGAGCGGTAGGCCCGCGAATCGTCGTCTGTGTCGAAGGACCTGCGAATCGCAGTCTAGGGGATGGCCTTATTTTGCAGCTTTGGCAGCTTTTCGATCGGCGGATACGATTCCAGCTGCGTGACCGTGCGCATGGGCACCATCTTCCCGGTTCGCAAAGCGGCGGTCATCAACTGAACAGCCAACCCAGCCATTGGCGGCGTAATTACGGTAGCGGCAAGAAGTCCCTGGCGAACCCAAGCTTGCCCGGTTTTGGCCAACCCATCGCAGCCGGTGAATGGTAAGCTCAGCCACTTCACGCGTTCCTGCGGATCGCCACACTTTTCGAACGCGTTTCTGGCGCCCATCGCCATTGCGTCGTTCTGTGCGACAATCGCGCGAACGGAGGCCTTGGCCGCGCCGCCAAGCTTCAACCATGTCGTCACGCTGTTGTGGCTGCTTTCCTCGGTCCACTTTCCACGTACCGACAGAATTTGCACATTGTTCGGGCACGCTGCCTCAAAGCCCGCTTTGCGGTCTCTCGCCGCGGCGCTCTCCGTCGGACCCAGAATGTACAACACGGAACCGCCGTCCGGCAGCATCGCGGCGAGTTGCTTCGCTTGAATGCTTCCAATTTCGACGTGATCGCTGGTGACGACAAAGGTCGGCGTCTGGGAGCCGCGGCGGAGTTCCGCGATGTAGTCCGCTTCGCGATTGAGGAGGCCCCAACCGATGCCCACAGCGTTGGCCGCCTTCGCGACCTGCGGGAGCCCCGTACCGCCGACCGGTTCGACAATCACTGCGGAAGAACGCAAGACAGGGTCAGCCTGGATACTTTTCAGAATCTGCGTGCTCTGCGTGATCGAATCGCCGTCAGCGAACGCAATTTCTACATCCACTCCCAGGTCTCGGGCTGCGGTCCGCGCTGTTGCCGCTTGTTCTTGTTGGTAGTCGTTGCCCTCGGTAATAAGCGAAACGAAGATTCTCAATTTGTTCACAGTCGGGCGCCCTCATATTGCGCCCAAGCTTGCGATCGTTCGATGAATGCATGGTATGCAGAATTCTGTTCGGACCGAAGCAAAAACGAGCGAATTGTTACAATTTGGATAGCGGGGCGTCGCACGCGAACCGCCGGACCATTGTGGCCCTTGTGGATTCGCTACCATCCCTAGCGTAGGTCTTTACAGTCTGCAATGTGCATGGTACGCTTTCTTCCCGTACCGCCATCCAAGCGCCAGGCGGCTGGGCCTCTGACTGAGAACCTGCCACACGTTTGTCTAGCCGACCGTACAACGGTCGGTTTGTCGCTCGAAAGCCCCTCCCTCGAGAGAGAAATCGTCGTCTCAACTTGTCCGGATTTTGCCGCGTGCGCGCGGCGCAAACGGGATTTGGAGGTAGCCGTTTCGTAGCGTAGCTAGCAATGGCGAAGTGGACGAGAGGAACAGGCCGAGCGTACGGCCTAAGAGACGAAAAGGGGACAACTTGCTGAAGCTGCGAAAGGTTGAAATCGTAGGTTTCAAATCGTTCTGCGAACGCACGGTGGTGACGTTCAGCGGCTCGGGCACGACGTGCATCGTTGGACCCAACGGTTGTGGCAAATCCAACGTGGTGGACGCGATCTCCTGGGTTCTTGGCGAGCAGAGTCACAAATCCCTGCGCGCGGAGCGCATGGCCGACTGCATTTTCAATGGCACAACGAAGCGGCCGCCGCTGGGCATGGCAGAAGTCACTATCACCATGGAAGATCCGGAACTGGCCGAAGCCGCTCGCTTCGTGCTCGAAAGCGCAGAAGCGCAGGCTTCCACCGAAACAGCGACCGCGCTCGGCGCGGAATCCGCCACGACAACCGATGAAGCAACGAGAAGCTCCGATTCCAACTTACAAGTTCTCTCGCTTGACCCCGCGACGGCCCCTGGCTCAAAAACACCTGTACTAGAAGCAACGCAAGATCCGAGTTCGCCGCCCGAAGAATCGGCGCTGCCAGAATCTCTGAAAGGCAAACGCCGCAAACGCGGCGGCGACAAGCCTGTTCTCGCCACAAAACCCGGCGAGGTCGTCGTTACCCGCCGGCTGTACCGCTCCGGGCAAAGCGAATACCTCATCAACGGACGCATCGCCCGCCTGCGCGACATTCAGGAAATGTTCATGGGCGTGGGCCTCGGGCCCGACTCCTACGCCATCATTGAGCAGGGGCGCATCGGCTTGATCCTCTCGACCAAGCCGATGGAGCGCCGCGCGATCATTGAAGAAGCCGCCGGCGTCACGAAATTTAAAACGAAAAAACGGCTCGCTGAAGCAAAACTCGAATCGTCGAAGCTCAACCTGGCGCGCGTGAATGACATAGTCGTCGAAGTCGAGAAGCAACTTGGCTCGCTGAAGCGGCAGGCGTCGAAGGCGCGACGCTACGCGGAAATCCGCGACCAGATGCGCGGCATCGTGCGGCAGATGCTGGCCGGAAAAGCGCGCGAACTCGATGCCGAAGCGGAACGCGTTTCGAAACAGCTTGCGGAGCTCACCGCGTCGGAGACGCAGCAGGCACACGCCATTCAACAGCAGGAAGGCGAGCAAGATCGCCTGAATCAGCGCGTGTACCAGCTCGATGCGGAAATCCGGCAAAACCAGAATGCGTTGAACCTGACTGTGCTGGAAGTCGACCGCACGGAGAATCGCGTATCGTTCAACAGCCAGCGCGCCGACGAACTGAAATCGCGCCACGCGGGGATTTCGCAGGAAATGGCCCAGGCCATCGCGCGAGCGGCGGAATGGGAAACCCGCAATCGCGCACAACAACAAACTCTGACAACTCTGCGCGATGAATTCAGCGGCGTATCCCAGCAGGCTGATAATCTGGCCGCACGCGCGGAAACGCGCGCTGCACAAATTTACGAGGCGGAAGGACGAATCGAAGCGCTGCGGCGCTCGGCTTCGGAGGCGGGCGAAAGCCTCTTGCGCCTGCACGGCGAGCAAAAGCAGGCAGAAGAAGCGCTGGTGCACCATGCCGAGGCGCTGCGTAAGCGCGAAGCGAGCGAGCACGAACTGCTCGAAACCTCTATTCGAATCCGCGACGATGCGGATCAGGCCGCGTTTGACTGGGAAGCGGCCACCAGCGAGCTGAAAAAGCTAAGCGCAGAGGCCGTCGAGCTGCAGGCGAGCATTGACGAACTTCGGCAGGCGCGCGAGTCAGCCACGCAGAAAGCTGATGCGTTGCGCAATTCGCTCGCCGGAGTCCGCGCGCGGCACGCGACGCTCACGCAAATCTTGAACGACCGTTCCTATACTGCGGATGCCGTGCAAAAGCTTTTTGCCGCTAATGAACGAGGAAGCGGCCAGGACTTTCATGCGGTCGGCGTGCTCGCGGATTACGCAGAAGTGGAAGTCCAATACGAAGCCGCGATCGAGCAATACCTGCGCGACGAGCTGGAGTACGTGGTCGTGGAAACCTACGATCACGCGCGGGCGGGCGTCTCGTTGCTGCGCGACGAGGTCGGAGGTCGCGCGACATTCTTCGTCGATTCGCTGCGAAATCTGAGGCTCGCCGAATACGAACCCATCATACATTTCCGCGCGGAGGATGGCGTTATCTCGCGCCTCGACAAGCTGGTAGGATTCCGCGATCCGCTCGGTGCGGCGGCCAAGCAGTTTTTGCCAAGGCTCCGCTCCGCATACTTGACGGAAAGCGCCACCGCCGCGGAAAAACTGGCGCGCGAGAATCCGCAGTTCGCTTTCGTGACTCCCGACGGCACCTGGTATCAGGGGCGCATGGTCACGGGTGGCCGCGCCGACGAAGCCGGCCCGCTCGGAATGAAGCGCGAGCTGCGCGGACTGGACGCGGAAGTTGCACATCTCGAGCAGGAGATGACCGAAGCGCAAGCCGCGCGCGCGCAGGTAGCAGAGGACTTGACCAACTCGGAGCAGGCGCTCGAACAAATCAAATCGCGGGAGCGCGAAACCGAGCGCGACGTGATTTCCGCAACGCACCGGCACGAACACATGCAGGGCGAGCTGGCGCGGCTTGGCCTCGAATTGACCGTCTGCCAGAACGAGCTGGCCCGCTTGCGGCGCGACGCCGAAGATGCCAAATCACGCGCGGAACGCGCCAAGCACGGGCACGCGGCCGCTGCGCTGAGCCGCGCGGAAGCGGAAACCGCGAGCGTGCGGCTTACGGACGAGTTAGCGCAGTTGCGCGGGTCTGTCCAAACCGAGCAAAACGAGCTGGCAGCTTCGCGCGCCGAGCTAGCCGCGATAGGGGAAAGAGTGACCGCAGCCGAAGCAGTGTGTGCACGGCTCCTAGAAGAGCGCGCGGAGCTCGAGCGGCGCGAAGCGGCGCTCCGTCAACAAGAAGCCGCGATGACGGAAGAGACCGCCGCGTTGGCCGAACAGAATGAGGAGCTATCGCAGCAGCTCGCAGGATTGCGCGCAGAAAAGATTCGCCTCGAAGGTCGCCAGCACGAAATCGAACAGGAGTGGGAGAACGCCCGTACTCGCTTGACGCAAATGGAAGATCATCTGCGCATGGGCCGCCAATCGCTCCAGGACCTGCGTGAGCAGCGCAGCCACGCAGAGATTGACCGCGCAAAGAACGATTCCGACCGCCAGCATCTGCGCGCGACGTGCCTGTCGGAAGTGAATGCGCAGCCTGAAGACCTGATCGCCTCCGAAGCCGCTTTCATGAGCGGAGAAGAACTGGCCGCCGCGGAAATAAATTATCGCGAGATGAAGCAGCGCGTCGAAGCCATGGGGCCGGTCAACATGATGGCGCTCGACGAGTTCAACGAGTGCGAACAACGCTTCACGTTTCTTACCCGCGAACGCGACGACCTGCTGCAATCCATCGCCGACACCCAGCAGGCCATCACGGAACTCGACCACGTCACCAAGGAAAAATTCGAGCAGGCTTTCAACGCCATCAACAAGAACTTCAGCGAAGCCTTCCACACGATTTTTGGTGGCGGCATGGCGGAAATGCGCTTGACCGAGCCGGACAGCTCCGGAGACGCCGGCATCGACGTCATCGCTTCGCCTCCGGGCAAACGCATGCAGAACGTTCTGCTTCTCTCCGGCGGCGAAAAGGCCATGACCGCGCTCGCACTGCTTATTGCGATTTTCCGCTATCAGCCCAGCCCCTTCTGCATCCTCGACGAAGTGGATGCTCCGCTCGACGAAGCCAACGTCGGCCGCTTTACGCGGCTCGTCGGCGACATGCGCGCGCAAACGCAGTTCATCATCGTCACGCACAACCGTAAGACCATGGAAACAGGTTCTGTGCTTTACGGCGTGACCATGCAGGAACCGGGAGTATCGAAGCTCGTCAGCGTGCGCTGGGAAGGCGACGAAGCGTCAGAGCCGAAGCGCAAGGCCGCGTCCGCGGCGTAGGCCGATACGCCACCGCCGGGTGCATGAAGCGGGCCGATGCGTTAAAATTTCTCCCCGCGGCGGAGAAATCGAGAACAGCCCATGCCCTCTGCACTTGTGCGGACTTGCGCCGCCGTTGCATCCGTTTGTCTTGCTGCCCCCATCGCGATTCCCCGCCAAAATGAAATCGCCGGCCCGCGCGTCTGGCTGGCGGTCGAGGAACAACCGCGCGGGCAACTGCGTATCGAGCCGATCACGACGGTGGTTGACGGACAACTCACGCGGGTTCAGTCAAGCTGCCTGTCTGATGAACGCGATTCGCAGGATCCGGCAGGCGACTTCCTGAAGCCGGGCCAAACTTATTCGCTCCTTTTCGGTGGAGCAAACATCGGTGAAGGACTGATCACCGAGGAGAACGAATCCGAACGCATTGCTTACCTCAAATACACCGGCACTGCGAAAATCCACGGGCAACTGCGCGCGCTTGCAACGAACACCGAACAATCTGGATTCCGGGTTGCGCTCCGCGAAGCCGCGACGGCGGACGAACATCGTTCCGCGCTGGCGCTTGCGCGAGAAATCTTCAGCGAGCACGGAGTGCCCGAAGCGTACTTGCCTAAAGTCCGCGAGGAATACCTGACTCGCACCTATCTCGCGCCTTCTCCGCAGACAAGCTTGCTCGGATCCTTTTATCTCGACACCGAAAATGACGAAGGGCTGCTGCACTCCCTCTTCTTCATCGCCGGCGAGCCCGGCGATAAATTACAGCCAGAATTGACATGGCTTCACATTTCCGAATACGACGGCGATGAAGAGCGCGTGCGCCTGGTGGACCATGCCGATCTCTTCGGAAACGGCCAGGATGAAGTCGTGACAAAACTGGTTTCCGTACAAACGCAATCTCATCGTTACTTAATTTTCCGCCGCACCAAAGACACCGCGCATTGGGAGCAGTTCTTCGCGACCGAACCGCTTGGATGTGGATCGTGAAAGCGGAGAATAGTCAAGACGCAAACTGCACAAAAATATTTTCCGACAATTTCCTCTGACGGTGTTCTTCCCCTCGAAGGTACGCTGCGCTAGAATGCTGCGCACCTTTGGAGAGAAACATCCGGTGGCTGCCAGTTCAGTGACTCGCGTCATCCAAGAAACGCATCTGGGCACGCTCAAGCCTGTAGCGCGAGGAAAAGTCCGCGACATCTACGACCTGGGCGACAAATTGCTCATCGTCGCGACCGACCGTCTCTCCGCATTCGACGTCATCCTCCCGACACCGATTCCCGATAAGGGCCGCGTGCTCACGCAAATTTCCCTCTTTTGGTTTGATTTGCTTAAGGACGTGATCCCCAACCACGTCTTGAGTGCGGCCGACTTTCCCGCGCCGTTCGACGTGTTTCGCGACGATCTCGCGGGCCGCTCGATGATTGTCCGCAAGACCCAGCCACTACCGATCGAATGCGTGGTGCGCGGCTACGTCTCCGGCTCTGGTTGGAAGGATTACAAAGCCACTGGGAAAATCTGCGGCATAGAGCTTCCAAGCGGCTTGCGCGAATCCGATCGCCTTCCGGAGCCAGTTTTCACTCCTGCGACCAAAGCCGCTACCGGTCACGACGAAAACATTTCGTTCGCGCGCACCGCAGAGCTCGTAGGTCAAGACGTCGCCGAGCGCGTCCGCGAAATAAGTCTTGAAATCTATCGCCGCGCCGCCGCGTACGCCGAGCCTCGCGGCGTCATTCTCGCCGATACAAAATTTGAATTTGGGCTTCTTGGCACGACGCTCGGTGCAGCGAATGCCGCCGGCTCGCTCATGTGGATTGATGAAGCGCTCACTCCCGACTCCTCGCGCTTCTGGCCCGCCGCCCATTACCAGCCCGGGGGCCCGCAGCCCTCTTTCGACAAACAGTTTGTCCGCGACTACCTCGAGCAGATCCGGTGGCCCAAGACCCCGCCTGGTCCGGAACTTCCGCCCGAAGTAGTTGCGGCTACGCGTGCCAAATACCGGGAAGCCTTTCGCATCCTGGTCGGGCGCGACCTTGACGATCAGCAATAACGAACGACCAAGCTCGAGCTGAGAATGTGGAGCGTGCGATCGTGAAAGATCAACTGGATGGGCTCGTCACTCAGATGGTCGAACGCGGCATTCTATTTGATGAAGCCGTCGGGGAATTCGAAAAGCGTTTTATCAGGCGCGTCCTGGAGCGCGCCAACGGAAACCAGTCCCGCGCCGCGCAAGTCCTCGGTATCCATCGCAACACGCTTAGCCGCAAGATTGACGAGTACAAGCTCGCTTCTAACCACCACCGCTCGCGTTAGGGCCTAAATCGTTCGCCCCATCGCACGCAACCCACGTCAACGAACGTCCGCGCAAAAAAGAACGGCTCCCAAGCCGCACCCTGGGAGCCGTGTACTGCTCTTCGCCAGACAAACTTAATGCCCGGAAGGCCTCTTGGTTGGCCGCTTGGTGGTTTTCTTCGGAGCGGACTTTTCCTTCGGAAGGTCTTCTTCCGCCACTTTGCCCTTCTCCCAATGCATCATGAACGCGGGATCCGGATCGAAGGAGGCAAGTGTGCCAGTGAAGTGAACCGGGCTGTCCTTTTCGATTTTCGCCACTTTATCCTGCTGCTCGATAACTTTGACTTCCATGTTAGCCGTAGTTGCGGCGTCAAACTCCGCGTCGCTGGTCACGAATGCGACTTTGAGAATCACGGGATCGTTAGGTTTATCCGCGGCCCGCGGCACGACTTCGATAACCTTGCCGATCAGCCCCGGAAACTCCAATCCGCACGACGCCATCCACGTCAGTTTGGACTTGTCTCCGCCGGCCTTCAAATCGGCCATCACCGTGGCAATCGTCATGTCCTTGCGCGCGTTGTCCAGATCGGCGCTGCTCGGCAGGCTATAGCTCGCCGGCCGCTCCGCGGAACTTCCCGCCAATTGCAAAATCTCGTTCAACTCGGAGTCCGTGATGGAGTCGCACACGCTGCCGCCCTGGTAGTTCTCAATCAGCTTGCGGAGGTATGGCTTGATCTGCGTGACCTGCTGTTGCGTCGCGCTCTTTGAACTCACCGCGCGTGCCACGTACCACATTGCGTCCATTTGCTGCGGCGGGTTCAGTAACAGATACGTCCTGCCGAGGTTGTAATTCGTAATCGGCTCCTCGGGATTGACCGCCAGCACGGCCTTGTAGAAATTAATGACCGTCGGATAATCCTTCTGAACGGTCGCGGCCTGCGCTCCCACGCTGTTCAATGCGATCTTGAATTGCTTCAGTTGCGCCGCCCACGCATCGTCCGTCACGCCGTCCGGTTTCTTCACGCCTTCCAGCGTCGTCAATCCCGACGTGATGGCTTCAATCGTGCCCTTCGCAAGCGTGGGGTCCTGTTGCCACGGACCTTTCGTCCCGAGCAGCGTCGTATACGCCATGGCGTGCGAATAATACGCGTTGAACTTCGCGATCGCGTCGATCTTGTCGCCCAACCCGACCATCTTGTCGGCGTATACGATCACGTGCTGATAGTCTTTCAGTTGCCCATACGACTGCATGTACATCGGATAAATGAATTTCAGCAGTTCCGGCGACAAATCCGGATACTTCTGCAGCAAATCATCGAAGCACTTTACTTGCGTGGTCGGATTCTTTTCCTGGGCGCAGGCTTGCTCACCGTTGAATTGCGGCATGGTGTACGCCTGCTTGGCGGCGCCTTGATCTTGCGCCCCAGCCGCTGCCGCCTGTGGCCGCGCCAGCGCGCTTCGCCCGTTCCCAAGAATCAGACAAAGCGCCGCGACGATCGCGAGGCCTGCCACTCTGCGTGTTCCAGTCATCCCAACTCTCCTCGCCAAACCTTTAAATATGGATTTTCTACCGCCACTTTGGGCCGCACTGCTATTGCCAGGAAATCTTCCGCTTCGCAAACTCGGGAATTATAGGAAAACCTCTTATCCATCCGCAAGCATTCATCGCGGAAATGTTTCACGCTCGTGCGCCGCTATTCTTCGGGCCGCCAGCTTCTCCGCGCTGCTGCAAGGCTTCCGAGAGGTTCCCATCCATGAAGGAAGTGCGTGTACTCCTGGATGCTAAGATGAGTTTCGCATAAAAATGGTCGCCCGCAAGGGGAAGAATTCCAATGGCTGAAAGCAAGGTACTCAATTCAACAGTAATTCGCGGCGATGCGCTCGCTTCCTCGGTAGCGCTGGTCACCGGTGCGAGCCGCGGCATCGGCCGCGCCATCGCGTTGCGTTTGGCGGAGCTCGGCGCCGCAGTGGCTATCTGCGGACGCGACAAAACTGCCCTTGGCGCCGTCGCCTCCGAATTAATACATTTGCACGCGCGCACACATTCGCAAGTCGCGGACGTTACCTCTACGGGTGACATACCCGCACTGGTCAGTTCTACAGAGACGGCGCTTGGCCCCATCTCCATCCTCGTCAACAACGCCGGCATCGGACTCTTCGGTCCCGCCCATGAAAAATCCGAAGCGGATTGGGATCGCGTTCTCAACACTAATCTGAAAAGTGTTTTCCTGGTATCGAAAGCTGTCGCTCCGTCCATGATTCGACGCGGCTCCGGCGATATCGTCAACATAAGTTCCCTCGCCGGACGCAACGCGTTTGCCGGCGGCGGAATCTATTGCGCTTCAAAGTGGGGCCTCCAGGGTCTCTCCGCGTGCATGGCCGAAGATCTCCGCGACTACGGCATTCGCGTGAGCGTCGTCTGTCCGGGAAGCGTGGCCACCGAATTTTCCGGGCGCGGTCCAAAAGATCCCTCGAAAGCGCTCACGCCAGCCGATGTGGCGCATGCCGTCGCGATGATCGTCACGCAAGGGCCGCAGTCCTTCGTGAGCGAGGTGCAATTGCGCCCCGTCCGCAAGTCCTGATGGTGCATCCTGCAGGCCACATCTTTCCTCTTGACATTTGTCGTTGTAACGAGTATTGTGCGCACATGAGTCGCCGCTCCGCCTCCCGCCCCGCACCGCAGCTTGAAGCCGGCGTCTTTGTCTCCATCCAGAAAACCGCCGACGCTTTGGGCCTCGAAGCCGAGCAACTTCTGAAGCCCCACGGCTTGACCGCCACCCAGTACAATGTCCTACGCATTCTCCGCGGCGCCGAACCCTTCGGCCTCGCCTGCAGTGCCATTGCCGAGCGCATGATTTCTCATGATCCCGATATGACCCGCCTTCTGGACCGCATGGAAAAGCGCGGCCTCATTTCGCGCGCCCGTCAGTCGGATGACCGCCGCGTCGTCAAAACCCGCATCACTGCGGCGGGTCTGCGCCTTTTGAAGAGTCTCGATCAGCCTGTTCGTGAGCTTCACACGCGGCAGTTCTCCCACATGCCCGCTGCGCGCCTGAAATCTCTCGCCGAACTGTTGGAGGAAGTGCGCGCTCACGATGCGCGTGAATCGCAGTCAAATAACGAGTCAACGCAAACGCAATAATTCACAAAGGAGAAAAACATGGGCCAAACAACTTCTCGCATCGCATTGGTCGCCGGCATCGCGGTCGCTCTCGCTATTCCCGCCGCCGCCGCGACGTCCACTTGGCAAATTGATCCGGCGCACTCTTCCGCGCAATTTGCCGTCAAGCATCTCTCCATTTCCACGGTGCGCGGCGCCTTTACCAGCGTCAAAGGCACCGTCGCGTTCGACGACAAGGACATCACCAAGTCCACCGTGGACGTAACGATTGACGTGGGTTCCGTAGATACTCGCGTCCCGGATCGCGACAAGGACCTTCGCAGCGATCATTTTTTCGATGCCGACCACTTCGCGACCATCACCTTCAAATCGAAGAAGGTTGAGCAGCTCTCTCCCGGCAAGCTTCGCGTCCTCGGCGATCTCACCATTCATGGAACCACCAAGGAAGTCGCTCTCGATGTGGATGGGCCGAGCGCCCCTATCAAGGATCCGTGGGGCAACCAGCGTATGGGCATTAACGCCAGCACTAAAATCAGCCGCCAGGATTTCGGCATAGGCGCCAACTACCCTGCGGCGATGATCGGCGATGAAGTCTCCATCACGATCGATTCGGAAATATTCCAGAAGGCAAAGTAAGTCAGCATTTTTTGTGTAGCCAAGCTTACGAGCCGTTGAAGTACGCCGAAGTGGTGCAGCTGTGTCCCGCAGTCTCGGCCAAATCGACGGCTCGAAAGTGTCCGCAAGGGCAATTGGACAGCGTGCACCGTCCGAACTTCCTCGCACATCTAATTCGCTGACCACAACAAAGGAACCACGATGCATAAGCCAGCACCCACGGGACATCCCATCCACGCCCTGATTCGCGACCGCTGGAGCCCTCGCGCCTTCGCGGATAAGCCCGTAGAAGCACGCGCCCTCGTCAGCCTCTTCGAAGCCGCGCGTTGGGCGCCTTCCAGCAACAACGAACAGCCTTGGTCGTACTTAGTCGCAACGAAAGACAATCCCGCGGAGTTTGCCAAAATGTTGAGTGTGTTGGTGGACTTCAACGCCGGATGGGCGAAGAACGCTCCAGTCCTCGCCCTCGCCATCTCACGAATGACTTTCCACCACAACGGCACGCCGAATCGCAACGCTTTTTACGACACTGGCGCGGCCTCGGCCTTGCTCAGCATGGAAGCCACCGCGCAAGGACTCGTCGTCCATCAAATGGCCGGGTTCGATCGCTTAAAAGCGAAGCAGGTCTTCGAAATTCCTGATGACTGCGAACCCATCGCGGCGTTAGCTATCGGCTACCCTGGCGATCCAGAATCTCTTCCAGGCAAATTGCGTGACCGCGAAGTTGCACCCCGCACACGAAAACCGTTAACGGAAATTGTCATGTCCGGCCGGTGGGGGCATACTGCCCCTATCGTTTCTTGAGCGGCATCCGAGGACTTGCCCCGCCCCAATGCACCGCACTGTCGAGTTCCTTCTTCATCATGGCTATGTAGTGTTGCTTGCCTGGGTCTTCGCTGAACAGGCCGGTATACCGTTGCCGTCGGTCCCGCTGCTTCTTGCGGCCGGCGCTCTCTCCGGCAGCCACCAGATGAACTTGTTCGCTTCTTTGCTGATCGTGGTATTCGCCACGCTTTCCGCCGACTCGATTTGGTATCAGCTCGGCCGCAGGAAAGGCATCAAGATTCTGCAATTCCTTTGCAAGATTTCCATCGAACCGGATTCCTGTGTCCGCCGGACTGAGGGCATTTTCGCAAAACACGGTGCGCGCTCGCTTGTAATCGCCAAATTTGTACCGGGCCTCGGCGCCGTCACTCCTCCGCTTGCGGGGATCTTCCGCATGCGTGCGCGTCGCTTCTTGATGTTCGACGCTGTGGGCGCATCCCTCTGGGCCGGCACTTTTCTGGGGCTGGGCTATGTCTTTAGTAGTGAGATCGAGCGCATCGCGGCGCGCGCCGCCGCCTTGGGCGGCTGGCTAGCTGTCATTTTGATTGCGACCCTGGCTGCGTATCTTGCGTACAAATTTATCGCCCGCCGGCGTTTCATCCGCGAGCTGCGCATCGCGCGTATCTCAGTTGAAGAGCTGAAACAAAAAATCGACGTGGGCGAAGACGTCGCCATTGTGGACCTTCGCCATTCCGTCGAATTCGAAGCCGACCCGGGAACGATTCCCGGCGCCTTCCGCATGAACGCCGCTGACATCGAGGAACACAACGAGCGCTTGCCTCGCGATCGCGAAGTGGTTCTCTACTGTACTTGACCAAACGAAGCTACGAGCGCCCGTGTGGCTCTCCTGCTCAGGCGGCATGGCATCAAGCAGATTCGTCCCTTAGAAGGCGGCTTCAACGCCTGGCGCGAACACGGCTATCCCGTCACAGCCGGCGAACTCACGCAGATTTCCAGATAGCAACACGCGTCTTGGGCTCTTTTAGAGGCGCGGCAAGACAATTCCGGCTTGCGCCTGGTATTTCCCTTTCTTGTCTTTGTAACTCACTTCGCAATCTTCATCCGAAACGAAAAAGAGTACCTGGCATAACCCTTCGTTCGCGTAAATCTTCGCCGGCAGCGGCGTAGTATTGCTGATTTCCAGCGTCACGTATCCTTCCCACTCCGGCTCGAACGGTGTAACGTTCACGATGATTCCGCACCGCGCATACGTGGACTTTCCCAAACAAATCGTCAGCACGTTGCGGGGGATCCGGAAATACTCCACCGACTTCGCCAGCGCGAAAGAGTTCGGCGGAATAAGACACTCCGCGCCTTTGAACGGCACCAGCGACCGCGCGTCAAAATGTTTTGGATCCACAATCGTCGAATTGACGTTCGTGAAAATCTGAAATTCGTCGGCCACGCGGATGTCGTAGCCGTACGAAGAAACTCCGTAACTGATTACGCCCTCCCGCACCTGCCGGTCGGTGAACGGCTCGATCATTTTGTGCTCCAGCGCCATACGCCGGATCCATCGGTCGGGCTTTACGGACATCCACTCCTCCTCACTCCTAATTGAAAATTTCGTTCATCAAAAAGTAAGACAGTGTAGTGTACCCCTCCCGCCTTGACAACCCGCGCCTCTCCCTCTAGCATTTGCCCACGGGAAGCGGAGGCGCGTGTGATCAAGCTGGATATCGTGAATGCCGTTGTCGCCAAGACGCTCATCAGCCGCACGAAGGCCGAGCAAGCTGTCGAAACGATTTTCGAATCTCTCAAGCAAGCTCTTGGCCGCGGCCAGCGTATCGAACTCCGTAAGTTCGGCGTTTTCAGCGTCCGTCCGCGTAAAACCGGCATCGGCCGCAATCCCCGCACCGGCAAGGAAGTGAACATTCCTCCCGGCAAAGCCGTGCGCTTTAAGCCGGGCAAAGAACTTCAGGGCATCGAAGCGGCCGAAAAGTAAGAGCCGCTGCCTATTTCTGTTCTTCCAAATTTCTTCGCGGGCCGCATTCCTTTTGGCGACGCGGATTCGTCTCTCCAGGAGCCCGGCATGCCGATCAAGCAAGGGGACCTCGACCTTTTACAGCATCCCGCATCGATACAACTCCTCCAGTCCAGAATTCCCGCACGCCTCGCGTACATCTGGCCCGACCAGACGCCGCGCGTCGTGCCCATTTGGTTTCACTGGAATGGCACGGAAATCGTAATGGCCACTCCGCCCAAGGCTCCCAAGCTAAAAGCGCTCGCCGCAAATCCCAGAGTCGCACTCACCATAGACGACAATGAGTTTCCTCACAAAGTGCTCCTGATCCGCGGTACCGCGCGCATGCAGCCGGTGAGTGGAATCGTTCCCGAATACGCCGCTGCCGCCGAGCGCTACTTCGGGCCGAAGCAAGGCCAGGCCTGGGTCGCGCAACTCAGCCAGATGATCTCGTCCATGATTCGCATTGCCGTCACTCCGGAATGGGTTGGCTTGATTGATTTTCAGACGCGCTTCCCGAGTGCGATCTCGGCCTGATCGTTCTCGGCGGCTTTGCTCCGGTCGCGGACAGCCTGGTGATACTTAATTTCGCGAAACGCCGCTCTTGTGCTGTACTAATACCTGGAATTAAATTCTGAGCGTTGCCGTTTCGTCGCGTGCCCCGCCGCAAGGTCGGCCGTATCTATCGTGAGCAGAGACTCGACACCATTCTTACCGGATTTACTTCCGCCACAAATTGACTGGAGCGCTTTCCCGCCACCCAAAGGCTTTTATGTCTCCGTCCCGCCGCGCCCCTCAACCCGGTCCCTGATCATTGCCATTGTTTTGTTTCTCTTGACGCTCGGCACCTGTCTCGCCGCAGGTACGCGGTTCGCCGCAGCTTACGCCAAGAGTCAGGCCGCTTCCTTGGACGATCTTCTTCGCGCTTTTTCTCTGTTCTACAAAGACCCTGCGGCGTTGCTTGCTGGCCTTCCCTTCGCCGCCACACTCCTCACGATTCTTCTCGCCCACGAACTCGGCCATTTCTTTGCCTGCCGCCACCATCGCATTCATTCCAGCTATCCGTTCTTCATTCCCTTTCCGTCGCTTATCGGCACGTTCGGCGCTTTCATTCTCATGCGCTCGCCGATCCGCACCAACCGCGCCCTATTCGACGTCGGCGCTTCCGGCCCGCTCGTCGGTTTCGTCTTCGCCGTTCCCGCTCTGCTTTACGGCGTGCTGCACTCGAGCATCGTCCCCGCTCTTGCTCACCCCATTCCCGCGCAAACTGATGTCATCTTTGGTGCACCGTTGCTTCTGCGCTTGCTTAACTTGTTGTTCCACCCCGGCGTGAATTCAGACATTCTGCTACTTCCGCCGATCGGCCGCGCCGCCTGGGTCGGCCTTTTCGCTACTTCGCTAAATCTCCTGCCGACCGCCCAACTCGACGGTGGCCACGTTCTCCGCTCCCTCAGTCCACGCCTTCACTGGATTTCGTCCTGGCTGCTACCAGTCGCGCTCGTCGCTCTCGGCTACTTCGGCCAGTGGCCTGGTTGGTACGTTTGGGCTGGACTTCTCTTCGCCATTCGATTTCTTCGCACTCCACCCGTCTACGACGCCTCCCCTCTCGATCCGCTTCGCCAAGCCGGCGCCATTCTCACTCTGGTTGTCTTCATGTTGTCTTTCATGCCCGCCCCGGTCCTCGGCGTCTGACTGCGGAGACAACAGTGCGTTCTCCGCCCACCAATCTTGTCGCCCGCGCCTCGTTCGACCCCATTTGAACGCCTTTCGCGTCGTCCGATTCAAAGACGCTAACTCTTTTAGAATCAACACTTGCAGGCCATTCCGTAAGTGTTCATTCTAAAGGACTTACGCGCGCCATAAACCCTTTATCTGCAACACTTACGAGATTTGCAGGGGGTATCTCCCGATTGCAACTCACCGGAAACTTTTGATTGACGCCTCTCTAAGTCCGGTTATGATGCCCTCCGTGGTGGCCGATTCGTCGCGACCCACCACCTGCTGATGCCTCCCCTTCTTCGCACGCTCAAACTGCGCGACCTGTACCTGCTCTTTGTCGGCTCCGTGATCGGCTCGGGGATTTTCCTGACGCCCGGGCTTATTCTGCGGCAACTCGACGGCTCAGTGGGGTTCGCTCTGCTCGTCTGGATTGTGGGGGGTGTGCTCTCCCTACTCGGCGCGCTGACTTACGCCGAACTCGCCGCCACGAATCCTGAAGCAGGCGGTTTGTATTGCTTCATCCGCGACGGTTTTGGCCGCGTTCCGGCGTTTTTGTACGGCTGGTGCTTGTTTCTTGTGATCGCCAGCGGCTCGGTTGCCGCGCTGGCACGCGCGTTCACCGAACACTTCGCGGAAATCATTCCACTCTCGGCGCTGGGTAAGACCATGATCTCCGTTCTCATGATTGCGGTCGTCACCGTGGTAAACGTCTGGGGCACTCGCAAAAGTTCCAACCTGCAAAACTGGACTACGTTGATCAAGGTCGGGATCATCGTGGTCCTCAGCGCAATTTTTCTTTCGCTCGGCCAGCACGCGAGTGACCTTCCTTCCGCTCTGGGAACTACGCAACATGGCTTTGGACTCTTTTCGAATTTTGGCCTGGCGATGATCGCCGTTCTTTGGGCTTACGAAGGCTGGCAGTTCGGCACGTATAGCGCCGGAGAAGTCGTGGAACCGCAGAAAGCTTTTCCCCGCGCTTTTCTGCTCGGCTCCATCACGCTTGCCGGTCTTTATGTCATCGCGGTAATCGGTTACCTGATCGCACTCGGGCCGGCCGGCGCAACTGCCAGCAACACCATCGCGGCAACGTCCATCGGTGTTGTCCTTGGCCGCAACGCCGAAATCGTCGTGGCGATCACCATCCTGATTTCGACGTTTAGCGCCGCAAACAGCGTCATCCTCACCGCGCCTCGCGTGTTCTACGCCATGGCCAACGACAATTTGTTCTTCAAAGCGCTGGCGGAAGTCCATCCGCGGTTTCAAACTCCCGCAGCCGCCGTCATTGCGCTTGGCGTTTGGTCCGCCGTTCTTGCATGCGCGGGAAAATTCGCCGAGCTGATCGGTGGCGTTATTTTCATCGGCTGGATTTTCTACGGACTCGGCGCCGCGGCGATTTTCCCACTTCGCCGCGCGAACAAAACGCTGGCGATTCCCTATCGCGTTCCCGGTTATCCATGGACGCCGGTGCTTTTCGTTCTGGCAGCAGCGGCGATTGTGGGCAACGCCATCGTCGTCGCCTTGCGCGATCCAGGGCAATTCCAGAACTTGGCTGTCGCCATCGTTCTCTTTGCTTTGGGCGTGCCTGCTTACTTTTTCTGGCGCAAGAAGCGCACTGCCGATTCCTGACTCCGCAAATCAACGCTTTTTCAGTGTCGCTGAATCTCCTACAGAGCCACTGGCGCCGATCCGCTGTCAATATTCCGGTGCAGAAGAAACTTTTCCGAGCGTACCGGTGTCCAACGACGTATCCGGGGAAGTCGCGGAAGTCTGTCTGCTCGCAGGAAGGCGCACATGCTAGAAGCACGCGGCCTGACGAAATACTACGGTTCGGTCCTCGCCGTTCACGCCATCGATTTCACAATCGAACCTGGCCAAGTCCTCGGGTATCTCGGCCCCAACGGCTCTGGCAAAAGCACCACGGTAAAAATGCTCACCGGCCTGCTCGAACCGAGTGACGGGAAAGTCTTGTTCAACGGAACGGATATCCGGCGCGATCTCGTCGGCTATCGCAAACACCTCGGGTACGTTCCGGAAGAAGCGAATCTATACCCGTACTTGACCGGCTACGAATATCTCGAACTCATTGGCACGCTTCGCGGCATGCCTCCCGCGCGAATGCGCGCCAAAATCGATTCCTTCCTCGAACTCTTCTCTCTCTTCCCCCACCGTCACATTTCCCTGAGTTCGTACTCCAAAGGAATGCGCCAGCGCATCCTGCTCATCTCTGCACTGATGGACAATCCCGACGTTTTGATTCTGGACGAACCGCTCTCCGGCCTCGACGTAACCTCCGCCCTGATTTTCAGACACTTAATCCAGTCGCTGAGCGCGAAGGGCAAAACGATTTTTTATTGTTCGCACGTACTGGAAGTGGTTGAAAAAGTCTGCTCCCGGCTGCTCATTCTCCGCAAAGGACAAGTCATCGCCAGCGGCGGCACGGAAGAAGTCCGCCAGCGCATCGGGCAAGACTCGCTCGAAAACATTTTTCTGCGGCTCGTCGAAGACCGCGACGTCTCGCAAATCGCAAACAGCATTGTGGATGCGGTGGTTTCGCCTTGATTGCGACTATCACAAAATTCGTGCGCACCCGCTTGGAGCCATACTCCAGGCGCCCTTTGGCCGCGTTGCTGCGTGTCTTTGCCGGCCGCGTTTTTCACGGCGGCGAGTCGTCCGACGCCAGTGTGGACGTAGCTCTCGCGGTAGTCGTGATTCTGCTTGCGATGCCCGGACTTCTGGTTTCGCTTCTGTTGTTTGAGAAGTACGGATCGCTGCTTCGCTGGATGCGCGGCGATGGAAGCTTCGATCCTTTCACCGCCACCATTCCCGACGAATACTTCTTCATCGTGCTTTCAATGGTTGTCGCGGGCGCCGCCGCACTTTGGCGTTGGGATGCCCTGTTCCTCGATCGCCGCGACTACACAAATCTCGTTCCGCTTCCGATTTCCCTGCGAAAAATCTTCTTCGCAAATCTGGGCGCAATTTTTCTGCTCGCTGGCGGGCTGACGCTCGACGTAAACGCCGCCAGCGTCGTCCTCTTCCCCATCGTCGTCACGGGTTCGCAACCGTCGCTGCTGCTTTTACTCCGCTTCGGCGCCGGGCACGCGGTTACCGTGTTTCTCTCCAGCGCGTTCAGCTTTTTCAGTGTTTTTGCCATCGTCGGACTGCTGATGGCGCTGCTTCCCTACTCCGCGTTCCGCCGAGTCTCGATTTACATTCGATTTCTGATGGCGCTTTTCTTTCTCGCGCTGCTCGCCACCGGCTTCGCTGTCCCGACGTTTCTCACGCAACTCACGCAGTTAAACAAGCAGGTGGTTCTGGCGCTTCCACCGGTATGGTTTATCGGCATTTGCGAGATGCTTTGGGGCAACGGCGGCAATCCGTATTACGCGGGCATGGCGCATTCCGCGGTAGTCGCCATCGGAACGGTCGCGTGCGTCGCCTTGGCTTCGTACTCGCTGAGTTTTCGGCGCAGTTTTGTCCGCATTCCCGAGACTGCGGCGGTGAGTCCGCTGCCGCGCACGCAGTTCCGGCTTTTCCCACCCGCCTGGTTCGATCGCACAGTTCTCCGCGACCTTTCTCACCGCGGATGTTTTCACTTCATCGCGCGCACATTATTCCGGAGCGAAGCGCACCTGCAAATGCTATCTGCATTCGTCGCCACAGGACTTATTGCGAGCGCGCAATCGCTCGCCACGTCATTCCAGGCGCACGCCAAAATCGCCGCGGGAGCAGCCGCCAGCGGCAGCGTTCTTATCCGCGCGCCTTCCGAAGACCTTTTGTCCATCCCGTTCATCCTTGCGTTTTGCATCATCGTAGGCCTCCGTCTCGCCTTCGAGATTCCCTCCGAACTGCGCGCCAACTGGATCTTCGCGCTGCTGATTGATTCGGAAAAACTTCAGGCGCGCTCCGTGGCGCGGAAAGTGTTGCTAGCGTTCGCACTGATACCGCTCGTTCCTCCGAGTTTGGCTTCTTCGTGGATTTTGTGGGGGCCAGTCACGGCCCTGCTGCACACGGCCATATTTGCTTGCTGCACGATTGCTTTCGTCGAGTTGGTGCTCGTGCGCTTCCGTAAGATTCCCTTCACCTGTACCTACCCGCCGTTCCACAGCCATTCCGCGCTGCTGTTTGTCGCCTACGTTTTCGGCTTCGTGGCTTTCACCGGCTACGTCCCGGAGCTTGAGCTGTGGTCAATGGCGGAGCCATGGCGCACACTGGTTTTTGTTCCGTTGATCGCGCTGCTTTTTGCGTCGGTACATCAATACCGGAAGCAAATGCTGGACATGGACAAGCAGCTCATCTTCGAGGAACCTTCGGCGTCAGTTTTCTGAAAACGCAGCAGCGAAGCGGTCGCGGATTAGCCAACTCCAGGAAAATCCCGATTTAATTCGCGCGCTCAGGAACTAGCTGCCGCTGCTGGTATGGAACTCCTCGCAAGCGCACAAACGTCAGCGCAATTTCGAGAGAGAGCTATTCTTGTGGGTCGGCGTTCGCCAGAAGAGTCATGGTGGCTTCGCGCGTTTTTTCGACGCGCGCGCTGACCGGCCCCGCCGGCTGGAGTCGCAGATAATTGTCCAGGCCAGCTAACTGTTGCCGATAGTCTTTCCGCTGTCCGAAGACGTCCGACAGGACAAGATACGCTCCGGCGCAGTTGGCATCTCTTAGCAGCGCTTCGCGCGCGCTCTTTTCCGCGTCGTCCAGCCGGTTTAATTTGACCTGCACCATTCCCAGAATCTCGTAGCCCTCCGCAAGTTTTGGGTCGGAGTCAATTCCGCGCCGGAGAACTTTTTCCGCCTCAATCGGCTGGTCGTCCAGGTACAAGACGTACCCCATCCCATATTGGGCCTGCGCGTAGCGCCCACCGCTTAGGTTGAACGCTTCCTGGAACGACTGAAGCGCCTCGGATTTGTGGCCAAGCCGCAGTTGCACGATTCCGGCATGGTAAAAAGCTTCGTAGTAGCCGGCGAAGGCGTGCGTCGCTTTCAGAAAATGATTAAGGCTATCCGTGAGCGCGTTTTTGCCAAGCTCCAAAAGGCCTTTGCGGAACTCATCCTGAGCTCGGTGGGGAATGCTCAACTCTCTGACGGAAACCGTGTTCGCGCTGGCACGGACTGGCGCTACTTTAGCCGGGACTAAGTAGAGAAGCAGCTTCAGCGGCACCGCTCCGACCTGATCGTCGGCCCGCAGAGATTCGTAACCCGGCTCTTCGATAGTTACGGAGTATTTTCCCGGAGGCGTTCCTTGCACGTCGAACTGGCCTTCGATATCTGTCAATACGCTTCGCGAAAATCCCGCGTCCTGGGAACGGACCGTTACGATCACGTTGGCAACAGGCCGGGCGTTTCCGAGGGTGAGGACTTTGCCCTGAATGGACCCGGTCGGCGCGTCCGGTGAATCGGTCTGGCCGTCCGCACGAGGCGCGACCGCGGCGACCGCAGCACCCAAAAAGAATGCAATGATGAGCTTGGTGACCACCTGCTCGAACTTTCTTGCGTTTGGAAAATGAAGGTTTGACAGTTTACTGAAAGCTTGAAATTCAGCCTGCATCTCGACCTGCGGCGCACTTTTGAGGAGTTCTCCTCGGGAGAGTGGGCGTCGGCGGGAGTCATTTCCTTCGGCGTAGTGAATCCGTCCCTTTCAATCTGGCTATCGCTGCTGGATTCGCTGTTGCCGAAGGCGCACCGTGTCTCGGGCCAACCGTCTCGTGCGCGGACCTGCCGAGAGTTGTGCACACGACGGACCCAAGCGCGGCGCGCCGCGCCCAGGTCCGGAGCTTGTTGCCAATCGGTCACCTTCGCGTGTGCATAATTGGCACCGCAGCCCATCGGGCGCCGTCTGTTTGCGTCATCTTCTTTCTTTTCAATGCATGTTCCTGCGTGCCGATTTTCATCAGGCTGTGGAAAACTTCGATCGGCGTCGGCTCTCGATTAGCCATTCCTTATTGTTGCGGCCTCCCCAATGCGAGCGCGCGTCTCACGCCAGCGACGATGGACGCCTTCCGGCTCACAATGAGACTCACGTCGCCGACATCGCTGTGGGTCGCTGCGCTATCACAACGGCGAAATTCTACTTGCGTTGGCGGCGAACACCGGCTTGCAACACCACACGGGCATCTTATAATCGCGGTCCCTTGAATCCCTTTCACCAGACCGAATCCGCGCCTGCGAACACTCCGTCTGTCAGTCGGAGCCCCTTTTTGTCCAGCTTCGTGTCGCGTGATATTGTGGCGACCTGGATTCTGGCGGCGGCCGTTTTCGCGCTGCAAATGCTCACAAATGGACGCTACGGCTACTTCCGCGACGAGCTCTACTTTCTCGCTTGTGGCGACCATCTCGCTTGGGGCTACGTGGACTTTGCGCCGCTGTTCGCGTTCGTCACGCGTGTTAGCCACATGTTTCTGGGCGACTCGCTTCATGCTTTAAGGTTTCTGCCGGCGCTCGCGCAGGGGGCGGAAGTCCTCATTACGGGGCTTATCGCGCGAGAAATTGGCGGAAGGCGCTTCGCCATTTTTCTTTCGGCACTATGCGTCGCGGTTGCCCCGGTCATTCTGGGAAACGCCACGCGCCTTTCGATGAACCCATTCGAACCGCTATTCTGGATGGGTTGCGTCTACTTTCTCCTGCGCGCCATCAACACGAATAACCCTCGTTCATTCGTCTGGTGTGGACTTCTGCTCGGATTCGGCCTGGAAAACAAACACTCGACCGCATTCTTCATCGCCAGCCTGGGCCTTGGGTTGCTGCTATCCCCAGCGCGCCGCCTCCTTCTGAATAAATGGTTCTGGCTCGGCGCAGGAATTGCGTTACTCATCTTTCTCCCCAACCTGCTTTGGCAATACGCGAATCATTTCCCGACCCTTGAAGCGCTGAGCAACGTTCGGAAAACGCACAAGAACATCGAACTTCCGCCGCTTCTCTTTTTACGCCAACAAATCATGATGCTTCTTCCGCTTAGCGCGATTGTGTGGATTCCCGGGTTGGCTTACCTGCTTTTCCGCGCAAGAATGCGGACTTTCCGTTTTCTGGCGTTCACTTATGTCATTTTCCTCGCAGTCATGATGAGGCTTCACGGTAAAGACTACTACTTAGCGCCCATCTACCCGATGCTCTTCGCCGCGGGAGGGGCGGTCTGGGAGTTCGCCGTTGCCCGCCGCGGACTGGGCTGGCTCAAATACGCGCTTCCCGCAGGAATTCTGGTTCTCGGAATCGTGGCCGTTCCTTTGAACGTGCCCGTACTGCCGCCCGACAGGATCGTTCCGTACATGAACGCGCTCGGCGTGGGAATTTCGCGCACCGAGACACATGACAGCGGCCTGCTGCCACAGCATTTTGGCGACGAATTCGGGTGGGAAGAGACGGTCGCGGCAACAGCTCAGGTCTATAGCGCCCTTCCGGCCGAAGTTCGCGCGAAAACTGGAATTCTCGCCGGAACGTACGGGGACGCCGGAGCGATCGACTTTTTCGGCGCGCGCTACGGACTTCCCAAATCCATCAGTCCGCACCAGAACTACTACCTCTGGGGGCCGCGGAATTACACCGGCGAAAGCCTCATCCTGCTGCACTATCAACTGGCGGATGCGCAGCGTTCCTGTGAAAGCGTCCAGATCGGACCGACGTTAAGCCCGCAATATGGAATGCAAGAGGAGCACTACACGATTCTGGTTTGCCGCAACACCAGGCTGCCACTTTCCCAAGCGTGGCCGTTGCTGAAAGTGTGGAATTAGGGCGCCAATTTATTCCGCGGAAAGTGTGAATAACCGCAGAACCGCAGGATCTTACGGAGCACATGAACGCGCCAGCCGACTGCCGACGGGACGCGGCTGTGTGCGCAAAACTGGTAGCGGAAATTTCAGAGCGTTTGCGAGAATTTGGCCGCGCCACACGGGTGCCGGGCGCGGCGATCCGCGAATGGCACGGGGCGCTTAGTCGGCGTTGCGCCCGCCAAAGAGGCGCAAGACGATACCGGTCGAAATCCAGTAGTTGTTCTGGTACAGATTGGTTCCGAACGCGGTGCGATAGTAGTCGAAGTCAATCAGGCGAAGTTCGAACAGGTGAATGTGCGGCGAGCGGAAATCGAGGCCGCCACCAATCTTGTAGGAAAGGCAGTTCTGCGAGATCGTGGTCCCGCCAGCCGTCGCGTCGACGCGCGAACCGCCCACGAGCCCCTCCGCGAACGGGGTGATGTGGAACGGGTTCCGCAAACGGAAGAAGTAGCGCGCCCCGTAGTGGTTGCCGTAGAGCACGTTCTTGGTGCCGCTGATGGTCAGCGTGTTGTAGCTGCTGTCTCCAGCGATCTGAAGCCAGGGCTTGAAGTTCCACCCAAACGAGCCGACGCCACCCAGCATGTTGTTGTACGTGCCGCCACCGCCAGCAGTGCGCGCGTATGAGAATCCGCCGTAGAGTTCCACCAAGGGGAGGCTGCGAGCGCTGGCATTCGGTTTTTCCCAACTTTCCCTCTTGACCTTGGCACTCTCCACGACGCGGGGCTCTGCTTCCGGCGCCGCGGGTTGAGCAACTGCCGGAGCTGCTTCCGCCGGTGCGGGCGCGGGAGCCGAAGCGTCCGTTGCTGGCGTACTTGCCGATGCCGGAGGAGCGTCAGGCGAAACTGGAGCCGGCGCAGCCGTGGCGGCATCAATTGGAGCAGCCGGAGACTGCGGAGCAGGAGCGCCGTTCGGTGCCGTATCTGTGTTCGGGCTGCTGGTGGCCTTCAGGACCGTCGAGCTATCTGGCAACGAAGTTGAAGGAGCGGCAGCTGGAGCCGGCTGTGGAGCAATTGGCGCTGCCGGCGCGGATTGAGTTGCCGCGGGAGCGGTCGCTGGCTGAGGCTGCACGTCAACTGCCGGCTGAGAAGCCGAAGCTGGGGTCGCTGAGTTCACCGGCGCGCTGGCCGAAACCGCCGGCGCGGTCACAGAAGCATCCTGAGCCGGCGCTTGTGCTGGTTGCGTTTGAACGGAGGCCGACCCGCCCATTTTGTCCGCAATGGAAGCCGCGGAGGCGGACGAGCGCTTCGGCTGTGCGGGAGCCGAGTAAGATTTCGGGTCGGCCGGAATCTTGGTGGTTTCCGAGGCGACAGTCGGCGATGGCGTCGACGGCGACGCGGCGCGGCTTTGCAGCGTGCCGGCGGCGCGATCCACAGTCACGAGGTTTGAGAAGACGAATCCGACCTTGCCGTCGCTCGTTTGAATCTCGGAAAAGATAAAGCCGAACAGGATGACTTTGAACTTCTCGCCGCAGGGCATGGTAGCCACGATGTCCTGGCTCTTTCGCGCTTTGGCGTAGACCGGCGTGGCGTCCGGATGGCTGGTGCAATCCACGGAGCCTAGATCGTCCGCCATGGCCGCAGAGGCCGCTAGCAGACATCCCCCGAGTAGCACGAGTAGCCGATTGGAATGCATAAAACCCCTCCTCAAGCCCGGACCCCGCCGAGCAGTCCCTACCTTTATCGGGCTTGGAGGGGGTGCAGCGAAACGTACCAATGGCCAGTAATTCCAATCGGATACTGTACGAAGAGACGGGTACTCAATCGGCGGAACGCAGAGGGAAACTCGGCGAGCGCCCCGTGGTGGCGAGAGCGAAACGCATCACAGGCATTTGACGGTTCGCGGGCTGACGCATGGCGGTGCAGCCTTTTCGGACGAATTGAACTATTGATGCGCGTGCACGCCGGAGGTCCGTATGCGCACGAGCAAGTCATTCGGATCCCGTCGACCGGTGGAAGACTCTGGAAGCGACGTCTTTCGCGCTTCGGTCATGTTCGGCGGACGTTTTCACGACGGCAGCCGCGCGAGCGCCGGGGGAATCGCGAATACGGCTGTCCCTAAACTGAACGTTGGAACAGATGACACTCCTCATTCGCGGGCGTAGCTTTGCGCGTGGGGACGTCCAGCCGCCACCCGCGAATCCCGAGGGAACATGCGTCTAAAAGAGTTTTCTATCGCTGCGATTTTTCTGGTCACGCTACCATTGATCGCAACCGCTCAGGAAGTGTACCCGCAGAGTCAAATACCCCGCCAAACCGAAGCACCCTTGCAAGTGCAAGTCGAGGACAAGATCGTGTCGCGCGAAGCGGACGAGATGCGACTAATTCGCCAGTATTCGCCGCTCGTCGAGACCTACATTCAAAGTTTTCGCGCAGATAAACACCTGGGGGCAGTGCCGGACGGCGACAAATATCTGCTCGGGCGCGCGGATTATTCGAACGGCATCCAAGTCGTATCGTTGAACGAGTCGCAAAGCAGCAAGAGGCGCGCGCTTTCCACGATGGGAAATTTCTTTGCGTTCGGCAAAGAGTACTTGCCCGAAGGCTTCCTGCAGATGGTGTTCATTGATACGAACGGATTCAACCGCGGTAACTACAAATTTACGTTTGTGCGGCGGGAGTTTCTGGGCGAAGTGCGCTGCCTCGTTTTTGACGTGACGCCGCTTCCGAAGTCCGGCAAAGGGCGATTCGTCGGGCGCATCTGGGTGGAAGATCAGGATTTTCATATCGTGCGCTTCAACGGCAGCTACGGTCCCGCTTCACTGACCAGCTACTACTTCAGTTTCGATAGTTGGCGCGTCAATACCGGCAAGAACCTGTGGCTGCCGACCTTCATTTACAGCCAGCAAGGCGATTTCCTCGACCCACACACGCAGCACATGGCCTTCAAACCATTCAAAGCGCAAACGCGGCTTTGGGGCTACTCGCCGGGCGGCGCGAGTCCCGATCAACAACTGGTCAAGGTGATGGTGGAGACGCCGACGCCAGTTAAAGACCAGACGGAAAACGCGGACTACTCCCCCCTTCAGGCCCAGCGTTCGTGGGTGCACCAGGCCGAGGACAACGTGATTGACACCATGGAGCGCGAGGGGCTGATTGCGCCGTACGGCGAAGTGGACAAAGTTCTGGAAACGGTCGTCAACAACCTCGAAGTGACCAATGACCTGAACATCGAGCCAGACGTTCGCTGCCGCGTGTTGATGACGTCCACGCTTGAGTCGTTCGCGATCGGCCACACTATCGTTCTGAGCCGTGGCTTGATTGACGTGCTTCCGGACGAGGCGAGCCTCGGGGCGTTGATAGCTCACGAGCTTGCGCACGTCCTGCTTGCGTCGCACATGGATACGCAATTCGGATTCTTGAATCATTTGCGTTTCGATGAGAAGGAAACGTTCCGGCACTTCGGCTTCGCGAACACTCCGGAGGAAGAAAAGGCAGCAAATCAAAAGGCCGCTGAGCTGCTGAGCAAGTCTCCCTACAAGGACCAGACGGAAGCCGCGCACCAGTTTCTGCAAGCGCTGGCGAACCGCTCGAAAGGCATTCCGAACTTGATCAGCCCGCACCTGGGTGACCGCGTGCCGACGAGTTGGTCGCTCGCCGCTCAAACGTCCGCGGCTGACCCAGCCACTGCCGACCCGTCCGCGCAACCGGCGCAGCCTAAGCCGGCCAGCAACGTTCTCGCTGCCCTGCCGCTTGGCGGCCGCATCAAATTCGATCCCTGGAGCGGACGCTTGCAGCTGCTGAAATCGAAACCTGTCGGCGCTGTAGCGGAGTACGAGAAAATGCCGTTCGAAATCACTCCTTTCATGCTCTTCCTCTCGCGACAAAACGGAGAGGCTCCTGCGGAAACGCCCGCAACCATGTCAGCGCAAACTGACGGAAACACAAAACCCTAGAGAACCCGGAACTCCGTTCGAGCACACGCCGCGAATATTTCGCGTGGCTGGGCTATGATGCCGCCTAGCGATGGACCGCGGCTTTATGCTTGGGATTGTCGGCGGTTACGGCGCGACGGGAAGCTCCGTTGCAATCGCTCTACTGAATTCGTGCGGTGACCGAATCCTCATCGGCGGACGCAGCCCACATAAGCGCGAGGCATAGAGCGAACCGAAAAATCCAAAATCGGCGACTGAACGATTTTCGTAGAACGGCCTGCGGAACAAACGTCGGCAAGCATCGGCCTGCTAAACTACTCGACTCCATGACCTCGCCGTTCTGCAACGTCGCGCTGCCCGTCCCGCTCCGCACAACGTTCACGTACGGGATTCCCGAAGCGCTCCGGGCGTCCGTGCAACCTGGCAGCCGCGTGCTTGTGCCGTTTCGAAAGAAGGTGCTGGTGGGAGTGGTCGTCGAGATAGTCGAGCAGCCGCCCGCCAACACCAAGCTGCGGGATATCACGAAGCTGATGGAGTTTTCCCCCGCGCTGACGCCGAAGCTCATCGAACTGGGACAATGGATTGCGAGCTACTATCTCGCGCCCATCGGCGAGGTCTTCCGCGCAATGCTGCCTCCCGTGACCGAGCTGAAGCTTCGACGAGAGATTCTTTTAACCGAGGCGGGACGCGCGGCCACAGAAAGTCTCGGCGCCGGAGAGATTTCGCACGGCCTGAGCCCGGCGGAATCGGCGATTCTGCTCAAGGCTAAGAAGGGCCCGGTCATATTTGCTATGAACGCGAAAACCGGGTTGACGCTCGATGCGTTGCGACGACTGCAGCAGCGCGGCCTGATCGAAATCCGCGAGAAACTGGACGACATCAAGCGGAAATCGCAAACGATCGTGGCCTGGAAAGGCCAGAACACCGAGGGCAGCAGATCGAATGCGAGGCCTTCCGAAGAGAAGCTGGATCGCATTCGAGCGATTCTCGAAACCGAGCGCGGGCCGCTTCCATTGCCACAACTGCTCAGGTTGGCGCACGTTTCTCGAGAATTCCTGCGGCGAATGCTAGGCGAGGGATCGCTCGAAAGTTGGGAAGAACCACTCGATCCAGCCGAAGACCCGTTTGACAGCGGGTACACACCGCCCGGCCACGAACTTAACGCCGAGCAAGAAAGCGCGATGAAAGCAATCCGCGCGCGGTTCGAATTGGCCGAATTTGGCGTGCAACTGCTGCATGGCGTCACCGGCAGCGGCAAGACGGAAGTGTATCTGCGCAGCGTGCAAGACACATTGGCGCGCGGAAAGACCGCTATCATCCTCGTTCCGGAAATTGCGCTGACGCTGTGGATTGGCCGGCAGTGCCGCGCATGGTTCGGGGCAAAGTATGAAGGCGTAGCGGTGCTGCACTCGGCGCTGAGCGATGTCGAGCGGGCGCGCGAGTGGTGGCGCGTGCGGAATGGCGAAGCGCGAGTGGTCGTGGGCACGCGGTCCGCGGTATTTGCGCCGCTGCAAGACCTGGGACTCATCATCGTCGATGAAGAACAGGAAACCAGCTTCAAGCAGGAAGAGACGCCGCGCTACCACGGACGCGACGTCGCGATTGTTCGCGCGAAGGGCGAAGGCGCATTGGCGCTGCTCGGCTCCGCCACACCTTCGCTTGAAAGCTACCACCACGCACGCGGCGGCAAATACGATCTGCTGACGATGGCGTCGCGCGTGGCAGAACGTTCTCTCGCAAGCGTGGAAATCGTCGACATGCGCGAGGATTTTCAAAAGACGCATGCGGCGAGCCCCATTTCATCCGCGCTGCATGCGGGCATTACGGCGTGCCTCGAAAACAAAACGCAAGCGCTTGTTCTAATTAATCGCCGGGGCTACTCGTGGTCGGTGCTGTGTCGAAGCTGCGGAGCAAGCGTACAGTGCGTGAATTGCAGCATCTCCATTACGCATCACAAGCAGCGCAACCGGCTCGAGTGCCACTATTGCGGCGCAATTCAGCCGGTGCCCAAGGAATGTCCCAAGTGCCGGTCAAAGTATGTCTACTTTTTTGGCGAAGGATCAGAGCATCTCGAAGAACGACTGCGAAAGGATTTTCCCGGCGCGCGCATCGCGCGGCTCGACCGCGACACGGCGCGAACGAAAAGGCAGTACCAGGAGACGCTGGGAGCGTTCGCCGGCGGAGCGCTCGATATTCTTGTCGGAACGCAAATGCTTGCGAAAGGACACGATTTTCAGCGCGTGACACTCGTTGGAGTCATCTCCGCCGATTCATCACTGAATTTGCCGGACTTCCGCGCGGCGGAGCGCACTTTTCAGCTGTTGACGCAAGTGGCAGGCCGGGCGGGTCGCGGCGATTTGCCCGGCCGCGTGCTGATTCAAACGTATTTTCCGGAACACTATGCGATTCAGGATGCGGTCAAGCAGGACTACGTGGCATTCTTCGAACGCGAGATGCATTTCCGCCGGATGCTGGCGTATCCCCCGCTCACTTCGCTGGCGAATGTGATTGTGCGGGACACGAGCCTCGACAGAGTTATTCGCTGGTGTCGAAAACTTTCGGAATACTTTTCGCCGCACGACGGAGATAAAATTCGCATCCTTGGTCCGGCAACCGCGCCGCTCGCGCGGTTGAAGAAAGAACATCGCTTCCAATTCCTGCTGAAATCGCCAAAGCGCTCGGTGCTGACCAAACTGTTGAGTGGGGCGCTGGCGTTTTGCGACGTGCAGGAGATTCCGCAGACGGCTGTGCTCGTGGATATGGATCCGCTAAGCCTGTTCTGACGGTTGCCGCTGACAGGATATGCCGCGGCTTCGGCGTCTAACGACTGATGAAAACGATGCCTGCGAAAATCGTAACGATTCCAAGCCACTGCGGACGGGACACGCGTTCGCGCAAGAAAATCGCGGCTAAACCGACGGTCACGGCTCCATAGAGCGAGGCGAGCACGCTGACTACAGCAATCTGTTCGATGCGCATCCCATAATTGTTCAAAACGAAAGCGCAGGTATCCAGCGCGCCCATACTGATAAGCCAGAGCGGCAGTGGTCCAGGACGGCGCAAAGCGATCGGCTGCTTGAAGCAAAGAATGACGGCGGCGGTGAGAATCGAGGACGTAAGGCGAATCATCCAGACGGTAGCTCCATAACCGACGGCGGGAACGATTCGTGTGCCGAGCAGCCAAAACAAGAAGCCGAACCCTATTGCCGAACACAGAGCCCACGCGATGCCGCTGCTCTGCGCGAGCGGCGAACTTGGCGACGCATCGCCGGCTGTTGGAGATGGCGCTTGCGATTTCTCGCCGCCCGCGACCACGGCGGCGCCGATCACGACTGCGACGATACCAGCGAAGCGGAATAGCGTCAGGTGTTCGCCATTGATGACGGAGAGCGCGACCGTCAGCGCAGGGTAGCTAGCAGAAAGTGGTGCAACCACGGCCATCTTGCCGACTTCGAACGAGCGATATAGCGAGAGCGTTGCAATAGCGTTCAGAACGCCCGCGAGCGTGCCCCAAGCCCAGGGTTGCCAGCCGGAGCCGTCAAACAAGTGGCCCCAGCCGCCGGTCCAGCGCGAAAAAATCGTGAGCAAAAAGAAACCAGCCAGCTGCATGTACAGGCTGGTGCGAAGCGCGCCAATCTTGTGTGCCGCAAAACGCGCGACAAAATCGGAACTGCCCCAGAAAACGGCCGTGAACAGGCCGAGCGCGATTCCCATGGCAGCTACGAGAATCTGCCGGAATCAGCCGCTTTCGCTTTTTTCCCTTGCAGGCCGAGCACAACCATGACCTTCTGCAGGTCCTTCCAGACTTCGCTTTTCGCACTCGGATTGCGGAGCAGGTAGGCAGGATGGTAGGTGGCCATAAGTTTTTTGCCGCGAAATTCGAGCCACTCTCCACGGAATTGCGAGATGCCACGGTTCGTTTCTAGCAGGGTCTGCGCGGCGCAAGCGCCGAGGCAGACGATCACTCTCGGGTTGATGGTATCGAGCTGGCGAAGCAAGAACGGCGAACACTGCGCGACTTCATCTTTTTCAGGAAGCCGATTTTCCGGAGGCCGGCACTTCACGACATTGCAGATGTAAACGTCTTGGCGCCGCAGGCCCATGGCTTCAATCATCTGCGTCAGCAGTTTTCCGGCGCGGCCGACGAACGGAAGACCCTGGACGTCCTCGTCATGGCCGGGGCCTTCGCCGACAAAAACGAGCTGAGCGTTAGGGTTGCCGTCGGCAAAGACGATGTTCGTTCTGGTTTTGTGAAGCTTGCAGCGCGTACATTCGCCGAGATCTTCGCGAATCTGCAGAAGCGTATCGCCGTCGATTTTGTTGACGGCTTCGAATAACGACGGACCGGATGCCACGGGCGGAAGATTGAGCTTTGCCGCGGCGGAAGGCGCAGGCGCGAGTGGCCTTGCGGAGCTCGGCGGCATAACCGAAGCAAGCCGGGGCGCGTTCGATGGGGCGGCAGAACTGGATTTTGGCAATTCCGATGCTCGCGTGATTTTTGGCAAGGCCGATTCCCCGTAGGAACTGGATTGACCAACTGCTTGCGACGAGATTTCGTTGGACGGCGGCTCGGAAAACCGTGGCATGAAAGATTCGGTGAAAGTCCCGAAGCGATCCTTGTAGAACAGGCGGATGCCGAGATCGTCGTAGAAATTAAGGCGTTCCGATATTTTGTTCTGGAGGGATTCGCTGAAACGATCAGGCATGCTCCGCATGATACAGGAGCACGATGCGCGTCAGACAGAGGAATGTTGTGCACTGTGGATATTTTTCAGCCGCAGAACTTCATCGAGAATGCGCTGCGCGACTTCGCTTTTCGTCATTTTCGGTAGAGCGAGATCGCGGCCATCGCGAGAAAAAAGCGTGACCACATTTGTGTCGTGATCGAAGCCGGCCCCTTCTGCGGTGACGTCGTTGGCCACAATAAGATCGGCATTTTTCGCAGCGAGTTTCTTGCGCGCATTCTCCGCGACGTTTTGCGTTTCCGCGGCGAACCCGACGATGAGGTGATCGCCTTTGGATTTTGCAGCGATGGCCAGGATGTCGGGAGTCGGCTGCAGTTGGAGCGCCAGCGGCTCGTTGCTACGCTTGATTTTTTCCGGAGCCTGATGCGCAGGCCGATAGTCAGCGACGGCCGCAGCAAAAATCGCGATCGCGCACCCGGGAAGTCTTTCTGTCACCGCACGTTGCATCTCGTCGGCGGTTCGCACGCGGACTCGTACCACGCCGGGAGGCGTTTCGAGGTTGACAGGACCACTCACAAGGACGACTTCGGCGCCGCGTCGCGCGGCAGCCTCCGCGACGGCGAATCCCATCTTGCCGGACGAACGATTCGTGATATACCGCACGGGATCGAGGTCTTCGCAGGTCGGGCCGGCCGTGATCAAAATAGTCTGGCCGCGCAAATCTTGCTGCGCGTGAAGTGTTTCGCGGACTGCCGCGACGATAGATTGCTGCCCCGCGAGCCGGCCTGCGCCAGTCATCCCGCAAGCGAGATAGCCTTCGTCGGGATCGACGATGTGCACGCCACGACGGCGGAGCGTCTCGACATTTTCCCGGGTCGCCGGGTGATTCCACATGTTCACGTTCATCGCCGGCGCCACGACAACTGGCGCGGTCGTCGCCAGATAGAGCGTGGTGAGAAAATCGTCGGCGATTCCGCGGGCGAATTTCGCGAGGATGTCGGCGGTGGCAGGAGCCACCAGCAAAAGGTCCGTGCGCTGAGCGACAGCGATGTGTTCGATCGCGCTTTCCAAATTCGCCTCGCCGCCCTCAGACTTTTCGAACAGATCGGTGATCACTTTCTGTCCGCTCAACGCGGCAAACGTGAGCGGAGTGACAAACTCGCGCGCGCCGCGCGTCATGACGACCTGCACGCTGAAGCCATCTTGCTGAAGTAAACGTACCAGCTCCGCGGCCTTATACGCCGCGACTCCGCCGGTTACGCCAAGAGTAATACGCATGAATCGCTATCCCGATAGATGGGGCTGAAGTTGGGCACGGCATTCCGCGCCTCTACAAGTTCGATGCTGGAAGCGCTACCTGCGGCGCTTTCCGTCCTTGTCCTCGTCGATGGAATGCGGCTCGGTAAAATCGTACTCGAGCAGTTCGTGGTCGAGCTCCTCGCAGGCAATCCGCGTGGGTTTAAGCGTCCTGGGATTTTCGATGAGCGACGGCGCACCGGCCATCAGCTGGCGCGCGCGCCTGGCCGCAAGCACCACGTAGGCAAACTGGCTCTCCGGAGCTTTGGTCTGCACGGTCATGTCAGTCTTTCCCCCCAAACGATGCCAAAAGTTCCTGGACCCGCGGCTTGCGCCGTGCGCTCGAACACCGCAGCGCAACGACAATAGACTGGGCTTCCCGCCCGGCGCGCTCGACGTCCTCGTTCACGACGCAGTAATCGTAAAAGCGTCCGAACGCTTCAATTTCGTCGCGCGACTTGGCCAGGCGGCGCGCAATCTCCTCGTCCGAGTCCTGCCCGCGGCTGCGCAATCGCCGCTCGAGTTCCGCGCGCGACGGAGGCAAAATGAATATCGCGACGGATTCGGGCAGCTTTTGTTTTACCTGCGCCGCACCCTGCACGTCAATTTCGAGAACGAGATCGAGACCTTTTTTCTTCGACTCTTCTAGCCATTTCTTCGGCGTGCCGTACGAATGCTTGCCGAACACGCGCGCGTACTCCAGAAACTCGCCGCGCGCGACCATGGCGTCGAATGCCGATTCCGTAACGAAATCATAGCACTTCCCGGTGGATTCGGTCGCACGGCGCGGCCGAGTAGTACACGAGATCGAAGGCATGGTGCCGGGAAGTTCCAGAATCCGTTGCACCAGCGTGGATTTGCCCGATCCCGACGGTCCCGACACGATCAGCACCATCGGCGCAAGTGTGCTCCCGGCAGTCATTCGATGTTCTGCACCTGCTCGCGCAGTTTTTCGATCTCCGCTTTGATTTCCAGCGCGAGACCCGTGATGGCGAGGGCCTCGCTTTCGACGCCCGGTGTCTTCGACAAGAGCGTGTTGGCCTCGCGATGCATCTCCTGTAAAAGAAAATCGAGCTTCTTCCCCATTTCGCCGGCGCCATCGAGAAGTTTGCCGAATTGCTGCAAGTGACTGCGGAGGCGGTCCAGCTCTTCGCTCACGTCGCCCCGCTCCGCAAGAAGCGCGGCTTCCTGCGCGAGTCGCGCCGGATCGAGATTGACGCCGCCGAGTAAATCCTTCAGGCGCGCTTCGAGCCGCCGTGCAAACACCGGACGAAGCGTCGAAGCCAGCTCACGAACCTGCTCGGTGTGTTCGCCGATTTGCGCGAGCCGCGCCCGCAGATCCTGAGTCAGATGGCGGCCCTCGGTGAGGCGCATGTCGTCGAGCTTGACGAGTGCCTCGACGAGGCACAATTCCAGCGCCAGGCCAAGCCGCTCCTGCTCGTCTTCGGTTTCGGGGACAGCCACGGACAACCCAGCGATGACACCAGGAAGGCGGAGCAACGCCACGACATCAACATCGGAACCGACGCCCGTTTGTTGGCGAAGTTCTTCCGCGACGCGAAGATATGTTTGCGCGAGCTCGCGGTTCACCTGCACCGGCGAAGCCGTGGCCGGTTCGACGTTGACGTGAACCTCGACGTGCCCGCGATGAATGCGATCCCGTAAAATCTGGCGCAAGCGCAGTTCGTAAAGATCGAAGCCCTCGGGCAGACGCAGTTTCAAATCCAGAAAGCGGTGATTGACGCTCTTGATGCTCACGCGGACGGCGTAGCCATTTTTCTCGGCTCGCGCCTGAGCGAAGCCGGTCATCGAGAAGCATTCCGATTTTTTCCTTTCCGCCGAAGTTGATGGGGTCATAAGGATTCCGCACGAGCCGGAACGTTGCGCGCGGCCGCGGGCGACGGGGCGAGAAGATCCCCGTCAGCAAATTGCAAATCGTGCAGGCGGGCGTACGTCCCGCCGCGGGTCATCAGTTCGGAGTGCGTGCCGCTTTCCCGAATTTGCCCCTCCTCCAGGACAAGGATTTTATCTGCACGGCGAATGGTGGCCAAGCGGTGTGCAATGACGAATGTCGTGCAGCCAACCATGAGATTGGCAAGCGCTTTCTGTACGAACATTTCGGATTCGGCGTCAAGCTCAGAGGTCGCTTCGTCGAGGATGAGGATCGGCGAGTCCTTCAAAATCGCACGCGCGATGGCGATGCGTTGGCGCTGTCCCCCGCTGAGGCGCGTTCCGCGCTCACCGATAACCGTGTCGTATTGCTGCGGCAGCTCCATGATGAAGTCGTGCGCGAGCGCGGCTTGCGCAGCGGCGGTGACGCGGTCCTTCGGAACGGACGAAAGTCCGTAACAAATATTGTTCCAAACAGTGTCATGAAAAAGGATGTTTTCCTGCGCCACGATGGCGATTTGCGATCGAAGCGACCGAATTGTCACGTCGCGGATGTCGCAGCCATCAATTCGAATAACACCGGAAGTCAGCTCGTAGAAGCGTGGAAGCAGATTGACGAGGGTGGTCTTGCCCGCGCCGCTCGATCCGACCAAAGCAACGATTTCTCCGTTCCTTGCGTCGATATTGATGTTGTGTAGCACGACGGCAGAGCCATTCTCGTAAGAGAAGCCCACGTTTTCAAATTCAATGCGCTCGGAGAACGCAGGAAGATGCTGCGCGCCGGGTTGTTCCAATTCTTCTTCCTTGCGATCTAGATATGCAAAAACCTGCACACTCGCGCCCTGCGCGGACTGAAACTGCTGGTAAACGTAACCCATGCGCTTGAGCGGCATGTATGCGCTGAATAGCGCGTACATGAACGAGAAAAACGTGCCGATGGTCATGTGGTGCGCGCGAATCTGATCGCGCGAGTAGAGAAAAAGCATGGCAATCACGACGGCGCCGAGCAAGTCCATGATCGGCGGAGTGGCAACCGCGGCGCGCACCCAGCGCATGTTGTCCCGCAGCAATTGCCGCGCGGCCTTACGGAATTTCTGAATCTCGAAGTCTTCCATCCCGAACGCTTTGACCACGCGGTTGCCCGTCGTCGTTTCCTGCAGTATCTGCGAGAGGTCGGCAAGTCGCGTCTGGCTGTTTTCGGCGGAGCGCCGGATTTTGCGGCCGAACTTTCCAACGGGAATCACCACCAGAGGCAGCAGTACCGCCGAAGCGATTGCCATTCTCCAGTTGATGACAAACAGAACCACGACGAGCACGATCAGACTGAATCCTTTTTGGAAAAGATCGGCCAGATATTCGGAGAGCGCGACACGTGTGCGCTCAACATCGTTCACCGTGGCGGAGAGCAGCCGGCCCACCGGATTGTGTTGAAAAAAGCCGATGGGCTGGCGAATGATCCGCGCGTACACCTGATTACGGAGATCCGTGACGGCGGCCTGCCCGACGTATTGAATCTGCGTCAGGCCGATGTATTCCGCGATAGCTTTTGCGAAGTAGAGCGAAACCAGAGTGAGCGCGAAGATGGTCCAGACGTTGTGAATGCTCGAAGGAAAGAAATCGTTCAAATAAATAACGCGTTTATCGGGAAGCGTGAATAGCGGAAGCTTGGTCACGACTACCGACGGGTTCAGCACGAAGTCGATGGCAATCTTCACCATGAATGCGACGAACCCTTCGGCGAGCGCGACGAAACCAACAAGCACGACGCCCAGCGCGAGGCGGATCGCATAGGGCCGCACGTAGCCGACAAGACGTTTGAGTTGTGGTGAAAGGACCGAGGCCACGGAGCAAACTCCCCGAAACTGTGCAATTGGTACGCTAAGCGCGGGTATCCGGCATGTCAAGTTTTCGCGAGCCAGCTGGTCCGGTTTCGCTTGGCGTGGAGGCGGCTATTTTTCAATGTCGCGATGCGTGACTTTCGAAGAAAAGCCGTGCGTTTCGAAAGACTCTTTCAACTGCTCCGCGAGCATGACCGAACGATGCTTGCCGCCCGTACAGCCGATGGAAATCGTCAAGTAGCTCTTGCCTTCCTGAATGTAGTGCGGAATCAGATAGATGAGTAAGCCTTCGATGCGGCGAAGAAATTCCGCCGTTTGCGGGAAAGACTGGATGAATTTGCGCACTTTGGGGTCTCTGCCCGTGTAGCGGCGCAGCGCCGGAACAAAGTGCGGATTCGGAAGAAAGCGCACATCGAACACGAGGTCCGAATCCGAAGGCACACCGAACTTGTAGCCGAAGCTGACAACGGAAACGAGCATCGGCCGCTTATCGGGATTCTTGAAGCGCTCGGTAACGAACTGGCGAAGCTCGTGAACATTGAAATGCGTGGAGTCAATGACCGCATCGGCGAGTTTTCGAATCGGCTCCATCATCTCGCGCTCGTGGCGCAGGCTTTCGCGTACCGATTGCGCCTTGCCGAGCGGATGCGGACGGCGCGTCTCGCTGAATCGGCGCAGCAGCGCATCATCGGAAGCGTCAATGTACACGAGCGTGATCGGATGATCCTTGCGAAGGTGCTTCAGCAAGGGCGGCAGCTTCTCGAGTTGCACACCTTCGCGAGCGTCAACCAGCAATGCCGCGCGGGCGAAGTCGCCCTCACCTGCGGCGTGGAGTTCCGCAAATATGGGAATCAGCTCGACGGGCAGGTTATCCACGCAATAGAAACCCATGTCCTCGAACGCCTTCAGCACCGTGCTTTTGCCGGAGCCGGAAAGACCGGTGAGAATGACGAGCTGGCGTGAGTCGTGTCTGGAGGGAAGCTTCACGGAAGGAGCAAGCTCACGTCTTTACCCGGCGCTGGTGCGTGCTCGGGATGCGCATGTCTTCGCGATACTTGGCAACTGTGCGGCGCGTGACGTGGATGCCCCCGTCGTCGAGTTTTTTTGCAATCTGCTCGTCAGTGAGCGGCTTCGAGGTGTCTTCTTCCTCGATCATCTTTTTAACGAGGCGCTTCAGCGTCAGCAAGGACATTCCGCCGCCTTCGGGACCGTTCACTGCCTCGCTGAAGAACGAACGAAGTTCGAGCACGCCCTGCGGAGTATGTGCATACTTGCTGGCCACGGCGCGGCTCACCGTCGATGGATGCACGCCGACTTCTTCCGCCACTTCTTTGATCATCATGGGCTTCAGAGTGTCGGGGCCGTGATCGAGAAATTCTCCTTGCCGCGCGATGATCGACTGGCAGACGCGAAGGATGGTGTGTTTGCGCTGCTCGATATTTTTCATCAACTGAATAGCGGCGGTGAAGCGCTCCTTGACGTAGTTGCGAACGTCGCGATCCGCGGCATCCCGCGCCAGCAGCCGGCGATACGTCGGACTCAGCCGAAGCTGCGGCATGTCGTCTTCATTCAGGAAAACTTGCCACATCTCATCGACTTTGCGGAAATACACATCCGGTTCAACGAGGCGCGGCTCCGTTTTGTTGTAGCGAAGGCCCGGCCGCGGGTCGAGCTTCTTGATCACATCAAGGGCGCGCTTGACCACTTCGATCGGGCGGTTCAAAGCGCGCGCAATTTCCTTCAACTGGTTCGATTGCACCTGTTTGAGGTGTTCGGAAACGATTTGCTGCGCGAGGGTATTCTGCGGATCGAAGGCTTTCAGTTGGAGCAAAAGGCATTCGCGTAAATCGCGTGCGCCGACGCCGATGGGGTCAAAATCCTGCACCACGGCGAGCGCGTCGTCGAGATCATCCTGAGAATACTTTCCGCCCTGCCCCAACTCTTCGGTGGAAGCGGTGAGATAGCCGTTTTCATCAAGGTTGCCGATGATGCTCTCGGCGAGCTCTTTCACCGGCTCGGAGCAGATCGTCACGCTCAACTGCCAAGCCAGATGATCAGTCAGGCCGGCGGGCGAAGAAAGAAATTTCTCGAAGGAAGGCCGCTCGGAAACTTCGCGCTCCTGCGACTGGCCGCCGTCGCCGCCTGTGTCGAGGTACTTGTTGAAGAAGCTGCCGACGTCAAACTCGTCGAAGGGATTGGCTTCCGGCTTTTCCGGAACTTTCTCGGTTTCCGCTTTGAGGAATGTTTCGTCGCTGTAATTGTCTGTCTGTGTCGCCTCTTCGCTGAGCTCTTCCAGAACCGGGTTCGCGATCATCTCCTGATTGATCATCTCGCGCAGTTCGAGGCGATTGAGCGCGAGGACGCTTACCATCTGCACCAAGCCTGGCGTCAGAATCTGCTTCTGCGTGACTTTCAGGTTGAGTTTGAGTCCCTGCCAGGCCATGGTGAATCGAAAGTCCCTTCAGCGTCTCCCGTAGAAGAGTCTAATTCAAGCGGAAGTGATCGCCCAAATAAACGCGGCGTACTTCCGCGTCGTTGCTCAGTGCGAGCGGAGTGCCCTTCGCCATTATCTTGCCATGATTCACGATGTACGCGCGGTCGGTCACGTTGAGTGTTTCTCTGACGTTATGATCGGTGATCAAAATACCTATTCCCGAGCGGCTCAAGCCGCGAATGATCTCCTGCAGATCCTTCACAGTTAGAGGGTCAATGCCGGAAAAAGGTTCGTCGAGCAGGATGAAGGAAGGCTGCAGCGTAAGCGAGCGCGCAATTTCCAGCCGGCGCCGTTCGCCGCCCGAGAGCGTGTAAGCTTTGCTGGTGCGCACGGTTTCCAGGCCCATCTGAACCAGCAGCTCCTCAAGGCGGTCGCGCTGCTGCTCGGGAGTAAGAGGAAGAGTCTCGAGAACGGCCAGCAGGTTTTCTTCGCTGGTCAGCTGGCGAAAAACCGAAGGTTCCTGCGGAAGGTAGCTGATCCCGCTGCGGGCCCGAAGGTACATGGGAAGATCCGTAATTTCGCCGCCGTTCAAAAGCACGCGGCCGAAATCCGGACGGGCCAGCCCAACTAGAATGTAGAAAGTAGTGGTCTTACCCGCGCCGTTGGGGCCCAAGAGCCCAACCACTTCGCCCTGGCCGATTTCCAGCTCCACATCATCGACAACCTTGCGACCGCGATACGACTTGCTCAACTCGACGGCCTGGAGCTTCAGCATACCTCGCCACGAAACGGCCGGAGGCAGGCCGTGTCATCTATTGACTCGGTGCTTCGTCAGCGTGCGCGAACCGTTTTCAGAATCGACGATGATCGTATCATCCGCTAAAAAGAAGGTCAATTGACGGCCGGTAGTAGTCCCTTCGGAACCGTCATAAAGTGTGGGAGTTCCGCCGGTCATGACGAATTTTCCGTCGGAGGCTGTGTATTCGCCGCGCTCGGCGGTTGCGCGGCGCGTGCCCTGATCAACGATGACGCCGCCGGTTCCGATGGCACGGCTGATTTGTTGCGGTCCAGTCGGCGCGTTTGCTGACACAGCAGTAGCTTGCTGCGAAGTTTGCGCGCCGCGCGTGAAATACAAATCCATTTGGGGAGCGCGGATGCGCTCTTCTGGTGACTGCACGACGACGTTTTTTTCGAGGTGCGCGCTGTTGCTCACTTCGTTGTAAGTGAGTTTGCCCGCCGTGACGTGCCACAGCACCGCTTTCTTCGCACTCGCTTGCGCAGAACTGCCTGCCTTGGGGCTGGCGACCTCCAACACGTTTTCGTGTAAAGCGTCTTGTCCGATTGACGGGCGTTGCTGCGACGCCGGAAGCTGCGGAAAAACCGCGCGTACGTTTCCCATGGCGTTAAGGATCTTGGTCGGGCGTAGCAGTTCGATGGAATCCGCTTCGAGCACGGAGTCGCCTTGCCACAACCTTGCATGTCCACCGTAAACAGCTCGGCCCGTCTTCGAATTGCCCTGCATGAAATCCGAAGTTATGTTCGCGGGGACTTGAGCGAGTTGCGCGCCGCCATTGGGCGCAAAATCCGTGGACCGCACGCCTCCCTCCGCGCGAATGTCACCCGTCGAGGAATAGAACAGGATGCGGGGAGCGTGAGTTTCTGTCGTTGTGTCGCGTACGAAGGCGTTGCCGCTGAGCAGCGCCGTCTGTGCAGCGCGCTCGAATCTCGCGTGGTCCGCTTCCGCGCTCCGTTCGCCTTCGTTCAGCTTCACGTCGTCTTGCATATCCATTCGCGTCCAACCGCCGGTTGGAAGTAACTGCGCGTCTCCGCTCTTCGCTGTGGCGATCTGTAGCGAACGGCCGTCAACCGCGCGCTCGGTCCGGACGTTTCCCGTGGCATCCAGTTCCTTTGGTTTTCCTTCGGGACCGAAGGTGAGTTTCAGTTTGTCTCCCTGCAATTTTGTGCGCGTCGGCGTTGATCCCGCCTGGGAAGAAGTTTCGGTCCACTCCATGCTGCCGGCGGTGAGTGTTTCCGCGCTGGTCGGTTTGCCGCCGCGCCCATCGCTGCCTTCGCCAAGCTCCATCCGCAATGCGCCGGTCTGTAACACGCGGGAGTCGCCCGCTTTGGACAGGAGCGTCTTGAGCAGCACGCCGCCGCTCAAGTTAAGCTCTTTCGCTTGATTCACGCGCGGCCACATTTCGAGCGACGCGGTATCCGAATGGAACTCATCGTTCTCGATTTTGCCGCGCCGCGAGCCGTGAACGCTGCCAGAGCCCTCCACGCGTTCCACCCATCCCTCCGGTGCGAACTGGGCGGTCAATTTGTCAGCATCGAGGTTCATTTCGTCCGAGCCGCGCTGCGAGATAAGTTGCGGCGGCTTGCCGCCCTGCCCGGCTTCCGCGAGCAGCCTGCGGGCTCGAAACGCAGCGTCCAGCTCGAGCGTGAATTCGCCAGCCGTCAATCGCGCCGCGTTCGAGTACGCTTCCGCAGGGCCGGAAATGTGAAGGATCCGCGCATCGCGGCCAAAATCCAGCGATGCGCCATCGACGTGGACATCCCGTGGCGCTCTGTTTTTTGGCGGTGCGCCCTTCGCCTTCGCACCGGACGGTGCGGGCTTCAAGTCCAGACGGATATCCCGCAGCAGGCGCATCGTCCCTTCGGACGAGTTATACAGCGCGCCCACAGCATTGCCGCTCCCATTCGGAAACGTAAACGTCACGGGCTGATCCGTCCTCGCATCGCCGCTCGCGTTGTCGAAATTCAGAGCGACGGTCTCCACATGCACGACCTGTGGAGCCACCGCGGCGTTCTTGCCAGCGCGATCGAAATCGGAGGCGCTCTCCAGATCGATCTGTACCGGGCCTGCGCAGACAATGGCACCTTTCTGTCTCTCGTACTGGCATTTTTGCGTGTGCATTACGTCGTGGCGGTCACCAGTCTTGCCAAAAGCCGTAACTCTTACATCTTCCAACAGGCTGGCTTCCTGATCTTTGAACTGTGTAGACTTCGAGGCTTCCACGGTGAAGATCTTGCGCGGCCCGTCCATTTTCGAAAACGTCAGGCCGCTCGACTGTTTCTCGACATCTGCCGGTGGCGCGGGAGGCGCTTTCCTGCGCTCTGAGATTCTTTGCCAGTCGCGCCGCAAATACACTCCCGCCGTTATGCACGCCAGCGACACGGCCACCGCCGCGGACCAGCGCGCGTATCGCGCCGCTTCACTCCTTCGCATAGCTTCAGTTAAGCAAAAATCGGGAGGGGTGTATAGAAGTCGCGGCGCTGCAAGTCGGCTATTTTCGATCGCTTAATTGGCGGATTCGGCCGTGGCCGCAGTCGTCGTGTCAGGCAGGATTCCCATGTTCGCGGCGGCAACGCTGTCGCGGTTCGTATTTTTCACGAGATACATCGCCTCATCCGCGAGATGCAGCAATCCTTCTTTGGTGCGCGAATCGGTCGGATAAGAAGCAACTCCGAGGCTCGGCGTCAGCTTGATGCCCAGGCCCTCAGCTTCCAGCCAAACGGTTTCGCGAACCAGCTTGTGCAATCGGCGCGCCACGTTCAAAGCGTTTTCCTTGGCCGTTTGCGGCAGGAGAATTACGAACTCGTCGCCGCCATAGCGGAACGCAAAATCGATCAGCCGGCAATGCGCTTTCAACGCGTTGCCAATTTCCGCGAGGAGCCGCGATCCAACCAGATGGCCATGCGTGTCGTTGACCTGTTTGAAATGGTCAAGGTCGATGAACACCAGCGAAAACTGGTAGTTGTACCGCTGCGAACGGTAGATTTCCGTTTCCAAAATGAAGCTCATGTGACGCGCATTGTAGAGGCTGGTGCAGTCGTCGGTGATCGTCAGCTCGTGAATGCGCTTCACGTGCCGCGCATTTTCCAGCGCGATAGCGGCGAAGTCAGAAAGCGCTTCCAGAAGCTTGAGGTCGCGGTTGTTAAAACCGTCGGGGCCCAGGCAATTGATAAGCTCAATCACGCCCAGGCATGTGTCGCGGAATTTCACGGGAACGGCGACGATGGATTGCGTTTCCGTCTTGGTTTTTTCGTCGACCTGGGAGAAGAACCGCGTATCCTTGGAAGTGTCCGGCACCACCACAGTTTCGCCGTGCTGCGCTACCCACCCTGCGATGCCCTGCCCGATCTTGATGCGAACGTCTTTGAGCGCCTGCGATGCTTTTCCTACGGCCAGTTCGAAATAAAGTTCCTGTTTGGCTTCGTCGAGCAGCAGAAGCGACCAGTTCTCCGGCTGGAGAAATTCATCAATCTTCTCCATGATCGTCCGCAGGACCTGGTCGAGCTGCAAAGAAGACGTCAGCGCCTTCCCCAACTCCTGGAAGACGGCCACCTCGCCTGCTTCGCGCTGGTCCCCCGAGACGGCGGGATTGCGGCGGCGGTCTACGGCTGGAAATTGCTTCGCTTCTTCCACGCTCGGTTGATCCCTGAAACGGATGATGTCGCGGTTCAAACCCGAACACCGCGCGGGAGACAACACTACTGCGGCGATTCGAGGCGAGCCGGCGAATCTTCGTCAGTATAGGCACCAGTCAAAAAGCGGCGCAAGAATCTCGTGGTACAGGCGTGGCCATCTTGCTATCGGCAGGAATCGGAGGCGCAGCGAACGCCGCCTCGATAGGCTAGCGGCGAGCCAAAGACGTCGTCGTCTCGCGCAACACCACGCAGCCGGAGAGCAAGTCGTGAACGGCGCGTTTCGCCGGGCTGATGCCGGCATATGCGCAGTCGAGCAGGAAGTAATAGCCCCCCAGAACCGGCAGATGAACCAGCAACCGGCCTGAGCAAAATCGCAAGCTGGCGCGCCAAAAATCCAACGGTTTACCGGCCATATCGGCAACGTATAAGCCAAGCAGCCGTTTGCCGAGAGTCGCGTGCCAGGCCGAGCTTTCCGCCAGCGCGAAATACAGCCAGCCCTCCGCGGCGAAAAAACAAATGCAAGTCGCAAGAAACGCCGGGCCAAGCTCGTGCAGCGTGGCGTTCAATGGCGTACCCTCTCGATGATTGAAGAACGGATTGGAGATTCCCATCGCGGCCGCGAAGAACGATACAAACACCGCAAACGGAACCGTCACGATCGCCAGGTCAATCAACGCAGCGATAACGCGAACCCAGAATCCAGCCCTCGGCAAACAGGATACCGATGGCGTGGCAGCCGCAGAAGTTTCAATCTTATCCACCCAAACTCTCTCCGCTGAACCGCCGCTCTAGAATCTTCCTCCGCGCGCGAAAAAAGAGTGTATACACCATACCGCGACGCTCGAAGAACCGAATGTTTGACACTGCTGTCGAACACCACCTATAGTTCCCTCGAGGGTATCCCCGCGCCGCCCGCGGGAAAATAATCCCCGAACTCTGGCGTTCGGCAGCCGGATTGTCTTCGCAAAGCGTCACGCAGATCTGCGGTTGAGCAGCGTGGAATTTCTTGGTTCAATCTCGCAGAGCAGCTCTACCGGGACATAAAAGCGCACCGCGTCGCGGACGGATTTCGATTCATGGCCAAAGGAAATTTTGGGGAGCGGCTGAAGCGGGAACGCGAATTGCGCGAAGTTTCGCAGAACGAATTGACTACTGCCACGCGAATCAGTCCCCGATACCTCGAAGCGCTGGAAAACGAACAGTGGGAGAGGCTCCCGGGTGGAATATTCAACCGCGGCTTCGTGAGATCCATCGCGAAATACCTGGGTCTTGACGAAGAGAAACTGCTCGCCGAATACGACGAAGCGCACGGGGAATCCAGCCTTCCCGTTCCCCAGCCGTATGAAAACAAGATTCCCCGCCCTCCCATTTGGATTCCGATAGCGTTCGTCCTTGGAGCGTTAGCGATCCTCAGCGCCCTGGTTGCGGGAGGCATTTACGGCTGGCGCTACTTCGCCGCACGCCGCGCTGCAAGGCGAGCGGCGGCCCAGTCCAGCGTGAACCATACGCCCGCGTCGGCGAGCAATACGCTCGCCCCGGATTCGGCAGCGGATTCTCCAGCCGGCGTCTTGCTCGATCTAGCCGTATCCACTTCCGCAGCCACGCACGTCCGGATCGTCGGCGACGGCAAGCTGCTCATCGACAAGGCCCTGCCCGTGGGCGAGACCCGCCACTTCTCCGCCAGCCGGCAATTCGAAGTCACTGCCGCCGATTCTTCCGCGGTGTTGCTGGAATTGAACGGTAAAGCGATGCCGCCCATCGCCGCACCCGGCGCCTCCGGTACAATAACTTTAAGCCAAAAGGATTTGCGGCAGGCAACCAGTGGAAGCGCTCAGCCCTGAAATCGTCGAAGATTTGCGCGCCGGCCGCGCACCGCGCGAACGCAAGATTGCCGTCTGCGCCGGCGGCGCACATCTTTCCCCGGCCGATCGCGCCGAAATCCTGACCGTGCTCGCGTCGGATGCCGACGAAGTGGTCTCCGAACGAGCACAGCAGGCCATTCTCTCTCATCCCATCGAATCCTTCGTCGAAGCTCTGAAGCGCGAAACAGCCATCCCCGCCCTCTTCGCCTTTGCCGGAAGAAATCTCGCGGACAAACCAGGCATCTCCGACGCCATGGTTTTAAACAAGAATTGCTCGGCGGAACATCTGATGCCTATCGCGCGACACCTCTCCGCCGCGTCCATCAAGGCGCTCTTGGAAGAACTCGACCGCGTGAGCGATTCGCCGGCGCTGGCCGCCGCTCTGGAACATTCACCGTTCATCACCCCGGAGCAAAAGCAGCAGTTGCACGAATTGCTCGGCTCCGCGATCGACGTGGCGGCACTTGCCGAGGCCGCCGCCGAAGCGGAACCCGACCTCGCCAAACGCCAGTCGCTTCTCCAGCGCGTCGCAAAGATGAACGTATCCCAGCGCGTGCAATTCGCTATTAAGGGAGGCTCGGAAGCCCGCCGCACGCTGATTCGCGATAGCAACAAGGTCGTCCAACGCGCTGTTTTGCAATCCCCGCGCCTTACCGACCAGGAAGTTGAAGCTTTCGCGTCCATGTCCACGCTGACCGACGAAATTCTTCGCCTCATCGCCAACAACCGGAACTTTCGAAAAAACTATTCAGTGGTGCGCAATCTCCTCAACAACCCCAAAACTCCATTGGACGTTTCTCTCCACATGCTCCCGATGATTAACGCTGTGGACCTCAAGCGCCTAACCACGAACAAGAACATTCCCGAGACACTGCGCAGTACTGCTGCGAAACTCCAACGCACTCGCGCCGATCAGAAGCGGTAATTCACCCATTTCGCGCTGCATTCCTCGCCCGTCGCCTCTTTTGTTGCCGCAGGCACAGTATTTCGCTTTAGAATCGAGCCGGAGGATTCCGTACCGTGTGCGCACTCTGTTCGCTGCATCGTATCGTAGGTATTTCCGTGCTCGGTCTTTGTGCATCGCTGCCAGTCGCGATCGCGTTAGGACATCAGAGCAATAGCTCCGACCCGCAAAACCAATCGCGGGATCCCTGGGCCGCCGACGAAATTCTGCGGCCTGCCGAATTCGTGCGCCAACTCAACACTCAGGGCCGCGCGAAATCACCGACGGTGCTGTACGTAGGATTTCGCACACTCTTCGAAGGCGGCCACATTCCCGGCGCGGTGTTTCACGGAACCGCGTCAACCGAAAAGGGGCTGGAAGAACTCAAGAATTGGCTCGCACCGCTTCCTCGTGATGCGAATCTAGTCATTTACTGTGGCTGCTGCCCGTTCGATCATTGCCCCAACATTCGTCCGGCGTATAAGGCGTTGCACGAAATGGGATTCACGCACGCGCGCGTTCTAATTCTCCCAACAAGTTTTGCAGCCGATTGGGTCGAGAAAGGCTTCGCGATGGAAAAAGGGCATCCGTAATCCACTACCCGCTACCGCCGCGATAGGTCGCGCTACTCCCCTGCATCTGACGCTCGCCGACGCGGCAACTCCACCGCTCTTCCAGGCATCTGCAAGAACGGCGCCACGGTACACAACTCAGGCTGCGTGACGGGGGACAACATGGCATTCTGGCCCAGCGCGCGTTTTTCCCTGCGCATTCTCAGCAAGCATTGGAAACTGACATCCATAGCGGTCTTCTCGCTCGCGATTGCAGTGGCGGCGGGCGCGGTCGGATTCAGTGTCTTCAACACGCTTCTGCTCCGTCCGCCGGCAGTGCTCGCGCCGGATCGGCTCCTGACGGTTTATAGCTCCACGCCCACCGAAGAGTTCAGCGGCATTTGCTACGACGACTACAAATTCTATCGTGACAACAATCAGGTCTTTTCCGGTTTGATGGCCTTCCCGTACTCCATCAGCGCCACTCCAATCTCGTACGAGCACCGCACGAAGTCCGGACTGAGCAACGCCGTATCGGATACTTATTTTTCGGTTCTCGGCGTTCAGCCTTTCCTTGGGCGGGTGTTCACCCAAGGCGACGACGACAAACCGTCAGCGCTTGCCGTTCTAAGCTATTCCTACTGGAAGTGGCTCGGGGCGGATCCAAACATCGTGGGTAAGACGGTGAGCATCAACAATGTCCAGCTTACCGTGCTCGGCGTGATGCCAAAGAGCTTCGTCGGCACCATTTTTAGCGACTTGCCGGACGTGTGGTATCCATTTTCCACGGACTCTTCCGGAAACCACCATGGGCTGGACTGGCGGACCGACCGTGCGGATCGCCCGCTCCGCATGGTGGGACGCCTAAAGCCAGGGGTAACCAGGGTACAAGCTCTTGCCAATCTTCAGACCATCTCGCGGCAGCTCGCTTCGGCCTTTCCGCAAACCAACAAAGACCGCCTCGCTCGCATAACGCAAACGCGCATGCTGCCCGAGGACGCGGTGTCTCCAGCCAAGGTCATATCGACGATCATCTTCGCTATCGTTGCGCTCGTCATTTTCGCGGCGTGTTCCAACGTCGCGAATCTTCTTTTGGCGCTCGCGAGCGCGCGCCGTCATGAAATTCTGGTGCGCGCCGCGATGGGCGCAACGCGCGGCCGGCTCATCCGCGAGGCTTTGTTTGACAGCACTCTCATCGCAGTAGGTGGGGGAGCGTTGGGTTTTCTTCTGGCGACCCTCGGTTTGCGACAGCTTCTGCAATCCAAGCCCTACTTCCCAGGTTTTGGTCCTCTGCCGTTGACCATCGATTTCCGGCCCGATGCGACTGTGTTGTTCGTCACGGCGGCTTTGATTCTCGTAGTCGGACTGGCTACGGGCGTTGTGCCCGGACTTTACTCTTCGACGCCCAATCTTGCTGGCGCGCTCAGTGGAGAAATTGCCGTCGGCGGCACCCGCAAGGGCAGGATTCGCAATTCGCTTGTCGCCATCCAGGTTGCTGTCTGCACGCTCGTTTTTATCGGCGTGGGACTCTGCTTCCGTAGTTTGAGCAATCTCCGCCAGGTTAACCTGGGATTCAGCGCTCAAAATCTCGCTATTCTGACCGCCGATTTGCAACCCGCTGCATCGACCGAAGCTCAAGGCAGAGCGCTCTACACCAAGTTGCGTCAGGCGGCTTCGCAGATGTATGGCCTTGAGGCCATCTCACTCGCAAGCAACATACCCGTCAGCCAAGATGAAGGGAGTGTCGAGCAAGTTCGCTTCGAAAACTCTTCGACCCCTAAAGAAGCTGCTGAAAACATCGCATTCGCGGTCGTGGACGAGAACTATTTTTCTACGCTGAGAATGCCCATCCTTACCGGGCGCGCTTTCACGAGCGCGGACGCGCCGCAAGGCCCGGAAGTGATCGTCGTCAATCATCAAATGGCCGAGAAATATTGGCCCGGACAAAACCCCATCGGCAAAACTGTGAAAATCGAAAACGGAAAGCGCACCGCTACAGTCGTCGGTGTAGCCGCGGACGGCAAATACGTCGACGTTGACGAATCTCCGCGCCCGTTTATTTATTTCGATTTGACTCAGCGTTATCAACCGGTCGTCTATCTTTTCGCGCGCACCCACGGAGCGCCTCGTCAATGGCTCAATCCGCTGGCTGACGCCCTGCAAAAGATCGATCCGCGTCTTTTCGCGATGACCTTAACGTTCGATGACTGGTTGGATTTCGCGCTCTTTATTCCCAGGATCACTCTGATTTGCATTGCCGGCTTCGGCGCCCTGGCTTTCCTGTTGGCGGCCGTGGGTCTGTACGGCGCAGTTTTTTATTCCGTGAGCGAACGAAAAAAGGAACTGGGCATCCGTGTGGCCCTTGGCGCAAGGCCCCGCGACTTGTGGAGCATGATCTTGCGGCAAACCAGCTTAGTCACCGCCACCGGCGTTGTTCTCGGCATTTTTGGCGGAATCGTCTCGAGTATTCTTGTGCGTTCCCTTTTGTTTGGAATACACCCGGTCGAGTGGGTGGTGTTCCTCGGCGTAACGCTGCTGATGGGCGCTATGACGGTTCTGACTGCCTATTCCGCCGCGCGCCCCTGGATAAATGCAGACCCGTTGGAATCCGTCCGGCACGCCTGACGATTCACCGGGTTTCAATTTTGCAAGCTTGCCGCTTTTCGGACAGCAACTCTAACCTTTGCGCAGCACCAGACAACTCGCGATCATGTCGTGGATGGCCTGCCTCTTTTCGGTAAAGCCTGCCATGATGTAGCCGATTCCCAGGGGAATCATCCGCGTGATGATTCTGGCGAAAAAACGGCCGGACGCGCGTCCGAACGAAATGGGCTTTCCCGAGATATCCGTGACGTACATATTGAGGATTTTCTTGCCGACCGTTCCCTGCCACGACGAGCTCTCTGACAACGCGTAATAAAGCCAGCTCACCACCAGGAGGATGCCGAAAAATCCCGACAGAAAACCGATGCCCAGAAACGCCGCAGCTTCATCACTGATGTCTTCTCCCGAGCCGATGCGGCTCAACGCGGCGCCCGCTCCAGTCAAAACAAACAAGGGAATTAGGAGCACGACAAAAGCGAACCCCGAGACGAACGAGTCGATCAACCATCCAACGAAGCGCAGCCAAAAACCCGCGTACGCCACGTTTCCGCCCCCGGCCGCCGGAGCAACTGGTGCAGTCGTATACGTCGGCGGTGCTGCGATGGGCACCGGCGGCACCGGCACCAGCCCGGCGATCGGCTGCCCACAAGTCGCGCAGAACGTCGCTGCTGCTGAAATCTCGCTACCGCATTTCGAGCAATACACAAACGCTCCTTGAACCCATGACCGTAAACATTCCTTCGCAGCCCGCCATCCTACGATTCGCGGGCGCGCCGGTCAACGAAAGAGCTTCGCGCGACGTCGGATTCGAGTCTCGCTGCTCCTCGCATGTTAATACGCGCAAATTCGCCGGAAAGTTCAGCCGCTACAACTTCGGATGTTGCAGATGAAAATCCGTCGCGTCCTGGTATGCCCGCGCGAACGCCAGCAGCTTGGCTTCGCCGTAGAGATTTCCAAGAAACGTCAGGCTGACCGGCGTCCCCGGACCCCCGGCATTTTGGAAGTCGCCGGGATCTGCCGTCGGCGGCTTCGGCGCGTCATCGCCGCGGAATCCGTTCGGCAGTATGACCGAAGGATGTCCGGTTAAATTGGTGATCACGAGTTGCTCTCCGTTCGTGGGCGCAACGATTACATCAACACTAGCAAACACCTTCGCGACCGCCTCCATCGCCAGGCGCCGTGCTCTGCTCGCCTGGATGTATTCGACGGCCGGAATAAATCGCGCCGCGCGAAACGCATTCGGCCAGTCTGACGGTTTTTGTGCCGTCAGCAGCTTGTCCCGCCCCGTTCTCGTCAACTCATCGAACGCCGCGGCAGCTTCCGCGTCAAGCATGGTGATCATGGATTGATACGGAAACTTGGGCATCTCGACGGGAGTCAGGTTTACTCCGATCGCTTTCAACTTGGCGAGCGCGGCGTCGTTGAATTTTCGGTCGTATTCGGCGCGCGCGCGCGCGGCCTCGCGACGCCTTTTCTGCTCGTCGCGCTTTTTCTGCTCTTCCGGCGTCGCAGCTGGTTCCTCCGGCGTTTCCGGTTGCGGTGGACGCGGCTCGAAATCGGCTTTCAGGTATCCAACGCGCAGCTTCCGCCAATCGAGCGCGCCGTCCCAATGAAACGCTGCGTTTTTTACACTCGGATCTTTGCCGTCCGGCCCGTAAATCGCCTCCAGCACCAGCGCGCAGTCTTCCACCGCGCGGCAAATCGGCCCCAGCTTGTCCATGCTCCAGGAAAGGGCCATCGCTCCCGTTCGCGGCACCAGCCCGAACGATGGACGAAGTCCCGTGCATCCGCAACGTGTTGAAGGCGACGAAATCGAACCCAGCGTCTCCGAGCCGATGCTGAACGCCACGCACCCGGCGGCGGTCGCCGAAGCCGGGCCCGCAGACGACCCGCTCGAGCCTTGCTCGGTATTCCACGGGTTACGCGTAACTCCTCCAAACCAATGATCGCCGAGCGCCAACGCGCCGAGCGTCAATTTCGCCACGAGAATCGCTCCGGCCTCATCGAGCCGCCTTACGACCGTCGCGTCCTCGTCAATCAGCTGGTTTTCGAAACCGCCCGCTCCCCACGTCGTGCGATAACCCTTCGCGGCCAGAAGATCTTTTGCGCCCCACGGCAATCCATGCAACGGACCGCGGTATTTTCCCGCGGCAATTTCGCGGTCGGCGTCTTTCGCCTGCCCTTTGGCACGATCTTCCGTAAGCGTTACCACAAATTTCAATTTCGGGTCATAGCGCTTCAGCCGGTCCAGGTACATATCCGCCAGTGCAACCGCCGAGACTTTCCGCGTTCGCACCAATTCCGCAAGCTGGCGCACGCTATGGAACGCCACATCCTCGAGATTCTTCGGCGTACCCGGCGCGGCGATGCTCGATGGCTTCGACGCGCGTGTCGGCCGCGCCTCATTTTCGAATTTCACACCTTCCACCACCGGGTCAAAAATCAGGCACGGTCCCACCGCATTCGGAATATGCAGCGCATAAATCGCTTCGTAGCTCTGTACCTGCTGATTCAGATTGTCGAGCAACATCTCCTTGTATTCGTCGGCGATGGGCACGTCCGCGATGGCCGCGGCGTTATCGATCATCTCCTTCGTAATCTTCACGGTTTTTTGCGCCTGCGCTTGCGCCCAAAGCACTCCCGGGAAAAGCGTTCCCGTCAGTCCTAGGCCTGAGCACACACTCATGAATCGTCTGCGATCCAGCATCGATTTTTCTCCCGAACACGTCACCGGCGGGCGATTGTAGTACAACCTTTGCTTTCGTGAACGAGATTCCAACCAGGAATACACCACGACAGCCCGAGCGCTTATGAGAAATTCTGACGCGCGCCGCACTCGCCTCGCGCGCGGGTGCGCTTCAAAACAAAAGCAGCGCCTCATGCCGTGAATGAGGCGCTGCTTTGGAACTCAACTCGATTTTGCGAATTAGTCCTTGTCGAACTTCAGGCACTCTTCCAGTTGATGGATGGCCGCGTCCGTCGCCCTCAGAGCCTCCACGCGATGCCCGCCGAAATCATGTGCGGCGTGCTCCATGTGCTCCTTGGCTCTCCGCAATGCACCAATCGCTTCGCGGATTTCCGGGTGCGGTTCCGCGGCGCTCGCTGCCGTTGCGTTTGGTTGCGCAGCTGCGGTCGGAACCGCCGCTGCGTTTGCCGAATTCGGGGCAGCCGGAGCCGACACCGAATATGCCAGTACAATTGCCAGTGCCACCAAAACAACGATTCCTGCGAATTTCAATCTCATGAACCACTCCTCCTCGTTTTTTGTTTTTGGCCCGGGCCGCCGACTGCTCCTCAATCCCCATCGATCGATTGTCCCCGCCATGCTGGTGCCGGAAACAGGGCAACACGCAGAGAGGCCGCGTACATCGGCTGAACCGATACTAGCCTTCTTTCTTAAATCAACTCGCAGGGCGTGAACAGAAGATTCTTCCGGGGTAGCGCACAAAGAGAGAACACCCCTCCGCAAGCGCGCCGCCCTTCATTCGCGTTTCGCCAATGCAAACGCTACGTACACTCCGCCGGACGCCGATTTCGGGTCCTTCCCGCCTCCCGCCGCAATCACCACGTACTGCCTGCCGTGGATCTCGTACGTCGCAGGCGTCGCGTTGCCTGCAAACGGCAGCGTCGTTTCCCACAGCAGCTTCCCCGTAGCTTTGTCGAACGCGCGAAATTTTTTGTCGTAGTTCGTTGCCCCGATGAAAACCAGTCCGCCCGCCGTCACCATCGGCCCGCCGTAATTCTCTGACCCGGTGTTCGTCATTCCCTTCGCGGCAAGTTCGGGGTATTCGCCGAGATTCACTTTCCACACGTACTCGCCCGTGTTCAAGTCAATCGCGCTCAACGTGCCCCACGGCGGCGCTATCGCTGGATAGCCGTCCGGATCGAGGAAGCGGTGATAGCCCGTGAACTGGTAATCCATTCCGGGCGGCTCCGGTGAGCCGCTCTTCAACTCCTTCGCGTTACCGCTCGTCACAAACTCGACCAGCGCGGACAATTGGTCCTCGCTCAAACTCGGAAATCCCGGCATTCTTCCTTTGCCGCTCTTCACCATCGCCGCGATTTGCGTCCCGGACATTCGGCGCCCGACACCCACCAGCGACGGCATCGCCGGCGGCGAACCTGTCATCTTCTCGCCGTGACACACTCCGCATTGGCTCAGATAAATTCCCTTCCCGCTGCTTTCGCCGGTGTTGGGAGCCAGCGCTCCTGTCCACGCCATTTCATTCGCGTTGACGTACAAAATCGCCGTCTGCGGATCCACCGCCGGCCCGCCCCACTCCGCGCCTCCATCAAATCCCGGAAAAATCACCGTGTCCTTCCCCACGCTGAACGGCACAAACTGCCCTTCGCTTCGAAACTCTTTGAAACGCTCCGCCGCCCATTGCTGCGCTTCCGGCGACCGGTTCGTCAGCATGTCGGCGCCAAGAAATTGCCGCGCAAACGGCGCGGGCTTCGCTGGCAGCGGCTGTTCTTGGGCCGTCACTTCACCCGGTATCGAACTGTGCGGATATTTCTTGTACTCGATTGGAAAAAGCGGTTTGCCGCTTACGCGATCAAACAGATAAACGAAGCCCTGCTTCGTCGTCTGCGCCACCGCGTCCATTTCGGCTCCATCGCGCTTCACCGTCACCAGCGCCGGTGGCGACGGAAAATCGCGGTCCCAAAGATCGTGCCGCACTCCCTGAAAATGCCACATCCGCTCGCCCGTCTCCGCATTCAACGCGATCAAACAGTTCGCGAACAGATCGTCGCCCACGCGATTCGCGCCGTAAAAATCAAACGCCGCCGAACCCGTCGGCACATACACGATGCCCCGCTTCGCATCCAGCGCCATCCCCGCCCAGTTGTTCGCCGCTCCGCTGTATTTCCACGCGCCTTTCGGCCACGTCTCGTAGCCGAATTCCCCCGGATGCGGAATCGTATGAAATGACCAGCGCAATTTCCCAGACCGCACGTCGTACGCGCGAATGTCTCCCGGCGGCGCTGGCAAAGTCTCTGGATTCCGCCCGCCCACGATCACCAGGTCCTTGTAAACGATTCCCGGGCTCGTCAACACCACCGACTGCGTCTCCGGATTCCGGCCCAAATCCTCTCGCAGGTCAATCCTTCCATTCTTCCCAAACGCTTCGATCGCCTTTCCCGACTTCGCGTCGAGCGCGTAAAGAAAGTTCATCACGCCAACAAGAATTCGTCGCTCCTTGCCGTTCGACCAATACGCCAGCCCGCGGTCCGGCTGCGTGCCCTTGATTCCCGCGTCGAACTTCCACAAAAGCCTTCCATTCGCGGCATCGAGCGCAAAAATCTTTTGTGTGGGAGTAATTCCGTACAGCGTCCCGTCAACGATCAATGGACTCGTCTGCAAGCCCCCGCTTTCTCCCGTATCAAAACTCCACGCCACCGCGAGATCCTTCACGTTCGAACGGTTTATCTGCGCCAGCGCCGAATAATGCGTGTTCTCCGGCCCTCCTCCATAAACCGCCCAGTCGGTGTTTCCGCTGCTCGACTGGGCCGCCGCGTGCGTTCCGCGCCCGAACAGGAGCCACGCGAAAACAAGACCCACGCACATCCCTGTCAAAATCGCATCCCGCCGCTGCCTCGGCTTCATCATTCCCTCAAATCATTCCCTCGAAAGCTCTCACACGCGTCAACCCTTCCTTCGCGCGTGGTATCTTACTCCAGAAGTTTTCCGCCGCACGCGAATCTCCGTCGCGCTCCACGTCAGCACTGGTATAATTCCCGCGAAATTGCCGATTCCAGTTCCGCAAATCCCGACTGTGAGGAATTTAATGCCCAAATCTTCCCTCCCGATAATCTCTTCGCTCCTTCTTCTTGCTCTATTCGGCGAAGCCACCCGCTCCGCTACGCCGCCCGCGCACCCCGTGCTTGTCGTCGCCAACCAAAAAGAACACACCGCGCTTCTCATCGATCCCGAATCCCGCCGCGAATTGGCCAAAATCAGCGTCGGCGTGAATGGCCACGAAGTCACCGTTTCTCCCGACGCGCGCCTGGCGTACGTTCCCATCTACGGCAATTCCGGCGTCGGTCGTCCCGGCACCGACGGCACTTCCATCGACATCATCGATTTGTCCGAGCGCAAGCTAGTTTCCACCATCGATCTTGGCAAGCCTCTCCGTCCTCACGCCGCTGCCTTCGGTCCGGACGGCATGCTTTACGTAACCGCGGAGCTCGCCCAGGCGCTCGACGTTATCGATCCCGCTTCCCGCAAGGTCATCGCCGAAATTCCCACCGGCGCTCCCGAATCCCACATGTTCGTCATCTCGCCCGACGGCAGCCGCGCCTACACCGCGAATGTCGGCGCTGGCAGCGTCAGCGTCCTCGACCTCCGCAAGCGCGCCCTGGTGACCGTCATTCCTATCGCGAAAACCGTTCAGCGCATTTCCATTTCTCCTGACGGCAAGCGCGTTTTCACCCACGATCAAAACACTCCGCGCATCGCTGTCATTGACACCGCCACCAACAAAATCTCCGGCTGGATTGACGTCCCCGCAACCGTCTATTCGTCGAAAGTCACCCTCGACGGCCTCAAGCTGCTGGCGGACTCGCCCTCCGGAAAAATCTTTGTCATCGATCTGGCCGGCTCGAAACTCGACGAATCCTTCGATATCCCGAAAGCCGTCGGCGAGCTTCTGCTCACGCCGGATGGCCGCTTCGCTTATGTTAGTTGCCCGCAAGCCGGAATGATCGAAGTCCTCGACGTTGCTGGCCACAAGCTGCTCGACCCGATCCGCCTCACCGAAGGCGTGGATGGCCTGGCCTGGGCGAATCTGAAATAAGCCGCTGCGAAGGGAAGCTCTCCCCATGGACATCGAATGGCTTCGCAGCCTGTGCCTTTCGTTCCCCCAAACCACCGAAGAGGAAGTTTGGGAAAACGACCTTACGTTCAAAGTCGCTGGCAAGATGTTCGCTCATTCCGTGCTGATTCCCGCTCCCGTCTGGCTATCCTTCAAGGCTTCCGAGGAATCCTTCGCCGAATTGACCGAGCGCGCCGGCATCATCCCCGCGCCGTATCTCGCACGCGCCAAATGGGTTGCGCTCGAGACGAAGGATGCTCTCCCTCCCGAGGAACTATCTGTCCTTCTTCGCGCTTCCTACGACATGGTCGTCGCCAAGCTGCCGAAACGCACCCGCGACGCGATCTCCCTTGGCCGCGCCGCACTTCGCAAATCCTCTCGGAAAAAACCTCCTAAGAATCCCAGCGCCGCGAAAAAGTCGCGCAAAAAGAAAAAGCCCTCTCGCTAGAGAGGGCGCGTACTTCCCAAAATTTCTTTTAAGAGCTGTCTTACGCGGATGCTTTCGTATCTATGGCTCTCCGCAGCGGCCTCGATCCTGGCAGCGGAAAGCTCATGTGCCAGAAATTCGAATCCGGCGAAGTGAATTCGATTCCCACGTGTGTCTTGTTCTCTCTGTCCCGCTTCACCGAAACCACTCGGCCTTCCACTGTTCTGTCGCTGTTCTCATTCACCAGGATGAGCATTTGGCCAACCGTTACCGGCTCTTCGAGATGGATCAGCGCACCGTGCCGGTTCACCGATTCCGACTTCGCCTTCACGCGAAACTTGTCGCCGCTCGCATCTTGCCCGTGCACGGTTATGGGAACCGTGATGCTCACCCGCAGTGTTCGTCGCCGCTCTTTGCACCGGAAATGGAGGATAGCCATTAGGGACGGAAACCTCTCGTGTACGCTTCAACATCAAAAACTAAACTCTTGAGAACTGACCTGGCCGGAACGCCTTCGTCCAACCGAAAATGACGACCACTAGAATTCGCATCCTGGCGGAAACGAATAAATGCGTCGTTCACTTCATCAGTATTTTGTGTTTGCGGCCTTGCCTCGGCAATAGCGGGACAGTACCAAAAACACGTACGTTGCTCCGGTACTCTAGTACTTTGCTCCGAGTTCTTCAACCCCAATTTGGGAAAAAGCACTCTCGCGGCATAGTGAAGGTCAATCGCAAACCGTTTCAGCCGCCTTTCGCGCGATGTTCGCCGCCCTCTTACAACGGGCCAGGCTCCGAACACAAGCGGCGAATCGCTAGTAATGAGCCTATTTTCAAGCACTTACGCTCTAGGATTTCGATCCGATTACTTCCTTCCCTCAACGTTTACAAACTCCACCTGCCACGGCTGGACCTGCAAATCCAGCCGCGCCACTGTCACCGGCAGTTGAAACCGTCGCGGTCCCGCGCTTCCCGGATTCACGTAAAGAACGCCGTCTTTCACGCTCTGGCCCGGCTTGTGCGAGTG